>JAESFS010000018.1_pt1 | contig 395407 bp, 298 predicted proteins | sample 9269441 | NCBI WGS metagenome assembly JAESFS01 (sample SAMN14502548, study PRJNA617105) | algae metagenome | isolation source: Scytolyngbya sp. HA4215-MV1 and co-occurring heterotrophs from sample from... | place: USA: Laie Falls, Oahu, Hawaii | collected 2010-08-22 | reverse complement strand
TATTTCAACTGGATTTGGCAACACAGTCGCTTTAAAACCACTGCCGCTCAGAGAGCGGGATTAACGACGCGATCATGGAATTGGCGCGACATCGCTACTTACCCCACATTAATTTGACGCACTACCCGCAAGAGTATACTAGGAGGTTGCTGTCGCCACTAAAAAGCAAAATTGATACTGAACATGCCGATGTCAATCGCATATTCGTGATTGACGATTTGAACGAATTGCAAGAATTAAGTGAGGTTATTACATATCATCAAAAGTATGGGATTGATGTTTCATACGTAGAGATTAAGCAATTATATGAAGCAACTCCTTCAATTTGTGAAAAACCTCTTAGCTTCGGATTTATACTTATTGATGATGCACGTTTAGCAATATTTCGCTTTGATGAAAAGCGTAAAGTTAAGCAGATTGAAATTGTCTCGGATAGAGAAATATTTAAGAAATATGAAAAGATTTATGAGCGTGTTCGACATCTAGCAAAACCGCTGCATCCCTCAAGACATCCCACAGTCTAATCGGGGCGAGGAGGGAATTTAACCCTCCTCGCCCCCCTGCGATGCAGGTTCGCAACAAGCAGTTCATGACGACACGCAAACAGTGCGACTCTCGCAGAATGCACTAGTGCCAACAGCCTCGTGCCAGCGTAACGCATCATCTCATGCAGGTTGTAGAGTACGATCTCAACAGTATCAGTAGAGTACGATCGCCCTTCGCTGTAGCGATCTCATTATCCCATGCAGGTTGTAGAGTACGACCGCAATAGTATCGGTAGAGGGCGATCGCCCTGCACCGTATTACTCTCATCGTCCCATGCAGGTTGTAGAGTACGATCACAACAGTATCGGTAGAGTGAGATCGCCTACTTTAGAATAGAGGAATACAGTTAGAAACAGGTCACGCTCATGACAGTTTCTCCAGAGGAGAGGTTTCACCAACCACAACCCCGCTACAGCAAAGAAGAGTTTGCTCGACGGGGCGATGAGCTTTATGACACTCAGGTTCGCCCTCAAGTAGAAGAAGGGAATCACGGCAAGATTGTGGCGATCGATCTCGAAACCGGAGCCTTTGAAGTCGGTAAAAACAGCATAATCGCATCCAATCTTTTGCTGGCTCATCATCCCGATGCTCAAATTTGGTTTGTCCGCATTGGTTATCGCGCCGTTCATCGGATCGGATACTTTGAGGCGGGTTGACCACAATGATCTCAGGATACGTGAATGCGAATCGAGAAGCAATTATTCAGGTTGCGATCGTGGGTAGCAGTAACCAGTTGAAGAGTATCAGAGCAATCATTGATACAGGTTTTACAGGAGATTTAACCTTACCTAGAAATGTGATTGATCAACTAGGATTCACGTTGAGAGGATTGCAAAGGGTGATTTTAGGAGACGGCAGTCTTCAATATTTCGAGATGTTTGTCGGTGTTGTGATTTGGGATGGACAGATAAGGGAGGTTGAAATCAACGCAGCAGAAACAGATTCACTGATTGGAATGGGTTTACTGGAAGACTACAAGTTAGAAATGGAAGGAAGACCAAACGGTGAAGTCAGAATTACATCTCTGCCTGCATCCCTCTCAAAACCGGTCTAATTGGGTCGAGGAGGGAATTTAACCTCATCCCATGCAGGTTGTAGAGTACGATCGCAACAGTATCAGTAGAGTACGATCGCCAGCTTTAGAATAGAGAAGTCCAGCTATAACGAAGTCTGCATGACCCTCATCCTGATCGCCACAGGAGGGGGATGCTATCCTTTTTATAAGAGACTTTGAGGATAGAACACGATGAAAAGTCGTAGCTTCACAGTCATTCTTCATAAAGAAGATGATATGTATGTTGCTGAATGTCCAGAGGTTGGTACGGTTGATCAAGGGGAAACCATCGAGCAGGCGATCGCAGGTTTGAGAGAGGCAACGCGGCTCTACTTAGAAGAATTTCCCCTACCTGAAACTTCTCCTAGATTTGTGACTAGTCTTGAGGTCAGCTATGCCTAAAATGCCACGAATCTCAAGTAGAAAAGCGATTCGGGCATTGGAGCGTTTAGGATTTGAGCAAGTTCGTCAAACTGGTAGTCGTGTTGTCCTGAAGAAAGAGTCCGAAGAGGGCGAAATTGGTTGTGTTGTTCCTGTGCATCGAGAATTAAAGGTTGGCACGTTGAGCGGCATTCTCAAATAAGCGCAAGTCACGGTCGAAGAGTTCATTGAGAATCTGTGAGTGCGATCGTTGTTCTTGCAGGATGCGTTAGTGCCAACGACCTCGTGCCAGCATAACGTATTATCTCATGCAGGTTATTGGCTGCGATCGCACTTCGCTGTAGCGCGATCGCAGCCAATAAGTGGGCAATCAGAGCAAATGAGCACTGTGATCGGCAAAATGAGTCCGCAAATGACTAATTAAGTCAGACGGTTGAAACGGTGACAAACTGCGCGATCGTACCTCAGCGATCATACGGTTAGTCGCAAAGCTCGTGGATACTGGGTTTGGCGGACTGCATCCAAGTGATAGTCAAGGGCGATCGCATTTGATGCATCGACTAAAATCAATAGCCTGTTTTTTCTACTTGTTGGATTCCATTTTGATTGATTCTCATCGTGATGATGAGATCAAAATTCCTGGCGTTGCTGAAAAGCAGGATGATTTGGAACGAAGTTTCAAATCATTCAGCATCCTGTTTCGACGTAGACCGGATTAACTCGCACCCTCAGCTGCGGGCAGCGACTTATTGCAATCCGCCTTATCAAACTCAACCACCACATCCGGCGGCAATTGGGCAGATCCCGCGATCGCAAAAATGGGATAGAGTTCACTCGTACCCGTCTCTCTGGCTGCCAGCATGTCTTCTTTTTCAATCCAGAACAGGCTACGGCTGCCAAAGCGCAATTCTTTACCAGATACCACCCCTAAGTGGTAATCGATGGTTTCTTTTTGTTGGGTCACCACACACACCCGCCGTTTGAACTTAGACGGGTAAATATAAAAAGTGAGATCGCCAGCATACCAGGTGCCGACAAACCGCGCGATCGACGGATTTGCTTTCATCCAGCCCTGCTGAAAAGCTCGACGCTTCTTGCGTTCAGTGCTGCTCAGCCGCACATTGCTTACCAGGTTGTTGCTGGCAATTTGACGATCAATTGCGGCAAATTCGGCATTGGATGGGAAAGGAGACTCCGAAGGATTGCCCTGTACGGGAGCTTTTGGGGGAGGGGGTGCTTCAGGTGGTAGCTCGATCGGGGCGGGAGAAGGCCTAGCGGCAATTTTGTCATCAGGTTTAACTTGCGGTTGGGTTGTGGGGGTTGTGGGGGTTGTAGTGGGTCGTTTGGCTTGTGCGCCTCCAGGACGGCAAGTGGGATTGTAGTCGTAAACTTCCTTCCAAAGGCTAACTGTTCCTTTGCCGATCGGAAATTGATAAGCATTGCCGTCAGCAAACGAAACTCTTAAAGTTGCCTTACCCGGTTGAGCTGTACGAAGCATTTCCGCCTGGTTTGCATTCACCGCAAAGATATTACGTGCCATATACCAGTTGCTACGATAACGTTGTTGATCGCGGCTGTCCTGGTAGGTATATTCGCCCCCAAACACTTTGGGTTGGATTTTTTGAGGTTTTAGTTCTACTACTCGTCCATTGCCTACGGCAATTTCAATCAAAGTCGGCACCAACAATTGCAGCGCATCTTCAGCACTGAGATTGGCTGGCGGTGGTGGTGCTACTTGAACAAGCATTTCTGCATAGCAGCCTGCTTGTTTGCTGCCCCATTGACTGACAAAGACGAGAGAAACGGGTTTCAGACCATAAAACTCCCCAAAGGGGTCTTTGATCAAAACATTGTCGATCGGAACTTGTTCGCCGTGGCGATCGAGTACTGCTTTACCGACAACTGCGCCACCAAATTTCTCAATATTCACCACTCGGTTATAGGGCCACTTGGGTGCTGCCCAAGGTAGACCTCGAATAGTAATCAAGGCATCTTCTTGCAAGTTGACGGTTTTCACTTCGTCAGACAATGCCCGTTCCATGCCGATCGTCAGGAATAAAGGAGCCATCATCAGGGGCAACAGACGACTCTGAAAAAACGGTCTGAGCATAATTGCACCTACTCGAAAATCTGGATAAAGCAAGTCATCGATCGCTGAGCATCATACTCATCAGCACGCACTCCCCCCACAAACAACCGGATCATCGGCAGGGGATGGAGGATCAGGTGCAACTTGAGTTTGCACAGGCGGCGCAGGCGGGTTCACGACTGGCGCCGGAATGCTGGGCGCGGGAGCGCTGGGCACATAGGTTTGGACAGCACTGGAGCTAGAAACAGGAGCCACAGGATTGCTGCTCGCCGATGAAGTAGTAGTCGATGGGGAATTGCCAGTAATGTTTGCGATCGCTGGCGCTACACTGGCAGGCTGATTGAGCTGCGCCCTAGCAGTTTGGATAATGGGTGCAGCTTTTTGCTGCCAAGCGGGATTGTCAGAGATCTTCTCAGCCTCTTCCAATGCGGATTGCCAATGGTTACCAGCCAGCGCAGCTTGAGCCGCTTTGAAGTGCTTTTCATCCGCTGCCCAGCTTTTTTGCCATTGGGCGATCGTCATCTGAGCCGTTTTACCAATCGCCAGATGCGCTGGAATCACCTTGGCTGAAGCGATCGCCACATCTAATTGTCCTTTGCGATACTGCTCAGTTGCTTGCTTGAGCAACTGCTCTGACCACTCCGCTATCTGGGTTTGGGCTTCTGGATACGTCGCACTGCTCTGAGGAATTCTTCCTGCTTCGGTAACGGCTTGCTTAAAATTGCCCTTCTTTGCCAGGCTTTTTGCCTGAGCCAGGGCACACCCCTGTAACAAGATCTGGATATCGCCAAAAAAGCGAGCGTCCTTAGAAACCGTCTTCGCCTGGTTGATGCATTCCTGAGAATTGCCTGCAATGCTGAGGTTTCTGACCCGTTCCAGTATCGCTTGAGATCGCTGATCACTCTGCCACCGGGTATAGAAATAGGCAGTCACACTTCCACTCACCAGCAGTAGCGCACTCAACCCCAGTAGCAGAGGCGATCGCCGCAATTTGGACAAGGGCGGCACAAGCGCAACTTGCGTGCCGCCCCCCCCGGAACCCGGTGCTGGCGTGGGTAACTTCAATCCAGAAACCGTATCTGGATTCGGCATCCCAGGGCTAAAAGAAACGGTTTGCAACGATGCCGAGTTGAGCGTCGCGGTGCGGGCTACTGCCGCCGGAGTTGCTAATGGCAGCGTTTCTCCCGATTGCAGCGATCGCAATTCTTGCAAAACTTCTGTCACAGTTTGGTATCGCTGGCGGTAGTCGTAACGCACCATCTTGTCTAGGATGCCAGCCAGCACCGAACCGACGGGCACGCGTGCTTCGGGAGGTAGCACTTCGCTGTCCCGCCAAATGATTTCGCTATTGGTGGGGTCTTCGGGCAAACAGTTAGGAGGTAGCCCCGTCAATGCCTGGATACCTATGATCCCAACCGCATAGATATCGCTGCAATACCGAGGCTTACCGCCATATTGTTCGTTGGGCATGTAACCGGGAGACCCGATCGCCACCGTCATGCTGGTTTGTCCACTGGGGTTAATCGTCTGGGCACCAATCTGCTTGACGGCACCAAAATCGATCATCACGACTTGATTGTCTTGCTTGCGCCGAATCAAATTAGAAGGCTTGATGTCTCGATGAATCACGCCCTGTTGATGCACAAATGACAGGGTCTCTAAAATGCTGACCAGTAAAGCAATCGTTTGCTCTTGCGTAAATTTGCGACCGGGCGTCATTTCCTGGCTGAGGTCATGCCCATCGATAAATTCTTCAACCAGATAGAATTCTTGCTCTTCTTCAAAATGGGCTAACAGTTGTGGAATGCGATCGTGTTTGCCCAGCTGATGCAACACTTTGGCTTCCCGATCGAACAACTCCCTCGCCAGCTTCCACGAGTCAGGATGGGTTGCCTGGGGTTTGAGTTGCTTGACCACACAAACCTGGTGATCGGGCAAATGCCAATCTTCGGCAAGATAAGTTTGCCCAAAGCCACCCCCACCCAGGTGCTTGAAAACGTTATAGCGCCCACCGATTTTCATTCCCAGCATGACCATAGTGCAATCTCAGTGTTTGTCTCTGGGTTAATACTGAGACCTCAAGCCAAAGGTAACATAGGCTGAATCTCAGAGGAATGGCTGGAAGTCGGTCTAGAACCTCCGATCCCTGCTTTTTTCTCCCTGGATAGCCCTCAGGTGAGATCGCGGCTTTTACGCAATCTACTTGGCTGCTTTAACAAAATTTAATATTTTGTTGCGGAACGGGTCAAATCTGCTGCTTCGTTCTCTGAATTTGGATACGCTCTAACCTGGGTCAGGAATCAAGATCAGTCCAAAGTTCAATGAATTCCCTGACGTTTCACCGCACCATAAAGCAATCTTACGAGGATTGAGAAAGGAGAGGCTTTGTAGGCAATCTCTTTTTCAACGTCCTCCAATTTCACTCGTGATTGAAAAGGCTATTGCCGAAAAGTTGTAACCAGATTGCAAAAAGGAGAATATTCCACCCATGACCAAGACTAAAAGTATTGGCAACGTCACCCCTCATACCTCAGATGTGATCACCGGGCTAATTATCTTTTTATCGATTAATTTTTTAGTGGCGGCGATGTACCATCACATCATTAATCCTTAACTCGAAAGTGCTGTCCTGACCAGCTAGGGATCCATCTCGCGATCGGTTTCTAAAGCGTCGGTATATCTGGACATCGAAACTATCGACACGAGACGATAATTCGGTGTCCTAATATTACTCCTCTCTTATCTTTTCCATATGCCTCTCCCCTCCGGTTGTATCGGTAAGCGAACAATAAAGGTGGAACCGACGCCAAGGGCACTATTCAAGTGAATCTTGCCTCCATGGAGCATGATGCAGTTCTTAACGATCGCCAAACCTAACCCGCTGCCCTGGATCTTGCCAACATTACTAGCACGATGAAAAGTGGCAAATAAGTCTTCCTGGTCGCCTTCGGGAATCCCAATGCCCCCATCTTTGACTTTAAAAACTGCCATACCACTCTGGTAACTGAGATTAAACAGAATCTGTCCCCCTGCGGGAGAATACTTGACCGCGTTGCCTAATAAATTGCTGAAAATGTGGTGTAGCAGTACCTCATCCATTTCCACAGTGGACAATTGTCCGTCGGTTGTGAAAATAATTTCGTGATGATTGCCTGCATTAATCTGCAAGGTTCGGACGAGTTCCTGGCAGAAGGTTTCCAAATTCATCAGAGCCGGTTCATAGCTGAGTACACCTCCCTCTGCCTTGCCTAACAACAAGATTTCATCGAGCAGATAAAGCATTTTTGCGATCGCTTCTTCTACCCGCTTAAAGTATTCAGCCCGCTTAACCTCATTTAAATTTTGATGATAGTTTTGTAAGAGATCAAACGACATTCGAATTGTGGTAAGTGGCGTACGAAACTCATGAGAAACCATTGAAACAAAGCTAGATTTCAGATGATTTAGTTCGCGTTCTCTTGCTAATGCTCGGTTGATTTCAGCCTCAGCTCGTTTGCGCTCAGTGATATCTTGGATAACTGCAACCGCGTAAGCAAATTGATCATCTGAATTACGAACACATCCCACTCCCAAGTGGGTATGGATAATAGTCCCATTTTTACAAACGTAACGTTTGTCGATCGCGTATTGAGAAATTTCACCTGACAATAGGCGATTAAAACACGCTAAATCAAGTTCCAAATCGTCTTCAAATGTAACTTCTGTCCAAGTCATTTGGAGCAGTTCTTCGCGAGAATAGCCCAGCATTTCGCACACTGTTTCATTCACTTCCAGCCATTTCAGTTCCATGGAAGTAATGCCAATTCCCACCAACGGTAGATCAAAATAGCTACGAAATTGAGCCTCACTATTTCGCAGGGCATCTTCTGCACACTTTCGCACAGTGACATCTCGAACGGTGCAAATGAGTCCCCCTGTATTCAAAGCCGTGAGAGACAGTTCTTGATAGAAGGAATTACCATTGCGTTTTTTGCCAATGGCTTCTCCATACCAGTCGCCTTGATGCTGAATTTCTGACTGGATAATCTGAGTCAATCGATCAATTTCAGCTTCACTATACAGTTGGTGCCAGTGAATGCCCATCAATTCATGGGTCGTTTTGTAACCAAAAACTTGGGCGTAGGCGTGATTCACATAGGTATATTCACCCTTTTCACTCAGCATGGCAATGCCTTCTCGACAAGCATCCATTGCAGTGGTTTGCTGCCGCATCACTTGCTGAGTGTGAGATCGCTCGATTGCATAGCGAATCGCTCGACTCAGTAAAGGATAATCAATTCGCCCTTTGACTAAATAATCTTGTGCGCCTTGACGCATCGCTGCTAGACCAACCTCTTCATCGTCTAAACCCGTTAAAACGACGATCGGCAAATCGGGTGCCAAACGATGAATTTGAGTAACTGCTTCCAACCCAAATGCATCCGGTAAAGACAAATCCGACAATACGGCATCAAAATGGCATTCTGGGAGATATGCTTGAATTTCTTGCAGAGCAGCACTGAGTGCTTCTACAGGTGTAATTTCCCAACACAAACTATCCAATGGAAGTCGTCTAGACATCAACAATAATTCCTGCAAAAAGTCGGCATCTGCAGGATTATCCTCCAAAAGTAGTATTTTTAGATGTGTCTGGGGCATAGATTAGGAATGCATTGTTCCGAAGGGCTGATAGCGACTAGTTTGCTAAATTAACAAAGCTCCCTAATAAGAAAGTTTTTGAGGCAGATGAAACAGCCATTTCAGCAACTCATTTCAACAACTAGAAGGCATTTGACTGCTGCCAACCAAAAAGACTCAATTAGTTCAATAATATGAACAAATTCAGCAAAAGCAACCGGCTTGGTGATATAGCAATTTGCGTCCAATTCAGAGGGCTTCAAAATATCAATTTCGGCAGCAGAAGTTGTCAAAATAACAACTGGAATTGTTTTGAGCTGAGGATCAGCTTTGATTTCCGCTAATACTTCTCGACCATCCTTTTTCGGTAGGTTTAGATCAAGCAAGATTAGATCTGGGCAAGGCACTCCCTGATAGGTTCCTTGGCAGCACAGAAATTTCATGGCTTCTGCTCTATCCTCGACTACATGTAAATTGTTGAGTACTTTGGCAGCACTTAAGGTTTCTAAGGTCAGATCGGCATCGCTGGGTGAGTCTTCAACCAAGAGAATTTCAATGGGCCTAACGAGCTGAACATGGTTCATAAAGGCTTAGGTGAAATTGCTGCGCCAAAGCTGACTGCAATCGTCCGTTCAGAAAAGCATTTTGAAAAATTGATTGCCACGATGGAGGAACAAAGTAAAAAAAACCTCGCAACCTGAACACCTGAGCTAAACGCCTTATTAAACCAAGCCATTATGCTTGTAAATTAAAGTCATACGACTAATGAAAAATAGTTTTGATGCTTTTAGGGTGAGCAGTCGATGAAGACACCTCTCCATCAAAAAAATCGGGTCAACTATCTGCACTTGCTAGATAATTAACCCGATTTTCCAAAATGCTAGGTGATACAGATCACTGATGTGATCGATCGCCTCATCTGAGACAGCTTATTCAGTCACAGCTCTAATTCGACAGGAGGGCTTGGCATTGGGTAGGTCGGTTTTACCTTAAGGAAGCACCATTTCTGCCCACATGCGAAGCCTCTGTCCGGTTACTTCGTTTCCGAGAATTCAGCATCAATCACATCATCGCCGCTGCCTGAGGAGCCAGTAGTCCCTCCAGTGCTTCCACCCTCATCAGTAGGACCACTTGGTCCTGGAGCTGCACCACCTGCTTGCTGATACAAGTTGGTAGTGATGCCATAAAGGGCTTGCTGGAGGTCCGTCGTCAACGATTTGATATTGTCGAAATCGTCTTTTGCGATCGCCTCTTTCAAATCTTTAACGAGACCTTCCACCTTAGTCTTATCAGCAGCGGGAACCTTATCGCCCAACTCGCTAATTTGTTTCTCAGCCTGGTATGCCAATGAATCTGCCTGGTTCTTCAGATCAATTCGCTCACGGCGCTCTTTATCCGCAGCCGCGTTTTGTTCTGCTTCGCGAACCATCCGTTCAACATCATCCTTGGGTAGGGTCGAGGCACCCGTAATGCTGATTGACTGCTCCTTGCTCGTGCCTTTGTCTTTGGCATAAACCGTCAGGATACCGTTAGCGTCAATGTCGAAAGTGACTTCAATTTGAGGAACGCCTCGGGGAGCCGGCGGGATGCCATCCAAACGGAAAGTACCCAGGCTCTTGTTATCGTTTGCCAGTTCCCGCTCACCCTGTAGTACATGGATTTCCACATTGCTTTGACCATCTACCGCTGTCGAGAAGACTTCGGATTTTTTGGTCGGAACAGTAGTGTTGCGAGGAATAATTTTGGTCATGACACCGCCTAGGGTTTCTACACCCAGGGACAGTGGGGTGACATCCAGCAGCAGAATATCTTTCACTTCGCCTGCCAGGACGCCAGCCTGAACCGCAGCTCCGACAGCGACCACTTCATCTGGGTTGACGGTTTGGTTAGGGTCTTTGCCCAGTACCCGCTTAACCAGTTCTTGCACAGCTGGAATCCGGGTAGAACCACCCACCAACACCACTTCATCAATGCCGCTCTTGTCAACTTTGGCATCGCGTAGGGCATTTTCAACCGGAATGCGGCAGCGATCGATCAAATCAGAACAGAGTTCCTCAAACTGACGCCGAGTCAACGTCATATCCAAGTGCTTGGGCCCATCCTGTGTTGCCGTAATGAAGGGCAGGTTCACTTCTGCTTGCTGCACACTGGACAATTCAATCTTCGCCTTTTCAGCCGCCTCAGTCAGACGTTGCAGGGCTTGTTTATCTTTGCGGAGGTCAATGCCTTCGGCTTTCTTAAATTGTTCTGCCAGGTAGTCCACGATTTTTTTGTCGAAGTCATCACCGCCTAGGTGGGTATCCCCTGAGGTTGCGAGCACTTCAAACACGCCATCGCCCACTTCTAGGATAGAAACGTCGAAGGTTCCACCCCCCAAGTCAAACACAATGATGGTTTCGTTACTCTTCTTATCCAGACCATACGCTAGCGAGGCAGCGGTTGGCTCATTGATAATCCGTAGCACTTCAACGCCGGCAATTTTGCCTGCATCTTTGGTTGCCTGACGCTGGGAGTCATTGAAGTAGGCAGGAACCGTAACCACAGCCTGAGTAACCGTTTCACCCAGGTATTTGCTAGCATCGTCAATCAGTTTACGCAAAACTTGGGCAGAAATTTCTTCCGGCGCAAATTGCTTGCCTGCTGCGGGGCAATCGAGTTTCACGTTGCCATTGACATTCAAAACTTTGTAAGCAACTTCGGTTGCTTCGTGGGTAATTTCGTCAAATCGACGACCAATAAAACGCTTTACAGAGTAAAACGTGTTTTCTGGGTTCATCACTGCCTGACGTTTCGCAATTTGCCCGACCAGCCGATCGCCATTTTTTGCAAAAGCGACCACCGACGGGGTCGTGCGGAAACCTTCCGCGTTGGCGATAACGGTGGGCTTTCCACCCTCCATCACCGCGACACACGAGTTGGTCGTACCCAAATCAATTCCAACAACTTTTGCCATAGGGGTGCTTCAGCTCCATCAATAAAATAGCGACTAGTAACTGCTCCCAGAGATCTGGCAAGTTGCAGCGTCAAAAGCTGACTCACGTTGACCAGTTCGATCGGGTTGGCAGCAGCTGGCTGTTCAATAGCCAGGTGGAAGGGAAAAATTCGAGCCGTAACCGTTGCCAATCACGATCGACAGTCGGTGCGGCTCTATCGTCATATCCATGTATCAAACGCGCAGACCCGATTAATTCGCGGTGGATGCAATTCCTGGACATGGGAGTACTGCCAGAGCAAACCGTTAAATCTCCTACCCTCTATACTGATCGCGGTCGCCTTTCTGATGAAGGCGTATTTACCGAACAAAAGGTAGGGCGGTTGGATCGGCTCACGCTTGGCTGTCGTCTTGCGTTTCACCAAGTTTCACTTTTACCACTTTGGGGCGGGCTGCCTCAAAGCGCGGCAAAGTGAGGGTCAAAATCCCGTCTTTGAACTCGGCTTTGACCTGGTCGTTTTGCACTGCAGCAGGCAGAGAGACAACTCGATAAAATTTGCCATAGCGAAACTCGGTGCGGAAGAAACCACTTTCCTCGGCGACTGGCTCAGGGCGAGTTTCACCAGCAATGGAAACGGCTTCTCGCCCAACTTGAATGTCAAGTTCATTGGGAGCAATGCCGGGAAGTTGGACTTGTAATACAAATTCGGTATCAGTGCCCTTCAGTTCCACCGCGGGTGCCCAAGCGGTTGCTGTTTCTCGGAACCGGCTCAACGAGTCTCGACTTGCGATCGCCACCTCATCCAGAAGTTGATCCATCTGACGGCGGAACGTATCGAGTTCGTACCAGGGTTGCAAACGGATGTGTGCCATGATCTGTGACCTCTTGAATTTCTGAGAGAGTTCTAAAGTTTTGCTGCGTTTGTGTCGATCGTCCACATTCACCTATTACCTAAGCAACCCAATCCATTTTTAATCAGTGGTTTGCAAAGGGGGACAGAACTCCAGGCGCAGCCATGTCTTCAGTTCATGTATTCAGTGTAGGCAAGTCCAAGCTTTGTAACATTGGCGCAAACCGTATCAGAAAGGAGGGTTCCCCGAAGGAATCAAACTTCTTTATAGAAAACATGCCTAGCCCCTATGAAAACCAACCGGATTCGGTTAAAAATAGTATGAGAACTATTCAAAAATCTTTAACAAGGAGTGAGAGTATGGACTGGCGCTTGCTCATCGTGTTCTTCCCACTGATTCTGGCTTTGGGCTGGGTTGCTTACAATATTGGGCAAATTGCTCTGAAGCAAGGATTGGACTTCCTCTCAAAAGGTTGAGTCTGGGACTCTCCACCTTCTGCTCATGTCATCTTTCCACTATCAGCTTGTGGAAGGCTTCAAGCCTGCAGTAAAGATCGGAGTCATGTCTCAAGGCATAGAATTCTGAGAGCGTACTCAGTGTCATGGCTGGAGGGAAGGCTGGGGTAATTAATAGCACGTTTCTTCGGTTCAATCATGCACTCGAACGAATGCGTGATTGGGGAGTGCAATTATTTCTTAGTGAGAGCTTGAACCTACTTAGGGGCGCGGTCTACCGTGCCCCTCTCTTTTTTTTCAATCATTATCTGGAAAGTGGTTATCCAGAAAGTCATCTCTGCGCGCTGCTGTCCTCGCCTCCTGATAAAGATTCACGAATTGAAATTCTCTTTTCTTGCTAAAGTGCTTTTATCATAGTACTTGTGTACTTAGTGAATCAGGTGCCTTAGCAAATTTGAGCAAGAGGTTGCTAAAAACTTGGGCGGGTTTTTGTCCCCAACAAGCGAATGCCAAAAACTTCTCTATGAAGATATTTCTAAATCGTTAGAACAAGCTGACATGGGGGCATGGGACACGGAGACGCGGGAATTTTCATTAGACTTGCTAATTTTCCGCATTTTCTGTTCTCCGCGTCAGTGTCAACGCCATCCCCAAATGCTAGATGCACCTTTCTCTATAAATGAATCCTTGACAGGGAGTTGATTCAGATCAATGAGCTGGCAGCGATTCTCGCTCCCATTCATCGCAATCCCCATGCAAAAACTTTTCTTAGTTGGTGGGCATCAGTGCCATAATCTGGTCGATAAACAGCTGGTGATCGACCACCGGTTTGGAGATGTAACCATCTGCCCCACTTTGCTTCAGAAAGCTCTCGCGATCGCCTTCCATCGCATGAGCAGTGACCAAAATAATGGGCAATTGAGCCGTCTTCGGGTCATTTTTCAGCATTTGGGTAATCTTGATACCGTCTACCGCCTTGCCCTGATAGACACTGCGAGATAAAGACACATCCATCAGAATGATATCGACTTCCCCTGCCTGGGCAATTTGCATGACTTCTTCAACATTCTCCGTGTGTTTTACTGCCAAGCCACCCCGTTTGGTCAGAATTTTGGAAAACACACGAGCATTAATGAGGTCGTCTTCCACAATTAGAACCGTTTTCATGGTGTTTCCCTTTTTGTTTGCTCCAGAGTGAGGTAGTCTACAAGCCTTCGTTTGATCGTGCGGTGGAAAGAAATTTAGAAATCTCCACTATGCTATTCGTGATCCAAGTCAAATTAGCAGGAAGCTTTTGTGAACTCAGAAGTAGGATATAACGCTTATGGCTAAGCAGTTAAATATGCTCTCAGGAGGACAGGTCATTACGACCGCCTTGCACACCGAGATGCAACAGTCCTATCTTGAATATGCCATGAGTGTGATCGTCGGGCGCGCTTTGCCCGATGTCCGAGATGGACTGAAGCCAGTTCATCGACGAATCTTATACGCGATGCATGAACTGGGGTTGACCCCAGACCGTCCTTACCGTAAGTGTGCGCGGGTAGTGGGGGATGTGTTGGGTAAGTACCACCCTCATGGTGACCAGGCAGTTTACGATGCCCTGGTGCGCATGGTGCAAGATTTTTCCAGTCGCTATCCAGTGCTGGCGGGACATGGCAATTTTGGGTCGGTGGATAATGATCCCCCGGCAGCAATGCGATATACCGAGACTCGGTTAGCCGCAGTAGGCAACGAAGCTTTGCTGGCAGAGATTGGGGAAGCGACTGTTGATTTTATTGGAAACTTTGACAATTCTCAGCAGGAGCCAACCGTGCTCCCGGCGCAATTGCCATTTTTGTTGCTAAATGGCAGTTCGGGGATTGCGGTAGGGATGGCGACAAATATCCCGCCACATAATCTGGGTGAAGTGGTAGATGGGCTGATTGCGCTGATCGATAATCCCAATTTGACAGACGATCGTCTGCTGGAGTTGATTCCGGGACCTGATTTTCCCACGGGCGGAGAAATTTTAGGCACAGAGGGCATCCGTGAAGCATACGCAACCGGGAGAGGCAGCATTCCCATGCGGGGAGTTGCCCAGATTGAGGAAATTCAACTGGGGCGAGGGCGGCATCGACGGATGGCGATCGTGGTGACCGAGTTGCCCTATCAGGTGAACAAAGCTGCCTGGATTGAGAAAGTGGCAGAATTAGTCACCAACGGCAAGATGGATGGCATTGCGGATATTCGTGATGAGAGCGATCGCGATGGCATTCGGGTGGTGATTGAATTGAAGCGTGAAAGCAATCCCCACAAGATTCTCAACGATCTCTATCGACAAACTGCGTTGCAATCAAACTTTGGGGTGATTATGCTGGCGCTGGCCGATCGGCAGCCCCGCCAGATGTCGCTGCGAGAGATGATGCAGCAGTTCATCAATTTTCGCGAACACACGCTGACTCGTCGCTATACCCATGATCTGGAGCAGGCAGAAAGCCGTGCTCATCTGGTCGAGGGGCTGCTCACTGCGTTGGCAAATCTGGATGAAATCATTGAGATTTTGCGGAATGCGCCGGATGGCAGTACTGCCAAGGCAACTTTTCAATCCCGGTTCGAGTTTAGCGATCGCCAGGCAGATGCCATTCTTGCTATGCCCCTGCGTCGTCTGACGGGATTGGAACGGCAAAATCTCCAGAACGAGTTTAATGAACTCACAGTTCGGATGCAGGAGTTGAGAAAACTGCTCAACGATCGACGTGAATTGCTGAAAGCCTTTAAAAAAGATTTGCGGGCATTAAAGAAAAAATTTGGTGACGATCGGCGCACCCGCCTCATTGGCAATGGTAGTCAATCCTCAGCCGCGAGCGAGGTAGAATCCAGCGCTCCCAATGGAGAGACGAACGACCCTGCCTCACGCTTGCTCGAAGAAGAAGAAATGGCTGAAGAAACGGTCATTGAATTGACGCAGCGAGGCTATGTGCGGCGTTTGACTCCCAAGAGCTTTGAACGACAAAACCGTAATCGCAACAACGACAAGCCCGATCGCGTGCTGGAAGATATCGACGACTTTGTGACTGAGGTCCAGTTTGCCGATACGTTGCAAGAAATGATTGTCTTGACTCGCAGCGGCAAAGCGTATTCTGTCGGAGTTGGTGAATTACCCCAAGCTTCTGGACGCACCGCCCGAGGGACTCCTTTGATCACCCTCTTGCCGACTGCGGCACAGAATGTGGAAGAGACATTCATCAACCAGTTTATCTTGCCAGAAGATTTTGAAGATCTGGACTTAGTTTTGCTTACCCAAGAAGGGCGGATTAAACGACTGCCGGTCTCAGATTTCACCAACATGACAGCTCGAGGTTTAACTGCCCTCAAGCTTAAAGAGGAAGATAGCTTGCTCTATGCCAATCTGACTCAGGCAGGAGAACAAATTGTGCTGGCGGCATCCAGTGGGCGCTTGTTGCGATCGGAAATTAATGATGACTTGATGCCGCTTTCGAGCCGCACAGCTCAGGGGAGCTATGGTATGAGAATCCGTAAGCAAGAAACGATCGTGGGGTGTGCCACATTGCCAGAGGACGGGGATCTATTGCTGGTTTCTGCCAAAGGCTATGCCAAACGAATGGCGGTCAGTGCACTCCGTCTAGCAAATTTGGGTGAACTAGGCACCCAAGCCTTTCAGTTTAGAACCAAGTCAGATACGTTGGCAGCAATGATTGCCACGCCATTCGATGCGGAAGTCATTCTATTGACCAGTGAGAATCATATGGCACGGGTCAATCTGAATTCTGTGCCCCTTGAAGGGCGAGATGGGGCAGGCGACCGCCTGCTCAAATTGCCCGCCAGTGAGCAAATTGTCAACGTTATTCCACTACATTTGGGCACGACTTGAACCGTTCTAATCTGGGAAATTCTAAGATCAATCACCGAAAATCTAGACTTTTAGACTCTAAAGTGTAAAGTCGATCGTTGATTCCCCTTGCTCTTCTATTTCTCCCGATCGGCTTGAGTTAACTCTAGAATTTCATCGAAGCAAAAACGATGTACCAGATCTTGCAAGCCTTCTGCCAGTGCCCGATCATCCATTGGGATTTGTTGGATCAGTTCCAATAGGCGATCGGCATCGACTGCCAGAGCTGCCTGATGCAAATCTGCAATCCATTCGATCGGCATAATTTGCAGAGAACTAGGGGCAAGCATACAGGATACAGCGGGCAAATTGCCGGGTATCTGCGTCTTTTCGCCTTCGGCTGGTTCGGCATAAAGGTACTGCACACCAAGATGCTCAGCCATTTTTTCAAAAATTTCGTGTTCCTTAAACGGTTTTGCCACCAGGTCATCACAGCCTGCCGTCAGAATATTGGCTCGTTGTTCTTCAAAGGCGCTGGCAGTCAGGGCAATGATTTTGGGTTCCGGCTTTGTCCCCTCACCGGCTGCTTGCTGCCTTCTAATTTGGCGAGTGGCTTCGTAGCCATCCATCACAGGCATCCGCATATCCATCCAAATCAGATGGGGATGCCAGGTTTGCCAGTAGGCGATCGCAGCTGCACCATCGTTGGCTGTACGAGTCGCAAAACCAACTGCATCCAAAAGTTGGGCAATTAAATCGCGATTTTCAGGGCGATCGTCCACAATCAGCACGCGATAGATAGGTTGTTCGGGAGCAAGGTGAATCACCCGACGACGCAATTGCGGAGGCACCACTTCAGCAGGATCAGCCACTCTCACCATAACCTCACAGCCAAAGGTGGACCCCTGCCCCACTCCACTGGTAACCCAAATATCTCCGCCCATCAAACGCACAAACTGGCGACTAATCGTCAAACCCAATCCAGTGCCCTCTCTGGTATGAGTCCCACTACTTGTCTGGACAAATGGCTGAAAAAGTTGATCCATTTCTTTGGGAGCAATCCCTCGTCCTGTATCTTCGACCTCAAAATAAAGGTGCAAGGAAGAAGAGCATGGAGTCGCTGTCTCAGAGCTTTGCAGGTCCAGGTTTGAGGTTTGGGTGGACTCGATCGCTTGACTCCTGACTCCTGACTCCTGACTCCTGGCTCCTAACTCCTGACTTCTGGCCTTTCCCTCCGCTCTCACTCCCACCCGCAAAGTCACCCTACCCTGCTGCGTAAACTTCACCGCATTACTCAACAGATTGGTCAAGACCTGACGCAATTTACCCTCATCCGTCCAAATCCATTGGGGTAGGTCAGCCGCAAGCTCAAATTGCAATGAGAGTTGTTTTGCCTCCGCCCGAATCTGAAACATCTCTCGCAGCGTGTTCAAGAGCAGATGCAGATCGAAAGGGGCTGGATGCAAAACAATTCGCCCAGCTTCAATTTTAGACATTTCCAAAACATCATTGATCAAGTCGAGCAGGTGTTCGCCACTCCGGTTGATGGTTGCCAGAGAAGTTCGCTGGCGAGCCGTGAGGACAGGATCGCGCTCCATCAATTGGGCAAACCCCAGAATCGCGTTGAGTGGGGTGCGGAGTTCGTGACTCATATTTGCCAGAAAGATGCTCTTGGAGCGATTAGCAGATTCGGCAGCATTTTTGGCAAGCATGAGAGCGGTTTCTGCTTGGTTGCGCTCCAGTTCGGCTCCGGCACGAGCCGCAAAAATCTTGAGAATCATTTCTCTGCCAGGATCGGGAGACATGGGTTTGGTGTCGGTGACTGCCAGATACCCCAGCATTTCTCCATCCGAATCCAGCAGTGGAATTCCCATATAGCTCTCGGCTTTGAGCACGGCAATGTAGGGATCGCCCGGAAACAGAGCGGGGACATCACTGGGATAGAAGTAGATTTTTTTCCCTTTAATGACATTTTCGCAGGGTGTTCCTTGAAAGGAGAATTCAATGTTTTGGCAGAAATCTCCCCCCATCCAAAATGCCAGGGTGCGGACTCTGGAGTGGGCTTCATCTGCCCATTCGGTCACGAAAGCGCAGTGAACTTGCAAAACTTCTGCCAGATAACGAACACAGGTATGGAAGAAATCGTCGCCGGTTTTGGAAGCGGTGCCTTCGACAATGAGGCGTAGCGCTTCTTCTCGCTGTTTGCGTTCGGTGATGTCTTCGCAAATGCAGAGGAGATGGGTGGGATTGCCCTGGGGATCAAAGAGCGGCAGTTTGAGGATACGAGTCAGAATGGTGCTGTCCCCGACTTGAATTGCTTGCTCTGGGATTTCCAGTAGGGCGCCATGTTCAACGGCAATTTGGTCTTGTTGACGGTAGAATTCGGCTTGCTTGGGATCTACCAGTTCGTAGTCGCTACGCCCGATCGCCCCTTCTCGAGAAAAACCTAGGACAAGTTCAGAATTTTTGTTGATCAGGACATAGCGGAAGTCGTTGTTGATGTCTTTGGCAAACAGCGGCATGGGGATGCTATCGATGATGCTGTTGAGAAATTGTCGAGATTGTTGCAGGTCTTCTTCCAACTGTTTGCGATCGGTCATGTCTCGACTGATAACAAGAACTGAAGCGACAGTGCCCGCATCATCAAATTCTGGAACCACACGGGCAGAGTGGTAGGTAATCTGCTCTCGATAGGTCATTTCAAACTCAAAAGATTGGGCTTCAGCAGTTTGAAAAGCGCGATCGAGGGTGTTTTGCCAGAGCGCAGTCAGGGTTTCAGGAAAGCCCATTTCTCGAATGGTTTTACCAATGAAGGCAGCCGGGGGAATCCCCAGTTCTTTCTCAACTCTTGGGTTGATGTAGAGATAGCGAGAGTCGCGATCGAAGCGAACGATGATATCCGGGGCATTTTCAATCAGCGCACGAAATTCTTGCTCGCGTTGGCGGAGTTCTTCTTCCAGCCGTTTGCGATCGGAAATGTCTGCCATGACAAATTCCAGGCATGCATCGGTCGCATTCAGGCGTAACGACAGCAACACCCAAATCGTGCCGCCATCTCGATGTCGCATGGGTAGCTCATAGTCTCGAATTTCGCCATAGGCTTCTATTTGCGTTAGGATATTCTGTCGTGCATTTCCATCTAGATGGAAGGTAGTTGTGGAATGTCTGCCGATGAGATCTGCAGGAGATGAAAACCCCAGGATTTCGGCACAGCGATGGTTAGCTTCTAGAAACAGTCCATCTTGCAGTCGAGTACGACCAATACCGACTTGAGAATTCTCGAAAATATTGCGGTACTTGAGTTCGCTACGACGCAGGGCTTCTTCGGCTTGTTTTCGTTCGGTGATGTCTCGTGCCACTCCCATAACAGAGGGAGTGCCATGGATGTCATAAATCAGGGATTCGTTGCAACTAAACCAGCGCCAGCTCTGGTTTCGGTGGCGAGTGCGTAATTCCAGGTTTTGTTGAGCATGTCCGGTGCCAAGAATGTTTTGGAACGCGGCGTAACTGGTTTCCAGGTCATCGGGGTGGATGAAAGCGTTAAAGGGTTGACCTTCTGCTTCGGTAACGCTGTATCCCAGGATGGTTGTGACGTTGGGGGAGATGTAAGTAAATTTGCCTTCCTGGTTGTGGACGTAGATGATGTCGTTGGCATTTTCAACGATCGTCCGAAATTTCAGTTCGCTTTGTTGGAGGGCTTGTTCTGCATGTTTGCGATCGGTGGCATCGGTTCCCACTGAAAGAATTTCGATCAGGTTGCCATCGGCATCAAAAATCGGGCGATTTGCCCAGACAATCCAGACGAGATCGCCATTCTTGCAACTATTTTCGTTTTCATTGAATAAATAATTTTGGGGATGACGGCAGATGTCAAGAATCATGGCGTACAGATCGCGCCCAGAGGTCTCGGTTTCTGGAACGATCGTGCCAACGACATTGTGATAAAGAATTTCGCTGGCGTTGAAGCCAAAGAACCGCTGCCCATAGTCATTGATGAATTTGATCATGCCATCGGAATCCCACCGCAAAATGATGCAGTTTGCTGTTTCTACCAGATCCCGATATTGCGCTTCACTTTCTCGCAGGGCTTCTTCGGCATGTTTGCGATCGGTAATACAGGTGACAAATCCATCAATACAGTCTTCTTCCCGATTGAGCCGGAGCGAATATAAGCCCCAGTGGAGTGAACCATCTCGGTGACGATATTGCATTTCGAAGTTCTGTAATTCACCCTGCTGTTGCAGTTGCTCTAAGACCCATTGACGCAATTTCAGATCACTGTAGTGGTCAGCTGCTGTCATTTTGTGGATCACTTCGTTAGCAGCGTGGTAGCCCAGCAAATCCAGAAAGCGCTGGTTGCAATCGAGCAACAAGCCATCCGCCAGTCGGGTGCGATAGATGCCCACCTGGGAGTTTTCAAACAGGTTGCGGTATTTGAGTTCACTACGGCGCAGGGCTTCGGCGGCATGTTTGCGATCGGTAATGTCAGCCACCACGCCTTCCACACAGTTTTCTTCCAGATTCAGGCGAATGGCAAACAGCCCCCAACCAACCGAACCATCTCGACGACGAAATTGCATTTCCAGATTGTTGATTTCTCCGGTTTGATGCAATTCATTGACAATCCAGCGGCGATAGTTTGGGTCGGCATAAAATTCCGTAATGTGCTTTTTGCCGATGACTTCAGCCGCCGAGTCATAGCCGGCCCCTTCAATAAATTTGCGGTTGGCATCTAGGATAAGTCCGTCTTCGATCTGACTACGGTAGATGCCCATTTGGGAACTTTCAAATAACCGACGGAACTTCAGTTCGCTGGTTTGGAGGGCTTCCTCGGTGCGTTTGCGATCGGTAATGTCTTCAATCAGGGCAACGGTACATTGCACTTCTCCACCTGGATTACGAATAGCAGACAGGGTCAACCGTCCCCAAAACATGCCCCCATTTTTTCGCAGATAGCGTTTTTCGAGTTGAAAGGACGATCGGGTGCCTGCGATCACTGCTTGGGTGAGGGTACGATCGATCTCAATATCATCAGGGTGGGTGAATTGGGCAAAGGTGACGGTGCGAAAATCGGCTTCGTTGTAGCCCAGCATTTTTTGCAGCACCGGGTTAACTTGCACAATTCTGCCCTCGACATCTGCCAGACAAGATCCGATCGCAGCACTTTCAAAAATTGCTCGAAAGCGAGCTTCACTCTCCCTTAGAGCGGCTTCAGTATGTTTGCGATCGGTAATCGACATGCCTACCCCAATCATGCGGATGGCTTTGCCTGCTTCGTCATGAAAGGTTTGTCCTTTGCCCGCGATCCAATGAACGCTGCCATTTGCCCAAAGAATGCGAAACTCGATGTCATAATTGGTGCCCGTTGACACGGCATGGGTAATGGCATGGCTGACCATTTGTCGATCGTGGGGATGCACAATGTCTAAAAAGTGGGCAAAGGTGCCTTTGAAACTGCCTGGTTCCATGCCATGCACTTCTTCCAGGTTGTCCGACCATTTCACCTCACCAGTAAGAATATTCCAGTCCCAAATGCCCATACTTCCAGCTGAAAGCGAGAGCCGCAGCCGTTCTTCACTATCTCGCAGGGCTTGCTCTGCCCGTTTGCGATCGGTAATTTCAATACTGGTGCCTTCGTAGTAAAGAATCGTGCCTGTGGCATCCCTAACTGCGCGGGCATTCTCCGATACCCAGATAATGCCGCCATCTTTGCAATAGACTTCTGACTCAAACTCGGTAATCGTATCTTGTTCGGCTAAGCGTTGCTTAAATTCGACACGGCGATCGGGGTGAACATACAATTGTTGCTGGATGTCTGTAAACGCAGCGATCATCTCCTGAGGGGATTCGTAACCATGGATGCGTGCCAACGTTGGATTAACGTTGAGATATCGCCCTTCGGGTGTGGTTTGGTAAATGCCAACCACTGCATTTTCAAAAATGCTGCGATAGCGTTCTTCTGCCTGGCGGAGCGCAATTTCGGTTTGCTTGCGCTGAGTAATGTCTCTGACCACGCAAACTAATTCGCCGCTCTGAAGCAAGGTAAAAAAGATTTCTTGCGGAAAGTGACTGCCATCTTTCCGCAACCCGATCGTTTCTCCTTGCCACTGTCCTGCAGCAAACAGGACAGGGATGATTTCTGCCTCAAAGCGCTGCAACTCGACCTCATCGTAAAGATCTTGCCAACTTCGACCGATCAGTTCTTCGGCGCGATCGTACCCATAGATTTTGATATGGGCATCGTTTAAGTAAAGATAGGTCTGGTCAATGCCTAAAATTGCAATGCCATCGTTGGAGGCTCGAATCGCGGCGGCTTGCCTTTGCAATGCAGTTTCGGTGCGTTTATGTTCAGTAACATCCCGAAAAGACCAGACTCGCCCCACAATTTGGTCGCCAATTCGTTGGGGTTGAGAATAACGCTCGAAAATGCGCCCATTCTTCAATTCCAGCAGTTCTAAAGCGGTTTCATCCGGCCGATCGAGAAACAGTTGCCAAACCCGTCTAAGAAATACATCTGGATCTTTGGTCTTTTGGCTCAAAACGGTAAGGCGATCGTCGGCGCGACCGGGCTGCATCAGCTCTTCTGGCACATCCCACATCTGTACAAACTTTTGGTTGTAGACGGGGGTATTGCGATCGCGCGTGACAACCAAAACGCCATCTGCTGTCGATTCCAGCGTCGCCTGCAATAAAGAGACGTAGCGCTCTTGTTCTTGTTCAGCTTTTTGTTGTTCGACGGTGATTTGTCGTTCGCAGGTGACATCCCGAATCGTTAGCACGACCGATCGGTGCCGCCCCATCCTGAAACAATTACCTGTAATGATCAGGATGCGGGCAGTGGTGCCCTGGCACAATTCATATTCACCGATCGCGTCGTTTGCCTGGCGTACTTGCACATCCGGATAGGCTTCGGGTGCCACTGGGTGCCCCGCCCGATTGAGCCGGAGTAAGTCACTGAATTGAGCACCGATGATGGCGTCATGGGGTTGGTTAGTCAAGCGATCGAAGCTGGAATTGCACCATTCCACCTGACGATTGTCATCAATCCAGACGACCGCTTCGGCAATGGTATCCAGCGCCAGCGCCATCTTGCCCAGAGTCGCTTGTAGTGGGTTAAGCAAGTCCGCTTCATCACTGTTCATCAGGAGATTCCAGAGAGATTTCAAGAATTAAACCGAACTCAAGACAGCCACCGGACAGGTTGCCTGATTTACGATCGCATCCACCCGATGCCCAAAAAAGACGCGCCCCGTAATCATCCGAATATTGCTACCCAAAATAATTAAATCTACCCCTTCCTGTTGAGCAAATTTCAGAATGGCTCGTTCGGGACTCGCATCTTTCAAGATCCGAAACTCAACCTGTGCACCTAAACTTTCGGCGACTTCCACCTGATACTTAATGATCTGGTCTGCAATTTCTTTTACGGAATCGAAAGTGCGCTCGTCGTAAAGCACGTACTCAATTTGTGGCATGTTGATCACATGCACTAAAGTCAGCTTTGCAGCAGTTTGTGCCGCAATCACACTGGCGACTTCCACCGCATTTTTGCTGGATTCGGAGCCGATCGTCGGTACTAGAATATGCTGAATCGTTTGAGGCGAGATCGAGCAAGTTTCTCCCTTCGGAATGGGTAAATGAGACTTGACCACCAGGGTGGCACAGGGCGCTTCTTGAACGACCCGATCGACCAGTAGATTAAACATGGCACTTTGCGATTGGGATCTTTCGCTGGCACCCAGCACTACCAAGTCGTAGCTCTTTTGAGCTTCGTTCAGAATGACCTCAGCCTTACTGGCTCCCGATTCCACCTTTGTTTGAACTGTTCTCGTTTCGGGAAGTTCGATCGCAGCAGCCACGGCTTTGAGGGCAGCATCCGTTGCCGTATCTTTTACCTCTTTGACCAAAGTTGTCGTCGAAGCCACTTGCTTCGATGGTTTTTTGTTACTTTGGGCAAAGAGCGCCGTCACTTCCAAATCATTTTGATGGGCAAGATGGCTAACCAGTTGAGCGGCTAACTGGACGTTGGGACCGCCACTGGTGGGAATAAGCACCCGGTGGACGTTCTTGATAAAACTCCGACTGGCTTGCTCTTCTTGTTTAAGGCGATCGGCTTCCTCTTGCCCGATCGTGACCTTAGAAAGGGTCCAGCGTAATAAGGGCGGCGCCATGAGTGAGGTGACGATCGCCACCATGACAATGATGGAATACATCTGCTGGTTCAGGACGCCGAGAGAAAGCCCGATCGTCGCCACAATAATTTCCATTGCCCCGCGAGCATTCATCCCCGATCCCATTGCCAGACCCTCCCAGTGAGAGAGTCCCCCCATGCGTGCCCCCAAATAAGCCCCCGTAAATTTCCCCACACAAGCCACCGCGAGCACCAGCAGACCAATGATCAGCGTTTGAGGTTCGAGCAATTGCAACAGATTCACTTTCAACCCAGCCGCAGCAAAGAAAATGGGTGCGAGGAACCCAGCCGTAATCACCTCCAGCGTATGTCCTGCTTCTCGGCTAAAGCGGCGTGACTGTCCTGCCAGGATGCCAAAAACGAACGCGCCTAAAGCGGCTTCAATGCCCAACGCATGGGTCAGTGCTGCCGCCCCCAGTGACAAGATCAAGACGGTGGATAAACTGGCGGTAGCCCCCCCGATGTTTTCATCTACCCATCGGAGAATTTGGTCTACCATCGTGCGTCCGATCGTCAGGGCAAGCGTCAAAAATAAGATGGCTCCCGAAACCGACTTAAAGATGGCAGCCAGATCAAAGGTGCCGCTGGTGGCTAAGCCAGATACCACCGACAGCAAAATCCAACCGATCGTGTCATCCGTCATTCCAGCGGCCAGGGTAATCTGTCCGATATCACGCCGAATCAGTTTCAGATCCATCAAGACCTTGGCAATCACCGGAATGGCTGAAATACTCATCGCGGTTGCGATAAATAGGCTAAAAATCAGCCGCTCATCAGGTTTTGCCAGAAAGTTTTCTGGCAAAACCCAACCCAATCCTACTCCGGTAATAAAAGGGACAATAATTCCGCCTAAAGAAATCAGTAGGGCTGTTTTGCCCTTACGAATAATTAAATTGAGGTCGGTTTCTAGCCCAGTCACCACCAGCAAAAATAAAACGCCCAACCAGGAAATTACTGACAGCAGATCTGACTGCGTCTGGTTTTTTGGAAAAATGCCGCTTTGTAGCGTTGGCAGCAGCCAGCCCAGCAAGGAGGGTCCCAATAAGACACCTGCTAGCAATTCACCAACCACGGGGGGCAAGTCAATCCGACGCATCAGTTCGCCGAGTCCACGGGCAACCAAAAGCAGAATCGCTAACTGTAGGAGAATCAGCAGCAACTCATGGTGCCCCAAAGGCTTAATGAGGAGCGGGGCAGGCGGCTGGCTCGTCATCAACAGTACAGAACAAAGCATGGGCATGGGGTTTCGCTCGTGAAAGGAGTGGATTGTCGCGTTGTTAAGTCACGATTGCATTCTTGAAAAGTGCTTACTGGAACCTTGTCATAAGACTCACCGTGGCAGTTTTTTCCGACAGATAGGCATTCCGATTGAAGCGAAACGCTAGTTGAGTGTCAATCTATCCAAAGGCTATCCACTCTCCTAATTACGAAATAAGACTCTACTGACTCAGCTTTCAACTCCGGATCGGGCAGCTTTGTAAAGCGATCGCACAGTTTCACCATCCCTGGGAAATTCTGCGATCGCGACCTGGCAGGTGACCTGAAACCGACTGCCATCCTCGGGTGCTGTAAACACCTGCTGTCGTAAAGTCAGCGATAGATTGGCAAGGTAATCGATCGCTTCAGACCGAGGCACAAAGGGCAGACCTACCACAAACTCGCCATTTCCCCAATAACCCAACACTTCAGGGCGCTGAAAGGTGGCTCGCAGTAGTTGTCCCCAACGTTGCAAGACTTGATAGCCCACCGAATGACCATATTGAATATTAATGGTCTGCAACTCTGCCATCCTCAATACCGCCAGGCAAGCCGATTTGTGTTGCCGGCTCGCCTGTTGCAAAAGTGCTTCCAAATCGCGATGGGATTCGGGTTGATTTGGCAATCCGGTAAAAGGGTCTTGCGTAGAGAAGGTTTGCAACAGACGAATCCGCTCCAAGCGATTGGAGATACGAGTCAGTAACTCTACACCCACTACGGGCTTGGTCAGGTAGTCATCAGCTCCCGCGGCAAATATCTGTTGAATGGTTGCCATTTCGCAATGAGCCGTCAAAAACAAAATAGGAATCCCTTGCCAGGTCGGATCAGTGCGGATTGCTTGACAAAGCTCAATACCCGTCAGTTCAGGCATTTCCACATCCAATAGCAACAAGTCGGGATCGGCAGTAGGCAACACCTGCCAAAACTGGAAAGGGTCTTCTAGGGTAGTCATGCAGATACCCCAAGGTTCGAGCAAGGGACGTAGGGCAGCTAAAAAAGTCGGATCATCATCTACAACCAGAATGTTGACAGAGTTTCCGACTCGTTTAGGCAGGGACAAGGAGGCGAATTCGACTGGGTACGATCGCAGGTCTTGCCCCGCTTCTGATGCCGCTGCTATTTTCTCTGTCTGTATTGCGCGATCGTCGATTTTGTCATCGGTTGTCATCCCATTACTAGCTTTATGCGCTTGAGAGGGCACACGCTGCATCTGTTCTGCCAATGTTTGCACCAGATCACCCAGGTGTTTGTCCTGTCCTGCTGCCAAGATGGATTCTCCTTGCACAAGCTGCTCAATCTGGCGTGCCAACTGGCTTCCCGCTTCGCGATCGAACATCCCCAACACTCCTGCCAGTTTATGGGCTGCTCGCCCTGCCTCCTGCTGCAACTCTTCTGTCAGCGTGCCCGTTTGTAGGGCGGCAACCATCTGCTGTAAAACGGTCAACCGTTGCGCCATTAGCCCAGCATAGCGATCCCAGAGATCTCCCATCGCCTGGCTAAAGCGCTGTTCAGTAGGAGAAGAAGAGAGGTGAGGAAGCAAAGAAACGGAAGATAGAGGAGATAAGAGATCGTCAGAAGTTTCGCATTGGTTGAGTGCAGTTTCTCTAGTGGCGATCGTTGGAGGTGACGGAACCTCCTGATTCCGGACTCCTGATTCCAGACTTTCAACTCCCCGCTCCTGCCCCACGCCTGGTTTCAGCCGATACCCAATCCCATACACATTCTCAATCCAATCGATCGCTCCCACTGCCTTGAGCTTTTGGCGAAGTCCTTTAATATGCGCTTTTACGCTCTCTTCCAAGGGGGGATCATCAAAAGTCCAGAGATGTTGCAAGATATAGCCCCGACTAAACACTCGTTCGGGATTGCGGAGAAATAGCTCTAATAACAAGTATTCTTTAGGCGTGAGATTGAGTGGCTTTCCCGCATAAGTTACCTGACAAGAACTGGGATTGAGGCGGAGTAAGCCCACGGTCAAGAGGGGGGTTGGCGCAACTTCGCCACGGCGCAGCAAGGCTCTAACCCTGGCGTGCAACTCGTCTAGATTGAGCGGTTTGATCAGGTAATCGTCGGCTCCAGCATCAAGTCCTCGAATCCGATCGCTACTGGCTTCTCTCGCAGTAATCAGCAAAATTGGGGTCGAACAACCCCCAGAGCGCAATCGTTGGCATAGGCGAATACCATCTAATTTCGGCAATTCCACATCGGTCAAAATCAAGTTATAACTTACACTTTCAGCAAAATCTAACCCGATTAAGCCATCTTCTGCGGTATCCACCAGATAGTTTTGGCTGGTCAGCGATCGTGACAAGAGATCAATCAGTGCTTCGTCATCTTCAATCAGCAAAATTCGCATAATGGCAAAAGTTCTGGCTTGACGGCTCCTCTTCAAAAGAAAGGTATCACTTCACTCACAATCTGATCGTCACAACTGGTTAAGCGCGCCCCTGAGATCGACATCTTTTCACCCAGAAACGTCTTTCACATCATGCGGGTCAACCTATTTATTCGGTCGATTCACGAACGTTGCAGACGATCGCTATTGGGGACAGCATCCTGAAATGCAGCAACCCAATTGATCAAGCCGTTCCAGGGCAATTTGTCTGTCACACAAACTCCGAATCATTCGTTGAATGATTTTTACAGGTGGGTTGATCAACCGTCTCTGACAACCATTTCGCAGACCTAACAAATTGACTCCCAAGGTTAGAGAACAATCGGGAAGTTCTGGAGAATCTACAGTAAGTGGTTTTGGTTCTTACGGTCTGAAAATTCGTATCCAGAGAAGATAAATCAGTGAAGAGAATTTCTGGATCAGCTTGGGCAACAAATGAGAACATCTCTTACACTCGTAAAGAAGCCAGTCTCCACCGCAAAACAATCTCGAAACAGGCGTTCCTTCCCACCCTAAAATTAGTCATCCTTCGGTTAATACATCTCTATGGCGGTTCGTAAAGACACCCTTTTTGAACGTTATCTTGCGCCGATCGCTCGGTTGGTCATTAACCAGGACGAGTTGCGGCGCTTTCACGAAAGTATCGACTGGCAATCTGCTAGCGATCGCCTGTGCAATCCTCAAGTCGAATTGCCTGAATACTACAGCAGCCAAAACTTTCACAGTATCGAAGGCGGCTATCTCAACATCAGTGCTGCGGTCTCCTACGATCCCATTACCCAGTACGCCTTGCCCCCTAATGAAACCTGGGTACGACAAGCCCTCATTGAGTCCATTCAGAGTAAACCCCGCAGAATTCTTGATCTGGGCTGTGGAACTGGCTCCACCACACTCATGCTCAAGCGCACGTTCCCCGATGCAGAAGTGATAGGGCTGGATTTGTCCACTTATATGCTGGTTGTTGCCGAACATAAAGCTCAACAGACAGGGCTAGAGATGCAATGGCGGCATGGCAATGCAGAACAGACAGGGTTTCCCGATGCCTCGTTTGATCTCGTCACGGCATCTCTGCTATTCCACGAAACGCCCTCCGGAGTCTCCCACAACATTTTACGGGAATGCTTTCGGCTACTGACGATCGGGGGCGAAGTGCTGATTTTGGACGGCAATCAGAAAACCCTACGCCAGACAGATTGGCTGACGGAGATTTTTGAAGAACCTTACATCAAAGATTATGCCGCAGGCAGCACTGATGCCTGGATGGGAGCAGCCGGATTTGGCAATGTGAGAACAGAGGAAATTTGGATGATTCATCAGGTAACGCGAGGTGTTAAACCTCTTTTGCAGCACTGCCCTGACTGGGTAGAATATCCTGATTGGCAGCAAGCCGGCGATCGTCAATGGGCAATGGGTTAATATCATGCCCTCGAAGCAGTTCGGGTTGATTTTAGTTTTTGAGTAGAATGCTCAAGGCAATTCTTTTTGACTTTAATGGCGTAATCATCAACGATGAACCGCTCCACGAAAAACTCATTGAACAAATTTTGATCGAAGAAAACCTGCGCTTGAAACCTGAAGAGTTTCGACAGGTTTGCCTCGGTCGGAGCGATCGTGTATGCTTGGAAGAGTTGCTCAACCGTCGCGGGCGGATTGTGAATGAGGGTTACCTGGAGGAATTGGCTGCTCGCAAATCCCGTTATTATCAGCAACAGCTTGCAGCACTGGAAAAGCTGCCTATTTATCCCGGACTAGATGATTTGATTTTTAAGCTGCGGGCAGCGCAGATCAAACTGGCGATTGTCAGTGGGGCACTGCGGTCAGAAATCGATCTTGTCTTAGAGAGGACTAATCTATCTCAACATTTTCCTATCATTGTTAGCGGAGACGATCGGGTCAACAGTAAACCGGAACCCGATGGCTATTTGCTGGCAGTAGAACGGCTGAATCAACACGATTCAGAGATGAACCTGAAACCCACCGACTGTCTCGCGATCGAAGATACCTTTGCTGGCATCCAAGCTGCGAAGCAAGCCGGAATGCAAGTGGTCGGAGTTGCAAATTCCTATCCCTTCCACATGATGCAGCGGCACGCAGACTGGGCAGTTGACTACCTTTTTGATCTGGAGCTGGATCGTGTTCAACAGCTCTACGCAAGCACTTCAAACGCTTCGGACAAAGCGACTTAGCAGATTTTCTATCTAAAGAGGTACGGATTTCCCTACCTGGGGAGGGTGAAATAACCGTCTTGTCAGTTATATAAAGTTTTTATTACATTCTTGGCTAAGTTTTGATGCTCGCTAAGTTTTATGACTTTTCATCTTGCATTCAGCTTGTTAGGCAAACCCTCTCTAGAACACAGACGTTCTGAGGCTAAATTGCCACAAGAAAATGCACAACTTCAAACGCAAGATTTTAAGAGTTCCAAAACCAGGCGAGCAGCGGGAGGCTTGACCACAAATACAGTAATGCCTTCGCTCTCAAGCTCAATTTTCAGGAGGTTTTTCCCATGCGGATTGCTCAAGTTGCCCCATTATGGGAGCGTGTTCCCCCCCCAGCCTATGGTGGCATTGAACTGGTGGTGAGCTTATTGACAGATGAATTGGTGCGACGAGGACATGAGGTCACATTATTTGCATCTGGCGACTCGATCACCTTAGCCAAGTTGGAATCCGTTCACCCTCGTGCTCTGCGGTTAGACCCAGCAGTGAAAGAATGCGGCATTTATGAAATGCTCCAAATGAGCCGGGTGTACGAACAAGCAGATAAGTTCGATATCATCCATTCCCATATGGGCTGCGCAGCTCTGCCTTATACCAACTTGGTGAAGACACCCACGATTCACACCTTGCACGGCATTTTTACACCAGACAATGAAAAAATGTTTACCTATGCGCGTCGCCAACCGTTTGTCAGCATTTCTGACTCGCAGCGGGAGCCACGACTAGGACTAAATTGCGTCGCAACAGTCTACAACGGCATTGATGTTGATAGCCATAAGTTCCATCCCCAACCTCAAGACCCCCCTTATTTAGCCTTTTTAGGACGAATTTCACCTGAAAAAGGAACCCATCTGGCGATCGAAATTGCCCAGCGTTCCGGATGGACGCTCAAGATGGCAGGAAAAGTAGATGTTGTAGATCGTGAATATTTTGAGCGTGACATCAAACCCCATGTGGATGGCAAGCAGATTCAATACCTGGGTGAAGCCAACCACCTACAAAAAAATGCCCTCTTGGGTGGAGCCGTGGCAACGCTTTTCCCCATTACTTGGCGTGAACCCTTTGGTTTGGTAATGGTGGAATCGATGGCAGCAGGGACTCCGGTTGTTGCGATCAATATGGGTTCCGCTTCAGAGGTCATTGCTCACGGCAAGACTGGCTTCTTGTGCCACGATATTGATGAATGTGTGGCTGCCCTCGATCAGGTGGAGCAGATTGAACGCCGTGCTTGTCGAGATCATGTCCTCAAACACTTTAGCGTCAAGCAAATGGTTGACGGTTATGAATCAATCTATCAGCAAGTCATGGCAGAACGCTTTGCCCAAAATGGACATTTTCGTAGCCTGGCGAGCTTTGCAGGCGATCGCCCCTAATTTCGACTGATCAATCGGTAACAGATGATTCAGTGATGAATCCCATGCTTCATCACTGAATCATCTGTCCACCGAGACAAAGTAATTTTTGTAACTAATTCATCGGTTCGGTAAAGTTTCTGCTACCGTTTTGCGATTATTCAGGAACTTTGAACGATAGACTTGAGACTTAAAACCATAGATCTGGTTCAAATTGGGATCTATCGTTCATTGCTTACAATCTATTTTTTCGATAGGTTTCAGAATAAGTGAAGGCAAGGTGTGTTCTGAACCAACCACAAAACTAATTTTAATGAGGTGAAGACATGACTAATTCCAGTGAAGAGTTGCGCTCACCTAAAGCCGCAGCCGAAGATGGGATCAAGTCTCTGTCACATTCCGTTTCTAAGTCCCCAGTCGTGTCAGCGCGCCCTAAGGTGCCAGGTCGTCAGGCGATCGCGCTTATTTCTGCCCATGGTGATCCTGCCGCTGAGCTGGGTAAGGAAGAAGCAGGTGGACAGAATATCTATGTCCGTAGGGTCGGAGAAGCCCTTGCCAAACTGGGCTGGCAAGTTGATATGTTCACTCGCAAAACTCGTGCAGAAGATCCAGAGATCGTTGAACATTCTCCTTACTGCCGGACGATTCGTCTGGTCGCCGGGCCCGAAGAGTTTGTCCCGCGTGATCAACTTTTCCAATATTTGCCAGAATTTGCTCAAACGTTCCAAAAGTTTCAGAGCAAGGCTGGCTCCCACTATCCATTGGTACATACCAACTATTGGATCTCTGCTTGGGTGGGGATGCGCCTCAGAGAAGCCAGCAACATCCAACTCATCCACACTTATCATTCTTTGGGGGCTGTGAAATATCAGTCGATCGCTCAAGTGCCAGCGATCGCTGAAACTCGCCTCAGTGTTGAGCAAGAAATTTTGGAACAAGCAAATTGCATTGTTGCCACTAGCCCGCAAGAACAGGACACTTTACGGCAATTGGTTTCACAAAAGGGCAACATTGAGGTTATCCCTTGTGGAACGGATATTGAGAACTTCCACAGCATTCCTAAAGCAGAAGCAAGAGCACGATTAGGGTTAAGCCCCAATGAAGCGATCGTGCTCTATGTAGGACGGCTCGACCCACGCAAAGGGATTGATACCCTGGTGCGAGCCTGTGCTCTGCTGAAGGATGAAGGCGAAAAGAACGGTGCAGCATCATCCGGCAGTCAAACAGTGATTCCTCGGTCTGCACTGCGTTTAGTCATTGTTGGGGGAAGCGACCCTGACCATATTGATGGGATTGAGCGTGAACGCATCAAGCAAATTGTGGAGCAAGAAGGCATTGCTGATCGAACCCTGTTTACCGGGCAGGTTGGGCACGATCTTTTGCCGCTCTACTACACCGCAGCAGATGTCTGCGTTATCCCGAGTGACTACGAACCTTTCGGTCTAGTTGCGATCGAGGCAATGGCATGCGGTACGCCAGTCGTAGCGTCGGATGTCGGTGGATTAAAGTTTACAGTGATTCCAGAAGAGACCGGGATTCTGGTGCCGCCCCATGATCCAGTCGGCTTTGCCCAGGCAATCGAACGCATCTTAACGGATGAAATTTGGACGATGAAGCTCAGACGGCAAGCTTCTGCACGGGTACAGCAAAACTTTAGCTGGTCTGAAGTGGCTGCCCGCTTGAGTAATCTCTATCGCCGTTTATTAGCGCAGTCTATTACCCATGAATTGCTTTGGGAAACCCCTGCGGTTGCGAATCCTGCCCTAGAGTCGCCAGTCGTGATCGAGCCAGCCGAGATCGCTGAACCTGCTGCCACCCAAACTGTGCTGACCTCCCCCTTAACAAAAGTTTCTTGAAGTCACAGTTTGTAAAGCATCTGTAAGCCACAAAAATCTCGGCATCTTTAATGCTGCCGAGATTTTTGTGGCTTACTTTGGAGAAATATTCTTTTAGTGAGATTGAATGGAAGGAAGTGCTGCCTCTGCCAAACTCCAATCGGGACGCAGCCGCTTCGCTTGTCGAAGATAGGGATGATAGACGCGAGCATGAGGAGTGGGAGTGTTGAAATGGATCAGGAAGCGGATACAGCGCTCCAATCCTCCCTCCACATGCATTTGTTGCACATCGAATAGAGGGACATTCGACCAATTGGCTCGTTCGCGGGCGATCGTCGCTGGAAAAATCGCATCCAGATCGCGAGTTGCAGAAAAAGTAGCACTAATAATTTCGTCGGGATCGAGTGGGTTGTGTGCCTCCAACTCATCTAGCAGTTCGTGGACTGCTTCTCGAATTGCCTCAATCGAATTTTCAGGAACAGTGGTTGCTCCACGAATTGCCCGCACTCGCCACTCTACGCCCATTTCTGCATTTCCTCTCCAGCAATTGAGATTCCTATCATTTTGGCTCTTGTCTGTTCTCAGGTTAACTTCTAGGCTGCATCGTTTGCCAATGGTCTAGCTTAGCAATTCCCTCAAGTCCAATACCGATTCAGTTCACTGTCGATACAGCCAGAGCGGTACACCGCTGGTCGATAACTCAAACTCTACCCAATCCATTCCGGCTGCTAACCTAGAATTTTCTTGGTTATCTTGAGACAATAAGCGGCTTAACAACGGTTTTCGTTCCTCCAGCGTAAAACATTTCGCCTTGTCGGGATCTAAACCAGCGAGTTCGGCAGCCCAGCGGCGTGCGTCTTCTTCGGTTCCCAGGCGATCCACCACTCCCAACGCCAACGCTTGTTGTCCCGTAAAAATGCGACCATCCGCAAATGTTTTGACGGTCTCCACGGTGAGTTTGCGCCCATCTGCAACGGTTTGCACAAATTGCTGATAACTGGTGTCAATCAGGTCTTGAAGAATTGCCTGCTCTGGTTCGGTCAAATCGCGATCGAACGCCAAAATATCTTTATAAGGTCCCGACTTAATCACCTTAAAGGAAACACCAATCTTATCGAGCAAGCGCTCCAGGTTATTGCCTCGCAAAATGACCCCAATACTGCCGGTAATGGTGCCGGGGTTTGCCACAATATGTTGTGCCCCCATACCGATATAAACGCCCCCTGAGGCTGAAATATTGCCAAAACTGGCAATAATTTTGATTTTTTCTTGTAACTGTTTCAGGGCGCTATAAATTTCTTGAGAATCTCCGACGGTGCCACCGGGACTATCAATTCGCAGCAGCAAAGCGGGAAAACCCCTCTCCTCAATTGTTTTTAACGAAGCCAAAACCCGCTTTCGAGTGGCAGCAGCAATCACACCAGTGATTTCAATGCGGGCGATTTGTTTACAGGGACGAGGAGTAAAGGGCCAGACCATGAATACCTTAAATACAACACACAAGAGCGATCAGCACTGAACACTAGTTTGCCTTATTTCTATCGATTTGCCGATATTTTGGCAAAGCCTTGCAGACTGCACAACGGCGATCGCACCCACGACAAACCCCAGAAAACTCAGGGTTCAATTACATGAAATTGTTTCCAAAGCTTAATATATCTAAATAATTAGGTACAATCAATGAAATGAATTGGTATTCATTCATTTTGCACTTCCACTCTTACCAAGCATAGACTTCAGGCGCTCCATGCACTTAAAACTCTCTGAGTCCAAGCTGCCATTCTCCTCGTTGTTGTTGATCGCTCCCTTCTTTTTGTGGGGAACAGCGATGGTTGCAATGAAAGGGGTTATTCCAAATACAACTCCGCTGTTTATGGCAAGTGTTCGTCTCTTGCCAGCGGGGATGCTGGTGATTTTGGCAGGGATCTTCATGAAGCGCCCTCAGCCGAGAGGGTGGCTGGCATGGCTCTGGATTGCTTTTTTTGCGTTAGTCGATGGGGTGATGTTTCAGGGGTTCCTGGCTGAGGGGTTGCTTAGGACAGGGGCAGGCTTGGGGTCAGTCATGATTGATTCCCAACCGCTAGCAGTTGCCCTCTTGGCATGGTGGCTATTTCATGAGCAGATTGGGATATGGGGCTGGTTGGGGCTGGCATTAGGGGTGTTGGGCATTAGCCTGTTGGGGTTGCCCGATCGCTGGATTCTGGGATTTCTGGGTGATATCACTGTTTGGATACAGGGAATCTGGCTCTGGGTAACCGGACAGTCTGCGCCCCCTCCCTTGCCACACATGCCGCTCGATTTGGGACTCAATTCGGGAACTGCGTTGCAGCAACTTTTCCAAAGTGGCGAATGGCTAATGCTATTGGCTGCTCTGTCTATGGCGGTAGGCACGGTGACCATGCGGGCAGTTTGCCGCTATGCTGATCCGGTCACGGCAACTGGGTGGCACATGGTTTTGGGTGGTTTGCCCCTATTCATGACATCTGCCTGGCAAGAGTCGGAACAATGGATCCATCTCACACCGTCTAATTGGATGGCGTTGAGCTATGCCACTATTTTTGGCAGCGCGATCGCTTACGGACTGTTTTTTTATTTTGCTTCTAGTGGCAGTTTAACGAGTCTCAGTTCCCTCACCTTTCTAACTCCCGTATTTGCATTGCTATTCGGCAATCTTTTACTTTCTGAGGTTTTAACGCCAGTTCAGTGGTCTGGCGTGGCGCTGACGTTGGTCAGCATCTATTTGATCAACCAGCGTGAGGTGTTGACTGCTAAACTACGCCACTCAACTGCAACGGTGATTAACCCATCCCCGACTGTTCTTCCTTCAAATATGGAGGCAGCGTTTCCATCAGTGCTCCAGCCGGATACGGGTGAAGTGATCCTAGAGAATACCGAACAACGTAGCCTTGCCAGAGATTCGGAATCGGAAATTCTCTCGTAGCTTCTATCGAGTAGGAGTTCATTGATCTGGAAGGAGTCGGCTCAAGAGATGGACTTCCTGTCTTTTTGCAAGGGATCCTGTTGCTGTGATGCTTACAGCAATCTTACTTTCGGCAATTTTATGTTTATTGTGTGTAAATTGAAAAAAATCCGGTAAAACAGGAAAAATGGAGAAAAGTCTAAAGTTTTAGTTTAGATTAGGGATGTCGAAAGCATGGTCAAAGTGCTTGAATTGAATAGCGTCTATGGGTTTGTCATTTTTTGTGATGCCCAGGCTTCTTAGTCTTTGGCAAGATTAGGCTCTGTTTTAGACAATTGTTTGAATTGGATTGATTTGGGTGCGTTTAAAGCTTTGAAAATCCTTTTCCTGAGTTAGTCAATGCTGGTTAGGATTGAGCTAATCACAAAAATCGCTCACCGCGATCGTGCTGGCTACATTCTCCAGATTTGGAGTTTTTCTAATGACCTGCTTCAGTCGTCTTCTCCTCATCACTTCGATTAGTTGTCTTAGCCTGATGCCAGGTCAAGCCAGTGCTTTTTCAATTAGATGGTTGAATAGGAATATTGATTCTGTACCGGGGCAGCAAGCATTACCACTGCTGAAAGCAACTTCAATCTTGCCTGCTTATCAGCCTTTGGGGACGTTGCCTACCCAACCTTGGCTCCAAGCTAAAGCACATAAATCGAATCGAAGTTCTCAGGCATTATCGACGACTTCTTCCAGTTCGTCTCCCCCGGCCTCTCCAGCGGCTTCCTCTTCTCCTAGCGCATCTCCCGTGGATTCTCCAGTGCCTTCCTCCCCAAGCACCAGTCGAGATGGAGGGTTGCCTGGTTGGGCTTTAGGTCTCATCACCTTTTTGATTGCGCTGCCAGTGATGACCTTTGCATTCCTACTACAAAAAGGATCGTCTCCTACTAACTCAACTTCAGAAAATCCAACAAACGCCTCCTCGCAACAGCCACAAGTGCAGAAAAAATCTCTTAGTAAAAAGCCGCCTCCACGAACACTTCAACCTGCGAAAAATGGTCATCGGGCTGCTGAAGCTTCAACAGCTAGTGCCAATCAATCCCATTCCATAGAAAAGATTGATGAAACAACGCGCTTACCAAGAGTCAGTGTTATCGATCAGCTCACTCATGATCTGTGTAGCGCTGATCCCGTTAAGCGGCAAAAAGCCATTTGGGAATTGGGACAACGAGGTGATACTCGTGCTGTTCAACCGCTGGTTGAACTGATGGTCAATTCTGACTCAAAACAACGGAGTTTGATTCTGGCATCATTGTCGGAGATTGGCACTCGCACCTTGAAGCCACTGAGCCGGGCTTTGGCAATTTCGTTGCAAGATAATAATGCAGAAGTTCGGAAAAATGCGATCCGTGATTTGACCCGAGTTTACGATCTAGTCGCTCAGATTAGCCAATTGCTGCATCATGCGACAGAAGACCCCGATCAAGAGGTGCGAGAAACAGCGCGTTGGGCGTTGGGGCAACTCAATCGAATTCGTACAGTGCCCAGCATTAACTTGTCTGCGACTTATCAGGATGTTGTGAGTCCGCCAGAGAATATACCGGGTGAGACTTTACGTTAATGAAGCTGTTGTTTCTTTCTACTCCAGTCGGTCCTTTAGGCTCAGGATTAGGGGGTGGGGTTGAGCTAACGCTACTGAATTTGGCAATGGCAATGCTGGGGCGCGGCTACGAGCTACATGTGGTTGCACCGGCTGGTTCAGTGGCTGCTCAACTTTCAATCCTCGAAGTGGGTGGTAATTTACAATTAACGGCTCAAACTCAGCAACGAACTGATCCGATCGTACTGCCCCCGGATTCTGTATTGGCAGCAATGTGGGATTTGGCTCGACAAAAGCAGACGCAGTACGACTTATTAGTCAATTTTGCTTACGATTGGTTGCCATTTTATCTCACCCCTTTTTTTAAGCGCCCGATCGCCCATCTGGTGAGTATGGGTTCGTTAACGGATGCGATGGATGCGGTAATCACTCAGGTGGTAGAGCAGTTTCCTGGGACGATCGGAATGCATAGTCGCGCCCAAGCGGAAACCTTTCCTTTTGCTGATCGGTGCCGCTGTCTAGGCAATGGGTTCGACTTATCCGCATATCAGTTTTGTGCCCAACCGAGTGAGGCTTTTGCCTGGGTGGGGCGCATTGCACCCGAAAAAGGCTTGGAAGATGCGGTTTTGGCTGCCAAACGTGCAGCCGTACCTTTGCAAATTTTTGGGGTGATTCAGGATGAAGCCTATTGGCAACAGATCAACCAGGATCATCCAGATGCACCCATCACCTATCAAGGGTTTTTGCCAACCGTAAAACTGCAGCAGGCTTTAGGGCAATGTCGAGCTTTGCTAATGACTCCCCATTGGCTCGAGGCATTTGGCAATGTGGCGATCGAGGCAATGGCTTGTGGGGTGCCTGTGATCGCTTATCGGCGTGGGGGACCTGCAGAAATCGTACAGGATGGGAAGACGGGCTGGTTAGTAGAGCCAGATCACATTGCTGGGTTGGTAACCGCGATCGAGCGGATTGATCAAATCGATCGGCTTGCCTGCCGTCGCCATGTAGAAGCCGTGTATTCGCTTGCAGCCATGGGCGATCGGGTCGATGCCTGGTTCCAAGATGTGATTCATCACTATTAATGCATGAAAAGTTGTTTTGTTCCGCCACCGCTTCAACCCGGCGATCGCTTACGAGTGATTGCACCTAGTGGCACCCTGCGTGAATTGTCTGCCTTTCAAGCCGGGATCAAGATCTGGCAGGAGCAAGGATACCAGGTAGATCTAACTTCAGGATTTGACGATCGGTGGGGATATCTGGCAGGTACAGACGAGAATCGTCGCGCTCAATTGACTGTTGCTTTGCAAGATCAGCACTGTCGAGGCATTTTGTGTGCTCGTGGTGGTTATGGCGGTGCCAGACTGTTAGAAAATTGGCAATTCCCTGACTTTGATCCCAAATGGTTGATTGGATTTTCAGATGTGACCGCGTTGCTCTTGAGTTTTTACCAACAAGGAATCTCAGGCGTCCATGCTCCCCTCTTAACAACGATTGCCGCAGAGCCAGACTGGTCAGTGGCTCGTTTGTTCGATTGGGTTGAGGGTCGTTCACTTGCCCCGCTCAAAGGGGTTAGTTGGGTCGGTGGGCAAGCTCGGGGTGTTTTACTGCCCGTTAATTTGACTGTTGCTACCCATCTACTCGGTACTGCGATTCAGCCCAATTTTGAAGGGATGATTTTGGCGATCGAAGATGTCGGTGAGGCACCTTACCGCATTGATCGGATGTTGACCCAATGGCGTATGACTGGAAATTTATCAAAAATCGCGGGGATCGCATTGGGACGCTTTAGTCAGTGCACGCCTCCTGCTAATATCCCCAGTTTTTTAGTGGAAGAAGTGTTGCGCGATCGCCTGAGTGATTTGGGTATCCCGATCGTGGCAGATCTCCCCTTTGGGCATGATGGCGTGAATGCTGCGCTGCCGATGGGGATCACTGCCTATTTGGATGGAGAACAAGGGATCTTAGGAATTGAGACCGATTATCGATGCTGCTTAAAGTAAGCTTTGTAGATTTCGTGAGCAATCGGAACAGCTGCAACTGCGCCATACCCTCCATTCTCAACCACGATCGCGAGCGCAATCTCAGGTTTTTTGGCAGGCCCATATCCCACAAATAAGGCGTTGGTTTCTCGCCCACCAGGTACTTCTGCGGTTCCGGTTTTACCAGCGGTCAATGGAATCGAGCCATCACCCAGTTGTCGTCCGGTACCATCCTTGACTACCGCTTCTAACCCACCGCGGATGACTGCCAGAGTGGAGGGCTTTAGCCCAGTTGCGATGCGTTGGGTCTCAGAGGTGTTGGTCTGGCTTGCCATCAGGTGCGGTCTCACTCGCCAGCCACCATTGGCGATCGCTGAAACCATGACTGCCAATTCGAGAGGGGTAACCTGCACCAAGCCCTGCCCAATTGCCATACTCACCGTATCGCCGCCATACCAGGGTTCACCATACAGCTTTTCTTTTTGGGCAGGTGTAGGAATGGAGCCATGGCTGCCACCCCCAATTCCCAAGTCTGGGGTTTCGCCAATGCCTAACCGATGTCCCCATTTCGCAATTTGCTCTGGACCCGTAGCTAAACCCACCTGGTAGAAAAAGGTATTACTGCTGTAGGCGATCGCGTCTCGAAACCCAATTACACCGTAGCCACCACCACCATGTTCATGAAACTGGACGCCTCCCAAGCTAATAAAAGCAGAGGTCGCCAAAGTGGAGTCAGGGGTGAACTTACCCGACTCAATTCCAGCAGCCGTGGTCACAATTTTAAAAGTACTGGCGGGAGGATAACCCTGTAGTGCCCGATTTAAGAAAGGATCATCTGCATTTTGCAACTTACGCCACTCTGCCTGGCTAATTCGGCGCGTGAATAGGTTGGGATCAAAAGAAGGACTACTGGCAAGTGCCAATACTGCGCCTGTTTTAACATCCAACACGACGGCTGCGCCCCGGCGATTTTTCAAGCCTTTTTCAGCAGCTTGTTGCAGATCCAGGTTAATCGTGAGTTGTACAGAAGAACCAGATTCTGGCGGTTTGACACCGAGCCAGCGTGATTCCTTGCCATTGACATCCACTTCGACAAGACGGTTGCCCCACTTACCCTGAATTTGCTGCTCTGCCAAACGCTCAATTCCCATCTGTCCGAGTTGAATTCCCATAGGGTAATTCGGATTTTTTTTCAAATCCTCCTGAGTCGCTTCTCCCAGGTATCCAATCAGATGGGCTGCTAGCTCTTTGTGGGGATAGTAGCGACTTGACTCGCCAAAAATCTCGATCCCCGGAAATTGAGACGCTTCTTCTGCTAAAGCGACAAAAGCTTCGGGACGAATATCGCGGCTAATTCGTACTGGAGAAGGCGAATCGTAATTCACTTGTTCCAGTTTTTGGATAATTTCATGGGATGGAATACCCAAGATACGGCTTAATCGACCCGCTGTAATCTGCCATTGTTCTGGAGATTGCTTCCGAGGCCAAAGATAGACCGAACGCGTCAGGCGATTGGCTGCCAAAACTTTGCCATGCCGATCGAGAATATTACCCCGATCTGCAGCAACAGGGATCAGCCGAATCCGATTTTGGTCTGCTAACTGACGGTGATGTTGCCCTTGAATGAGCTGGAGTTGTGCCAGTCGGAATGCACAGACGGATAAAAGTGAAGTTGTTATAAACATCAGTGCGATCGCCTGTCGAGAGCGCTGGGTCAGCACTGTGTTGACTAGGCGGTTGCCTGGAGAAAATGTAAGTCCACTAGCCATTTTTTATTGTGATTGCATGACGGAAAGGCAATACCATTTTCAAAACTTGCAGATTCTCAATGGCAAGCATAGAAAGCCTCCACAATCCCTATCGCCCGAATCAGGCTCAGTAGATCAGGAATTTGCTAGTAGCTTAACCTGAGAAAACTTGAAATGTCTTGACCTGGAAATGATTTTTGCTCAAAAGAGTCAAAAACTACTTCGGTTGCTTCAGAGCCTGGAACTACGAAGGCAGACGGATTCTTCGAGACCAATGACACTGGGGTGAAGACAGATTTAGGGGCTGCAAAGTCAAAAAAATTGTGTGAGGTCAGTCTCTTGCTGTAATCAGGCAAAAGCTCACGAATTCATTGCACGTATGGTTACACCCTAACTGCTCATTCAACGGGGTAAATGTTGAGTTTGCTACAATTCATATTTTGTTTGAAAGAATATATTGGCAAATCTGCTCCCGCCTGGGAGCAGAGGTCGGTCAACTATCGGTCAACTTCAACGATCTCTAAGAGGATACTTTAAAAGTCCTTTCGTAAGTAGTGACAGACACGATCCCCCTAAATTCCCCTTAAAAAGGGGGACTTTGAGGCTGATCCCCCTTTTTTAAGGGGGGCTAGGGGGATCTCTGAGTGCTCAACATCCCAGCGAAAACCTTTTCAAACACCCTCTAAGAGATGTATTCGCTTCGGTCTCTTTCTAACCCGGAAGGGATTGCAGAGATTCTGACAATCGGTTTACTTGAAACCTACATTAATCAAAGTTGATTTGCAACAAAGAGAGATCGTCCTCAAAGGTATCATTTCCATTGATTGCCTGAATCTGCTGCAAAATCTCATCTAAGTTAAATTTTCTAGATTGCCAGTGTTCCGATAATAGCTGGATGAAGGCTTCAAGCCCCCAAATGCGATCGTCGGGGCAACTAATTTCGTAAGCTCCATCACTAAAGATATAGAGCGTGCTGGCTTTTTCGATCTCACAGCGATAGTAACCAAATTTGCTATCTGGGAAGATACCTACCGGGATATCGGGCGACTTTAGCAGCTTGCATGGGGTTGGTTGGTGAGTCGCTCCAGGAATCAAGACAGCTGGTGGATGCCCAGCACTAGCATAGACCAGTTGACGTTTTGTTTGGTTATAAACGCCATACCAAATGGTGAAATAGCGATTATTTTGATCACTCATCTGAAAAATTTCATTGAGTGCTCTTAATACTGCATCAGGCTGATAGAAATTGACATCAGGCAGAGACTGAGAGCGCAGCAAATTCAGGATAGACACCGAGGGTAAGGCTGCACCTAAACCGTGCCCTGAAACATCAAGTAGATAAATCGCCAGATAATCTGGGTCGAGCCAATAATAGTCGAAACAGTCGCCCCCAAGTTGCTGAGATGGGATGAAGCGGGCATCGATCGTGATTGTACCCGTTAAAGGGGGAGGGAGGAGCGATCTCAGATATTCAGCCGCCTCGCTCAATTCGCTTTCTAACTTTTGTTTCTGGTTTTGCAAATCACGGGTTACCTGGTGGAGCCTCAACCCGGCTCTCACCCGTGCCTTTAACTCACTCATTTCAACTGGCTTGGAGAGAAAATCGTCTGCACCCGTATCTAGACCTCTAATTCGATCCTCTAATGCAACCCGAGATGTCAGCAGAATAAAAAAAGTCGTGGATAATTCCGGATAAGCTTTTATTTGGCGGCAGACTTCCAGCCCATCGATGCGAGGCATAACCCAGTCGCAAATAATCAATGCGGGACGAAACTGTTTTGCTTTCGCAATGCCCTCTTCTCCCGTGCTGGCGGTTATGACTTCATACTGTTGCCCCTGTAGGGATCGTTGTAAAACTACGCGAATGATCGGGTCGTCATCAATGATTAAAATAAGGGACATCTTAGATTCTTGGGTGCACTTTGGGAAACTTAGAATTCAAATTGAGGGTGCAAAACCTGGAGAAACAAGAATAGGGATTCCGTATTTAACGAGGTTAGACTCATGAGAATAGCAAATTGCTGAAATTAGATTTTTTACTTGATTTCTCCTTTGTATTTTCTCTCTCCTCCGTACATTTAAGGATTCTACTCAGTTGTCAGTAATCCGGAAAGCCTCACTACAAGTCAACACGGATCTCAATGCTCTCGTTCAGGTGTTGACCTGGTTCGATCAGTTTCATCATCCTCCCCTTTCCGAACAGGTTTGGTTGCAGTGTCAGCTGATTTTAGCTGAAGGTTTTACTAACGCAGTTCGCCACGCTCATAGGAATTTACCCCCAGATACCATCATTGAGATCGAGTCAGCTTTGTTTTTTCAATATCTGGAAATTAAGATTTGGGACTATGGGCAACCTTTTGATCTTGCTGCGTTTGTGAATTCTTTGCCACCAGAGATCGATCAAAATGCGGAAGGGGGACGAGGTTTACATTTGATGAGAAAGATGGCAGATGAACTCAGCTATATTCGGACTGGTCACGATCGCAATTGTTTACTATTAGTGAAGCGATATAAAATGGCTGAGAAATCCTGCTAAATGATTGATTTTCTAAATATTTAAAGCCTTAAAAATGCAAGCTTAACTGATCGATGAAAAGAGAAAGTGAGAAATTTCTGGCAGTCCTAACAGAAGCGATCGGGTTGTTCTAAGAAAGCTTGGATTTGGGCTAATCCAGTTTCTAAATCCTGAAGCAGGATTTGCTCATTTTTCAGTTGTTTTTGGCGTGCCTGGTCTTCTAACTGAGTTGCAAGTTTGAGAAGTACACTGGCGCCCACATTGGCACTAGCACCTTTGATATGGTGGGCTTGTTGCTCAATTTGCTTGAGGTTTTGCTGCTCGATCGCAAGCTTGAGGGCAGCTAAGTGGGTTTGGGTATCCACAATAAAAACTTGAAGCAACTCAAGTTCAAACTCTTCATTATTGTCTGAAATTTGATGTAGATGTTGCCAATGAATCGGTGTGTTCGATGCGGAATCTTGTGGATACATTGAAATAGGGGAATTAGAACCTGGTTTAGATGCAGCGTTCATTGTCTGGCTCCATCGTTCTAATGTGGCTGCAAGTTGCTCTTTGAGGATGGGCTTGCTTAAATAATCATCCATTCCTGCACGAATACATTGTTCTCGGTCTTCTTTCATTGCATTTGCAGTTAATGCAATGATACAGGTATGGCGATCGCTCCCCTCAATTTGACGAATCGATCGAGTCGTATCGTAGCCATCCATAATCGGCATTTGGCAATCCATTAATACAATGTCGTAATTAATTTTTTTCATCATAAAAAGTGCTTCTTGCCCATTCGCAGCAATATCGGCTTCATAACCTAGCTTCTTGAGTTGATTGAGTGTGACCTTTTGATTGATGACGTTATCTTCAACGAGCAGAATTTTTAATTTGATGCCCTTACGAATAGACGAATTCGCGTTAGAAATAGGCAACCCTACTGGATCTACTTTGCTACTTCCTTCAGGGTTATGGCAATCGGATGGTTCACGTAGTCCTTGAGTGCTTGGTACAGGCATCGTACTCTGACCGGGAGGGGCGATCGTCACTGTATTAACGATGCAATTGAGTAACCGGGACTGTTTAACGGGCTTCACCAGGTATGCAGAAAAGCCAATTTCTAGCATTCGTCTAGCTTCCCCCGCCTGGTTCAGTGAGGTCATCATAATCAATTTTGTTTGTGCCAGAGCGGGATCGGCTTTGATTTGTTTACCAAGCGTTTCGCCATCGATTTGGGGCATTTGCATGTCCAGAATAGCGAGATCAAAGGGTTTGCCCGCCGCAATGCTCTGCCGCAGTGCTTCTAGAGCCGTTTCTGCACCATCGGCTTCTTCCACTTCCAGGTTCCAGGAGGTTGCCTGGTAGTTCAAAATTTTGCGGTTGGTAGCATTGTCATCCACGACCAGCAGTCTGAGTCCGGGTAAGAGAGTGGCGATCGTAGTCGTGGTCGAGATCGGGGCAACCTGGCTCAGTTGTTTTTGGAACGTGATGGTAAACCAAAATCGGGTGCCCTGCCCTTGGGTACTTTCCAATCCAATTTTGCCGCCCATGAGTTCAACCAACTGCCGGGAAATTGCCAATCCCAGTCCGGTGCCGCCATATTTGCGTGTGGTTGAAGCGTCAATTTGGAAAAAGGGTTGAAATAAACCTGCCTGGGCTTCAGGGGCGATGCCAATGCCAGTATCGGTGACCGAAAAAGTGATTGTCGTCGTCGTTTCTGTTTCGTCTGTCAAGACTGCCCGAATCACGACCTCGCCGGCTTCCGTAAACTTAATCGCGTTGCTCACCAAATTGGTCAAAATTTGCCGCAAGCGACTGACATCTCCCCGGAGTCGCAGAGGCACATTGCGATAGATCAGAGTTGCCAGTTCTAAGCCTTTGGCATGGGCGGTTGCTGCCAGCAAATCGGCAATTTCTTCGATACAAGTGCTTAAATCAAAGTCCAAAATTTCCAATTCCATTTCCCCTGCCTCGAGTTTGGAGAAGTCTAGAATTTGGTTAATCAGGGTGAGTAGGTTGTCTCCACTGATACGAATGGTTTCGACAAAATCTCGTTGTTCAGGAGTCAGGTCGGCGTCTAAGAGCAGCCCGGTCATGCCGAGGACGGCGTTCATAGGGGTGCGGATTTCATGGCTCATGGTTGCCAAAAAGGTGCTCTTCATTTGAGAGGCTTTTTCGGCTTCTTTGCGGGCTTGTTCGAGTGCTAAGTTTTGTTGAGTAAGTTGTTCGCGTTGCTGGGTTTCTTGGGTGAGGAGTCGCGCTTGGGCGATCGCAATCCCGACCTGGTTTGCTAATTGGCTGAGGAGATCAATTTCAAATGGCTGCCATTGTCGGGGGGTAGCACACTGATGCACTATCAGTAATCCCCACAATTGGTGGCTTTGCAAAATTGGAATGACCAGAGAGGCTTTAGCCTGAAATTGGGTGAGCAATCGTTGATGGCAAGGGGCAAGAGTGGCTTGTTCAAGATTGTTGACATACCAAATTTTGCCTTGCTGATATTGTTGCCAATGTCCTGATTGGAAGCAGGTGTCTACAATCTCCATACCTAGCACCGCAGTCCAGCCCGGCTCAACCGACTCAACCACAACAGTGCCGCTCCAGTCGGAAGAAAATTGATAGATCAACACCCGATCGGCTTGCAGTAAATGGCGCACCTCAGCAGCCGTGGTATTGAGAATTTCGGCTAGATTGAGCGATTGACGGATTCGCAATGTGATGGTGGCAAACAGTTGTGCCCGCAGGTTTTGTCGTTCCAGGGTTTCGGCTGCCTGTTGCCGCTCCAGTTCACTCCCGACCCACTGAGCTGTCAGTTTGAGAAATTCTTTGTCTGCCGCAGTAAACGAACTGCTACGGGATTGGAAGCTACAAAAACTAAGCGTGCCGTAGACTTGTTGATTGACCTGCACTGGAGCACCTAGATAGGCTTCTAAGCCAAACTGGGTGCAAAACGGATGATTATGCCATTCTGACATTGAGATTTGTTCCACACTAATGAGTTGGTGTGCGCTTAAAATCTCCTGGCAATCAGTGGTAGCAAAATTGAGGATTTGACCTGCGGTGAAGGGGGGTGGGTTTTCAGGCTGACTGGGGTGGGAGACGATCAGAGCCTGGAGCTGACTGTAGATGGCTTCAGTTTTGGTCAACATGCCGATGCTCAAGTCAAATTCTTGACATCCCATGGTGAGCAAACGGTTGAGTTTGTCTGCAAAATTGAGTTGATGGGTGGCAGTGATGTCGTAAAGCTGGCGCAGGCGTTCTTCGGCTTGTTTGGACTCAGTAATGTTGTTGTTGGTACCGACCATGCGATAAGGGGTGCCAGCATTATCCCGAAAAACAGTGCCACAGACAGAAAACCAGCGATGACTCCCATCTTTATGTAACATGCGATGTTCGCTTTCAAAGCGAGGGGTTTCGCCCAGTAAGTGAGACTGTATCTCTGCGGTAACCTGTTTGCGATCGTCGGGATGGATAGACTCATTCCATATTTCCAGACGGTTAGGAATTTCCCAATCTTCATAGCCCAAGAGGGCTTTAAGGATAGGATCAAGGTAAATTTCTCCTGTTTCGATATTCCAGTCCCAAACTCCGACTTCACCCGCGCTGACGGCTAAGGTGTAGCGCTCACGGCTTTGTCGCAGAGAGGCTTCAGTCTGTTTGTAGTCCGTGATGTCGCGAGTGATCGCGAGCACAGATTCGACTGTGCGATCGCTGCCCAATTCTGGAACGAAGCGAGACTGATAGTATTTCAATCCTTGTGGGGATGACACAGAATGCTCCAGACTTTGCTCTTGTCCGGTGTCAAAAGTTTTTTGCAATACAGCATCCCATTGACGCACATTGGCTTCTGGGAAGCCCAATTCTCTCCCAGTCTTCCCGATGAAGGCAGCAGCAGGAATTCCGGTATCACGTTCTACAATCGGATTGACGTAGAGGTGGTGGTACGATCGATCAAAACGAGCAATAACATCTGGGGCGTGCTCGACGAGTGCTTTGAATTCTTCCTCGCGACGGCGAAGAGATTCTTCAGCTTGTTTGCGCTGGGTGGAGTCCCGAATCACCCACATAACCAAGTTTTCGTCGATTGGAGAAATGCTGGCGTCAAACCAGATTTCGCGTTCTTGAATCGTGAGACTGTATTCTGCCTTAACAGTTTTTTGGGTAGTTAAAGCCTGGTGAATATAGTCTAAAAAAGTATCTGCTAAGGGTTGGGGAAAGACATCGTGGAGGGTTTGGTTCACCAGTTCATCGACTGGCTTGAACAGTAGGTGACTGGCCTTGGGCGTAATGAGCTTGGTGCAACGCCCGGTCTTATCTCGTACCAGCACCAGATCTGCCATTGCCGCAAACAAAGCCCGTTGTTCGGCATAGGCGGATTTCAACGCTTCTTCTGCCTGTTTGCGATCGGTAATTTCAAAACTAGAGCCTTCGTAGTAGAGCAAATCACCAGTATCATTTCTGACTGCCCGAACATTTTCCGAAACCCAAATGATACTGCCATCTTGGCGATAGACTTGAGATTCAAATTCTCGGACAACATCATTTTCTTGCATTAAGCGGATAAATTCTGCCCTGCGGGTCGAATCCACATAAATCTGTGCCCCGATGTTGTCAACCCAACGAATCATCTCAGATGGCGAGGCATAGCCATGAGTTCTAGCGAGGGCAGGATTAACGCTGAGATATTTGCCTTCAGGAGTGGTTTGAAAGATCCCTTCGACAGAGCTTTCATAGATACTGCGATATTTTTCTTCTGCTTGTCGTAACGCGGCTTCAGCCCGTTTTCGCTTGGTGATATCTCGCACGATCATCAGCACTTCATCCTCACCGCTGATCACGACGCGAGCTTCTTCTTCTCGCAGTTCTCCATCTACCATCAACTGATATTCAAAAATCTGAATTTCGCCGGTTTGAAAGGCTTCTTCGATGTAGTAGCTGCGTTGTTGCGCAATGTCAGGGGGCAACACGTCGAAGAAACTTTTGCCGATGATGGTGTCGATCGGAACAATTAATTTATTATCTTGAGGACACTTAACATCTAAATGAATGCCCTTTCGGTTAATCCGCATCATTAGATCAGGAATCGCGTGCAGCAACGCCCGATTTTTAGTTTCGCTTTTGCGGAGGGCTTCTTCAATTTGCTTACGATCGCTAATGTCACTAAAGGTGCAAATCACCTGGCGGACGCTGCCATCCGCTGCCAATTGGGGTTCAGCATTGACCAACAGCCAGATATAGTCCTGAGTATTGAGTCGATAAACCCCCATCACGATATTCCGTACCGCCTGGCGAGTTGCGATCGCCTGCGGTACAGGATGACTTTCACTGGGAAAGGGCGAACCATCTTCATGGATGACTTGCCAGTCTGCGTCAAACGAACTTTTCCCCAAAAGTTGGTTTTCTTTCAGCCCCAACAACCGTAAAGCCGTACGATTGCTCAACAGAATCTCTGCATTGGCACCCTGAAGTAAAACTCCCACCTGGAGATCTTGAATCAGTTGGCGAAACCGCCTTTCACTCTCTCGCAACGTCGATTCCACCTGATTGCGTTGAACCAATTCGCTCGATACCAGTTTGAATTTGCGCTGCAACTCTAGCTGGCGCGCCCCCTGCCGACCTAGAGCACGAAAGGAGGCGATTTGGGCATCGCTCAACTGTCTGGGTTCGACATCAACCACCCAAAGACTCCCGATCGCACATCCCTCTGGCAACGCAAACGGTACTCCTGCATAAAATCGAAAGGAGGGCGAAACAGCAGCAAAATGGTGAGCCAATCGTTCATCTCTGAGCAAATCAGGAATGACCAAAACATCTGATTGCTGAGTACAGAGCGTGCCCAGCCCAAACTGATGGATGGCTGCTCCGATAGCTGTCCTGAAGTCGCTATCGCAGCTTGCTCCAATCACTCCATTAAAATCTGGACTCAAATTGGACTTCACCCATTGAAACTCGCCATCCTTCAAATCCACGAGGGCGATCGGGGTGCCGCAGATTTGAATAGCTAATTGAACGAGATCGTCAAACGCTTCATCAGGAGCAATATCCAAAGTTTCATAGCGATACAGTGTATCGATTTTCAAAGCTTGGTTATCAGGCAAAGGCACTGGCATGGTGCATCTTTAAATAACTGGAAATAACTGAAGATAACCTATCATCAACTGTTTTAGAATTTGAGGCTTGCTGCTAGCCTACCCCTTAGAGGATGGTTTAAAAAGGTCCTTTCCCAAGTAGCAGCGGACACGATCCCCCTACAATCCCCATGCTGAAGTACCGCTGCGCTAGAAAAAAGGGGACTTTGAAGCTGATGCCCCTCTTAAAAGGGGGGCGAGGGGGAATCTCTGCGTGCTCAAAATCACAGCTAGCCCCTTTTAAACAACCGCTTGAGTGCAGATGAGGAAAAAAATTGAGTCAATTGGTAACTATCTTAAAAAGAGGGTTGATGTTAAAAGAGTATGCGAAAAAATTAAGCATGACCTGAAATCAATAAAAACTCAAGCTGTAAGGATATTTTTCAATCTCCAACACACCAGGACAAGAGTAATAGAACGATCGTCGCACCTAACCAGTTTGAAATGTTGAGCCAATGTAAGCTACTGAGCGGCAACTCTATAAACACTTTAACCAACACTAAGCTACTGAATATTGCCAGCAAAAAGGTGACTAAAGGCACAATTAGTTCTCCACAAACGAGTAGTCTTGCCAAAAATACCTAATGAGCATTCCACTGGAACTTCTTCGTTCTGCCTCGAGTCTCTCAAATTAGAGACTAATTACAGATTGATGGGATGCCAACCCGATCGCGAAGCGGAACCCAGCAATTCACGGAAATTTTCAAAATATCTCAATTTTTCTTAGAAAATGATTTGTAAATCTGTAAAGGATGGACGAAATGTTGGTTCTAACTCAATTTGTGTTGATCCGGCGTAGGGGCGCGGCATTTGGTGCGAAATCCTTGCTTAATCTGAAAATCGTTTTCCAAATGCCACGTCTTTCAGGGTTTGACTCCAACACAAAATCCATCAGAAGCATATGAAATGAATAATGACGCGAAACACCGATCGCGGCTTTGGCGTTCCTTTTACCCACTTTTGAGCCACCATTCTCTAAAACGAGGTAAGCCGACGCGTAAACTTGAAGTCAATATCAGATGAATTGGATGGATACCGTTGGTGGAGTTCGTTCGAAGACAAGCATCTAGTGTCGGAAAGTTTTCTTGGTAAAAACTTGAAATACACAGTAATTTGTCTGGAACATAAGGAAAATCACGGCATATAGCCTATTGTAACGACCTTAATAAAATCTTAAGTCATGAGGTGATTGAAATGATAAGTGATGTAGCACGGCGATTTCAGTGGGTCGTTTCTCTCACACTAATTACAGCTTTGGGGATTTCCCCTGGGTTAGCACAAGCCGCCAAAATGACCCTGGCACCTGGCTTCTCTCCTGCCGACGGCGTCACCAAAGGGTTTACGAGAGCATCTTTTTCATTATTAGCATTATCCAATCGCGATCGCGATGATCATCCTTGTCTGGGCTTTGGCAACGATCGCGATACGCCCGACCATGTTCTCGTCTTGAAAGAAAATTTTACCAATTTGAAGATTCAAGTCCAAAGTAGAGGCAACTCTCCCACTCTACTGATTCAGAATTCCAGTGGAGAAACCGTATTCTGTGGCAGTAGCTCGGTTGAATCTCAGTGGGGAGCGGGCACTTATCGCGTTTGGGTTGGTTGTAATGAAGGCTCGACCTGCAACTATACCTTTGTTGCCAAAGAGTAATGAATCGCGATTCTAATTTATCGGCAAGGGGATTATTCCCCTGTTTACTCAAGATCAACTGTTGCGAAAGCGATCGTCGATAGCCCCACTGAGCAAGACTGCTAGGAAACAGCTTCTTTCCCGGGTGATAGGAATGTCTGGGAGCCCTTTGTTCGTGCTAATTTCATAGACACTCGGTTAAATTAACGCAAGGCAAAGGCTGTGCTCGTGCTTTTGGAAGCTCTTAACGCCGAAAAAAAACAACCAGCGTTTCGGACAATCTTGGTGATTGCAGCTATTTTTTTCGTCCTGACTTTAAGCCTCTCGCTCAATCGCTATTACAGCTTTTTTAACCCTTACGACCACGGCATTTTCAACCAGGTTTTCTGGAATGGAACGCACGGACGTTTTTTCCAGAGTTCACTTTCTTCTACCCTCTCCAGTGCAGTGCTCCGTGACGGGGAATTGCCAACGGTTTTCTACCATCGCTTGGGGCAACATTTTACTCCAGCATTGCTGTTGTGGTTACCGTTTTACGCAGTTCATCCATCTGCCGAAACCTTAGTCGTGATTCAAGTCGTGTTGATGACGACGGGTGGATTGGTGCTCTATGGACTGGCGCGGCAGTATCTACAACCCGCACTGGCTAGCATGATCGCAGCGAGTTTCTATTGTGCCAATGCAGTCATTGGACCCACTGTTTCTAGCTTTCATGACTCTTCTCAAACGCCATTGCTGGTTTTCAGTCTATTGCTGGCTTTAGAAAAACGGGTCTGGTGGCTATTTGGGGGATTGGCAGGGCTGGTATTGTTGGTACGAGAAGATGCTGGGATTATTTTGTTTGGGATTGGTGTTTACTTGACGTTGAGTCGTCGCTTTCCTCGGGTGGGCTTGGCGCTTTGCATTGTGAGCTTTGGCTACATTCTCCTGGTAACGAATGCCATCATGCCGCTTTTTTCGGATGATAGTTCTCGTCGGTTTACAGTCGAGCACTTCCGCAATTTTACTCAGAATGAAACCAGGGTTAGTACATTAGATCTGATTCTGTCGATCTTAAGCCAGCCAATCCAATTGATCCACCAACTGGTGACCCCGATCGCAACCAAGGCAAACTACTTGTTCTATCAATGGTTGCCACTCGCGTTTGTGCCAATGATTTCTGGCTCTGCCTGGGTCATGGCTGGGTTTCCATTGCTAGCCCTATTTATTCGCGATCCTGATGCGCCGGGCAATCCGCTGTCGATTCACTTGCGTTATGCAATTACACTGCTGCCGGGCTTATTCTATGGGGCAATTTTGTGGTGGTCAGTTCATGCAGAAAAATTTCGGCCCCTTATACGGCGGTTTTGGGTCGGGTGTTTAGTCCTGTCGCTGTTACTTTTGATTCGTCAAAACCCCCACCAAATTCTATATTTTGCTACTCCCCTGAAAGCAATCTCTCAGAGCAACAAAATCTATGTACCCCTGAATCGCCAATGGCAGCACGCCCATGATATGCGAACGCTGATGGGGCAGATTCCGCCAGATGCGAGCGTGGCAGCAACAACTTATGCGGTGCCGCCTTTGTCGAGTCGGCGGGAAATTATTCGGTTGGTCGGCAGACGAATTGAGGCAGACGGTTTGAAGTATTTTTCGGCACTCAAATTACGGAACGATCGCAATGAAGTAATTTCGGTTGACTATGTTTTAGCGGATGTCTGGCAGTCGCAACAGTTTCAAGCCGTAGATCAAAACGAACGGGATCAGTTTCAAGCCCTGATTCCTATACTGGATCAGTTGATTGCAGGGGGAGAATATGGCTTGCGCGATTTACAAGATGGGGGATTGCTTCTGCAAAAAGGGGAACCCTCTAATGCGAAAGCGCTTTCTGCCTGGACGGCGTTGCGGGCTTCACTGCCGTTGCCTTAGAACGAAAGACAAAATTCGGACTGCTACCGATTTCCTTATGTTTTAAGCGGCTCTGGAAAACGATCGCGTTGCCAAAATATTTTGGTAATAATTTTGCAGCTGGCGAGTTGCTGCTGCCCAGCCCCAGCGCTCTGCTTCGCGGCGGGCATTATGCCGCAAAGTTTCGCGTTCTTCGGGCTGAGCAAGCAAGCGTTGGGTAGCAACGATCGCGCCTCGCTCGTCTTTGGGATCGAACAGGTAGCCATTTACCCCATCTTCTACAATGTCAGGAATGCCTCCCGATCGAGCTGCCACCACTGGACAACCTGCCGCCATCGCTTCTAATAACACCAAACCCAGGGTTTCAGTTCGCGAGGGAAACACAAACGCATCAGCGGATGCAAAAGCACTCGCCAATTCTGCTCCCTGCAAATAGCCAACAAAATGAGTTGGAGTTTCCTCAAAATGCTGCTGAAGTTCTTGGCGATAAGGACCATCGCCGACGAGCGCTAGATGCGCATTGGGAATAGCTTGCAACACCGGTTTGATGCGATCGATTTCCTTCTCTGCCGATAACCGCCCCACATAGAGCAACAACGGATTATCGGGATGCCCCTGACTCAATCGAGATCGCATCTCTCGACTAACCAAATGGGGCTGAAAGGTTTCTGTATCCACCCCTCGTTGCCAGAGAGACACCCGCTCAATGCCATGGGTGGTCAACGTTTGCACCATGGCAGTCGAAGTGCAGAGATTCAACTCTGCCTGGTTATGCCCAGCTTTGAGCAACTCCCACAGCAACCCCTCCAGCATCCCCAAACCATAGTGCTGTAAATATTCTGGTAAATGGGTATGGTAAGAAGCCACCAGTGGCAGATTAAACATCTTGCTATAGTAGATACCTGCCAGACCCAATACTGCTGGATTAACTACATGCACCAGATCAGGCTGGAATTGTTTGATTGCTTCTCCGATCGCGGGACGGGGCAACGCCAGCTTCAGTTCTGGATAGAGGGGCAACGGAAAGCCTGAAACCCCATAAATCTTTGCTCCTTTATGTTCTGTCAACCCTCCTTCAGGACAGACCACCAACACCTGATTCCCTAACCGTTGCAGATGATCAACCGTGTGCCGTAAACGGGTCACAATGCCATCGACCTTGGGCAAGAAGGTTTCAGTAAAAAGAGCAATTCGCATAAGCAATTAAGTTAGATGAACTGCGCCCACAAAAATTGTAGACGGTTAGGAGTTGGGCTTTTAGCCATTGCTGGGAAGTAAATGGACTCAATGAGAAACCTCTTGCCAATGAGCATCCAGAGATGGCTGTCTGTCGCATTCCCCAAAGAGACAGGCTGAAGGCAAAAGAAGTACTTCAATTGAAAGTGGCGTGGCTGACCTACACTTCTTTGTCTATCTCCGCCAATTCACCTTGGGCAGAATCTGGGATTCATCGACCCGTTGCTGATACTTCATAGCAAAGTTCAACAAGGAGTCGAGTAGAGAGTCGGAAAGATAGTGAGGTTGTAGCCCCAGATCTAGCAAGTTGGTATTTTTGGCATTGAAGTAATGTTCTTCTCGCTCAATCCGGGGGTTCTCAATGTGGTTCACTTCCACCTTCAGCCCTAACGCTTGTCCCGCCTTTTCAACCATCAATGCCAAATCACCGACACTGAACAGCTCTGTAAATTGATTGAAGACACGAAACTCACCGGGATCAGCTGGATTGGCGATCGCCAATTCGACACAACGCACCGTGTCCCGAATGTCCAAAAATCCTCTCGTTTGTCCGCCTTTACCGTAGACTGTCAGCGGATGCCCCACGGCTGCCTGAATGCAAAAACGGTTCAAGGCAGTGCCAAATACACCGTCATAATCTAGACGGTTGATCAGCAATTCGTCCATACCTGTTTCGTCAGTTAGCACTCCGTAGACGACACCTTGATTTAAATCGGTTGCTCTTAGACCCCAAATGCGACAGCCGAAATGGATATTGTGAGAATCGTGCACCTTGCTGAGGTGGTACATCGAGCCAGGTTGCTTGGGATAAGGCAGGGTATCTTTACGACCATTGTGTTCGATCGTAATGAAGCCCTCTTCAATATCAATATTGGGGGTACCATATTCTCCCATCGTGCCTAATTTCACCAGATGACATTCTGGGAAACTTTCTTTCATGGCATAGAGAATATTAAGCGTTCCCACAACGTTATTGACCTGAGTGAGCACAGCATGCTCTCGATCAATCATCGAGAAGGGAGCTGAGCGCTGTTCACCAAAGTGAACGATCGCATCTGGCTCAAACTGGTGAAAAGTTCGATTGAGAAATTCGTAGTTTGTGATATCGCCAACGAATAACTCGATGGTTTTGCCTGTCAGGTCATGCCAGCGCTGAAGTCGTTGCTGGATGGGGGCGATCGGGGTCAGCGTCTCCACGCATAACTCCATATCCCAGAGCCGCCGCACCATGCTGTCTAAAATACCAACCTCATAACCCCGGTTCGAGAGGTAGAGCGCTGTTGCCCAACCGCAGTAACCGTCACCACCAATCACTAAGACTTTCATCTTGCCAAACTTGCTTTCGGATACTCCGCTCAATCTACCAGCTTTCGGGGTGCACTGAACGATTTGATTGGCAATTTCAACCTTGATTTGCAAGCTGACGCAGAAATCGCTTCTTCGCTAGCAGTTGCAGCATTGTGAAGCGGTAACCAACACACAGTCAAGACAACAATTAAACGTACTTTAATCTTTTCTTAAATAAGAACCTTTCACCCTTGTCCTTTATCCAGGCAGGCGATCGAGCTTGGTCGGTTGAACAGCAAAGCTTTTACCTTGCTCAGGATTTAGCCATCAATCTATAATTTCTGATGCAAATCTAATATTTTTCTGAAGCCCAAATATCCTGCTCCACCCATCCCAATCCCTAAATAGATCAATTGGGGCACCCAACTCCATAAAACATTGGGCATAAAACAGAGAATGATTTTATCTGTATAGGGAGGAATTATCACTCCCTGATAAAACTGATCGATCGCCATTGTTTTTAATCGTGTTTTTCCTGAAAAAGCCTGCCATTGAGCGTGATATTGCTGACTCAAGAATAACTGGGTTACTTGGGAAAAACGACCGACTTGAATTTCTTGATAATCATCCCACGATCGCAGCAAAACTGGCTGAAAAATCGATGCTTGTTGGGACATTAAAGACTGAGCTAAATCATTTGGCTGGAGTTGCTCTATCAATGTCTGCATCATAAAAATGGGGGGTTGTAGAGGGCGATAGAGCTGGATATCATTGACTTGCCCAACTTTAGCAAAATGAGACTCATTCAGTGAGGTTTTACTCAGCAATAAATTGACTCCTGACAGCCTAAATTTAGGATTGACAATCTTATCTGGACGATCGAGATAAGTGAATAATCTGCCATAAGTTGTGCTGCCAACATCACTCCATTTTTCAACAATTTTTTGATAATTTTGGGATGAAAGTGAATCATAAGAATGGATGCTTTTTAAGCGCAGCAGTCCCTCTTGATTGGCGGGTAAAACTCCACTTAAATCAGCACCGACGATCGCAAATCTTCCCTGACCATCTGTCTGCTGACGAACTGCCTCAACCAAGGGAGAAGTGGTTTGAATGCTATTCATCGGTCTGGCAAGCAATAGTGGTTGTCCATAAAGAAATACCGTTGCGATCGCCAGGCTGAATAAAATCCCTGGGTTTCGTTTTTTCGCAAACAGAATAATTCCAGCTACCATGAGCCAGTTGATCAAAAAGTTATGCCAACTGAAGTGAAATTTTTCCCTAAAGCCTCCTACAAGTTCCATAAAATTGATAGCAATTAGAAGCGAACTGAGAAGTAAACCTAAATTGAATTCTGAAAATCTATCTTTTAGTTTTGCTCCACTTTGTTGAGGAATACAATTGGAAGAATTCCAGGGTAATCGAGGTAACCGAGATCGCATTTCTCCACGCCAATCTCCACGCCAGCTCTGAACCTTCAAGTCTGGTCGTTGACTGCTCAGAAAATCAATCGTATGAGCTATCAAAATTAATGCCACAATGATGGAGCCAGATAGCAAAACCGTGCGAGAAAATTGAAATCCTAAAGCATGAACCGCAAACAAATAGGCTGGTGGATAAAGGGTGCCAATCAGACAGAGAACGGCAAATAAATGCCAATACCAAAATTGACGCAGTAAGATGGGATGAAAAGAAAGTATGAATAAGAAAAAATGAAGTGGCGACAGACTTAATCCGTTGTAAAAAGAAGAGTGATTGAAAAAGGTAAGCGGATAAGTCTGACTAATGGGTATACCATAGATAAAAGGGTCAACGATCGTGATTAAAAATAAGCCAAAATCAGTTAAATTTTCGAGTCGAGGGAGAACGGTTAAAAAGAACTGATCAGATACTGCCAACCTGGCTGATTGTTGGGCATTCAGCACGACATCCAAATAGACAGGTAAAGCTGCGATCGCTCCGGAAATGACCGCACTAATTAACAGCCCTCCCTTGATTAAAAAGTCTTGCCAGTTCGTCCAATAGTGCCGACAATTTACCAGAACTTGAATTGTAATAATATAAGCACATAAGATAATAAGTTGGGGATAGCCAGAGAGGAGCAAATTATAGGTTGCAAAGGAGATTCCCAATACTGACCAGAGGCTCCTCCGTCGAGTGAGTTTTGTCATGAACCAGAGCAACCCAGCAGACCAGCACAGGGTTGAGACAAACATGATGAAAGTCAGCCAATAGGAAACATAAATTCCCAGCGAAAGTCCTAAAGAGGGAACCAAACAGGCGAGAGGCGAAAGCTGCAAAGCTTTGAGATAAAGAAAGAAAAAGATGCTAGTCAAAAAAACTGTCAAAATCGTCAGAGTTGTGTAGAGTCTGAAAGGATTTTGGGTAAACCAAGCAAGTAAATGCGTGATGGGATAGGCTTTGCCCAAGGCACTGAGTTGAAAAGTAGGACGCCCCAATTGCACTGCGGGATTCCAGGTTGAAAGCCATTGATGAGATTTGCCGTTTAAGTGGTGATTAATTTCGGGAATATAAACCGAACTCTGGTCAGAAAATTTACGGTTCGCCAGATAGTGATCCGGTGTAGCGGTTAAACCCGTTACTTCAGCATCATTGGCGTGAGGAAAAATAACCTCACCCCGAACTAACACCTGATTAAAAAATATAAGGTGAGTCAGGATTAAGCCAATCAAGCAATGCCGATAGTTCATAAAAGCAAGGGCGCTATTTTCGATGCATTAATTGATATTCAGACGGTAAATTTTTATTCTCAATGATCTGAAAAGCTTGTTTAAAGTGTTGCCAGACGAGCGGATGAGTATTCTTGAAACGAAGATTTTCCCGATTATCTAAAGCAACATCTCCTAAGAGCACCCAATTTACTTTTTTTTGGTGCAGTTCTTGAATGATGGCTTGCTGTCGTTTTTCTGTTTCAGGAAATAGAAAGTAGATATCCCACAGGGGAGATTTTCGCTGCAAGATGGGGTAAATTGCCGGGATGTGAGGCCCAACTAAGATCTCTTCCTGACTAGAAATTTGTTGCAGGTTAATCTGTTGAATTGTGCGGATTAGATTTGCAGTTCCACGAGGAATAGAGAGTCGATCTCCACCAATTTTCTGAACTACGTAGCTGCCACTGGGCGATCGCAATCTCATGGACAAGGGACTAATAATTACGATCCCGGTCACGGTTAAAATTGCCAAGCTAACGGATAGGAAAAGACTGATTTTTTTCCAGGATAAGGTCGAAAATAACCGAATCGTAGCCATCCAGCCAATCAACATCGGGTGAATAGCTTGAGATAAATGAGGTAAATCGGCACGGGAAAAAGCGTAGTGAGTATAGGTAAGGCTGAGAAACGTTGCTGAAATGAGAACGAGATGCCTCTGTAAAAAATCCCGCTTTTGGCATAGTAAATAAACTAAGAAAATTCCATTAAAGAAAGGCAAGATTAAAAATAAACAGCCCACGCTGAAGATATGACTTGAGAGCCACAAATCGGGTGTATAACTGGCTCGCCAAAACCAAGGTACGGGTAGGGGAAGGTTGGTTTTACCAAGACGTATCAGTAACTGATTCAGGGCATTAAATCCATCCCAAAAGCCTGGAATCAACGCCATCATCAGTAAGGCTGGTGAATAACCAACCAAAATGCCAGTCCCCCAACTCAATAGATGTTTCAGCAGCGCCTTACGATCAAACTTGAGCCAAATGAATCCTATTAACCCTGCAAAAGAAGCAAAGGTATAAAATCCATGATTACGCCCGAAAAATGCTGACAAACCTACTGCACACCCGACAGTAAAATATCGTCGTAAAGACGGTTTCTCTAACAGCAATACTGCAAAGTAAACCGCAGCCATTGAAATACTGGATTCAAATAGTTTGTGGCGAGGAAACATCCAGAGTAACAAGACTAGCCCAGCCAATGTCAACAGCCAAGGCGATCGTGTCAGTCGGCGAACACTGAGTAACCCAAACGTTAGTCCCAAAGTTTGGAAAATTGCGTTGGAGAGTCGTAGAGTCAACAGCCGATCGCTGTCCAACAACTTGAACCAAAGCGCTCCCCATAAATAGCGTCCCGGATCATAGGATTGAAAATCCCGTAACGGCACTTCTCCGATCGCGGTCCGCACTGTACCATACCATAAATACCCCTCATCACTAAGGTTAATATCAATATTTTCTTGTAATAAGAAGTTAACTGTCACCAACCCCACTGCCAGTACAAAAATCCCCAAGAACTCAAATCTGGATGATAGAACAACTTTGTGTTCACTAGGAGTGAAAAAATTGGTCAATGGCATTGATCACCTGTTCAACTTGTAGGTCTGTCAAAGCAGGAAAGAGGGGCAGTCGCAACAATCGCTCAGACAGATAGTCTGTATAGTACAACTCACCGCTAGTGCGAGAAAACTTCTTGCCCGCTGGTGCAGAATGGAGAGGGATATAGTGAAAAACCGAATTAATACCCTGTTGCTGCAGATATTGGATCAAAGCTGTCCGAGTTTCTAAATCCGATAGAAGAATATAGTACATGTGAGCGTTATGCTGACGATCGCTAGGAATTCTGGGACGACGCAGTTTGCCCACATTTTCCAGATCTGCCAGGGCTTGATGATATTGTTGCCAGAGGGTTAATCGGGTTTGGGTAATGGTTTCGGCAAACTCCAACTGCGCCCACAAAAACGCGGCATTAATCTCACTGGGCAGGTAAGAAGAGCCGATATCCACCCAGGTGTATTTATCTACCTGTCCTCGAAAAAATTGGCTGCGATTGGTACCTTTTTCCCAGATGATTTCTGCTCTGGCGGTCAGACGAGGATCGTTGATTAGAAGTGCGCCGCCTTCTCCTGAAATGACATTTTTGGTCTCGTGGAAACTGAGGGTTGCCAGATGCCCCATGCTGCCGAGTGGGCGATTTTGGTAGGATGCCATGAATCCCTGCGCGGCATCTTCGATCACGAGTAAATTGTGTTGTTGCGCGATCGCCAGAATCGCATTCATCTCACAACCCACCCCAGCATAGTGAACCGGAACGATCGCCTTAGTCCGAGGAGTAATTGCTGCTTCAATCAGCGTTTCGTCAATATTGAGTGTTTCCGGGCGAATATCGACAAACACAGGCACCCCCCCACGTAGCACAAAGGCATTGGCAGTGGAGACAAAGGTGTAGGACGGCATAATGACTTCATCCCCTGGCTGGATCTCTGCCAGAATTGCTGCCATCTCCAGAGCGGCGGTGCAAGAATGAGTCAATAATGCCCGATCGCAACCAATCCGCGCAGCCAGATCAGTCTGACATCGTTTGGTAAAGGTGCCATTGCCAGAAAGCCAACTTTGGGCGATCGCCTGCTGGATATACTCAAATTCTTTGCCAACAACAAAAGGTCGATTAAACGGTATAGTCACAGGTTGCCGTGCCCGTTAAGTTCTCAAGATACCTGGATTCAATAGATTCGCTTACTTTTTAGCAATTAGCAGGAGTGAACCACCTGCGGCGAAAGAAACGCCACTTTGAATCAACCGCCGCTCCCAACTCAGAATGTTTTCCAACATATCATTCAACCACCCCTGAATTTTGAGTTCTGAAGTTGGGTCATAGTTGGATTTGTGGCGTTTTTGACTCAACCGAGATGCCAGCAAAAGCGGCAGCAATAGAGAAACAAAGGAGGTAGTTCGTACCACACGAAAGCCAGCAGCGATAACCTTTTGTTTGAGTTCGATCGCTCGATAGCGACGAACGTGATGGGCATAATCATCCGCCTGACTCCACAACCAGGGGTGCTGCGGTACAGTTAGCACAATTCCGCCTTCTGAATGGATCGCTTGGTACATCTGAGCCAGCACCTCTGTGTCTGCCTGAATATGTTCCAGAACATCAAATGCGCCAATTAGACCAAATTCATCCTCAAAAGGGATTTTTCGCGCATCCATTTGAAATAATTGGGCAGTTGAAACTCGCTGGGCAGCAAACGCGAGTCCTTGAGTAAATACTTCACTGGCAGAAAGCTGCAATTCAGGAAAATTTTGCTCAATGTCTGATAAGACGAACCCTGTACCACAGCCAATTTCTAAGCAACTTTTAGTATGGGGAAAATAGTGTTGCAGTGCCCAAATAATAAGTCGATTGCGCGATCGAAACCAAAAATTTCCGGCTTCCAATTCGGCAAGACGCTCAAAAAAATGGGCTTCAAAGCCTTCACTGGCATGGGCAAGGTCAGGAGCAAATGCCAAATGTCCAGCAATTTTAGGAGGGTAATAGTCACATTTTGTGCATTGCCAATCAGGTCGATCGAAGCGATGGTTACAGGCAATGCAAACCTTCATGCCTGGCTCCCAATGATAATGCCAGCGATTACCAATCCTGTGCCGATCAATCTGGGTAGGGTTAGAGTTTCGTGAAAGATCAATGCACCTGCGAGTAATACCAAAACAAACGACAATCCCGTGAAGGGATAGGCATAACTCAGTTGAAATTTGGTCATGGCTGCCATCCAGGAAATAGAAGCTAGAAAAGCTCCTATCAATCCACTTAAAATCCAAGGATTTAATAAAAGATGGAGTAAAAACCAAACCTTTTCAAGAGAATCGGTTGGCAGTTCACCAGCAGCACTTGCTTGCCATTTAATGACAATTTGCCCATAAACTGTCAGAAAAATAGTTAGAAAAATATAGAAATGCGACATCGGCAAAATTCTCAGAAAATCGTCATTTATTTTTATAAAAAGTTTTAGAAAAAATATTTTAATCTATTTATTGTGCCACTTTAAGTCATCAGCAAATTGGATGACTCCAATAGTGAAAAGTTACTGCGGGTTGTTTAAATTTGAATCCCAGCCGTGCATACAAATTTAGCACAGCTGTATTATTGGCTGAAATTAGGGTGTGTGCCTGGGACAACCCTCGGGTAAGCATATCCTGCATTACTGAGAGCCACAAAAAATCTCCTAAGCCACTGTTGCGATATTTCTTCGCAAATCCTGCCAGAATCAAATTGGTGTTCTTTCGGCACATAAACCCAATGATTTCACGATCGTATTCTAAATCATAAAAAATGACATCTGAATCAGAATATAGATCTTGGATCCAATAAAAAAATCTCGAATCTGCAATCTCATCTGGACAGTTTGGATCAAGATGAAAGCGATCGTCTATAAAAGAGTTTTTAGAAATTTCTTCGATATTATTTCTAATATCAAAATTCTGTTTATCGATAGGTTGAACCACTAATCGATTTAAGGAATATCGACTCGGCACAAAATCGAGCCTATTTAAAGTAAAATTTTTAAGAATTATATTATCAACCAATCGAGATTGAGGAATCAGTGTTGATTCCACAAAGTAAAATCCACATCTTTGAAAAATAGGTGCCAGTTGGCTCAGTTCTTTGGGTATCCGAGTCTGGACAAAGACTTTACCACAGGCTGAGATCTTTTGAGCAATATCAGACTTTAACCCAGATTCGTTGGGATTTTCTAAAAATTCATCTCTTACAGCAAAACATGCTAGACCAAGATTTCTTGTTTCATAGGGAAGATCAGTGATATATCCGAAATTTGGCACCGATTACTCCAAAAGTGATCAAATAAGAAAAAAGTCGCTCCTATAGCAGTCCTAAATCAGTTATGAGATTTAGGAGCTTTAAGAGAAAGCCTTCTAACGGAATCCTTTCTTACAATCCAGATGGGATCACTATATAAGATTTTAAAGTTCGGAGCGATCGCTTTGTCTCACTGTTTCTGATGAACGAACTGTATTAAAACCTATGCCTGTCTTACCAAACATATTAGTGTAATTTCTTACCAGATAAAGGGGGCGTTTTTTCACTTCATTAAATGATTTACTTAAATAAATACCAATAATTCCTAAATTAAAAATAATGATACCACCTAAAAAATATAGGGAAACAATCAAGCTACTCCAACCCACAACCGGAACGCCAAACGCAAACGCTCGAAAAATGATATATATGCCATAAAAAAAGGCGAGAACGGCAATCAAAAAACCCAATTTTACGGACAATCTGAGTGGCTTATCGGAATAAGCAATAATGATTTCACTCGCTAGTTTCCATTGCTTGAAAAATGTATAAGTACTCTTGCCTGAAAATCGGCTATCGTGTTGTACTTCGACGATCGCAGTAGGAAAACCCATCCAATCAACCAAGCCACCAAAAAAACGTAATTGTTCGCGCATCTGACAAAAACTCTCGGCAACTTTTCGAGAAATCATCCGAAAGTTGCCGATTCCCGCATCATATTGAGTGTCCGCTAGGTAGTTGAATACTTGATAAAATAATCGGGAACTCAATCGCTTGAAAGGGGGATCATTGCGTTTGCCGCGATGAGCAAGAATGACATCATAGCCCTGTTGAGCCAGCGCATAAAATCGTGGAATTTCTTCGGGACGATCTTGCAGATCACAATCCATGACAATAATCCAATCACCACTGCAGTGATCTAGTCCAGCTGTGATTCCATAATGTTGTCCAAAGTTACGACTAAACTGAATGCCCTTGATACGATCGTCTTGCTGTGCCAGTTCAGTAATTAATTCCCATGAACGATCACCACCACAATCTTCAACCAAAATAATTTCAAAATCTTTAGAAATTTCTTCAAGAGAATTTCTTAGGCGCTTAGATAGTTCTTGTAAACAATCTTCTGCTTTGTAAACGGGAACAACCACAGAAATATGAGGCATGTCTACAGAGGGGCTTGGGTGTCAGTTGTTTCCATCAACCGTATTAGTGTGACATCGCAGCTATTAATTTAGACTCTAACTTCATCCGCAAAACTTGCCCAGCGAACAAACTCAAAAGGACCCGCGATCGACCCCCAAATATGCTCATCCGTTTCCACATCTCGACCGCGATCGAGGCTGATGAGTCCTGCTTCAGAAAACTCAAAACTACTGTCTAGATAAGTATTTTTGCCCTTCCGTTCTACCAGGCAAGCTCTGCCTGGTTCAATACAGCCTTTGAAACTGCTTCCTGTCCACTCCACCCAAAATGTACAACCACACATTTTCTCAAGCTGATCCGCTTTCAGTTGATTTAAGCGCTCCAGATCGCGAGTGGCATTATAAAAAGCTTCTTCTCCCTTGACCAGGTAATTTTCAACTTCAATTCGTTCCTCCGTGGGGACGAGCTTGAGCACACGCAACCGATAGGGCTGGTTCAACATAAAGTCGTAAGCTTGCTCCAACAAGAAACTTACGCCAGACATTACCTCTAGCGGCAGCGGACGTATACAAACCCGGATGTGAGCATAGAGCGGCGGGTTATCAAAGGCTTGTTGCTGGTTGCTAAAGTCCGCTGCCATCCAGCGTGCTAGGGTCAGTATGTCCGTTGAGTGAGTCATGAAGTCAGCCTGAAAGTGATGCAACTACCGCGATTCTATCGGGATTGGGAGCAAGGTTGAACAAAGTTTATTGTAGAGCGAGCGATCGCCTTCTTGAAGGCTGTTTTGAGAATCGAAGAAAACTCGCTCCCTTGATCCCTTAACCAAACGTCAGCACCGTTCGGATAGCTTCGCCTCGATGCATGAGTTCAAACGCTTCGTTTACCTGGTCGATCGGCATCACATTAGTAATCAGGTCATCAATATTAATCTTGCCATCCATATACCAATCCACAATTTTGGGGACATCCGTCCGCCCTCTCGCTCCACCAAACGCCGAGCCTTTCCATACTCGCCCTGTTACCAGCTGGAACGGGCGGGTGCTGATTTCTTGCCCAGCCGCTGCCACCCCAATAATCACACTCACGCCCCAACCCTTGTGGCAACATTCCAGCGCTTGTCGCATCAGGTTTACATTGCCCACGCATTCAAAGCTGTAGTCGGCTCCCCCACCTGTCAGTTCGACCAGGTATGCCACCAGATCACCGTTCACTTCTTTGGGATTGACGAAATGCGTCATGCCCAACTTTTCTGCCAATGCGCGTTTTTGGGGATTGAGATCGACCCCTACAATCATATTGGCTCCTACCATGCGTGCCCCTTGGATCACATTCAGACCAATGCCACCCAACCCAAAAACTACCACATTGGCTCCGGGTTGCACTTTGGCAGTGTGAATCACAGCTCCAATGCCTGTCGTTACGCCGCAGCCAATATAACAAACCTTGTCAAAGGGGGCATCTTGACGGATTTTAGCGACAGCAATTTCGGGTAAAACTGTGTAGTTGGCAAAGGTGGACGTGCCCATGTAGTGATGAATCATTTTTCCATCCAGAGAAAAACGGCTGGTGCCATTGGGCATGAGCCCCTTGCCTTGAGTTAAGCGAATTGCCTGACACAAGTTGGTTTTGCCGCTGAGACAGTAAGCACAGTTCCGACATTCTGGCGTGTACAGGGGGATGACATGGTCGCCCGGTTTGACAGACTTGACTCCGGCTCCCACTTCCACCACCACCCCTGCGCCCTCATGCCCCAAGATGGCAGGAAATAGCCCCTCCGGATCAGCTCCAGACAGAGTGTAAGCATCGGTATGGCAGACTCCGGTCGCTTTGATCTCGACCATGACTTCGCCTGCCTGGGGACCTTCCAATTGCACGGTTTCGATACTGAGAGGTTTGCCAGCCTCGATCGCAACTGCGGCTTTGACATCCATCACCAGACTCCTATTCCTAGCTCGAAATGTTTGTGAATGTTCAGAATATGGCTTCAAAATACTGAATATCCCACATTTACTGGAGCTTAGACGAATCCTTTGTGTCTACATTCATAAATTCCCACGGTAGCTTTGAAGCATGACAATTGCACTACAACTTGCCTCGCTCAGCAAACGGTTTGGCTCCCATCTAGCGGTGAATAATCTGACCTTACAGATTTTTCAGGGATCTCTGTATGCGCTCTTGGGACCAAACGGGGCTGGCAAAACCACGACGTTGCGGATGGTTGCCGGACTTCTGCAACCCGATGGGGGAGATGCATTGATTTTTGGACATAGCATCCGCCGATCGCCGAACCAGGCAAAACAGCTGCTGGCATACTTACCAGACGAACCGTTGTTGTACAGCAAACTGCGCTCAATAGAGTACCTAGAATTTGTGGCTGGACTGTGGGGCGTGCCTGCCACCAAAGCCCAACCACGTGCACAAGAACTCTTGCAACAATTAAGTCTGTGGGATGTGCGCAGCGATCTGATTGAAACCTTTTCGCGAGGAATGAAACAGAAACTGGCGTTGGCAGGGGCTTTTATCCATCAGCCGAGAGTGATTATTTTGGATGAGCCACTTTCGGGGTTAGATGCTGCAGCTGCCCGTGTCGTAAAAGATATGCTGGCAGACTATGTGCAACAAGGCAATACAGTGATTCTGACCACTCACATTATGGAAGTTGCTGAACGTATGGCACAGCGCATTGGCATCATCAACCATGGACAGTTGATTGCAGAAGGCACACTGGATGAATTGAGAACTCGCAGTGGTGAAACGGGTGGGACTCTGGAAACCGTCTTTCTAGAGTTGACCCAGAGTGAATAAAGCCCTGATTTTGTGAGGGAGAAGTGACATAGCTTGGTCTCGTATCCCAAAGAACAAGTTGGACAAAGCCTTCTCCTGTATGTATGCAGGTATTCATGACGTTTCGGACAGCGAAGCGCATGAATTCAGGCAGTATTCTTAGGAGGCACTATCCAGTGAAGCGTTTTATTACGACCGCATTGCTACTCTCTCTGAGTCTGGTCATATGCCCATTTCAGATGGCAAAGTCTAATGACTGTGCCGCAACAAGCACCAATGGACTGACACAGGAGGGCAAATGTACTGACTCAAATCGGGTTGAATCAACCTCCTCAACAAAAAACGAAAACCCGAAGGCAAAAACCGCAAAGCCCATTCGCGTCATTTTTGATAGCGATGGCGCTTTTGAAGACTTTTATGCATTGCTGGTTCTGGCAGTTGCTTCCCAGCAAAAAGCGTCACCTGTCGAGTTACTCGGTGTTACCACCATGGCGCATGGAGAGGCTTATTGCAAGGATTCTGCTGGCTATCCTGAGCTAAAGCGCGATCTGATTCGCGGCTTTTCTGTAGAAGAAGGAACGATTGATGGTCTCATGCAAAAGGTGCTCTCGATCGCTCAGTATAAAAAAGCGAAAATCTATTCGGGTTGTGATGAAGAAACTGCGGTCATTGCAGTGCCAAATCAAGCAAATGCCGCTGGTCAAGCGATTCCTGGCACAGGAAGCACGCCCATTCGAGAACAGCTTCCCTTTGGTGGCAGAAAGGCGCTGGAGCCGTGTCTCTTTCACCAAGAATTTGTATTCTCTCCCAGAGATGTGGTGTGTTGGAATGAGTTTAATCGGCCGTTTCGGGATGAAACCTTAAAGTTTGTCTTGCCGACAGCTCAAAATGCGTTGCTGGCATCTCAACTTCCAGAGCTAAAACTGATTGAACCGCGAAAAAAAGCCTCGGAGTTTCTAGCAGAATCAATTTGTGCCGCCTATACCAGCAATTCTCCTTTGACCATCCTAACGGTTGGACCCGTTACTAATCTGGCAAGAGCCTATCTCAAAGTCGAGAAAACTCCCAGCAAATACGGCTGTAAGGGCGAGGTGAAACTGGCTAACTTGAAGAAAGTGATTTCGACTCGGCATATGGGAGGAGCCTGGGATACCAATAAAGCCGATAATTTTGATCAAAATGGCAACTATCGGCTGAATGAACCGTTTCCTACCTGGACTGCTGGCAATATTTACTATCAGGCAGGGGAGCATGTTTTTGGAATGCATCACTTGCCGTTCCCCGGAACCAATTTTCAAAGTATTCAAACTGGAGAACACAAGCAAGCTTTTAATTCTCTCAATAATGCAGAGTTCAACTTTTGGGTTGATGCGCCTGCGGTAGAGAAAGTCTTGAATTCAGGGATTCCTGCAGCGATCGTCCCGCTCAATGCCACAGATTTTGCCCGATTAGAGGGGTTCGCCACGCGAATTCAGGCAAATTCTAAAGCTTGTAATACTGCGCCTGCTCAATTCATCAAAAATCTCCAACTGTCCAATCAACCCGCACCCGGATTTTTTGTTTACGACACATTATTTTTCTGGGATACCTTAACGGCTGTTAGTCTGTGGAATAACTTCGTCAACTTTCAAGATTTTCATGATCTGGAAATTACCACGTTGAAAAATGGAGATCCGAACACCGTCACTGGGCAATTGCCTGCGGAAACCCTGTTTCGTCGGGATATTGGCAATCTATTCCGGCTGGGGCGGGTCAATCAGCCTGTCAAAATGGGGCTTTCGGTGAATCCCGCAGCAGGTGATCCCACCTTTACCAAGACAATCCAAGATACAGTGTTTAATATTGTTTGCAATCAAAAAGTTCGTTAAGCGGGTTGTGAAGATTCCAGTCGGTACACTTCCCTGGCTCTTGGGTCACGAGTTGCGGTTATGGTGGCGCGAGATGGTGAGCAAACCGGGCAAAATTGTCTGGTCGATCGTGCTGAGCTTGCTATGCACCCTGATTTTTGGGGTCTTTTGGTTTGCGCTGTCTGGCATTCGAGCCTCGATTCCGGCGGGCATGTTTGCCGATGTGGCACTTTGGATTGCGATCGCTGTCTGGTTAATTGGTTTTTTCTACGCCTTTATTGAGGCAATGCGACAAAGTGTGATTGTGTTATTCGATCGCGGCGATCTTGATCTGTTGGTCGCGTCTCCGGTGCCCAGCAAAGTCATTTTCGCCAGTCGCCTGCTCAGTGTCGCCCTCAAAGTTTGCTTGAGTTTTGCAGCCATCTTGGTGCCTATTACCCTCTTTGCGGTGCCTGCTTTTCCACGCCTCTTGGGCATATATCCTAGCCTGATTGGGCTTGCCTTATCGACCAGCAGTTTGGCGATGTTGTTGACACTGTGGCTCGTGCGGTTATTAGGAGCAAAACGGGCACGCACATTAACCCAAATCTTGACTGCATTGCTTGCTGCCATCCTATTTTTGGGATTCCAATTGCCCAATCTACTGCAAGGGAGTGGGGCAAAACCGGCGCCCATTTGGTGGCGGTTACAGTCCTGGCTGACCCACGACAGTCCCTTCGCGATCGACAGTTGGATTTGGTTTCCCGCCAGAGCCATGTTTCTCGATCCCTTCTCGGTGGTACTCACCTTGTTGGTGAGTGGTGGACTCGCTTGGCTGGCGATAGAAACCTTGCATCATTCATTTATTACAGGGTCGCAACAATCTGTTACCGAAAAGCGACGACAATCCTCGACTCGTAAGGTTGCACCGTTTACCGATCGGCTGAATCAGGTGCTGTTATTTAAGGAATGGCGAATTATTCGTCGCAATCCCTACCTGATTTCGGCCACCTTTATGCAAGTGTTGTTTCTTATTCCAGCCTTGGTGATCGTTTTGCGGGGTAGTCGGAGTGGCCAAGCGATCGCCAGTTTCAGCACATTTGTAACCGTTGCCAGTATTGTGATTGGCGGCAGTTTGACTTCTACCCTGACGCAGATTTGTGTGGCAGGCGAAGAAGCCCCCGATTTGCTCAAATCGGCTCCTGTTAATGGCGGCAAATTGCGTCAGTTGAAATTACTGGCTGCACTGATTCCGGTCTGGCTGTTGCTATCGCCACTTTTCGTAGTGTTGATATGGCGGGGTGAGCCTTGGTTTGTTCCACTGGCGGTTTTTCTTTCCGCCACAACCTGTTCAGCCCTACTGCGCTTGTGGAATGCCCGTCCCATTGCCCTCTCAGAAATTGCCAAACGGCGGCAAGAGGCTCAGGGCGATCCACTAGTCGGCACGCTGGAGGTAATTTCTGTCTTTTTATGGGGTTGGCTCGGCTTGATAGCTACCCAGGGACAGATGCGTCTGGCGCTCATTGCCTTGATAATAATCAGTGTATTGATCTCGGTTGCCTACTGGCGTAGTCGTACGATTGGAACCTCTCTTGGTTTCTAACGTCAGAGAGGGGATATACAAGAGGGTAAAGTAATCATGGTCATGAAATCTATTTTGCTGGTTGCTACGTTAACCCTGGCAACCCTAACGACTGGGATGGGTCCTCTGGTTGCTCAAACTACGACCCAAAATGAAGACGGTACCGTCACGATCCGTATCAATTCTGATCTAGTGCGGGCAAAGAACTTAGCTCGTCAGGCTGCTGAAAAGGCCAATGGCGGACTGGAAAACTATCGGGCAGAAAACTCCATGCATGGACCGATCGCCCAAGCCCCCTATGTGGACAATGGCAATGGCTCGTGGACGTTTACCTTTAAGGGACGAAAAGCCGATTCCACGGAATTTACGATGGAGAGTGTTGTTACAGTTGTCAAAGAAGGCTGGCAAGTAACAGTAAACTACAACGGACCTGTGCGATCGACTAATCCTTCAGGTATGTGAATTGAATCACATCGAAAATGGATTAATAGGGACAAGTATCTAGTCTCTAATACTAGATACTTGCCCCTGGCTCAACTCACCATTCACGCGAGGATGGGAGATGCCAGAGTTGACACGATCGTCTGAGTTCCCGACAAATCTCTGTACAGTCTGACGCAACAGTTCGGCATCGAAAGGTTTAGTCAGATACTCATTCGCACCTGCCAGACGACCCTGGACACGATCGAAGGGGCTTTTTTGGGAAGTGACCATCACGACTGGTAATGCCTGAAACTGAGGTAAATTGCGAAGGGTACGGCAAAAGTCCAATCCATCTACCTGGGGCATTAACACATCTAAGAGAACAATAAGAACGGGTTCGTGATAGATAATTGTCAGCGCATCTACAGCGTTGTCAGCCACCAGAACTCGATAGTCTGGTTCAAGCGCACGCCTAATCAGTTCGTGAATGAGAGGGCTATCATCAACTGCCAAGATGGTCGGCTGGCTCATCACATTTTCTGACATCTCACTCTCCTGGGTATTGAACGAACTGGACGTACTCCGCTCCGCGTACGCTTTGGATTTAGGCTTAAATCGCGCCATTCTATCAGCAGTTCCTAACCATCTGCGAAAATAGGAGGTTCTGTGAACCGGGCTTGCTGAAGGAATCTTCTTTACAAGCCAGACGTGTTTGCCGTAGTAGAAAAAAAGTCGTGGAATTTGCTATTAAAACAGCAAAATAAAGCGTTTTTTATGAACTTGAGACGAGGGGTTTAATCAGATTACCCATAGTCTTTCTAACACTATCAACATGCTCATTGGTAAGACTTTGTTATTTTTCAATAGTCCTTAATGTCGCCACTTGTGGGTTAACAAATTTCTGGTGGGTTTTCAGGCTGTGTAACTAAGCGTTTCGTGGAATGGGCTGGCCCTCGCAAGTTCCCTGAGCATCAACCCAAATTAGACATTTCAAGCCTGCCCACCGCTCTTGCAGTCACGAAGGAGCCATGAGTTCTGCGATCGCCCACTAACGAATTTTGCCTTGCCAATCAATTTTTTGGGTTGCTGATCGATCTGCCAGAGTCCGGGTGGCAACGAGTTCGATCTCCACTTCAGATCCCCGACCCAGATATTCGGTATCAATCGGCAATTTACCGAGAGCCAGGGTATAGCGGTTGTAACTACGGCTTACCACTTCTGTCGGCAGCGTGCCTTGGTAACGGGTTTCATAGTTAGAGAAGTTACTGAAGCGATCGCCCGATTTGGTACGGTACTTGATCTGAAATTGGGTATTGAGTACATCTGCGCGTCCACCCAGATCAACGATCGTCAAGGTTAGATTTTTGTCCGACTGAGCAAAATCTGCAACTGCTAACCGAGTCACATCACTTTTATGAATCACATGGGCGATCGTCAAGGTCGTCAATGGGTTTTGTTGCGTCAGGCTACCATCCACCCAGAGGTCTTCGGGAAAATCAATTTTGACCTGTCCACTCTCGTTGAGCGTAAGGGTCGCAGGGTCACTAAAGCCAGCGATCGATTGAGTTTCATTCCAGACAAGTTGAAATTCTCGTTCGATCCGTCCAGCAAACTCGCGATATTGATCTTCCACAATCGACCCTGATGCCAGCAACGCAACTGCTCCTGTCCGAACCTCCCAGCGGTTTTTAGACAGCGAGATCGGACGATCGCCCAGCCTCGCTAAAGGCGCTGTTAGCGTCGGCTTCTCTTCTAGCAGAGGGGTTCGTCCTTGAATCAGCGTCAGCTTGCCCAATGCTCCTCGCTGACCATCTTGCCCCCGACTGCCATTTTGTCCATCTTGCCCATCGGTACAGTGATAGTGGCGGGTTTTGCATTTGTAATCTGGACTGCCTGGCGTTCCCTTGCAGGTCTTACGCTCCCAATTATGTCGGTCACATTGACATCCCTCGCCGCCATATCCCCCCCTACCGCCCAAGCCACCGATACCACCTTCAGCACGGACAAAAATGCTTTTGAGATCCGACAGTTTACTATAGTAAACCGTGAGGTTTCCACCATTGCCGCCCTCGCCGCCATTGCCGCCACGACCGCCTCTGCCACCACTGGCTGCATAGAGACTGCGATCCTCATCTCTGGGTTGACGATGACAATAGGCATCTCTGCCATCTCTGCCATCTTCTCCATCTTCCCCATCTCCACCCGATAATTCAAAACTGACGCTGGAGCCATCGGCAAACACGACTTGGTCTGCCCCGCTGCGCCCTGCATTCCCCGATCGTCCACTGTTCCCGCTTTGCCCATCTTCACCAAAATTAAGCGTTCCATCAGCTCGAGCAACCTCTGGACATAGCACGGAACTAGAAGGAGGCAAAAAGCTGGCAAAACTAGCGGTTACAATCAGCAAAATCGACAATCGACTCAAAATCCGCATAAACTCAAATTTTCACAAACCTAAACACGATGACGTTACAACATTTCAATCGTGCCGGGAATAATCAGCATTTGTGCCCAAAAAAATGTATGAAAAATTAATAAGCTTTGGTGGCTGAATAGTAATTCAATACTTCCTGCCCCCAGCGCACCAGCGTTTCGGGACCCTCCATCATCAACAGATAATGACCTCGACGCAGATGATGTCGATAAATGCCAGCCGTGCTGCCTTCTCCCAAAAAGCCAAACAACGCGCCAATGACAGCCCCTAAAAAACCGCTCACAATTCCGATCGCCAGCACAGCCAAAAAAGCAGTAAAACTCAACACCCCTCCGGTATGCCAATGCATCAACAAGATCATCACCATCCCTACGGCAGAACCCAAACTGCCCGCAAAGATAGAGAGACGGCGAGCCTTGGAGACTGCAATTTGCATCGGTTCTAGCAAGCCAACCCGCTCCGGACTACTGTAGCCTTCCCCCACGATCGCCAAATGCTCCGGCGAAATACCATGATATTGCAGCAGGCGGTAAGTTTGGAAAGCCGCTGCTTCATTGGGAAGCACCACAATCGCCAAATGGCTACGGTGGATACGTCGGGTACGCCGCAAAAATCGTGTGAGGTTCACAAAAACATCCAAAAGGTATGTGAGCGTTCCTGTTCTGAATTCTAAACCCTACTGTTAGATTTGACTGGCAGCTAAAGCCCAATTTAATTAATCTTTGACAGAGCAGTCATAAACGTGAAGCAGACCGTTCGCAATTCCTTTAGAATCCGTCAGTCATCAGAGGAGCGATCGCGGTAAGTTATAAATAACTTTCTCGCAGTTTGATGGTCGTCTATGCCTCCTCGTTGGTCCCGTAAACCCGATCGCAAAGATCATGACTATCGCCGTCTAGACGATATTATGAACTTCGCCGTTCATGTAGCGCTTTTTGCAGCCAGCAACTCTGGCTTGTGGTTTTTCAATCTCTTTTTGGACAGACACTGGCTCTGGGCCGCCTGGGTGACTGAAGGCTGGGGAGCGGTTTTGTTCGCACATGCACTCTATATCTTTGCGATCGCCCGCTATGCCGATCCAGTGGCAGCTGATACAGGGGCAGGAGCAGGGTTTGTACCCAAATCCAAAACAGACTCTGCCAAATCTACATCGACTAAATCGACTGCGACAAAATCCGCCAAGCGGTAGACTCTTTCCAGTACCGCAATCTCGTTTACTGAGGATGAGGCACAATCAATCATTCAATCGGAGGGATAACTGCCATGGCAAACCCCAGCACTTCACAAGCGATCGAAGGATTGGCGGCTGAAATTGGCGAAAATATTTATATCGATATTGCCAAGTGGCATCTCTATCTCGCAGATGCCCACCTGCACATGCTCCTGGCAGAGCGGCTTTATCCTCTGCTCAGCTCTAACACGGTAACGGAGAGCAAAGTTGCTGAAATTTTGCAAGCGATTCCGGTCAAGTTGGGGGGCGGTAAGCGCGAAGTGCCCCTAGCAGATTTGCTACCCATGCAATGCCAGGTTAGTCTGATGGACCTGCTCGAAGAATTTCAACGCAATCTGTAGTTCCTAAGCTTGGAGTGGGTACACCATCCTCTAAACTGTAGGCTGAAGGGGAATCATCCCCGAGTCAGTTCAACTGTCTAGATCCAAGCGTTAGGAGGCTCCTTTGGCATGACCGCAGTAGACCCCGTTCAGGTAATGAAGCAGGAAGTGGGCAAAGCCGCCGCTGCCCTGGTAAAGTCGGACTCGATCGTCGGCTTAGGCACGGGGTCAACCACCGCTTTTGCAATCCAGTACATTGGCGAACGCTTGAAGTCTGGAGAAATCAGCAATATTAAAGGAGTGCCGACCTCTTTTCAGGCGATCGTCCTTGCCCGTCAGTATGGCATTCCCCTGGTTAGTTTGGATGAAATCGATCGTATCGACATTGCCATTGATGGTGCGGATGAAGTCGATCCCCAAAAGAACCTGATTAAAGGGGGCGGCGCTGCCCACACTCAGGAGAAAATTGTGGACTCGCTGGCGAGTGAGTTCGTAGTGGTGGTAGATAGCGGCAAACTGGTCGATCGACTGGGTTCAACCTTTCTGTTGCCTGTGGAAGTAATTCCGATGGCAGTAACCCCTGTAATGCGGGCGATCGAGAAACTGGGTGGCAACCCCCAACTCCGCATGGGGGTGAAAAAAGCCGGACCCGTGGTCACTGACCAAGGCAATCTGGTGATTGATGTGAAATTTGACCGCATCGACAATCCAGCTGAACTGGAAAAAACGCTCAATAACATTCCCGGTGTTCTGGAAAATGGCTTATTCGTTGGGGTCACCGATCGTGTGTTGATCGGCGAAGTCAAAGACGGTCAGCCTTCGGTACGAGAAATGTAGCCGTTTTCGCATTTGGCTTTTAGATTTGAGAGGGATCGCTTTTGCCAAACGCTCAAACTCAACTTTTTCATGATGCGATATCGACGCTTCGGACGTACCGAACTTCAGATGCCGGTGTTCTCCTGTGGGGGAATGCGCTACCAGTACCAGTGGCAGGATGTGCCGCTGGAGCAAATTCCCCCAGATAACCAGCACAATCTAGAAGCCACAATCCGTCGTTCCCTTGAGTTGGGCATTCATCACATTGAAACAGCACGGGGATATGGCAGTTCAGAGCTACAACTGGGACAAATTTTGCCGACTCTGCCCCGAGAAAAGCTGATTGTCCAAACGAAGGTGTCTCCCACTGAAAATGCAGACGACTTTCGGCGAACCTTTGAGCGATCGCTGGCTAATCTGCAGCTGGAGTATGTCGATTTATTAGGATTGCATGGCATCAATACGACTGAAATTCTGGATTGGAGCATTCGTCCAGGTGGTTGTTTGGAAGTAGCACGTCAGTTGCAAGCACAAGGCAAGGTGCGGTTTATTGGCTTTTCTACCCATGCTCCTACAGATGTGATTGTGCAGACGATCGCCACAAACCAGTTCGATTATGTCAATTTGCACTGGTACTATATCAACCAAAACAATTGGACTGCGATCGAGGCAGCCACTCAGCACGATATGGGCGTGTTTATCATCAGTCCTTCTAACAAAGGCGGGTTGCTTGACCAACCGTCCCAAAAGCTGGTAGATCTCTGCGCACCGCTGAGTCCGATCGTTTTCAACGACCTATTTTGTCTCAGTCATCCTCAGGTGCATACCCTAAGTGTGGGAGCCTCCCGTCCCGAAGATTTTGACGAACATCTGAAGACCTTGTCGTCGCTCGATCGTGCCACTGAAATTTTGCCCCCCATTACCGAGCGTTTAGAGCAAGCCGCGATCTCCCGACTCGGCAAAGACTGGATGAAAACCTGGCATATCGGATTACCTACCCCAGAAGCGACTCCCCATCGCATCAACATTCCAGTCATTTTGTGGCTACGTAACCTGGCGATCGCGTATGACATGGTAGATTACGCCAAAATGCGCTATAACCTCTTGGGCAATGGTGGACACTGGTTTCCCGGTAATCGCGCCGATCAGGTAATAGGGTTGGATCTGCGGCAATGCCTTGCTCATAGCCCTCATGCCGACAAAATTCCGACTTTTCTAGCAGAAACCCATGAATTGCTAAGCGGAGAAGCAGTCAAACGCCTTTCGCAACAATGATTTTGGTATCGTATCTCCGGCTACAGTACTTCACCCCTGAGGATAAGTTGCAAAATGGCATTGAAATCCTGCGAAACAGATTAGAAAAAATATTGGCAGGGGTGTTATGAACCGAAAACAAGGTGGGTAAGTTCTATTCAGGAGTTAGAAAGCAAGCATCCCGAACCTTAAGGAGAAACCTCATGAAGACTGAATTTACCGCTAAGTTTTTGCGCCACCTGATCCAGAAGAAAGAAAACCAGGGCTTCACCCTGATCGAACTGCTGGTTGTTATCATCATCATCGGTATTTTGTCTGCGATCGCACTACCTTCATTCTTGAACCAGGCAAACAAAGCCAAGCAGTCCGAAGCTCGTACTTACGTTGGTTCTATGAACCGCACCCAGCAAGCCTACTACTTGGAGAAGCAAGCTTTCGCTAGTCAAGCTGACTTCGCTGACTTAGGTTTAGGTATCCAAACTGCAACTTCCAACTATGGCTATAGCATCCGCGGTGGTGGAACTGCCACCACAGTAACCAACGCTGCTTCTGCTGCAAAGGGTGCAACTGCTTCTGTTAAGGCTTACATCGGCGGTGTGACCATCGGAACTCAAACCGGCACAGGCGAAGCAACCACCCTGGCTGCTCTGTGTGAAGCGGTTAAGGCTCCTGTAAACTTGGGTGATAATGGTCTTGCTAACCCTACCTTTACGGCAACTGCTGTGACCTGTCCTTCTGGTACCTATACCCCATTGGGTCAGTAATTCTGACACCAAAACGTCTGACAGTGAGGTGGGTCAAAGGTGACTCACCTCATTTTTTATGCCGACCAGACTCATGCACAAGTTCCAGCCTGGTTTTTGGTAAAGATTGAGTGGTTTACGACTGATCTCTCGGTAGAAGCTGGGTATCCTTGCGTAAGTCCTAACTCATTTCTCAAAGGTGGGCAAAATGACAATGATAACCATCAGGATGCTCGCATATGAACGTTGACTCTGCTTTGACCAACTCAACCCCCTGGCAGCAACAAGCGCATCAACAGTTGCTTCAGGGGAGCTATGCTGAGGCTGCCAGTCTTTACGAACAGGCGATCGCAACAGAACCGGAGATCAAGTCCTACTACTGGCACATGGGTTTGGCACTCTTGCTAAATGGCCAGGAAACCGAAGCCCAAACAGTCTGGATGATGGGCATGATGGAGGATGATCCGGAAGAATTGGCAATAGAGTTAGTGCAGGTTCTCAAAAGTGAAGCTGAGCGACGAGAAACTTTAAATGATTATTCAGTTGCCTGGTTAATCCGCCAGCACATTAAGGAAATTGCTCCTGGCGCAATCAATAATCTGCTGATTCTATTACTGCTTGCGATTGAGTTGAAGCGGTTTGAGCCAGAAGATATAGAAAATTGGGGACTGCTAGAACAGTTACAATCTGGTCAGATTGCAGAAATGAATGCCAATCTGCTGATGGAGTTGCTCCATAAGGTGCTGGAGTGTGCTATTTTTCATCCGGCAGCTCTGGAACTGGCAACTGCATCTGTTCCCCATGCACCAGATGCCGAGATCCTGATCAGTATTCTTTTACCCAAGGCGATCGACGTAAATTTCACTACCAATTGTGCTCCCCTGGCAGCGCGCCTGGCTGAACTGTGTTTGCAAAAAGATCCCCAAAATGCCGAAGTGATGGCACATTTGGCTACGTTTTATCAAGATGCTAGGGAATTTGCGAATGGGATTGAAACTGCCAAACAGCGGTATGAACTGGTAAAAACTCTGCCTGAAAAAATTCATGCCAACCATCTGATTCTGCGCGGATTGATGAGTGCAGCAGGTTATTGGCAGGAGGCTCGGTCAATCTTCGACCGTCAAGAAACTTTATTGTTATCCCTGGCGCAAGCCGATCTAAGTCAGGCAGAACAGATAGACATCTCTCGCCTTTCTAATTCAGCATTCTTTTTTCCTTACTTTCGAGATGATCTCAGAAATAACCGGACTTTGCAAAATCAGATTGCCCGGACCTATTTAGAAAATATTGGTTGGGAAAATGCAGAGCGGGTACAGCAATACCAACAGCCGCGCCTTGCCAAACCTGCAACCGATCGTCGATTAAAGATTGGCTATCTTTCTCATTGTTTATGTCGGCATTCTGTCGGGTGGCTGGCACGAACTCTATTCCAGCATCAGGATCGCGACCGTTTTGAATTGTATGGCTACTTTGTTAGCTATCGCCAAAATGACCATATCCAGGAATGGTATACCAGCCAGGTAGAGCATGCTCACAAATGGGAAACGATTCGGGGAGAAAATACAGCTCAGATTGCCGAACAGGTTTATCAAGATGGCATTGATATTTTGATTGATTTGGACAGCATTACTCTGGACTTTAGCTTTGATGTAATGGCACGTAAACCAGCTCCAGTGCAAGCAACCTGGTTAGGTTGGGATGCTTCGGGCTTATCGACGATCGATTACTTCATTGCTGATCCCTATGTCCTACCAGACTTTGCTGATGAGGCTTATCAGGAAAAAATCTGGCGTTTACCCCAAACCTATATTGGTTTAGACGGATTTGAAGTGGCAATTCCCACCTTGCGGCGAGATGACTTGGGCATTCCCCAGGATGCTGTGATTTACTTCAGCAGCCAAAACGGCTACAAGCGCAATCCTGATATTGCTCGTTTGCAAATGCAAATTCTTAAAGCTGTGCCCAATAGCTACTTCTTGATCAAAGGCATTTCTGATCAGGATGCCGTGCAACGATCGTTCTCTCAAATCGCTGAAGATTTGGGTATCAGTTACGATCGTCTGCGGTTTTTGCCAGAAGTTGCCTCAGAAGCCGTGCATCGGGCAAACTTGGCGATCGCCGATGTAGTTTTAGACACCTTCCCCTACAACGGAGCCACTACAACGCTAGAAACTCTGTGGATGGAAGTACCGCTGGTGACACGGGTAGGCGAACATTTTTCTAGTCGTAACAGTTACACTATGCTGATCAATGCGGGGGTCACTGAAGGCATTGCTTGGTCAGATGCAGAATATATCGAGTGGGGCATTCGCCTAGGCACTGATCCAGCACTACGGCAGAAAGTATCCTGGAAATTGCGGCAGGCAAAGCAAACCGCCCCATTATGGAATGGCAAGCAATTTGCCCGTGAGATGGAAAAGGCTTACGAGCAAATGTGGGAACGATATTTGGAGTTACGGTGATTGTAAGAGCGGCGTTATTTTGTCTTTGACGACACTCATTTTAGGGCGTTGCTAACAACGGGATGGAAATGATGCTGAATGATTTGAAACTTCAAAATCATCCTGCTTTTCAGCAACGCACATTTTAGTGCCGTCGTTGCTGCATAGGAATTCCTTCGACCAATAAAGGATTATCGATAGGGTGTCTGGCAGCAATGAATATGGAGCGGCTACGGATAGAATCATCGGGTTTGGCTGTCCAATCGATTGGAAACTCAACATGATTAGGCTGAGTAATGGGCAAATAGACAAAGTCAAAGTGTTGTTTAAGTTGGTTATAAATCCATTTGCGGGTTGGACGACAACCTTGACCACTTAGACTTTGGGTTGCACTTTCTGCAGGTTCAATACAAAGATTGACAGTTTCCTCCTCACCATAGGAAACACAAGTTTCCAGAAGAAGCATATCTTGACAATGTTGTGCCATGTAAGCGATCGCCTCAGCGGGCTTTTCCAGGTGATACAGCAATCCATAGCAATAGACAACATCAAACTGTTCATCAAAATTCGGATCGGGATTGTCCATATCCAGCGCTCTGATGGGTAAATCTGGGAACCGAGAACGTAATAGGGTCAGATTTTCAGGTCTACCTTCTGTGACCACAATGGGGCAATCCCGATCTAAGAAAAAGCTGGTATGGTCGCCAATGCCTGCACCAAGCTCTAGAATACGTTTGCCAGCAATTTCTAAGTTGAGGCTGGCGAGATGTTCTTGTCGCCGCTGATTGTGGCGAATGTAGGGATCTGCATGGAAGGTTGCGATCGGGGAAGCATAGGTCATTGCAGACTTGGTTTTAGCTGGAATCAAGTTTGCTAAAGGTACATCCAAATAATTTTGAATACTAGCAATAACAGGTAAGGCTTCTAATCCTTGCTGGATGAGCAGTGGAAACTGGCATAATCCTTCAACAATATTTTTGGCAAAGTTATAGTTTGGATCTTTTCCATAGTTTAGGGTTAGATATTCCAACAACTCTAAAGTATAGTCAGGAAAATCCATTGCATCCGCAATACAAGCAAGCTTGAAGATTTTTTCAGGGGTTTTTAAAGATGTATTGATATCTTCTTGAATTAAGTCCCGAAAATAGAATGCTTCTCCCCAAAGTAATTGCCCTGGGTGCCAGTTAGATTGAATTGGTGAAACTTCACGCACACGATGAGTTTTGAACAAATCAAATAGGGTAAATCCCTGTTTTCTGAGATAAGTGTCAATATCAGTGAAGAGTGGCTGATTCAAATAGATTGGAGAGAATTCAACTTCTGCCTGAATAACTAAAATGCTATTCTGCAATGCTTGAATGGCTCCTTCTAAAACTTGTAATTCTGCACCCTGGACATCAATTTGCAAAAAGTCAACTTCCTGAATCCCTTCACTTTCTAAAAAAGAATCAAGAGTTGTTGTTTCAATTTCAATTGGGAAATCCAGTCCTGCAAGTTCTGCCAGATCGCAAAATCTTTTTAAGTAAGGTTCGTTAGGCAAATACAAAGAGCTACAAGCTGTATCTTTAGTCACATAAAGAGTCGCTTCTCCCTTGAACTTGGCTAAAGCTAAAGGAATATGTTTTTCAACCCAACTAATTTGTTGACCTTCTAGCGCTGCATTGGCTTCTTCACAAGCTTCTGGATCTGCATCAAATCCGTAGATAGTTAACTGGGGTGCAAAAATATTCCAGGCATTAGTACCATATTCATCATTTTCGTCTAACTTTCGAGAACCCACATTGCATATTGTGATATGAATGCGATCGAGATGACCACTTTTCTTTAAACTGGGAAGAAAAATTGACATATTGGCTTCCTGGTAAAAATCGCTGGAGAATCGCAACTAGTTAAGAATGGGGCATGGCAATGATATTGAGTTTATTAGAAAGGGTTTCAACTGAATCAATGGGTATTAATTTTTTAAGATAAGGTTGATAATAAAATAGCTGATAGCCTCTAGCTTGCAAAAACTCGGCAACTGGTCGATTTGCTCCCTGAGTTCCAGCAATATTCTCATAGAGGATTATAGGCATGAATTCTTTTAAAATGCGCTCACTTCCAGATAAAACAGCAACTTCATGCCCTTCTGCATCTATTTTGAGGAAATCGACTTTACTCAAGTTTTCTTGCTCCATCAGACTATCTAACGAAAAGCAGGCAACTTCTTCAAAATCGTCGGTATCAGCAGCAGGCGTTTCATCGGTAACCAATTCATTGAGTTCGCTAGCCGCATGGAGAGAGAGACGGGCTGTGCCGTTGCGATCGCTAGCAGCTCCAGCGCAGACGGTCACCCAATCGATTTGATTAATGCGACAGGTTTCTTCTAGACAACGCACACAGCCTGAGAAAGGTTCGATCGCTAACACTCGTCCTGTTGCGCCCACTTTTTCAGCCGCACTGAAGGTGTAAACTCCCACATTGGCACCCACATCAATTACGGTCATACCAGGTTTTAGCCAATCATTCCAGAACTCCATTTCCGCTTCAAACCAGGTGCCTGTCCCGACTAAAACCACTGTCACAATACTCCTAAAACTTGCTTCGACCACCAATAAATACTTTTCATCAAAGGGTACATAAGTGATGGGTGCAGTCACGTCAGATTGACTCCAATACCAACCAAAGTTTTCGGGATATTTTTGGTAGAAGTTTTGAGCAAGATTTAACCAGAAACTGGCAATCCTAGGCTGTTCTAGATCTCGATAAGCGAGATAAAGAGCCTGAATAATAGCAGGGTGATTGGGCAGTAATTGTCTAGCACGATGTAGAAAAAGGAGTCCTTCTTCTTGTTGATTGGCAAGGTTGGCAACTCCCAGTTGCAAATTGATGGAGGGTGATTCGGGTAAAAGCTGAACAGCCAAATTTAAGGTACGTAACCCCAGGGAATTAAAGAAAAGGGGTTCGGATCGCCACAATACTTCTCCTAGTAATAGCATTGATTGATAATAAGCATCGTCTGATTTCAGAATTTGTTCCATTAGATCAGCCTGTTCATCAATCAGTCGATGCACTTGCGCTGGAAGATAGACTAAGCCAGGAGAACTTTTGTCAGCAGCAGTGTTGATAGGTTGGAGAAGATTTAATAGAGTGGAAAAAGCAATTCGTGAAGCGTTCTCTGCATCTCCAATTAAACTATAGAGTACAGCTAGATGAGCAGCACTTAATGGATGCATAGGACTATTCTTGAGGATCGAGAGTGCCATATCCAAATACAATTCTCGACTGGCGAGATCGTCTGCTTGTTCAGCTTCAATAAGTGCAATCACTGCATTGTTGTTAAAATCTAGTGCTGATCGAGGTTCTTCCCAAATGGTGGAGTCTAAGGCAATTTTTAGGTTGGGAAAATGACGAGGTTGATAGTCGGCACCGATGTGGTTGAGATATTGCCAATAGCGAGCGGGATAAGAATATTGAGTTTCCATATTTGTTTCAGGGCGTTATTTGTTTGAGTAAGGCATCTCGCTGAACTTGCAGCGGCAGGTCTAGCGCTTTGTCGTAAGTGTAAGACGGGAAAAGTTCTTCTAGAAAAGTATTCATCGCTACGTTGTCAGTCACCGTCAAGAAATCGGCAGGAGCTGGACCATCAATGTGGCGACTGAGGACCCCAAAGCCGACCCGATCGCGGCGATAGGAGCGAATTGGGGGATTTTGCTTCAGCCATTGATCAAAGCTGGTCGAACGAGTCATCCCGGTGACCATTTCTTGCAAAAGTTCGGGGGGGGGTGCGATGCCCATCCGCAAAATCCAGGCTTTTTGCAACAAATGGGTGCGTTGAGCCGGATCTAACCAGGCCGTGATCGCCAAATCCCCAGGCGTTGCATCGGTTTGTTCAGGATCAATTTTCACAGATTGTCTCATTGCCAACTCTAGAACGCGTCGTGCAGTTGGAGTCCCAGCGGTCTCCAAATCGGTATGGGCTGCTGCCAGATTACCCATCCACCAGCGCAAAGCCCCCCGGCAACGATGTAAAGAAGATTGAAGCGCTTCAGCGCTAGGAGGTTGCAATAAGGTTGTGTAACGGGTGTCTAGTTGAGTCAGGAGGTTACTGTAGAGAGAATTTAGCCTGGGCGATCGCCAGACTGGACTGGTCATCAACATCGGGTCTCGTAATGCTTCCAAGACAAAAGCTTCAGTTGCCAGATCTGGTTTTCCTAGCTGTAACAGCGTGTAGCCCAAACCGTAGAATACGCCTCGCTTTGCCGGAACCAGTTGTGCCGATTTGACAAACTCTTGTAGCGCTGCCTTGGGATCTTGTTGCAGGATGTGCAACCAGGCGAGATTAGTATGTCCAAATTCCTGATAGGGAGAAATGGCGATCGCTTTCTGAAACCAGGTAATGCCATCGGTCAAAGATCTCTGTGGATCGCCAACCTGCAAGCTAAGATCCCCTAATTTCCAACCCAATTGGTAGGGGTAGTAGGGTTCCCAGGGAGCAAGTTGATGGGCGAGCTTGAGCTGTTGTTCAAAGGTTTTTATCCCGTCTAGCTTTTTTTCGGCATCTACTGTTGCCGTCGCCTGATTGAGGGCAGCAAAGCCCTGGCTGGACAGCATCCAGGCGCGATGGATAGGAATCAACCAGATAGTGATGGCGAAGAGCAGCCCAAAACTACCCAGGGGTAAGTAGTAACTGAAAAGCTTTGGATTCTGAGCAGCACTGGACGCCTGACTGCCAACTTGCGACGTCTGACCGTCAATTCCGGACTCCTGCTGCCGATATATGGATGCCAACACTGCCAAATCAATGACAATCATCCCACTGATACAGAGGTTATCGAGTTGGTAATCGGTAAGGCTAATGATGCCGTATGCCAGCAAGCCACCCCAGAGGCTCCAGAAGAGGATGCGATCGCTGTTTGCTGCCTGTTCAGTTCTTAGCCAGCGAATACCGAGATAGATAAAAAGGGCGATCGCAACAAACCCACTCAGGATGCCTATCAGTCCCAATTCTGCCCAAATCTGCATCGGGGTGCTGTGTAATTGGTAAACCAATTCTGCTTCTCTACCTGCCCAGGCAGGACGATATTTCTGGTAGAGCAGAGGAATCGATCCAGGGCCTGCCCCAAATAAGGGGTGACTGAGACCAATGTGCCATCCCGCCGCCGCCGTAATCGTACGAAAGCCCAACTCACCGCCTACTTGTCCACTGAAGGCGGCACTGAGTAGAGCGCGCAATCGGTTGTTTGCTAAAACTAACAAAATTAAGCCAAAGACTGTCACAACTCCAGCAGCGCTTAACCAGAGGCGAGGAATAGAACTCCGCCAGAGCAATACGCCGAAACTGACTAAAACCAGCAGCATTAGCCCTAGCCAACCCCCACGAGAACTGGTGGTATAAAGGTCGAGCAAACCTAAGCCCGTCCCAATAAACCAGAGCCAACGTCGCCACCCAGTTTGTAAATAGCCTAGCCCTACGAGTAACGGCAGTGCCAGTAACAAGTATCCGGCAACATAATTTTGATGCCCGATCGGTGCCCAATTCCGCAACTCTAACACTGAGAAATCGAAGGGGAGATCGACCCCATATGGTTTCAAGTCTTGCAGCCGTGCCAGTTCAGGCAATAGGGTCTGACTGCTCCACAAAAAAAGACTTAACCCAATAAATGCCAGGCTCAGATAGCCTTGCCAGGTCAGTAGCTGGTAACGCTGTCGAGGAGTTTGGAGCCAATAGTTGAGGGCATACAAAGCTGCCAAAATGCAAATGGCTGCCCAGCTATACCAGCGTGCCTGGTTAGGAAATTCTGCCAATAAAGTGGATAGCAACAAATCCAGAACCAGTGCACCACTGATCCAGTCCAAACGGTTGCCTAAGCCCTGAAACTTGCGCGATCGTCCAATCAGGCTCAGTAACCAGAGCACCGGACATACCAGACCCATTTGCCAGAATGCCACCCAGAACCAAGACACCATCTGACTGCTGCTATCTGGCAGCAGCGTAAACAGGCTGTAGAACGCTGCGGTTAGTAGCGCCAGCAAGGGACGACGGGATGAGGCAGAAGAATCGGCAAGAGCGGTCATGAGTGCCAATTGTAAGGGAAGGTTGTTTTTTCCGGTTTCAACAATATAGCAACAGGTCTAAAACCTGACGGAGCCTTTCTTCTTTCCGCCAAAAATCAATCTTTTCCGGTCATCCTGGGAGAAAACCTGATAGATTTGCAGCAACTCCGATCGTGCCGCCTGATCATACCAACCGGTAGATCATTGCCACCCATACCAACCCACATTGAACATCCCATTTCTCAGAAAAGGCTTGGATTACACTCAGGGAAAAATCATTTTGCCCCCTAATCTCTCTGCTACGGTTAGGAGTGTGATTAAGGTAAGCTCATGGCGCCCCAAAGAAAGCTGCGTTTAAAGATGGGATTCAAGCTACTTTTAGGAGCAGGAGTCGTTTGCCTCCTGGTTGTTGCTGGAAAGCTTTTCAACGTGCCAGAACTCTTGCAAAACGCCCTTTTATGGGTACAAAATTTGGGACCCGCAGGACCGATCGCCTTTGTGGCAATCTATGTTTTAGCGACGGTGTTCTTCATTCCCGGTTCGCTACTAACCCTGGGAGGAGGGGTTCTGTTTGGTGTAGTTTTTGGCTCAATCTACGTCTTTGTGGCAGCGTTGCTGGGTTCCACCCTGGCATTCTTAGTAGGACGCTATCTCGCGCGTGGTTGGGTCTCGAAGCGAATTCAGAGTAACGAAAAGTTTCAGGCGATCGACACAGCTGTTGCCAGAGAAGGATTCAAAATTGTCTTGCTGACTCGTCTGTCCCCTATCTTCCCCTTTAATTTGTTGAATTATGCCTTTGGGGTCACCCAGGTTTCACTCAAAGACTATATGTTAGGCGCGATCGGCATGCTGCCCGGCACCCTCACCTATGTCTATATCGGCTCTCTTGCAGGCAGCCTGGCGATGTTGGGAGCCAGTAACCAGTCCAGCAATCCCCAGGCAGCAACGATTCAGTGGATTATTCGCATTGTTGGGTTTCTTGCGACCGTTGCCGTCACGGCATACGTTACTCGCATAGCCAAGAAAGCCCTGGCAGAAAGTGTTTCATCGGAAGGAAGCCCCCATGTCACAACCCACCACTCCTGAACCGCTCGTTTTACCGCAGGACGAATACAACCAACAGTTAGTTTCTTATGTCCACCCGAGCAGTTGGGTCAATCCAACGCCAGTAGACTGCTACGACCTAGTAGTGATTGGAGCGGGCACAGCTGGATTAGTCGTTGCGGCGGGTGCCGCCGGGCTTGGCATTGGATTGAAAGTTGCTTTGATTGAAAAGCACTTGATGGGAGGCGATTGTCTGAATGTCGGGTGTGTACCCTCCAAATGTGTGATCCGTTCCTCAAGGGTGGTTGCCGATATGCGAGATGCAGCGCAGTTTGGCATTCATCCGCCCCAAGAGATTGAAATTGATTTTCCGGCGGTGATGGCGCGAATGCGGCGATTGCGCGCGGGGATCAGCCACCACGACTCCGCCGAACGCTTTCAAAAAATTGGCGTTGATGTCTTTTTGGGATCGGGACAATTTACCAGTAACGACACGATCGCGGTGGCAGGTTCAACCCTGCGGTTCAAGAAAGCGGTTATTGCCACGGGTGCTCGTGCCAGCCGACCCAACACGCCCGGTCTGGCAGAAGCCGGCTTTTTGACCAATGAGACTGTGTTTTCGTTGACCGATCGCCCCCGACGGTTGGCAGTCATCGGGGGTGGACCGATCGGGTGCGAATTGGCGCAATCTTTCCATCGATTGGGCTGCGAAGTGGTTCTGATTCACAAAAATAGTCACATTCTCGATCGTGAAGATGCTGACGCTGCCGAAATTGTCCAGCAGGCATTTTTGCGCGAAGGCATTCAACTATTGCTGGACAGTCAGTTGGAACGAGTTGAGAAAACCCCCGAAGGAAAAGTGATTCACTTCTCCAGTCAGGGTAAACCGGATTCAATCACCGTAGATGAAATCCTGGTGGGTGCGGGACGATCGCCCAACGTAGAAGGCTTAGGGCTGGAAACGGTGGGGGTTCAGTACGACAAGCACAAAGGTGTCAGCGTTAACGACTATTTACAAACCAGCAACCCTAAAATCTATGCAGCCGGAGATATCTGCATGAACTGGAAATTTACCCATGCAGCGGACGCCGCAGCACGCATTGTGATTAAAAATACGCTTTTTTCTCCATTCGGCTTGGGACGATCGAAACTCAGTAGCCTGGTGATGCCCTGGGCAACCTACACTGCACCTGAGATTGCCCATGTCGGGTTATATGAACCGGAAGCGCAGGCAAAGGGAATTGCAGTGAATACCATTAAAATCCCCTTCAGTAGCGTCGATCGAGCGATCGCCGATGGGGAGGAAGAAGGATTTGTCAAAATCCTGCACAGGCAAGGTTCAGATGAAATTTTGGGAGCGACGATCGTTGCACACCATGCTGGCGAGATGATTAGCGAAATTACCACAGCGATCGTTCACAAAATCGGGCTGAGTAAGCTGTCTAGCGTCATCCATCCCTATCCAACCCAGGCAGAAGCGATTAAAAAAGCTGCCGATGCCTATCGGCGCACTTTATTAACTCCTCGAAGTCAGTGGCTACTCAGCATTCTTGCCAAGCTCTCTTAGGCGGCGTTGCTGATTCTGGGTATGAACTTGAAGTTGGATGAATTGAAACTTCGTTCCAATTCATCCTGCTATTGAGCACCACCCTCTTAGGCAGCTTGTAAGAACAATCGACCTCGCCTTTCACAAGGGGCTTGAGCCCCTGGTCGTTTGTGTCAAACTACCATACGCCCGGAATGGGCCTGGTGACGATCGGCTGACTACTAAACTGCACATAAAACGGCTGAAATGCCAGCGTGCCTTGACCAAAAAGGTTATTAATGGCTCGACCGGGTCCGTAGTCAATATCAAGCTGTCCGGTCGCTTCATCCCCCGCTGAACTCGATAGCCTGACCCGCAATGACGAGGCATCGATACTGGCTAACTCTCCAGACAGCACAATTTCGCTGCCATCTGTGAACACAAAATACACATCGACATTGCTATTGTTTTCAACCACAGACACCTGGCGAATGACTTCATCTGGTGTGCCGCTGAGCCGCAAAAAACCTCTCCCTGATTGATCTAGACTAATCTGACTATCTGGAGGTCGATTGGGAATAATCGGAGTTGCAGAAGGAGAAGGGGAAACAGAAGGAGACGGTTGGGTTGGGTTGAGCGTGTCATTAAATTTTAGAGAAAAACTTTGTCCGTCAAAAGTACCGATCGCAGTGACACGCTTAATCGAATTATCTTTGGTATAGGCAATTTCTGCTGTGCCTTTTACATCCGCATTACCAGAATTTGTTAACTGAATCGTCGCACTATTTGCAGTACTCGCAATCAAATCCCCACTAAGTTGTAGATTGCGGTTATTCCCAGCATACTTAAAAACCAATTCAGCATTGCCACCGTTATCGACATTAATTGAAGCACTACTCAGACGATTGGTTTGATTTGGCAATTTAAATTCACCATTGCCAGATTCAAAAAGGTTTAAAGTTTGAGCATTGACAGGCTGCACAACGGCTTTCATCAGTTGTGTTCCATTGGTCTTAACCAGCCCACCCTTTCCACAAGCAGAGAGGGATACTGCGATCGCAGCAAAACATACCAACTTTACCACAGCACTTTTCCCAAAGGATTTAACCTGGCAATGCGGTAAAGTAGCAAAACTTTTCTCAATCGATAAGCGCATGGCAAAGCTCCTAATTTGAAGCTGGGATACTGAGCGATTTAAACACCTTAAAAATATTAATTTAAAGTGTCCCTATCTGGCATTATGCCTGTTAATCGGGAATTAAAGAAAAACTTTTCAGATTTTTCCAACTTCTCTGCATTCTCAATCCAAATGCCAGTTTTATCTCGAATTAATTGATGGGTTGAGCAATCACAAAAAAGATGCTACAGATAGTGTTTATCTTTATTTTCTCAGTTTGAAGAGCACTACCGAAAAGCAAGGCCTGATGAAAATCTAGGGTATCGAACGGCTCCAAGCGCCAATGAAGCCGAGATCATCCCTAGATGATCGAAAGTATTTAAGGAACCAGCGTGCGATCGCCAAAATTTGATAAAATTGGAATGAAGCGCTTGGGATCGATTCTTAGAGGATGTTTTAAAAGTTTTTTCGTAAGTAGCAACAAACACGATCCCGCTAAATCCTCGTGCTAACGCACCGCTGCGCTAGAAAAAAGGGGAACTTTGAGGCTGATCCCCCCCTTTTAAGGGGGCTAGGGGGAGTTACGTGTGCTCAACATTACAGTGAATACTTTTTCAAACACCCTTTTAGATTCATCTTTTATGAGGAATCTCTTAGCCTTCTCTAATACGGGATGTGGCGCAGCTTGGTAGCGCACTTCGTTCGGGACGAAGGGGCCGCAGGTTCAAATCCTGTCATCCCGATTCTTACGCAATAAATTTTGGGTTGAGCAATCACTCACTGCTAAAGTTCAGAATTATTATTGTGCTTGCCTTTCGGTGTAGGCGATCTGATAGGCGTTGCTGAAAAGCAGGATGATTTAGAACGAATCAAATCAACCTGCTTTATTTTCATCCTATCGTCAGACAACGCCAGATTTTGAGAAGGAAAGAAGAATTCGGAAGAGTGTTCTCGGTTGGTTACTGCGAGACTCCTTTTGCCATCTCTTGCTTCCGGCTTTTGCGACCAAACCGTTGACCCATATCCTCAACGTAGGAGTCCAAGCCACTTCCTTCCCCGTGGGCTTTCATATGGCGATACACCTGCAACGCCGCTGAGTAAGCATCGCTGCCAACGGCAGCCAGGGTATCATCCAGTGTTGCTTGCAACTGGTTCAGTTCCATTACGATCGGATACAGTGCTTCAAACAGGGCGATATCTCGTTGCATTTCTAGTAGGTCAAACGAGCGGGGTAAATAGTCTTGATGCTGTACTGCAACTTCCATCGCTTTTCTGACAAATGCCTGACTCTTGTCGCCCATTTTGGGCAACGCTTGTTTCGCTTTGTTCGACATTTTGATCGTGAAAGGCAATTTAGCGCGAACATTTGCCAAGTCTGCCATGATCTGGTCGCGGTCTGTAGATTCCAATACACCGCTGATGTAGTTTGAGGTCATATAGGGGGTTACTTATTTAATTGACTGCCTTAGTTTTCCCTGGCAATCGACAAATACTTTATTCACAAGCAAAAATCCGTAGGGTTACTGACTATCTATTTTGTGTTGAACAAAAATGCGTGGATCGCGTAGTCAAAAACTTGAACCGCCAAGCTTTTGACTCGGCTAACGGAGTTTTTCACTTGACTAACGGAGTTTTTCACTTGGCTCACCGAGTTTTGAACCCGACTGGCGCAGTTTTTAACTTGATTCGCCGAGTTTTGAACACGACCCGCCGAGCGTTGAGCTTGAATCGTCGGGTCTTCTGGGAGGCTAACCAGGTTTGTAACTCGACCTGCCAAGTTTTTGACTTGAAAGGAGACGTGACTGTCGTCGGTAAGCAGCAGATATCATAGGGACATCGTTGGACTCAATGATGTCAGAATCCCTTAAAACAGTTATTCAACGTGTGTTGGCAGGTAATCATGATGAGGCAGATTTGCAGGCGATCGCGGCTGCAATTCGGACTGGTCAGGTTGTAGTGGCAACAGGAGAACGATCGATGGCGATTGGTGGTGATGCCTCTAATTCTGTAATTGTGACAGGTGACAACAACCAGGTGATTCTACTGACAGAAGCAGCGGCGATCGCCTTTGAGCGGATTTTGCAGCAATGGCAACCGAAGCAGGGTCGGTATGTGCAACCGAAAGGCTGTCAAAATCGGCAGGCGTGCGATCGCTATCTTGAAAGTGTGTTGCAACGGTTAGAGCAGTTGGGCAGTCCAGAAATTCGCCAAGAGGTTGTCCACAGCGGTAGACGGTACAATTACATTACCAAAATGGTGGATTTTGAGCCGGGGTTGGGGATGCGCGGGGAAGCATTCTTTCTGTTTTCTGAATTTGCTGCCATCAACCTGAACGCTTTGAAGCCGTTCTCGACGCAATCTTCCCAGTGGGCGCGGGAACATCTGACTCCATCGGCAACGGGACAGGCAGTTTACAACTTTCGGATGCCAACCCATCTTTGTTTTGCGATCGCCCTGGTAGACCAAGTAGAAGAAACCACGGCTGTGGAGATCCGGACCACCAACCCGTTTGGCCACCGAGTAGACTTGTTGTGGTACGAGATTCCGGTGGTTTATGAACTGAATCAACGGCGGTTGCTTTACTACGATAAAGCTGCGAGTTTTTGGGAGAACTTTAGAGGCGAAGTCGCTTGGCAACCGTTACGCGCTGTGATTCAGCAGGTATTGCTGCCTGGTGGTGCTGAATAGCAGTATGAAATGAAATAAAGTTTCAATTCATACAATTCAAAATTCATATCCAGAATTAACACCACTGCTTCAGGCAGGTACAAAGATTTAGCCGCCTTACCGAGAGTGGCTTTTTGTTACACTAAAGCCATTCCTGAGGGGAAATTCATCATGGTGACGCTTCAGCTTCGACAACTGCTAGTTTATCCAGGTCAACGCATTCAACTGCAAGCAGTCAATTGGTTCGAATTTGAAGCGATTCTGGATGAGTTGGGGGATCAACGTGCTTGTCGGATCGCTTACAGTGATGGAACGTTGGAGATTCGGATGCCCTCACCAGAACATGAGGTCGATAAAGAATTAATCGGCGATATGGTGAAAATTTTGTTGGAAGAGCTGGATATTGATAACGAATGTTTTGGCTCAACCACATTTAAGCGGCAGGATGTGGCTAAGGGAATTGAGCCGGATCAATGCTTTTATATTGAGAACCATGCGGTGATGATTGGCAAACGGCGCATTGATTTGACCGTTGATCCACCGCCAGATTTAGCGATTGAAGTAGATGTGACTTCTAAAACTGGGTTGGATGCATATTTGGCGATCGGTGTGCCAGAACTGTGGCGGTTTGAGGACGGACGATTGCGCATTAGTCTCTTACAGGATGAACAGTATCAAGATGTGAATACGAGTCCTCGCTTCCCCCAATTTCCGATCGTCGATGGGATTTCGCAGTTTGTCGATCGCAGTCAAACGGAAGGACGGAGCCAAACCCTGAAAGCGTTTCGTCAATGGGTTCGAGAACGACAAAAAAATCTGGGCGATCGCAGCCCTGAATCTAGGTAGCCGGGGTTAGCGCAGGGGATTAGTGACCATCGAGATTACCGTTAAGCTTGTCTTGCAGTGTAGGCGATATTCACGAGCCAAGATCCGTGGGGTTACTGAGTTATCTATCTTGTGCTAAACGAAAATGCGTGGATCGCGCAGTAAAAAACTCGACTCGCCAAGCTTTTAACTCGGCTAACAAAGTTTTTAACTCGACTCACCGAGTTTTTAACTCGACTCGCCAAGCTTTGGACTCGGCTGACGGAGTTTTTGACTCGGCTCACCGAGCTTTGGACTCGACTCGCGCAGTTCTTAACTTGACTCGCGCAGTTTTTAACTCGACCCGCCGAGTTTTTAACTTGAATCGCCGAGTTTTTTGGGAGGCTCACCAGGTTTTTAACTCGACCTGCCGAGTTTTTGGCTGGAAAAGCGGGGTTACTGTCAGCGGTAAGCAGCAGATATTATAGAGTCACTGTCAATCTAAACCAATGGAAGCCTCTACAGTTCCCCAGCCCGTCAGCAGTTTGAGCTTGAGTGACCTAAAAGAACGGTTTGCCTTGGTGCGCGATCGCAGCCATCCTTTTTTCGAGCAATGGTTACATGGGGCTGAACCCCCTTCTGACTATGAACAGCAGGCATTGATCCGGCGAAACGCAACTACGAAAGCATCATTGAAACCAGTCCCCTAGAGGAAGTGGTTAAGCTGGTAGTGGTGGCTCCCTTACTCGATCTGGCAGGGTTTTATCAGCCTCTTTCTATCCGGACAGAAGTCTCTACGAAGCTGATGGCAATTGACGGTAATCAGACCTTTACGGGTAGCATTGATGTTTTAGTGGTGAAACGGCAATTTTGGATTTTGGTGGTTGAATCCAAGCAATCTCGATTTGATGTCACGTCTGGGATTCCGCAGGCGTTGAATTATATGCTGAGTCAACCGGCTCAGGCGCAGGCGATCGCAGACAACAACCGATATGGCATGGTTACCAATGGGCGCGAAGTGGTGTTTTTGCGGCTTAATCCTGAACACTCCCTCACCTATGTGCAATCCAGAATTTATCAGGTAATTGAGGCGGAGGAAGACTTGACGCAGATTCTTCAGGGGCTCAAGGCAATTGGTCAGCGATTACGACAAGGCTTCGAGTTTTTGGGAGAACTTTAGAGGCGAAGTCGCTTGGCAAAAGCTACACACTATGATTCAACAGGGTCATAGCTGCCGTGATAGGTCGTGTAGATGCGATATCCCGGCAAGACAAGCGCGATGCCAGCAGAGCTGTGAATGGTGCCAGGATAGGTCGCTTCTGGCAAGCTGCCACCAATCCGCAGTTTGAATGCTCCCAACCAAAGATACAATCCTGGAATCAATGCATCCATGCTGTAAGCAATGGCTCTCAGGCGATCGTTTACTACATTTGCAGGTTGAGAGACTTTTATGGATAATGGTTGACTCTTGTTACTAGCATCCATGCTGTGTTCATCACATGCTTTAACACTATCAGTGTAGCGTATTCATCCTTTATTCTTGCTGCAATGCTGTCAGTAAAATGTTCTGGTAAGAACTGATGAAAGAAGTGGTAGCACGTAACTTACTTGTTATCTAATGGCATTGATGCAAAATATTCTTGCAGTAACCTATGAATAAAGCGATAGCGTCCTCCTATGCGTTGAAGAAAGAGACGCTCTGTGCAGTAATCAAGAAAATATGCAAAGTTCCAAGGAATATAGCCTTCTAGATATAGGATTATTCGAAGAATAAAATGTTGAATACAAGCTTTACCTCCTGTCTCTAAACCAGCAAAGATACCAACAAACATTCCAAAACATGCGCCTATTGCTCCTAAAATAAGTCCTTTTGGAAAGACAACAAAAAAGCTGGCAGCCAACCCAGTAACTAGCCCAGTACCAATCGTCCAAATCATACAAACATTTGCAAGATTTTCAAGTGATTTCCAAATACCTTGATTGGGAAATACTTTGTTTTCAATATCGGAGCTGCTGACTAATCCACCTATCAAACCTTGCAAAACTCCATTTCCTATTCCAAAAGCTAATCCGAAGGAGAAGCAGGTGATAAACCAAACGAACTGAATTGGCTGGTAAAGATAGTCTCTAATTTCTCTCCAAATATTCCGGTAGTAATTGTTAATTCTTCTTATCGGAAGCAAGTTTGATAACTTAGCACCTAAGGTTAATCCGTTATTTAGTCCAATCTTTAATCTGTACCCAAATTCTCCCCATGACCATCTTAGGGCTTCTACTGTACCAATAGATTCTTCAAACTGGGCGATTAATCCCAAAGTAAAACCTAATAAGGTTCCAATACCCAGTCCTAATATTCCAAAATAATTTACAACAATTGCACATGAGATTATCGCAAAAAACAATCCTAAGCTTAAGCCTAGAAAAAAGCGTATTAGAGGTTTATAAATAAAATTGACTTGTTCCTCCTTTAACCAAGAAGGTTGCATTTGCTCAATTGAAAATTCTGCGTCATAATCTTCTCGCAATCTTGTTGCTAGATAAGTTAACCAATGAAGAGTTTGTTTTGTACTTAATTGCTTCTTTCTCTTAAAAGAGGGATTAGAAATAGTCCGAGATAACATTCGTCGGATATATGCATCTAATAAATTCTTAAAGCATTCTTCTATAGTTCCTAATCCTTGCCATGTACCATAAACGACTTCTTGTTCTGATAACACTAAAATACTTAGCCAAAAAGGTGTTCTCACAAAATTCAGCAAGATTGGATTTTGTCGTAATACGAACCATAAGTCTCGCCTTTGCAACCTCATCAAATAGTCTTGAATTTCTTCATCTCTAAGAGCTTTCAAGTAAATTGCTCCACTAAGGAGCAATCTGTTTTCTTCCTTCAAGAAGTCTGATTCTTCACTCCATTGTTTCCGAATTATCTTTTCATATTCCTCATGACGACTGCAAATAACTAAATATTCTGGACGGGATTCACTTTTTAGTAGACGATTGATTGCCTGAACACAAGGTTTTTGTTTTGCACTCTCCAATTCATCTAATCCATCCAGAAATATGAGTAGTCTGGCATTATCTAATAAATTTGCCCCAACATCTTTACGCACTCCATACTTCAGTTTTAGTTCTACTATCAACCAATCTCGAATAGATTGCCATTCATTTTTCCAAGCTGAAAGATTAAATATTACAGGAATAGGAAAATCTATAGATTGCTCTGCTTGTTTTAGCAATTGATCTGCTAATTCCAGCATTGTTGTCGTTTTTCCGGCACCTGGTTCACCCAGAATCAGCAATTTACCCTGCACCTTATTAAATACTTGCAAAATCTTCCAATCTTTTGGAATTGGTTCAATGGGACTATCACCAATTTTGATGTCTGAGTCCCACGTGCGCCTAACCTGATTTGGTTGGGCTTCCATACCCAATTGAATCAGAACTTCATTGTATAAAGACTGGCTTAACCGCGCTTTTACCTCCTCCAGTACTGCTTTCAGTAGCTTCTTTTCATTCGAAGAGCGTTTTCTCAGTAACAGATGAATAGCTTCTGCATTGACTCCTGTGAGGATAATGTTACGCTCCCCTGTTACGATCACCGCCTCATCTGCACTGCCTCCGATCGCCACTGCCCGCTCGCCCGTTGCAATAGCGACTTGCTGAGATCGCACTGCCGTCACCAAAATTTGCAAGTCCTGCTTGCTCAAGCGTTTGCCTGCCTCAATACGATCGAAAATGGCTTGTAAGTCTGAAGGGTTAGCAGTCACAGAAACTCCTTAAAGGTGCATAGGAAAGATTATTGGGTAGTGATCCTGCTCATGACTTAGATTCATCGGTTTTACTGGCTGCCTGGGTAACCACATTGCGAGTCGCTTCTGCGCCAAATCCCAGTACCAATAAGGCAAAATAGTCGCCCCAGCCATTGGCTCCAAACGTCGGTTTCGTCCAATACAGTTGATTAAATCCACCGCCTGCCAGAACCGTAAACGAAATCAAATAGCTGGATAGATAAAACAGTTTTAGCCGACCCTTTGCCGTTTGCCAAAGACTGGAGATCGCCCACCAGGTCTGCATCCAGGCTGGCACCTGGGATTGATTTGCCCCCTGAACCCGTGGAGCCTGAAGCACCAGACTCGGCACAATCCCTCCATCCACACTCTTAAAAGCGATCGAAGCCTGAGCACCCAGGATTCTCACTTGCTCAATACTGGTATTGATTTCATCCTGTAAGGTTTGTATTTCAGCCTCCTGTGCAGGCAACAGCAACTGCGATCGCTGAGTAAACGCCTCAGCTTTGTCTTCCCACTTATGGCGTTGCTCACCTGCCAACACAGCCGCCAGGTCTTTCAACTTCTCTAGCTGCATAGTCAGGCGAAGATAGCGATTCAATTGTTGCGAAAGTTGATCCAGTCGTTGTTGCAAGTCATCCGGTGTTGCCAGATCAGGAACACTCTGCAATGCCTCGTCTAGATCCCGCGCGATCGCCTGCACATACAACGCCGACGTATCCTTCAAATCATCCTGCTCCAGGCGATGCCGTAGATCATCGTAATAGCGAAACTGAATCAGCCAGTTGGGACGTTGCTGTAGCCACTGGTTCCAGGTCGCTTTGGCGCGATCGAGGGCGGCTTGCGCTGCTGCAATTTGCTTGGCATCCCGCGCCTGTTTAGCAACGGTGAGATGCATATCGGCGCGTGACCAGAACGATCGTGCCTCCACTTTGTCTGGCTCAATCTGGGTACGAATATTTTCCAGATTCACCGTGACTTCATCACTCAACTTGCCCTGGCTACTGTAGGCAGAAACTGCCATACCGATCGCAATTCCGACCAGTAGAATGAGCAGGGGCAACAGCCAGGGATCTTTAACTCTGACAATGACTGGAATTGAGGTTTCATTGCCTGCATCAATCAGCAAAACTTCTCCGGTAAATTCACCACTGGGCACAGACTGGAGCTTAACCGTGATGGGAACACGAACCACTTCACCTGGACTGATTTGAGCAGGGGGTGCCGTAAGTTGAATTGCCGCTGCTGGCAAAACCACACTGTTATCTGCACTGAAAGCATCCAGAGCGATCGCTTTTACAGTGCTCGCTTTCTCACTGGCGCGAAGGGCGATCGTGCGAGTAATGGTCTCTCCTCGCGTGGCATTAAGGGTGATTGCTTTGGGGGTGACGGTAATCTTTGCCTGAGCAATGGCTAAAGAGTCCATCCAGATTATCAACGTGAGAAACAGAATATTAAGAATGCGGGTACGAGGGAATTTCATACCTAAGATGGATTTGAAAACACCTAATCCTAGCCGATTTTCCAGCAACTATGAGCGAACTGTTTGCCCAGGGTCATGCCTGTGTGATTGGGGTAGGTGGCGACTTGCCGAACACAGTAGATGATGCTATCGGTCTTGCCAATATCCTGAAGGACCCGGAGCGCTGTGCCTACCCAACCGAACAGGTGCGATTGCTCACCAAAGAACAGGCAACGCGAGATGATGTGTTAGCAGCCCTGGACCAGCTTGCCCAAACCACCACTACCGACTCTACCGTCCTGGTCTATTTTTCTGGACATGGGTATCAGGTCTCCAGTGCCATGGGAGAAGCCTACTTTTTGATGCCCTTTGGTTATGACCAGACCAAACTCCACAAAACGGCGATTAGTGGCACCGAGTTGACGACCAAACTGCAAGCAATTCCTGCCAAAAAGTTGCTGCTGTTGCTGGATTGTTGCCATGCCGGTGGGTTGAGCGATGCAACAACTCTGCCTTACGAAGCTGAAAAGGCACCGCTGCCGCCAGAAGCCCAGGCGCTGTTTGCGAAAGGAAGAGGACGAATGGTGATTGCCTCGTCTCAGGCTGATGAGAAATCTCTGGCAGGCAGACCTTACAGTGCTTTTACCCTGGCGTTGATCGAAGCTCTGGCAGGCAAGGGAGCTTCTAAGAAGGATGGCTATGTGCGAGTGACAGATTTAGCCCTCTATGCCCGTGAGGTGGTATCGCGCCGAACCCGCGATCGCCAGCATCCCATCCTGGACTGGTTTGACGTTGCAGATAACTTTAAACTGGCGTACTATGCGGGCGGTGACTCGGAACCGAAGGGTCTGCCGTTTACTGGGGAACCCGAAATCGAATCTGAACCCGGTGAATTTAACCGCCAGTTGATTCAGCAGACTGAGGTTATTGCATCGGGCGATCGTGCGGTTGCCATTGGTGGTTCAGTTCAAGGTGCCACGATTATCACGGGTGATGGCAATACGGTTGGCAACAACAACGTTATACAGCGAGTGACGCAATTAGGGCAGAACAGTATCAATTTAGGAACTGCCCAAAACTTCAGCATTGGCGACACAATTTATAACGACAAGGAATAAGCATTACCACCATGCCGGAGGAGTTGGAGACACTCAAAGCGATTCTGCGCAAAAAACTGCCAGAGGCTGAGGTTCAGGCGCTCATGGCTGAATTTACCTTGGCATCTAGGCAAGGGGCGGTGGCGATTCAAGGGGATGCGACAGAAGCAGTGATTGTCCCTGGGAATCAAAGCATTGTTGGGAATAATAACTGTTATGTCATCAATCAAGGCACCGATCCGACAGAGTTGATCAAGATACTCCATAGCTTACTAAAAGAAGTTAAGTCATCTACTTCAACGACTCCACGAACTGGATTCCACCAATTTCCCGAAGTCTCCAAATTTGATCTGACACACATGGTCGATAAATGCCTGGGAGAACTCTTGGGAAAAAAGGGATTGATTGGTCTGGCTGTTCCCTGTGGCGAAAAAGCATTTTTGAAGAACTTTTGCGAGCGCCTCAAGCATGAACTCGGTCGCAATAATATTCAAATCCGCCAAACGCTTTCCCTCAATCCACAAGTCATTTCCGTTAGTAAAGCGGTTGAAGCAATCAAGCAATATAAGAAGCTGTTACAGACTGGCGATGTCATTTGTCCCATTCGAGTTGGTGTGGGTGATGCTAGTTCTGCCATTCCCAAAGACTTTTGGCAGCAAATCCAAACTGCCTTTCAGGATGAGTTTAAGTATCGGCTAATTGTCGTTATGGTTGGCAATGCAGATTGTATTTTCCCACCCGATGTTGTTTGCTTACATCCACCCCAGTTTGAAAAAGTTCATGCCTTCCAGTGGATTCGAGATATTACCCAGGTGTTGAACTGGATGCATCTGAGTGATGAATGGATGCAGAAGATGATTGAGCGCTGTCTTTGTGATGTGCAAACCGGATGCTTAGACGTAGGCTTAGTTTATGAGCATCTGGACTATACCCTATCCATTTTGCAAAGCAATCCATCTCTATCTGCCGAAGCCTTTCTGGAACAACTCGATTAAGGAAACAGCCCCATGCCCAAACGTGCGATCGATACCTCGACCTGGTTCTCCCAAGTTGACTACAATGGATTGCCAGAAACCCAGGCAATCGAAAACCCAGACATCGATCCCGTGCCTGAAACCAATCCCCTTACAGAAGCGGTTTCCAAAGAGCTGTACTTGCCGGATGACAAGCTGAAGGAAGCGGTGGACTTGGCGATCGCTTTGGGGCGTCCCCTGCTGCTGCAAGGGGAACCCGGTTGCGGTAAGACCCGTCTCGCTTATGCCGTTGCTTATGCCCTGGGTTTGCCGTTAGAAACGAGTTACATTAAATCTACCAGCCGTGCTCAAGACTTGCTCTACACCTACGATGCCGTCAATCGGCTTTACGATGCTCAGATTGGGTCAGAACAGAGCAAAGATGTGAAACAGTATATTCGGCTGGGCGCTTTGGGACGGGCGATCGCACGAGCACAGCATGGACGACGATCGGTGGTGCTGATTGATGAGATCGACAAAGCCGACCTGGATTTTCCCAACGATTTGCTGTGGGAATTAGATCGCCTAGAGTTCCAGGTGACAGAAGCACCTGAGATGCACTATGCAGTCGGCAATAAGCCAGCCCTGCGCCCGATCGTCTTTGTCACCCACAATGAGGAGAAAGCATTACCCGCTGCCTTTTTGCGTCGCTGCATCTTCCACTACATTGAATTTCCTGAAACTGAAGATCGCTTGCAGCAAATTTTAACCACGCAACAGATGCAAAACGCTGAACTAAGCCAGAAGGCGATCGAGGTAATTCTGAAACTGCGACAGCTAGACCTGAGCAAGAAACCGGGATTGAGTGAACTGCTGGACTGGGTGGGCTATTTGGAAGCCGTTCAGACCCCAGTCGAAAACCTCGATTCGCTCCCTAGTATTGGGGCACTACTAAAGCAGGAGGGCGATCGTCAACGGGCAATAGAAGCTCTGGCACAGAAATAATGGGACAGCGTATGACCCTCACTCCAGTGCTCCCTGACTTCCTCTGGCAGCTGTTTCAACGGTTGCGTCGTCGCGGCTTTGCGATTGGACCCTCAGATTATCAAGCCTTACAGCAGGCGTTGCGGGCTGGGTTTGGCTGGACTTCGCGAGAATCCCTACTGGACTTATGCAATTCCCTCTGGGCAAAATCGCTGCGAGAGCAGGAAACCCTATCGGCTTTGTTTGAACAGCTTGCCCCCGATTCAGACGATTGGCAATACTCCCTGGAAGACGATGACGCACCGATTGGCAGAGATGAATCTCTGAGCGAGCTATATCAACCTGAAAAAGCAAACGCTGCCCAGAAGAGCATTCCCAAAACAGCATCGCAGGGTGGACTGCCACCCATTTCTCTTGCTGATGTCAAGGTGTCTGAGCGTCCCTTTGTGTTTGTGCCCCAGTTTCCCCTCACCTACCGGGAAATTGCCCAGACCTGGCGACGCTTACGGCGACCGGTTCGCACAGGTCCTCCTGTAGAACTGGATATTGCCGGCACGATCGCCCGTCGCAGTCGGTTAGGTGTGGCAACGACTGTTGTCCTGCAACCCCGACGGCGAAATGTAGCGCGGTTACTGTTACTGATCGATCGTCAGGGTTCGATGGACCCGTTTCATCAATTTTGTGATGAGGTTTGCAGTGCCATTCAGCAAGCAGGCAGGCTGGAAGAAACTGCTGTCTACTACTTTCACAATGTGCCAGCCGAAGGAGCTGATGACCAGGTGCTGGAGGGCCTAACGGGGCAGTTGTTTCCTGCGCTTGATCCAGTGTTGCCCCAGATTCAACCCCTGAGCGAAGGCTGTCTCTACAGTGACCCGGCTCTGCTCTGTCCTGAGCCATTAATTGATATCCTGCAGACCTATGCGTCTAGCTCTGCGGTTGTCCTGGTCAGTGATGCCGGGGCTGCCCGTAACCGCTATCGGATTTCGCGCTTGTTGGATACGATCGCCTTTATGAAAGCCCTCCGCACCTACACCTGCCACTATGTTTGGTTGAATCCCTTACCCAAACGCTACTGGCTCAACAATACAGCAGCTCAGATTGCCCGCCATGTGCCCATGTTTCCCCTCGATTGCGAAGGGATTCAACGAGCTGTGAATGTCCTGCGGGGACAGCAGCATATACTTGAGAAAGCGCTATGACTTCTATGATGGTGAGAGATCGAGCACAGCGGTGGGTCAAAGATTTTCAGCAACGGTGTGGGGCGTATGGCGAAGCAGCGCTACACTTGGCTTACCATGCAGCTCTGCCAGTGGCGCTGAATGCGGAACTGTTGCATCTCCTGCGAATCAACTTCTTCCTCGATCCCCCCGAAGTGTTGCCCTACACGGTGGAGTTTGAGTTTTTGCTATCACCGCTCTGTCGTGAGATTGATGAAGGACTGTACGAAGTGGAACCCGAAATTCGGGATGTTCTGCTGACAGGATTGGCGCAGACCTATGGAGTTGAACGCACCCGTGATGTTGCAACGTTACTCTGGCAGTATGTGGAGCGTCAGTCTGCCTGGGACGATCGGGTAGAATTAGAACGCGCTCAGCAGTTAACAGCACTTCACTTTCTCAATCCCGAAAAAGCGCAGCAGTGGTTGGTTGCAGTTGAAACTGAGGTTAGCCAGGGACAGGTTGCTGCACGAGAATGGTTTGTGGCGATGCGAAAAGACATCGAAAACCAAGCACAGCGCCTTAAGGATATCAATTCAGATGAGATTCAAGGAGCAGGTGAGTTGCCAGCAAAAGATTTTTTCATTAGCTACAATCGCCACGACCAGCAATGGGCAGAATGGATTGCTTGGGTACTGGAAGAAGCAGGTTATACCGCCATCATTCAAGCCTGGGATTTTAGACCAGGTGGGAACTTCGTACTTGATATGCAGAGAGCGGTAGCAGAATGCCAAAAGACAATTGCTGTGCTGTCAGAGAACTACTTGAGATCTGCCTATACTCAACCTGAATGGGCGGCTGCTTTTGCCCAAAATCCTACTAGCACTGAGCGCAAATTAATTCCAGTCAGGGTAGAGAATTGTCAACTAAATGGTCTGTTAGCTCAAATTGTCTATCTCGATGTCTTTGACTGTGAAGAGACTGAAGCCCAGCAACAATTGTTAGATGCAGTGAGAGAAGGCAGGGTGAAGCCTTCTCAAAAGCCTACTTTTCCAGGAAGAATCGGAGAGCGAGTAGCACTAGAGCATGTTGAGTTTCCAGGGTTACAGAGCAAGCCTCTACTTAATACCTCCTCTACTCCTTCCATCTATAGGAGATTAGAAGAGTTGCTGCTAGCAGGGAATTGGGAAGAAGCTAACCAGGAAACCTGGTCAATTATGGGTAATGTCTCTCGTGAAGAAGACATCGAAAAGCTCCCGTGTGAATGGTTGCAAAGCATCGATCAGCTTTGGCTAAAACATAGTAATGCACGATTTGGTTTTAGTGTTCAATGGCGTGTTTTAGAAGAGACATTTCAAAATAGCCAAGTAACTTATAAAACTTGTCACTCGGAGTATTCACCAGCCGCAAGCATAGAGGAATACAACGATCGTCTAACAAATCGCTGGCAGCTTTTTGGCAAGCGGTTGGGATGGTATCAAGACCACAATTGGGTTATGGAGCTGGACTATACAGGGAATATAGCTGATAAACCTAAAGGATATCTACCCTGCTTAGGCACGCCTCGTCAATCTACTGGACTGTATGTTACAAAAAAATATGGTCTTTTGCCGTGGTGTTGGCTTTTTCTCTCTCGTATAGAAGAGTGTGGCTTTTCCTGATTTCCTAACACCTTTCGCAACGAACTTTGTCTTAACCCACGAAATCGCTACTGCCGGAAGTTTGCCTTTCTAGCCAGTCCTGGTCTAAGCGTTTGGTGCTGCTGGAGCAGGTAGACAATGTTACCGATACGGTTGGGCTGGTTTTTCCCAAAATCGCTCTTTGCTCTTTAGCAGTGGGTTGCTGTTTATGGAGGTGAGGCGTATCGAGTTGCTCGTCGCCTGATGTATCAAACGTTTCATGGTAGGGCGATCGCCCTCATCCCATCTCATCAAAGCGCTCTAAGCCATTGGCGAAACTGCTTCACTAAACTGTTTTCACTTATGGGCGATCTCGTCTCATCGTTGGAGAAACGCAATGCTAAGAACCTGGAAAGGTCATCGGCTTTCAGCAGTGGCAAAGCAATACTGCGATCGTAGATCTCATACTTACCCGCCTGCAAGTAGTAAATAGTAAGCGATTGACCATCGTAACGCCAAACTTCTGGAATTCCTAGATCTGCATAAATCGAGAACCGATCGAGGGAACTGCTGGTAATATCCACTTCAACTGCCAGATCGGGCGGTGGATACTGGGCTAAATCAATTTGTTCCACTGCTCGAACCAATGCCTCATGTTGAATGTAGTAACACTGATCCGGTTCCAACCCTCTTCTCAGATCAGCGCGATCGCAGGTACGTGACCCCAAGCTGCGAATTTCTAAATCGAGTTCCTCTGTTGCGGCTTCAATAAAACGCCCAATCAGTTTCTTGTAAGTTTCATGGGGATCAAGGGGCATACGGATTTCGAGCGTACCGCGATCGTAAGTAAGCCGCAGAGCTGGCTCCTGCTCAAAGTCGCAAATTAGCGATTGATAGGTTTGCCAACTAATATTCCGCAGAATCACCCGATCGGGACTTTGGATCAGAGTAGCAGTCATAGCGGCGCTCAAAAGCAAGAGTTACCTTTCCCATTTTAGAGTAGTCAGGATATCTGTAAGAATTGAGGAATGTTGCAGGAACTTGCAAGGATGGTCACGTCCCCCCAACCACCGCTCAAAATGTCGATCGCAGAATACCTGGAATGGGAATCTCAACAAGAAGTTCGCCATGAGTACGTCAATGGTAAACTCTTTGCCATGACGGGTGGAACCATTCCCCACAATGACATTGTCCTCAACCTCTACACCGCGTTGCGTCCCCACCTGAAATCGCGGGGATGTCGGATCAATGTATCGGATGTGAAAGTAGAAGTGAGTCCCACCAGTCCTTACTATTATCCAGACATCATCGTCAGTTGCGACTCGCGAGACATCAACGCCCGCCAGTTCATCCAATCTCCCAAATTGATTGTGGAAGTGCTTTCTCCCAGCACCGAGGCAAAGGATCGGGGGGAAAAGTTCACCTACTACCAGACGATACCCAGTCTGCAAGAGTATGTTCTGGTTGATTCTGAGAAGGTAGCAGTGGAGTGTTATCGTCGGGGTGAGGGCAGGATGTGGCTCTACTATCCCTATCGGGCAGGAGATATGATTTCCTTGAGTAGCATTGAGTTTGAATGTGCGATCGCGCTGCTATATGAAGGGGTGTCGTTTGGGAATGAGGCGTGAGAGAAAAGATGAGTTGACGTGACAACGGATGATCCTTCACTCATTATCTAACGGTTGAATTAATGAAGTTCTCACGCACGATCGCCACTTTACGCAGGAAGGCTTTGTGATTCTACTTGGCGATCGCGCTGAGACTTAAGGAAATGCGGTAATTCCCCGATCGCCGAAATCGAAAACTGTCAACGGGAAAAGGTGGAGTAGAGCGATCGTAGTTAGTAAAATTAGCCCTAGTTCGGATTGAGTCCGAAGCCATACTCTTAGCTTGCTCCCACTTTCAGCCAGCCAAACATTTGCTCTACAGTTAGCGCCAAATCAACACCCGGTAGACAGGGAAGTTGAGCCTCATCGGTTAACTCATCCGGCAAGCAATTGGGGCGATAAACCAACACCACACGCTCATCGGGATCAATGAGCCAGCCCATCTGTCCACCATGGCGCAAACTATGCAAAATATTGCGAGTCACCTTCATCTGGCTTTGTTCAGGTGACAAAATCTCAATGACCCAATCGGGTGCAACATGGATTCCCGTACTGATAATCTCCCCATTCGCATCCACTGGAATCTGGGTCTTCGCCAAAACCACTAAATCTGGAACAATCGATCGTCCACCCACCGTGCAACGCAGTTCAGGAAACGCCTCGTAAGCAGAATTGGTTGCATTAATAGCACCTCCCAAGCGGGACTGTAATCGACTATGTTTGCCGCCAGGCATGGGCTTCTGAATCGCTTCTCCCTGTATAAATTCCCAGGCAGGTGAATCTTCAATGTAGGACAGTTTGAGAAACTGCTCTAAGGTAAGGGGTTGGGGAATGGCAATGGTCATAGCAGAAGATTACGCTTACCTTGGATAGAAAGATCTTAGCGCCTTTGCCCCTGAAATTGCTGCCACACCCGTTGACATCCGCCCTGCATTCAATCAAAGGGCCATCCCTTACAATGATGGCAGAGGCAAAACGTTTTCCGCAGGAGGCTCCTCTATGATTGCGATCGCTGAACTTCGTCGATTGACGCCGCAGGAGTATTTCGAGTGGGAAGCCCAACAAGAACTGCGGTACGAGTATTTTGATGGGGAAGTTTTTGCCATGACAGGGGGTTCGCTCCCCCATGCTGACATCGCCCTGAATATTGCCAGTATTCTGCGCGAGCATATGCGGGGACGCTGCAAAGTCAGAAATTCCGATGCAAAGGTTGGCATTACGGAAAAAGGCCCTTTTACTTATCCGGATGTGAGTGTGAGTTGTGATGAGCGCGATCGCACCGCCCAGCAATTTACTCGCTACCCCTGTTTGATTGTGGAAGTGTTATCGCCTAGCACCGAGGCCTATGATCGGGGCGAAAAATTTGCTCTCTATCGTCAGATGGAGAGCTTACAAGAATATGTTTTAGTTGGGTCTGAAACCAAGACGGTCGAGGTTTTTCGGCGTGATCAACAGGGTACGTGGATGTTTATTCCCTATGGTGAGGGGGATGAGATTGAGTTGATGAGTGTGGGATTAACAATCCCGATCGCGGCAATCTACGAAGATGTGATCTTGGCACCATCAGAAAATCAGGAAAGTCCTTTGGCAGAGGCAGGGTAACATTAAACGTTCTGACGATCGCCCCTTCACCCCTGAAGTCTACACGTTCTCGAATCAGTCACCGATCTGGCATACCGACTATCGACACGAGTGAAATGCTTGAAAGAACTGCGGGTAAGACAGGGTCTCAGCGCATTTGATCATGAGTTGATCGACTTCTACCTTGCGGGAATTGTGGGGGAGCGATCGCACTACAACTCTGGTGGTTTCCTCACGATTTATGCCGATGTTGCCCAAGCCCTCGACTGCGCTCCTACGGGTGTGTTTATTGTGAGTGGTTTCCAACACCCGCACGAGTGCACAAATCACTCGTTGGCAATCGGTGCGACTGAACGTGGTGTCCGCCCCATCAGGCCTAGCTTTTACCCTAGTGGGAGCCACAAGATTAGTCCAGACTTGTTTCAGCCAACTATCACTACTCAATTTCCACCGCACCAGTTGATCGACGATCGCATCCGCATGGGTGCAATCCTTAAACTCAGCAATGCCCACTGCTGCCAATAAGAAGGCTCGGTCACTGTAGAAACCACCAACCCATCCTTAAATTTCATCATTGACCGAATTAAGGCATTTTTTGTGCCTCACCTACATCTTCGCGCCCCAACCACAGCAAAAATACCTGTCTTCACTGCGGTTCAAAAATCCGTTAGCTGGCGTTCTTCACCATGGGGTTTCTGGGCACAGGGTTGAGAAAGAATCGCCCATCATCCATCCCTAAGGCGGCAAAGTATTCTTCGAATGTGGGGTGATAAAAGGCATACATTACTTCACCAGGGGCCTCTCGCTCTGCCTCTAGAATTGGCCTCCTTTATCTGGCTCATCAAGCCACCGTAGGAGTTACTTTACTACTGGAACGCTCAAAGCTTTTCGAGTCGCACTGGTAAAACCAGTGGCTTACCTCAGTTGTTTAGTTATTTAAAATTCGAAGTATAATAAAATTTGACTGAAAAAGCCCGAAAGGCTCTATGAAGTGCTCTTTCAGGCTTAAACTTCAGATTGACACCAAGTATTTAAACTGGACAGATTACTCTTTAACGGACAGTTGGGCAGTGGCGAAGAAATCCTCGGCTTGGGCTATCAGTTTCAACGGGCTGGCGCAAAAGCGTCCATTGCCTCCCTCTGGTCAGTTGATGACGGCAGCACTGAGAAATTAATGAGTACCTTTTAGCAAACTCTGAAACAGGGCAACATCACCAAAGCCGAAGCGCTAGAAAAAGCGCAGATCATGATGATTGAGCAGGGCAGCAATCCCTCTGGCAAACCCCGTACTGATAGCTTCAAATTGCCTGCCACGGCTGACGGACAGGCACAGATTTCGCGCAACCTCAGCGATTCCTACTACTGGGCACTCTTTATCCTGATTGGCAATGGATTGTAAATGAAGCGACGACAATGGTTACAGATAGCAGGTAGCACCATTGCTGCCTTAGGCATCGACTCCTTTGATCTGCAACAAAAAGCACTACACTATGGCCGTGTGCTGGCACAAAGCACACCCCGCAAAAAGGCATTGCTGGTGGGTATCAACCAGTACACGGGCGTCAAAAAAGGAGAATGGTTGCCGCTTCAGGGCGCGGTCAACGATGTCGATCTCCAGCATGAATTACTCACCCTGCGCTTTGGTTTCCATCCCCACGATGTCAAAGTACTGAAGGATAAAAACGCCACCCGTGCCAATATTCTGCAAGTCTTTCAAGACCATCTCATTCGAGACACTCAACCAGGCGATGTCATCGTCTTTCACTTCTCCGGACATGGGTCTAATGTAATAGATGATGAGAATCTACACGGCGATCATGTTAATGGCACGATCGTTCCCTATGACAATGAACTACCCCTGGGCTATCCCCATGTTGGTGGCGAAGTCAATGACATCACCGCAGGCACCTTGTTTTTGTTGATGGCAGCATTGAAAACCGAAAACGTAACCGTGGTGCTGGACAGTTGCTACGCTGGGGCAGGTGTGCGGGGAAATTTGATTGTACGATCGCGTCCTGGTCATTTTGAATTACGGGGGGGCGATCGTAGCTCCAAACTGGCAATGAGTCTGGAGGAGCAGGCGTATCAAGCGCAATGGTTGAAGGATTTGCATTTACCACAGGAACAGTGGCTGCAACTCCGAAAAGATCAGATTGCTAATGGTGTGGCAATTCTAGCGGCAACGCGAAACCAACAGGCAGTGGATGCAGTATTTGCAGGAGATATTCATTCTGGGGTATTTACTCATGCCTTGACTCAGTATCTCTGGCAGACTACAAGCTCTCAAACGGTACGAACCGTGATTCATGCCACCCAAGACAAAACTGAGAAGTTCTTGAAAACCGTGCCCAACTCTCAGGTGCAAACTCCCTATTTTGAAGCGAAACCGGGCAGGGGCAATGATGAAAAACCTGTTTACTTCGCGTCCTTTGCCAATGCTTTGTCGGCAGATGCGGTGATTACGCAAGTGCAGGGAAATCAGGTGCGGCTGCTGTTGACGGTAGATCCTACCAGCGTGGAGTCCATGGGGCGGGGGGCACAGTTGCAACTGGTAGATGCCAATGGCGAAGCCCAGGGAACTGTGACGGTGACCTCGCGGCAGCAGTTGGAAGCGGTAGGCATCCTTCAACTGAAAAACTCAAGCAAAGTTGTGTCCGGATCTGTGCTCCAGGAGCAGATTCGCGCCATTCCCCGCAACATTACCTTGCGTGTGGGGCTGCACGACTCTTTGGGGGCAGACCAAGCAACTGCCAAAGCGTTACTTCAAGCGATTCCCCAATTAGAAGCCCTGTCCCTGTTGCAACAGGAAGTTCATGTGATTTTGGGACGTAAAGACGGGCGCATCGGGTTGTTTTCCCCCGGATTTGACTTGGTGCCAGACTCGATCGGGACTGTGGGAGAAACGGTAACTGATGCGATAGAGCGATTGCGTGCCACGTTCAGTTTGCTGCTGGCAGCAAGGATTTTGAAGCTGATGTTGAATGCGCCATCTTCACAACTGAAGGTGAGCGTCGCAATGCGGATGGCAGATTCCAGTGAAGTTCTGGCGCAGTCTTTGACGGGGCGACAGGAGGGACGATCGGTGCAAACGCTTCCAAGTCAACCTAAAAACCAGATTCAGTCCCTGCCCCAACTGAAGGTGGGGCAAAAGTTTCAATTGGTGGTGCGAAACAAGGAAGCGCAGCCACTCTATATCGGCGTTGTTTTTTTGAATCCAGATGGCACGGTATTGCCCTATCCGATAGAGATTCTCTTACAGAAGAATGAAGAAAGGACAATTCCGCCTCAGGCTGGCATTGAGTTACAGTCGCCGCTGGGGGTAGCAGAAATTCTGGCGATCGCCAGTACGGTGTCAGTGGAAAAGGCGCTGAATGCGCTGGCAGCTTTACGCAACTCCCAGTCCGAGGCGCGTCGGGGAGAGGCAGCCGTGGCAGCGGTGGATCAGTTACTGGATGATTTGGATGCGACGACTCGTCATGGCAAACCAGCTTCGGATGTACGGTTGGTGGATACGCGCCAGATGGCAACCTTATCGATCGCCTTTGAAATTGTGGCTTAACGTCCGGCTCCTAGCACCTGTTGGGCAGTCAGCTTCAGGTCTGGAAACGCAGGTGAGACGATCGCTTCATCAGCCTGAAATACCCGGTCTTCGTACAAGCCATCGACCCATTCCAGCACCGTCACTTTTTGGGCGATCGGGTCTGCAATCCAATATTCTCAAGGGTCATGGGTCTGGTGGAGATCGCCATAGCTCTCCCTTTTTACTGAATTCCTTACTCTCTATGATATTGCCTTCGGATGGGGACGATGGTTGGCAGATGCGATCGCCAACCGCAGCAGAGAAAGCAGTAAAATGAAGCAGCTAGAGATCTGCTCTTAGATTTGCGTATGATGACATCATCCCTGCTACAAGCCCCTCAACTCAGAATGGCGAAAGTGCTCCATCATCTGACTTAGGAGCAATTAGAAGAATTGAATTGCAAGCATTTCTTAGCTTTTATCTTAATCTTTATTTACCCATGCTCATTTTATTTAAATTCCGAATCATATTTACGACTTTACTGATGATCAGTATTCTTTTACCTATTAGTGACTGCGCTATAGCTCAAGCAAAGGTTTACATAGCATCTTCTGCAAAAGGTGAGACTTTGTATAAGCACGGTAATTCCCTATACCGAAGCGATAATTTTAGACAAGCTATTGAAGTCTGGAAGCAGGCATTGTTAGCTTACCAGGCAGCAGGAAATCACTTAAAGGAAAGTTTAGTTTTGTCCAGAATGAGCTTTGCGTACTACAACCTTTCCGACTATCCTAATGCTCTGAGTACCGCAGATCGTGCATACGTTGTAGCTCAAGCTAGTGGCAATTTGGAGATGCAAAGCCTTTCACTGTATGCTTTGTGCTCAGCTTATAGTGGATATGGACAGTACCCTAATGCTGCTAACGCTTGTGAGGATGGTCTTAAAATTGCAGAAAAAACTGGTGATAGTCAGACACAATCACAAATCTTAAGGGCTTTAGCAGAGGAAGTATATACTCCTTGGGCGAAGTACAATGATGTACTTAGAGCGTATGAACGGGGAATAGCTTTAGCAAAAAAAATTGGTAATTTGAGAGAGGAAGGCAGGCTTTTTGTAAGTGAAGGCTTTCTATATATTAAGTTGGGCAACTATGACAGAGCAAAAATCGCCTTTAATGAAGCATCAAAAGTTGCCCAGATAAGTAGAGATACGTTTACAGAGTCACAGATTGAGTCAGGACTATCGCGTATTGCCTTTTTGAATACTTATGGAGATAGCAAAGGTCCTATTCTCGAGGCTTCCTCTATTTGCCAAGGTATTAGTGGATATGAAAAGAAATTAGATTGTTTCCGGAGAGAAGGTGCAAAGAAACAAGAGATCTCTGAGCTATTGAATCATGCTTCAGAATGTCAAGTAGATGGAGATACAAACTGCGCATTTACCTCATTCAGTCAAAGCTTAGTACTGAGTGAGGAAATCGGCACACGCGAAGATACTGCGTGGATACTAAGTAAGATTGGTGATCTATTTGCTGCTCAGGACAATCTAGAGGTGGCAATTAGTTTTTTTAAGCAATCCGTTAGTACGTATGAGTTGATTCGCGCAGAAGCACGGTCTTTACCCCAAGATTTGCAAGATTCTTACACTCAAACTGTTGCAGGTACATATCGTTACTTAGCAGACTTACTCTTGAAACAAAATCGCGTGTTGGAAGCGCAGCAGGTTTTAGATTTGCTCAAAGTGCAGGAACTCAACGAGTATTTGCGAAACGTGCGGGGGGGCGCACAGGATCTGTATGAGTTACCCCCCGAACAGGCAATTCTGAAAAAATACAACGAAGTGAAAGCCTCGGCAATTCAGCTGGGGCAGGAATTGACGGGTTTACGCAAGATTCCAGAGGCAAGCCGCACGTCTGTTCAGCAGCAGCGGATTGCCCAACTGGTGAAGCTCCAGGAAGAACTGAATCAGCAGTTCAACGGCTTTATTGAACGTAGTGATGTCGTCGCCTTGGTGCAACAACTCAAGCCCACTGTCCTGCGACAAACCCTTGACTTGAGCCAACTGGATGGACTGCGGGATGATTTGCGCCAGCTCAACGCGGTGATGCTCTATCCCCTAGTGCTGGAAGACCGTCTGGAACTGGTAATCACCACCCCCGACTCTCCCCCGTTGCGTCGCCCCGTCAACGTCAAACGAACAGAATTGAACGCTGCCATTGTCGAGTTCCGGCGTGCGCTGCAAGATCCCAAAAGCGATGCCAAAGTGCCTGCCCAGAAGCTCTACACCTGGTTGATTAAACCCCTGGAAGCCGACCTGAAACAGGCTAATGCCCAGACCATCATCTACGCGCCCGATGCTCAGTTGCGCTACATTCCCCTGCAAGCCCTGTACGATGGGCAACAATGGCTGGTGCAACGCTATCGGGTCAACAACATCACCGCCCGCTCCTTCACCGAGTTCAAAACCCAGCCCATGCATCAACCCCGTGTGCTGGCGGGTGCCTTTGTGCAAGGACAGTACACTTTTCAAGTAGGCGATCGTCCAATCACCTTCAACGGCTTACCCTTCGCGGGGAAGGAAGTTGCCACCCTGGTTGCTCTGATGCCTCAAACCACCGAACTAATCGACAAAGCCTTCAGCCGTGACTCCACCACGACCAAAATGAATGAGTTCAATGTGGTGCATCTGGCGACCCATGCCAACTTCGTTCCCGGTGTTGCCAGCGACTCCTTCATCGTGTTTGGCAATGGTGACAAAGCGACTCTCCAGGACATTGAAAGTTGGACGCTGAACCAGGTGGATCTGGTCGTGCTGAGTGCCTGCGAAACCGGATTGGGCGGCAAGTTTGGTAATGGCGAAGAGATTTTGGGATTGGGCTATCAGTTTCAGAATCGGGGAGCAAAGGCAGCGATCGCCTCGCTCTGGTCGGTGGATGATGGCGGCACTCAGGCGTTGATGGATGCCTTTTACCGTGCTCTGAAGCAGGGTAACCTGACCAAAGTGGCGGCGTTGCAACAAGCGCAGATTGAGATGATTCAACAGGGTAGCAGTGGCACGGGTCAACGGGGAGACAGTTTCAAATTGCCTGCTACGGCTGGCGGACAGGCTCCGATTTCGCGCAACATCAGTCATCCCTACTACTGGGCACCGTTTATTCTGATTGGCAATGGACTCTGAGCCGATTTTGGTCACTCAGCCCCGTGTTCTCAAGGTTGATGCGTCTCTAGCCAGGTTTCTAGATCGATCGCTTGCGAAAAGTCCAGCAAGGCTTCTCCCAGATCCTCCAACAAGGGCAATGGTAAAGCAGCAATGCGCGATCGCTTCTGCTCGTCCAACGTGCCCAACCGCCGAGTTAATAGGCGCAAAACCAAATTGACGCCTTCTTCTTGCCGACCTTCCTGCCGACCTTCCTGCCGACCTTCTTCTAAAATATCTTGATAAATTACAGACTCCCGCATCCCATCCTCCCGAAATAGTCGTTGAATCAGTGCCCGATCGAATCTCAATCCTGCCAGGATCTGAATATAAGAAGCAACTTCTCGTCGCTGTTGGGTTAATTCTATCTGATTCACTCGTTGGGCAATCTGATGCAATAACGGCTCTGGTACAGGTGCCGCTGCTAGCGGTGCCAGTGGGAGTTTGCACAGGCTATCGAAGGATACGCAGGAGTCACGGTAGCACGCGATCGTACCTTAAAACTCAAGCATTCTACGATTGGATTTTGGACGATCGACCATCAACACCTTGCACGTGACTTGCTGAAGGCAACGATCTAGTCTCCAGCCCCTGGCTTGCCAAGACTAAAAAGTAGCAACGCCTACAGGTACGAAAAGGGTAATGCAACAAGCATCAACAATTTGTCTATAAAATAAACATCTGCTAGGTTGCCTGAGGAGTAGCATAGGAGATGGAGAGTTCTCTCTATTGGAGGACTTCTGTCATGAACGTCCGGCTAAAATCTACGACACTGGCGATCGCGACATTTGCCCTATCTCTGACTGTTTCTGTCGCACCCTTTTCCACTCCTGCAATTCTTCCTGCCGTTGCTCAGAGCCAATCTTCGCAAGATCTTAAAGCAGAGGCCGATCGACTCTTACAGCAGGGAATTCAACATTTTAAAGTGAATCAAGTTGAAGCAGCTCTCCAATTTTGGAAGCAGGCTTTGGCGACTTATCAAAAACTCAAAGACCCTACTGGCGAAGCCAGAACGCTGCATAATCTGGGTAGTGCGTATGGATCACTATCGCAGTACGACCAAGCAATTAGCTATTATCAGCAAGCATTACCGATCTTCCAGCAGACCAAAGACCGCCATGGCGAAGCCAACGCCCTATTGAATCTGGGCATTGCTTACGAAGCACTGTCACAGCATGACAAAGCGATCCGCTCCCTCCAGCAGACATTACCGATCTTCCGGGAGGTCACAGATCGCCATGGCGAAGCCAATACACTGATGAGGTTGGGGATTGCTTACAAATCTCTATCACAGTACGACCGTGCAATTTCTTATCACCAGCAGGCAATATTGATCTTCCAGCAAGTCAATGACCGCAACGGTGAAGCTAGTGCAATGGGAAATCTAGGTACTGTTTACGATTTGCTCTCACAACAGGAGAAAGCGATCGCCTCCTATCAAAAAGCCTTAGCTATTTTCCAGCAACTTACAGACCGTAATGGCGAAGCTAATACACTGAGTAACCTGGGCAGTGTTTACCAATCACTGTCACAGCGGGACGAAGCCATCAGCTACTACCAGCAAGCCCTGTTAATTTATCAGCAGATCAAAGATCGCAATGGCGAAGTCAGTACGCTGAATAACCTTGGGATTGCTTATCAAGCTTTGTCTGAGTATGACAAAGCGATCAGCTACTACCACCAAGCCTTACCCTACTACCAGCAAGTCAACGACCACAAGAGTGAAGCTAAAGTCCTGGTTAATTTGGGCATTGCTTATAAATCGCTATCACAATATGACGCGGCGATTGCTCACTATGAGAAAGCATTGTCGATCTTTCAGCAAGGCACAGACCGCAATGGCGAAGCTAGCACGCTCAATAGTCTGGGCATTGTCTACCGATATTTGTTTCAGCATGACAAAGCTATCACCTATCACCAACAAGCTTTACTCCTCTTCCAGCAACTGAAAGATCCCCATGGCGAAGCTAGAGCACTCAGTAACCTGGGCAATGCTTATGCAGCGCTATCGCAGCATGACAAAGCTATCACCTACTTCCAACAGGCTTTGCGTCTCTTCCAGCAAAAAGACCGCGATGGCGAAGCTAACACACAAATGAATCTAGGCAATGCTTACACAGCACTATTGCAGTACGACAAAGCTATCACCTATCACCAGCAAGCCTTACGCCTTTTCCGGCAACTGAAAGATCCTAATGGCGAAGCCAAAGCACTGACCAATCTAGGCGTTGATTACCAATCTTTGTTGAAAGATGACAAAGCTCTAACCTACTTTCAACAAGCCTTGCCCCTTTTCCAGCAAGTCAAAGACCGCGAAGGCGAAGGTATGGTATTCAACAATATTGGTAATATAGTTGCTGCGCAAAAGCAGCCGGAGGTAGCGATCGTCTTCTACAAACAATCCGTCAACGTGCGCGAAGGTATTCGCGCAGACCTGCGGGGACTCTCCCGTGACCTGCAAACCTCCTACACCGAATCCGTTGCGGGCACCTATCGCCGTCTGGCAGGCCTGCTACTCTCCCAGGGGCGAATACTGGAAGCCCAACAAGTTCTGGAACTCCTCAAAATCCAGGAACTCCGCGACTACACCCGCGATACCCGTGCCGGTGGCAAAACTCAGGGCAGTCCCTACACCTCACCTGAATCGGCGGTTATCCCGCCCTTTAACACCATCATTAACCTGGGACTGCAACTGAGCCAGTGCGAACAGCAAAAGCCCTACTGCCCCGAACGAGACCAACTGTTGAGCCAACGCGATGCCGCCAACGCTGCCTTTAACCAACAGGCAGACAAACTGAGAACCCTGGCAAAACAACAGAACCGTGACCCTGCCCAACTCCAGCGTGAAGAACTCACCGTCGCGGCTCAAAAGATCGTGCAGTCCCAACCCCACACTGTATTGATCTATCCGCTGGTGCTGGAAGACAAACTGTGGCTAGTCTGGGGTACGCAGGCAGGCAAACAGGGCGTGGTCTTTGCCAGTAAAGAAATCCCGGTAAGCCGGAAGGAGTTGGCGCAGAAAGTGCTGGAGTTTCGCACCTTACTGGAGACACCGGGGGATGTGAAACAACTCCAGCAAGTGAGCCACCAGCTTTACCAATGGTTGGTAGAACCCTTACGGGCAGAACTGGATGCCAACGGCATTCGAACCCTGGTCTTCTCCCTCGATCGTTCCACTCGCTACATCCCGATGGCAGCCCTGTTTGATGGCAAACAATACCTGGTCGATCGCTTCACGATTTCCACCATCCTCACCGCCGGACTCACCGACACCCACGACCAGCTTTCCCCCAACATCGACAATGACCCCGTGCTGGGGCTGGGACTCTCCCAACCCGTTGCCAACTTCAACCCCCTACCCAACGTGCCCGATGAACTCAACGGCATTGTGCGATCGAGCGATCGACGATCGGGCATCTACCCCGGACTGAAACTGCTCAATCAAGCCTTCACCCCCGATGCCTTCAAAAAGCTGATCGACTATCGCATCCTCCACATCGCCACCCACGGTCAATTTGTCCCTGGCAATCCGGAAGACTCCTTCCTGGTACTGGGCAATGGACAACCGCTCAAAATTCCCCAAATCGAAACCTTGACTGACCTGGGCGGCATTCATCTGGTCGTTCTCTCGGCCTGCGAAACCGCCAAAGGCGGTGCTGATAAAGAAGGACTCGAAGTATCTGGCATCAGCTACTACTTTCTCACCAGCGGTGCCAAGTCCGTGATTGCCTCCCTCTGGCTGGTCAACGATGCCAGCACCAGCCAACTCATGCAGCAGTTTTATCAGAATCTGGCAACGGGCATGAGCAAAGCCGAAGCCCTGCGACAAGCGCAACGCTCCCTGCTCAAAGCCGGGAGTAACGCCACCGACCAGACCCGAAGCGACAGTTTCAAACTCCCTGCTGTCGATGGTTCCAAACCCATCAGCCGCGATCGCAGCCATCCCTACTACTGGGCACCCTTCATCCTGATCGGTAACAATTTGTAGGATGATGACACTATTGTTAGGTGGGTAGGGGGTAGGTAGTAGGTGGGGATGCAGAGATGCGAAAACGGTGCAATCCAAATCCAAAATCGTAAATCCAAAGTAGGATAACTAACCTGATCACGGCTTTATGATCACACCGCTGAATGCTGCCCTGCAACGTTACCGGGAGGCGATCGCCACCCTGGCTCAAGCCGATCGTCCCGTTCCAGTGGCGATCGTCCTGGAAGTCCTGAACGCCAGAGATAGCCTCCAATCTGCGCTAGAACAGACTCCTCAAGTAGACGGTGAAACTCTGCACACCCTCAGCAAGTCGGATCAACAGTTCAGAGCGCAGGCAGCGACGATCGCCCCATTCACTCAATCTGCCGACTGGCGCGCCAGCTTCCATCCCAAAGACGCTGCCTGGTGGTGGACTTTAGAACCCCCCAAGCCCAAGGCTTGGAGTCAGTTCGATTGGCTCTGGACGGCGCTCTCTGTTACCTTTCTCACCATTTCTCTGGGGCTGGTGGGCGACATTTCCACCCGCTTTCTCAAAAACGGCCCCGATACCACCGGGGCGATCGCCGTCAGCGTCCAGAGTGTCCTTACTCTGCTCACTGCTGGCGGTGCCCTCACTACTGCCGGACAAGAAGCCAGCAAACGTACTCTCAAAGGCTTGAATGTCCCAGAACATTACTGGCATGAGTTGGGCACTGCCGGATCGTTTGTCCTGTTGCTGGGCTTGGTGGGACTGCGGCAATCCCTGCCTGCCATTTCTACCTGGTATACCGAACAGGGACAGCAAGCCTACCAGCAAGGGAACTGGGGCAGCGCCGAAGAAAACTACCAACGGGCGCTGGAACTGGATGCCGACAATACAGATGCCCATTTCTGGCTGGGCAGACTGTACGAGGATTTACAAAAGCCCGAAGATGCGCGCACCCAATATCAATATGCGCTAACGGACAAGCCCGCAGCTGTCAATAACCTGGCACGCCTCACCATTCTGAAACAGGATTACTCTACTGCGATCGCTCTACTACAAAAACCTTTATCGGACAAGACTCTAAAAAAACTTGATTCGGCAACTCAGTTTGCCCTGCTCAAGAACATGGGTTGGGTACGGTTAAAACAAGGCAACTACACAGACGCCGAAAACTGGTTAGGCGATGCCATTCAACTGGCACAGGAAACTAATCTGGATCAAACTCAAACCGTTTCCGCCCACTGTCTGCTGGCACAGGTCATCGAAGCGAAAGGTCAAACTCAAAATTCCTACCCTGCTCAGAAGCAAGCCCTGTCCGAATGGACGATCTGTGCCCAGTACGGCACTACCACAGTGCCCGAAGAAGATGCTTGGATCACCACTGCACAGCAACGTCTGGGAAAATGGGGGGTCAAGTAATGAAGGCAAAAAGCATCAGCGGCATGGTGCTGTTGGGGGCGATCGCTCTCACCAGCCAATCGGTCTATACTGTTCCTGCCCCTCCCACAAACCTCCCGGCGGCTGCCAGAATTCAGGCGATCGCAGGTAAGGGCAAAGTCCAGGTGCGACGAGACAATCCGCCCCACAACTTCGCTGCCCGCCGAGGCACGCCTCTGAATCAAGGTGACCTGTTGTTGCCAGACCCAGGCGTGCGGGTCACCATCCTTTGCCCCAATGGACTGAAACGTTCTGTAAGCAGTCTATCGGGGTTAGGCAAACTCTGTCCGGTGTGGCGCACCAATGCCCCCAGAGGGGAGCAAGACCCCAATACAACTGGCGGAGTGGATACCTCCATCCCTTACCTGATTGCCCCTCGCCACACCCTGTTACTTAGCACCACGCCCGTATTGCGCTGGAATGCGATCGCCGGGGTTACCCAATACCAGGTGGAAGTAATCGGTCCAGCAGGAACTGTCTGGAAAACCCAAACCCAAAAATCTCAGATCGTCTACGCAGGCAAGCCGCTAATACCAGGTGTGCCTTACTCGCTCGAGGTGACCACCAATACCGGAAAATCTTCCCAATCAGACAAAGCATCGGCAGGAGAGACAGCAACTTACCTGGATTTTCGCATCTTGCGATCGTCCGAAGCCGCTGAAGTCCAAGCGCTTACCGCCAAACTTCTGGCAGAAAATCCCCAGGATGAAACTACCGCCCTGATGCTGGCAACCTACTATGGGGATTACGTCCTTCCGCCAGCGGCAATCGCTGCCTATGGTTTGTCTCAAGACAATTACCAGACCTACAGTCTGAGTGCTGAAGCCATTGCCTTGCTGGAAGCCCAAATTCAGCAAGGCAAATCTTCCCCCTTGCTCGATCGCACCCTGGGCGACCTCTACTGGCAGATTGGGTTGATTCGGTTAGCGGGGGAGGCTTACCAACAGGCGATCCGGAAGGTACAGACACCTGAAGATTTAGAAGACTGGACCCTGGCTTATTATGGCTTGGGACAAGTTAATGCAGTGCTTCAGGACTCTCAACAAGTCCTTCAGTGCTGGTCGCAAGCCCGAATTGGGTTTCTCTTTTTGGGCAATCCAGATAAAGCCGCAGCCATCCAGCGTCAACTAGAAATCCTGAAAAGACGACAAGGAATTCGTTAAACCTCATCATGGCGAGGCTTGAAAAAAATGACACTCAATTTGTTAGTTTCTAGAATTGCGACAGCCAATTTGTTAAAGCGATATTAGCGTGAACAGATAAAAAAGAAGCCGGAATCCTTAACGATCGCGGTTTAATTTGGAATGACATGACAGCTGTCAGCAAAAGGAAATTAATTCTTTCAAAGTGGAAGTTCACCGTGAGGGATGAGTATCATGAGCCTCAGCGAAATGTTTTAGCACTCTGGGTCAGTGAGTGCTAAATTCTAATTGGAAGAACTGAGCGAGGAATCATGGCAAAGATCGTTGTATTTGATGAAGAATCGCGGAAAGCACTGGAACGAGGTGTGAATGCTCTTGCTGATGCGGTTCGGATTACGCTGGGACCCAAAGGTCGCAACGTTGTATTAGAGAAGAAGTACGGCGCTCCTCAAATCGTGAACGATGGAATTACCATCGCCAAGGAAATTGACCTAGAAGATCCGTTAGAAAACACAGGTGCTCAGTTGATCCGGGAAGTTGCCTCCAAAACCAAAGATCTGGCAGGCGATGGCACCACGACAGCAACCGTTCTAGCTCAGGCAATGATCCGAGAAGGTTTGAGAAACGTCGCTGCGGGCACGAACCCCGTGAGTTTGCGGCGCGGGATTGAAAAAGCGATCGCCAAACTGGCAGAAGAAATCCAGGCAGTTGCCCGACCCGTCGAGGGCAATGAAATCGCCCAAGTGGCAACCGTCTCTTCTGGCAATGACGAGGAAGTCGGAGCCATGATTGCTGAGGCGATGAGCAAAGTCGGTCGCGATGGGGTGATCACCGTCGAAGAATCGAAATCCCTGGCAACCGAAATGGATTTGGTCGAAGGGATGCAGATCGATCGCGGCTATCTTTCGCCCTACTTTGTCACCGATGCCGAACGCATGGTGGCAGAATTTGAGAATGTGCTGCTACTGCTGACAGATAAGAAAATCAGTTCCATTCAAGATCTGATCCCAATTTTGGAAAAAGTTGCCCGTGCTGGACAGCCCCTTCTGATCATCGCTGAAGATATCGAAGGCGAAGCACTCGCTACCCTGGTGGTCAATCGCTTGCGCGGCGTACTCAATGCCTCTGCGATCAAAGCTCCTGGTTTTGGTGAACGCCGTAAAGCCATGCTGCAAGATATTGCAGTCCTCACCAATGGGCAAATGATCTCTGAAGATCTAGGACTGAGCCTGGACACTGTGACGCTGGATATGTTGGGTAAAGCCCGGAAAGTCACGATTACTAAAGACACCACCACGATCGTTTCTGGCATAGATAATTCCGCTGATGTCCAAAAGCGGGTGGCTCAGCTACGTCAGGAACTGGAGAGAAGCGATTCTGAGTACGACAAAGAGAAAATCCAGGAGCGGATCGCCAAACTGTCGGGTGGGGTTGCCGTGATTAAGGTCGGTGCTGCCACCGAAACCGAACTCAAAGACCGCAAACTGCGGATTGAGGACGCCCTCAACGCTACCAAAGCAGCCGTTGAAGAAGGCATCGTTCCCGGTGGTGGGACGACGCTGATTCACCTCGCGGCGAAGGTGGAAGAGTTGAAGAAATCGCTGTCTGTGGAAGAAAGAATTGGCGCGGATATCGTGATCCGATCGCTGGAAGCCCCCCTACGTCAGATCGCTGAAAATGCTGGAGCCGAAGGTTCCGTCATTGTTGAGAAAGTGCGTGACCTGGACTTTAATGTGGGCTACAACGCGCTCACAGGTCAATTTGAAGACCTGATCGCCAGTGGCATTATTGACCCCGCAAAAGTGGTGCGTTCCGCCTTACAGGATGCTGGTTCGATCGCGGGTATGGTCCTAACCACCGAAGTGCTGGTTGTCGAAAAACCTGAAAAGAACCCTCCAGCCGCTCCTGACATGGGTGGCATGGGTGGCATGGGCGGCATGGGCGGCATGGGTGGCATGGGCGGCATGGGCATGATGTAGTCGCAGATTGAACCTGGACCTCTCCAATTCAATTGGAGCCATCCACTAATTCCAAACACCGAAAGAGCAGGTTGCTTTTCAAGCAACCTGCTCTTTAAGCTTTTCAATCGGTCAAGAAACTTGACTAAACGGCTAGCTATGATGAACAGAGTCTAAAAATTACCGTTCGGACTCTCATCGTTCGGTCTCTCAAATGGAGTTTCCAGGCAAGCAGTATGGTAGGAAGACGCTCCCAGATTTCATTTACGCCTTCAGAACAATTTGACGATGAAGAATCGACCGTCGATTACTTCTACGATGAGCCGGGCAGTATGCCTGGAACGCTGAGTATTGGCGAAGATTCCCCTCATCCAGTCATTGTTTTGATCGACTACAACGAAGAGACTGCTATCCGTACTCAAATCGAAACCCCTGAAGAATGCACGCCCTATCTAGATACTGAATCGGTGTCTTGGGTGGATGTCAAAGGGTTAGGCAGTGAAGATATTCTGCAACGGCTGGGGCGAGTTTTCAGTTTGCATCCACTAGTTTTAGAAGATGTGGTCAATGTCCCCCAACGCCCTAAGGTAGAAGAATATGAAGATCAGCTGCTGATCATTGCTCGGATGGTGACATTGAAAGAAGCTAACCGGGGCTTTCACACTGAGCAAGTCAGCTTTATATTGGGCAAACATTACCTATTAACGGTTCAGGAAGAACCCGAATATGACTCGTTTGGCCCCGTTCGGGAGCGAATTCGCACCAATAAAGGCAGTACGCGCAAACATCAGGCGGACTACCTTGCCTATGCCTTGCTCGATTCCATCATTGATGGGTTTTTCCCAGTTCTCGAAGTCTACGGCGAAGAGTTGGAAGAATTGGAAGATGAAGTGGTGAGCAATCCCAGTCGTCAAACCCTAGAAAAAATTCACCTGATGAAGCGTGAGTTGTTGTCCTTGCGCCGATCGATTTGGCCCCAACGCGATGCAATTAACTCACTCATTCGCGATGGCAGTGATTTGGTCAGTGATGAAGTGCGGATCTATCTGCGCGATTGTTACGACCACACTGTCCAGGTTCTAGATATGGTAGAAACCTATCGGGAACTGGCTTCCAGCTTGATGGATGTGTATCTTTCTTCCATCAGTAACAAAATGAATGAGGTGATGAAATTCCTGACAGTCATTTCAACTATTTTCATTCCCTTAACGTTTATTGCCGGGATTTACGGCATGAACTTCAGTACGGACAAATCGCCGCTTAACATGCCAGAACTGAACTGGTACTGGGGCTATCCGCTTTGTATAGGGGCAATGGGGGCGATCGCGATCGGGTTGGTCTACTTCTTCTGGCGCAAGGGCTGGTTCGAGAATTTTTCCACCACAATTTCCAATCAAGATTAGGCTCCAGAGCAAGAAACGCTATGATAGTTGAATATTGATATTTATTAAGAAGTATCAATGATTGTTTCTTCGTCTGGCATCGCGCAAATCAAAGCTTCCTTAAAAGAAAAGGTATTCTTTGGTCACGAACCCTCTGCCGAACTAATTGCCATTTTGATGGTTTATTTCGTGCAGGGAATTTTAGGACTTGCTCGGTTAGGAGTGAGCTTCTTTCTCAAAGATGAGTTGGGTCTCAGTCCGGCATCGGTTTCCGCACTGCTGGGAGTGGCAGCTTTGCCATGGATGATCAAGCCTTTGTTTGGATTTGTCTCCGACGGGCTGCCCATTTTTGGCTATCGCCGCCGACCTTACCTGGTGCTATCGGGCTTTTTGGGCGCTGCTGCCTGGCTTTGTCTAGCAACGATCGTCCATACTGCTTGGGCGGCAACACTAGCGATCGCCCTGAGTTCGCTCTCGATCGCGGTGAGTGACGTCATTGTGGACTCGTTAGTAGTTGAGCGTGCCAGAGCAGAGTCGGTCGGTGCAGCTGGCTCTTTGCAATCCCTCTGTTGGGGGGCGTCCGCGATCGGAGGATTAATCACCGCCTATTTTAGTGGTTCCTTACTGGAACAGTTCAGCGCCCAAACTGTATTTGCCATTACCGCCACCTTTCCGCTGATTGTGGCGCTATCTGCCTGGTTGATTAGCGAATCGCGCTTGCAAGAACAACCCGACTGGTCAGCTGTTCAACTCCAACTGGGGCAGCTCCGTCAGGCAATGACTCAAAAAGCTATCTGGTTGCCCACCGTATTTTTGTTTCTTTGGCAAGCTACCCCAACCGCAGAATCTGCTTTCTTCTTCTTCAGCACCAATGAGTTAGGGTTTCAGCCAGAGTTTTTAGGACGGGTGCGTCTGGTCACCAGCATTGCCTCTTTGCTGGGAATTTGGTTGTTTCAGCGATTTCTGAAGACTGTACCCTTTCGCACCATCATTGGTTGGTCGATCGTCCTCTCCAGTGTCTTAGGCATGACAATGCTGCTGCTTGTGACTCACACAAACCGGACATTGGGAATTGACGATCGCTGGTTTAGCCTGGGCGATAGTTTGGTGCTCACCGTGATGGGGCAAATTGCTTACATGCCAATTCTGGTGTTGGCAGCCCGGCTCTGTCCGCCTGGGGTCGAGGCAACCTTATTTGCGCTGTTGATGTCAGTGGTCAACCTGGCTTCGCTCTTGTCTTATGAGTTGGGTGCAGTTTTGATGCACTGGATGGGGATCACCGAAACCGATTTTACCTGGCTCTGGCTGCTGGTGGTATTGACCAATCTCAGTACCTTGCTACCCCTTCCGTTTTTAGGCTGGCTTCCCACGTACGAGCACACTGTCAATACTGCAACCTCTGAACCGCAGCCTGTCTCTCTATTACAGCCAATTTCTGCCTTTGATCCTGATCCCTCGGCTTCTAAACCTCTGGCGTAGCCTTTTTTACCCAATCGAGTGTAAGAGTGAATGTTGCAGTCCTGAGGATCAGAACTGCTTGAGGAACTTGCTGAATAAGAAGGATTGATAAACCATGCTCCGTGTTCGATCGTCCGAGTCAACCGCTGAGTCTGTCTCCTTACCCTACAATGTCAAGCAATGGCAGAAAGGCTATGAGTCTCTCTCAGAAGAGTTTGACTACTGGATTGAAGAAATTGAGGGCACCATCCCACCCGATCTACAAGGTACGCTGTTTCGGAATGGTCCCGGTCGGCTTGAGGTCAATGGCGCCCGCTTCCATCACCCGTTTGATGGGGACGGCATGGTTTGTGCGATCGCCTTCTCCAAGGGTCGCGCTCACTTCCGCAACCGATTTGTCCGGACGTCCGGCTTTGTAGAAGAACAGCGCGAAAATCGCATTCTCTATCGAGGCGTGTTTGGGACTCAGAAACCGGGAGGACTGCTAGCAAACGCTTTTGATTTTCGTCTGAAAAATATTGCCAATACAAATGTCCTGTACTGGGGCGGCAAGCTCTTAGCACTTTGGGAAGCGGCTGTACCCCATCGCCTTGATCCAGGCACACTGGAAACGCTAGGACTGGAGTATTTTGAAGGTGCTTTGGATGCAGGGTCTGCATTTGCCGCCCATCCCTGGATCGATCCCAGTTCGGCGCAAGATGGGGGTGCCCCTTGCCTGGTCAATTTCTCCATTAAGCCAGGGCTTTCCACAACTATCACGTTGTATGAGCTAAACTCGCAAGGCGCGATCGTGCGGCAGTCTGCCCACCGTACGCCTGGGTTTGCCTTTATTCACGACTTTGCTATTACGCCCAACTACGGCATCTTTTTCCAAAATCCGGTGGTGTTTAATCCACTGCCCTATGCACTGGGTTTAAAAGGCGCAGGAGAATGCATTCGCTTTCAGCCTGACCAATCTACCCGCATTATCGTTGTGCCACGCCAAATTGGGAATCCAGCGCAAGACTACCAAGCAGCTCAATTTTTAGAAGCTCAATCTGGTTTTGTTTTCCACCATGCCAATGCATTTGAGCAGGATGGGTTGCTCTATGTTGATTCGGTTTGCTACGAAAACTTGCCTGCTTTAAAAGCAGGGGCAGATTATCGAGAAACCGATTTCTCGACCCTCGCACCGGGGCAGTTGTGGCGCTTCCAACTGGATTTGAAGACGAGCAGAGTAGAGCGGCAACGATTAGAAAGCCGCTGTTGCGAGTTTCCGTTTGTCCATCCCGATCGAGTGGGTCGCTCCTACCGTTATCTCTTCATGGGAGCAGCCCATGAGGCAACGGGCAATGCGCCTTTACAAGCCATCCTGAAAGCAGATCTGGTCTCCGGCGATCGCCAACTCTGGAGTGCAGCACCCTGGGGCTATGTCAGCGAACCCGTATTTGTGCCTCGCTCTGCGTCAGCGGATCGCCGTGGCTTGCCAACTGCTGACCTTGAAGGCGATGAAGATGAGGGGTGGTTGTTAACGCTGGTGTTTGATGGGACTCGTCAGCGATCAGATGTGGTGATTTTGGATGCTCGCAATATTCAGCAGGGACCTATAGCACGTCTCCATCTGAAACATCACATCCCCTATGGCTTGCACGGTAGCTTTACGCCAGAGGTGTTCAACTGAAAGCACGGCTTCTCATGTGCACCAATTAAGGCTGATTGGGAATTCAGGAACCAGGAGTTAGAATCCGGGAGCCGGAATTTAGAAAGCGTTTATCATTCTAAATTTCCTACCCAACCCTTTCGAATGCGAAGAATGCCTGGAGCCATCTTCCGGGTTAACGATTTCCGGGTTGCAACCGTGTCAGCAACTGTCCGATGCGCACTTTTAGGGTGGTGTAGGGTGGAAACTGATAATACTCTGCCAATAGCCATGACACCATAACGGTATGGGAAAACAGGGTCAGGCTAATCCAAGCGGTGGGAAACCAGCCCAATGCGCTGCCTTCGAGAGGTGGAAAAATGTAGGACGGTAACCAAATTACGATCGGGGGGAAAACAATCACCGCCAAGCTCCCCAGTCGGATTGCCCAGGTCAATTCGATCGGTTCCTGATTGCCGACCTGCCAGGTTTGTCCATTCCAACGCCAGGCCATTTTTTGCGAACTATCTTCTACTCGAACCGATTGATCGGGTAGGTTTGCGGTGAAAATATGACGACAAAAATTACAGGAAAATGCATCCATCAACGTAATCGCTGAAATCTGCCCATGCCGACAAATTGGACAAAGATAGGTTTCCTGGTAATTGAGATTGCGCTTTGTCAGTGGTCTGGTAAATTTGTTGCCATCTGATGCTTGGGGCGCGATCGCGTCTGCCATGCCAATAACCTAGGTAAACGGAAAAATCAAACGAACCTATCGGGCACTCGCAACGGAGTTACCGACCATTTTGATGACTTCTACTCCATTTTGCTCCAGGATTACCACGGGATCGCCATATTGCTTCATATCAATGCGCTTCACCAGGACTTTGCCACCCGCGATATACTCTCCCACTCGAACGGTGCGGCTGGTTTCGTTGGGCGATCGCACGATCACGCTGGCTTTGCCCTTCACCTGAACCACACCATCAATTGCGACGGCTTCTGCCAGTGCAGTTCTCGAAACGGGTGACGCCGATGAAGGAAGAGGCAGCGGAGCCGAAGGCGGGAAACTGGTAGAATTACCAGGATTAGGTGCCGGATTGGAAAGTGGCCGGGTCGTGACCTGAGCGGGTTTGGTGGCGTTAGGCTGTGCCGTTGGCTTAATGCCGGGACTGACAGTCTTGGTTTGGGCCGACACCTGAATTGGGGCGATCGGTAACTGAGCAAACGGATCTCGTTGACTATTGAAAGCCACTTTTTGGGAACGCTGGGACCCTTTTACGGGTTGAATCATGCCTGGAACCGCGATCGCCTGCGTCACGGCGGTGGGCGGAGCAGGCACCGGCAAAAGTTTGGGATCTTGAGGATTTTGCGCTGTCTGAGTGGGCGATTGCGCAGTTGGTTGAGTCTGCTGAGCCGTTGGCGTGGTTGAACAACTCGCCATCATTATTCCTAACGTGCCCACGCTGACAATCCAATGAAGCCGTTTCATAGCGGTTGCTCCTGATTTATTCGCCCTGTTCCATCGATTTAGATTGGCTCTTTACTATTAGGTCGAAATTGAGACGTTAATTGTTTCTATCTCACCCAATTTGTTGCTATATCACGCGAGCCATTCAATCATTCACCGACCTCTACAGCCCTAGGATAGTGCGAATTTCAAAAAATGCACCGAATTGTCCAAATTGCTCTGCGGCAATGAGTAGAAAATGGATGGGATGATTCAAAAACTCGTAGTTTATGGCTTGCTGGGACTGACCTATCTAGGGCTAGCCCTAGGTTATTTACCGGGTCTACGGATGAATCGCGCCACGATCGCCCTGGTAGGGGCTGCGTTCTTGATCGCGTTGGGTGTTCTGCGTTTAGATGAAGCCTGGCAAGCGATCGACGCAACCACGATCGTATTCTTGTTGAGCATGATGGTGGTCAATGCCAATTTGGCTGCGGCAGGTTTTTTTCGTTGGGCATTGTCGCGATTGCTCAGCCTAACCCGTAGCCCCTTTGGCCTAATCACCATGCTCACCTTTGGCAGCGGCATTTTGTCTGCCATTTTTTTGAACGATACGTTGGCAATCATTTTTACACCGCTGACATTAACACTCACCAAAACCCTGGGGCTGAATCCGATCCCTTTTTTGCTGGCAGTTGCCGGAGCTACTAATATTGGTTCCGTGGCAACCTTGAGCGGCAATCCCCAAAATATTTTGATTGGGTCCTTTTCTGGGATTGGCTATCTAGATTTTTTGCACGCAATGGCACCGATCGCTCTGGTGGGACTGGTCATCCAGATTGGACTGTTGTGGCTCCTTTACCCAGCGGTACGATCAACCCAACCCTGCATCCACTCCCTTCCACCAGATAGTCACATTTTTCTGCCGCTGTTTATTAAGTCTTTGGCGATCACTGGCGGCTTACTGTTGGCTTTTATCTCAGGGTTACCCCTCGCAGAATCTGCCCTGGTTGCTGCCAGTCTGCTGCTGATTACTCGTCGCATTAAACCCCAGCGCATTTTGAAGCAGGTCGATTGGAACTTGCTCGTGATGTTTTCGGGACTTTTTATTCTAACGAAGGCAACTCAAACGCTAAACTTACTGGAGCCGATCGTCCGCAACTTTCACTTTCCCAGAGGACTATTAGAAGTCACCGTGATTCTGTCGAATGTGATTTCCAATGTCCCAGCAGTGCTCCTGCTACATCCACTGATCCCACAGGAGGATACCCAATCCTGGTTGTTACTATCGGCGGGATCAACTCTGGCAGGTAATCTGACGTTGTTTGGCTCGGTCGCCAACCTAATTGTGGCTGAAGCCGCAGCACGATTGGGCTACCCACTCACCTTTTGGGAACATCTCCGGTTTGGCGTGCCCCTGACGGCAGCAACCCTGGTGCTGGTCTATCTTTGCATCTGAGTCAGTAGGTAGGCATCATTTAAGTTGTAAGAAGGGGAGTGGGAGCGTTGCCCCGGGTAGGGGGGCACCCCTCCACCCCAAAATTATCTTCAATTTAATTACACCCAGCTACTTATCAACTTTTTGCAGGGCTTCTACCACTGCTTCGTGCAAAACACCGTTGCTGGCAACAATGCCCCGATTTTGGGTCAATTTAATTCCCGTTGAAAAGTCGAGGGGTTTACCGTCCATATCAGTTACACGCCCTCCTGCTTCCTGCACCACGATCGCCCCAGCCGCATGATCCCAAATATTCTCTTGATACTCCGGTTCTGATGCCCAACGTAGACGCATATACAGAGCTGCCTGCCCACTCGCAACCACCCCATACTTTGCTTGACTATCCATTGAGAGGGGTGGAGCTGAGATGCCCACAGTTTGAGCGATCGCCCGCTGCAAAGCGGGATTCCCATGATCTAGTTCCACGCTTTCAATCACGCGCAAATTCTCCAGCACTTTTGGATGCGCAACACGAATAGGCTGAGTTTTGCCGGTTTTTAGAGAAATTTGGGTCGCGCCAGTTCCCTGCACTGCCACAAATACAACCCCCTGGTCTGCCTCCGGCGGGGGTCGATGAAGGGATAAGGCGGGACAGGCCATTACACCCAGCTTAATTGCGCCATCCTCAATTAATGCCAATGCGATCGCGTATTGGTCCCCTCGTACAAACCCTTTAGTGCCGTCGATCGGATCGAGCGTCCAATAACGATCACTCACCTGTCCAGTTCCTCGATCGATCCAGTCCAGCACTGCATCGGTCGTTGCATTGGGAAGCAAATTCTTGACCTGCTGGGTTACTTTTTGCAATTGAGGTGCCATTTCAGGTTGACGAAGCATGGCAGCACTCTCTTCGCCTACAATCGAGTCCTGGCAAAAGGTTGCAGCGATCGCCTGACAAATCAACGCTTGCGCACCAAAATCAGCAATGGTGACCGGGCTACGGTCTTGCTTTTGAATCACGGCTGCACGGCAGTTATTGCGGACTTGTTCACACAGCTTGGCTGCTGCCACTACAGCTGCAATGGCAACTTGTTTCTCTTGAGCGTATTCCATATGCCCATAGTATTCTAGTCCCAACCCCTTAAAAACATGACTCATTCAGGAGTGCAACTGCGGTGGCAAATTCAGAACATTTAGCACAATTGTTGCAAGGTGTCGAAGTTTGGAATCGTTGGCGAAAAGAAAACGATCTCATCACCCCTGATTTAGTCGGGCTAGATCTACACGGGATGAATTTTGATCAGGCAGATTTGCATGATGTAGAACTCAGCGGTGCAAACCTCAGTGGTGATGATCTCACAGAAGCCAATCTCAACCATGCCCATCTCAACAGCGCTAACCTGACTGGCGCTCAGATGGCTGGGAATAATCTGATGGATGCCGAGTTGCGTGGTGCCACTTTAATTGGAGCAAACCTCAATCAGGTGGATTTGACCCATGCCGATCTGCGTGGCGCCAACCTGATTGGGGTCGATTTTAGCAACGCCAATCTTAGCTATGCGGACTTTCGCAGTGCCAATCTCAGCTATGCCAAACTCAAGTCGGCGAACCTCAAGGGTGCCGATTTTCGCGATGCCGATTTGAGTTATGTTGATTTCACCGATGCCCAATTGCTCGGTACCAACTTAAACAGTGCCAAAACTATTGGGGCAAAGTTCAAATAATGAGTTTACTTGGATAATTTGTCAAACAAATCACTCATAATCCAAGCGAATTCTAAAATTAAGCTTGATCGCATCCTGTCCTAGCGCGTGCCTCGACGGGCTAGGGCAGCAAGCATCTGTTGTTTAACCTGGCTTGCCCATAGATCAAAGTCCAGCTTTTTGCTTTCAGCTGAGACCTTCACAGATGCATCCTCGAATTCCTTTTTCCTCTTGGTAGTAATCATGTTCATTACCCATTGTTAAGACTAACGAGGCGCAAGAAAAGCCAAGAATCCCAATCAAGGAACACTTCAGAAGTAGAGGCAGAAAGTAAGATGGGCAAACTCGCCCATCTTACGTAAAGCTAACTTCGCACTAGATTGACGAATGCCTTTCTAGTGGTTGCAAGATATGGATCAAACTTCTGTTCAGCGTGAACTTAATTCAAGCTCAACAGAGACATGATCCAATCCTAAAGGAATTGAGTCAAAATGAACCCGGCTCATGCAAAAATCGCATGTGAAATTGCATTTTTTGCATGAGGGCTTGACATGCTGATAGACTGGGTGACAAGCTTCTGTCGAGCTTGTTGAAAACTTGCTTTGCCTCTTAATCTCTAGTATTCCACCAAATTATGAGTTACCTGCCTACTCAAAAAGCTAGAAAAGTCGAGCGATCGATTAAGTTTGGCATCTATTTTTCTGATTGGAATCGGCTCAGAAGCTCTCAAGCCCTTGTCAACTCAAAGCTTCAGTAATTGCAATCAATCTATGGATTAAGGCGGGCAGGCAAAAACTGTCAGATTTACATGACAGAGACGGAATGCACCCTGGTCAATACTTCAGAGTCGGGAATTGTGATGATTATTAGGATCAGCGATCTCGATTTCTGTGTCTGAGAGATTTCCTTAATTGGGCAAGTTAATACCCAGATAGGTTTTGCTCAAATACCGAGTCAATCGATTGAGGGGCTTTGTTGCTCCAGCGACATTTTCGCTGACTGTTGAGTCCGTGGTGGTAACCCCAATCAAGGTTGCAAAATCTGCGTCGGAGAGTTCACCAGCCTGATGCTTTTGAAATGCATCGACAACCGAAACCAAATCACTCACAGAAAACTCGTAACCATTTTTTGCTGCAAACTCTGTTACCACAGGAGCACGTTCCCCTTTGAGTGCTTCTGACTCTGCTGAATCTAGTTCCGCCTCACTACTGATATTGCCGTCACCAACGCCAAGCAGTGCTTCTAGCTGTTGACGGAGTGCTGTGTCTTCAGCAGTCTTTTGCATAAACTTCAAAACTGTCGCAGTTGCCATAAGAAATGCTCTGGTCGATAGTCGCCCAAATTCTACCAAAGCGTAGCAAGAGTGAATCGGAATTTCTGCTTAATAAAACCTAAAGCTTAAGGGTTAGGTTGAGGAGAAAATGAAACTAGGTGAAAATGAATAATAGTTTGCATTAGTAATGTTCGTGTAATATAATATTAGGTGTTCGTTCTTTTAGAAATTGTTGTGAACCGATCGCATTCCACCCATGCTGAACCTTCAGAGGCTCTAAGTGCCTCTAAGCGAGCGGCACAAGAAACTTTTTTGACAACCGTGCGTGAACTGGTTCATACATATCAGGCATTTCTCACCTACGATGAAGCCCATATTCGTCAATTGGGGCTAACAGTGCCGCAATTTGATGTGATTGCAACTTTGGGGAATACATCGGGAATGATGATGGGTCAACTGGCTGAAAAAACGCTGACCACCAAAGGGACTTTAACTGGAATTGTCGATCGTCTGGAAAAAAAGGGCTTGGTTCGTCGAGAAGTCCCGCCAGATAACCGTCGTTGCTTCAAAATTGTACTCACTCAAGAAGGTGAACAAATGTTTGAGCAAGTCTTCCCTGATCACATTGCTTATTTAAAAGCAAGGTTTGATCTGCTCAGTGCTAAAGAGTTGGAGGAGGCAAGAGTCATACTGAAGCGCCTGGGTGAAATTTTTGTCAAAACACCCTGAGCTATGCCTGTTCTAGCGAACTAACCCATTCCCACCAGCGCTTGAGGGGAAAATAAAGAATCGGGGCCCAGAGGCTACTGAGAATTGCTGAACTGAGCGCAATAAATTGATGGTAAGTCCAGATTTCTGCCAGACTGCGTTTATCCTGTAGTGTAAATTGCAGCGCAATCACAGTTTCTGCGACAACCGCCATGGCAAACACAATCAAGGCGACGGAGATGAAATCTTCCTGGATGTAGCGCTGTTTGCGCAGACGGGCAGTGAAAAAACCAACCAGCGCTAAGCTTAATGCATGGGTCGGATGCGGTGATGTTAACCCATCTTGAATCAATCCCAAAACTAAACCTGCGATTGCTCCCTGAAAAGGCGATCGCTTGACACTCCAGGCAACGACCCAAATCAGTAACCAATTTGGACTGACCCCTGCGAGTTCCATGCCTGGTAAGCGGGTGGGTAGCATGAGTAAGCAAATCAGAACCGAGCCCGCAGTAATTGCCCAATTGAGCGCGACTTGAGAAATAGGATGCCAGCGTTCAATCTCTTTCAAGTTCAAGGGGTCGCCTCCTGAGATGGCTCGGAGCTTGATGGTACAGAGTTTGACGGTGCAGAGTCTGATGGTTGCGAGTCAGAGGTAGGCTGGGATGAGGTTTTGCCTGAGCGGACCACTGCCCATTCCAAATAGCTAATGGGGGCAGAAAGTTCAATCACAGCTTCGGGAGCAGGACTCTTACTCAGGTTAATTGATTCAACTCGCCCGATCGGCAAGCCTGCTGGATAAAGTTGACTAAAGGCAGAAGTTGCAACTGCATCTCCCCGTTTTACATCTGGCACCTTATCAAAAAATTCCATCACTGCTCGATTGCCAGACTGACCTCGCATATAACCCATCGAGCGAGATCGACTGATCGAAACCCCAACCTGGTTAGAAGGATCGCTTAACAACAAAACTCGACTGGTGCTGGCAGTAACCCCAACAATTCTACCGACCACACCTCCTGGAGCCATGACGATGTCTCCCATGCTGATGCCATCTCGGCTGCCTCTACCCAGCGTGATCTGCTGCCACCAGTGGTCTGAGCTGCGCCCAATCACCGGCGAGATGATTTCTTGGGGGACTTTATTTTCGGTTGTGTAGCCAAGTACCTTCTTCAACTCATCGTTTTGGCTTTCCATCTCTACCAATCGCTGCTGGAGTTCCAGAATGCGGGCATCTTCCAATCGGCTTTGTTGAGTAGGATTTCCTTGAAAAGGACGGGTCAGCAATTGGTAAATTTCAAGGACAAGCGCCCCTTGCGTTTGTCGCAAAAAGAGCGCGGTTCCCAAAGTCAGACTTACTAAAATAATTTGGAATCGGTGCCGATCCCACCAACGACGCAGCGTATACATTGAATTTCCTATCAGGAGGTCGGATAGTGCATCAGCATGCGAAGGCTCAATTCTGACCTTTTCGCATTCCTAAGGATAAAGCCAGCAGTACTATTTATCCTTACTTTTCAGGATTACCGCTGGCTAGGGCTGTATTTCCGGACAATCTAGCAAAGAGACCTATTTTTTACCAGAATGTCTGAAATTGGCTTTAGCAAACCCTGAATTTCAACAGGTTCGCCTTGCTGAATAACCGAAAGACAGTTGAATTTCTCGCAATTCGGTTAAACAGGTAAGCTGAAAGCCGTTTTGGGAAGTTCCTTCAATTTTGAGAATGACGCGATCGTGACTTATAGATTGCGAGAACGACCACTAAACACCCGCTCTAACTGCTTAAAGTTCTCAAGTACACGGCCCGTTCCCAAAACGACGCAACTGAGTGGATCAGCGGCAACATGCACCACAATCCCAGTTTCATGGCTGATTAGGGTATCCAATCCCTTGAGCAGGGCGCCTCCACCTGCCAGCATAATACCGCGATCGATAATGTCAGCGGCGAGTTCAGGTGGCGTACGTTCTAATGTGCGCTTCACCGCTTCAATGATGACCGAGAGCGGCTCAGACATACTTTCGCGAATTTCGGCACTTTTCACAGTCACGGTCCGAGGTAAGCCTGACAACAAATGTAGACCCCTCACTTCCATTGCGACTTCGCCTTCGTAATCTACCGGATAAGCAGACCCAATCTGAATTTTAATTTCTTCAGCAGTTCGTTCCCCAATCACTAGGTTGTGGACTTTTTTCATGTACTGCGAGATGGACTCGCTCAGTTCATCGCCGGCAACCCGCACCGACTCACTCAGCACAGTCCCCTGCAAGCTCAAAACAGCAACTTCGGTTGTACCCCCACCAATGTCGATGATCATATTGCCCGTGGGTTCTGCAACCGGCAAACCCGCCCCGATCGCAGCTGCAACAGGTTCATCAATCAGGTAAACATCCCGTGCACCTGCTTGAGAAGCCGCTTCCATAACCGCCCGCCGCTCAACCCCCGTCACACCACTGGGAATGCCAATCACAATCCGGGGAGAGACCAGAGTTCTGCCTTCGTGCACTCGCCGAATGAAGTGCTTGAGCATCAGCTCAGCCGTATCAAAATCGGCAATTACCCCATCGCGCAATGGACGCAGGGCAACCACGTTTCCAGGAGTTCGACCTAACATTCTTTTGGCATCTTCACCGACTGCCAGTGGTACCTTTTGATCCTGATCCATTGCTACTACAGAGGGTTCTTGTAGCACAATGCCCTTGCCAGACACATAAACTAGTGTGTTGGCTGTTCCCAAGTCGATACCCATATCCCTTGAAAGGGAAAAGCGTTTGAAGAGACCCACTAGTTTCTACACTCCCACAAACGAAGTACTTCTAAGTGCACCACAATAGTAACAGTAATAACCAATAACCGAGTGGATTCTATTATGTTTTGAGTTTCGAGTCTAGTCAAAGAATCCAGATTTTGTGTTCTAAGGATTTGAAAGTACCCTTCAGAAGCTTAGGGTATAGATCGGGATTAAATTTAGTCGATAGATAAGCAATCTTAGATTTTTTAATGATTTTTTCTGATGTTTGAATCTGAACTGGGTAGCCTTGATGAGGATCTGAAGAGAAGCCGGGGTGGGTCAGAACTGGACAGTAAAGGGCTGATGGTATCTTTTTTGAGAATGTAGTGTTGATGGTTTCGACAGAGAAACCTCCAACCTTGGCTGAAAGGTGTCTAAGTAAACCCTGCAAGTTTTTTTATTTTTTCTGATTATTTTTGGTCACATTTTTAGGAAATTACGGATGCGCTAAAATTACAGTACAAACGTTCTTTTTGGATATCAGGATAAATTCGGGTGTAATTCACTTTGAATGACGATAAATTGCTGGAATGAAGAATAATTTTCTGCTCCATCCTGTTGGTGATTGGGTTTAATGATTCGAGTTCTTCGATTTTTTGGCAAATACTAATTTTTGTCTTTAATATCGAGCGTTTCTATCATTTAATCGGGGGAATTTATGAGCCTGAATGTAGTGACTTTGGTGGGACGTGTGGGTGGCGATCCAGATGTCAAGTATTTTGAGTCTGGCAGTGTAAAGTGTCGGTTAACGCTGGCAGTTAATCGTCCGACTCGCAATAGTGACCAGCCAGATTGGTTCAATCTGGAATTGTGGGGCAAAGAGGCAGAAATTGCGGCAAATTACGTCCGTAAGGGTAGTTTAATTGGGATCAAAGGCGCGTTGAAGTTGGATAGTTGGAGTGATCGAGCGACGGGCGCGACGCGAACTTCGCCGGTTGTGCGGGTCGATCGCATTGAGTTACTTGGTTCCAAACGTGATGCCGAGACCAATGCAGGTAGTAGCAGTGGTGGGTACGAAGACGAATTTTAGCTTGCATTTTGGCGCATCTGCTGATCAGGGGAAGAACAATGCTTCCCCCAAGCACCAGATGCGCCTGCTCCTAACTGTTAGTAACTAATCTGCAAGGTGACCGAAGCTTCCACTTGTTGTTCGCCACCCACCACAGGGGTAGATGCTGCTTCAGCTTGGGGTGCGGCAAACTTATAGTTCACTGGTACAGGCGGTGGCGGGGCAAAGGCACCATTGACCTGGATGCTGACGACTTCTTTGCGAGTTAGGTTCAATGCGCCTAAGACGACATCGGCTTGTTGTTGAGCTTCAGTCGTCGCTTCACGTAAAGCTTGTTTTTGAGCTACCGCGATCGCCTCATCAGTCGCAATGAAGCTCACGCCATCAATGCGGGTGGCACCAGCTTTGACCGCTTCATCCAGCAGTGGACCTGCTTTTTCGGTGGCGATTCGGAAACTCACCGTGTTACTGGCAATGTATCCGATCAGCGTTTGCTTGCCATTGTCATAGCGATAATTGGGATTGAGGTTAATGCCTGTGGTTTCTAGCTTGTCAACCTTGCGCGATCGCAACAATGCCACCACCGCAGACGATCGGCTAGCCGCTTCTTGCTGGGCTGCATCTGCGGTTTTGCCCTGAGCTTCGACCCCCAGACGCACCAGCGTTAAACTCGTTGCCACATTTTCAGTTCCCCGTCCCGATACCGTGAGTGTTCTCAACATCTTTTCTTGTGCCAGCGCCGGACTCAGTAAAGTCAGACTCAAAAATCCCAACGTTAGGGGCAATACCTTCAAGCAATTCCAGCCGGAGACTGGTTGGGCTAATTTCATAAAACTCCTCACTTCAGAGTGTTAGGCTTTCTTGGATTCTTCTAATTTGCCACTCAAACCGCACAAGAGTGACTCTGGTTACAGTTTTAGATACCTTTTTATGGTATTAGAATTTGGCTTGAAATTGGAGTATTTGAAGAATATCGGTATCGTGAGCAGTCATGACTCAAACGGTTAGTATACGGATAGGAGACTGGGTCAGCATGACCTACTGACTCGCGGGGACTTAACCGAGATAATTTCCAGCAATTTCCTAGAGCTTTTCTAAAAACAATTTACCGTTAGGGTAGGGGTATAATGACGCTCCTTTTTACCAATTTGTAATCCGGGCATTGGGTTGTTGGAAGCCATCTAAATAGATGACGCTAATGAGCTAATTTTGCTCCACATGTCAGCTTTTGAAGGAAATCGAGACAAAAATCGCTCAATCCCCGTCGATCGCTTAAGCACAGATGTGCGATGCAGAATTGCTAAAATCGCCAATCTAAAATCGCCAATTTGCACTCCTCCTCCATGGATCTCATTCTTTGTCATACAACTGCGGATTTTGATGCGCTAGGGGCAGCTGTGGGGCTGACATTGCTACGACCAGGCGCAAGAATTGTGCTAACGGGTGGCGCCCATTTGACAGTACGAGAGTTTTTGGCATTGCATCGGGATGAATATGCATTAATTGAGCGACGAGCGGTAAACCCTGATCAGATTCGATCGCTTTGGGTTGTGGATACGCAAAGTCGATCGCGTTTAGGCAAAGCTGCTGAGTGGCTTGATCGTCCCGGACTGGAGATTGGCATCTACGATCACCATCCCGGGATAGGGCGAGATATTCCGGCAACCTTTATGCAAATTGAAACAGTGGGTGCCACTTCCACTTTAATTGTGGAGCAATTGCAAGCCCAGCAAATCAACCTGACACCCGCACAAGCAACTGTAATGGCATTGGGCATCCATGTAGATACGGGATCACTGACCTTTGACCACACCACTCCTCGCGATGCGCTGGCGCTGGCGTGGTTGATGTCCCAAGGAGCCAGTCTGAGGGCGATCGCAGAATACATTGAGCCAGGTCTACCGCCCCACCTGCAAGAATTGCTAACCACTGCGTTGGAACGAGTGCAGACAGAAATCGTTCGAGGCTACAGCCTATCCTGGGTGATTTTGAAAACAGACGAGTTTGTGCCGGGTTTGTCCAGTCTGGTGCATCGACTGATGGATTTGACAGAAAGCGATGCCATTCTGCTGGCAAACCAGTTTTGCAAAAATGCGGCCTGCCGAGCTGGCGAAGCAACAATGGAAGAGATGGGATTGGCAGTGATTGGACGATCGCGAATTGAGGGGACCGACCTCAACTCATTATTCCAGTTATTGGGTGGAGGTGGACATCCTAGAGCCGCAGCCGTGACCACGCGCAGTGCCAATCCCCAAACAGTTTTAACAAAACTGTTCTTTCAATTGAAGCAACAGATTCCTCACCCGCAAACTGCCAGGGATTTGATGTCTTCCCCGGTGAGAACAATTCTTCCTGACACAACGATCGATGAAGCTCAACGAATTTTATTGCGGTATGGACATTCGGGGCTATCAGTGGTTGATGCGACGCAAGCCCTAGTGGGAATTATTTCTCGTCGAGATATTGATATTGCTTTGCATCATGGGTTCAGTCATGCTCCCGTCAAAGGATATATGACCACGAATCTGAAGGTGATTACTCCCGAGGCTCTGTTGCCTGAAATTGAATCTTTGATGGTGACCTATGACATCGGTCGCTTACCCGTTTTGGAGCAAGGACAACTGGTGGGCATCGTCACTCGCACAGATGTATTGCGACAACTGCATCAGCAAATTAAACATGAGCACAGGCGCGAGTTCCCCCATTGGGATAGCTCCGGTTTGACGCTGCACGCTTCTCTCGATCGCCTCCTGCCTGAGTTGCAACACCTGCTGACAACCGCTGCCCAGCAGGCAGAACAACGTGGTTGGCATCTCTATCTGGTGGGGGGAGCTGTACGAGATTTGCTGCTAGCCAATCTGGATGAACAGGTCGGTTTGAGTGATATCGATCTGGTGGTGGATGGATTCCACCGATCGGCAGATGTGGGTGCGGGGGTAGAGCTTGCCCGATCGCTCCAACACCTCTATCCCCAGGCTCGTTTGGAAGTGCACGGACGCTTTCAAACTGCAGCTTTGCTCTGGCACAAAGACGCCATCTTAGACTCTCTCTGGATCGACATTGCGACCGCTCGTACCGAGTTCTATCCTTATCCAGCTGCCAATCCAGAAGTAGAAGCCAGTTCCATTCGACAAGATTTATATCGACGAGATTTTACAATTAACGCTTTAGCATTGCGGTTAACCTGCCCCCATCAAGGGGAAATTCTGGACTTTTTTGGGGGATGGTTAGATTTACAGGCAAAGCAAATTCGGGTACTCCACGCTAACAGTTTTATCGAAGACCCAACCCGCATCTATCGGGCCGTGCGGTTTGCTGTGCGTTTGGGTTTCCAAATCGATCCCCAAACAGAGGGCTATATTCGCCATGCGATCGCCAGTGGGATTTACAACCGATTGCAAGGTGAGAATAGCAAAGCTCCGGCACTACAAACCCGCTTGAAGATGGAATTGAAATATATTCTGCAATCTGCTTATTGGAAGCCAGCTTTGACGCTATTGTCCGATTTGGGTGCGCTTCAGTGTATTCACGCCAGTCTAGAGATGGATAGAACCCTATGGTGGCAAGTCCGATTGGCAGATCGTTGGCTCAGACGGTTTGATCCTACCCAGAGACTCGCTCACTGGCAAATGCTGTTGGAAGTGCTTTTGGCAAAGCTGGCTCCTGAATATCGAGGGGATGTTGCAATACGCCTGCAATTGCCCCTGGATAGCATTGAGCGATTGCAGCAATTGGCATCGATTCAAGCTAAATTGGCAGCAGACTTGGTGAAGTGCGATCGTCCTAGCCAAATCGTGCAGTTGCTTACCCCGTATGATTTGGCAACTCTATTGCTGGTGACGATCCAAAGTCCCCGCTCTCTACGCCGACCGATCTGGCAATACCTTACTAACTGGTCACTAGTGCCCCCACCATTGGATGGCAATGCTTTGAAAGCCCTGGGTTACAAACCCAGTAAGCAATTCAAACAAATTCTGGAAACGCTTTTAGCTGCCCGATTAGATGGTGAAATTGACTCAGAATATCAACAAATACTAGCTTTTTTGGAAAAAAACTTTCCCACAAACTATGAAATGCCACATTAAAAGGTGGGTTATAAATAAATAAAATATCTCCCTAAAGCAATAATCAAGAGCGTTTTGGAGCAGAGGAACTAACAAACCAGGAACTTTAGCTTATGAGTATTTAGAACACTCGAGTACAGAATTATAATCGGTCTCTTAGGAATAAAGAACAAGCAACGCCATTAGCAAGCAAAAACTGGATAAACATCCAATCACTACCATCAATAAAACTCGAATATTTACTACAAAGGGAATATCTTTAGGCAGTGTACCTGTAAGCCACAAAGCTATTGAAATCAGTAAAGGAAATAAATATCTTCCTGAGCTTGATAGTCGATCGTCCAGGCATGATAAATTGCCAGTAACCAATTCAGAATGAACACAAAGAAGCCAACAATTGTTCCAACAAAGAAGACTGAATCGTGCCACCATTCAATTAAAAAATTTGTTTTGGCAGTGAATAAGAATCCTGTCAGAATGCCCAGTCCTGTCCAATCTATAATTTCCATTGCTCTACCGGTTTAGAGCGAGCTGTCCAGATAAATAGCAATAAATTGATCGAAAGTGCCCATGCATCAGAATTAATAATAAGCGTAGATGTAAGAGACTTGTGGAATGCAAAGTAGTACATACCCAATAGCAGTAAGTTTAATATCTTTCTGCCTAAAAATTATCCAGAGGGCGATGCTCCATAAAATTGCCTGAAGTGCTCTATAAAACAGATAACTTGTTTCAGTTCCAGTAAAAATTTCCCATAATTTTCCTATATTTCCATAAAAAATGTAAACAAATTCCTGATAAAAGATTCGACTTAAACCGTAGGAACCATAAAAAATTCTTGGTCCCTCTGAGCCTAAATTAGGGGAAAGAATTGACCTCTAAAATAGAGACAAGCGTTCAAATAGGTAGGTTCATCTGCATGCATTCGCTGGAAATGAACAAACCATGCAAGACAGAATACAGATAAGTTAGACAGCACAATTACAGTGTTTTTAAAGGAGTTTGAAGCGATTAACTGACGAAAATTAAGGTGGCTATCTAACCTTCTGAAGGTAAACCAAAAAATTTAAATTAAGTAATTTTCTCAACACTCTGCATGAACTTCCTGCAGTACGCTTTTGACTGCAGCCCATCCTAAATTACTAGAATCGCAAAAGCTTATTACCGAAAATTTACCTTTTCAAAAGACTTGTGATGAGATTTCGCAACTATACTATCCGACGAGATGCACGCAACCTGCTGGGTATGCATATCATGCTGAATCGCAACCTGACGTATTTTCTAGTCACTTTGGCACTAAATAGCTAGCTGTTGGTTTGACCTTTCACTGGCCTCCACAGAATGGTTTCTGCTAAGGCTTCCAAGCGCTCGAGTCTACTGGATTACTTGACCGTCATTCTGGATGCATGTTTGTTGTGTGATACCCATGCTTGGGATGGTGACAATGCCAGCAGAAGCCGCCAATCAGGGCAAGGGTTGTTGGGTCGAAACGGGAGAGAACCCGCTGTTGTTGCCTGTCTGGTTGGGGGCAGGTGAGGAGGCGGAATGGGGTTGATTTGCCGAGGTTGCACTGGGTCCACTCAAAATGGGTTCCAACTCAGGTTGGAGTTGCAATTGCTGCATTTGACTAGTCCATTGTTCAATCTTGCCACGAGCTTCTTCGTAGAGTGAACGACCATAGTCAATTTGGTTGGCTTCGGAGATAGCTGCCTGTAGCGAAGTAACATCCCCCTTTGCTGCCAGGCTCATAGCGCGGGTGAGGTGAGGACGATCTTCGATCATTTCCAGTTGTTGGCTCCAGTTCGACACCAACATTTGGGCGACTTTGTACTGGCTACCATAGACCTGATTCGCTTCATCGATCGCGGCGCTTAAATTTTTGGCATCGCCTGTACTTGCCAGTACACGCGCTTTTTTGAGATGAGTCAGTTCTTCAGTTTCTTGTTCTTGTCGCCACCGTGCCAACACATCTTCGGGTGAGTTAGATTTGCGACGTTTTGCAGTTTTTGGCTTATTGTCGCTATCTTCTCTAGCAATGCGGATTTTCTCCATCAACTCCTCATATCGAGTGGTCGCCCAATACTCATTGCCGCTGTTGAGTAATTGCTTGGCGCTGCCGAACGCATCAGACCACTGAGATTGGTCGATCGCATTTTCCGCATCTTCGTAAGCCATTTCTGCTTTCGACCAAATCGATTCCCACTGGGCAACTCGATCATTGATCTGTCGATTAATTTCTGGCATGAGTGGAATCTGGCGAGCAGTGGCAACCGCATCTTCCTTCTTGCCTTGCTGAAAAGTTGCCTCAGCCAGTTCCAAAATTTCTAAAGACCACTGCCGCGCCAGACGATCGCCCTGAGCGTGTAAAGCATGGTCATTCGGTAACCCTTCTACTAGTCGAATCGCATCTAATAAGTTTTCTGGAGTTTTATCACTTGCCAGTTTCTGCGCACAGTAGAGCCGTAAGGATGGCGATTCATCAATTTGGATAGAGTTGCAGCTGGAAAATTCTGGCAGCTTGAGCAGCATGGATAAGCCCAGCATACCGACCCCGATCGGCAGTAGCGCAATAACCAGCAAAATCAGCCAACGTCCCACCAGTAGTTTCCAATCGTTGGTTGCGCCTAAAAGCGATAAAGCCCAAGACAAACTAGCATTCGGCGAAACCGAAAGTTTAGCGGAGCGGGAATTTTTGGCCGGCAAATTTGGGAGCTGAGAAGGAGGAAGCACGGTACAAAAGCCCTTGCAGTACCTTATTGTCCAAATATCTTACAAAATCGATTTCTGGTTTGTCGCCCGTATGTTCGGAGCAATGATGCGCAACCAGACAATAACGTCACCATTTTACAGGTTTCTAGCGGGGAACTTTTTCTTGTTCTGATTCAGTCATTTCGATTGGGCCTGATTCGGGAGGCGATTCCAGCTCTTCTGTTTGGGTGGGTGTCCGTTTAGAAAATCCCCATGTAAAGAACAGGGCAATCAATATCACCATCAGCCATTCTGGCAAGACGGCGTCCAGACTAAAGGCTTTGCAGAGCAGCCGAATGCCAACCAGAGCAACGGTGGTGTATCCAGCATCTTCGAGATAAACAAATTCATCCAGCCACCGAATAAAGAGTTCTGCCATAAACCGCAAGGCAATAATGCCAATTAGCCCACCTGTGATGACTAACCAAATTTCTTGAGAAATTGCGATTGCAGTAGTCACGCTGTCCAAAGAGAATGCCAGATCGGTCAGGGCAATCAGCGGGATTGCCTGCCAAAGTGAAGAAAACTTGGGTCCATGGTGGTGATGAGAGGTTCCAGAGGTCTTGTCTTCATCGGATGTGAAGTATTGGAAGACTAACCACAATAGGTAGGCAGCTCCCATGAACTCAAATTGCCAGAATTTGGTCACCCAGGTAGCGGTCAAAATTAACCCAACGCGCAAAATAAACGCTGCTACCAAACCCAAGTTCAGTGCCTGGCGTTGCATTTTGCCGCCTTCTAAACCCTGAGCGATCGCTGCCAGGGCGATCGCATTATCCGCAGATAAAACAGCCTCTAGCGCTACCAGCACGGGTAGCAGTAGCAGCATTTCAACTCCAAAATTAGGAGAATAATCGAAAAGATGGTCTAGCATTGAAAAAATATTTACATCAAAGAGTTGAAAATCACCATTCGTCGGCTAAAAATAACAAAGCGATACTCAAGCCTATCTCTTAGTCTAAGGGACTGACCAAACGGTTTCCTCACGAAAGGGAAAAAGTGAGTGGTCGCAATAGATTCAATTGTGTGAAAGGGAGAAAAATATTCACCCCTTTCAGGCTTGAAAAGTCGCAAATTCTGTTGCATCTTGTAACAAGCTATTCCCCAAATGAACAATTTGATCGACATTGAGGAACTATATACCCTGACATAAGGAGTTTTCAAACAATGGCTTTATCGGATACGCAAGTTTGGGTGGCATTGCTGATTGCTTTGTTCCCTGGTATTCTGGCTGTTCGGTTAGCGACCGAGCTATATAAGTAACCTCTCGTTGCTGGATTGCAAGAAGCCTACCGATCGATTGGCATTCAGGTTTTCAGATCACTCCCCAAGTCATTGGTTAGGGGGTATTCTGGGAATGCTGAAATTCAACGGTTGGATTCAGGCTTCTTGCCAGTAGTGATGTACTGGTTTCCGGCTAATTTATTCTCATTTCCTGCCTAAACGGCTTTTCTGAAATTTCTATGAATGCACTTCAACCGCAAAGCCCCTATTCGCCGCCGGTCAGACATCTTCGCACAGCTCCTCAGCCTGTGCAGCAGAAAAAGCGCACTCCCCATCGGGCGATCGCGATCGAAACAACGGCAAAGCTAGCGGTTAATGTGGTTTTTTCAGTCGCAGCGGTTTTAACGTTGATTCAGCTTCTACCCTATTGCGAATCCCAATGGACAAAACTGCAAGAAGTCAAGTTAGAAAAGCTGCGTGCTAGCAAGCGAGTCGATCTTCTGGATCTAGAATTTAATCGCCATTTTGATCCCAGTCAGGCTAGGGTCATCATGCAAGAGCAAAGTAATCGGATTGGCGATCAGCGGCAACGAATTTTCTTCACTAATTCTGCAGAGGCTGAAGGTGTGGCTCAGACACCCTAGTTTTGGACGACAGCACTATTATTCTGAAGAGTTTGAGCTTAAAACTGGACAACATTTGTGCGATCGACTCTATCTCACTGAACTAATACACGGATGGATTCTACTTTGTAGAGCAAAAACAAGGGGCTGAATCAGCCCCTTGTTTTAGTTTCAGGAATATTTGTTGTTTTAGCGGAGTCCCGCCTCTCTGCATTGGCAAGATAGCAAATAAAATCTTCATGTTCTAGCACCCTGGAGATACAACTGATGGAAAAAATGGGCTTTCAAGGGCTTGCATAAGAATCCCCCAGATGAATGGAAATAGGTTTTTGGGAGTCGCCCAACGCTGCCAAAACTTGAGCCAGAAGTCTATGCTGAGGGGATCAGCTCGCTTAACCAATTGGTAACTTGTAGCCTCAACCGGAGGGAAATATCTGCACTGTCGATGGCAGCCTCAGGAAGTTTTTCCAATGCTCTACAGTAGTCTGCGATCGCGCAGTTCCAGTCTCCTAGCAGGTGAGAGGTGCGCCCGCGCTCGGCGTATAGGTGCCCAATGAGTGGGGATGTGGCTGTAGTAGCAAGGAGAAATTGAAGGGCAAAATCGAAATTTTCAACCGCTTGTTCGTACATTTCCAAATCTCGAAATGTAATGCCTTGGTTGATCCAGGCGCGGATGTTCCCAGGATCGAGGTCAATAGCCATCCCATAATCAGCAATAGCTTCTGCTAATCGCCCTGCTGCAGCATAGTAGTTTGCTCGGTTATTGTAGACATTGGCAAGTCGAGGGTTAAGTTGGAGCGCGCGATCGTAATCCAGGAGCGCACTTTCCGATTGACCACTCTGAAAATGAACCAATCCTCGGTTGTTATAGTCAATGGCACTGTTGGGATTGGCTGTGATTAAGCGATCAAAAACGGCGATCGCTTCCGCAAAGTGACCCTGTTGTGCTTTCATTAAAGCCCGTTGGCGCAAATGTAGAACTGATTCTTGCTGATGTTGATGAGATAAAGCTGCTTGACCATAAATCAGATTTTGGCCGTTTGGACGTATGGCTTTTCGGCTTCTGCGTAGACTGGTTTGGGCAAATTTGGAACTGATTCTCATTCCTGAAACCGTTTTCGCCAGATGCAAAGCTCTAGAAGGGGGCTGGCGGTCAGAAAAAGCGTTTACGTTCATGCCATCCTCGCTGTACTCTCTAGATCCAAGATTAAGAATTGGCTCTCCCAAACAGGTCTTTCTTTGTGTCAGTTATTCATCTGTCCGGTCAGAGTTTCAGTAGATCGCCCTGTTCAATGCAGATGACAAGTTACTATGGGGTAAGAGAAGAGCACAATGGACAGCAAGGAATGCCGATCTTGTGTTCTGTACTCTGGAATAACCGTTTGTGTTTAAAAAAAGACCTTTTCGATCTCGAAGTTCTCTGACTTTCAACGTTCCTAGTGATATAGAAAATTCATCATCCTGGCAATGTCTCGACCCTTTTATCGGAAATCGGTCAGTTTTATAGATTTATAGAAAATTCTTGATATTGACTTAAACTCCAAGAAATGTGGGGATAGTCGCTAGAGTTGGTAAGATTGGCAAAGTGAAAACTGTATGAGGTTGAAACTGGACGCTTTATGTCAACTGCTGCCTATCCCAAAGCCCCTGATTTGTCCACAGAAGACTATGTGGTTCTGGGCGTAGCGACCTGCTTCATCAAAGAAGACGGTGAAGTTCACGAAGTCAACGTTTTAGAACCTATTCCCTCGGCTGCATTAGAGGCGATCGTCAAAGGTATCCCAACCTCTTATGCCCTAGCGATGGGTACGACGCTAGGAACTGTGCTGCCTGATGAAACGCCTCAATTGCCCCAGGATGTAGCGGCAGCAACCCAGCTTTGTGATGAATTTGTCGATCGTCTATTTGCAGCGGCTCGTACCTACAAAGCCCGCTCAGTCGCCAAAGAGCACATTCCCCAAGGTTCAACCCGGACTGATTTTAATTACTCAACCGAACGCAAACGGGTGTTAAATTCTCAACGAATTGTCAAAGTTGAGGATAATGTCAAACAGCACGAGTATACTCATCAAGTTTTGTAGATATTCAGATAGGTAGCTCTTGCTCTTGTCTTCGCCCCCTTGTCTTCTGGGTTGTGCTCAAATCGTAATGATTTTGCGTTTGGCATGATAGCGCCTAGCATCACTCATCATTACCTCTTAAGATCTCCCCTCTCCTGAATCCCTTCTTTTTCAATTTCCACATGCTGAAACTTTACGGTGGCGCACGTAGCCGAGCAACAATTGTTCGCTGGTATTTGGAAGAACTAGCAGTTCCCTATGACTTTGTCTTGCTCGATATGCAAGCTGGAGAGCATCTAGAGTCAGCCTATCTGGCGATTAATCCGTTTGGCAAAGTACCTGGGATCGTTGATGGTACCTTTCATCAATGGGAATCGGGCGCCATTTTACTATATCTAGAAGAGAAATATGGCAAGTCATCTCTAACGCTAGAAGCACGGGCTGAAATCGCGCAATGGGTAATTTTTGCTAATGCCACCTTGGGTCCGGGGATTTTTGTCGAAGCGAGCCGGGAGCGAGAAATGCCCCGCCTGCTCGGGCCGTTAAATCAGATCTTGGGACAACAATCTTTTTTGGTTGGTGACCAACTGAGTGCCGCAGATATTGCGGTTGGGGCAATCCTCTGGTATATCCCCTTCATGCTGAAGCTGGATTTGGGAGGTTACCCCGCGATCGTCGCTTACACTCAGCGATTATCCGCCCGCCCTGCCTTCCAAAAGGCTTTTGCGGGAAGATAGAAATAAACAAACTCACTTTTTCAACAACAGGTAGTAGAGTTGCCCGGTTGAGTTAATCAGACCGGCACGCGCCCCTGCGCTTATCCCCGTGCCCATAAAAATATCCACTCGACCGGGACCGATAATTGCACCGCCAGTATCTTGATCTAAAACATAACGGCTGTTCAGTCGCTGTTCTAAATTTCCCGACGAATTGGGACTGGGGATCTGAACTTGCATGAGTGCGAGTGCTCCGGGGGGAAACTGGGTTTTGTCGGTCGCGATCGAACGTTCTGCCGTGACTGGAACCCCTAAGCTCCCTGTCGCTGGTGCACCCCCCGTTTCTCGAAAAAAGACAAACCGCTGGTTCCGGGGCAGATACTTGCTGAGATCCTGGGGGTTGCGCTCAAAATATGCTTGTAGTGCGGATAAAGTCAAATCTTCTTGACGCAGCTTGCCATCTTTTACTAACTCTCGTCCAATTCCAGTGTACGGATAGTGGGTATGTCCAGCAAAACCAAGGGTCATGGTACTACCATCGGTCAGTTGCAAGCGAGACGATCCCTGCACCTGGATTAAAAAAGCTTCCAAACGATCGCGCAACCAGACCAATTCCAACCCTTTTAGCCGACCTTGCCGACCTTGTAGTCCATCTACTCCCTCTAATTGCAGTCTTGTGGGGTGTGGCTGACTCCACGTTGCCAGATCGGCAGGAAGGCGATAGAGGGGGTAGCGATATTGGCTTGTCTGAACCCGACTGGCACGATGAACTGGTTCAAAGTAGCCTGTAAAAGCCACCGTTCCTTTGCCATCTTTCCCAGTTGCTTGCAACAGAACAAACTCTTGTTGGATTACTCTTTGTAGGTTGGCATTGTTCTTACAAGTTCTGACTAGCTCACGAAAGCGCTTTAGACTGCGGTAGACGAGATCATGCGTGATGCCAGGAACTGAATAACGACGATAATCAGCGATCGCTTTGGGCGTTTGCAGGTACCGCAAACTGTGATCCACCGCGCCTAAAAGTAAGGAACGATCAGAGGGCTGTGCAGTGAGTTCACAGAAGTGCTCAGTTGCTTGCACATTGACTGGAAGTGGTTTTGGAAAAAGGGGGCGCGATGGCAACGCAAAAGCAACATTTTGCCATGAACCCAAAAGAACACCGACACCAAACCAGCCGGCAATTATCTTCTGGCAGACAAATTTCGCGATCGTCATAACGAAACTGATGCTGAAATACTCAGCACTTAAACAACACAACTCTACTTTTCTGAAATCTTACGAGCAAAAATCGCTAGTAGCGTTCAACGCTGGAACTGAACACAGGTTCCACGCGGATGCCAATAACTCGAGAAGGGCGAACCACCATATATTCTCCTTGAATATTTTTAATTGGCACGCTAATAAAATCATCAGAACTACTTTTCGGCACTAGTTCACCGCTATACCATTTTTGAAACTCTTGAATAGTTGGAAACCGCACTTCTTCCCGGTGTCCCCCTTCAATCAAAATATGGACAGCATACTCAGTCGGAGTCCGAGCATACTTACTCCGACGCTGTTCTCCCGCAGTTGCTTCGTTTAAACCACCAGTCATACAACGTTTACTCTCGTCCTCGTTATGATCTCCACCATTATCCAGCAGCTAAGACACGATGCAGCGACCTCCAGAAAAACCTCAATGATTCGAGTAATTGAGGCTGCAAACATCTGAGATGTCCATAATAGCTTTGCTCACAGATTTGTCCCAATGATTCTCTTATCAAGATTTGATGAAAAAACATTTCGGACTGTACCGGACAATTTCTCGACTTGTTACGAACTGCCCCTCCATAAAGTCGCTATGTGAACAAGTTAAACCGCTGTAGCTGCACTTCAACCAATCCCATTAGGTTTTTACGCAATTGAGCACGATCGCGGAACATCAATCGATTCTGGCTAGGCAGATCGAAGGGAAACTGTCCGTGCAGATCCGCTCGCTCCATTTGCGTGAGCAAAATCTGCTCACTACGCTTGCAATGCAATGCGTAGCCGATCTCGGTACAAACTTTGGGACTGGGAATCAATTGAGCAGGAGAAGCATTGATTTGGGTAATGGGCGTGACATCTGCCAGAAATAGTAGGCTTTTACGAATCGATCTCATTAAGGTGCTGTTGAGCCGAACCGGTCCATCGGTCAAACGATGTGATTCTTTCAAAGCTAAAGGAAACCGAGAACGTTTATTGAGTTTGTCTAACGAACTTTGCAACTCTTCCCGGAGTAACTCACTCGATTCGGCATATTCTGTCTGATAGCAAAGGAAAATCGTTGGCTCCAGTTGCGCCATGACATCCTGTTTGGTGAAGTAAATTTCGTGGCTAATCAAATCAATATTCGAGATCGCATAGCTGCCACTCCCTTCGATGTAGAACTCAACTGCTTCACCTTCCAGATAGTGTTGGAACCAGTCCGATCGTTTAACCTCGTCACTATCCTCTAAAAAATCGGCGCGCAGAGCAGACTTTAATAGGCTATTTTTGCTCAGCCGCAAATCATGTGGACGTTGTTCCAACTCTCGAATTGGCTCATATTCCCGGAGATACCAGGCTTTCAGGGCAATAATTGCCATGGCTGCTCTGCCTCATTAAACTTTCTGTAGGATAGCTGAACTTCAACCATAATGCTCATTGAGAGCGATCAGTTTATTGTTTTTCTTTGGCTAGTCTCTAATTCAACGGCAATTAAGGAAATTTGAAACTCGACCGTCCCACCTTCGGCAGTTAGAGGCCTTGCTCAAGTCCTGAGATTTGCTGAATGAAATTTCTGGTTTTTAAGCTTTCTATGTTAATAAAAACTTGGGGATATCAACTCCGTCAGAGACCACAACGTTTCGTCCCTACGAGTACAATCTATGGCACCCATCAAAATATTTTTTTAGAAAACAAAATTAAGGCATATTAGAGAGATTTAAAAACACAACAGCACCCAAGCCTAATTTCTTGAGTGATCTCCTCTCCTAGGGCATCCTACATAGAGCTAAACTGCTGAGACGCTTTACCGAATCACTCAACTCAGCAAGTTGAAAAACTCTCGATTTACCAAAATGAGGAAATATCAAGCTTTAGTTTGGGTGCTGACGTGTTTGGACGAGACAGATTCAAATAAAACAGCGCTTTTTACCTCTTAGCTAACGTGAACTTGGCTGTTGTATCTGCCAGGGAAGCCCAATTGCTTCACTTACTACAATAACAACTATTCTGAGAGGAACAAGCCAATGAAACTAAAATTAACTTTCAATTTAAAAGTCCGCTCTCGAAACAATTTCTAGCGCTATAACCTCTTCTGAAAAAGAGTTTCAGCAAATAGACTTTTATCTAGCTACTCCATAAATGGGTCAATTTACTCGATTTAAATCCATCAAAAATGAATTTTTGAGCATAAAATCTAAGTCTTGTTAAAATGAACCCTTTACTTGATTAAGCTGATCTTTTCACTATTTAGAATTTGTTCGGAAAATAGTTTAAAACTTAGTAGAGTTGATGAATTTTACAGCGATCTCATCTAGATTGCAGAAAGATTGGTGCTGGAAATTCCTCCTATACCCTAATTGGGTTTGTTTATTTATAGGGTTGAGAGGAGATCGCGATCTGAGTCCAGCGATCGCGATCGCTCAAGCCACTGCTCAACAGTAGAGCGTTATATCTTCGCCACACTCATCTGCCAGATAGCACAATGCCCGAAACCGAAGTGCAATAACCTGTTCATAGAGCGGGTTGAGCTTGCACATGGGGGGGATGTAGAGAATGGTGCGCCCCATGAACTTGATTTCGCGCTCAAATGGACAGCGGGCAGGAATGGACTGGCATAGGCGGTGAGCCAGATCAGGATTGCGGATTTCGATGTTGTCTAGCCACTGACGCAAGGGTTGCAGCAAATCAAAGCTCAGCATTGATTGAGAGGCGATGGAGTAAGCCGACTGGCTGTTGATGCTGATGTCTTTTCGGCTAAGCCAGATCCAACTGGTCAGGGCAAGGTTGTCTGTGGTTTGATGAAACGGGTTCATGGTTCTCAATTCACCTGGGTGAAGGGTGCTTAATCACTTATCTGTCGGTTCGCAATGCGTTATGCGGCAACGGGTAAGTAGCTGGGCTAAATTAAATTGAATTGAAGATGTTTTTGGGGGTGGAGGAGGTACCCTCCTGCCTGGGGGTGCAGCCCCCAAACCCCTTTCTTACAATTAATTAGACCTACTTATTAGGAGTGAATATGCTTTGAAAAACTTTTGAGATGCTTTACGGCAACCAGATGGGGTTAGTGTTGACCAGCTTTGGATCACAAGCCTATCGCTTGGGCAAATTGAGGTTTTGCTTGTCATCCCTGCGGCCCTGGCTCGGCATTCATGGGTGAATGCTGTGTGTGATTGGATAGTCTGATTTTGCCCAGCGAACTTCGTGAAACTAATGGGCAAAATTACGGAATTTCGACTGACGTAAATTCTCAAGTTCAGAGACTTTACTCAAGAAGGGATGTTTTTCTTTGATCGTGAGAGCGATCGTTGCAAGAGGATAAAATGGGAGATTTAGCCTAAATTTTATGCATCAAAAAAGACCTTGAAATCTTTTAGATTTCAAGGTCTTAGGTGTCTGATCTCACCTATTGGGAACTTCTAAAGGACTCCAATCATCGATCCCCAATTCTGGTGATTTCAAAGGGATAAGGTTAATGGTCAACGAATCTCCAGTAGTCCATTAAAGGCTTTTAGTGCCCGTCCCGCTCGCTCTTGCATTGATTGTTCAAATAAATTTGCTGAGAAGCAAATCCAGGCAAATCAGCCTTGTCGATCGCAAACACAAAGAATTGGTTGGGGTTGGGAAAGCCGGTTGGATGGTTCGTGTCCGTAACCGTGCCAATGAAGTCGTTGTCATTGGCGATAAAAAGCGTGTGCTTAGTGACGCCATTAATTACAACATCTGGACCAAATGCAATTCCTTCAATTTTGGCAGGGATATTGGTGCTGCTAATCCCGTTAGCATTCAGTGCAGTGACCAAATCAAGGAAGAGCGTTTTGCTAACTGTTTTACCAACCAGGTTGGCTGCACCGCTAATGCTACTAACCTCTGGAGCACCCGTCAAATCAATCCGGTAAAGCTTCTTGAACAGGGCAACGGAGTTATCTCCTAATCCTTTACCATCCCGTTCATCTACTAAGAATTCATGCTCATTGATCGCTACAATCTCGCTCACAATACCATATTTGGGTTTAGCAACAGTCCCAATATTGTCGAGTTCATAGGCATACTCTTGAGTAGCGCCTGTTTTGATATCAATCTTGACAATCCTAATATCGGGGGCATTGGTGCCGCCATCCTGGATCAAAGGACTTTGCATTACACCAAACAAAGTTTTACCATCCGGAGTGATAGCAAGACCCTCCATGCCTTTGTTTGCAACCCGTCCCGATGTGTTCCCATTGATTTCTGTATTACCTACAGGACTTAAATTGCTGATTGCAAACTTGGCGGGAAGCGTAAAGGTTCTAATGCGTCGTCCGTCGCGATTGAATTGGTATATGTAAGGACCGTATTCATCAGAGATAAATACACTGCCGCCATCATTGGCTACCCGTACACCCTCCGGATCGAAACGCCCATTATTGGGGTTGGTTGAAGATTGGGTTGGGTCAAAATTGTCTGAGCGCCCAACGAAATAGCTTCGGGTTTGGGTATTGAGCGCTGGCTTGCCACTCCCTAACCCTAACCCTGCACCTGTGCCGTAGTAGAGTGGTGTTCTGCTAAATAGTGGTGTTGTACCCGTGAGAGAAGAAGCGAGTGTGAATGGCAGGGCAGCGCCAGGTTGGCTAGGGACAAGGCGCAGATTGAGCACTTGAAATCGGTTGATGTAGGATGTAGTGTCATCTACGGCACTGTTGTAGGGGGTTGCATTGGGACCACGATCGGGCGTTGCGATAAAAGCATTGCAACCAGCGTAGGCAAGTCCTGATCCTAATCCACCGAGAATATTTCCTGGCACACCACTTTCTAGTGCAGCGCTAGTTTGGTTGGCGAGATCTTGAGTGTTACCGTCCAACTTGCCGATCGCAATGAGTTGAGGATTCGCGTAAGCAGCAGGAGCCGTTATCAGCGAAGTTAAAAGAAAAAGGCTGAGGCTTTTCTTGAACATAATGGTTGTGGTTTGAATGGTGGTTGCATTGGCACTCCTCATTCTTATGTCCAAGAGTTAAGCGGAGATTATCGATGTGTTATTTCTGACTTTTAGTATCGGGAAATTACTGAATCTTTACCTGTAGAGTAGAACTGAGAGGGTTAATATGAAGAGTGTGATATATGAGATTGCTTTGAGTCAAGAGTGTGATGAGTCTCGGATGCCTTTATCTCTTTAATGATGAGTTTGCAAGGGATAAGGTTTAGGCTTGGCTATTAATTATTTCTGTTAATCCAACGAGAAGCAATCTGTAATAATCTATAAGTTCTTAGAGTTCGGGCAATTCGTGTTGGACAATATTGGTCAATAGCGCTACAGGTTGATTTCTAGAACCTTTATTCTTTCTTTCCATGCGTCTTTCTCAGCGACCGCCCCAATCGGAGGTGGAGACTCGAACTCGTATTCTGAAGTCGGCAGAGCGATTGTTTGCCCGTCAGGGATACGATGGCACAACCACTCGTGATCTGGCACAGACTGCTGGCATTGCGGAGGGGACTCTATTTCGCTACTTTGAAAATAAAAAGGCGATTTTGATTGAGGTCGCGACTCAAGGTTGGGTTGAGATTTTGACCGATTTGCTGACTGAGCTAAGCGAAATGGGTAGCTATAAGGCGGTTGCTCAGGTGATGCGGCGGCGAATGCTCAATCTGCATCAGAATTCCGATATGATGCGGGTTTGTTTTATGGAAGCACAGTTTCATCCAGATCTGCGCGATCGCATTCAAGCAGAAGTGATCAGCAAAATGATGGATGTCGCTGAAGCTTTTTTTCAAACTGCAATGGATCAGGGAGTCTACCGTCCCATGAATCCGAAGGTGGTGGCGCGAGTTTTTCTCGGCATGTTTGCAGTTGCCGGGTTCAGCGATGAAACAATCATGTCGCCTAATTCTTCCCCCAAGGAAATGCAGGAAATGGCAGAAGGAATTGCAGAAATTTTCTTAAATGGGGTGCTAGCTGACAATGCAGTAAGCTGATAGGCGTTTTTTAACACGATCGGACTACCAGCTATGCAAATCTCAAGTACCCAACCCACTTTAGACAATTCCTTGAGCCAGCCTCTGGCAGAGACTTTACGTCAACGTCGTCAATGTTTAGCCAACCAGATTGACTTTCCGGTGCTGCTGTGGTCTGGAAGGAGTAGTCCGCGAAATTTTCCTGCAAACGTTTATCCTTTTCGAGCCAGTAGTCATTTTCTCTACTTTGCTGGTATCGCTTTAGAGAATACGGTAATTCGGTTGGATGGTGGCAAACTCACACTGTTTATGGATGAGGGAACAGCGGCAGCGGCGCTGTGGCACGGAGATATGCCAAAACGAGCTGAGCTGGCGGTGCAGATTGGGGCAGAGGAGGCTTTTCCTCTAGCAGAGCTGAAGTCCTATGCTGAAGGGGCAGCGACGATCGCTGCCCAAGACGCAGCAACTCGTTTACAGCAGTCCCATGTTTTGAATCGTATTATTTTGCCTGCAAATCAATCGCAATCACTGGATTTGTCACTGGCGAAGGCGATCGTTTCCCTTCGACTCAGGCATGATCCGGTTGCTCTGGCAGAACTCAAAAAAGCAGCGGCGGTGAGTGTTACAGCACACCAGACAGGTATGCAAATTCTCCCTAAAGCGAGGGTTGAGTCAGAAATCCGGGCAGCAATGGAAGCAGTAGCGATCGCCCATAACATGACGTGTGCCTATCGCAGTATTATCACTGTTCAGGGCGAAGTGCTGCACAACGATCAATATCACCATCCCATTACATCGGGCGATCTGCTCCTAGCGGATATGGGGGCAGAAACTGAGGCGGGTTGGGCTGCGGACATTACCCGGACTTCTCCCGTTTCTGGCCAATTTTCACCCACACAACGCGACTTGTATGATGTGGTGCTGGCAGCACATGATGCTTGTATTGCCAAAATCCAGCCAGGTGTCGAGTATCGGGAGATTCACTTGCTGGCTGCACAAGTGATTGCCGAAGGGCTAGTGAATTTAGGGATTTTACGTGGACAGCCCGATGCTCTGGTTGAAAGAGATGCTCATGCGCTATTTTTTCCCCATGGTGTAGGGCATTTATTGGGCTTAGATGTGCATGATATGGAAGATTTGGGCGATCTGGCTGGTTATGAAACGGGGCGTCATCGGAGCGATCGATTTGGATTGGGCTATCTACGTCTCGATCGGCCCCTGCGTCCAGGTATGTTGGTCACCATTGAACCTGGCTTTTACCAGGTGCCAGCGATTCTACAAGATCCGGAGCGACGAACAACTTATGCAGAAGTTGTGAACTGGGATCGACTGGCTCAGTTCTCAGATGTGCGCGGGATACGGATTGAAGATGATGTCTTGGTAACTGAAACAGGGTACGAAGTTCTCACGGCTGCTTTGCCGACTCAAGCAGAAGCGATCGAAGCATTCATCGCCAGCTAGACAATCTCGATCCTGTCACTTTCCTTGTCTATTCATCCAAGTGTCTCGTATTCAAAACAATATTCAAGACCAGCAGATGAATGGATAAAGTCTTCATCAAATATCAAAGATTGCGCCGCGTCGCCTTAGCTCTGCTTCTTGTTCTCTAGAAAGCCCCAGATTGCGCTTAAAGCGCGCGTTTTCCACTATGACTCCGCCTAAATCAACATCGGTTAAATCAACAAAATACAAGTTTGCGTCAGCGAGGTTCGCTCCATAGAGGCTGGCTCCTTGCATATCTGAACTGGTCAAAACCGCTCGATTGAGATTCGCATGACTCAAATTGGCATGGCTCAGATTGACTCGGTTCAGCGAAGCATGAATCAAGATAGAACGGCGCAGATCTGCTCCGGTTAATTCTGCATCACTCAGATCTGCTCCCATAAGGTTGGCATTGGAGAGATTGGCGTGGGTCAAATTTGCTCCACATAGTGCCGAGCTAAGCAAAGTAGCGCTGCCTAAGCTGGAGCTGATCATGGTAGCTCCATTCAACAGCGCACCGTTCAAGTTTGCATTGCTGAGGTCGGTTGCATTTAGATCGGCGTAGCGTAAGTCAGCATTGATCAATAATGTCTTGATCAGATTTGCTCCGCTCAGGTCGCACTGGTAGAGCTGAGTACTACTTAAATTTGCACCCGCAAAATCTTTTCTGGAATTAAGACCTGCAATCCTTGATAACTCAATTAGGTCATCTGTATTCGCTTCAATAACGCGCCGGATCGATTCTAGAAGCTGCTCGTAAGATTCTTCATCATCGCTGACTTCTGCGGCACGCTGGATTAGGTCTAAGAGTCTTTGGCGAGATTTTTCATCCGGCACATCTTAACTTGCTCGTTTTGAATAACTTTTTGACTTTACCTTTGCTTCCCAAAGCGCAACCATTGTTTCAACGACAGCCCGCTTGTTGGGGCTGAGGTTCTCGGGGAGCAGATTTTCCAGATCGGATAAGTGATTTGAATCACCGCTTTGGCTCACTGACTGGATGCCAGTCACTTCAGACTTGGATGTTCTGTAGTTCGAGTTTTGGAATCCGATGGGTTCTGGTTGAAACATGATGTAAGTCTAGTAGTAGGAGGTGGTATGCCGAGTGATTAAACGCTTGAAACCCTCTGAAATGATGGTAAAAGCTCAATCTGAGAATTTACCAAGAACGACTTTAGAGTTTGACAAACTGACTTTGACTCAGCAAGACACTGGCTGGGCACTATATTAATTCGCTGGCGTGTGTCAGTCTGGCCCCATTAACAGCTACCTTTCACTAATCAACTCGACCTCATGTTTGTAACTCTATAACATTTTACCAGAGGAAAGAGGTTGCTGTCGTAGTTCTATATACTTCAGGTTACCCAATCTTCTAGAAAGGATTATACGTCTGAATGGGGGATTCATCAGAAATTTATGAGGAGGCTGGGTCCTTAAAGTTGGGATTGCCTGACATTTACCTGATCCGTGCAGTGAGTCAGCGATTAGGCATGTCTACCGCTGTGAGAAATCGAGTTAAGACGGGGATGAAGAAGAGATTGAGGGAAAATTTTTGCTAAAGATCTTCTAAAAGCCGAAAAGCGTTACTTGCGACCAAGCAACGCCTTACTATTTTTCGGACATTTTTAAAGGCTTAAAAAGACTTAACCAGTTGAGGCTCAATGCAGGACTTTGTTCAAACTCATACGAACAAAATAACTTGTCCCCATCGGGAGCTTAGCTGAAACTAGCGTGACTCCGATCGTAGCTGGACGTAGAAGCAGAGAGGGGCTTGCCTTGAATATGATTCCAAAAATGAGTCGATTCACTGGGCATTCCAACTTCAGCAGCACTGCGAGTCAGCATACTTTGTTGGCGGTTCTTGATGAGTTGGTGATGACGAACCATCAATGCACGGGCTTGATCTTGAGTAGACATAGAGTGCTCCTCGCTGGTGTGAAATTTATTTCTTACACTGCTAATATACCAGAAATTTCTGTATTGAAAGCTACAAAATTGGATCTTGCAATCAAAATTAATAATGTTCTTAGATTTAGAAGCGTGTGACTTGCCGCGCGATCGCGTCAAACGGTAAGCTCAGACAGCCAAAGGTTTGCTGCTGCGTTTCATCGCAGTGGAGCAACGTAGTGCGATCAAGGGTCGCAGGAGAATTGAGATGGCAACGAGCGATGAAAATTGGATTGAAGTCGGTTCGTGGACCTGGTTTTATCGGCAAGCGGAGCCAATCGGCAGAACCGATCGCTCACCTGTGTTGCTCCTGCATGGGTTGCCGTCGCAAAGCTACAGTTGGCGGGAAGTGTTGCCTGCTTTGTCGGCGCAGGGATTTTGGGCGATCGCACCCGATTGGTTGGGGTTTGGCTTTTCGGCAAAGCCTGATCGGCGTGAGTTTGCCTATACTCCGGATGCTTTTATCGCTGCACTAGAAGATTTTTTGACCGCGCTGAAAATTGAGCGGTTTTCCTTAGTGGTACAGGGCTTTTTGGGGACTGTCGGGTTGCAGTATGCGTTGCGTCATCCGGAACAAGTTGAGCGGGTGATGATTTTGAATGCGCCAATTACCTCGGTGGCTAAACTGCCCTGGAAGATTCAGCAGTTGGGGATGCCCCTGTTAGGAGATGTGTTGACCCAAGATCCGTTGTTAGTCGATCGCACCCTGGAGGGGGGAGGAGGCTACCGAGTAGAAGATGATGATCTGGATGTTTATCGGCGTCCTTTTTTAAAAAGCTCAGATGCGGGACGATCGTTGCTAGCAACAGTGCAAAATCTTCAGCTCAAACAAATCACGGCAGAAATTGAGTCCGGTTTTTTGCAGTGGACTCAACCAGTTTTGGTTGCTTGGGGGATTCGAGATCCCTGGCTACCCGTAGTGATGGCACAAAACTTTGTCCGATCAATTCCGGCGGGGGAATTGACAGAATTGGAAGAAGTGGGTCACTATCCGCAGGAAGATTGGCACGAAAAGGTAACTGCTGCGTTGCTGCAATTTTTGCGGCAGCAGTAGTCTACGACAAAACCCATATTCTTCCTTAATGCCGCTCCATTTTGTTGAATCTGGATCTAGAAATGGAGTATGCATCGGGGCAAGTGAAATGGCATTGGACATTGCAAGATTTTTTAGAGCCTGTAACCCTAGTAAGACGCTGATGGTGGGTAAGCCTGAAGACCGTCAGTATTACATTGATTTTGCTCCGGTTCGGGGAAGCAATATTATTCGGGAACTGGGACGGACAATTACTTTTTCTCCGAACGAACCTAACTGTCAGTTGTTCACGGGGCATATCGGTTGTGGCAAGTCAACGGAGTTGCTACGGCTCAAGTTTGACTTGGAGCAAGAAGGTTTCCATGTGGTTTATTTTGAATCGGACAAAGATCTTGATATTGGCGATGTCGATATTAGCGATATTTTGCTAGTAATTGCCCGACAGGTGAGTGAGAGTTTACAAGCAGTCAAAATTAAGTTGCAGCCGGGATACTTTACCAATTTATTTGTTGAGATTGGCAAATTTTTGAGAACCCCGATCGATGTTGGTTTTGATGCGGAACTTTCGCTAGGCATTGGCAAGATTACGGCAAAGACGAAAGATAGCCCGGAACTCCGTAGCCAGCTCAGGCAATACTTGGAGCCTCGCACCAACAGTGTTTTAGAGGCGATCAACCAGGAATTGTTAGAACCTGCGGCGCGACAGTTGCAACAGCAGGGCAAAAAGGGATTGGTCGTGGTGATTGATAATCTTGATCGTGTGGACAATTCTCGCAAACCATCGGGACGTACCCAACCAGAGTACTTGTTTGTCGATCGGGGTGAACAGTTGAAAAAACTGAGATGCCATCTGGTTTATACGATCCCTTTGACCCTCGTATTTTCGAGCGACTTGGGTCCGTTGACCAATCGCTTTGGAGTTAAGCCGAAAGTATTGTCTATGGTGCCGATCCGATCGCATGATGGCAGTCCTCACCAGGAAGGGATTTCGTTGTTGCGGCAGATGGTCTTAGCACGGGCTTTTCCAGAAGTCTCTCAAGACAAGCGATTGAACCATATCACCGAAGTTTTCGATAGTCCCGAAACGCTCGATCGCTTGTGTCAGATTAGTGGGGGACATGCTCGGAGTTTGCTGGTTTTGCTGTACAGCTGTTTGCAGCAGCAAGATCCCCCGATCTCTCGTGCTTGTCTAGAAAATGTTATCAAGGGGTATCGGGAAGACCTAGCGTTAGGAGTCACCGACCAACAATGGCTGCTGCTGAACCAAGTCAAGCAATTGAAAACCGTAGGCGATGAGCCAGAGTATCAAACCTTACTTCGTAGTTTGTTTGTGTTTGAGTATCGGGATAACCAGGGGCGCTGGTTTGATGTAAATCCGGCGTTGATGGAAGTGAAGGAGTTACAAGGGTAAGAGATGTTGAATCAGGGATAAGTGTCTACGATGAGTGACGCCAATCAGGCTGATGATATCGTCTTGGCGAATGAGCGATCGCTCAACACACTTGTGCGAGCAATTCGACTGTCTCAAGGAGAATTTGCGCTGATTCTAGTGCGTTGTAATTATGCTTACTTGAGAGCGCAGTTAATACAACAAGTGCAGACTCTGTATCCGTTGCCCGTTCAGGTATTACAGTTACCAACTTCGGTTAAAACCCTCTATACCACCATCCACAGCGAACTAGAAACCCAGCAACCCCAAGCATTGATGGTGGTGGGTTTGGAGTCCGTGACTGAAATCGACCATGTTTTGATCTCGACAAACCAAATTCGGGAAGAATTCCGCAAAAACTTTTCCTTTCCGCTGGTTTTGTGGGTAAACGACGAAATTTTGCAAAAACTGATTCAACTGGCACCCGATTTTAGAAGTTGGGCGGCGATTTCTATCACCTTTGAAGTGGCGACTGTAGATTTGCTGAACAACCTTCGTCAGTCTGCGGATGCCGTATTTAAGGCAATTTTGGCGGTTGGAGCCGGTCGATTCTTGGATAATGCCTCTCTGAGCCAGATTTTGGGAGGTTACCAGCAAATCGAAACCGAACTGGCAGTATCAGAGTTGCAGCATCGTGGGCTAGAGTTGGAACCCGAATTGGCGGCTAGCTGGCAGTTTTTGCGGGGGCGAGCAGAGGACACCAGTGGTGACAAAGCCCTGGCTCGGCAATATTACGAACAAAGTCTGGCATTTTGGCAAGCGCGGGTCAACGCACAGACTCCAGCAGCATCGGCAGATATCGAGCGATTGGGCTGTGTCCTGTTTTACTTGGGTTTGTGGTGGCGGCAATATGCCAGTAATCATCGGGGCAAATATCGCGAATCTTGCTCAAAAGCGAGAGATTATTACGGGCAATGTGTTAATGGATTTCGCTTATCGCATCAGCCTGAACTGGCAGCACGGTTTATCAACTCGTGGGGGGAGGTGTTGACTCGTCTCGATGCGATCGCTGAACTGGAGATGGTTGCAAAACTGGCGACTGAATTACACGAGATCTATTCTGAACCGATTCGGCGCGCCTATGGATATGCGCTGCTTGCAGAGGTTGCCTTAAGAAAAGAGAATTGGGCAGAAGCACGTCACTATGCTGAATGGGCGCTCAGTGTAAATTCTGAACCGTTTAAGTCCACCATTAATTGGGATTGGGATAGGCACTATTATCGCAATTTCTATTTGCTCTTACTGGCACAAGCAAAGCAGCATTTGGGACTCATTGCCGAAGCGATTACCCATCTGCGCACCGCTCAATTAAAAAGCAATCCGCAACACGATCCTTCGCTCTACTTACGGATTTTGGCAACCCTGCGATCGCTTTATTTTGAGCAGGGGCAATATCTAGATGCCTTTCGGATCAAGCAAGAGCAGCGGCTGATTGAGCACAAATATGGGTTGCGAGCATTTGTGGGGGCCGGTCGTCTGCAACCGCCCCAGCAGGCAATGAATTTGGGGTTGGCACCCGTCGATTCCGATTTAGGAATTGCCCAGGAACTTACTGCCTCAGGTCGCCAGCCCGATATCAATCGCTTGATGGAACGTATCAGTCGTCCAGACCACAAACTGATTGTGATCCATGGGCAGTCTGGGGTGGGAAAAAGCTCGATCATTCAAGCCGGACTCATTCCGGCGTTACATCAGATGACGATCGAAGCGCGGGATGTGATGCCGATTTTGATGGAAGCCTATCCTAATTGGGCAAAGAATTTGAGAAGACAACTTGCCGCAGCTTTGGGAGAAGCAAGGAAGCTCAACTTTCCCACGACACTCAATCCGGTAATGGCAATTTTGCAACAATTGAAGCAAAATATTGAGTTGAATTTATTAACAGTTTTGATTTTTGATCAATTTGAGGAGTTCTTTTTTGTCTATCGAGACAAAGAACAACGTCAACCGTTTTATGAATTTTTGGGTGAGAGTCTTAATATTTTTTATGTCAAAATCATCTTTGTTATTCGAGAAGACTATCTTCACTATTTATTGGAATGTGAACGATCGATCAAATTGGAAGTTATTAACAATGATATTCTAGGCAAAGATAAACGATATTATTTAGGCAATTTTTCAACTGAAGAAGCCAAAGTTATTATTCAACATTTAACTGAACGCCCTCAGTTTTATTTAGAGCCAGCGCTGATCGATCAATTGGTGGCGGATTTGGCTAAAGAACAGGGAGAAGTGCGTCCGATCGAGCTACAGGTGGTCGGTTCGCAGCTTCAGGATGACCAAATTACAAAACTCGAAGAATATATTCAATTAGGCGAGAATCCCAAACAAGAATTGGTCGATCGGTTCTTGGAAAAAGTAATTGAAGATTGTGGCCCGCCGAATGAAGAAGTTGCCCGCACAGTTCTGTTTCTACTCACTGATGAAAACAATACTCGTCCGCTCAAAACTCGAGCTGAACTGGCAACGGACCTGGTAGAAACTGAACAACTTGAGGAAAAACTAGACCTGGTTCTCAAGATTTTAGTTGATTCAGGCATCATCTTTTTATTGCCTGAAATTCCGGCTGAACGATATCAATTGGTTCATGATTATTTAGTAGCACTGATTCGGCAAAAGCAGGAACCGGCTCTGCTTGCCCAAATTTCCAAATTGCAAAAACGGGACGAACAAAATCGGGCAGAAATTGAACAATTACGTAAAGCCAAAGAATTGTTGGAGGCATTGACCCGGGAAGAAAAGCTCAAGACCGATCTGGAAATACAGCGCATTGAACAACGGCGCATTGAAGAAGAATTGGAACGGGCCCGCCGGCAACGAAAAATGGTTACCCGCTTTGCCTGTGTGGTCGGGTTTCTCGCAGCCTTGGCAGCAGGGGCAACCCTCGTGGCTTATGAGCAACGCCAGCGTGCTGCGATCGCCGAGGTGCAAGCTACCAGTTCCTTGGCGTTGGCAACCTTCCTCTCGAATGATCAACTAGGGGCTTTGGTGACCAGCATTCAAGTCGGTAGACAACTTCAAGCTGTCGAGGTACCCGATCGCACCCAGGTGGCAATTTTGGGGAACTTGCAACAGGTGGTTTACAACGTGCAAGAACACAACCGTCTGGAAGGGCACAGCTCCTGGGTCAACAGTGTGAGCTTTAGCCCGGATGGACAACGGTTGGTCTCTGCCAGTGCCGACAATAGTCTCATTCTCTGGAGCAAAGTCGGCAAGCTATTGAAGGTGTTGAAGGGACACTTGAATCGGGTTAACAGCGTGAGCTATAGCCCGGATGGGCAACTCATTGCTTCGGGTGGAGATGATAAAAATATTCTGCTGTGGAGCCAGGATGGAAGGAATCTGAAAACGCTGGTGGGACATACTAACTCAGTCACTAGTGTCAGTTTTAGTCCAGACAGTCAGACAATTGCTTCTGCCAGCGATGACAACACCATTAAGCTCTGGAGTCGGCAAGGTGAGCTGCTGAAAACTTTGATTGGACATACCGATCGGGTCAAATCGGTCAGCTTTAGTCCTGATGGTGAACAAATTGTTTCAGCGGGATGGGATAAAACCATTCGACTCTGGAATCGGGAAGGAAAACTACTCAAAACCTTATTGGAGAGCGATCGGGCCACAGCTGCCAGCTTCAGCCCGGATGGAACCCTGTTAGCTTCTGGCGGTTGGGATAGTACCGTTAAGCTTTGGGATCGCTCCGGTCAATTGCTACAAACCCTGAAGGGACACACCAATCGGCTACAAAGTGTGAGTTTTAGCCCGGATGGTCGCACCTTGGTGTCTGCTAGTGCCGATAACACGGTCAAACTTTGGGATCTGGAACGCCTGCAGGTGGAACCCAAAACCCTGGCTGTGCGGGAAGTGATCGGTGCTAGCTTTAGCCCAGATGGGACGTTTGCCACGGTGGGGGCAGATAATTTGGTGCGGCTCTGGAGCTTGCAGGGCATTGAACCCAACACGCTGAGGGGACATCAAAGTCCGGTGATCAGTGTGCGGTTTAGCCCGGATGGCAAGCAAATTGTGAGTGGGGGGGATGTGGGCACGAATGCCGATAATTTTGCCCGAAGTAGCGGCAAGGTAATTCTCTGGACAGGGGATGGTCAGGTGATCAGAACGTTTTCGGTGGAGGGAGGGGTTGCCAATGTCCAATTCAGTCCCGATGGGCAGACGATCGCTGCTGCAGTCAATCCACTCAATGCTGCTGATACGTCTGGTCAGGTGTTGCGTTGGAAACAAGATGGAACTAAACTGGGCATCTTTCCGGCCCAAGGCGAAGTTACCAGCCTAAGCTTTAATCCGAATGGGCAGACGATCGCCCTTGCCGAAAATCCAAGTTCGACCCAAATTGCTGCCAACGATCGCGTTCCTGTGCGTCAATTTTCTGGGCAAATCAGCCTGTGGAATCTGAGTGGACAAAAATTGAAAACCTTTGCAGCGCATGACGATCGCATTACCAGTATTAGCTACAGTCCCGATGGGCAACTCATCGCTTCTGGGAGTTGGGACAATACCGTGAAGCTTTGGACAGCCGATGGAAAGGTGGTGAGAACCCTGAAAGGGCATACGGGACAGGTGACGAATGTGCGGTTTAGTCCCGATGGTAAGACGATCGCATCCACCAGTTATGACACCACTATCAAGCTCTGGAACCTGGATGGCAAAGAACTGCAAACCCTGAAAGGACATACCAGCACGGTAACCAGTGTTGATTTTAGCCAGGATGGCAAAAAACTGATTTCTGCCAGCTCGGATGGCAATATTAAACTTTGGGACCCCACGAAAGGAGCGGTTTTAGCAAGCTTGAAGCGCAATAATAGCACGGTGAATAGTGTCGTCTTTAGTCCGGATGGTACGATCGTTGCCTCTGCCAACGCCGATCAAACGATTGTTTTGTGGAATTTTAATCTGGAAGACGTGTTACTGCGCGGTTGTCAGTGGTTACAAGACTACTTGAGCAATAACCCCCGTATCAGCCCCATTGATCATCCCCTTTGCAATACAGGGAGCGGTTCCTGAACAGATATCGCTTTTATAAGAGCATCAATTCTTAAGTTCTAAGACTTGCGTTTTTTTAGAGAAAGACCGATATGATTGAATTTTTATTCCTTAGTTTAAAGTCCAAAATCTAAACCTATGGTACAGTCGGTTTTTGAAGTTCCCAAAGGGATTACGTTTGAGCAGGGGCTGGCGCTAACTCAAGACTTGTTGACAGAAATTGAACAGGGCAATGGGTCGGAAGCCGAAATTGAGGCGGCGATCGCCAGCCTGGTCAGCAGTGAAAATGGAGCTAGAGCCTTTTTTGTAGTTTATTTAGCGGGATCGAGTTCCCTGGCAGATGATCCGTCTTCTGGCATCATTCGTGCTCTTCAAACGGCTCCCGAAGTGGTCGCTGAATTGTTGGTCAAAAATCTGGCAATGTCTACCGCGATGGCTATCACGCATCACCGAAGCCATGCGTCCGAAATGGCTGCAGGTTCTGAGCGGGTTGAACGCCGCACTGTCAGATTAATTCAACAAGTTCAGTTACCCCTGGTACGAGAAAAAGCCCAGGCTTTGCTAGAAAGTTTGACACTGGGGAGTGGTCATTATCAAGGTTTTCTCGATCGCTTGGGTTACGATGTCGAACAACGGCAGGCGATCAGGCAAAACCTTAGGTACCTGCTGGCAGATGATTAAGCTTTCTTAAGAGCTAAAGTTAACCCATCCGAAATGGGCACCAGACTAAGGACAATACGCTGATCATTATGCAGCTTCTCGTTAAAGCTACGAATTGCTTGAGTATCCGCATCCTGACTGGTGCGATCGAGCACCCTACCAGACCACAAAACATTATCGACTGCTATCAGCCCGCCCGGTCTTAACAATTGCAAGGCTTTTTCGTAATAATTGGCATAATTTCCCTTATCTGCATCAATAAAGGCAAAATCAAAGGTGTCAGTTCTACCTGCTGCAAGTAAACTGTCCAGTGTTTCCAGGGCAGGAGCTAACCGTAAATCGATTTTGTCCGCCACGCCTGCGGCTTGCCAATAGCGACGGGCGATCGTGGTAAATTCTTCACTCACATCACAAGCTATCACTTTCCCGGTTGCTGGCAACGCCTGTGCCACACAAAGCGTGCTGTAACCCGTAAATACGCCAATCTCTAGGGTTTGAGTCGCCCCCATCAGTTGAACTAAAAACGCCAAAAATTGCCCCTGATCAGGCGTAATTTGCATCATTGCTAAGGGATGATTGGCAGTTTCCTGACGCAGTCGCGCCAATACGGCTGATTCTCGCAAAGAAACTGAAAGCAAATAGTCGTGGAGCGCTTTGCTTAAGCCGAGACTTTTTTCAGACATTTGTTTGCACGATTCCTGTAACACTTAAGTAAAGAGTCTGTTTCTATCGGAAATTCAGCAGCATCAGGGGGACGGCTCCAGCCTATACTAACGATGGAGAATTCAGAGGTAAGCCTTCAATCGGAATGAAAGCTTTGAAAGTGTTGTTGCGATCGTTGCTGCTACTTGTTTTAATCGGATTCCTGAGCGCTTGTGGCACAGCAGGGATTCCGCCCAGCAAACAGATTGTGAAGCGGGCGATCGCCCTTCAGGTCAGTGAAGCCCAAACCCTGCTCACTGAGGAACTGCGCCTCCATTACAATCGTCCACCCAGTCTGAATATTAGCCAGGTATCGGTTCAAGAGCAAATCCCTCTGGTGATTCAAGATTTACCGGCTTATCATCTGCGCGGAACCTACACCGTCACCCTCAAATTCCCAAACCGCCAAGTTACTCAGCAAGACAACGGCTTTGACCTATATCTGCAAAGTCAAAAAGAACTTAAAACTTGGCGGTTAGCTCGGCTCCAGGCAACTGAGGAAGAAACATCCCCCCAATGGGTCACTCAATTGATCCCACCCCGATGACAGCAACTTAGGGTTCGTGGCAAAATTTCAAAAATGAGGAATCCGCTTAGGCATTGCCTTTGCTAGCACAGGTTGAGGTTTTTCAACCTGCCATTTGAGATGTTTGATTGCCACACTTGCCGCTTTTGCCACATCTCCTGAGGAATTTCTGAGCGCAGATTGTAGCAATGGCAAAACTCGCTCTGATTGAATTTCTCCCAATGCCACGATCGCGGCTTGACGAACCGAAGCTTGTTGAGAGTGGAGCAACGGCGCCAAGACCGGAATCATTTGCTGAGTTTCTACTCTTACTGGATTTGCTTTGGCAATTTTGCCCAAAGCATTTACAGCAAGGCTTTGTACCTCGTGTTCTGAATGATTCGCATACCGAAGCAACTGAGGCACATACTGCACTTGTTTAGAATTTCCCCACAAGGTAATGTTTTCTTCCACCTTTGCAGTAAGCAAGCGGCTGTGCTCACTTTGCTTAGAATGCGTCACCTTCTCGCTCAATGTCTCAACAGATGAGATAACCGCCTGAGCTGCTTCCGCCAATGAACTCCTGACTTCTGCAACCTGGTGCATTAATGTTTCAATCGGTGGAGTTTCTAACTCAGGTGCGGCAGGTTTGGCTGTCAGGACTGAGGACGGTGCGGAAGATGGAGATGTAGATGGGGAAGGTGGTTGGGAAGGCTTGGCAACTGCATTTTGCGATCGGTTGCCGATAAAAAATCTAATCAATCGAGAGAAAAATCCCATCATTGTTCTCCTGTCGCAATCATAAGGTTTAAAGTTCAATCAGGCTCTCGGCAATCAATTGATCAAAATGTGGACAGTTTTGTCACTTCCTTCCTAAGAATTCAAAACGCCCAACTTAAAACCGATAAACTCAACAGCTTCGCCTTTCCCTACAACCTTCCGGTCACGGTTGCCCAAAGATATTTTTTGAAGTCGGTAGAACTCAAATTCACACGCATTTGTCGTGACCAGGTATAAACATCAAAACTGACCTGTGCCGGTTGAATGGAAAATCCACCAATTAAGCCGATCCAGTGGTTAGGTACTGCAACCGCAGGGGGTTTGTTGGTCAGCATGCCCTCAGCCGTGATCAACGCAAATGCAACGCCCCCCGCCGCGATCGCTTGCTGTGCATCCGCCAGGGCATTAAAATCACCGAGCAAATAGGCATGGTTATATTTCACTTTGGAATAGCCTAATATCTCTCTGACCCAACCCTTCATTTCCCAAGATTTGGTCATGCCAGTCAGGTTGCGGATCAGGTCAGGAGAATTTGGTTCAACTGGAAACAAAATAGTCTCTGATTCGCGTAGAGTTGACAACACCATCCAATCTACTTGTCCCATGTGCAGATCTCCTCGACTGTCTTGACGCAATTTGTCAGGAGCTGTTAACCAATTCTGATAGCCATGAAATCCACCCATCAAAAAAAGGCTCTGGCACATTTCTACATATCGTACGGGTTGTTTGTAAATTAGCTCAAACAACACAGCAGATGGGCCACAAAAGGGTTGTCCTCCCTGGTTGACCTGAAACGGATTTTGGACTCGTGCCCGCATCTCTGCGATGACTGTTGCTTTGGTGAGAAAGGGCCAAGCGCTGGGTGCAATTGATTGCTCAAACTTAGCGATCGCTGCCATCGCCTGTTTTTGCAATTCGGGATTTGGCAGATAAGCGTTGGTCGGCGGATTTGTTGTTGTCACTCGTTACCTCAACTCGCTTAAATAAAGATGACACCTAAGATCCATCAAGCCGCAAAATCATCGATTCTGGCAACTCTCTTTACCGACTGTTACCCTAATTCGCTGTAAGATCCCCTAAACTGAAACAATCTTGACCTCGATTATAAGCAGGTCGGCGGTTTCTCAATGATTTATATCAGGGGTCTACTGCGAGAAACCTAGAGAAGTTGTTCCCTCCAAAAGTGAGTGACAAACACACGCAATATTTCTGTGTCGCTCAATATTCTTTTACAATTTTTAGCCACCTAATTGTCGCTGCCCTTCGCAAGTGTTCGCTGATTAAAGACTGATTCCCAGGTCAACCCTTATAATCACGGAGTAACTTTTAAATGCTCTGTTGTGATTGCCATCTATCCTGGTAGTTTTGACCCAATTACGCTTGGTCATCTCGATATTATTGAGCGAGGCTGTCAGCTTTTCGATCGGGTTGTTGTAGCCGTTCTACGAAATCCGAACAAGACGCCACTCTTTACAATCCAGGAACGGATGGTACAAATTCGCAACTCGACTCGTCACCTATCCAATGTGGAGGTTGATAGTTTTGATGGTTTGACTGTAACCTACGCTCAAAAGCAGGGAGCTACCGTCTTGCTGAGAGGATTACGGGTTCTGTCCGATTTTGAAATGGAGCTACAAATGGCTCATACTAACAAGACGCTCTCAGAGAAAATTGAAACTGTTTTTCTGGTAACTTCTAATGAATACAGTTTCCTGAGTAGTAGTCTGGTCAAAGAAATCGCTAAGTTTGGCGGTCCAATTGATCATCTTGTCCCCAAAACTGTTGCTCTAGACATCTACAGATGCTACGCCAAGACTCATCCAGTATCGATTCCGAAGCCCGACTCAACTCTTATCCCCGATCTGCTCACAAAGCAGATGCCTCCGGAGACAATTTACGAACAGGGGGGGTAGATATCCAACGGGAACTTAACCGATTAGAGGAAATTGTTCTCGACAGTCCCCGAATTCCGCTCACTCGCCGTACGGTGATCGATGAGGAAGTATTGTTGGATCAGTTAGAGCTGATTCAACTCAACTTGCCTGAAGCGTTTCATGAAGCGCAAGAAATCGTCCGGCAACGTGAGGATATTTTGCTACAAGCTCAGCAATATGCCCATGAACTGATGGAGGGGGCTGAACATCAGGCAACGCAAATCGTGGATGAGTCGCAAATTCTCCGGCACGCAGAGCTAGAGGCGATGCAACTCCGCCAGCGTGTACAGCAGGAGTGTGAAGCAATTCGAGAACAAGCGATCGCTGAAATTGAACGATTGCGCCTGCAAACTCAGCAGGAGCTAGATGAAATGCGCCGCCAAGCGATCGCTGAATGCGAAGAAATTCAAAATGGTGCCGATCAATATGCCGATCGCGTCCTTCAAGACATGGAAAAGCAACTCAGCGATATGATGCGGGTTATTCGCAATGGACGCCAACAGTTGCAAGGGGAAATTCAACCTTCCCGTACCCGCGATCCGAATACAAATGTCACAGCTCAGCGTCCTGCTGCCAGAAGTCGGGAATAAGGCTGAGATGGGGAAATATTAAGTGTTTGCTGCTTCCTGCTGAACCTTTGACCTGTGCCACACAGTAGATGGTAAGTAGTTACGCTAAATTAAATTGAAGATGTTTTTGGGGGTGGAGGCGGTTTTACCCCCTCCCTGGGGGCAGAGCCCCCAAACCCCTTTCTTACAATTAATTAAAACTGCCTACTTGCAGGTCGGCGTGGGTAAGGCATTTATCTACTCAAGAAATTAAAACAGCTTCTTGCGCTGATAGAAATATTTTGAAGCTTTAAATGATTTCTATGAAGAAATCTATCCTATGTCGGGCAGGCATCTTGCCCGTGACATGAGCGAAATACTCACACTCCAAATTTGAAATTCTGGAATAGAAATCGCCTTATAGCTATATTGTCAAAGTTTTTGCGATCGTCCGCAATTTCCCTTTGACTCAATAAATCCGCTTCTAGGATCACCGCCACTGATTATGGTTGGGATAAAAGTAAATCCACAGCACAGCAGGCGATCCACAACACAGTAGAATTGCCCCGATCGGGAATTATTCTGCGAGTTGACAACTCGCGAATAAGAAACTGTCTCCCGATAATAAATGATATCCCGCTTAATCGATTCGGAGGTTATAGGGTAGACGGGCATAGATCCCCAGGGGATCATTCATTCCACTCCAGATCGAAAGCTCTGCTTTGAAACGCTTTAACTCTGCCGACACGGGATCAGATTTTACTTTTCGAGAAGAATCTTCTCCCGCCAGACTTTCGAGAATCCGTTCCTCTAAAGTACGAATGCGAGGATATTCTTCTACATGCCAGTTATTCCCTAACTTTGCCTGCTTGGCTGCGGCTTGAATGGCTTTTTCCAGCCCGCCAATTTCATCCACTAATCCCAACTGTTTTGCCCGAATCCCTGACCAAACTCGTCCTTGAGCAATTTCTGCAACTTTACTACGCGGTAATTTGCGAGAGACAGAAACTTTCTGAAGAAACTGCTCATAAACCTGATCGACAATTCGCTGGTTGATCGCCAATTCTTCAGGGGTTTTCGGTCGAGAAATGGTTTCACTATCGGCATAGCGTGCAGTTTTCACCACATCCCAGGTAATGCCGTTGTTGTTAGCAAGTTTTTGCACATTCATGGACAGACCAAAGACCCCGATCGAACCTGTGATGGTATTGGGTTCGGCAAAAATGCGATCGGCATAGGTCGAAATCCAATACCCCCCGGATGCGGCATAATCGCCCATTGATACGACGATCGGTTTCGTTTTCTGCATCAACACTACTTCGCGCTGAATGATGTCAGAAGCAGAGACACTCCCACCTGGGCTATTGACCCGTAGCACTACAGCTTTTACATCTTTGTCTAGCCGTAGCTTTCGTAACTGTCTAGCGAGACGATCGCCCCCCACTTCTCCACTATTGCCCTGCCCATCGACAATTTCACCTTCGGCATAAACCACTGCAATCTCTGGCTTCGATCGCCAATTTTGCTGATGCACATCCACTGCCTCAGCATAGGTTTTGATCCCGATTTGACGAAAGGTAGAATTCTCAACATCTTGCCCGGTTAGCTTTTTCAGATCGCTCACCACTTGATCAGGGTATGCCACCTTATCAATCAAGCGTAATTTCAACGCTTCATTCGGCATCAGCACTGCTTGGCTGTCGGCGATCGTCTGCAATTGTTGGGCGGGAAGCTTGCGGTCTTTACTGACCACATTTACAAATTCTGTCCAAAGATCGTTCAATAATTGACGGGTTTGTTCTTGACTCGCAGGACTTGCCTTGGTCAACAAAAATGGCTCCACTGCTGACTTGTACTTACCGACGCGAGTGACCTGCACACCCACTCCATATTTTTGCAGAGCACCTGCAAAAAAGGTCGTTTCTGACCGTAACCCATTAAATTCCAAAGCCCCGATCGGATTCAGCACAATTGTATTTGCCACCGAACCCAAATAATATTCTCGCTTTCCCCAATCGACATTATAGGCAATAATCGGTTTGCCAGAAGCCCGGAATTGTTCGAGTGCCTCACGAACTTCTCGCAGCGTGCCGAACCCAGCCCCCCCTGATGTTGGCTCTGAACTGCTATACAAATATAGTCCGACGATTTTTTTGTCCTTGGCAGCTTCCTTCAACGAATCGAGAACGGTTCTCAGCGTAATCGCGTCACTCCCATCGCCAGACAAAGCTTCTTCCAGCGCCTGTCCAGTGCTTGAGCGTGGTTTCGCGTCTGTGATATTCAATGACAAATCAAACACCATGACAGACTTATCTTGCACTTGTGGACCCGTATCCTTAGAAGCCACAGCAAACAGCAAGATAAACAGCCCAGCCATTCCCAGACCCGCAAATAAGGTCAGTCCCAACAGGCTAGCAGCAGTATATTTTAAAAAATCACGCATTGAGGCAATCGATCGCAAAGGTGAACTGTTCAATCAATATAGCGATTCTAACTGTTTTGTGAAAAAGGCTTCGGTTAGATTTCGCTTTCATTGCACACTGTCTAGCCTTGAGACAAATCACAAAGAGCAGGAACTTGATGATAGGTGTCAAGGAAAATCATCTCTATGAGTGGGATTGCACTTCAGGATTTGTCCCAACGATGAGATATTGCGATCCTCGATGGCTTGGTTACTCTCCCAATCGGATTTATCTCCGCAAATTCCACAGTTCTTTTCTTCACCAACATTCAGACTTCCTGGATTTCACCCTAGGGAATTTTTGTGCAATTTAGTTAGATAGAGCTAATAAATTGTTTTGGGGCATTCCTCATGTCACTAGAATTCACCCCCAGCGATCGGTTGATTCTTGAAAAGCTTCGTTTAGAAAGATTGTGCACTTTCTTCCCAGAAACACTGCCACTTTGCGCCATTCAGATCGATCGACACAACACGCTCACGCTGTACTGTCCTGAACCGTGGATGGTTGACCAACTATTGAATGAAATTGAAGCTTTGCAATGGTATGCATGGATTACGGTGGGTGTCTACCGCATTGCTGTTTACTATGCTGACGAAGAAATCTATACGACTGCAACCTATGGTCTGTTCAACCAGTCTCATCAAATCATTGGTTGACCTGCGCCCCGTCGCCGATCTAAGCATATAGTTAATATTTTTGAAGGTCTTACTAAATCAAGCTTTCAAAAGATTAACCGCCTTTTTGAAGCACTACCTCCTTTCCTTACAAGTACTGAAAAGTTGAGTGCCATTGCACCTCGAAAAGAGCAGCAATGGCATTTTTATTTGGTTAGTTAGCCTGGCAATTTGAGGCTCAAATGTCTTTCTATAGCGATCCTATCTGGATCGCTATAGAAAGGATTCCGCTGGAATCCTTTCTTACAAAGTCCCTTAATCTCATAACTGATTTAGGGCTGCTATAGTCGATCAAATTGATAGCCTCAAATTCTATCAAGCAGGCAGAATGTCAAAGTTTACGGTCTGCTCAGCATTTCCTCATCACTCCTTTAACTCATGACGCCTCAAAGCGCTTACTCTAGTTTTAGAGGGCTTAATCGCCCGTCGCTACATCAAAAACGAGACGGACAGTTTGAGGGGGCTCATAACTGTCCGTCTTGCTTTGGGGGCTTACTGATTACCTCAACTCCCAAAACATTGATTTCGGAATGAAAAAAGAGAAATCAAAAATCGTCAAGATTCGGTTAGATCGCTATCATTTGCCCTATTGGCATTGCTGATTCCATGGATGAACTGAGAGTTGGATGAATGGAAACTCCCTTTCCATTCATCCTGACCTCGTTATTGACTAAACCAGGGTGACGTTAATTGCAAAGAAATCAATGCCCAAACCTTGGTTGCTGTTATTCAGACGACCCGCAGAGTTTTCACCTAATGCGTTAGGTTGGTCGATAATAAAGCCAATATAGTAAGTTCCACTGGCAGTAAATAATGAACCACTCAAGTTGAGCGTGACACTTTGCGCTCCCGAAGTTGCACCGACAGTGAGCAGATTGGTTGCGCCATTAAAATCCTCTTCACTCAAGAATGTATCCGAGCCAAAAACGATTTGGTTGTCAGTTGACAGCAAGAAGGCAATCGAAGCAGTCTGTGGCCCATTTGTCACTGGGAACTGCCGAGTGCCAATATTCTTAAGCGTGTAGTTGATTGTAATAGTCTGAACTTGGGTACTCCCCGCCGTCAAAGAGATATTTGTAGGACCAGAAATACTATTGCCAGTCAGGTCGTAGGCTCGAATGCCTGTGATTCCGATCGTGTCAAACAGAACTCCCGGTTGAGCATTGGGATTGGAGTTAAAGTTGTTAGTCTCATCTACTTCTCCAGGTACCTGATTCGATGGGTCGATGATCATTCCAATGTAGTAAGTACCATTTGACCCCCAGAAGGGATCATCTGCATTCGGCAGCACCACGGAAATCGTTCCGTTTTGAGTTGCCCCAGCGGCGAGAGGGTTGATGTTTTGCGTGCCCAACAACTTATCAGTCGCGTCGAAAATCTTATCGATTGATAAGTAGAACTGAACTGTAGATGCGCCTGCTGCCGAAATCCCAGTATTTTGAATCTGATAAGTGACATTAAAGGCAGTTGGCGTAGGAGCCGGATCATTGGGATTGACTGGATTTGGTAAATCAAACGTACCGGGAACAACATTAAAGCCCCCGATCGTCCCTTGAAGATCGACTGTTTGAGTAACCAGGTTTAACCGATACTTGGCGCTGCCGCCCGCTGAAAAGACTCGAACATAGTAAGAACCTGCTGCCAAACTATTGATCTGAATAGATTCCGGATCAATGCCTGTTTCCTCGGAACTGTCAATCCGAGTACCATTCACATTCAGGATCTCGACATTGGCATCCCCGGTCAGTTGATCCACTGTCAACTGCAAACTTGTAGAGTTTCCGGTCACACTAAAGTGATAGTAGTCACTGGGTTCACTGCCACTCACAAAGTCCTTGTAATTACCATTCCCATTCAGATTTCCAACCTCGAATGCGGTTGCCAGAGAATTGCCGTCAATATCAATCCGAGGAGGTGTATCGAAGCGCGCTCTCAGGGCATCGACTCGCCAGTTGGTATCATCCACCGCGACTGGGAAGGTCACAGTTGAAGTGGGAACTGTGCCATTCATTGTCCAAATTACAGTTCTACCGCCCGGTGGCACAGTTGAACCATAATTGCGCCATACAAGATCGGTCTGGTTGTCTCCGTTAAAATCGCCCACAGCTTCAATGCGCCAGTTGGGGTCATTAACGGGTGGCGTATTTAAGGGAATAGTCGAAATGGGGTTGACTCCATTCATAGCCCAAATTACGGTTCTCCCACCTGGGGGAACTGTGGGACCATAATTACGCCACACCAAATCGGGTTTATTATCTCCCGTAAAGTCACCGACCCCAACAATCTGCCAGTTGGGGTCAGTGACTAGCACGGGCATGGTGAGGGTAGAGGTGGGTGTTGTCCCATTCATCGTCCAAATCACCGTTTTGCCCACTTCGGGACCTGTGGTGCCGTAGTAACGCCAGACGAGATCTGCCTGTCCATCATTATTGAAATCTGCAACCCCGTCGATCCGCCAATTGGGATCATCGACCGGTGGGGTATTGAGGGGCACAGTACCGGTAGGAGTGACCCCACTCATGGTCCAAATCACAGTTCTGCCACCTGGAGGCACGGTTGCACCATAGTTTCGCCAAACAATGTCAGCTTCACCATCCTGATTGAAATCACCCGTACCAGCAATTTGCCAGTCAGGCGGGGGGCTGACGGGAAAATTGACAGTAGCTGTTGGTGTGACCCCGTTCATAGTCCAGAGGGAGGTTAATCCACTGACACCTGGAGTGCCATAGTTACGCCAAACAATGTCAAAACGAGTCGTATTGCGGCTTGTTAGGCTGAGGCTGTAATTGGCATTGGTGGTGCTGTCGGTATACACCTGAAGATAGTAGACACCTGCCCCCTGATCAAAGCGGTTAATAGAGTCAGCCAGATTGCCACTGTTGTTAGAGTCTTGCAGAACAGTGGTGCCATCGCTGGCAAGCAATTTGAAGTTAACGTTGCTACCAGTGGTCAGACTATTGAGGGTAAAGTTAAGGCTGCTGCGTCCGTTTAGACGAAAAAGATAGAAATCAGGAGCACTGGTACTGACTGATTCACCTGTAATTTGGAGGTTGGTAGAAGTGGGTAGATTTATTCTACTGGCAGTTGCCAAGCTATTATTATTCGTCATAGATATCCCTCCAGATTGACAGGGGTGTCTTCAATAGACTTAACCTTCCCTCAAGTTGCAAGAATCATAAAGGTGATTCTCAAACTTCATGGAATTTTTGAGCTGCCAGGCTTTGGATGAGTAATCACCAGAACCCACAGATTTACCAATGCTACGGTATACCGCATGTTTACGGAGTGGTGTTACAAAATTGCGAACAGCTCCCAAGGGATTAGTTTTTGTGGTTATTTTCGGCCGCTGTTGAACTACGAAGTGATTTAGATTACAAAACAAGTATTATTTTATTTAGATAATATTCAGCAAGTGGTGCGCTTTAAATAGGCAAATCAAGATTATTCTAAGAAGCCGAGTTCATGAGCCTCTTGGGTTTTAATTTTTATTTGTTTGCAAATTATTTTGTAGCGTCGCTGTCTATAGGAATTCTAAATTAGTCGTGGAATAAAAATTCTTTGTGAAAGCGGGTTCCAGTTGGAACCCGCTTTCAGTATTTAAATGGCATTGCTATTTTAATAAAATTTAATTTGGAATGAGTGTTGAATCATTTTAATTTTCTTATTTTCTCAAAATAATAGGCTTTGTTAAGAAAAGTCTTAGAAATAGATTCAAAAACTATCCTAATAAATAGGGTTTTCTGCTTAAAAAAACGTCAACAATAAAGGTCTAATGTTGATTTGACTCCTTACAATTCCAAAGATTTGGCTGGGTAAATTGCTTGAACGTTAAATACCTATCGCCACCCCAAATAGCTAATTATATTCATGGGTTGTACAACGTTTTTTGATGCTGATTGATATGTTCTTTTTTAAGGAATTTTAAAAATGACAAAAGTGATTAAAAATCTTGCACTTCCTCTGATTACTGAGGAAATTGAAAACGTTTTAGATGTCTATCATCACTGCCCTTATCAGCAAGTTTATGCAGATCCTGAGTTGCGGCAATGTCTGATTTCTTATGTATTAAATTCGATACCTTCTTTCTACGTTATGATAGAGGAGGAAAATCGTTCTCAGAATTCCTGGAATTTGCTTCCTTCCAATTTTAGGCAATAGCTCCGTATGACAATTGTTCAAGAAATTCAGCAAATTACTGAAGAAAATGCAGATTAGATTAGCCAGCATATTCCGCTCGAAGCCAATGCTGGCTTAGCCGCTCCTAATTAGTTTGGGTAATATTATTTTTTGAATCTAAGAGTGGTTGCTGCCCAATTCTATAATCTGCTGAAGATATTGCGATTTCTCAAATCTTTTCTTGATGCGATCGCAAGCCCTATCATTCAAAACTGCAACTGTTCAAAAAGCTTCTCGATCGTTTGATTGCATTTCGCATTTTCTTGAAGCCATCTATTGAGTTCTATGAGTTACTCGTTCGGGGTGATTTGTATTAGGGATTGAAGCGGTTTTTGCCCAGAATTGTTAATGGTAAAGAGTTCCTGTTTGCTCTTCTCTATCGTTGAAATAAGGGTTAGCAGGTATTCTGATCGTGCTGGAAGATACTACGGGGGGTTAAGCCTTAAAGCTTCCTGATGAGAAAGATTGGTCTCACTCAATCACACAGTCTCAAAATAAGCAGTTTGTGACTAGCTAGAAATTACTATATTCTTTGCTTGAAAATACTGATGGACTTCTTCTGAGGGATGATTTAAGTGTCTTCGTCGTAGGAGACTAGTAAAGAAAAGTGGATGCCAGTGATGGGCTAACCGGGCAGGACTCGTTAAAGTAAATATTTGTCAGGGATATTTCCTAAAACGCCATTGGGCTAATAATCATGTGATGAGAAGCGCAAGGAGAACTTATGCGGGCAGTGTTGATGGCAGGTGGTTCAGGAACGCGACTCAGACCGCTCACCTGTGATTTGCCCAAACCGATGGTGCCGATTTTGAATCGGCCGATCGCAGAGCACATCATTAATTTGTTGAAGCAACACTACATTACTGAAGTGGTGGCGACGCTACATTATTTACCAGATGTGATGCGGGACTATTTTCAGGATGGCAGCGATTTTGGTGTTCAAATGACCTATGCTGTCGAAGAGGATCAACCGCTAGGGACGGCAGGTTGTGTCAAGAATATTGCAGAATTGCTGGATAAAACTTTTTTGGTAATTAGTGGAGATAGCGTTACCGATTTTGATTTAACGGCAGCGATTCGGTTTCATTACGAGAAACAGTCAAAAGCAACTTTAATTTTGACTCGTGTGCCCAATCCGATTGAATTTGGGGTGGTGATTACAGATAAAAACCATCGCATCAATCGGTTTTTGGAAAAGCCTTCAACGAGTGAAATTTTCTCAGATACGGTCAATACAGGCACTTACATTCTGGAACCAGAGGTTTTGCAATATCTACCTGCTAACCAGGAGGCAGATTTTTCCAAAGACCTCTTTCCTCTGTTGCTAGAGAAAGGAGAGCCAATGTATGGCTATGTGGCAGATGGTTACTGGTGCGATGTTGGACATTTAGACGCTTATCGAGATGCCCAGTATGATGCTTTGGCTCAGAAGGTGCAATTAGAGGTGGCATATGAGGAACGATCGCCAGGCTTATGGATTGGGCAAAACACTTATATTGATCCCACTGCCCGAATTAATGCGCCTGTGGTCATTGGGAGCAACTGCCGCGTAGGACCTCGGGTTCAAATTGAACCTGGTACGGTAGTAGGGGACAATGTGACGATCGGAGCGGATGCGGATCTGAAACGCCCGATTGTTTGGAATGGCGCAATTATTGGCGAAGAAGTGCATCTGAGAGCCTGTGTCATTGCGCGGGGAACCCGGGTCGATCGTCGAGCGCATGTTCTGGAAGGCGCGGTAGTGGGTCCTTTATCAACGATCGGGGAAGAAGCGCAGGTAAACCCAGCCGTGCGGATTTGGCCCAGCAAGCGGGTGGAGTCGGGTGCGACACTGAATATTAACCTGATTTGGGGTCATGCAGCCCATCGCAATTTATTTGGGCAGCGAGGTGTGTCTGGCTTAGCAAATGTGGACATTACCCCCGAATTTGCAGTCAAACTGGGTGCTGCCTATGGTTCTACCTTGAAATCAGGCGCACAGGTGACCGTTTCGCGCGATCAACGCAGCATTTCCCGGATGGTGTCACGATCACTCATTGCAGGCTTGATGTCAGTAGGTATCAACATCCAAAATCTGGAAGCCACTGCCATTCCTCTAGCACGAACCATGGTCTCCACGATTTCGGTCGCTGGAGGAATTCACGTGCGAGTTCATCCTGATCGCCCTGATCACATTCTGATTGAGTTTTTTGATGGGCAAGGAATCAATATTTCAAAAGCCCAGGAGAAAAAAATTGAAGGAGCTTACTTTAAAGAAGATTTTCGGCGTGCTCAAATGCAGGAAATTGGAAATGTCACTTACCCTACAGAAGTGATTGAGCTTTACAGCAAAAGCTTTGAAAAACATCTCAATATTCCGGCGGTGCAGTACAGCAATTCTAAAGTCGTGATCGACTACGTTTATGCAGTATCAGGTGCGGTGTTACCGCAATTGCTGGCAAAATTTGGCTGTGATGCAGTGGTATTAAATGCCAGTCTGACCCAAACAGCTCCTACTAACGCCGATCGGGAAGGGTTGCTCAATCAGTTGGGTCATGTGGTGGAGGCTTTGAAAGCCAACTTTGGTGTGCAAGTATCTGCGAATGGGGAACAGTTGATTCTGGTCGATGAAGCGGGTAGCCCCATCCGGGGAGAAATGCTAACGGCACTCATGACCGATATGATTTTGACGGCTCATCCCCGAGGCACTGTTGTTGTACCAGTCCATGCTTCCAGTGCAGTTGAACAAATTGCCCGTCGTCACGATGGCAGAGTGATTCGCACTAAGGCAAATCCCACGGCATTGATGGAAGCATCCCATAAGAACCCAAATGTAGTTTTAGGAGGAAGTGGCGAGATGGGATTTATCTTCCCGCAACTGCATCCTGGGTTTGATGCCATGTTTTGCATTGCCAAGTTAATTGAGATGTTGCAATTGCAAGAGCGATCGCTGGGACAATTACGCTCTGATCTACCCCGTGTTTGTCACAAAACCTATACCGTGCGTTGCCCCTGGGGAGTCAAAGGTGCATTAATGCGCCATTTAGTAGAAAGTCACTCACCAGAAAGCTTGGAACTGGTAGATGGGGTAAAGATCTTCAACCCACAGCACGACAGTTGGGTGCTTTTGCTGCCCGATGCTGGGGAACCGTTGGTTCATATTTTTGCCAACAGTCATGATCGCGGTTGGGTAGACGAAACATTGCGAGAATATCGGATTCGAGTGCAAGAATTTGTCGATCAGGATCAAGCCGGAATAGAAGATTTGAGCAGTGAAAGTATGTATTGAGGGAGGTCAGGCAATTCTAGCTATCGTTTTGATGAAAATTGCTAGAATCAATGCCTGAATCTTTTAAACACTCTTCCATATTTATTCCGGTCGAAAAATGGGTATCCTGCTAATGTTGACCACGCACAGAATGAGTCTGCCCCAGAAAATTTACCACAACTGACGAGTTGTAAAAAAGACGACCTATGAATAACTGCATTTTAATGGTGGATCTGCTTCAAGATCCAGAGCTTCGCTATACCTCAGATACACAAACCCCGATCGCCGAAATGATGGTTGAGTTTCCTGGATTACGAGCCGAAGATCCTCCTTCTACCCTCAAAGTGATTGGTTGGGGAAATTTGGCACAAGAGATCCACGAGCGCTATCATCAGGGCGACCGTGTTGTGATTGAAGGGCGTTTGAGTATGAATACTGTGGAACGTCCAGAGGGTTTCAAAGAAAAACGGGCAGAATTAACTGCCCAACGAATTCATAATCTGGTGATTTCTTCTAGCTCTCAAACTTTATCTAAAGAAAGCCCTGGAGAGTATTCAGAATCTCGTAGCTCAACCCCTGCTAAGGTCTCTCAAACGGTTTCAAATACTTCATCTGCTCCTTCAGCAAAGCCAAAAACGAACCAGCCGATCACAACTGAAGCTGACTACGATGACATTCCCTTTTAAAGCAATTCTGAATGGTTGGTAAGGCTAAGAGGCTTTGTAAGAAAGGCTTCTCTTAGAAGCCTTTCTTATCTGAAATAAGCCAACCTAAAGAGATTTCCAGAAAAGATTTTATCCTTTGCTATTGCCCTTCGACTTTACTCAGGGCAATACCTGGCTGAGCGGAGTCTAAACCAGCGGGTGATTTGTTTGCTGGAAATCTCCTCAATAAGCCGATATGCTCTCCCTAATCCGATGAGGAGATCAGATTTTGAGACCCATTCAGGATTGATTGTAAACTCACAGTTTCACATAGACGCTAAGACTACTGAAGTAGCGGATTCATAGCGCCAACAATTTTTGGTTAAATGGCACAGAGGTGACGATTTTGGGAGTGATCGGGCTGGCTATCAATACCAACTCTCGATCAACCGCGTTGCCAAAATGCAATCATGCTATCAGATCAAACCAATCTTCCGACAGAGGAACGATCGCTTCACAAATTCGGTGTAAGTCGCATTCAATTTCGCTCATATCGAATCCTTCAAACATCAATTGTAAAGCAACTGTATCTTTTTCAGAAAATTTTTGAGAAGAATCAATTGCGTGACTCGAAGCACTATTTCTTTGGAATTTGGGAGGTTTTAGGAATTGGGACATAGACTTGAGAGTAAGAACTATTCAGTCTGAGCCAGCCCCAATCTATCATCTAATTTCAAAAATTTGAGTTCCTTATCTATGGGTTCGAGATATCTTCATTTTCCATAGAAAGGGAAGCCCCACAGTTTAAATTCCGGGTTAAAGAGTGTATCTGTTTTTTGCCAAACTCGCGAAACTGTATGCTTTCTTTGAAGGGTAGAAGCGCCTTCGAGATGCCCTTTTAAGAAATTCAAAGATATTCTTTCAAAAAACTGAACACCTCATCCTCCCAGCAGGGTTCTGGCCAGAGTAAAAGTAAATAATGTGTAAAGTCTGCTTCAATTTCGTGCATTTTTTCTTGATTGAACCATGCCTCCATAATCTTTAAATCACGCTCTCTCATGGGAGCGAGGGGAGCAGCAAAACTGTCAATTCGGACAGTAGAATTGTTTGCAATGTTGCTTCTGTCTTTTCCTAGATGCTTAGAATAAGCCTCCACCGATCGCACTGTGGAATGCTGATCTTCTTCTGGAGATGATGCAATCTTTGCAGTAGGAACTCGATTAATGGGCACAGTGGGTCGGTCAAAGCAGAGGATATCGACTGGACGTTCTAGTTTTCGAGATCGTCCAATTGAAAAACTGAAGCACGGTGGTTCAGAACTCATCATGCTGCTTTGGTCTGAAGGAAGATTTGGCATGGTAAAAAAACTAAAACGACCGTGCTTTAATAGGAAAACCTTGATCGGAGTGGCTTCTCTTAAGAAGCTCAACGGCAACCGGTTACCCACGGTCAAAGCACGGGTAAGTATTTAAGCAATTGTTTGTAATAGAAACCAGGAAGACAACTGAAACCCGACTTACTCGCAGAGCCTACTGCCAAAACTAGCAATCTGCTAATCTCTAAGTCGATCGCCGAAAATCATTCGTGAGGGCGAATGTGAGCTGGGAGAAAGTGAGATCTCCAGGTTGGGGATAAACTTCCAACCCTTGATTCATTTTGCGTGAGGGATAGCGACTAAGTTTCTGGTTACTGAATATATGGATCGTTTCGTAGATGCATTTTCCCCAAAGCCGAAAATACTACACGCAAAGCCTTACATGGGTAAAGTCTTACATCTAACTTTTACGTCTGCATAACAGATTGATCGTGTCCCCGTAACATCCGATGCCATTTGCTGATTATAAGCTTGCTTTGCTGAACGTCATTATCACCCTGTCTCCCTATATTAAGGCCGCAGTCAATACTCTTTGACATCCCCCGTTTGAAGCATTTACAAAATTTGAGAAAATATCCCTTAATATCCAATAATCACCATCAATTTTTAAGCTTTACTTAATATTTTTTGCAAAACTTGTGATTGCTAGACACACTAAAAAATGCTATCAGTACAGGCTCCGACTGACGGATAATATTAGACGTGCAGCAAACATGACCAAAAGCGATCATGACTCATTCAGATCCTTTAACGGGACAGAAGATTAGTTTAAATCTGGATTACCTGAATCACAGGTTTGAGTTTGTCCATCCCAGAGATATATTGGCTTGGGCAATTCAGAATTTTCCAAAGGAATTAGTACAAATTAGTACTTTTAATGTCGATGATATGGTGATCACTGATATTTTTTATCGTCACCTACGACATCCAATCCCAGTCATTTTTTTGGATACGTTGCATCACTTTCCTCAGACTCTAGAATTGGTTGCACAGGTCAAGAAGTTCTATCATCTTGACCTGCAAGTTTGTAAACCGTTGGAGGTTGATTCACGAAAAGCTTTTGCTGCCAAGCATGGGGACGCACTTTGGATGAAGAACCTGGCGCAGTTTCATCAAATTACTAAAATTGAACCCTTACAGCGAAGGTTGGATGAGTTGGAGATTGCTGCTTGGGTAACAGGACGGCGGCGGAATCAGTCTGCAACGTATTCTGATTTGCCAGTTTTTGAGCAAGGTACGAAACAACGGCTTAAAATTAATCCGCTGGCAAACTGGACCCGAAAAGAGACATGGGCGTATGTGTTTGAATATGATTTACTCTATAACCCCCTCCATGATCAGGGTTATTCCAATATTGGAGATGAGCCGCTAACACTGCCGATCGGCAAAGGAGAGGATGAGCGAGCAGGGTGCTGGAGTGGATCAGCGGTGGGAGACGAGATTTATTCTTAGGAAATCAAAGAAACGGGTGTTTAGGTGTGAATCGGCTTTACAAAGAAATTTTGCTCAAAAAAAGGCGATCACTCAAGTCAGGCTAGGAAATCTCGGATGCACTGTAGATAGGTAGGGGCATCTTCTAGCATGGGGAAATGCGCCGTGTTGGGAATAATCGTGAATTTGACTTGCGAACTTATGCTGGCTGCCTGTTTGCCTAATTTGGCTGGAATGATGATGTCGTGTTCTCCAGCAATCAGGAGAGTTGGAACAGACAAACGGGCAAATTCTTGAGGCATGGTTTCGGCGGCTTTTTTACTGACTGAGGTGTAGACGGTACCGACAGCTGCTTCGTAGTCTGCCATGAGGAAATCGTCTAAAAACGCGCGGCTGATTGCACGAGGTAAAGAACGATGGAGGAAACGCGCCATGAAAAAACGATCAGCGAGAGGAAGCTGATAAAGCCATCGCGGGCGAAACTTGACTACATAAGTGCCAAATTTATGAAAAGTAGTGAAAGCCTTTTCTTCATATTCAAAAATCCCACTACAGGTGAGAATCGCTCTTTTCACCCGATCGGGGCATAAGTTGAGAAAAAAGACCGCGACCGATGCGCCCATGGAGTGGGCGTTTACATAGACTTGGGAAAGCTTTAGAGCATCTATGAGAGCGGTAAGATCTTCTGCATAGCTCTCCATTTCGTAAGAAAGTTTTGCTGTATTCTCAAATAATTCTGAAGAAGTGGACTGAGCAACATCTTCCCCTTTTCCCAAAGTGGCAACTTTTGCAGCATTTGCTAGCTGTAAAACGGCTAATTCTGGGTTGCTAGCGGCAAGTTGAGATCGCCCGAACCCTCGCATATCGTAAAGCAAACAATCGAATTGATCCGTAATGGCTTGGGCAGTGCTTTGCCAATAGCGAGACGACCCGCCCCAACCATGAATAAAAATCATAGTTGGTTTGCCTGTTGGAACTGCTCCCTCTGCTGTAATCCATTCGTAATAATGGTCGAAGCCACGCACTGAAATATAAGACATTTTAAAAAGAAAGATTTAGTTAAGCGTTATGAGTTATTGTCTCAAACCCACAACTCAAAACTCAAAACTCAAAACTTTATTTAAGCTATGCAGATTCTGGCTTGGGAATGGAAGAGGGATGCATAAGGAGTTCAGCAGTCGATCGCTTCTCAACCATTTCGCGAGTGATGGTACAGCGAGTCACATCCTTGCGAGAAGGCAACTCGTACATTACATCTAGCATCAACTCTTCAACAATACTGCGGAGCGCGCGTGCGCCAGTTTTGCGGCGGTAAGCTTCTTGAGCGATCGCCCGTATGGCATCTTGCTTAAACTCAAGATTGACATTGTCCATCTTGAGCAGCTTTTGGTATTGCTTCACCAGCGCATTCTTCGGCTCGGTCAAAATTGCAGTTAAGGCATCTTCATCTAATGGATCAACCACTGCCACGACAGGAACCCGCCCGATAAACTCAGGAATCATGCCGAACTTGACGAGGTCGTCCGGTTCTAAATGCCGGAGAATATCAGCTGCACGCTTCTCTTTGGGTTGGTTGTCTCCCGGTTGAATAAAGCCGATCGACTTTTTACCAATCCGTTGCTCCACTGCTTTGTCTAACCCAACAAACGCCCCACCACAGATGAAGAGAATATTGCTGGTGTCAATCTGAATACAGTCTTGATAAGGATGTTTTCGCCCACCTTGAGGTGGAACATTCGCGATCGTACCCTCCAACATTTTGAGTAATGCCTGCTGCACACCTTCCCCAGAAACATCCCGCGTAATCGAAGGATTTTCGCTTTTACGCGCAATCTTGTCGATTTCATCAATGTAGATAATGCCACGTTGAGCTTCCTCAACGTCTAAATCTGCAACCTGAAGCAGACGAAGCAAGATATTCTCAACATCTTCACCTACATAGCCTGCTTCGGTCAGGGTTGTGGCATCTGCAACCGCAAACGGCACGTCTAAAATTTCGGCCAGTGTCTGCGCTAGTAAAGTTTTGCCACAACCCGTAGGTCCAATCAATAAAATATTGGATTTTTGTAACTCAACCGAGTCTTCAGCTGGAACTTTGCCACTCCCTTTGGATTGAGTAAAACTCAGCCGCTTGTAGTGGTTGTAAACAGCGACCGAAAGCACCTTTTTGGCTTCATCTTGCCCAATAACATGTTCATCCAGATATTTTTTAATTTCTCTAGGTTTAGGAATCTGGTTGATGGACAGGTTGGCAGAACGTACCTTTCGCTTTTCGGGTGGCTGTTCACGTCGGGGGACAGGCTGGGGAGCCGCAGTGCTGGAATCGAACAATTCCTCATCCAGGATCTCATTACAAAGATCAACACATTCGTCGCAAATATAGACTCCCGGACCAGCTATTAATTTGCGCACTTGCTCCTGAGATTTACCACAGAAGGAACATTTGAGATGGGAGTCATATTTCGACATAGCTGCCTCTTACTTGACTGCGGTAACCGCTTCTCCTGCTTTGGGAAGGTTTTGTCTAGAGATGACCTGATCGATCAAACCATAGTCCTTCGCCTCGGTCGCTGACATAAAGAAGTCGCGCTCGGTATCTGCTTCAATCCGCTCGAACGGCTGCCCCGTATGATGGGACAGAAGTTCGTTCAGCTTGCGTTTATGATATAGGATTTCCTTCGCCTGGATCTCAATGTCTACGGCTTGCCCCTGCGCTCCGCCCAACGGTTGATGAATCATAATCCTTGAACTGGGCAAGGACATCCGCTTTCCAGCCGCACCAGCGGTCAACAAAAATGCACCCATGCTGGCAGCTAATCCAAAACAAATCGTAACAACATCGGCACGAACTTGTTGCATCGTGTCATAAATCGCCATACCTGCCGTGACCGAACCACCTGGCGAGTTGATGTAGAGTTGGATATCTTTTTCAGGATCCTCTGCATCCAAAAATAGCAACTGAGCAACGATCGAATCTGCAACAGCATCATCTACTTGTGTTCCCAAGAAAATAATGCGTTCGCGTAACAGACGAGAGTAGATGTCGAACGCCCGCTCGCCTCGTCCAGATTGTTCGACCACCATCGGCACAACATTACTGGGAAGCAAAGAGTTGACTTCCAGGGCGTTCAGACTGTGAAAGGAATAGTCAGGAGACTGAGAAACGAACATATCAAAGCAGCAGTGTGAAGTTACTGGAATCATGCCTGTTATATCCAAACATTATGCCTCAAGTCCCTTGGAACTGGTTGGTAATTCCAGATAAAGCTTCTCTCAGACAATTCTGAATGCTTGAGATCGCTTGGGTAGTGTTTCAAAGATACCAACAGCATGTCTAGAACATAACCATCGCTCGGACTGAAATTTGGAAAAGGTCGTGATGGCCAGTTTGACATTGTAACCATGAAAATTCATGGCGAACCTGCCAATTACTTAACTTCCCTCAGGTAGTTCATAAAAAACACCCTGCTACTTTGGGGCTTAAGTTGGGCAACCATTCTGAAGCAGCCAAGAGCCAGGAGTCAGAATGGTAGGTAGATTTCCGCCAAGTTCTACTAGCCCAAGGAATCTGCCTAAATATCGATGCACTAAGCTTAAGCAGCAGATTCCTTAAGAAAGAAGTAGTTATTCTGGTTCAGACTTCTTCTTTTTCGATTTCGCTGCTTTCGGAGCCGTCTCTGCGGTTTCTTCTTCAGAATTAACTGCTTCGGACGCTACGTCTACGGCATCATCATCATCGGCAGCTTCACTGGCTGCTTTTTGAGGAGCCTTGTTGCCCCCTTTTTTAAAGGCAGTCTTCTCGTCCTCCGCTTCAGAAACTGAGTCAATTGTCTCTGTAGGAGCCGTTTCTAACGCTACCTCTGTGGATTGAGTGGGTGCTTCTACAGAAAGATCGGTCTCTGATGTGGCTTCTGCCAGAACATCTACGATGGCTTCTTCGGCTGCAACTTCCTTGGTCAAATCGGGTGCGAGAGTTCCTTCGGGCACCAATTCAATTGTGGAGTGTTCTTCCAACCAGGTCAGAATTTGCTCGGTCAATAGTTCATCGGTAATCACTTCTTTGAGCCGTTCTTGATCGAGCTGAGTACTCCCGTATTGAGCGATCACTTCTTGGATTCGTTTGGTTACAGCAGCTGGTTCAACTTGAATAGATTCTTTTTTGGCAATTTCGCCTAATGCCAGAGTTCGTCTAATTCGAGCGATCGCATCTTCTCGAGAACGCTCTCTCAGTCCTGAAACGACATCTGAAGTCAAGAGTTTTTTGACATCCATGCCTTGATTTTGTAACCGCATTGCCATTTGCGTGACGAGATAGTCAATTTCTTGCTGAATCATCGTATTTGGCAAATCGACCTGAAGATGCTCTAACAAAGCTTCGACCAGCGCTTCCCGTTTATTCGTTTTGGTTTTCTGTTCAGCTTCTTCTTGGTAGCGAGTTTCCAGAGACGTTCTCAATTCTTCTAAAGTATCAAAATCGCTTACTTCTTGGGCAAAATCATCATTCAGATCGGGAGGATCTTTTTCTTTAAGTTCTTTTAAGGTGATGGTAAAACTGGCAGATTGACCCGCGATCGTCGTTTGAGGGTAGTCTGCCGGAAACTGTACTGAGATCTGCTTCGTTTCTCCTGGATTCATTCCCACAATCCCGTCAATGAATCCAGCAATGAACTTGTCTGTTTCCAATTCGACCTGGAAGTCTTCTGCGCTTCCCCCAGGAAACTCCTCTCCTTCACTCCCATCTTCATTGAGTAGACGCCCGACATAATCCAGAACAGCGACATCGCCCAGTTGCGCACTCCGTCCTTCAACCGGGATCAACGTTGCCATTTGGCTGCGATGTTCTTCTAGAACCTGATCAACTTGGGCGGGATCATAAGCCACTTCCTCTGCCTGCACTGTAAAGCCGGAATATTGGCTGAGTTCAACTTCTGGGTTGACATCAAAAGTTGCTGAGAAGGTGAGTGTGTTACCCGGTTGGTATTGACTTACCAGTTCATCAAAAGAAGAGCGCAACTGGTAATTTCCGATCGCTGCAATCTCCTCTTGCTTCACGGCTTGCTTGACCGCATCTTGGATCAACTCTTCCACAGCGGCAGCTTTGATGCGACTGGTGCCAATGCGTTGGATGAGAACTTGGCGGGGAACCTTGCCCTTGCGGAAACCGGGGAGATTGATCGATCGCATATACTCTTGGATCACCTGCTCATATGCCTGCTTCGACATCTCTGGCGGAATCTCAATTTCGAGCGCAACTTGGCTGGCGGGAAGTTTTTCCTGAGTAACTTTCATCGGTTTAGATTCAAATCTTGTGAGCAGAGCAAGTTCAGCCGTTGCTGAAATGGTGAAGACATCCTAGTCAGGGTGCCTTAACAGAGTACAGATTCAGACAAAAACAGAGCAGAAAAGACTCTACTGCTGTTTTCACGAGCCTGAACCAAAAAACAAAGATCGCTTTGGGATCAGCCTTCGAGGATGCTTTGGAAAGTCCCACCGTGGGCCATAGCGCCTGCTAGCTCCCCCCAAATCCCCTTTTGCAAGGAGGGTGATTTTAAGTTCATCCCCCTGTTTGGAGGGCTAGAAAGGAACTCTAAATGCTTAGTATCACAGACTTTACTTTTTAAACAACCCTTTAGAGCTTCACTCGGCTTTAGAGCTTAACATAGAATTGAATTTTACTGGATGAAAAACAATTCATCGAAAAAGCTTGACAAGGCTTGACGGAACCGACTCGGAACGAGATTCGGTTTGCTTTATCGCCAGGTCAACAGCCGCTATTCGATCAGCGCCAACTTGATTCCACGGAGTCAAGCATTGATTGAGGCAACACGTTTGTTAGTCGTGCAATTAGCTATGGTAACTGATTCCGCGTCGGTATATGTGTCGAATCAACGCGAATTTTAAGGATTAAGCAGACACCCATACAAGCATCTAAACGCTAGAATCAGCGGTGAGTCATTCATTGCTCTCAACGGACGGCCGATTTTCTAAACCTGAATCTTTCTAAAGAATGCTCTAGATAAAAGTAACCATCCAATCCTGCCAAATAGAGCAAGAGACTAAATCTAGCAGCGATTTTCTTCCTACCACCAAGCAGGAGGTACTATCGAGGATAAACGATTGATGAGCAACGCAATCGAATTTTAGCGAAGTAGGGGAAGCTTTGAAGAACTTTTAACTTGTTTGCAAAGTCTTAACTCTGTACCCTGTTGATTCCAATGCACCTGGTCAAAAATTCGATGAAGAATATAGAGTCCGCGTCCGCATTCGCCTTCTTGCTCTGGGAGTTGTTCACTGAGATCAGCGGCACAGGCTCTGGGTGGAGTGAAACCAGCCCCCTGGTCTGAGATGACCCACCAATATTGATCCGCAACGATCGAAAAATGGACTAAAACCTTCTTGTTCGGGTCTAAGTTGTTGCCATGTTTGGCAGCATTGACCAAAGCTTCTTGCAAACCAAGTCTTAGCTCGGCTTGCCAACGAGAAGGGATTTCTGCCAGAAGCAGATCCAGAATTGGGATGAGGTAAAGGGTGGAGGCGAAACTAACAGTGCTCCAGTTGCGTCCGGTTGGACGAGGTAAAAGCGAAATCACTCAAAAAAACCCCGTAGCTTTCAAGTGGATAGGCACAAGTGTCAAACAATGACTCGGAATTAAACTGGAGACGACAAAACAGTCTAATGTGGATTGGTCAGTCATCTTCCGAAGCGCCAGAAGCAGCTCGGTACCTTAATGAGGCTATCAGTAAGATCTAGAAAAGAAATAAATTTTGCTTCAAAAATAATTCGTCAAGCTGAGTGATACAAACAGAGACTGAAAGATTAAAACCTCTGCTGAATGCAAATTAAATCCATGGTGAATCTCAATCTCTAGACCTTTGATAGATGCTTGATTCAGAACTTGAGCTATCGCCAAAACTAGGTAGTGGAAAAGGTGTTATCCAAAACTTTAAAATGGCGTCCCTGATGAGGTTCAGTTTAATGAGGGATACCGTAAGTGTTCGGATATCCACATCTCCACTCTATCAAACTCTCCCTCAAAAGGCATCTATGATATGAATTTTCAATCACTGGATATGAATTTTCAATCACTGGGATTGAATTTGTATAGAAATTTAGGTGCTTAAATGGCTGCTTTTCAATCAATTTGGCTCTAAATCCATATTTAGAGGGATTGACATGAACGGTTAGAGTACTTGCGCTCAAATCTGAACAGGTTAGTGGCTGAATCAGTATTTTAAGAGTAACAGGTATCCATGGACACTTCGTGATTGCCGCAATTAGGATGCAGGCGTTGGCGAGGTCTGCTTTCTTAAAGAGCAGTGCAGGATTGACATCCCTTAAAAAATTCGTTCCATCCGACGAAAATCTTGCTCGACTTCTGCCCATAGAGATCGATTATGGGGATCAGTACGCAGAGCTTTTTTTAAATAAATTCTGGCTTTCTCCAGTTGCTTTTCGTTGACGAGATGACGGCCCCAACGCTGATAGGTAATCGCTTGCCATTGGCGAATTTCGGGGTCTTGAGGAATTCTTTGGGATAGCCCTTCAACCAGAGCGATCGCTCTGGGAAATCGTTGCGATTTGAGCAACTGCTGCAATTGCTGATACGAAGTTTCCTTGAGCTGTTGCTCAACCATCGACAGATTTGGATTGTATTCAATGGTAGGGGACTGACGCACCACCTTCACGGTAACGGGGGAAGATGGCTGAGCCTGCGGCTGTGGCTGGGCAGAAACTGCTTTTGTGACTCCGTCTGGATCAAGGGCACTGAGCAGAAATTTGTAGGCAGCGGTGACTTCAATGAACTTATCTTTCGCCTTTTGATCTTGGGGGTTCACATCAGGATGGTATCGCCGTGCCAAACGGCGATACGATGCTTTGACTTCCGCAAACGACGATCCCGATCTGAGGCCCAGCAGGCGATAGCAATCTGCAAGGTTCATTGAAATGCAAAATGGCAGAGCGAATAAAAGAATTCTGCCACTATTGGCGATGGGTGGATAAGGAAAGAGGGAGAAAGTCGTCTATTCTCATGATTCTGCAGATTGCCGAATAGACGACTGGCAATGGTTCGGCTGCTAGTGATTTAGTTCGCGGACTCAATTACCCGATCGATTAAGCCGTACTCTTTTGCCTCTTCCGGCGACATGAAATAGTCTCGATCCATATCTTTCTCGATTCTAGTCAATGGCTGCCCGGTGCGATCGGCATAGACTTGGTTCAATTGACGGCGAATCCGAATGATTTCACGTGCTTCAATTTCAATGTCCGTTGCCTGTCCGCGTGTACCACCTGAGGGTTGGTGAATCATAATGCGGGAATGGGGAAGCGCCAGACGCTTGCCTTTGGTGCCTGCTGCTAGCAAGAACGATCCCATCGAGGCTGCTAAACCCACACAAATCGTGACCACATCTGATTTGATGTGTTGCATTGTGTCATAGATTGCCAAGCCTGCTGTAACGGAACCACCCGGTGAGTTGATATAGAGAACGATATCTTTGCCAGGATCTTCCGAGTCAAGATACAGCATGACGGCAACGATCTGATTGGCGATTTCATCGTCAATGTCTTTGCCTAAAAAGATGATACGTTCGCGGTATAGGCGGTTATAGATATCGATCCACTGACTGTAAGGCTCCCCCGGCATCCGGTAGGGAACTTTTGGCACACCGATCGGCATAACAAACTCCGTTTAGAGGATAAATAAGGGGGAAGAAAGTTTTGAGTTTTGAGCTTTGAGTGTCTCCAGTGTTTCTCTCATGACTCAGAACCCAGGCACTACTTGAGCGCTCCCGCTGGAAGAGGCGTAGGAAGATCTTTTTCGCTTTCGAGTACGCGATCAATCAATCCATATTCCTTTGCCTGCACAGGAGTCATATAGAGGAGACGATCCATGTCCTTGGCAACTTTTTCGATGGGTTGCCCGGTATTTTGGGACAGGATATCGACCATAGTGGCTTTGTTGGCAAGGACTTCCTTTGCTCGGATTTGAATATCCGTTGCCTGACCTCTGGCATAGCTCTTGGTCTGATGCAAGACGATCGTGGCATTGGGTAAGCTGGCACGGCACCCTTTAGTGCCCGCAGACAGTAGCATGGCAGCCATGCCCATGGCTGAACCAATGCAAATAGTGTGCACTGGGGGTTTGATGTAGTTCATCGTGTCACAGATCGCAAACGCTTCTGTCTCGAACCCGATCGGCTCACCGTTATAGCTAGAAGTCCCAGTGGAGTTGATATAAATGCGAATTGGTTTTTCGGGATCTTCGTATTGCAGATAGAGTAATTCTGCAATGATGAGTTCAGTGACAGCAGGCACCAGTGGCATCCCAAGATAGACAATCCGTTCCTTAAGCAGTAGGGAGGGTAAATCTGGAGGCGGTGTCCGGTAATAGGAATCTCCGTAATAAGGAGATTGGGCAGCCTGAATCGGTGAATTCATAGAGGTGATTGTCCAATACAATGGCGCTGTTTTTACATAGTAGCGTGTCTGTTGGCAGCGGTGGAGGAGGATGGAGTGAAGCGATTAAAGAGGATGAGAGGGGCAGAATTCTGAATTCTACAAGCTCGCTGCCAGGATTAGGAGTATTTCAATCTAAAATCTAAAATCCACAATCACAAATCTCTTCAGCTATGACATTCTTTCATAAAGATCCACAATTAGAAGAACTGGGCGATCTCATTCTGGAGAACGTCTGGGCAGAATTTCCGAGTTTGGCGCGGCATCAATTAGCGCTCACTTGGCTCGTGTACGATCCCCCTTTTATTGTCAACACAGGAGGAGCGCTCAGCCCAGAAGAGTTTTGGCAATATCCAGTGCGGGGATATAGTTATCGGGGCGTCGAGCGGATTTATCCAGCAAGTATTGTCAAACTGTTTTATTTGGTAGCAGTCCATGAGTGGTTGAATCAGGGGATGGTTCAAGCTTCGGCAGAACTGGATCGGGCGGTACGCGACATGATTGTCGATTCCAGTAATGATGCCACGAGTTTGATACTGGATGTTTTGACAGGAACAACGAGTGGACCAGAGTTGCCCCCCGCCCCGTTTGAAACCTGGAAACAACAACGGAATATTGTCAATCGCTATTTTCAATCGTTGAACTGGGTAGAGTTGGAAAGCATTAATGTGAACCAAAAGACCTGGTGTGATGGTCCCTATGGACGGGAACAGGCGTTTGTCGGTAAGTCGCGAGAAAACCGCAATATCTTGACGACGATTGCCACGGCTCGTCTACTGCACAGCCTGATTGGGGGTGTGGCAGTTTCACCCGACCGATCGCAGGCAATGATGGCACTGATGCGGCGATCGCTAGCTCCCCAAGATTTGGCAGCCGATCCAGAAAACCAGGTCACCGGCTTTTTGGGCGAGGGCGTTCCACCCTCATCTCAGCTGTGGTCAAAAGCGGGTTTAACCAGCCAGGTACGGCATGATGCTGCCTATATTGAGTTGCCCAATGTGCGTCCCTATCTGCTGGTAGTGTTTACCGAGGGGAAGGCACACAGCCAGAATGAGACGATTCTGCCGTTTATTTCACAGCGAGTGGCTGAGGCGGTGATGACTTTGGGGTGATGGGATGGAGAAAAGGGAGAATGGAGAAAAGGGTAATTTTGGGGAGCAATTTGGGCTGAATTTCGTCGAAATCATGTAGGAATCTGTTTTTTTCTGGTTTTTTAGCAATTCTTCTCAAAGAGATAGGTGTTTGCCGATCGATTTGCACTAAATTTGAGAGGGCAATTTGACATCTCTCCCCAAATCGCACTGGATTGCCCCCGGTGAAAGTGCAGATTATGTAACGGGTAAGCCCGGTGATGTTTTGCTGCCCAGATATCACGGTTCTAGTTGATAAGCCTGAAGGAGTCTCCATGAAACTTGCTTTGGTGAAATCCATATCTTTTCTGGTGAGTGCTGCAATTCTTGCAGTTGGATGCGGCAAAGTCTCTGCCCAAGCAGCGTCTGCTCAACCAGTGTCTGCTCAACCTGAGTCAGCCAATCCATCAACGACAGAGACGACTGCAATTGCGGCGTTGCCGTCATCCTCGGCGATCGTGCCTGGCGATTCTAGCAATCCGTTGGCAACGCCGATGCCTGCGGATCTAACATCGTTGAACATCGTTTCCGCACCAGTTCATGTTGCAGCGAAGCCTGCTCTGGCTGAGCCGACGAGTCAGATTCATCTGGCTGAACCCGGCTCCGCTGCTGCTGATCATTCAGTCGGTACGGGGGTGGGGGCAAATCCAACCGTCGCGATCGTTCACCCAGTTGAAGAGTCTGTTCCCACCCCAGCCCCAGCAGCAACGGTGCCTGTACCTGGTACCGCGTTTTTGTCAGCGGCTCTGTTGACTGATTCCAGCCACTCGCCCAAAGCGACCTCCGACCGTCCGATCGAGACCATGCCCAATGCCGTTGCTCAAGAAGTCGTGCCAGGTCGGGCGACGCGCTCGGGCCCTAGCTATCTTGGCATTGGTGGCAATATTGGCATTGGCGATGGCGATACCGCACTCGGTGAGGGGTCTTTTGCCATTCTGAGTAAGATTGGTTTGACTCAAAGAATTTCAGTTCGTCCATCGGTGCTGATTGCAAGCGATGTAACCATATTGATTCCCGTAACGTATGATTTCTATCCGATTGGCGAAGACGATATTAACTTCCGCGTTGCTCCGTTTCTTGGAGCCGGACTTGCAATTTCACTTGGGAATGATAGCGCCGTAGATCTTTTGGTTACGGGTGGCGTGGATGTGCCGCTGTCTCGTCAATTCACTGCCACTGCCTCGATCAACGCTAGCTTATTTGACAATCCTGCTGTGGGCTTGCTATTGGGGATTGGCTACAACTTTTAGCCCTGACCTTATTAGACATTAGACGTTAAACGCTTAGACATTAAACCCTTAGACATTAAACGCTAGATATTGAGTTGAGGCTAGCTGGTTGGTAGACACCATGAAAAGATGGACGCCCTTGTTGCCTGGCAGCGCCATGACAGAAGAGTGAAAACGGTGTCCACCAACCAGCCATGCCAGAATAGGAGTAGACGATAGATCGTAAATGACAGATTTTAGGCAATTGTTCCAGTTCTAGGCGCTGTTTTTTTGGAATTCTCACTCTACCGTTTCTTAAGAATCGATCGATTGCACAGGGATTTCGACTCTTTCGCCCGCTAAAGAAAGATCCAAACTGGCTTCGCTTGCTTCATTCCCCTCCCAATAGCTCAGTAAGATAGCATTCACACTGTTACCGACGATATTTAGAACTGTTTTGGAACCATCGGTGAGACGATCGACTCCAGCAACGAGCGCCACCCCTTCCAGGGGCAATCCCGCAGCCGAGAGTACGGTTGTCATAGTAATCAACGCCGATCCCGGTACACCGGGCGTGCTGAACGACACCAACAAACTGCTAAGAGCAATCGCCATCAGCAACGAAGGCGTCAAAGGCACCTGATAGATTTGAGCAATAAACAAGGCATTAAATCCTTGCAGAATGGCGGAACCATCTCGCTTGAGCGCAGTTCCCAGCGGAATTGCAAAACTGGCGATATCCGCTCGCAAGCCATATCCTGCCTGTACATCTTTCAGGACGATCGGCAGGGCAGCATTGGAACTGGCAGTCCCAAAGGCAAGGGATAGGGCTGGCGCAAGACTGCGAAAGAATTTGGCTGGCTCCGCTTTCAGCAACCCTAAAATACTTGCGTAAAACCCAATCATCAGGGCAGTGGAAAAGAGTAACCCCAACACATAGAGCAACAACCTGGACACGAGTCCCAAGCCCTGTGTGGCAATCACCGAACTCATCAGGGCGAATACGCCAAACGGAGCGGCATACAAAATGACAGAAAGAATTTTTTCACTAATGGCGTAAACGCTTTCTATCAACTCAACGAATGGCTTTGACTTTTCCTGGGCGAGCTGAATGCCAATACCAAACAAGGCAGCCGAAAAAATGATTTGTAGGAGGTTGCCAGTACTCAACGCTTCTAGGGGATTGACCGGAATCAAGCTGATTAACCAACGGATCAACGAGGGAGTAGGCGTGGCACTGCTTGCCGCCGCCGGAACAAATCCAGTCACTCCTGCCCCGGGTTGTAATAAGTAGGCAATCGTCATTCCCAAACAAAGCGCCAGGAAACTGGTAATCAGATAGATGGCGAGCAGTTTGACCACATAACGTCCAACCCTGGTGGCGCTTTGAATGCGGGTGAGTCCCAAAATCAGCGAAGAAAAGACGATCGGCACTACCACAAATTGGATCAGCCGCAGAAAGGCTTCTCCGGCTGGGCTGAGTAAATAGTGATCGATCGGTTCAATCGAATCTGGGAAAAACCCGTTGAGCAAGGCACCAAACGCCACTCCAACTGCCAATGCAGCCAGGATCAGGGTAGACAGACTCATCCGTCTAAACTCCAGGAATAAAAGTGTGATTTCGCTTGTTTAGCAGTATAGGGCGAATGGGATTAGGGATTTTACGCCATTGCTCCAGAGTTGGACAAAAGTACCGCTACTGCTGCTGCGTCGATCGGACGAGAGAAGAAAAACCCCTGGGCATATTCGCAGTGCAGCGATCGTAATTGATGAATTTGTTCGATTGTTTCGACCCCTTCCGCAATCACATCCAATCCCAAATTGTGCGCCAGAACGATGATGGTGCGGACGATTTCCCAATTTTCGTGATCTTGGGTCGTGTGCCGATCGGTAACCGTGGGAATAAAGGAGCGATCGATTTTGAGGGTGTTAATCGGCAATCGGTGCAATCGTGCCAGGGAAGAATATCCGGTGCCAAAGTCATCGATTGATAACTCAATGCCTCGTTCTCGCAACTGAGCAAGAAGCGTTGCAACCGATTGGGCTGTGAGCATGATGGCACTTTCCGTAATCTCCAGTTTCAGGTCATGTCCGGTCAATCCGTTGGCTTGCAGGACCTGATCGACCTGTTGAATCAGATCGGGCGTAGTGAGCTGGATACCAGAAAGATTGACACTCATTTTGAGCGGCAGGCATTGAGGAAATTGGGTTTTCCAGAGGGCGAGTTGTTGACAGGCTTGTTGCAACATCCAGCGATCAAGCAGTGCCACCAATCCTGTCTCTTCGGCAAGTGGAATGAATTCGGCAGTCGAGACCCTACCTCGACTGGGGTGGTGCCAGCGGATTAATGCTTCAAACCCAATAATTTTTGTCGTAGTCAGGCACACGATCGGTTGATAGACGATCCGAAATTCTTGACGCTCGATCGCTCGTCTCAGATCCGTTTCCAGTTGCAAACGCGACAGGGTACGGCTCCGCATTGCCGGATCGAACACGACGGAACGTGCCTGTCCCTGAGATTTGGCATGGTACATAGCAATGTCAGCATCGCGCAGCAGATCTTCGGGTTGTTCTGCCTCGACACTACTCAGCGCAATCCCAATACTGGCAGCCGTAAAGATTTCATGTCCATTCAGGCTAAAGGGCGATGCCAATCCTTGGTGAATGCGTTCGGCACACCTCAGGGCTTCATCGATTTGATGCACCGGATTCAATAAGACCGTAAATTCGTCGCTACTCAGGCGGGCAACCAGGATATTAGACGACAAACAACTTTTGAGACGATAGGCGATCGCCACCAAGAGCAAATCTCCAATCTCATGCCCCAGGCTATCGTTCGCCATTTTGAATCGATCCAGGTCAATGAAGAGCACGGCAAACTGACGATTGGGAGATTGACGGTTGCAGGCGATCGCCTGACGCAATTCCTCTAGAAACAAGGTGCGATTGGGCAAGCCCGTCAGTTTGTCGTAAAACGCATGATAGTGCAGTTGCTCATTCGTCCGCTTGAGATCGGTAATATCTGCCTGAGATCCCGCCATCCGGTAAGCAACCCCGCGATCGTTGCGAATAGCAATCCCTCGGCAAAGCATCCAGCGAGAGGTTCCATCCTGATACAGCAAGCGATACTCTTGTTCGAGATGGGGCGTGGTGCCTACCAGGTGATCGGCGATCGCCTGTTTCAGCGTTTCCAGATCTTGCGGAGACACTCGACGAAACCAATCTTCAAGCTGGTGGCAAGGCTCTTCTTCGCTATACCCCAACATGGTTTTCCAGCGCGGTGAAAAATAAAGTGCCTGGGTCTGCAAATCCCAATCCCATAAGCCCTCGTTTGAACCTTGCACTGCCAGCGCATATCGTTCTTCACTTTGCTTTAATCGCTGATTCATGCGCAGCCTTTCATCAAGCGCAATCGCTCCACCCGTCACGACAAATAATAAAATGGGCATTGCTACGGGGATCAAATAGCCTGCCTTAAAGCTTAAAAAGCTCACCATACCCCAGCCGCTACACAAGGCTGCCAAGATCATGAACTGTTTGCTCATTCGCCAGTCTGTCATCACCAGACTCAGACCGGGTCCTCCTAATAAAAACACCAGAATTAGCCAGCTGGCAGGTAAGGGACATAGCCCATTCTGTTGCAGCAAATTGTTGAGAACTGTAGCGTGTAAGTAAATCTCGCCGACGGCAGGATGACGATCGAAAGGCGTTTGTAGCGAATCTAGGATGGTTGCAGTCAACCCTACCAGCACAATTTTGTGCTCAAACCTGGCAGCAGGGACTTTTCCTGCCTGCACATCGATGAAAGAGACCTGGGGAACTTGCTGGGTTGAACCAAGCCAGTTGACCCAAAATGGTTGATTCAGGTCTGGCAAGGGGATCGATCGCTGCAGCAACGTGTAGACCTGAGCGGCGGCAACAGGTAACATCGGCACCCCATGAATTTGTAGATTGACTTGGCGAGTGACCCCGTCTGCCTCTTGTCGGGTGAGGTGATGCCCGATCGCGGCGGCAGCAGTCCGCAGGGGGGCAGAAGGGAGCAGGGGAAGTCCTGCACTGTCCCAGGATTGTACCAGCACCACTGCGCCTTGTTGGGCGATCGCTGCGGCTAACGGATAATCACTGGCGTCTGGCTCAAACAAGGGCACATCCAACACCACCACCGCCGCCTGAGTATGCGACAACCCCTGCAAGAGTTCAACATAGCGCTGCCGCGACCAGGGAAACGGACCCCATTGCTTCAGGCTGGCTTCGTCGATCGCAACAAGCACAATACGATCGTCCCAAGGTAATCCGCCGCGCAGGCGAAACAAATTGTCCCATGCCGCATATTCCAGCGGTTGCCATACTCCCAAACGAAGGAGCGCGGCAATCAACAATGCTGCAATGCCACCGGGCAAAACTTTAACCAGCCACCCCCTGTTCTGTCGGTAAGTCCAAAACGTTTTTCGCCATCGATCTTTTTGAATTTCCCATGCTTTTTTAAGATAGGGCAGCCAATCCATAGTGCTCCCGCTTGCCAGAGATGTTCTTACCGTTGCTTTTGGATAGTAGCAATTCCTATCTTTTAGACAACTCAACGATTTCAACCAACACTGGATCGGGTGATGGAACCTGGAAACAAGTTTTTCTTACCGTAAAAAAATGTCGAAATTAACAGTCATTGACTGGCATTGCCACTCACAGCAGCCCTGCGGATTCGTACAATCTGCGGATCACGGCTAAAATTTTGGGTCCATAGTCCAGGTCAGCCGCCCATCGCCCGCTGAGTAAATCGATGCGGGGGGCAATGCCACGGGTGACAAATCGGAAGCGGGGATCAACCACTTCTTGCACCAGGGGTTCAGTACTGGCGTAAGCTTTGAGGTGCTGAATCTGGGCTCTGACACCAATGCGGGCGCTGGGAAAGGAGGCGCCTTCTGCACCGTCGCCGATCGCCCCTAACCCAGCAAAATTGTTTTGACTGGGCTTGACATCGTTGCCAAAGCGGAGAAATCCCGTTTCGATACACATTTGGCAAAAGGCGAGATCAGGATTGACGCCTTCCAGTTTGGCTTCATCCAGATAGAGTTTGGGCAAGTCGGGAAACTGGGTCAGGGCGCTCTCGTTGTTGGCTTTGAGGAACATCATCAGTTGCACTTCAGAGATGCTGCCATGCCCCATGATGCTATCGATCTGATTGGGGCAGATTTGTAAAATCGATCGCAACACGACGGTTCGTTCGGCATTATCCCAACTGACGGAGATGCTAAATTCCCGCAGTTCGATCGCTTTGATGTAAACCACATTGCGATAAGTCACTCGCCGCACCTGAGGTTCCTTGGTCAAATCAATCCCCAGCCGATCTGCCAGGTCGATCGGGATATAAGCATTGCCACTGATGATGATGCCCTGCTCATCGTACAATTGCCCATTAATTTTGATTTTGGCGGCTGAATAGGTGCCAGGTGGAGTTGGGGCAGGGGTGGGCGTCGGCGTCGGCGTTGGGGTAGGCGTCGGGGTGGGCGTTGGGGGACTAACCCCGGATACGGCACGGCTCCAAGCGGCTAAACCATCAGCAATGCCTAAGGCAATATCGCGACGTCGATTTTGAATCAGGAAACGATCGTCGGGATTGGTCAAATAACCAATTTCCATCAATAGCGAGGGAGCCGAAATCTGCCGACAAAAGGGCAAATTGCCAATGCCCGTAGAGGAATCAGGTTTTGCACCTCGGTTGGGGAGTTGAGGCACTCGCCTTAACAATGCCAGCAGCAACAACTCTGCATGTCCCTTGCGCTGGTCGTTGTTGGTGATAAAGAAAACACTCGCACCCCGTACAGAGGGATTGGAATAGGCATCCGAATGAATTTCTAATGCCACATCGCTTCTTTGGACACGGGCATTAATCCAGCCGATCGTTGCTTCCAGACTTAGTTCATCGGGCACAGAGAGTACTTCAAAGCCACGCGACCTCAGTTCTGTCACGATCAGATCTCGTGTCAAAATCATCTCTCTGGCTTCGGTTGTTCCTGCGGCGATCGCGCCCGGATCAACCTGCCCAGTTTCTTGTCCCCCATGCCCCGCTGATAGAAAAATTCGTCCCATCTGAACTCGTTTCCTCTACTTGATTCACTCGTGCTCAACAACTACGCCATGAACAATGAGTCAAGATTTGCGTAAAGATTGCATTGCCGCTAATCATGCTTATGTTTTACTCGATACGGCAGGATTGAATCAAAAAATTTGTAGAAGAGGGGATAGGAAGGGGCAGAAATGGCAAAAAAGAAGCGGTTGGCGCAGTGTTCCGGAGTGAGGCTAAACGTATTCCCACTTCAGTCAAACAATCGGCTATAGTAATACACCACAGTCCTCCCCCTGTCCACGTCCCTCTGTTCCCCTCTCCGCGTCTCCTTCTCCTCCTCTCTTCCATGAACGTCCCGCGTCTCCATCCCGACACGATCGAACAGGTCAAGCAACGGGCTGACATCGTTGATGTGGTGTCCGATCATGTGGTGCTGCGAAAACAGGGTAAGGATTTTGTTGGCTTGTGTCCCTTTCACGATGACAAGTCGCCCAGTTTTAGTGTGAGTCCAGGGAAACAGTTCTATTACTGCTTTAGCTGTGGCGCAGGGGGAAATGCCATCAAGTTTTTGATGGAGTTGGGTAAGCGATCGTTTGGCGATGTGGTGCTGGATCTGGCGAAGCGATACCAGGTGCCGGTCAAAACGGTGGAGCCGGAGCAACGCCAAGAGTTGCAGCGCCAGATTTCTTTGCGGGAGCAATTATACGAAATTCTGGCAATCGCGTCTCAGTTTTTTCAACATGCGTTGAAGCAGCCCCAGGGAGAGGTGGCACTGGCGTATTTGAAAACCGATCGGGGCTTGAGTGAAGAAACGATCCAACAATTTCAACTGGGCTATGCACCTGCCGGATGGGAAACGCTGACGGGCTATTTGGTGGAGCAAAAGCGCTACGCAGTAGAGTTGGTGGAGCAGGCAGGCTTGGTGGTGCCGCGCAAAACCGGGGATAGTTATTACGATCGGTTTCGCGATCGCCTGATGATTCCCATTCACGATTTGCAGGGACGGGTGATTGGCTTTGGCGGACGATCGTTGGGGGATGAACAACCCAAATACCTGAACTCGCCCGAAACCGAGTTATTTGATAAGGGCAAGACGCTGTTTGCCCTGGACAAAGCCCGCGCCGACATTGCCAAGCAAGACCAGGCGGTGGTGGTAGAAGGCTATTTTGATGTGATTGCGCTGCACGCTGCCGGAATTACCAATGTGGTAGCTTCGCTAGGGACGGCGCTGAGTTTGGCGCAGGTGCGGTTGCTGTTGCGCTATACCGAGTCCAAGCAGATTGTGTTTAATTTTGATGCCGATCGCGCCGGGGTACAGGCAGCCGAACGGGCGATCGGGGAGGTGGCAGCGCTGGCATACCGGGGCGAGGTGCAACTCCGCATTCTCAACTTGCCCCAGGGCAAAGACCCAGATGAGTTTTTGAAAACCCACACGGCGTTTGAGTATCGCACCCTATTGACCCAATCTCCCCTCTGGCTAGATTGGCAGATCCAGCAGGCGTTGGCAGGGCGTGACCTGAAGCAAGCAGATCAGTTCCAAACGGGGTTGCAGCAAATCGTGCAATTGTTGGGCAGTTTACCCAATGCGACCCTGCGGACTCACTATATCCACCGCTGTGCCGAATTGATGAGTCAAGGGAACGCGCGCCTCTCGATTCAATTGGAAGAAGACCTGCGTTTGCAAGTGCGGGGGCAACGCTGGCACGGCCGATCGCAAAAATGGCAGACCAAGAGCGATCGCACATTGTTGGAGGAAGCGGAAGCCCAATTACTGCGGTTGTATCTGCACGCGCCAAATTTTCGATCGCAAATTATTGCGGCGTTGGAAGCGCAGGATCTGGAGTTTAGTCTGTCCCATCATCGGTTTTTGTGGCGGCAGATTTTGGAGTTGGAGGAGGGGAGTCAGGAGGCAACGCTTCTGATTTCACCAGCGAAGCAAGAATTAGAAGTGTTGAAAGGGGGCAGGAGTCAGGAGGGAAGAGATTCTCAGTCCACTTCGGAAACTGCTGAATTGGCGGTTTCCGAAGTGGATTTGCTCGATCGTTTGCAAGATCGTTGTACGGATTTCCCCAATGAAATGAGACTGGTCTATGCGCTGTTTAATCTGGATGAAAAGACGAAGCAGGACATTATGCGAGCACCGCTGACGATTCGCGCGGCAACTGCTTGTATGGAGCGAGTGATGTGCGAAAAACGCTGTCGGCACTTTCTCAGCTTGTGGGAAAAAACGGAGGCGGGGGCGATCGAGGAAGGTCAATATTATCAGGAAAAGATCTATAACGAAAAGCTGCGCATTGAGGAACTCGATCGGCAACGTCGGGTAGATTTTGTTGATCTGGTGCAGGTGCCCTGGACGGGCGAATAGATCTGGGGTTGGGGATGCCAGGTGAGTTTGTAGTGAGAGCAGGATTTTGTTGCTGCTGTCGAGTTTGGAGAGAGACGCTACCGATTTGTCGAGAGACTGTTCTTATTTTTAGCAGGAATGTTTTTGTTTTAAGTGGGAACGTTTTGGTTTTGAGTGGGAAGGCTCTGGTTTTCGATCGAACTCTTCTCGTTTGATAGGAGACGATCGCTGCTTGAAACCGCACAAGTCTGGTTTTGAGCCAGTATGGGGCGGTGGCAAATGAAACCGTTGCAGGTTCAAATCAAAATCCTCTGGGGTTCAGTGGCAATGGTTGAGTTTCATCTGGATTGTTTCAAGGGATGCGCTCAAATCCCATGCCAACTTGAACAAAATGAGCATCTTCGGTGAGAACACGCTGAAGATTGAATTCCTGCATGACCACCATTGAGGTGAAATCAGTAAACGAAATTTGAGGTTTATCGAGATACTTTAACCGCAACGTTTGAGCTTGAGCAAACCGGACTTCATCAATGTAAATCAATTGAAATGAGTTCGTGGAGAATGCAGCAGATAGTTGAAGCATTGCCTGCTGTGCCTGATAGGAATTGAGGCGTTTGAAAAACAGCGTAAATGTTTCGTCTAAAACAAAGGAGGTGGTGTAGCAAAGGGTGTTTTGGGCAATTAATGTGCGATATAAATCAGCGACTTCTTGATGTCTGCGTTCACCAGCATCGTTTAAGGTCAGCCAACCCCAAGTATCAATGAATACGGCATTAATCATAAAGGGTCTCATCGATCGCGTGAGCAAGATTGCCGTGGTGGCTTGCTCCAATGAAGTTGGCTAGCGGATCGATGGGGGATTGGGTAGGGGTGGGAGCGGGATTGGGTTGGAGAGTTTGAATAAATTTGAGCACAACAGAAAGTTGTTGATCGCTCAATTGGGCGATCGCCTCCAAAATTTGCTGACGGGAACTGGCAGACTGCATCGGGAGAGGGACTCATCAGGGATTATTCCTCAGAGTAGCAAACCTAAACCGCTTCATCACCCCATTGCTTCAATGACAGTCACAGGCGATCGTTCTTTGCCCAAGTGCCGGTATGAAGTTTCCGGGTCAAGGCAAAATTATTTTGATAGAAAAGACATAGCCTAAATTCTGGAGTTGCCCCATGGCTGATCCGGTATCTTTGACCGCTGGCGCGATCGCCACCGTTGCTTTCCAAAAGTTCATCGAGTCTGGTGCGGGTGAGCTAGGTAAGAAATATACGATGGAGGCGATCGCTAAAATGGAAAGCCTGCTCAAACGCATCTGGACGAAGCTGCGAGGCAAACCCCGCATCGAAGAAGTCAAAGCCTCTATTGAGCAAACCCACAAAATCACACCGGAACAGATTAACCAAATTGCTGCCTATTTGCAGGTGGCAATGGATGACGATCCGCAATTTGCTGATGAAATTCGGTTGATGGCGCAGCAAATTAATGCCGGGAAGATTCAGGACAATAGCTCAATGGTGCAGAATAATTCCGGCAATGCGAAGGGGTGGCAAACGAAAGTTGAGGGCGGAACAGCCTTTATTGGTGAGAACCACATTCATGGCAAGTCGCCTGAAGCTTGATTGATTTCCTTCTTCATCTTGTTTTTAGAGACTGCCCTCCATGTCAGATTTATTGATTGAACAGTTTTGTCAAATGCTGGCTGGGCATTTGGAAGAGAATGGTAACGTTTCCAAGTCTGAAAGCATTGCATTTTTGCAGTCAGTCATTCAAGCGGACGCTCGTTTGAGAACGTTTTTTGAAGACCGTATGGTGCAATTCAATCAAGGGAACGTGGTTGGATTCCAAACATGGTTAGAGAGTGGTGCGAGAGGATTTTTTGGTACCAACTATGTGGTTCATGATCCAGCGGTGCTCCGGGAAGGGATGGCAACACTCCTGGAGGAACTGGCAAAGCGACCTGTGGGTACCCCTAGCAATCTACCCTTGAGTGGGGTGGTGAAGTTTGTGGGACGGGAAGAGAATCTGGCGCAGGTACATGCGAAGTTACAAGCTGCCCCGACGGTTGCTGTGACTTCGGTGTCGGGGATGGGGGGTGTGGGGAAGACAGAACTGGCGTTGCAGTATGCCTACCAGCACTTGCAGTCGCATACCTATCCCGGTGGACTGTGCTGGATTAATGTCCGATCGCAAGATGTAGGCTTGGGGTTGTTAGAGTTTGCCCGCACTCAATTGGGGCTACCGGAACCGCCCGATATTTTGGAAACGTTGCTGGAGAAGGTGCAGTGGGTATGTCGCCGCTGGCAGAGGGAACCGATTCTGGTAGTGCTGGATGATGTCACCGATGATGAGGTAGTGAAGCCCTATTTGAATCTACTTGATCCCCGCTTTCGGATATTGATAACTACTCGGTTGAAGTTGTTGGCATCGGCTCAGCGACTAGAATTGGAGGTGTTGACGGAGGTGGCATCCCTGGAACTGTTGCGGGTATTAGTGAATGATCCAGAGCGGATTGATAGTCAACTCATTGATGCTCAACGGTTGTGTGAGTGGTTGGGCTATTTGCCTTTAGGGTTGGAATTGGTGGGGCGCTACCTAGCTCGGCGGGAAGACTTGAGCTTGGTGGAAATGTTGGAGCGGTTGGAGGCAAAAAAGTTAGCGGCTCAGGCATTGTTACAGGCAGAGCAGATGACGGCTCAACTAGGCGTAGCAGAGGCTTTCCTATTAACTTGGGATGATAAGCAATTCCCCGATGAAGCTAAGATGCTTTGCGGGTTGTTGAGTGTGTTTGCTTTAGCCCCCATTCCGTGGAATTTGGTGGAAAAATGTCTGCCGGATTGGGACAAGGAAGCCTTAGAGGATTGCCGAGTTGAGCAACTGCTGGGACGCAGTTTGCTATCCAGAGTTGGCAAAGAACTATTTCAACTGCACCAACTCCTGCGCGAATTTTTTGCGGCAAAACGAGCGACAATGGCAACCGATGCCGAGATGAAACGATCGTTTTGTCGAGTGATGGTGGAGATCGCTAAGCAGATTTCACAAACCGTGACGCTGAGCATCATTGAACAAGCCACGCCCGCTATTCCCCATCTCAAAGAAGCCGCCACCACCCTTACCCCCTGTTTCTCCGATGAGGATTTGATTGCGACTCCAACCAGCATTGCCTGGTTTTATCAAGGACAATCGGCGTTTGGGGCAGCGGAGGAGTGGTACTTGCAGTGTCGAGCAATCGCGACTCAACGGCTGGGAGCAGAGCATCCCAATGTCGCCGCCAGCCTCAACAATTTGGCAGTTTTGTACCAATCGCAAGGACGCTATCGTGAGGCAGAATCGCTCTGTCGCCAAGCACTGGAAATCAGGCAACGCCAGTTGGGGGCAGAGCATCCCGATGTCGCCACCAGCCTCAACAATCTGGCAACATTGTATCGGTTTCAAGGATGCGATGGCGAGGCAGAACCACTCTATCTGCGAGCATCGGAAATCAAGCAACGCCAGTTAGGAACAGACCTCAGCGTCAACATCAAAAATTTGGCAGGTTTGTATACGTCTCAAGGACGCTATCGCGAGGCAGAACCGCTCTATCGCCAAGCACTGGAAATCAGGCAACGCCAGTTGGGGGCTGACCATCCCCGTGTCAGCGACAGCCTCAACAATTTGGCAGTCTTGTACGAATCGCAAGGACGCTATCGCGAGGCAGAACCGCTCCATCGTCAAGCACTGGAAATCAGGCAACGCCAGTTGGGGGCAGAGCATCCTGATGTCGCCGGCAACCTCAACAATTTGGCAGGCTTGTACCAATTGCAAGGACGCTATCGCGAGGCAGAACCGCTCTATTGCCAAGCACTAGAAATCCTGTTTGAAAAACTGGGAAACAATCATCCCCTCACCCGATCAGTGTATCAAAGCTTCTGGCTCTTTTTGCAGCAAGTGATCCAGTTGGGGCAAACCGTGCAACTCTCCGACCATCCAACGACCCAATCCCTGTTGCAGCAGATAAGCGAGAGGAATCGCAATGCCTGAAATTAGTCGCTTCTTCGGCATCATCATTGCCATGTACTATAACGACCATCCACCGCCTCACTTTCATGTGCGCTACGGTCAACAAAAAGCCATTATTGAGATCCAATCCCTCTCAGTTCTGGAAGGTAAGCTTTCTCCCAGAGTGCTGGGTCTCGTCATCGAGTGGGCAGCTTCCCATCAAGCCGAACTGCTGCAAAACTGGGAATTAGCCAGACAGCAAGAACCGCTAGAGTCCGTTCAACCCCTGGAGTAATGCCATGCTTAAAGACATCGTAGCGGTCAAACCGCTCGCAGATTATCAACTCTTCTTGCGCTTTGAAGACGGCATTGAAGGCGTGGTAGATATCAGCCAACTCATTCCGTTTTCTGGCATCTTTGCCCCCTTACAAGATTTAGACCACTTTACCCAAGTCCAGATTCATCCCGAACTGGGCACGATCGTGTGGCAAAATGGCGCAGACCTTGATCCTGACGTGTTGTATGCCCTGGTTACTCAAAGCCCGATTCCCACCTACGCCAGCACAGCTTTCTAAGAAATTCGCCATGAACACTCAATCGGCGGTTTCTGCCTGATGAGGCAAACTGCTGGATGTGCAATATTCGAGAAAATCTTGCCTTGCTTGATGATGACATGGCAATCCAAGCCAAATTGCAAGAGCGCCATGACAAAGGAGTGGAATTTCTGAGGAAAGCGATTGTTCTGTGGCAGGCGATCGAGTCACCCGACAATGGGCAATCAAGTTGAGGCGGTTGATAGTGGCGATCGGGGTTCTGGTGCAATCGGGCTTGTTATAATGAGGAGCGATCGCAGTGGAGTGAATAATGGTTCCAGGGTTTGAGTGGGACGAAGAAAAAGCCCAAGCTAATCTCACCAAACATGGAATCTCCTTTGTCGAAGCCACCACTGTTTTCGATGATCCAAACTGTCTCATCATGGACGATCCTAAACATTCGATCGGTGAATCCCGCTTTCTGATCTTGGGATATTCCCTTGTGCAAAGACTGCTTCTCGTCGTGCATTGAGATCGCAACAACACCATCCGAATTATTAGCGCCCGCCCGGCAACCCCATCAGAGAGGCGAAACTATGAGCGAGGAACCTAAACACCAATCCAGGGCTGAAGCGATCGCAGACGACGAAATGTTGGATGAATATGACTTTAGCCAAGCCATTCGAGGCAATCCATACCGATACCTGAGCCAATCTCCAATTAAAATCAACACGATCGCGGGCGATCGAGAAATCCAAATCAAAACGGTTGAAGTATTCGCGACGGTTGCTGTCGATGGCAAAGTGACGCTGCAACTTCCTCCAGAGATTTCCCCCGGCGAACACCGCATCACCTTGCTGATTCAGGAAAATCTGACACCTTAAACAGCCTGACATAAAAAGTTGTACGAGTCTCAGGGGGTTTACTAGAATCGATCACCATTGGCAGCATAAAATTACTGCATTCATCAAGTCAAAAACGGTAATGATCAAGCTTTTTGACACGATCGCCAACCTCAACCCCATCCCTGCTGCTCGGCTCACTCTGCTGGAGTCTGAGTATCAGGACATTCAGACCTTACCGGCTGGACAAGTTGGCACCATTGTTGAAATTTACGGAACAGAAAACCCGCGTTATTTGATTGAATTTGCAGATTTACAGGGGCGTGAGTATGCAATGGCAACTTTACTCGACAATGAGGTATTAGCCCTTCACTATGCCTTAGTGATCGCCTCATAACTGAAGACGATCATAGGAACGCTACGCGAAGCAGAACCGCTGGTTGTGAGATCGCTAGACATTTTGACTACTAAACTGGGGTTGAACTATCCCAATACCCAGCAAGTTCGAGTAAATCTCGCACTGCTTGATGACGACATGGCAACCCAAGCCAAATTGCAAGGGCGCGATGACAAAGTCGTGGAATTTTTGGAGAAAGCGATCGCTTTGCGGCAGGTCAGTGAGTAAAACAACGATGGGCGATCGTCCAAATCTCACCAGTACACTCAGAACAACCTACCATCGCACCGGTCATGAAAGCTTACGAGTTCCCGGCACATATCACCACCGATGGCAAACTAGAATTGCCTGCTGCTGAACTACCGCGATCGCTCAACAATCAAGCCGTCAGAGTCATCGTTCTAATCAGCGAGACAGAAAATTCTTCAGAACAGACGGACTTGGGCAGACCTCACCACTACTCAATTCCTGGCAGGCTATAGTTCCGTCGATGCAATTTACGACGAACTTTAAATCATGCCTATCTATGGTTCGGCTACACAAACTCGCAACCCTGGAGAAACGATAAATTGCTGTAATACTGCCACCCGTCTGAATCATCTGGCAGTGTTGTACAATCCCAAATCTCTACTAGCAACCGAGGCTGTCTCTGGTGGCAACCCCCGTTACCGGATTCACACCATCGGCTCGTTTGCAAAGTTGTGCGATGTCATAGCGATCGAGAATCGCATCGGTAAAATCGGCTCCCGTCACCGTCACTCCCTCAAAACTAGAACGAGAGAGCATCGCTTCTCGCAAGATGGCGTTGGTTAGGTTAGCTTTGTAGAGCGTAACCTGATCGACCAACGCCCCTGCCAAATCAGCCCCTTCCAGATCGGCTCCCAGCAAAACCCCTTTAGTCAAAATGGCATTTTTCAGGTTGGCTCCCCGAAAATCCGCACCGCGCATTTCAGCCGCGACAAACACAGCACCCGCGAGATCCAGATGAGAAAAATCCCGATTTTCGAGATGGGTATTGCTATAGTTAACAGTTTTATCCTGTGCCGATGCAGGGCGTGCACTCAAAACCACCCAGCCTATCGCCAAAACCAACGCCAGCGCTAACCAGAAAAGAGTTTTGACTGCTTTGACGATCGCCGCTTGCATCTGCTTCACCCAGTAGATGAATCCCGTTCCATTGTGACATGGGACAAGGGGAGGCGATCGCTAGCTTGTCGAAGTGTAATCAGTCTCTCAAGTGAAAAAAGTAAACAGCCATTCCCTCATCTAGAAAGGAATGGCTGCTCTATAGAGGCAGATCGTCTAAATCGGTTTTAATGTCAGCAAAGCGTACTCAAACTTCTTATCAATTTCTACTTTCAGATATCACTGTTTTCGCAGTCACCGCACTTTGGCTCCTGCGAAATCATCATCCTGATTGAAAAAGTTTAATCGCTCCATTAAAAAAGTTTAATCGCTCCAAGCAAAGCAAAGACGATTCTTGTATTAAAAATTACAAAAATTGATTTCTCATTCACAATTCAACGTCATTTTGTCTAGCCACTAATACCAATTTAAATTGGTATTGAAAGCGTGATAGAGCTTTCCAGTCAAAACATCTCGTTTGCTTAGCATGAGTAGTCGAAATACAAATACTGCGATCGCAGCACCCATTGGTGGAGCAACCCCATAAATCCACTGATAATGCCAATTTCCAGTCACTAGTGCAGGAGTAAGAATTGAAACTTGTTCTGTCTAACCACAAAACCAACCACATCTTGCAGGTGCATTTTGCCGTGTAGCCAAAAGGCGAGTGAAACGAAAGGATTGATATGAGCACCGCTTAGTTTCCCGATTGGAGATACAGCTACAATCGATCCACTTCCAGCAAACATCAGTCCTGTAATCAACCGTCGAATGCTCACATCAGGCATAATCTGTTCTACTGGCAAACTGTGCCCAAAGTTAAGGACGATTGCACTGAAGCCGATGAAAATATTGAAAGCGGTTCCCAGAAATTCTGCGACGTATTCGCGCCAATGCCACTGATTCTGAACGCTAGAAAGCATAATCGATGAGCGTAGTTGAAGGTCTTGCGTTAACGCCAGCAAGTCACTGAAAGAGCAATCGTTAGGTACCAAAGTAGTAGACGAGAAAGATTATGGAGGATCGTCCAAAATTGAACTGTATGATTGTGGCTCTTCGACGCGGTCTTGTGCGTAATCTCGTCGAGCCTTGACTGTTTTCTGATATACCTTCTTGCCAGCTAAATTGACAATACCTAAAATTTTTCTCCTGCCAACTGCTCCAACCTGCGTAAATTTGCTAGTCTGAATCCATCCTCACCTCACTCCCCCCTCTCATGACCGATACGTACACCCAACCCAACCGCGAATGGTGGGCACAACGCTGGATCGATGTACTAGAATCTTTTGGCTGGCGCAGGCGACTGGAGCGTGCCCGCAACTATGCCCGCCAGGGCAACGTGCTCAACATTGATTACAACGGACACAAAGTCTCTGCCCGTGTTCAAGGAACCGCCCCGGAACCCTATAAAGTCTCGTTGTCTTTAGAACCCTTCACCGATGAGCAGTGGGGCTATGTGATTGAATCGATGTCACAACAGGCAATCTTCTCTGCCAAGCTGTTAGCAGGAGAGATGCCCCAAAACATCGAAAAGGTATTCACAGAAAACGGATTGAGCCTGTTTCCGTTTACTAAATTTGATATTCGCAGTCGATGCAGTTGTCCCGATCCGGCAAATCCTTGTAAGCACATTGGTGCGGTCTACTATGTGTTAGGCGATCGCTTCAGTGAAGATCCCTTCGTACTATTCCAACTGCGAGGACGCACGAAAGAACAAATCATCGAATCTCTGCGCCAAATGCGGAGCCTCAATTCGGCAACCCGTCACGAAAGCACCGCAACCCCAGAAGATGAAATTGTAGTCCAGGCAATGGCTCCCAGAGCCAACCCCTTGCAAATTGAGCAGTTTTGGCATTACAACGAACAATTGGAACCCTCGCTCGTGGTCATTGCCCCTTCCCCTCGCAGTGAAACGGTGCTGGATGTATTGGGTCCTATTCCGCTTAACTCAGGTGTCGCGAATCCAACTCCGCCCAACTCGCCGGCTCCAGCTTCGCCGATGGAGTCCTTAAAAGCCATTTATCAAGAAGTCAGCCTGTACGCAGTGCAGACGGCAATGACCACAAATGGTTAAAATCTCCCTGGTTCTAACTCAACTTGTGTTGATCCAGCGCAGGGGTGCGGCATTTGGTACAAAATTCTTGCTTAGCTTGAAAAGCATTGTCCAAATGCCACGCCCCTACAAGGTTTGACAGCTCCAACACAAAATCCATCAGAAGCAGAAATCTCTCTAACGCCAATAGCCCAATCCAGGGCCGAATCTTCCAGTCTTTTAAGCAATCTCTGTACGATTTTGATACGATAGGCTGACAAGGAAAAAATGATCAGTTCATGATTCAGGGTTGGTTAAGTGAAAATTGAACTTCTCCAACTCCTAACCCTCCTCCAGTAGCTCAGTTGGATAGAGCATCGACCTTCTAAGTCGGCGGTCGTAGGTTCGAATCCTACCTGGGGGGTTGAATAAAGGATAATAGAACAGCAAAGCGCAATGGAGTTTCCCGCTGCGCTTCGTTATTTAGGAACGTAGGTTCAATATAATTGAACCTTCATTTTATCGGGACACAAGCAAAGCTTGACGCTTGGACTCAGTTAATTTGCGCGTTCAAGCCCTGCGATCGCAAAACCTGAGACCACTTTTCAGCGCCTGCACGATCGTTAAACGAACCCGCTTGAATAAACGCCCCCTGTTGAGAAGTCGTCAAAAAGGCATCAGGTGCTAGCCGACGAACTTTCTCCAAAGTGCTGTTATCTCGATAAGGAACCAGCACGAAGTAGGCACGACTGGCATCGCTAGTCTGCTCACTACGAATAAAAGGGGTAGAAGGCGATGCCGATCGACTCATGGCTCCACGCAAAACCCGAATCGTTTGGGAACCTACAATACCATCGGGTTTCAACCCTTGATCTTGCTGAAACTTGATCACAGCTGAGCGGGTGGCTGGGCTATACACGCTGTCGATCGCCCCGTTGTAGTAACCCTTGAACCGCAACAGCCTTTGGATTTCTGACACGCTCACTCCCGCTGCAACCGAGCTAGGAGGAAGTGCGCTAACCGGAGCTGCACTAGGCGGATCAATATCGCTGCCGATCGCTGTATTGCCATTCAATACTGCCAGCGTTCGCGGTCCCACAATGCCATCGGCTTTCAAACCAAAATCTCGCTGAAAATTGGTGACTGCGGTTCGGGTTAAGGAGCCATAAATCCCATCAACCGCACCGTCGTAATACCCCCGGTCTCTGAGCTTTTGTTGCACTGCAGAAACCATCGCGGCACTCTGCATCCCCACAGCCCTGGATGATGCTTTTTGTTCAAGCAATTGTTGCGTTTGAGCACCGTAAACCCCATCTGCGGATAACCCACTCTCTCGCTGAAACCGAATCACGGCTTCCTGGGTGAGAGAGCCAAAATAACCCGTTTGGGGTCCCTCAAAATAACCCAAGCGAGTGAGTTTTTCTTGCAGTGCACTGACCTCAGACCCTGTGTCTCCTTGCTGCAAACTTGCCGCGATCGCAGCATTAGACAAGCTAACGACCAATAAGCCAACCATCAGTGACAGCAACCGCAAGACCGCAGGGCTAGAAAGCCGCCCCCAGCTTCCCTGAACGATCGGCTCAGCCTTATCAGACTTCAGCTCAGATGCAGTATCGGGAGCCGATTCATAAGCACAGGCAGCATGCAAATAAGCAAGAGTTTCCATGGCAGAGTAACAAACAAAACTTCCAATTCCACTCTTTCAAAAAGTGGCTTTTCAGCTAACAAGAAGTAACTTGAAAATCTGAAACCAAGCAAATTGCTTCAAATCTCCCTCAAAGGGGTTAGAAAGCTAGATTTCAACCTGATAGATTTTATTTTAGCCTTATCGGTGATGCAAAGCTAGAGCAAAGCTGCAATTCTTGATCTCGAATCATGAAATTATCTTGACTCATCCAATAGGCTGCTTCTGATCAATTTCGTATTTTTTGAACAGCGCTCAATGTTCACCGATCGCAGCTTAAAGCGAGGCATCCTGCTAGCGATTACTCCAGTTTTCTAGCTTTTGTTAGAGGTGGTTCGGTGCCCCGATCGTGGACCATTTGCTGTGCAATGGTGAGAGGATCTTTTAAAAGTCCTTTCGCAAGTAACAACAGACACGATCCCCCTAAATCCCCCTTTTTAAGGGGGACTTTGAAGCTGATCTCCCCCTTTTTTCTAGCGCAGCGGTACGTATAGCCTGTCGGCATGGCTTCGCTAAAGCACGGGGACTGGGGGGATCTCTGAGTGTTCAACATCACAGCGAGCACCTTTTCAAACACCCTCTGCGGGCGACTGAGATCTGAATAGAGGTATTACTGATTTTCTTTCGGATGTTCGTCAATTCGTTCGCTATAGCCTGACTTAATCCACCCTTCTAACCCACTACTTTCAACGCGAATTCGTTGCCATTCGCCATCAGCACTCTCTTCTAACACGCTAACTTGTTCGTTATAGTCCACCCCACCAATCCGGTTGGCATCCACACTGGGGGCATCCCGCACATTCAGTCCTTGAGACAAATTGATTCGAGCGGGATAAGTTGCTGCATCCGTTGCAGTGGGACTTGGCGATTTGCTGGGCGTGGGTGTGGGCTTCGGCTTCGCCTGGGTCTTGGGCTGGGCAACCGCTGTCGATGGCTTCACTTTGGCAGAGGGCTGATCATTGGGGAAGGTGGGTCGTGGGGGCAGAGAGGTCATTTGGGAAATGTAGCGAAATGCCAAGACCCCTGCGACTGCAAAGATTGCGATCGCGATCGCCAACCCAACTAAAACCTTAACTACACCAGACCATTTCATTGCTGTTTTGCTAACCTGTCGAAGAAATTCGATCGTGCTCTGGCATTTCGGTTAAAAACGTCCAAGCTCTGTCCAGAATGTTGCCCTTATGCCAAATTTTTCAGTTCCGTCTAAATCATGCCTCCTAATCGAGTAATTGGCGCAGATTTCTGAGCCAAACTGTATCCAAGTGTGAGCCTGAGAATCTGTTTGTAAATAAATATCAAGAAGGAGTTCAAGGAGACATAGGATCAGCGATACCAGCGATACCTAAGAAATCCACCTACCTCTAGCTTGGAAGCATGAACCAACCCTACTGTGACAGTGACCTGACGGATGAAGAATGGTTGCAGATCGAGCCTTTACTCCCCCCTGAGAAGCCGGTCGGCAAACTACGTGAGGTTAGCCTGCGTGAGGTATTGAACGCGATTTTCTACCGTGCTGACAATGGGATCAAATGGCGCAATCTACCCTGTGATTTTCCGGCGTGGCAAACGGTCTATGGCTACTTTCGGCTGTGGGTCAACTTAGGCATCTGGGAGCAAATTAACGGGGTCTTGGTGCAGCAAGTCCGTATCAGTGAAGGGCGAGAGCCAGAACCCAGTTTAACGATCATCGATAGTCAGTCGGTTAAACTCGGACAAAAAGGGGGGAGCAACACGGCTTTGATGGCAACGAAAAGGTGAAAGGACGCAAGCAGCACATTGTGGTGGATGTGTTGGGACTGGTGTTAGGTTGTTACGTTACTTCTGCCAATACGGCTGATGTCAAAGCGGCTCCTGCAGTTTTAGTGTGGGTGCTTGAGATGTTCAAGCGCATTGTTAAAGTGCTAGCAGACCAAGGCTATCGAGGTGCTTTGGCTGGCTTGATTGAGCACTACTTTGCTCAGTCCCAACGGCAAGTTGAGGTTGAGATTAGTCGGCGTTCAGAGGCGGCTACAGGATTTCACCTCGAACCCAAACGATGGATTGTCGAACGGACTTGGACTTGGTTAGACAATGCTCGCATCCTCCGTGACTATGAACGATTGCCTGATTAATCGCTACCAATCGCCGTTTTGCGACTACTCGCGTCTGCGCCAAACTCGTCAAAGTTCACGACTTACCCCTACTGACTCAAAAAGAGGAATAATGACTTCACTCATCCAAACATTGTCTTCACCAGACGCGATCGGCCAGCCATCCACAAACAAGCTCACTCAGCGCGTCCTGGAAAACAAGATCGCACTGATCACTGGAGATTCCAAGCGATTATGTTGAATGTCAAACATCCAATGAATATTTGAGAAATTCAATTCAACAATGTTGGGGAATCATTCAAAGCACAATCAATGGTACAGCTTATCATCTATCTAAGCCATACCATCGCTCACATAAAAAGCGATGAGATTCAATTCTAACGACAATTCACTCGTACTCAATCAAAAGAATCCAAGTGAACCATTTGGCATCTTGACTTCTGTGAACGATCGTCACTATCAAAAAGTGCCCATTGCCTCACCACGGCGATCAGCGCAAACGCTACCCCTGTTTGCTCAATTTCTCACTGCCATTTCTTCAGTGGAACCTTGCCAGGGTTTACCATTGCGCATCATGGCATTGAGGATGCGATTTTCTCGATTCGCTGTGGTGGGCACAGCAACCGCTGAACCCGACGACGGCAAAGCCAACAGCAGAGATCCATGCGGTGCGTTTACCCCTGATTCTGTGCCACCTTTGGTTGAAGTCGATCGTCTTTGGGCACAAGCTGTGTTACAGCAGCAAGGTTTACCCAATGTTGCCTTGTAGTGATGCTATTCTTCGGCTTCGATAATGGCGCTGCGATCGAGCAAGAGCAGATTGCGTAAACTATCAGTATCTAGCTCAGTGAGCCAGTTTTCGCCTGCACCAATCACCTGTTCTGCCAAGGCTTTTTTGCTCTCGATCAGATCATGAATTTTTTCTTCCAGCGTGCCAGAGCAAACAAATTTGTGTACTTGCACATTACGGGTTTGTCCGATACGGAAAACGCGATCGGTTGCCTGATTTTCTACTGCTGGGTTCCACCAGCGATCGAAGTGAAAAACGTGATTGGCACGGGTCAGGTTCAAGCCCACCCCCCCCGCCTTCAGTGAGAGAACAAAGATGCGAGGTCCCTGGGGATCGTGCTGGAAGCGATCGACCATTTCTTCTCGTTGTTTCTTAGATGTGCCCCCGTAAAGCAACAAGGTTTCTCGTCCCAGTTGTTTTTCTAAGTGGGCTTTGAGGAGTTTGCCCCACTCGGCAAATTGGGTAAAGATCAGAGCGCGATCGCCTTCAGCAATCACTTCTTCTAGCATTTCACCCAACCGTTGCAGTTTACCTGATCGGGTTTCAAAGGCAGAGGATGGGGAACTGGGGACGACCTTTGCCTTTTGATCCTTTGTCTTGCCCCCGTCATCTTTCAAAAAGAGGGTGGGATGGTTACAAATTTGTTTCAGCTTTACCAGTAGGGCCAGAATTTCACCACGTCGCTGGATGCCATCACTGGCTTCGATTTCTGCCAAAGATTTCTCAACGGTATGTTGATAAAGGGAGGCTTGTTCTGCCGATAGCCCACAGAAGACCGTCATTTCCTGCTTGTCGGGCAAATCCTGGATGATGGTTTTGTCCGTTTTGAGCCGTCGCAGGATGAAGGGCTGCGCTAGGGAGCGTAAGGTTTGCAGAGAAGTGGTGTCGCCATAGCGTTCGATCGGGATGGCAAAGCGCCGCTGAAAGAAGTTTTTGGGTCCCAAATACCCCGGATTGAGGAAGTCTAGAATCGACCAGAGTTCCGAGAGACGGTTTTCGACAGGAGTACCCGTAAGGGCAATGCGAAACTGGGTTTCTAACTGCCGCACAGCTTGAGATTGTTTGGCATCAGAGTTTTTGATATTTTGGGCTTCGTCTAACACCACGCCTTGCCAGGAAACGCTTTGCAGATCCTTGAGATCGCGGTGAATCAGCGCATAGCTGGTAATAATCAGATCGATTCCCTGCACAGCTTTCGCAAAAGTTTTACCCTTGGCACGTTTGTCGCCATGATGCACCAACAGTTTCAGGCTGGGTCCAAACTTTTTTACTTCGCGTTCCCAGTTGCCCAAGACGGAGGTGGGGCAAACCAGCAGTGTGGGATTTTCCAGCTTTTGCTGTTCTTTCAGATGCAGCAGAAAGGCAATAAATTCGATCGTCTTGCCCAACCCCATATCATCTGCTAGACAGGCTCCCAGATTCCATTCTTCTAGAAACGCCAGCCAACCGACCCCGCGCGCCTGGTAGGGACGCAATTCGCCTTTGAAACTGGCAGGGGGTGAAATGGCTTCCACCGTACGTTTACCAGTCAGGGTGGTAATTAAATCCTGTAATGCGCCGGACGCCTCGAAACTGACAACGGGCAATTTTTCGATCATTTGGGTGTCGCCTGTACCAATGCGGAGGGCATCTTCTAGTGACAGGGTGGTCTGATCTTTACGGCTACTGAAGAATGTCTGCGCGGCTTTGATGTCCTGAGGGCGGAGTTCGACCCATTCACCATTGATTTCGACCAGGGGCGTGTTGAGTGCTACCAGGCGATCGAATTCTTGTTTCGTCAGGCTTTGCCCGCCAATGGTCAATTCCCAGCGAAAGTTGAGCAGACTTTGCAGTCCCAGGCGATCGTTGGGTTTCCGCTTTGCGGTTTGTGCCTGAATTTTGAGACCCAAGCGACTTGCCCAACCGCTCTGGTTCGAGAGGCTTTCGGGCATGATCACCCCCAGTCCACTATCTTGGAGTCGCCATGCCACAGATTTGATGAAGTCATAAGCCTGCACCGCAGGCAGCGTGCAAAATTGGGGACGTTGTTCTTGCAAGCTAGGTTCGATCGCAGGATAAACTCTTGATGCCAGCCCCAGCCCCGCCAGTAAGGTTTCCTGGGGATGGTTGATCGTGCGTCCTTGATAGACCAGCTTTTCCACGGGGTTATTCCAGAGGGTGGGGGCGCTGACTAAAAGTTGGGCATCATCGATCGCTTGCAAGAAATATTCCAACCGCCAGTCGGTTCTGCCGGTGAGGGGGGGGTGGAGATAGAAGCAAGTACGGAAGAGGTTTTGCTCGGTGAGCTGGTATTGCAGAGGGGCAGTCCACTGGGTCAGGGCAGCTTCCAGAGGGGAGATCATCACATCAGGGGAGATCGTGGCAGATTCAGAGGTCAGTGCTTGTAGCCACTCCTGCATCGGCGATCCAAAAGTCGGTTTGTCTAGCGCGTCCCCGCCTGAGTGAATGTTGCGGATTTGGGCATCCAAGGTACTGTTCAAAAAATGGTGCAATAGGGTTTGTGGAGCGATGGGAATCTCGATCGCGACGGGACCGGAACTGGCATCGGGTCGAGAACTCAGCGCAAAGGCTACCTCTCCCGTTTGCTGATAAGTGCGGCAAGCCGCAGGCATCTGTTGGGTAAAGCTATCTAGGCGAGCATGGTCAATGCTGCTGTCGAGCAAGACTTGCCAGCGAGCCGCGACTGAGGCGGTCAGAGATCGTTCCAGCCCTGGCAAAAACTTCGATCGTGCCAGCAAATCGAGACTCCAGCGGGCAATATGGGACCAAAAGCGCAAGTCTCCGCCCAAAAAGGACTCCTCGACTCCCACCGAACCCAGGGGCAAGGAATTCAAAAACAACATGGCTGCCACAGGAGACAAACCAATTCCCTGCACTTGCCAGGGGTAGAGCCAATGCTGTGTCGTTTCGCAAGAAGCGCTGTCTGCGAGAGCCGTGGCAGAATGTTGCGGTAAGATTTCCGCCTGAGCCAGAATGGCATCTCCCTTTGCCAGGGCTGAAATGGTCGTGGGAATGGCCAAAAGCTGAGTCTGAAATTGAATAGGGGGCGATGAAGGGGAAACCGTTGTGGTTGGGGATGTTTTTGGGGCGGTACGGGTACGTGGAGCCGTGGCAGAAGTGCTGAGGCCAGATGGCTGAGTGGCAGCGATCGCCAGTTCACCAAGCAGGGAAGATGCAACTGGCAACTGGAGTCGATTGGATTGGTGTAGCGATCGCAACCAGTCGGCTAACTCAATCGGCGACATGGCAAATGGATGGAGCCGAAGTTCTGCCAGACGATCGCAAGGGTCGAAAGTCTGAGAATCTGCCTCTGCAACCGCTGTGGTTGGCATCACTCTGCGCCAGGTTTCTCCCCAGATAAACAAACAACCAGTGTGATCGCTTGCCTTTGTCCGATCGCCATGGGAGGAAGAATCGGGGTAAGACGCTGTTGGTTGCATCAACCAACTACCATGTAGGATTGCCATTCGAGTTACAAATCTCCGGATTGATACGCTATGCAGCCCAGATCTGTTATGGGGTCACGAGTTAGAAAAATTTCTGACATCTTTTATTGAGGGCAAGGAAACCGCACGATGAAGCTCAAATTTCCCATGTATGCAACACTTCAGGGCAACGTTCAGGTTGAGTTGGATGTCATGCAACCCCACGAGCAGGAGATGGTAAGAGCGCTGCTGAATGAGATCATTGAAGCTGGGCAAACCTACCCGCAAGATCATGCCCTCTCGGCGGTAGAGTTTGCCGCTTACTGGATGAGTCACTCAGCCTTTGTGGTTCGAGCGGTTGGGCAAATCCCCCTACTAACGCACCAAAAAATTTTGGGGGCTTTTTTTATCAAACCAAACTTCCCCGGACGCTGTAGTCACATCAGCAACGCTGGTTTTATTGTACATCCTGCGGCTCGAGGTTGGGGCATTGGGCGCTGGATGGGAGAAACGATGCTGAAGATTGCTCATCACCAGGGCTATCGGGCAGTAATGTTCAACCTGGTCTTCTCGACAAACTTGCCTTCTATTAATTTGTGGAAATCTCTAGGGTTCGAGACGATCGCTCGTCTTCCTCAGGCAGCCCATCTCAAAGATGGCACCGTTGCTGACGCACTGATGATGTATCGATCGCTGCCTTGAGGTGGGTAGGGATACAGCAGATGATTGGAGGCAAAAGCCCGCCATGAAAGATTGCCAAAGTGTAACAGTTGCGCTCACCCTGAGATAGAGAGACTAAGATAGAAAAAACAGAATTTACTACAAAAAATAAGAATTCACGAGGTGAGATTTTAGCTCGCCCCATACTTCACCCAGCCATAGGCCACCAGCAACCCTAATAGCCCCAAAGCGATCGCCAACGGGGCAATCTGCAACATCCAGAGACCGACCAGCGCTAACCCAATGCCATCTGCGAGCAAAACGGGCAATCGTTCTGCCAGTGCCCAAGTCTCAATGGCAGGCTCTGCCAAAGGCTGGAGCCGAACATTGGTCAGTAGATTAAACCAAACCTGGCTCAGCAAAATGCAAATCGCTCCCCAACCCAACCAGTAGGCAGCCGCATAAAAGCCTACGAGTTCCAACGCGATCGTACTGACAGTGATAGTGTAAAAATTGTGTAAACGATCGTCTTGTCCTTGCTGCTGCACAGCAAAGACTCGATCCAGATCCACCACTGCCATGCGGGCTTGATCGATACCCAAAAGCAACAACACCAGCGCTAACACCTGAGCTGCCAACTCATCGCCCCAAATCAGCTGTCTCATTAGCCCCAAACAAGCCGGAAAAAACAGCCCAAAGATGATCCAGACTCGCGATCTCATGGTGATGATAGCCCCTTTCACTACACCGATTGGCAGAACCTATTCTAGTTGCAATGATATACTCAGAGCGCTTTTATCATGGAGTTAGGGTCAATTTGCAGCGAGAAGAAACCACTCCTATCTCTGCCTTGATTGTTGGGGCAGGGCAGGGTATTGGGTTAGCGTTTGTGCGGCAGTTGTTGCAAACCGATCGCTGCGATCGCCTCTATGCCACCTACCGCAACCCCCAATCCGAACTATTGACAATCGCCGATGCGCGTCTACGCTGTTTACCCTTAGACCTGACTGTAGAAGACCAGATTGCTGCAACCATGCAGGCAATTCAAACAGAGACAAGCAAACTGCATCTGGTGATCAACTGCGTGGGTATCCTGCATCAAGACAGCCTGCAACCAGAAAAGAGCCTGCGACAGATCCAGTCAGAACAGTTGATGCACTATTTTCGGGTCAATAGCATTGGGGCTGTACTATTGGCAAAGCATATTCAACCTTTACTCAAGCACCGCGATCGCGCCATCTTTGCCACCATCTCAGCCAAAGTCGGTAGCATTGGCGACAACCACTTGGGCGGTTGGTATGGCTACCGTGCCTCCAAAGCGGCACTTAATATGCTGATACGTACCACAGCTCTGGAATACAAACGTACCTGCCCCCAGACGATCGTCATTACCTTACATCCTGGAACCACCGACACCCAACTTTCTCGTCCTTTTCAGCGCAATGTTCCCCCAGAGAAACTATTTACTGTCGATCGCACGGTTCAACAACTCCTCAGCGTGCTCAGTCAACTGCAAGAAAGCGACAGTGGCGAGTTCTTTTCCTGGGATGGCAACCGCTTGCCCTGGTAGAGCGATCGCAAGCGGATGATTCCTCATTCCTTTGCTCTGTTCTGCTTGACTGAGCCAAACTTACTGAGCCAAAAATTTTTCAATTAAAGCACTGGCAGCCTTGCCATCGATCGGTCGAGAAAACCAATAGCCCTGCATTTGCTTGCATCCTAGCGATTGGAGTGAATCTAACTCTTCAGAGGTTTCTACCCCCTCTGCAATCACATCTAGACCTAACTTCGCTGCAAGAATGATGATAGTTTCGCTAATATCCCACTTCTTGCCATGGACAAAAGAACGATCTATTTTCAGCGCATTAACTGGCAAATCTTGTAATCGCCCCAAAGAAGAATAGCCTGTCCCAAAGTCATCAATATATAGCTGCACTCCTAACCCTCGCAGTTCCGAAAGAATCGAGGTTGCAACTTCATAGTTTTCAATCAATGCGCTTTCGGTAATCTCCAGCTTCAGGCAACTGGGTTCGATTTGCGAATCTTGCAAAATTTGCTGAATTTTTTGAACCAAATCCGGCTGCAAAAACTGCAAAGTAGACAAATTGACGCTCATCGTCAGGAGTGGAGTCGTCGGAAACTGCTGCTGCCACTGATGAAGTTGCTGGCAAGCTTGCTCAATGCTCCACAGACCTAACTGATGAATTAAACCTATTTTTTCTAATAATGGAATAAAAATTGAAGGGGGGATGAACCCTCGATGTGGATGTGGCCAGCGAGAAAGGGCTTCAAAGCCAACAATGGTATTCGTTTCAATCGACACGATCGGCTGATAATATAGCTGAAACTGTTGTTGTTCGATCGCTCGATGTAAGTCATTTTCCAATTGCAATTGTTCAATTTCTTCCTGAGAAAGAATTGTGATTGGCAAAGTTGCTTCCTGATCGATGACATCTGCCAAGCGAGTTAATCGATTTGCATTACTAATCGCAATTCCTAATAAACGCTTTCCCTCATCTGAAAGCGATCCCAACTGCCCCATGTGCAAAAGCCCTAATACTCCACGAATCGAAGTCAATGGAGTACGCAATTCATGGCTAATCAACGAAGCAATATCTTCTAACAAGACGCCATCCTTTAGATCTGGCAGATCCTCATCAATTAGAGGGGTTGCTTCTGCTGCGTCTAGCAAAAATACCACATCATCGGGAGAAACCGTTTCTTCTACAAAACCAGGCTCTCGTCGCAACGAAGGATTTAAGACCTTATCTAAAGATATTTGTTTAGGGCTATTCAGATTTATATCACCAGGTCGAAACATATCTTTTCCTTTAGGACGATTCCGAAACTTTTAGCTTTGTAGACTCGTTACCTGTCAACGTTCAATCGACAGATAGAGAAGCAGCGATCGGTGAGTTTTGACGGGTTTTCAACCCATCCTCCAAAAACTTGACAGAACACGAGTGCTTTAGGAGTAAGTTAGGCAGCCATTCTGAGGGAGTCAGAAGTCAGGAGCTAGAAGTCAGAATGGTAGGCAGATTTGTAGCAACCGACACGATCCCTCTAAAATTCCCGTACTGATGCTCTGCTCCGCCAGAAAAAAGGAAGGCTTTGAGGCTGATCCCCTCTTTTTTCTAGCGCAGCGGCGCATTGCGCGAGGGCCAGGGGGGATCTCTGAGTGCTCAACATCACAGCTAACACCTTTTCAAACAACCGCTCAGAGTTCACTAGATTGAATAGAAATTTGGACATTTAGAAACCTGAATCCAAGACGCTTGAATTCAAAAGTCTCATCAGTCGCCATCCACTTGATTCAGTTCTGAATCTTGGATGAATTCTCGATTTACTTGGCCCCCTCGATATGCAAGCGTTCAAACACAGATTGCTTCATCTCTTCAGGCGGGGCTACTACCCAGCCTTAATCAAGCAATTGCTCTTTCTGTCTCGGAATCTGCTCCTTGTTCGGCATGCAAATCGCACCAGACCGAGTAGCCTTTGGCAGACACAGTAATACACACCTTTCTACCCAAATCAGTCAGTTCAAACCCAGCAGCATAAGCTTTTAACCTTTCTTCGGGGGCATAAGAATGATGGTGCGTAAACAGCTCATGGTTATAGCGCATTCCCTGCTGGACCCCATTGTTCCAGTATTTAAATTGATGCGTTAGATTTGCATCAACGACGATTGGAGGCACGGTTTCTACGAAGTTCTGTCTGAGAGACGAGGATTGATGCAAAACGCTTGCCTTCGGCAAGGATGCAGGTCTGTGAGGATTAAGCTGTGCCAACATGGTTCCGTATCCCACTTACAAAAGGTTACGTCAGAGTCCTTACAGGTACAGGGGCATCTTCAGGCTCAACTGAATTAATCCTACATTTGGAATGTGACATCCTTGTGAAACGGCTAAATAGTTAGATATTTCAACAGCTCAACCAGTCCGATTACCCTGAAGAAAGTGCGAAGCCAGGGTTTTTCAAGCTTGCTAAACGGTTGTCACACTGCGGCTGTCCTTTATTAGAAATGGTGATCAAGACTCCTATTGTGGAGCTTGACATTGAATGTTAAACCTGGCAACGGGTTAAAGTCGTTTTTTTCTTTAAGTTTTCAAGACAAGGTACTGTTTCGTGTGGATTTATAAACTTCTGTTGGGTTACATTTTGGAACGCATCTTTTTTAATCATTTACTTGAAATAAATCTTTTCAAATATTTTTCTTCTAATAATTTCTGAGGGGGTTGACATCCAAATTAACGACTTGTAAAGAAGTCTGTCAGGTCACGGTAATCAAGGCTTTGACGGCATTGCCACAAGGTTGTCACATTTGTTTTGTAATCTGAATGAATTGTGTCAAGCATTTGACATTTAGGAAGGGTGTAGCTCAATTGTTTGCAAGTATGGTCTTTTCTATCGTGCTTTTCTTGGATTGTTCCCTACAAATGTTGCTCACCCTCTTCATCCAGTCGTGAAATTCATGAATAAGAAGCGCCTTTTTCCTCAGCACAGCTTATCAAAGCAGCTTTTAACGGGATTTGGGCTATCGTTAGTTTTCGCAGGTTTGTTGACTTTAGGAATTAACTATCGTTTAGTTCAATCGGATTTAGAAAAGGAAGAATTAGAACATGCAGGTGCGATTACGCGATCGCTCGAATTTGCCATGGAAGGTGTAATTGCGCTAGACGATCGTGAAGTGCTGAATCAAATGGTGCAAAACTATGCCACGTTGCCTGCAATTTTGGAAGTTTTGATTATCGGCACAGACGGCAAAAATCTGGCTCACTCTAGCTCCGATAAAAGGCATTTACCTTATGAAGTTGCACATCCCGAATTAGCTTCTGTACTTTATCAAGCGGCGACTGGTGGGGTGGAGGTGCAAACCAAAATGTTGCTTCATGGCAAGCGGGTGTTGGTGAGTATTATGCCACTTCGCAATATGCTTTCCAGCCAATCGAACCAGTATGGCTTAGCGGTGGTGGTGCTGGATATTGAACAAATTCATGAAGATGCCCGACAGATTTTATTGTCATCCAGTTCAACGCTGGCAATTGGGGCGATCGCCATTTTGACGTTGATGTGGCTTTTGATGCGGGCAATAGTGCTAGTGCCCCTACGCCGATTAAATCAGGCATTGGTAGCAAGTCAAACGGTCAACCGCTTTGTGTCACCCATGGCTTTGCCAGATAATGAAATTCGTTTTTTATCGGAAACATTTGAAACTGTTTTTCGGCAACACCAGCACGCAGAAGCCACGCTACAAAATCGGGCGGATCAGTTGCGCAGTCACACGATGGTGCTGAATCAAGTGACCAAACACCGAGCCATCAGCGATGGAAATTTCTCGATCGCTTTGCAGGTGATTACTTCAGCAACGGCACGGGCGCTTTCGGTTGAACGGGTGAGCGTTTGGTTTTATAACGACCAGAAAACGCTTCTACAATGCCTGAATTTGTTTGAATCGACACCCATGCAGCATTCTGAAGGAAGCACACTGGTGGTCACAGATTATCCAGCGTATTTTGGCGCGATCGACACTGAGGATCAACCCATTGTTGCCAATGATGCACTGACTGATCCCAGAACCTATGAGCTTTCAGAATCCTATCTAATGCCGCTGAATATTTGCTCAATGTTGGATGTTCCCATTCGGTTGGCTGGGGTAGCAGCGGGGGTGTTGTGCATTGAACAGGTAGGCATAGCTCGACAGTGGAATCCTGAAGATGAAAGTTTTGCCCGGTCGATCGCAGATTTGGTGGCATTAGCAGTAGAAGCCCGCGATCGCAAGCAAGCAGAATTGGCATTGCAACAATCAGAAATGCAACTGAGAACCCAGACCCAGCAATTGCAACAAGCGCTGAGTGAACTGCAAAGAGCACAGTTTCACTTGATCCAAAGCGAAAAAATGTCAAGTTTGGGGCAAACCGTTGCCGGGGTTGCCCATGAAATTAACAATCCCATTAGTTTTATTTATGGCAATATCAATTATGCCAATGAATATGCCACAGATTTGCTGAAGCTCATTCAGCTTTATCAGGAAGTCTATCCCCATCCCAATGCCAAAATTCAAGCAGAAATTGATGCGATCGATTTAAACTTTCTTACCCTTGATTTGCCCAAGTTGTTCTTGTCTATGAAATTTGGAGCAGAGCGCATTCAAGCAATTGTCCAATCACTCCGCATCTTTGCACGATTGGATGAGGCGGAGTTTAAGACGGCAAATCTGCATGAGGGGTTAGACAGCACCTTAATGATTTTGCACAACCGCCTGAAGGCAAAACCCGATCAACCTGAAATTCAGATTATAAAGGAGTACGGAGAACTCCCGGCGATCGATTGCTACCCTGGACAACTGAATCAGGTATTCATGAATATTCTGACGAATGCGATCGATGCAGTAGAGGAGCGAAACCAGCAACTGAGTCCTCAGGAAAGATTTGCTTATCCGGGGTGTATTCGCATTCAGACTGAAACTGAGGGACGTGAGCAAGTCATCATTCGTATCGCAGATAATGGTGTGGGAATCAATGAACAAATTAAGGCAAAGCTGTTTGATTTATTTTTTACAACTAAGATGATTGGCAAAGGGACAGGGTTGGGCTTATCCATTAGTTATCAGATTGTAGTGGAACGACACGGTGGTCAGTTGTCGTGTCATTCGGTGTTGGGCGAAGGTAGTGAATTTGTCATTGAGTTACCCATTTTGCAGCGGGATGGGGATGGGCATTCTATCCAGCGCTCAAGAGGTTGGTTGAAGCAACAGCGATCAGATGTGCAATCGATTGTTGAGTTGCCAGATGCTTCGTTGTTCCTTTCTGCCTATTCCTAAGCGTGGCAGTGCCGATCGTCCTCATGCTCACCTTTTTCTCTCGGACAAAGGTGCTAGTTTTCTAAAGGATGATTGCTAAAATAACTGCAATGCGTGAGTTTTAGCTGATGAGATATCGCCATTGCCAGAGTGGACAAAGCGTAAGGTTAAGATGACAGACCCAAGCCTTCAGCAACGAGACTTAGGACGAGATTCAGTATCACCCCCTCTTAATCACTGATGCTTAACTTCTCCGACGATCGCCAGTATGCTCTCGCCACCCAACGCAACCGCGAACCGATTCTGGATGTCCTCCAGCGCGTGTTGCCAGCCACCGATACCGTCCTGGAAATCTCCAGCGGCACCGGAGAACATGCCGTCTTTTTTGCACCCCGCTTAGCCCCCCGACACTGGCTACCCTCTGACCCCAACCCGATCGCCCGTGCTAGCATCGCCGCCTGGCGAGCACATCTGCCCGCGGCTAATCTGTACGCCCCGATCGCCCTGGATGTTCGCGATCCTCTATGGACAGTGGAACAGACTCCTTTACCCGAACCGTTGCAAACTGACTTGCAACATCATCCTATTCGGGCGATCGTCAACATCAACATGATTCACATCGCCCCCTGGACAGCTTGTCTGGGCTTGCTAGCAGGTGCCCAACGGCTTCTTCCAGCGGATGGCATCTTGTATCTCTACGGACCCTTTCGGGTCGAGGGACAACACACCGCCCCCAGCAATGCCGCCTTCGACGCCAGCCTGCAGGCACAAAACTCCGAATGGGGAGTGCGCGATCTAGAAGCTGTGCTTGCAGTTGCCCAGCGTCATCACTTCGCCCTGGTCGAAACCATCGAGATGCCAGCCAACAATCTCTCTGTCCTTTTCCGACGAAAACAATAGCGCTACGGGGGGAGATAGAGCAGCGAAAAGCCTCATGCTGCTTTTTTTTCTACTGTGTATCAATAAATTCGGACTTCAGGCTCAGTTTTTTGAGATTCCCCCAAGTTCCGAAAAAAGAGCTTTAGAACTCAAAGTCCCCTTTTTTCAGGGGGGGGTAAGGGGATCAGACCACTGGCGTTGCTGAAAAGCAGGATAATTTGGACCGAAGTTTCAAATCATTCAGCATCATTTTCATCCCGTGGTTAAGCAACGCCGATCAGACCATTTGATGACATCCTTAACTGCTGGTGGATAAACCGTCACTAATCCACCTTAGGCGTCACCTCTGCTGCACGAGTCGCCGCACTTAACCGAGTGGAGAGTGCGGAGATGCCACTGGCAATCTTTTCTCGCTGAATCACCAGTACCACACTAATCAGGGTCAAAACCACCCCGATCCATTGCAAAGGCGTGAGGACTTCTGCCAAAAAGAAATAGCTGAACAGCATGGCAAATACGGGGGTTAGAAAAATCAGCGCACTGACACTGGTCAAGTTGCCCACCGACGCCAGATAGAAAAAGATGCCATAAGTCAATGCCGTACCAAATAGAGTGGCATACCCGAGCCCACCCCAACCAGAGAGATCCAGTCGGCTCCATTGCTGCGATTCCCACAATCCTGACAGCAAAAAGAGAGGAATACCGCCCAACAACATGTGCCAACCTGTTGCCACGATTGCATCCACATGTTGTTTGACATAGCGAATGATAATCGTGCCAAAGGACATGGAAAGAGCTGCCAGCAACATCAGCAATTCGCCGCTGTGCAAAAGTCCGTCCCAACTTAAAGGCGTACTGCTGTGCAAAAAGCTGAAATTGCCGTGCAGACTGCTCAAAATCCATTCTGCTGGTAAGCCACACAGACTAATGCCAATTAAGCCGATCGCCAACCCCAACCATCCCCACAAGCCAATCACATCGCCAAACAGTAACCGACACAGCACCGCTACCACCAACGGTTGGGCATCAATCAACACAGCTCCTAGCCCCGCACCTGTGCTCACCAGCCCTTCCGTCAAAAAGCCCTGGAACATGGCACCATCAATTAAAGAAAAAAGGGCAATCCAGAACCAGGCTTTCCAGGTTTTTGGTTGGGGCAGTTTCAACGCGATCGTTAAAAGCAAAACAATGATACCCGCCGGAACTAAACGAAATCCGGCAAGAAACAACGGCGTCGTGTTCGGAATGACCGCTTTCATCACCACCATCGAGGTGCCTAGAAAGAAAAAAGGAGCCACTAAAAACAGGGGCGATTTCGCAAGATTATCTTGTTGCAAATTAGATTGAGTCATGACAAATCAAATGATATTTAAGAAAAGTGTGAGCAGGCATTCACTCCCTGCATTCCACAGGTGGGCAGTTTGATTAAAACGAAGCATTATCTAAACACGCTTCAGGATTCGTCGCCAAGAATACAAAATACTCTTGACGACCCTGGAATCGGTAAAAACCTTGGCTTAGAAAGTGTTTGCCGAGGCTGGTTGGATGGAAACCCACCTGACTCAAATTTGTTTGAAGTTGCTTTAGAGTTGCAGTGTGTCACCCGGCAACCGCACTCGCCAAACATGTCCCTACCTAATCTGCAAGCCGAGTCCACCCTGTATCGTCTTTAACGCCCACGTCTGGAGACAGTTCTGTCGTAGACTGAGCATTGTTTGCAGCCGCAGGAGAGGCTATTACTTTACTGGGGGCTGCTGCAACCATTCGCACTTCTTGCCAGGTGATTTTCCCTTCCGGCTCCACACGAACAACGATCGTGGCAGAGGGTGAAGGGGTTGGGTTGGGCTGAGCTTTGCGAAATTTCTGGATTGGCGGGGTGAGTGAAGAACGCAAAAGTTTGCACTCAAAACTGTCTCCCGGTTGCGTCGGGCGATATATCCCACCACAATCAATTTTTAGGGTGCTTTTTGCGTCAGGCTTTAGCTTTTGTGCAATCTCTGCTTCTAGCTGAGAGAGGTTCAATAACCGCCAGGAATTGGGAACTTGCCAATTCACCTTACCCTGGTCGTTTTCTTGGGTCACAACCACAAAAAAGCCGCCATCCGGTTCCAGCAACCCAGCGCACTCAAACGACTTTCCTGGCTCCGACTTGATATCTGTAGGACAGGTAATCGACTGGATCGACAATCGCCCTCGTTTGCTCAAATCTGCCTGAATGGCTGTTTCAATCTGGCTCACATCCAGTGTTTTCGTGCAAGCGGAAAGCGAGATCGTCCCGATCGCAGCCAAAATGCTCAAATATCTTTGCGTACGTCTCAACATCTCAACCTCAGGTCTCAATTGGCAGTAATTGCTAAAGAAACCCGTTCGCCTCCCAAGGCTTGCATTGTGCTTAACAGTTTTGCGACCTGTTCGTAAGGCACCTTGCGATCGGCCTTGAGAATCACTGCCCCATTCACATTGCGGGTGAGGTAAGCCTGCATTTTCTGCGCCAAGTCCGAATCCGTTGCAGGCTTCCCATCCAGCAAAATCTGTCCTTGCACATTGAGTCCCACAATCAGTGGGTCAGGCTGCTTAATCTCCGTACCCCCCTGATCCGTCCGGGGTAAAGGCACATTCAACGCCTTCTGATTGGAAAGGGTCATCGAAACAATGATGAAGAACGTCAGGATGGTCATAATCACATCCATCATGGGCACCAGATTGACATCTGGCATACCGGAGTGACGCGCTTTTTGTCGAGACCGAATACTCATGGAGGCGATACAGGATTAAGGGAGCAATGAGAAACCGGGAGATCAGAAAGTCAGGTTTGAATGATGAATGACTGGTTCTCACTCAATTTGTGTTGATCCGGCGTAGGGGAGCAGCATTTGGTGCGCCCCCCCTGCTTAGCCAGAAAATCGTTGACCAAGCCACACCCCTTCAGGGTTTGGCAGCTCTAACACAGAATCCATCAGAAGCAGATGAATGAAGTGTGATCAGATTTCAGCCAACTTTCTGTGGCGCTGCAGTCCCTACTGATACTCAGTCCGAGTCAGTGGGGAGGCATGGTCAGGATTGGGAAAATATTGCGGAGCACGGTGAAAAATGGGTTCGTACCAGATTTGGCGATAGATAAGTTCCAGTTCACCGCCAACCACCGAGAAGTAATCCATTTGCTTGGATTGAAACGAAACCAAAATTCGGAAAATGGATAATGCAATGATGGCAGCCACCATACCGCCCGCTGTGGTGGTGAGGGCTTCACCAATCCCGGCTGCAGCTTTTTCAGTACCCGATGAAGCCCCACCGCCACCAATATTCAGGTTACTGAAGGTCAAAATCAAACCAGTGACGGTGCCCAACAACCCCAGAAGCGGAGCAATGCCAACCACACTTTCAAAGAGTTTGTCGCCCTTTTGCATTTCAATGAATTCTTTGTCGGCAGCTGTTTCCAGTGCCAGACGAAATGTTTCAGGGGTGGGATTTCGCAGCCTTAGGGGAGCCAATAAGAACCGACCGATCGGCAGATGGCTGTTTTGTTTGGCGATCGCAGCGGCATCTTCCAAACTGAAGTGAGCCGCTTCCAGCACATCCTGCACAATCTTGTCTTCTTGACTGAGCAATTGATACCAGAACCATCCCCGCTCCAAGGCTCGTGCAAGGGTCATAATCGACAGACCTACGATCGGGATCATCGTCGGGCCACCTTTCGCGATGATGGTATAGAGATTTGACATGGGCACTTTCCAGGGCGATAGATGAAACTGTTGGACAAGGAGCAGCAATAGTTTAGATTTGGCGAAATCCCGGTTCTAACTCAATTTGTGTTGATCCGGCGTAGGGGGGCGGCATTTGGTGCGAAATCCTTGCTTAGCCTGAAAATCGTTATCCAAATGCCACGCCCCTTAAGGGTTTGACAGCTCCAACACAAAATCCATCAGAAGCAGCAAAATCTAACAACGCTTACTTGGGTTCATTCTTCCAAATCACGACGATCGTTCCAGCACCATCTTGAGTCGGCACTGGGTTGATATAAAGGGACAGCTTATCTTTCTTCGCAAGATAGATAGGTCCGCCCCCATAACTTTGCCCTGTCTCTGAATAGTCATCAAATTCGCTGTTCCGCAAATTGGTACTCAGATAAGCGTCAAAAAACGTTGCAAAATTGATATCAGGTGAAGGGTTTGGAATCAACCGGATATCGATGATGTCGGAACGCAACTGATCGGCGGTATAAAATGCTTCCGGCTGGGCAAAATTCTCGCGGCTGGTTTCCTCGGCATCTAGACCCTCAAATACCTGAGCGATTTCCGGTGGCACTTCCTTGGCTTTTGCCAAATCTGCCAAAGTCAACGCATTGGGTGCCAACACATACACAGTCCCTTTTTCAGGATCAGTCAAAATGCTGAGAAACTGGACGAGATTGTTTCGGGATACCTGATAGACTTTGCGATTTGGCTCCGTCAGGGTTAACTTTGCCTCATATTTTTTTGTTGCCAGCTCCTTTTCAAAAAAGGTTGCCACTGGAGCCAGAGCATCACTGGTTTGAGAGCAAGACTGCAAGTGATAGCACCCTGATTGGGCACCAGGATACTGAGGAAAATCTTTCCAGGGATTGGCATTCGCTGCTGCTTTTCCCTGATCCTGAGCAGCATCCTCAGATTTGGGTTGCTTCACAGGCGGAATGACCGACTTAGGCTGAGTCAGTTTCACGACTGGCTTAGGCAGTGTCGGTTTTGGGATTTTTTTGACCGCGATCGGCTTCACTAATGTTGGCAACTGGGTGATGCGAACACTTTTCTCTTCAGGTTTTTGAGTGGCAGGCTTTTTCTCCGATGGCAGGGGTGCCAGTAACAACACCCCATGTAGCCCGATCGAAACTACCAGCATCAGCCAGATTAATTGTTGAGTGAATCGCCGCTTGGGTTTGGGAGAATGCAGCCAATCCACCTCTGCTGGCTCAGGCACAGAGTCAGGGTTTGCCAAAATTGTGGTTGGCAGACTTTCAGTTTCTTCAGCTTCTACTGGCTTAGACACAGGATCAGGGGAGGACAATTGAGCGATGGAGCAGTTCAACGGATCGATGGGCATTCAGCCTGTAAGAGGTTGTTTGCAAAGGTCTTAGCAATGATATTGAGCACGCAGAACCCCCTCTCGCCTCCGCACTAATGCGCCGCTGCGCTAGAAAAAAGGGAGGAAGCAGCCTCAAAGTCCCCTTTTTAAGGGGGAACTTGTCTGTTGCAGCTTACGAAAGGACTTTTGAAGCATCTTCTGAGAACAGGCAGGTAACCCAACCGAATTGTGAGCATATTTTGAGGATTTTCAGCCTGCAAAACATGCTCACCAGACTCTAGCGAGCCGTATAAATTTGGTCGAAAATCGAGCCATCATCAAAAAATTTCTTCTGGATAGTATCCCAACCACCAAAATCCTTGACGGTATAGAGCTTGCTCACCTTGGGAAATTTCTTATCCACCTCTTTCACAACCGCAGGTGTGACTGGACGGAAGCCAACTTTGGCATATTCACGCTGGGCTTCTGGAGTGAACAAAAATTGGGCAAAGGCTTCTGCCACTTTGCGGGTGCCATGCTTGTCTACGTTTTTGTCAACCACTGCAACAGGATTGTCGATCGAAATATTGGTTTGGGGAACTACATAGAAGGACTTCCCTCCACCTTGCAGACCTTCCAAAATCACTTCGTTCTCGTAGTTCAGGAGCACGTCTCCCTGCCCCTTCTTGAAAAAGATATCGCTAGATTCCCGCGCATCTTTCCCCAAAACAGGGACGTTCTTGTAGATTTGCGTCACATAGTCCTTGGCTTGGGCTTCAGTGCCACCGGTGTAAATAACAGATCCCCATAAGCCCAGAAAGTTCCAACGGGCCCCCCCCGAAGTTTTGGGATTGGCAGTAATCACCTGCACCCCAGGTTTTGCCAGATCAGTCCAGGTCCGAATTTTCTTGGGATTGCCTGGACGGGTGACCAACGCCACGACCGATTTTGTCACGATCCCCTCATTGGGCACTTCTTTTTCCCAACCGGGATCAATCAATCCTGCTTTTTGCAACTTTTTGGTATCCAATGCCAATGCCAGGGTCGAGACATCAGCTTCCAAACCATCCAAAATAGCTCGTGTCTGCGAACCCGATCCGCCATAGCTGGCATTAATCACCACATCCTGCCCAGTTTCTGCCTTCCACTTGGCAACAAACAACGGAATGATTTTGTCGTAGGCTGCCTTCGTAACTGCGTAGGAAACCAACAGAATCTCAACTTTCTTGGAATTCTGGCTGAGCAATTGAGCTTTGGTTTGGCCTGACTCGGCGTACCGTGGAACCCCAGCAGCAGAGATGGGCATTGTCGAACTGAAGCCGATGCCAACCGCTAGCAACACCGCCGAAGTCCGAGTCGAAGCTTTTTGTAGCGGACTGCTCACTTGAAGCAAAACTGCCAGAATTCCTTGTTTTGCCGATCGCAGCAACGAAGGGGGTTCTTCTGATGGAGCTTGTCTCATAAGTACTGGATATCCTTGTCTATCATCTAATTTACGGTAAATCGGTAGGGATTCCGTATTAATTGCTAGATACGAGAATGTCATAAATAAGCGGTGAAAGCAAGCACTTGGAAGCCGAAAACTACTAAACATCGATCAATTTACCGATATTTCATGGAGGTGCGGAGCGTGGGTTGGCGTAATAAAATCTCGTTCCGGCATTAGCTTATCCACCCCAGACGCACCCAAAGCCCAGCGCATGGGGCAATAGGTAGCGAGAAGAGAGCTGAAAAGAAGAAAAGCATTCTCTTGTATAGAACATTTGTTCTAAACGTGTTATCAATAGAAGATACGGTTAATTCAGTGCATAAAGTGAATTAGCGGCTAAACTAAACTTCTACTTTGTGCAATTTTTGCTCAAGGCTTGTCGATCGACGGCGATCCTTTGTGTGCTCCCAACCCCTCTTTGACGTTTCTCCCTGACAAAGGCTTGGACAGCCTGTGTATATCAAGCGACTGGAACTCTCCAATTTCAAGTCCTTCGGTGGCACAACACCTGTTCCGTTGCTGCCGGGGTTCACTGTGATTTCTGGACCCAATGGGTCGGGTAAATCAAATCTGATTGATGCGCTGCTGTTTTGTTTGGGGCTGGCGGGGTCAAAAGGGATGCGGGCAGAACGATTGCCCGATCTGGTTAACCACACCCAGACTAGCCGCAGTCGTTCTACTGTGGAAGCCAGCGTGACCGTCACATTTGATCTGGTGGGCATGGGCGGTATGGGGGGTGGACAACAGCTAGAAACGGTCAATGGCAACGGGAATGGGAATGGCAAAAATGCGGTTAGTGCTGTCGATACCACATTGACGGTTGTGCCCGATCCTCTGCCTGAGGGTGATACCGCTTCCTCACCCTTCTCCCTTCATGCTTCCTTAGAGTGGAGTGTCACCCGTAAGCTCCGAGTCACTCAGCAGGGAACTTACACCTCCAACTACTACATCAACGGTCAACCCTGTACTCTGACCGAATTACATGAAGAACTGAACCGCTTGCGGGTCTATCCCGAAGGCTATAACGTCGTACTCCAGGGGGATGTGACCCGAATTATCTCGATGAACTCGCGAGAACGACGCGAAATCATTGATGAACTAGCAGGAGTGGCCTCCTTCGATCGCAAGATTGTACAGGCGAAGGACAAGCTAGACACGGTCAAAGATCAGGAAGATCGTTATCACATTGTTGAAAAAGAATTGATTGCTCAACGAGATCGGTTGGCTCAGGATCGCCTCAAAGCTGAGAAATACAAAAAACTGCGACAAGAACTGCAAACCAAAGAGCAATGGGAAGGGGTGATTCGCTATCAGCAAACCGCTGCCCATGTGCGTCAGTTACAGCAACAGATTGCAACCAGTGAGCAGGAGAGTAGCAGCCTAGCGACTCAGATGGCTGACTTGACCGGCGAAATTCAGCAACTCACTGCTGAACTAGAATTGCTCAACGCCCATGTCAAAGCCCTGGGTGAAGAAGAACAACTGGCGCTCCAGGCAACCCTGGCAAGCCGTGAGGCAGAGTTGCGCCAGCTTCAGCGCCAGCAACAAGAACTGCAAACCACCAGTCAGGAAGTCGCAGCGAACCTGGCGCGCACTCAACAAGAAATCCAGGAACACCGACAAACCCTAGCCACTCTGGCACAGGAACAACAAACCTTAGAAACGCGCGATTTGGCATTACTCCGGCAACAACGGGATCAGGCACAACAGATCCTGGAACAGAGCCGAGAAGCCGCCAGTGCTTCTGCTGCCCATGCTGAAGCTTGGGTTCAGGAACAAACGACCTTACGCCATCAGGTTGAATCCTTGCTGCAAATCCTCGATCCCCAGCGCTCTGAGCAGGTACGCTTGCGAGAACGTGCTAGCCAGTTGGAACGGCAAATCCAGGAACAAGGGCGATCTCTGCAATCGCTAGAACAACAAATCACCGAGAAGCAAGCTCTACAAGCCAACACCGAAGCCCAGTTCACAACCTCTCAGCAACAGGTGCAAGCCCTGGCAGAAGCGGTTTCTGCTGCTGAACGTGAACTGCAACTCCAGCAAGAAACCCAGACTCGACTCTTGAATGAACAGCGAGACAAACAGCGGCGTTTAGACAAATTGGAAGCTCAGGCACAAGCAATTCAAGAAGCTCAGGGTACCCATGCTACGCAAATTATTCTGGAATTAGGGCTGGCAGGGGTATGTGGACTGGTGGCACAATTGGGGCGTGTTGATCCCCGCTATCAGTTGGCACTGGAAACTTCTGCTGGAGCCAGGTTAGGGAACCTTGTCGTCGAAGATGATGCGGTAGCGGCAGCGGCGATCGAACTCCTCAAGCAAAAACGGGCTGGACGAGCAACTTTTTTACCGTTGAACAAAATTCGACGTGGTGAGACCCTGCTCTCTCTACCAGGAGCGTTGCGATCTCAGACGGGCTGTATCGACTACGCCATCAATCTCGTGGAGTTTGAGCCGCGTTTCCGCGATGTCTTCGCTTATGTCTTTGGCAATACGATCGTCTTTGAACGGTTAGATCATGCCCGTCGTTATATCGGGCAATACCGCATGGTGACGCTGGATGGTGATTTGCTGGAGTCCAGCGGCGCGATGACTGGGGGGAGTCAAAACACTCGCCAAACCTTGCATTTTGGGACGGTGGAAGCAGCCGAATCGACTGAGGTCGTGGCACTCAAGCAACGATTGCAGGAGATTGAGCAAATTCTGGAGCGGTGTGGTGCCGCGATCGTCCAGGCAAGCCAAACCATGAAAGCGCGATCCCAGGAAATGGTCGAAGCGCGACAACAGCACCGCGAAGCTCAACTTCAATCTGAGCAACGTCGATCTGAATTGAGTACGCTACAAACCGGACAAGCTCAACTCAATACCCAATGGCAACAAAACACTCAAGAGCTTGCAACCGTTCACACGAGGCTGGCTGAACTTGATACAGCAATCCCCGGTCAAGAAGCCCAACTGCAAACCTGGCGGCAGGCGCTGGCAGAACTAGAGCAATCTCACACGCACAGCGAGTGGCAGCAGCTCCAGGCAACCCTGCGGAGTCAGGAAGCAGATTTGAGTCAACGAGAAGTGGCAGTACGGACGGTAGAGCAACGCTTGCAAGACCTGGTAAACCAGCAACAGCGCATTCAAGAAAAGGCTGAACAAGGACAGCAACGCTTACAGGAGTTTCGTGCCCAGCAAACGACACAGTTGCAGCAGCAGTCAGCACTGAGTAGCCAACTCTCGGCTTTGCAGGCACAAATTGACGAAACCAAAATGGCGCTGGCTGACCTGGAGCAACGGTTGGGCACAGAAAAACAAGCCCGCGATCGCGCCGAACGGCAACTACGAGAACGGCAAACCCGCCAGCAGCAGTGGGAGTGGCAACAGCAAAAGTTACAAGAATCTCAACAAACTCGACGGGGTGAACTGGCGACGCTTCAGGAGCAATTGCAGACCCAGCAGGCAGAGTTGCCCGATCCCTTGCCGGAAATTCCCGATATCGAGACACGGGATCTGGTGGCACTGCAACACGAACTCCGATCCCTACAAAAACGGCTTCAAGCGATGGAACCCGTTAATATGCTGGCACTGGAAGAGTACGATCGCACCCAGGCGCGCCTCCAGGAACTCAGCGACAAACTCCACACCCTGGAAGAAGAACGCACCGAACTGCTGCTGCGAATCGAAAACTTTACCACGCTCAGGCAACAAGCCTTCAAGGAGGCTTTCGATGCGGTCAACATCAACTTTCAAGCTATCTTTGCCGAACTTTCTGATGGCGATGGGCACCTACAACTGGATGATGCCAATGATCCGTTTAACGGCGGCTTAAACCTGGTGGCCCATCCCAAAGGCAAACCTGTCCAACGTCTGGCTTCCATGTCTGGGGGAGAAAAATCCCTCACCGCCCTGAGTTTCATCTTTGCCCTGCAACGGTACCGCCCCTCCCCGTTTTATGCATTTGACGAAGTCGATATGTTCCTGGATGGGGCAAATGTAGAGCGATTAGCTAGAATGATCAAACAACAGGCAAAACAGGCACAATTTATTGTAGTCAGTCTCCGCCGACCCATGATTGAGTCTTCCGAACGTACAATCGGGGTTACCCAAGCCAGAGGTGCCTTTACTCAAGTTTTGGGAATTGACCTACTGCCCCAAAGTGCCTCGGTATGATTTGATATTGATCAAGATTCGCCATCAGGATTCGCGACATAATGACATCTGAACAAATCCGCCAGCGCTCCGATCTTCTGGGCACCCAGGTCATCACCCGTACAACAGGTAAGCGGTTGGGTGTGGTCAGTCAACTATGGGTAGATATCGATCGGCGGGAAGTCGTCGCTTTGAGCCTGCGCCCTAATTTGCTGTACGGCACCCCCCAGCCGATGTTTCTCAACAGTATTCGTCAAATCGGCGATGTCATCCTGGTGGATGACGAAAATGTGATCGAAGATATTGACGTTGAAGCGTATAACAGCCTGATTAATTGTGAAGTGATCACCGAAACTGGTGAGCTTCTGGGTAAAGTTCGCGGATTTAAGTTTGATGTAGACAGCGGCAAAGTAGATGCCCTGATTATTGCCTCGATCGGACTACCTCTCATCCCCGATCAGGTGGTGAGCACCTACGAACTCCCGATCGACGAGGTAGTCAGCAGTGGTCCCGATCGCCTGATTGTGTTTGAAGGCGCCGAAGAACGACTGAACCAGATCACTGTCGGCGTTTTAGAACGGCTCGGTATCGGTAGACCCCCCTGGGAGCGGGATGAAGAAGAAGACTACGTGATCCCCACCCGCACCGAAAATCAGTTGGGGACTGGATTAAGAACCCCAGTTGCGCCTCCGATTCGAACCCCCGTGATTGAAGAAACCTGGGATGACGACAATTGGGAAGAAGCCAGACCTCAACCCCGGCAACTGCGCCAGCGCCAGCCAGAGCCAACCTACTATGAAGAAGAAGAAGATAACTGGAGCGAAGCCAGCCCCCCTGCTCGTTACGAAAAGCGCGATCGCTATGATGACTACGAAGATTACGACGATGACTACGAAGATGTCCCTAAAGCAGAGTATCGAGAAGTAGAGCCTCTGCGGGCAGAGTATCAAGATAAATACAGTGACATTGAAGAAGATGCCTGGGCGGACGAAGAAGACACACCTTATACGCCTCCCAAAGTGAATATTCCCGAAAAGACTAAAGCTCCTGAATATGAGGAAGAAGGCTACTAACCCAAGGCAACAACTTTGCCTGGTTAACCTGCCTTTTTGGTGCGATCAGCGCGAATCCTGTTAAAGTAGAGGCTCAGTAGTTTTGCTTGCCGATCGCCCCTTTTAGTAGCAGGCGACACAAGCACTACTGGGTTCCCTGCTATTTGTTTGTGTGTACCAGACCATCAATGATCCATCCACACACCCAACTCGCCTTCATCAATGAAGTCATTGGCTATGGTGTGGTCGCCACTCAGTTTATTCCTAAAGGGACGATCGCTTGGATTCTAGACGATCTGGATCAGAAATTTGACAAGGCTTTTGTTGATTCTTGCCCTTCCCTTTTGCGGGAGAGCTTACTGAAGTACTGCTATCGGGATAGCGATGGGCAGTACATTCTATGTTGGGATATTGCCAAATTTGTGAATCACAGCTTCAACTCCAGCCTAATTGCCACCCCATTCAAATTTGAATTGGCTGCGAGGGATATTTATCCTGGAGAGGAACTAACGGATGACTATGGCTATCTCAACCTAGATAAACCGTTTTATGGGGTGCCAGAACCAGGGTGTTCTAGAGTCGGGGCAATGCCCGATGATATTTTGCATTTCTATCCAGAATGGGATCGCAAAGCCGCAGAAGCTATGCAGTATTTTAATCAGGTTGAGCAACCGCTGAAGACATTACTACAACCGCAATATCTGGAAAAAGTGAATGCGATCGCCAATGGGTTAGAACCTATGGATTCGATTCTGACCTGCTATTGCGATCGTCACAACCGATGTAAAGCTGCCAAAACATCGGTTTAAACCGATTTTATAGTTGACAGAGATAGATCTGTTAATCGCCTAACTCGTTAGACGATTGGCTGTAGAGCGGAGATTTAAGGCTGTTTGGGTATTTTCAGACCCTGGCAATCTATTCTTCTGCAGTAAAGATCAGGACAGATTCAACAGATGTTTGGCACACTTGCACAGGGGCATTGGTACAGTAGATAACTGGCACCAGGAGTAAAAAGGCAATCATTATCCAGTGAAACTCTTTTGTGATGCTGCTCTCAAGGCATTTGCCCAGAGGCATCGGTCTAATAGGAGCACTCTAAAATCAATTGGTTAAACTCTAGCAATATAAGGTTGAGAAAATGTATTTATCACCCTGCCATCTCAATCTTTTCTGTGCCCAAATAGGAGACACACTATGCAGTCCACCCCCCTGGACGCTGCCTCACCAAAAGGACGGAAAATTTCCCTCGTGAGATCTGTTGGCTGGCGTTTGTTTCTTTCGGCCTTGGGAGGGTCCTTAATTGGGTTGATTTTTACCTCCTTTGTCTTTTATCAGGCACTGATCAAACAATCCCAAGCCGAACTGATTTCGCGAGTTCAGGTCAAGACAAAGGACCTGGATGGTAGTTTTAATACGATCGAAGACTCGACCAAACTGGTTGCAGATGCCGCGATCGCCCTCCAGCAAGCTGGTGAAAAGCGCGAATCAGTCTATGTCAATCTCATTGAGCGTTCTTTGAAGACATTGCCATTGGCAACGGGTTTGGGGTTTGGACAACCACCACAAAAGCGGCTGATTATTCCAGGTCGGCATTATGCCTACCCTTTTGCTATCAAAGATCAGAACGGCAAAGTCGTCGCCAAAGGCGGAGAGACGGATCCAGACGATTTTAAGGAAAGCTACTTCACAGAGCCGATCGCCGCTGGTAAACCCATTTGGTTGGAACCCGTCCGTTACCGAGAAACAACGGTTGATCCCCCTCGCACCTTTGTCAGCACTAGCTATTCCCTGCCCTTCTACAACGACAAAGGGCAACTCCTGGGCGTTTTTAGCCAAGATTTGGAATTAGGCTTTTTGAGTGAGAAACTCTCGGAACACGTTATCCGCGACAGTGGCGACTTTATCCTGGTGAGCGATCGGGGTAACCTGATCGCCTATCCCCCCCATCCCCAAGAAGCACTGAACCTGACGCCGTTTCCCAAAATCAGCAACTACGATCAACTCTGGCTCCAGATCAAGGCAAATTTGCAGACTGCACCGGATAAAGCAGGGCTGATTTCCTGGAAAAACAAAGCCGGAATTTACCATTATTGGGCATATCGTCGAGTGCCTAGCACCAATTGGGTTTTGCTGGCTTCGGTGCCTCAATCGGTGGTGTTGGGTCCTTTGCTGCAATTCACGATTGGTGGCACCTTGGTCGCGACCATCTGCGCTTCGATCGCATTAGCATGGGTCGTTATGGCGTTTGTTAAACGGTTGAATCAGCGTTTGCAACCCATTTTAGATGAATGTAGCCGCTTGGCAGAAACCAGTTCCAAGAGCGAAGAATTAATGAGCCGCGAAGACGAATTGGGACGACTGACCCTCTCGTTTTTTAACCTGTTGGGACAGGTAACGGTCAATGAAAAACGCTTGCGCCAAGAAATGAATAAATCAGAGCGCGCCCTGCAGGCGCTTCAGCAGGCTCAAGCCCAACTCATCCAAACAGAGAAAATGTCGAGTCTGGGGCAACTGGTTGCCGGGGTCGCACACGAAATCAATAACCCCATCAACTTCATCTATGGCAATTTGCCTCATGCCAGCGGTTACACCCAGGACTTACTCAGTTTGTTGCAACTCTACAAAAAGAAATACCCCAGACCCGACGCCGATATCCAAGAACGGGAAGAAGAAATCGATCTCGACTTCCTCGTTGAAGATTTGCAAAAGATTCTCTCTTCAATGAGTATTGGAGCAGAAAGAATTCGAGAAATTGTGTTGTCCTTGCGTAATTTTTCTCGCCTGGATGAGGCAGAAATGAAGCGAGTCAGCATTCATGATGGTCTCGATAGCACCCTTCTGATTTTGCAAAATCGCCTAAAGCATTCCTCCAATCATCCGGGGATTGAGGTGGTTAAAGCCTATGGCAATTTACCCTTGGTCGAATGTTATGCTGGGCAACTCAATCAGGTGTTCATGAACATTCTCAGCAACGCGATCGATGCCCTCGACAAACTCAACCAGGAGCGATCGCCCGAACAAATTGCTGGCAACCCTAGCACTATCTCAATTACTACGCAGGTGGCAGATGCTTCTACAACTCTGACTGGACAAGCCAATCCCCAAACAGTGATTATTCGGATTCGCGATAATGGTTCCGGCATCTCAGCCCAATATCAGGCAAAGTTGTTTGATCCCTTCTTTACGACCAAACCGATCGGCAAAGGGACAGGTTTGGGGCTATCTATCAGCTACCAGATTGTCGTGGAGAAACACCATGGCATAATTCAATGTTTTTCTGAACCCGGACAGGGCGCAGAGTTTTGGATTGAAATTCCCATCCGCCCGCTCAGTTCCCTCCTGGAGACGTAGCTGTAAGCACCCTGCCTATGTTGCAATTGCCAAACTTGTCGTTCATCAAAAAATGGGTACCTGCTAAACTGCGATTGCCGGATTCATTTTGGGAATTTGGATTTCGCTCAGATTTTCATGCTCCACCACAAACACATTGGCATATAGATTCGCAATAATCTGTTGTCCTTCTTGAGTCAAAGAAAGATGTTGTAAGGCATAGTGTACATAGGGATATACTCCCTGCCAATAGAATTTAGGATAGTTTTTTCGCAAGTCACCCGGATGTTGGTAGCCTAGCAATTGGTTGATCCCAGTTTCTTCAAACTCACGAAACAGCGCATTAATTTTTCTCAAATAGCGCGGATCACTGAGTTGCCCAATCAGATCGGCGGCTCGTAACAAACCGGGATAATTTTGGGTGTCCTGGTGGTCTTCGGCAACCGGAACAGGAAAGCGCGTTAGCTCGATATTGCGCTTGACCGTTTCTGCATCAATAAGTTGGTTATGACCAAACCGCTCTTCAATAAAGAGCTTGCCCCGATCAACATGATAGGGAGTCAAGCTGGCGTCAGTAGAACCGGGTGGCAGACTGGTGACCGCTTCACCAATACCGGTTGCATAGAGACCGTTACGATCATTGCGACAAACCCCTTTCACATAACCAATATCGTGACAAACCAACGAAATCATAAAGTGCAACCAATCTTCGGCAGAAACGCCCCCTTCCCGGATATGTTTACCTCGAAGAATTTCTTGCCCCACCAAAGTGACTAAAATCGTGTGCTCGACATCATGATAGAGAGCATCGCTGTTGGCAATATTTTCCAGCGCCATGTTTCCCACCCAGGCAATGATATCGGCGTAGTCTGCCTTGAAATTGCCATACGTGCGATGATAACCCACTTGCAACTGTTGTACGAAAGCACTGATGAGGATTTCGGTGGCATTAAACATGTTCGAGAGAGTCGTTGGTGTCCTTATATTCAACTATGGCGAATTTTTGCACCCGTAGGGGTGATGGTTAGCGCTCGATCGTGTGACCGAAAGTAGCGTCGTATGTAATCAATTGCCAGCAGAAGAATGACAGGTATCACCGCCAGAGAAAAGGATTCAGATTACGGTTTCTAACTGCGGCGCAGAATCCACCTAACGACGAGTACCTCGCAAGTTTGCTCCAAAAAGATTCGCCTTGCGTAAATCAGCTCCTCGCAGATCGGCATAGCTTAAATTGGCATAACTTAAATCGGCATAGCTCAGGTTCGATCGCCGCAAATCGGCATAGCTGAGATTGGTTCCCCGCAGATTGGCATAACTCAAATTGCATCCGGGGCAACCGTTCGTTTCCAGCAGCCGTCGAATATGGTCTGGGTTTGCCGCTTCAACGGGGTTGATGATATACAGAGTTGCCAAAAAAGCAAACGCCGCTAAAACGCTAGGTTTCATTTCTCTCACTTTCCTATTCTTAAGCACTCAATTGGAGTAATTTCTAATAAAAATAAATCAATTTATTTCAATAAACTTATGATTTTCTCCATCCTTTCACGGACGGTATCAGTGTCTTTTTGTTCCATGCAAGTAAAGGTGGCGATCACAAAAGCGACTAAGTGAGCAACTTCACTCGAAACCGCTCACTTAGCCGCCTAATTCTTGCTGAGGATGTCTATCGAAACAAACTGCTGACTGAACTGTCTTCGTGCACACGCCAGATCGTTTCACCCAGCATATTTGCAACCGATAGCACAGTCAATTGAGGGAAGCGATACTCTTCAGGCATCGGCATGGTATTCGTAACAATGACTTCTTCAAACAAACCGCTCGATAGTCGCTCGATCGCTGGAGGCGAAAAGACCGCATGAGTCGCGCACGCATACACTTGACGTGCTCCCTGTTGCCGTAGCAATCGTGCACCTTCTGAGATCGTACCGGCAGTGTCAATCATGTCGTCCACCAAGACGGCTGTCTTCCCAGCCACATCTCCAATCACATTCATCACTTCTGCCACATTGTGTGCCTGTCGTCGTTTGTCAATAATTGCCAGAGGTGCATCATTCAGCTTTTTGGCAAAAGCTCTGGCTCTGGCAACCCCACCCACATCCGGCGAAACGACTACCATGTCGGGCAACTGTTTGCTGGCAATGTAGTCCAGCAAAACTGGCGATCCGTAAACATGATCCAGGGGAATATCAAAATAGCCCTGAATTTGTCCGGAATGCAGATCCATCGCAATAATCCGACTTGCTCCGGCTTCCGTGATTAAATTGGCAACCAATTTGGCAGTAATGGATTCTCGTCCGGCTGTCTTCCGATCTGCCCGAGCATACCCATAGTAAGGAATGACCGCCGTGATTTGTCTCGCAGAAGCCCGACGGCAAGCATCAATCATGATCAGCAATTCCATCAGATGATCATTCACCGGACGGCAAGTCGGCTGAATCAGGTAGACGTCACAACCCCGAATCGATTCCTGGATCTGAATGTAAAGCTCTCCATCAGCAAACCGCTTACGCACCATCGGTCCCAGATCCATGCCCAAATAACGAGCAACTTCCTGAGCCAAAGCAACGTTGGCAGAGCCTGAAAATAACCGAAGGCGATTGTTGTCATTCAGAGAGGAAAGAGCGGGCTGAAGCGTTAGAGTTGCAGAACGAATCACAGCAGGCTCCTTGAAGCATATTCATGGCACATCTTATCATTCCGATCCAAAAACGACTCCCCTGGATCTCCCGGAAATTGGACGATCGCATGTAGATGATTGTGTCCGAAGATTGAGAAAATTAGCGTTGCAATGTAGAAAACTAAACTCATCTTTTCGGTCATTGAATGAAACGGGGAGTGTCACCCATCAAACATTGCTCAGATCAAACTTGACTGAACCGCTGGCGACCTCTCCCAATCAGGAATTAGCCCCTTTGGATCAACCCAATACAACTGACGATCGCGATTCCGCTGAGAGAATGGAAAAAACTTTCCTGTAAAAATCTCTCTTACCATCCAAAATAGAATTGCCATGGAACCGCAACATCCAGACATTGAGCTATTAGACGATCAATTTCAGTCTAGTTTTTTTCAGCCGAAAAGGCTGCTCTTACGCTAACCTGGAATTCTCTTTACAATGTTTCCAATCATTACAAATTCGACTTTTCTTTACAGAGTTCCTCAAAATTACAAGTTTTGCCAAAGCAAGTAGATAAATTCAGCTAAACCGAGTAAAAGATTTTGAGCTTTAGGCTATCGACACTGGAGCGATCGTTTAAGGATATTGATGCCTCAAATTGCAACATCGATCATGCTTGAGGGTAAAAGACTCCAGCCATTCATTGAAACTCCGCGAGGTTTTAACCATGGGCTTAAAAGAGCGAATTACTGAAGAAATTAAAATTGCAACTAAGGCAAAAGATAAAGTGCGGCTGGAAACAGTTCGTAGTATCAAAAAAGCCATCTTAGAGAAGGAAGCCAGTGTCCGTCCACAAGGGCAAGATGCTTTGACAGAAGCCCAGGAAATTGAAGTGGTTACACAACTGGCGAAGCAACGACGAGATGCGATCGAGCAGTATCAGCAAGCGAAGCGGCTAGATCTGGCTGAGCAAGAAAGCCATGAGCTAACGATTTTGACAGAGTATTTGCCTCAGCAACTTTCAGACGCAGAAATTGAGGCGGTGATCGATCAGATCATTGCCCAAGTCGGTGCCACAACGCCAAAAGATATGGGTAAGGTGATGGGTCCTGCGATGCAACAACTCAAAGGCAAAGCTGATGGCAAAAAGGTGCAGGAAACGGTGAAGGCAAAGTTGGGTGGTTAGAAGTTGGATGATGAGTGACAGATTGCATCCGTCGATCGCTCAAGCGAAAGATCCGGTCTCTGTCAGAATAGAGCTAGCGGATTTACACCGATTTAAAATCAAACCCCGATCGCGGTGGATTTTCCGGTAGAGCCATGGTTCAATGTGATTTCCTTTAAGTGATCCCACTGAGCCGAAGTCCAACATTTTCTGAGAAATCGTAAAATGCTTTCTCAGCCCTGTCTACCTACTTATCGTGAGAGTCATTCATTTGCCATGCAACCGCCAATTCCTGTAGGGACTGTTTTGCAAAACCGCTACCGTGTGCTCAATGTCTTGGGACAGGGAGGGTTTGGGCGCACTTATCTGGCAGAAGATCAAGGACGATTTAATGAATTGTGTGCCCTAAAAGAATTAATTCCTCTACAGGAAGGAAGCTATGCCCTGGAAAAGTCGAAGGAACTCTTTCAACGCGAGGCAACTATTCTCTACCAGATTCAGCATCCTCAAATTCCTCAATTTCGAGCCACGTTTGAGCAAGATCAGCGGTTGTTCCTGGTGCAGGATTACGTTGAAGGACGAACTTATCAAGAATTGCTCGACGAACGGCGGATGCAGGGCTATGCCTTTTCTGAGCCAGAAGTGTTGCAACTGATGCGGCAATTGTTGCCAGTGCTGGCACATATCCATGCCAAGGGGATTGTGCATCGGGACATTGCTCCAGACAACATTATTTTACGAGAGCGTGATCGCCTTCCGGTCTTGATTGATTTTGGGGTTGTGAAAGAATTGGCGACTCGGTTTCAGTCAGAATCGAGAATCCAACCGACAACGGTCGGCAAACAGGGCTATGCCCCTAGTGAACAGATTCAGGCGGGAAAAGCATATCCCAGTAGCGATCTTTACTCGTTGGCAGTCACGATCGCGGTACTCCTGACCGGGCAGGAACCTGCTGCCTTGTTTGATGACAATACAATGACCTGGTACTGGCAACGATGGGTCACGGTTAGCCCTAATCTGACTCAGGTTTTGAATCAAATGTTAAAGCATCGACCGGGCGATCGATATCAATCGGTAAGTGAGGTTATGCAAGCACTTCAGGGGGTGGGCAGCCAAGTCGTGCCTCCTGGAACGCCGCCAACGCCAGTTTCACCGCAGCAGCCTAACCCCACCCGTCTTTCGCAGCCACAGCCAGATGTTTCGAGAATGCAGACCATGGCAGTGAGTCGGGCACCGGAGTCCACGCAATACACCCCTGGCAATTCCAGGCGACCCGATCCGGTAGTGCCTCCCAGTTCAACTCGGAGTTCGCTTTGGGATGATCCCTGGGCGGTGGGCATGGTCGCGATCGGGCTAATGTTGCTAACGGGTGTGTGCTCCTGGGCTGCATTTACGCTCATTCGCAACAATCAGCAGGTACAACCCACCCCCACTGAAACCGTTTCTCCTAGCCCCACAGTTTCTGAAACACCTTCCCCCTCGCCCACTGCCAGCGCAGTGGAGCCGATCGTGACTACGCGCCGTTTGGATGTCGGGCCCAACACCAATATCACCATTCCCGGTAACCTGCGCACGAATGAAACGGTCAACTATATTCTCTCTGCCCGTCAGGGACAACAACTCAGCGCCTCTCTATCAGGCGAAGGCGTGTTGCTTACCATTTTGGCTCCCGACAGTGTCCCTGTAGATGCCAATGCCAAACGAAGACAGCAATGGCAAGGCAAACTTCCTCTCGATGGCAGCTATACAATTCAACTGAGTCCGGTGAAAGGGGCTGCCAACCAGAGCTACAAGTTGGACATTGCTTTGACCAATCCCGCCCCTTCTCCCAAACCCATCAGTATCCAAAGAGAAACCATTGCCCCCGAAGAATTTCAACAAGGGACGGTGACTCGTCAGGGCAATGTGGGACCCACCATAATTTGGCGCTATCTGGTCAATCTGCAAGAAGGGCAATCTCTGCAAGCCAAGCTTTTCCCGGAGTCGGGTGCAACACTGACGTTCCGTTTCCCTGAAAGTGCGGGAGGACAACCCATCCCAGATGTATCGGGTTCGCAAGGCAGCATTGTTGCTGCCTATAACGGTCGCTACCAGATTGAAATTACCGCACCTCAAGAAACGGGCTTTACGTTAGAAATTACGTCTAAACCCCCCGAAGAGGTTCCTCCCTCTCCTTCTCCGACACCAGCCAACTAAGTAGCTGGGCTAAATTAAATTGAAGATGTTTTTGGGGGTGGAGAGGGTTTTACTCCTGCCTGGGGGCGCTGACCCCAAACCCCTTTCTTACAATCGATTAGCTACCTACTTAGTGTAGAGGGATAGCGGGATAGCAAAGGCAACTATTTTTTGAAAGCATATTTCCCCATAAAAAATACTCTTTCAATCAAGTTGCTGACGCTAATCTAGGATTTGTTTAATGGCGGTGACTTGACCTGTTGTTTTTACTTTATCGATCTCTTGAATACTCTGTTGATCACTGCTACGGATACCCATGCTGGAAAAACGGTTCTGACAAGTGCGCTAGCCGCTTATTTCCAGAAATACTGTGCTAACCACAGTTTGGGAATTTTGAAACCCATTCAGTCGGGAGTGGGCGATTGTGAGCGGTATAGTCAGCTTTTTGCTCTTGCTCCTGAACAAGTCACACCCTTGCGGTTTGAGGCTCCTTTAGCCCCGCCGATCGCCGCTGACCGGGAAGGACGACGGGTGGATCTGGAAAAAATTTGGCAGGCATTTGAAGCACTGCGATCGACCCGCGATTTTGTGTTGGTGGAAGGTCTGGGGGGGTTGGGATCGCCCATTACTGATGAAACGACAGTGGCAGATTTAGCCTGGGATTGGCAAATGCCTGCGGTGTTGGTGGTACCCGTGCAACTAGGGGCGATCGGTCAGGCAGTGGCAAATGTTGCCCTGGCAAGATCGCACCGGGTTTACATTAAAGGGATTGTTTTGAACTGTGTCGTGCCTCGCAGTGAGCAGGACATTGCTGATTGGACACCACCGCGTTTAATCCAATCTTTGACCCAGGTGCCAGTTTTAGGAATTTTGCCCCATCTGAAAGACCTGACCGATTTGGATAAGCTTGCCAAAGTTGCATCGGGGTTGGATCTGGAGCGATTGTTGCCGCTCTAGACAATTTTGGATTTTGGATTTCCTTGTTAGATTGCCGGAATCGGATGAGCTGGTGGTCCTGACTTGGCATCTCTCACCTTCACCTTGGCAATTGATAGAATACACAGCATCAAACAAGGCGGCTCAACCGATAAGTAAGTGGCTGGGCTAAATTCAATTGAAGATGTTTTTGGGGATGGAGGGGGTATCCCCCCTGCCTGGGGGCTGCGCCCCCAAACCCTTTTCTTACAATTCATTAGGGCTACCTACTTAGATAAGCAGAATGAAAGAGCGGATGAGTGCCCGATCTTGGCACCTATCCGGTCAGTTGATTTCGCCACCGCCAGTTCCTACTATCTATAACTTGCCTTATGGTTCTCTCTTCTTTGCAGCCGCTGCCGATTAACCTGAATCAACTGCGGCTAGAAATTCGATCGCTGCAACCGCAATTGGTGACCTGGCGCAGACAACTTCATCAGCAGCCAGAGCTAGGGTTCCAAGAGAAGCTGACTGCCACATTCATCGCCCAAAAGTTGACGGAATGGGGCATTGAGCACCAGACTCAGATTGCCGAAACCGGAATTGTGGCGGTGATTGCGGGTACTCAGTTAGTGGCAGACAATCAAACTCCTAAAGGGTTGGCAATTCGTGCTGATATGGATGCTTTGCCGATTCAGGAGTTGAATGAAGTGGACTACAAGTCTTGGCATGAGGGCATCATGCACGCCTGTGGGCATGATGGGCATGTGACGATCGCTCTGGGCACAGCTTACTATCTGCAACAGCATCGCCATACTTTCGCTGGAACAGTCAAAATTATCTTTCAGCCTGCAGAAGAAGGTCCCGGGGGGGCCAAACCGATGATTGCGGCTGGCGTGTTGCAGAACCCCAATGTGGATGCCATCATCGGCTTGCATTTGTGGAATAACTTGCCGCTGGGCACGATCGGCGTGCGATCGGGCGCTCTAATGGCAGCAGTGGAAGGGTTCCGTTGCAAGCTTTTGGGCAAAGGTGGACATGGGGCATTGCCTCATCAGACAGTGGATTCGATCGTCGTAGGGGCGCAGGTTATTAATGCCTTGCAGACAATCGTGGCGCGTAATGTCAACCCAATCGAATCAGCCGTTGTTACAGTGGGAGAATTCCACGCCGGAACCGCGCTCAACGTGATTGCCGACACGGCGCGCTTGAGTGGCACTGTGCGCTATTTTAATCCGATGTATGAGGGATACTTTGGCAAACGGATTGAACAAATCATTGCGGGGATCTGTCAGAGTCATGGCGCAACTTATGAACTGGACTATTGGCGATCGTATCCCCCGGTTATCAATGATCCGGTAATCGCTGATTTGGTGCGCTCGGTGGCAATTGCAGTGGTGGAAACTCCGACTGGACTTGTGCCGGAGTGTCAAACTATGGGTGGGGAAGATATGTCGTTTTTCCTGGAAGCAATACCCGGATGTTATTTCTTTTTAGGTTCAGCCAATGCAGAAAAAGATCTGGCGTATCCCCATCATCATCCCCGGTTCGATTTTGATGAAACGGCGTTGGGAATGGGTGTAGAGATTTTTGTCCGTTGCGTTGAAAAGTTTTGTGCGCCAGAGATTGTCGAATGATGATCTGACTGGAAGAAAATTAGTAATGACTCAAGTACTGAAATGTAAGTTTTTGATTGTTTGGGTTGATGCTTAAGCCTTTTGCTAATGATTCTATGCGATGGACGATCGCACTAAGTTTATTCTCTCAGCAGATCGGCATCAATGCTTTCGTTGTCTAAATCTGTAGAATCGTCTAGTTCTAACGCCCCAAATGACACTCAAACCTTGCCCGCGCCGCATTTTTTTCAGCCTCATCCAAAAGTAGCTTGAAAGCCTATGAGAATTGTCGCTCCAATAGGGGAGCGGCTAACTGTTAGAACGAAGTTTCAAATCCTTCCCCAAGAAACCTGTGACCGCCCCCACATGTTGCCTCTGAACGCACGGGGATAGAACGTGTCAGCGATTGCAGAGATGATTGAATACAGTACTACGCCTTTGGCGGGGCGAAGCCCTATCAAACCCCATGGCATTAGCTGAAAAATAATGAAACTGCAGGACAGATGGTTATAAAGAATATGACTTAGCAATTGCTCTGACGAACGGGATGACAACTCGTAGTGACGCCAGTGAATACACACGAGAGCGTTTTATATCTAGTTGCATGTCTTTAGACGCTGCATTAAAACGCTATGAGTTCTAATGAGAAACTTCCTCATTCAGGAAGATTGCTAAAGTCAGAAATTATTTCTAAATAAAAATAAATCTGGTACTTTAATGCAAAGGATTGTTACTGGCAAGCAAAAAGCCATTTGATCTGAATCTTGTGTATTTTGGCAGTTTATGAGCATTTCCTGAAACTCCTATGTACCCATCCCCTGATACCTCTTATATTCGGGCTGCCCGACGTGGGAAGCATAAAATATTCATTGGCATGTCTCCTGGTGTGGGCAAAACTTATAAGATGTTGGAGGAAGGGCATCGACTGAAAGAGGAAGGGATCGATGTGGTGATCGGATTGCTAGAAACCCACAATCGACAAGAAACAGCCCAAAAATCAGTTGGATTGGAAGTTGTCCCGCGCAAAGAGATTAGTTGCTCAGGTGTGACGTTGACAGAAATGGATGCCGACGCCGTCATTGCTCGTCAACCTCAGCTTGCCTTAATTGATGAATTGGCACATACCAATGTCCCTGGCTCCGAACGGGAAAAGCGATATCAGGATGTAGAAAAAATTTTAGCAACTGGGATCGATGTCTACTCTACCGTGAATATTCAGCACTTAGAGAGCTTGAATGACCTGGTAGCAAGAATTACAGGGGTCGTAGTACGAGAGCGAATTCCTGATCGCCTGCTTGATGAAGCCGACCAAGTAGTCGTGGTAGATGTCACCCCAGAAACATTAGAGGAACGCTTAAAAGATGGCAAAATTTACGCAGCTGAAAAAATAGATCAGTCCCTGCAAAACTTCTTTCAGCGTCGAAATCTCATTGCATTAAGGGAATTAGCACTTCGTGAGGTGGCAGATAACGTAGAAGAAGATGCGTTAGAAGCAGTCTCTAACCATTCAAATTCTTCTGCCCCCTACTGTAATATTCACGAGCGCGTATTAGTGTGTGTATCAACTTACCCCAACTCACTTCAACTCATTCGACGGGGTGCTCGTATTGCCGGATATATGCGTGCTCCTCTCCACGGATTATTTGTAGACGACCCTGATCGTTTTTTAACTAAGGAAGAAAGTCTCCACATTGAAACGTGTGAACAATTACTGAAGGATTTTAATGGTCAGTTTATCCGGGTTTCAGACCAGAATAAAGCGAGAGCGATCGCAGAAGTTGCTGAAAAATACCACATCACTCAAATTGTTATTGGGGAAAGCCAGCGATCTCGTTGGAAAATTCTATTGCAAGGATCTCTAACTCAACAACTGCTAAAATCGCTTAAACATATAGATATCCATATTATTACGACCGAAAAAAATACATAAAATATATAAACGCCGACGTCGTTAAGTAGGTAGACCTAATTATCGTCAACTCAACGCTGCCCGAGGTGAAAATTGCGGGCGTTGCTGAAAAGCAGGATGATTTGGAACGAAATTTCAAATCATTCAGTATCATTTTCATCCCGTTGTTGAGCAACACCATATGCCGTGCCTGCCGATCGCCAAGAAGTGATTAGTTGGAATTAAGAGGATCTCTGCGGCGGGCGATGGGCACCGTTTGGTGACTTCGCATCTGGGCAAGGACAGTGCTTCGAGATGACTGCCATCTTAGACACACATGTGACACCCAACGTTTGCGGAAAACCGACACCCTTGCGCAGTCCCATTCACTCAAACGCTCCTTCACTCTCTATTTATCTGCTCTTTGACTAAATTGTAAAGATTAGAATAAATTTCACCGCCAGGGATCTGCCTGTTCGCGTCATAATAATGGCTGGGAGAGAAGTATTGCCTTTCTCAGAAGTCAATTTATACTAATTTTCTAGCGAAAGAGCAGGGATCACAGGGGTTTGGGGTGCATATTACAGTTCTCAAAACGCTGGCTGAGTCCAAAAAATTCTGAGTCAAGTAGCTGGAATCATCGTTGAGAGCTGAATCATAGACATGCGAAAAACTAGTGACCTCCATATTGTTGAGACTCGTCCCTTGCTCAGTCCGGCTTTTATCCATAGCGACTTTCCCATCACCGAAACGGCTGCCACCCTGGTAACAGAGACCCGCGATCGTATCCGCAATATTTTGCAAGGCGTAGATCAACGATTGCTGGTCATTGTCGGACCCTGCTCCATTCACGATGTTGACGCCGCTTATGAATATGGCGAAAAACTGGTCAAGCTGCGCACAGAACTGGCAGACCAACTGGAAATTGTAATGCGGGTCTATTTCGAGAAACCGCGTACCACGACTGGATGGAAAGGGTTAATCAATGATCCGCATCTGGATGGCAGCTATGACATTAATACCGGGCTGCGCCTGGCACGCAAATTGTTGCTCGATCTCACCCATCTGGGGTTACCTGCTGCCACTGAACTACTAGACCCGATCATCCCGCAATATATCGCCGATGTCATCGCTTGGACCGCGATCGGGGCACGCACCACCGAGAGCCAAATCCACCGAGAAATGACATCAGGTCTCTCCATGCCCGTAGGGTTCAAAAACGGCACCGATGGCGGCTGTCGGATTGCCATCAATGCCATGCTGGCAGCCAAACATCCCCACCATTTCCTGGGGATCAACACCCACGGACTCGCCAGTATCGTTGCCACTACTGGCAACCCCGATACTCATCTTGTCCTGCGCGGGGGCAAGCATGGACCCAACTATGACTCTACCCATGTCGAAAAAGCCGTCAAAGAACTCCGAGAGCATGGGTTAAACCATCGCGTCATGGTGGATTGCAGCCATGGGAATTCGGCGAAGGACTATACCCGACAAACCGTGGTATTGGAAGACGTCGCCAACCAGATGCGAGCAAATTCTCCTTACATCATGGGTGTGATGATTGAAAGCCATTTGGTGCCAGGCAACCAGTCGCTGCCAGAAGATCTCAGCCAACTGGTGTACGGGCAAAGCATTACCGATGCTTGCGTAGACTTCACCACCACCACCGGTATGTTGAGAAATCTGGCTTCAGCCGTGTCAGCCAGTCGGTTGCAGTTGACTTAAGGAAATCTTGCTGCCATAGAGTGTGGATCGTATAAAAGCCCAGTTGGCAGGACTTTTATACGACCTATTAGGCTAAGAATTTTGTTTGCGCCAACGACGGGCAAATTCTTTCAAGATTGTGTTCGAGATCTGACCTTGCAACCACTCCAGCGCTTCGGTTTGGTGCGGGAAATCGATCGGGTTATAGTAGCGGCACACATCCACCAGGCGAATGGGCGGAGCCACGTTTTTCCGCAATTCAGCCCAGGTGAGTGAACCAACCATGCCATCGGGAGCCAGTCCCCGCTGCTGTTGAAACTTTTGCACGGCTACTTTGGTAGAAGGTCCAAAAAAACCGTCCACCGCTAGTTGTGACCCTTTGACATTGAGGAGCTTTTGCAGTTCTGCGACCACTGTACCCGAATCGCCTTCGTAAAGAATCGGAGCGACGGCATCGGTAGTGGTGGATGCTGGGATAGTTTGTTCGTGGAGAGTGCTCATAGACAAATTGCTTCAACAGGATGAATTACCTGAGGTTGAGGTATCAGGCTCGATAATTTGTAGCGTAGGGGGCGATCGAGAAGAAGTCGGGAAGCGGGCTTCTCTGGCGTAGTGTTCTGAGCGATCGAGGGATGCTGCAATTGTTATTTTTTGCCAGGATGCCAGTTTTTAGGGATAGGCTAGTGAAGATCTGGAATGGATAGACTGGGTACTCTCTCTGATCAAGCGTTTATCTCATTCGTTTTTGACAGTCAGTCCGGTTGTTTCCTCTTCTCTTTACTTCTCTCGTTTCAAATCATTCAGCATGGAAAAACTTAGTCGGTATTGGCAAAAACTCACTCCCCTGACCCGTAATCTTCTACTATTTACAGTTTTCAATATTTTTATTTCAAGCATTTTACTGATGCTGGTTTTTGCCACACGCTGGAAAGATACAGGTCTGTATCATACGCTGGTCGAATTTGTCACCTTTCATCAAAATTCCGATTCTTGGCGAACCATGCGGGCGGCATTAAAAGCACCCAAGATCTACTCGGTCTTTTTTGATCAAGGACTTAAATTTCAATATCCACCCACGTCTTTATTGATTATCAAATTCATCCCCCAATCTTGGCTGCTCAGCGTAATTTCGTGGATCTTGACGATCGTCAACGTGGTTTTTTGTGTCAAGATTTTTCAAATGAGTTTAGCGTGGCATACGGTTCAAACCCTCGATCGCTCCCCGCCTTCTAAGGCAGAAACTACACTGCAAATTTTTATTCTTTGCTGTCTTGGATTCACGTTTTACCCCATCATGAAAGCCTTTAGCTTGGGGCAAGTGCAAACCTGGATTAATGCAGCATTCGCTATTACAGTTTGGGCTTGGATGACTCAGAAAAAGGTGTTGGCAGGTTTTCTGACCGGGCTAACCTGTTGTCTAAAACCCCAATCTTTTCTGCTAGTGCTCTGGGGTGTTTTGCGTCAACAATGGCAATTTACGATTGCCGCGATCGCCACCTTATCCGTGGTTTTCTTATGCTCGATTTCGCTGTTTGGCTTTGCCAACCATCTGGATTATCTCAAAGTTCTATCTTTCATTTCTAAACATGGAGAATCCTTGTTTGCCAACCACTCAGTCAATGGGGTATTAAATCGCCTCTTATTCAATGGCGATAACTTGACCTGGAACAGCAAAACGTTTGCCCCCTATCATCCTGTGGTGTATTTTGGAACACTGATTAGTTCGTTGTTTTTTGTGATTACTAGTTTGATACCTCCTAAGTCGCGAGAAGCGTACGGTGGCACGATCGATTTATCGACTCTGGCGCTTTCAGCCACGATCGCTTCACCCGTTGTTTGGGAACATCATTACGGTATTTTATTGCCGATTTACGCTTTTTTGCTTCCTTGCTTAATCCAGAGACCCGTGTTTGGAAAATTTACGCTTCCCTATCTCTGCCTTAGCTACATTTTGACCAGTAATCACTTTGAATTTACAGATTTTTTCGCCCCTATCCCGATTCTCAATATCTTGCAGTCCTATCGTTTAATCGGTGGTTTGATGGTCTTAGTGTGCCTACATCGATTGAGAAGTGGGCGTGCTTTGGCACAAAAGACGGAAGACCTATCCCGCGATCACCTCGATCTTTCATCGAATTAGGAAGCGTCTTCAATTTGATAAACGACAAGTCTGCGGCATCCTACAGTCGTCTTGACCCACATCAGACAACGCAGATGACCTTTACTCCAACGACTCCACCGTTGCTCGCAACCCCTGGCTAGACAACATCTGCTGCAACTGTTCGGCATTGGCACGATCGCCAAACGCCCCGACTTGCATCACTGATCGTCCCCCCGAAAATGCTTGAAACGCATTGGGCACCAGTGCTTTGACCTGGAGCTGCTCCTCTTCGCTACTGGCTTCCACTACTACCCGATAACGCAGACCCAAAGCCTCAACCCGCCCCGGTAGGGTGGGCGGTTCGCTATTCTCACCACTGGAGCGACTGGCGACAAAATTGGAGACGCTTTCCCCATTACCCAGGGGAATATCGGGACCCGGTACAGGCAAAAGCCCTGGAGTGCCGCCCCCAGGTAGGCGGCTGGTAGTTAGATTGGTGCCGACATTGTCTACATCGGGGCGAGTTGAGATGGGGGGGGGAGTCGCCGTATCCAGAGTAGCAGAGGGTAAAACGGGCACGACCTGATCCGATTCGGGGGGTGGCACCGCGATCGAAATCGTAGTGGTGGGAGTGGAGGAGTTTGCCGTGATCAACTGAGCAGGCGCGGGCAGCGATCGCCGTCCGGTAACCGTCCGCCGCCCTGCTCCTGTTGCAATGGGGACGGGTGGCTGAAACCGTTTGGCTGGAGCCCTTACCACCACCGTTTGCAAATCCGTCAGGGTCGCTTCCATCGCTGTGGGAGGAACTACGATTGGTTGGACAGTGGAAGCCACTGCCACGGAGGCAGGGACAACCGGACGCGCCAACGGGGCAGACTGCCGATTGTTTTCTGGAGGGGGAACCGCGATCGGAATGGCGGCTAGCTGAGGGTTGGCAGTCGCAGACACTTGCCTAGGCGAGTGGTTCGGGTTGCTCAAATTGGGCGATCGCTGCGTTTGGGTGACCACAAACTGGTTTCTACCGGGTTGAGTGGCGCTGAGTGGCGTGGCATTCAAGCTGGCAGGCACCGGAAAGGTGGCAGCCGTCAGTTCGCCAGAAGGAGCCGTTGGTTGCGCCGCATTGGACTGAGTTACTCCCCGCACAGGCTGTGTCACCGGACGACTGGGATAAGCGGAAACTCGCTTCGTTTGGTCTACCTCTGCATTTGCCTGCATTGCAACCAGAGCACTCGATAACCCGATACCGTCAGGTTGGCTTGCCAGTGCTGGTGTTTTTACGGCAGTTGCACCCAACAGATCGACTTGCCCACCAATGCGGGTGGTGTTGAGCTGATTGCCAAAAGCAGAAATTTGTCGACTGATCGCGGTAGCATTAACATCCAATCTGCCGTTGTTACGGAAAAGATTGCCCCCCGGTTCGGTCACAATCCCCAAATCTGGCTGAGCATTGGCAGTTGCCACCAACCCATCTCGACCATTCTCCTCAATGACATTGCCTCGCAAAATGGGACGGGCATTTGCCTGCACCACCACCCCGTCAGTATTGCGCCTAATCCGGTTGCCAATCAGTAAGGGCGTCGCATTTTGAGCAATATTGATGCCAAAGCCCGTACTTTCAAATAGGTTCTGGCGAATTTCGGCTTTGGAGGTGCCATAAACCGCAATGCCACTGATACTGTTCTGATAAAAATAATTGTTGCGAATAACCGGTGCACTATTGCCCGTAATGGCAATCCCATCTGCCGCGTTTGCCGTAAAAATATTGTCAATCACCAAGGGACTGGCAGACTCTAGCCACAAACCATAGCCCTGGGGATTGGGGTTGGTAACCGTGACACCCGTCAGCCCTGCCTGGTTAGCACCGACGATCGTTACATTTTGGTTAGCAAAAGAAGGACTCAGGAAACCACCGCCGCCGAGAATCAGGGTGTTTTGTCCGCGAATGTGGGGATTGCCCTGGAGAGTAACCCCCGGTTTCAGTCGCAACGGAAACGTTTCCCCAGTTTGAGCACTATAGGTTCCCGGTGCCAGCAGGATAACGGTGTTAGAGGGAGCGACTTGCAAAGCGTGACTAATCGTCTTAAAAGGGGTTAGCTGCGTCCCATTGCCCGTCTGATCATTGCCGATGTTGGGATGGACAAAAATCAGATTGATTTGATTGGACGGCTGCGTCCCCGTTGCCTGAGCCAATTGGATGGAGTTTGGGAAATCGGCTGCCAGCGCGATCGTCTGCATCCCGCTCCAAGACATCAGACTCAACAAACCGAACCCTGCCAGATGAGAGAGCACACGAGTGGTGCAGTTCGTTGCACCAGGATACTGGGTTAAATTTGATGGCAGACCATCCATAAGCTTAAAGACCACAGAATTGAAATTTTTAGACAGCACAAACCATAAAAACGCTCAAACGATGACGGCAAAATCAGTGCTGACAGATCTTGCCTAAATCCTCTGGTTGGCAAACAGATTTGGAAAGATAGTAACTCAAGACCTCTCAATTGGCGCACTATTATGAATAGCAATTTTGAAAATTGACGAAAAGTTTCTATTCATCAGTGTTTTGAGATTGCTTGAGTACGTTTTTAGAGAAACGATCGTCCTTAATCCCATCGTTAATTCTGACCCAGTTCAGAGCAAAGCAGAAAACTTTCTGAAAGTAGAGTTTCTAAAAGCAAATTGATTATCGCCTTACACTTTTTTCCACTTCGAGCAGGTCAGTCAATGGTCAGAATATTTCTCATAGACATTTATTAATCCATCCAGTGTTCGACGCCGAAGGTCAATTTCCTAGCATCCTTCACATACCAATACGATCAAGCTTCACAGTGAGACACAATCGGTAAAATGAGAGAGTTCATTTGCCCCGAATCTCATGGCTGAAACATATAGTCAGAATAGTCAGAGCAAGTTTGTACAGTCTGCTCTCTGGCGAATTCTCGACGCAAATCTCGATCGCGCCCGTGAAGGATTGCGAGTCATTGAAGAATGGTGCCGGTTTGGGCTAAATGATGCTCGACTCACCGCAGAATGCAAAACCTTGCGGCAAGAACTGGCACAGTGGCATACTGCCGAACTCCGGGCAGCCCGCGATACGCCTGCTGACCCAGGGACTGCCTTAACGCATCCTCAAGAAGCCCAACGAACAAGCTTGCAACAAGTACTCCAGACAAATCTCTGTCGAGTCGAAGAAGCTCTGCGCGTGTTGGAAGAATACGGCAAAGTATATGCGCCCCAGATGGGAGCCACGTTGAAACAAATGCGGTATCGAGTCTATACGCTGGAGAGTCGTCTGCTGGCACACGATCGCCACAACCAACTCCGACAGGCTCAACTCTACCTGGTGACTTCTCCCTCAGAGCAGCTATTTGAAGTGGTTGAGGCAGCTCTGCAGGGTGGATTGCCCCTGGTGCAATATCGCGACAAAACCGCAGATGACCACATCCGTCTTCACAATGCAGTGAAGCTCAGTCAACTGTGTCATCGATATGGCGCATTGTTTATTGTCAACGATCGCATCGATCTGGCGTTGGCAGCTGATGCCGATGGTGTGCATTTAGGACAGCAAGATATCCCAATCTCGTTAGCGCGTCAACTGCTGGGGCACCAACGCCTAATTGGACGATCGACCACGAACCCCGATGAAATGCACCGGGCACTACAGGAGGGGGCGGATTACATCGGCGTGGGTCCGGTGTATGAAACGCCAACCAAAGCAGGCAAAGCGGCAGCCGGACTGGAATATGTCCGCTATGCGGTGGAACATGCCACCGTGCCCTGGTTTGCGATCGGTGGCATCGATACTGACAACTTGCACGAAGTCCTCAATGCTGGCGGAGAACGGGTTGCTGTGGTTCGCTCCATTATGCAAGCCGAGCAACCTACTCTCGTGACCCAGTATTTTGTCTCCCAACTCAGTACTGCGCGTCAGTCGCTTATGCCGCGTAAGGTACAATGAACCGCTCAGCCACTTCCGACAGAATTTCGGGAGGAGACAAATCTTGCAAGCGCTGATGGAAATAGCGCAATCCTTTCATCAAATCGTGGTTTAAGACAATACACTGTGCGGTTGATAAAGCCAACCTTTGTTCCCACTGGTTGGGGTCTTTTTTGCCAGAGTGAAACAGGCAACAGGCTTCATCAATAATGGAGCGCAATTCAGGCTCTCTCAGAGAAATCTCTGCTTGCCCCGGCAGGGAAATTCGCTGCTCGCGCAGTGCCGCCCGCACAATCCGAAAAGAGACCTTCGCCTTTTCTTTGCCGATTCGAAGGGGAGATTGCTCTTTTTCATAAATTTGCACGATCGCATTGGTTAACTTGATCGCTTTGAGAATTGCCAACTTCTTCTTTTGGACTTCAGAAAGCGTTGCCAGACGACTAGCAAATTGGCAAACTGAGACCTGAAAATCCGGCTCCTTGTCTTGCAAAGCCGGATATTGGTAGATATCGATGTTGTTTAGGATCATTTGACGTTTCCAGGATTAAAGAGGCTTGTCCGATCGCAGACGACTGCGCTATCACAGCTCTGCCGCAACACAGAGATCGGATAAACGGGGCTCAAATTTTTTGGCGACTCGGAAACACAGCGATCGCAAAGTGCACTATCAGGAAGATTCACCCTGAAACGATTGACTTTCGAAACGAAATGTGTGTCCACCCCGGGTAGATAGGCTCGTGGTATGCTATATTGCCGTGCCTCCCTTTTCCCGCATCAGTTTCAGCTTTAGCCATCTGTCCATAGCCCCCGCTGCGTAAGCTTGGGAATCGGGTTCGCGGAAGCGTTGGAGCAACCAGGACAAATCACAGAGTCTTTGCTGATTGCCATCTAAAATCACCAGTTGACTGCTCGCTGAACAGGGAACACACCATTGACCAAGATGAATTTGACCACAATGAAGTTTCAAGGATTGGCTGCAATTAAGGTGGTTTCTAGCCTACTGATGCTCAGCGCCCTGGGGCTGGAGTTGTGGAATCTTGAGACCGTCCTCGCGCGTGGGCATCTCCCCAGTGGTATCAATTGGATATTTGTCATTGAGCGCTTTGCAGTGAGTGCCCATTTGCTAGAAGCAACGATCGCCGCCATCTTTGCATCTTCCAGAGGGGAAAAGCCCTTGCCATTTGCCATTTACACCTTTTTTGTAGGCACGGTCGGATTATGGGAATTATTTACTCCCAATCACCCACTGGGTTTCCCGAACCTTGAGTCTTCAAAAGATTTATCTAAACGATGAAAGGGATTCGCTATACTTCCCTATGCCCCTAATTAAACATTCATCCCCGGATGGAAAGCCCTGTTACGGTTGATGATGCTTCACTGTTGGCTAAAATTGCTCAACGGGATCAGTCTGCCTTATCAACCCTATACGATCGCTATGCTCCCATTATTCATGCTTTGGCGTTCAGAAGTTTGCGATCGATCGAGGAAAGCGAAGAAGCCGTTTTGGATGTTTTTGCTCAAGTTTGGCGCATTGCCGATCGCTATGATGCTACCCGAGGACGAGCCGACACCTGGCTATTTACCCTGGCACGGAGTCGCATTCTCGATCGGCTCCGCAAAATTCAACGTGCTCAACCTGCCACTACAGTCTCGATGGATGCATTAGAGCTTCAACCCAAGGCAGACACCACAGACTTATTTGAAGCAGTGTATATCAAACAACGCCGGAGTCAGGTGATGGCTGCAATGCAGACCTTGCCGAATGAACAACGACTCGTCATTGAACTGGCATACTACAAAGGGCTAACTCAAAGCCAAATCGTGGTTGAGACAGGTTTGTCATTGGGAACTGTGAAAACTCGAATTCGACTCGGGTTAAGCAAGTTGAAATCTGCGCTCGGCTCAAAAGAGGCTTTGTAACGCACCGAATCTACGCAATCCTGATGCAATTTTGAACATACGAACCGATGTTGCAGGGCTAATCGGTATCTCACCCACTAACCACTGGATCTAGAAACCCTAAGACTCTTGAAACAGTCCGTAGGAAGGCGTCATTCAATATTAAATCTGCATAATCGCGTTTCATCGACCAGACTAGGAATGGGCATGGGCAATGCTCTTTGCCTATTCTATGTTTAATCGGGCGTTGCTCAACAACGGGATGAAAATGATGCTGAATGATTTGAAACTTCGTTCCAAACTATGCTGCTCTTCAGCAACGCCTTTAATCGTACCCCCCAGCTTGGACCCTACACTCTTCATCCCAGCTTCTCTTGAAAACTGAGGCAACAACGCTAAAATGATGGGCAGGTGGGAAAATCTTATGGCATCGGAATATGTATCGGAATTAGCTGCACTTCATGCCCTCACAGCTTTAGATGAGGAAGAAAAGTTCTGGGCTGATGAGCTGCATACCCATTCACCCGATTTTCAAGCACAAACGGCTGAGTTGGAGTCTACGGTTGCCATGCTTGCCTATGGAGTGGCTCCAATCCCTTTAGCTGCCAATCTCAAGGAGCGGCTATTTCAGCAGATTGCCGCAGAGGATATCTTTGGGCAAGGCGGTAAGGTGCAGTTGGAACGTACGGCTGAAAACAGTGCCTCTGATCCGGCAGAACTCTCGATCTTACTGAATCAAACTAAAACTGTGGATTGGCAACCTTATTCACCCACTCCAGGAGTGCAAATTGCCACGCTCCGGATCGATGTCACGAACCGTCAGGTTGATTGTTTTGTTCGCAGTTTGGGGCAAACCAAATTCCCTCAACATCGTCACGCCGATCGTGAAGAAATCGTGGTGTTGGCAGGCGACTTGATAATTGGCGATCGTGCCTATACTCAGGGCGATCGCGTCTATTCGCTACCTGGCACTGTTCATCAACCCGAAACCCGTACTGGCTGTATTTTATTTCTACGCACCTCTCTGGATGATGAGATTCTAGGGTAAGAAAAGGAAATTAATAAATTAAGATGAAATTTCTAAGGATGCGGTATCTGAGCAAAAATCCTAGCAAGAGTTGCAGAATTGATCTGCCAAATGCCATGCTCCTACTGCCTAATCGTCGGTTTTCTTTAATCCGTGATCCTAAGATAGCTGCTTTGCCGATTGAATCAGTTTAATTAACTGATCAAATTGGAAGTTTTCTGCAAGTTGGGCGATTGTGTCTCTCAACCCCTGTTGCTCAGACGGAATTTTTTGGATTAATTGACCAATTTGTGAGTCATTACCTTCCATGGCAGCGCGATAAAGTGGTTTGAGAAAATCGTTGGGCATCGCTGCGATCGCCAAAAGCAAGTCCTGTTTAGAAGCGGGGGTTGAGGACGCTTCCGGGCTGCTCTGATTGAGGACGACTCCAGAAGGCTCATCCTGGTAAAGATACTGCACCCCCAAGTGCTGACTCATTTTGGTAAACAGCTCGTGATATTGAAAGGGTTTACGGATGAAGTCATCACAACCTGCTGCAAAACATGCTTGCTGTTGCTCATCAAAAGCACTTGCTGTGAGAGCAATCACGATCGGCGCTTCTTGTGCTTCGGTGGCTGATTTAATGTGTTGAGTGGCTTCTAAACCGTTAATGATGGGCATTTGCATATCCATAAAAATCAGATCGGGTTGCCATTGCTGCCACAAAGCGATCGCTTCTTCTCCATTGACGGCTTCTTTTAGCTCAAACCCATCTAGAGACAACATTTTGGACAGTAGTAAGCGATTGGTCGGATGATCTTCTGCAATAAGAATTCGGTAGGTCGGTTGGTTGGGTGCAAGACCCACAATCGTTTGAGTAATGGCAGGTTTAGGTGAAGGTGCGATCTTGGTGGCTTGCCCGACCGTAATGTCAAAACAAAAACAACTGCCATGCCCCAGTTGACTCTCGACCGTGATGTTGCCCCCCATGAGCTGGACAAATTTTTGGCTAATGGCAAGTCCCAAACCCGTTCCTTCCGAGGAAGCCCGACCTGACATCGTTTGTTCAAAGGGTTGAAACAACTTGGGTAATTCGTGAGGCGCAATACCCATGCCCGTATCCTCCACTTCAAAATGAAGGGTGATCTCAGTTGGATCAGCTGTTTTGGGTTGTCCTAGAGAGACGCGCAACACCACACTGCCCGTCTCTGTAAACTTAATCGCATTGCTGAGCAAATTCACCAAAACCTGACGCAGTTTACTCTCATCGGTTTTGATCGATTGAGGAACGGCTGCTGCGCAAATGACCTCAAACTGTAATCCTTTACTTTCAATGCGCAGTCGCAACATATCGTCCAAATTACCCAACAGTAGCGATAAGTCAAAGGAGGTTTCTTCTAAAACAATCCGTCCTGCTTCAATTTTTGACATCGCTAGGACATCATTAATCAGCCGCAGTAGGTGCTCTCCTCCCCGGCTAATGATGTCCAAATATCGTTGTTGAACTGGGGTCAATGTTGCATCCCGCACCATCAGTTGAGCAAAGCCCAAAACAACATTCAGTGGCGTTCGGAGTTCATGGCTCATATTAGCTAAAAACTCACTCTTTGCCCGATTGGCAGCATCAGCCGTTTCTTTAGCTTGTTTCAACGCTACGGTTTGTTGCTGAGTTTGCACTAAAAGTTCGGCTTGTTGTACGGCGACCCCAACCTGTCCACCAATTTGAGAGACCATGTGAATTTCATCCTCTTGCCACTGGCGAGGTTGCGCATTTTGATAGACAGCCAACAACCCCCAAAGCTGTTGCCCCCGAAAAATGGGCACCGTGACATAAGCACGGGCTTGTATTCCGTTCAAAAAATCGAGATAGCAAGAGTCAAAGCCTCGCGTATAAATATCTGAAACGGCGCGGTAGTAACCTCGGTATTGATAATTTCCGCCTGAAGTTTCTTGCAAATAAGTATCTCGAATGACAATGTCGGGGTTATCCATTTGCTTGATCACGCAAGTGTCGGGTTCGACCAACCCCTGAGTCAGGTTCGCATCGCTTACCTGCACGGGCACCAGTTGGTTCCAGCCTTCTGCTACTGACTCGGCAACGACTTTGCCACTCCAGTCAGGGTTGAAGCGATAAATCAAAACGCGATCGCACTGCATGACTCGGCGCAATTCTGCGGTAGTGGTATTAAAAATATCTACCAGATCCAAACTTTGGCGCAATTGTTGGATTACCAGACTCGTTGCCCGTTCTTGTTCTGCCAGACGTTGCAACTTCACTTGTACCGCAATCCGCTCCTGAATTTCGGTCGCCAATGCAGCATTGCTCTGCATCAGTTCTGTGGTGCGAGATTGCACCCGAAACTCCAATTCTTCGTAGGCGCGGCTCTTTTCCTCTTCTGCCCATTTTCGCTGGAGTTCTGCGGCAGCTCTCGCAGCAAATACCGTCATAATGGCTCGGGTATTTTGATTATCTGGTTGGGGTTTGGTGTCAATAATGCAAAGATTCCCGATCACATTCTGGTCATTGTCTAGCAGTGGCATCCCCACATAGCTCTCTGCGTTCATTGCGGTCAACAATTCATTGCCTGGAAAATATCTCTGCAAATCTTGTGGGTAATAGCAAAGTTGCTGATTTTGAATCACTTGTCCACAAGGCGTACCGTCTATTTGATATTGATTGGGTTCGGCAAGATGGTCGATCGACCACAGGGCAAGCATCGATAGTGCCTCCGTGGGGTTCCCTACCACTTGCGAGACGATCGCATAATCAACCGCTAAAGCTCCAGCCAAATTTTTGACCAAGGCAGAAAAGAACTCTTCTCCCGTCACAGCTGCTGTGCCAGCCACAATTTGCCGGAGCGTATCTTCAGCCTGCCGCCGCTCTACAATCTGCTTTTCCAACTCCTGGTTGACTTGTTCAAGTTGTCTAGGACTTTTGAGCGATAAAAATTGGGGTAGCAGTTCAATTAATTTTAAGGCAGTGAAACAAGAAATCAATGCTGTGATTGCCCGTTCAAAACCAGAAAGCCAGTAAGCCGGATGCCAAAGTGTCCAAATGTCTAACAGGTGCCCGGTGCCACAGAAGATAATGAAGGCTCCGAACAACAAAAACACTTTGGAAAAAGGAATATCTTTCCGTTTCCAAACAAAGTAAATCAGCATTGCCGGGATAGAAAAATAGGCGATCGCAATCAGTGCGTCACTCACCACATGCAGCCATACCAGGGGTGTTTGCCACAGATAGCAGTATCCATGGGGCATATATTGACTTGGTGAAAGCAAGGTTTTGAGCAATTCCAGCATTGATCGTGTTTTTTATAAGAATTAGCAACAGTCTCAACGTGATTGATGAATGGTGATGCTGTTTTGCTTATAGCAAAACCAATCACAAACCTAAATTATTCATTCCAAAAATGTGAGAATCTACCCTGAAAATTTTGATTTACATTAGAGCTGTTTTAAAAGTCCTGTCTCAAGTAGCAACAGATACACTCCCCTAAATCCTCATGCTAACGCACCGCTGCGCTAGAACCAAGGGAGATTTTGAGGCTGATTCTCCCGTTTTTAAGGGGGTTAGGAGGCATCGCTGAGAGCTCAACATCACAGCTAATACCTTTTCAAATAAACCCTAAGCGTTAAAAATCCTTCCAGGAAGCTTATCTTTTCAGGACACCTAACAGCATCTGTAATCAGGAATAGCGATAGCGCGTGGGTAGAAAGCAACGAGCATCCCGAAACGCACAAGATTTTTACAGAGAAAATTGTGCAAGCAACCTTACGGATATGCTAACGTTTCTTCCCAAATTGTGGGTGCTATTTAAATAAAAATAAATTTTATAAGAGGTTATTAAGAGGTGCCGATCGCAAAACCAAGCATCTCTTGCAGAGGTTAAATCTGCAAAAGATGCCCAAAAAACTAGCTCAAATGACAATTTGGATCGGCCATCAGAAATGCTGGCACTCAATTAGATGCACGAAGCGTGTCTTGATGAACGCTCAAGCTTCACAATGCCAGAATTCCTCCATCAGAAATCCGTACTCAGCTCGAACGGCTGCAACATCTTTACTGGTATGTTCTGAAGCGATCTGAAGTTTTTCAATTTCTTGATTGAGTAACTCTAATTCGATCGCGATTTCTTCGATGCGACAACCAATAACTCGTCGCTCATGATCAGTAAACTTGCCTACTGTCAGATATTGAACAATTTGATAACTCTCTGCGGCTAATAGGCTAAACCTTTCACTTTTTGCTTGGAGAAGTGATTCTTCCGAGCGAATGCGAGTGTGTTGCCATTGAAAGATTTCCCTTAGTCGCTGAAGTCGCTGTAGCTTCAATTGTTTGTTAATCATGCTTTGCCGCGATCGACGATGTCGAATTCTTTACTCATTTCATCAGATTTGGTGGGCAAGAAAAACAGCTATTGTGTGAAGCCATTTCAGCCGAAATGCTTAAAAACCTGCTGAGTGAGAATAGCGAAGATAGAGCACAGCAATCCAATCTATTTTATGGAATTCCAAACCATAAAAACAGGCTGTTCATTGATTTATGATGATTCAAGAAATCTTTGGATCTTATATGGAATGACTGAAAATCAATTAGAATAACTTTTTTAAAAGTGAATGCTTTTAATGAAAAGACACTTTGAACCAGCGCCCCTTTAAGAGATAAAAACTTCCCAACCTCAATGTTTTTCTAACACGAGCACAAAACTTAAAATCTTCGCCAGCTGATGATTTCCAATTCTATTGAATCCATATTCCTAAATGAAAACACCAAAACCTTCTGCTAATTTCGCCCTAGGGAAAATATCTAAAACTTGACGAAAGATAGTCTATAAAAATGGCTAACTTAGAGTTTTAACCCCGCGACGGCAATCTCCTTGAGAATCACAGAGACTACAGAAATACTTTAATTGAGTTTTGGGCTCTATATACCACGGTCAATCATCGCCTACTTTTGGCTTTGATAGAGTGATATTTACTAGTCAGATTTGTGAGTCTCGACCTCTTTCATCGTGACTTCGATCGAGGTTTTATGGTGATTTAATTCGTTAAAAAAATTGATCCAGATCACAGACAACACATCATCCAACGCCTAGAACTTTCTCCAAGCATTATCGATCTCATTTTCAATTGATCAGACAAAATGTTCCCTGCAATTTCGAAGATTGCAGGGAACGGGAACAATTCACCCAGAATTATCCTATTTGCAAACTATTTGCAGAAAGTCAGGGTAGTGTTATTGGTGTCATCATCTGATAAGCCATTGGTCAAACGGCGGACAGATGCCAGTGTCACCGTGTAAGAACAACTTGCCCAACTGGAAATATTGAAAGATATTTTGCCAGCCCCACCTCGGACTGTAGGTAGAGGTGGTAGGGGCGGAACCACATCTGGAGCAACGGGTGGAAATGGGGGGAGCACCTGTCCGGGGGCGTTGGGAGATGCACCACCAATACCGAGCGACCAACTGCTGATCAGTTCATGATCAACGGTATAAAGAATATCCAGCGCTGTAGTCAATTCGGAACAGGAGTCTGCCCCTGGAGCCTGGAATTGCGCCAGATTCGCCTGTCGGACTTCGTTCCAGTTGTTGATATAGATTTTTGCGAGCTCGTCTTTCGGGAAATTAACGGTTCCATCCACTGTTCCCGCCTCAAAGATCAGTTTTAGAGCCGTTCCATTTTGGGGCGCACTGGGTGCCACTCCTGCGCCATTCTCTGGAGCTGCACCTCCCGGTACTGCTTGGGGCGAGTTAAATCGCATCAGGTCTAAGCCAAATCGACCTGAATGAACATTGGGGTCAACCGTCACCCAACCATCGGCATCTGGCACGATGACGTGAGGCGGTGGAATTGTGGGGTCAGCAGGAATTGCCACGGAACCCACGGAACCCGCAACGTAGATGTCTTGGTAGGTCGATTCGAGAATGCTGTCTCCGTTGGTGTCCCAAAGAATGGGGCGAACACCCACGATCGTCGGTAAGATGAGATCGCCAATCAACCGGACTTCCGTAGTTGGATCGCTGGGATGGACGTAGGAGAAACGATAGCGCATTGGCTTACTAGGATCTCCGGGCAGGGTAGCAGGGCAGTAACCCCGCAGGCTCAGATCGTTAAAGAAGCCATAATCGGGACCACCATGACCCAAAATTGCTAGCTTCGTGCGTCCAGTGGCAGGATTAATGGCAGAGTCTTTGTTGAAGTGTCCGACATGGGTAAAGATAGGGTTGTCGGTTGAGAGCGTGGAATCAATGCACAGTTCGACGCAGAAACAGTTGCTCACATTGCCACGATCGGGTTGTCTGCCTCGAAGCCGAGGTTCATCCAACAGGATGGTGCCGCTGGGGGTTTCAATCCGGAAATAAAGATCGGGACCGCTGAAGATTTCAAAATTGATGAAAGGCGAAAGCGGTGTTTTTTGGAAGTCTTCGGTGGTGTAGTCGATACGGAATTTGCCGCTGGCATCGGTAGTGGCTGAACCCAGGGCATCGTCTTGAAAAATATCGGTGTCGAAGGCAAAGACTTTGACATCCGCGATCGCAATTTTGGTTTGGCAATCCACCACTCGTCCGCAGATTGTCCAGGCGCCAAAGCGAGCGCGAATCGCGCACCAGTAGCGAGAAGGAATGCAATAGTCCCAGGAGGCAACTAGAAGGTCACGATCGGCAACGGTTGCTAGATTTTGACGTGCCTGCCGCCATTGGGGTTGCAGCGTTGTAATAGAAAATTGAATCGGAGGATGTGGACGAGGAAAGGGTTTGCGATGGGGCACCGTACCGCATTCAAAATCAATGTCGAAGGCTTCGCCATGGTAGTTTTGCGCCGCGCCCAGTTCAAAGGTAAAACGACCTTCTGCATCAGGTGTCACTTCTGCCAACAGGTACTTAGCTTTGGCATCAACCGCTTCGTCGGTCAAAATGGCAAAGGTATCTTTAGGATCGGCAACTGCCAGTGCTGGGACATTTTGTTCTTGGCGTGTACGATAGAGTCGGACTTTGCCAATCGACAAGGGTTCTGGGCACTCAGAGCAAATTAGTCCACAAAGTTGGCCTTTAAATAAATAAGTTGTTCTAGCAGGGGTAAAAACCACGATCGAGTCTCCTTTTGAAGTTGAGTGAAAGAGAGCAATTCTTGTTATCAATTACAGTGTTGGTAGTGATTTTTGAAACCACCCTGAGAAGCGGCAATCTTATCTCGTAATCGATAATTTTGGGCTTTTGTTTTAGCCCAAAATTATCTCTTTTTGAGCAAGGATTTTAGAGCGATCGCCATAACTCAATTCTGGCTACCCCAAAGCGCTTTAGTATTACCCTGGGGGGTACTCTTTGCATATCAATCTTTTGTTTGGCGTAGAATCTTTCCCGTGAAAAAATTCTGAAGATCGTTATTCTATGCAAAAATTAATGTTTCCAAAAATTAACGCGATAGATTCAGGCAGTGTTAGGTCGTGAATCTGTGCATACGCCCCGATTCATTACTCAGAACTGAGACCTCAATCCTCAGTCCTTGCAGGGGAAACTCCCATTGGGAAATAAATACTCAAAGCTCACTCAATTAATCACTGTTATATTATGTTGAGTGGTAAAAAATATTTCATGAACCAATCCAGATCGAATCTCCATCGGCTTGCCTTTCAGCGCAGAGTTAAGGCTGTTGGGTTTGTTGGAGCTGCACTGATTTGTTTGAGCCTGCCAATTCTGTTACTTGTAATCCCCAACACTGCTTTACCGGGATGGGTTTCGTTTGTTCTCTTGGTCAGTGCAGGAATTTTTGCATTTCAAGCTAAGAAATCTTTCAGAGAAGCCAAAAACGTTGACCAGGGAATTGCCGGTGAGGACGCGATCGCTGAGGTTTTGAAGATTCTTGAAAACCGGGGTTGGAAAATCGAACGGAATTTGCAAATTCGTTCGATTGGAGATATTGATTTTTTGCTAACATCTCCCCGTGCCAAAACTTACATCTTAGATGCCAAATCTCATCGAGGACTTATTTTTTATCAGCAAAAATTGCAACGACGAATGGGTAAAAAGGTTCATGCTTTTGAGAAAGACTTTATTGCCCAGATGATGAAGCAAGTTTATGCAGTGAAGGACTTTAAAAAACTGACTTGGATAACTCCTTTACTGGTGTTTAGTCGAGCGAGATTGAATATTCCTGATCGACGCATTGAAGGGGTATATCTGGCAGAAGTGAGCGAAGTGATCTATTTATTGGAATGCCTCGATCGCGCCATGTTTGCCGAGACTTGTCCCCAAAAAAAGCTGATTCGCAAGTCCACTTGTAGTGAATAAGTCAATAGGTAGATGAGTGCAGGATTTTCTGAGAAATTTGACAAACTGCTACGAAGCATCAAGTTTCTGGAATGCCCTATCCCTCTCTAGCTGTGGGTGATAAGATGTCCAAACGAGCTAGGGGTGCCTGATGTGCGGTATCAGGCTGAGATCAAACCCTGAGAACCTGAGACTGGCTAGCACCAGCGGAGGGAAGCTGTTTATCCAAGTTGCAGACACCGAGTTGCAAACACACTGAGAGCCTTGCGTATAGGCTTTTGCCAATATGCAAGGCTCTGGTCGAGTTGGTAATGCTATTTATCCGAGGAACTGAATATGCGGACAGAATGGATCGCCAAGCGGCGTGGTCAAGAGAATGTGTCTCAGATGCACTATGCACGGCAAGGCATCATTACCGAAGAGATGAACTATGTTGCTCAGCGAGAAAATCTTCCCGTCGATCTGATTCGGGAAGAGGTGGCGCGGGGGCGGATGATTATTCCTGCCAACATCAACCACCCCAACCTGGAACCCATGGGTATTGGGATTGCTTCTAAGTGCAAGGTGAATGCCAACATTGGAGCTTCGCCAAATTCCTCGAATCTGGCAGAAGAAGTGGCAAAGCTCAACCTGGCAGTCAAGTATGGGGCAGATACGGTGATGGATCTGTCTACGGGCGGCGGAAATTTGGATGAAATTCGGACAGCAATTATTCAGGCTTCGCCAGTGCCGATCGGAACCGTTCCCGTTTACCAGGCACTCGAAAGTGTACATGGCACGATCGAAAAACTAACCCCTGATGACTTCCTGCATGTGATTGAAAAACATGCCCAACAAGGGGTGGATTACATGACCATCCATGCCGGGATTTTGATTGAACATCTCCCCCTAGTTAGGGGTCGCTTGACGGGCATCGTTTCCCGCGGAGGTGGAATTCTGGCGCGTTGGATGCTGGCGCATCACAAACAAAATCCACTCTATACCCATTTCCACGACATCATTGAAATCTTCAAGAAATATGATGTCTCCTTCAGTCTGGGCGATTCACTCCGTCCTGGTTGCACCCACGATGCGTCGGATGAGGCACAACTCGCAGAACTCAAGACCCTGGGGCAACTCACCCGCAAAGCCTGGGAGCACAATGTGCAGGTAATGGTGGAAGGTCCAGGGCATGTGCCAATGGACCAGATTGAGTTTAATGTGCGGAAGCAGATGGAGGAGTGTTCTGAAGCGCCTTTCTATGTGTTGGGTCCTTTGGTCACGGATATTGCACCGGGATACGACCACATTACCAGCGCGATCGGGGCAGCCATGGCAGGGTGGTATGGCACCGCCATGCTTTGCTATGTCACTCCCAAAGAACACTTGGGGCTCCCGGATGCCGAAGATGTCCGTAATGGATTGATTGCTTATAAAATCGCTGCTCATGCGGCTGACATTGCCCGCCATCGTCCCGGCGCCCGCGATCGCGATGACGAACTCTCCCGCGCCCGCTATAACTTTGACTGGAATCGCCAGTTTGAGTTAGCCCTCGACCCCGATCGGGCACGGCAATATCACGATGAAACGCTCCCCGCCGACATCTACAAAACTGCCGAGTTTTGCTCCATGTGTGGTCCCAAATTCTGTCCCATGCAGACTAAGGTGGATGCTGATGCATTGACTGAGTTGGAGAAGTTTCTGGCGAAGGAAGCAGTCGCACAAGGGTAGTGGTTCAGGAAGACGCGGGAATTTTTACTCAGCTTCTCCGCGTCTCCTCCTGTCGCCGTGTCAGCCTCAACGGCGCTCCGTAAATCTGAGATGCCCTTCACCTTCCCAATTTATTCGGAATTCCCTCACAACCGCCAGGAATAGTTGCTCTAGTTTTGGCACCGCCCCAGGCGCAGCAATAATATCGTTGCTCTTCAGACAAATCTTCTACATTGGTTAAATTGGCATTTTCAACTACTGCACCCGTGAATTCGCCTGTTTTGTAGTTGGGATGGTCAGTACGGCTGCGGGGAGACGCAGTTTCAGCATTACCGTAGAAAAAACGAGTGCCATTCAAGTCAGCATTTCGCAAGTTGGCTTCATATAAAATGGTGCGACAGAAATTGGCTTTGACCAGATCGCAACCGCTGAGATTGGCTCTGATCAGATTGACTTCACTGAGATCCGTCCAGCGTAAGTCGGTTTTGGACAGATCTGCTCTTGCCAGCATGATGCCCAGGTCGATGACCCGGATGCCCTGCGCCCGATCTTCTTGATAGCCGCCTGATCCATCCAAAATAGCGCGCCCCAGTCGGTTGTCGCGTCTGAGAGGAGAGAGCAACCTGGCACAGGAGAGAAAGCGGATTACTTTGGCTTTGCCTTCGGCATCAATGCTGCCAAGGATGGCGGCAGTGCGTCCCGCAGCGATCGCCCGTTCTTGGGGCCAATCTTCCAGTAAGCCTTCTTCATCCAGCACCAAATCGGAAATGCCCTGAAAATAAGAATCGATCGTCTGCTGCTGCGTAATCCGATTTTGCTGGGTGGTCAAGTCTTTTTCAATCACGTACTGCCGCCAAGCAATATAGACTGCCAGAACGGCAATTAAAATCTGACCTAATGCGCCAAACACCTCCCCTAGCGCCCCTACTGCGTCCCAATTGGCCTGACTCAGCCAGGCACCAATTTTGCGATCGACCCCTAAGAGTTTTAGTCCGCCCACGGTTGCAATGAGCAGTCCTCCGGTCGCGATCAAGTTGATCTTTTCTTCCTGGGATAACAATTCTGACACGATGGCGCTGAGCGTAGGCGCAACAATCCGTAGAGAGACCACAAACGCAACCAAGGTGCCAGCAAGCTCTAACCAGAGATTGTTGAGTATCCAGCCCGTAATGAGAATTGCGATCGCCCCTAAAACGACCAGCACCGCCGATGGTCTCGCCGGGGAAATATTTAGTGAATTGGGATGAGAGGCTCCTCGCGGTTTAGAGGACAATACCCCTTGTTCCACATTAGAAGAAGCCGCTTTTGTCAATAGCGTGGGATTGGCTAATGTATTGGCAGATCCATTATTAGCATTTTCTGGATGAGCGATCGTCTCCAGATCTAAAGAATCGCTAGGCTCGGGCATTGAAGAAGATGAACTGGGCTGAGGAGTCTCAGAATAGTTGCTCATGCCTTGGACAAAAAAGCATCTTTTGAAACGTATGCTCCATACTACCTGTTTCTTACAGATTCGCGATTAGGAGGCAACGTAGCGGAGAAGTTGCCCTGTGGCTGCGGGGATTCCTAAAAATGGGTCGGTAGATTCGCTGATGGTAAAGAAATCGTTGTTGTTGCTGCCAAAAGCAATTCCTTCGCCTTGGGGTTCGGCGATCAAATCAATCACCTGAGGTGTTTGTTGGAATAGCTGAGTCCAGCTTTCATTGGGCGATCGTACCCAACGAAAAACACTTTCATAAGTGCGCAATAAAAAGACGCTGCCATCGTCACTTAGCGCAGCTCCTGTAACTAGGCGATCGAGCCCATAGGGAACGCCTGGAGTAGGAGTCAACGGACGGTTAGTCAAATCAAACGTTGCGACTTCAGTCAAGAGTGGCTGCGTTGGATCGAGACTGCGCGTAAAGATATGACTGACCCCACCCAGTCCAGTTGCCACTCCATTCAAATCTTTTGTGATAAGTACCAGTTGTTGTGCCACCGAATCATAAATCATTGCCTCAATGTCATAGTTGGCTGGACTCCCATTCACAGATGGGAACTGAATAGGTAGCGTTTGCAATAGGTTGACACTGGTATCGGTCAGACTGGGTTCACCTACCATGTAAATCACTTGATTGGTTCGACTACCCACCGTTGGAAAGGTAGAGAGGGTGGTAGACGAGCTATTATTACCAAAATCGCCGATAAATAGCACTCTGCCGCTGCCATTGGGGTTCGGTCCAGCAGTAATTTCTTCCCAGTCCACATTGGTGGCTCCATTTACAGTCACCTGAGCCAGGACTTGCCCCTGTTCGTTCAATGCATAGAGCTTATTGGGGTTGCCAGAATCTAAAATGGTCCACCAAAAGCCTCCCGTTCCTCTGACCAGTCCTGAAGCCTCTTTTAAGGTATCAGGCAAGGCAGGTGTGAGTACCTGAGCGGTATAGTTGGCATTGCCATCGATCGTTAGGGTATATCTGATCCTGCCAGTACTCGGGGACTGCTGAGTATTCGTACTCTGAAGTTGGGTGCTAGCACTCTGAATTCGCAGATAGTAAGTGCCTGCCTGCAAAAATGCGTTGACACTCTGAAAGGTGGAACCTCTCTGAAATGTCAAGGAGATCGCTTCTGTATCTTCGATCGTTCCATTGGCATTGGCATCTTGATAGAGTTGCATCGTAACATTGTTACTTGCGCTCTCCAGCACCCAATGGACGGTGCGATCGGAGGCTATATCAAACTGATAAAAATCGTTACTATCTTTGCTCCCAACCTGATCAGAGTAATGTCCACTCCCGTTGAGATTGCCAATTTTGAAGGCAGTCGTAAACGAATTGCCATCAATATCCAGCCAGGGCGGGGCTTCATAGCGAGTTCTCAGGGCATCCACTTGCCAATTCGTATCATCAACTGCAACAGGAAAGGTAACTGTTGAGGTTGGAACGGTCCCATTCATGGTCCAAATGACGGTTCTCCCAATTGGAGGAACCGTGGCACCGTAATTGCGCCAGAGAATGTCGGTTTGGTTATCTCCATTAAAATCACCGATCGCATCGACGTGCCAATTGATATCATCGACCGCAACCGGAAAAGTGACTGTTGAAGTGGGGGTGGTGCCATTCATCGTCCAAATGACCGTTCTACCTCCCGGTGGCACTATGGCTCCATAGTTGCGCCACAATAAATCAGGTTTCCCATCACCTGTAAAATCGCCAATGCCCACAATATGCCAATTGGGATCAGTGACCAGAACTGGCATATTTAGGGTACTGGTGGGCACAGTCCCATTCATTGTCCAGATTACAGTTTGACCTACCGTAGGACCTGTCGTACCGTAGTAGCGCCAGACCAAATCTCCCTGCCCATCATTGTTGAAATCCGCAACTCCCTCAATTCGCCAGTTAGGATCATCAACTGGCGGAGTATTGAGCGGTACAGTGCCAGTTGGGGTTTCTCCATTCATAGTCCAGATCACTGTTCTGCCGCCAGGCGGAACGGTTGCACCATAGTTGCGCCAAACAATATCTGCTTGTCCATCCTGATTAAAATCACCTGTGCCAGCGATTTGCCAATCGGGCAAAGGACTGATCGGAAAATTGACTGTGCTGACTGGGGTTAACCCACTCATTCTCCAGAGGGCAGTAGATCCACTGAGACCGGGAGTTCCGTAGTTGCGCCAAATGATGTCGGTAAGCGCCGTATTCCGATTGATCAGGTTAAGACTGTAGCTGGCATTGGTAGGACTATCGGTATACACCTGGAGGTAGTAGACCCCGACTGCCTGGTCAAACCGATTAATGAAGTCTGCCAAGTTGCCACTGTTCGTAGAGTCTTGCAAGACAGTGCCATTGCTGGCAAGTAGTTTGAAGTCAACATTGCCGCCAGGAGTGAGGCTGTTTAGAGTAAAGTTGAGGCTGCTCCGTCCATTGAGGCGAAAGGTGTAAAAGTCAGGCGCATTGGCACTGACGGAATCACCGACAACCTGAAGAGCACTGACTCTAAAGTTGAGGGGACTGGCAGCCGCTAAAGTGTTACCCGCAGGCATAAGCACCCTTGCAAGAAGAACATTTTTATCTTCACTCAAGAATGTAACTAATTTGACAGGAAATACGGGGACTTTACTAAAGATTTAATGTGCTTGGTCCGTGAATTTACAACCACACGAACAAAAGGACGAAGTTGCCTCTTTCGTCCTTTTAGACTGCTTGTTATTAAGGATTGTGAATTCAATAGGATCGGAATTTGTTTACCGTGGGGACGCGAGGCATAACGTCCCCACGGAGAAATTATCCGTGTTATTAAATTCCTCGTCCTAAGGAGATTTCTAGCAAACAATTACCCGCTGGCTTAGACTCCGCCCAGCCAGCTTTTGCCCTGAGTGAAGTCAAAGGGCAATGGCAGAAGGAGGTAGAATCTTTTCTGGAAATCTCCTAAGGATGATTGGTTTAGATAACCCACAACTCATTCCCGGTTGTGCCATCATTGGCGACTAAGAAGAGATGATTCCCCACCACGGTCAAAAACTGGGGGGTAGAACTGCCAGTTGGATTGAAATCTTTGACCAGCACAGTGCCTGCTGCGGTGCCATCGCTCTTCCAAAGTTCCAGACCATTGACGCCATCATTGGCTCGGAAGTAGAGCGTGCCGTTGAAGTTGATCAATTCATCAATCGAGTTCGATCCTGTGTTGGTGCTACCGTTGATATCTAGTACCAGAACAGTGCCTGCTGCCGTGCCATCACTCTTCCACAATTCTCCAGTACCACCATTGCCTGCCCGGAAATAGAGGGTGGAACCCACGACGGTCAACCGATTCGGTGAGGCAGGGCTGTTAGCGACTTGAACGGTTCCAGCCGCGGTTCCATCGCTCTTCCACAGACGGGTTCCCGTTCCATCGCTCGCGGTGAAGTATAGCGCTCCATTAAAGCTAGTGAGGTTAGCGATGCCTGAGCCAAAGTCAGCAGTGGGGTTAATGTCTTTCACCTGAACTGTGCCTGCCGTGGTGCCATCGCTCGTCCATAGTTCCCTACCTACGGTGGTGCTGCCCACCGCAGTAAAGAAAAGGCGATTGCCGACAGCAATCAGGCTGCCGGGGTCTTCATCCACCACGAAGGAGACATCTCTGACCTGAACAGTTCCCGCAGCTGTGCCGTCGCTCTTCCAGAGTCCGATCCCGGTTAAGCCATTGTTGGCAAAGAAGTAGAGCGTGTTGTTGATGGCAGCGAAACTATAGGGTAAGGCGTCACCAAAGCTGTTAATATCCTTGACCAGTACGGTGCCCGCAGTAGTGCCATCACTCTTCCAGAGTTCGACACCGTTCGCACCATTATTCGCCGTAAAATAAAGGGTGTTACCCACGACAAAAAGGTTGCTGGGTGAAGAACCATTGGCTCCTAAGAAGATATCTTTGACCAGTACGGTGCCAGCCGCTGTGCCGTCGCTCTTCCAGAGTTCGATGCCGTTGACTCCATCATTAGCGGCAAAATAGAGGGTGTTACCAAACGCGACCAAACTGGATGGGGCGGAGCCAGTTGCGCCAGAGAAGATATCTTTGACCATAACGGTTCCGGCAGGGGTGCCATTACTCTTCCACAGCTCGATGCCGTCGGTGCCGTTGTTGGCGGTGAAGAAGAGGGTGTTGCCGACCGCAGTCAAGTTAGAAGGAACGGGGTCGGTGGGGCTATTGCCATTAAAGATGTCTTTGACGGGTGCATTGCTGGGAGCGTCGTCGTTGACGATCGTCAACACAGCCGTTGCCTGAGTGCCTGTAATGCCGCCATTACTGAAGTTTGCTAAAGAAAGGGCGATCGTCTCATCGGGTTCAAAGTCGGGATCGTCGATCAGCCCAATGGTCACCGTTTTGGTAGTTTCACCGATCGCGAAGCTCACTGGAATAGGTCCTGCCGTGAAGTCAACACCAGGCGTTGCACCATTGACGGCTCCCGGATCAAGGATGAGATCAAGGGTAGAGGCGATGGTGGTGTTGCCGCTGCGGGTCACGGTGATGGTCACGGTGTTGGGAGCAGCGTTTTCGTTAAAGCTGTAGGTAGCAGCCGAAAATTGGTAGACTGGCACAAAAGCTGCATCGTCATTGGTAATCGTGAGAATCGCGGTGCCCTGAGTGCCGACGGTGCCGAGATTGTCAAAATTTGCTAAGGAAAGGGCGATCGTCTCGTCTGGCTCAAAAATTGTGTCGTCAATCAAGCTGATGGTGACAGTCTTTGTATTTTCACCAATAGCAAAGCTGATAGGAATCGGTCCAGCGGTGAAGTCAACGCCAGGAGTCGCGGGATTGGTTGCACCTGGATCAAGCACTAAGTTGAGGGTTGAGGCAATGTTGGTGTTGCCACTGCGATTAATTGTGACGACGACTGTCCCGGCGGGAGCATTTTCTGCAAAGGTATAGGTGGCTGCGGAGAAGTCATAAACAGGGGCTGGATCATCGTTGGTAATGATCAGGGTGGCAGTGTCAAAGGTGCCTGCGGTGCCGCCGTTGTTAAAGTTAGCGAGGGAAAGAGCGATCTCCTCATCGGGTTCGGGCAGGGCATCGTCAATGATGGGAATGGTGATGGTTTGAGTGGTGTCACCCACCGCAAAGTTGACGGTAATGGGAGTGGCAGTGAAGTCAATCCCGGGAGTCGCAGGATTGTTTGCTCCTGCACCCAGGATCAAATCGACGGAAGAAGCAATGTTGGTATTGTTGCTGCGGATTAGCGTAACGGTGACAGTGTTGGCAGCACTGTTCTCGGCGTAGCTGTAGCTGATATTGGAGAAGTTATAAAGGGGAGCCAGATCATCATTGGTAATGGTGAGAATGGCGGTGCTTTGGGTGCCTGCACTGCCGAGATTGTCAAAGTTTGCCATTGACAGAGCGATCGTCTCATCAAACTCAGGCAGGGCATCGTCGATCAGGTCAATCGTGACCGTTTGGGTTGTATCGCCAATGGCGAAGTTGACTGGGATCGGGCCGGCAGTGAAATCGATGCCAGGCGTTGCTGGGTTGGTTGCCCCCGGATCGAGCACTAAATTGAGGGTCGAGGCGATGTTAGTGTTGCCCGTCCGGTTGATGATGACTGTGACGGTGCCCGGTGCACTATTTTCGGCATAGGTATAGGTCGCCGCCGAGAACTCGTACACAGGTGAAGGATCGTCGTTGGTAATGGTGAGCACTGCGGTGCCCTGGGTGCCGACAGTACCCGCATTGTCAAAGTTTGCCAGGGAGAGGGCGATCGTCTCATCCAGTTCGGGGATGGCATCATCCACCAGGGCGATCGTGATCGTTTGGGAAGTTTGTCCAGCAGCAAAGCTGACAGGGATCGGTCCGGCGGTGAAATCAACACCCGGTGTTGCCGGATTGGTTGCGCCTGGATCAAGCACTAAGTTGAGGGTCGAGGCAATGATGGTATTGCCACTGCGGTTAATGGTGACCGTGACGGTATTGGGCGCACTATTCTCGGCGTAGGTGTAGGTGGCAGCCGAGAAATCGTACACAGGAGCTGGATCGTCGTTGGTGATAGTGAGAACAGCAGTGCTCTGCGTGCCAACAATGCCGCCATTGTCAAAGTTTGCCAGGGACAGGGCGATCGTTTCATCCAATTCGGGGATGGCATCATCCACCAACGTAATTGTTACGGTTTGGGTGGTCTCGCCGATCGCGAAGCTGACCGGAATCGGACCTGCGGCGAAATCGGTTCCCACAGTGGCCGGATTGGTAAGCCCCGGAGCCAGGATCAGATTAAGTGTTGAAGCAATGGTGGTATTGCCAGTGCGATTGATGGTAACGGTAACAGTGTTGGGAGCGGCATTTTCGGCATAGCTATAGGTCGCCGCTGAGAACTCATACACCGGCACAAGAGCTGCGTCGTCGTTCGTGATGGTGAGAATTGCGGTGCCCTGGGTGGTGCCAGCACTGCCACCATTGTCGAAGTTTGCCAGGGACAGGGCGATCGTCTCGTCGGGTTCAAAAACGGTATCGTCAATCAGGTTAATGGTCACCGTTTTGGTGGTTTCGCCGATCGCGAAGCTGACCGGAATCGGGCCCGCTGTAAAGTCTACGCCAGCTGTCGCGGGATTGGTTGAGCCCGGATCGAGCACCAAATTGAGGGTTGAGGCAATGTTGGTATTGCCACTGCGGTTAATGGTCACGGTCACCGTGCCAGGAGCACTATTTTCCGCATAGGCATAATTCGCTGCTGAGAAATCATAGACCGGAGACGCATCATCGTTGGTGATGGTGAGAATCGCAGTGCTTTGGGTGGTACCTGCGCTGCCACCATTGTCGAAGTTTGCCAGAGACAGGGCGATCGTCTCATCTAGTTCGGGAATAGCATCATCCACCAACGAGATCGTCACGGTCTTGGTTGTCTCACCTACGGCAAAACTGACTGGGATGGGTCCAGCAGCAAAGTCGGTGCCCACAGTTGCCGGATTCGTTGCGCCTGGATTGAGAATTAAATTGAGTGCAGATGCAATGTTAGTATTGCCGCTGCGATTAATAGTGACGGTGACAGTGTTGGGGGCGCTATTTTCAGCGTAGGTATAAGTTGCAGCTGAGAAATCGTAGATCGGGGTCGGATCGTCGTTGGTGATGGTGAGAATCGCGGTGCTTTGAGTAGTGCCGACAGTGCCGCCATTGTCAAAGTTTGCCAGGGACAGGGCGATCGTCTCATCCAATTCGGGAATAGCATCATCCACCAGGGCGATCGTCACGGTCTTAGTGGTTTCTCCAATCGCAAAGCTGATGGGAATGGGACCCGCCGCAAAGTCAGTGCCCACGGTAGCAGGATTGGTTGCACCTGGATTCAGGATCAAATTGAGGCTAGAGGCAATGTTGGTGTTACCACTGCGGTTAATGGTCACGGTGACCGTATTCGGCGCACTGTTTTCGGCGTAAGTGTAGGTGGCAGCCGAGAAATCGTAGAGGGGCACCTGGTCATCGTTGGTAATGGTAAACACTGCCGTGTTTTGAGCGCCAGCCGCACCACCACCGACAAAATTGGTTAGCGAGAGATTGATCGTTTCATCAGGTTCAAAGAAGGCATCTCCCAGAATTTGGATCGGAACAGTCTTGGTCGTTTCACCCGGATTAAAGGTAATAGTGAGCGGACCGCCCGTATAGTCGGTGCCCACGATCGCGGTGCCTCCACTTAACACCACATCCACCGAAGAGGTCACACTGGTATTGCCACTGCGGTTGATCACCACGACGCTGACCGTATTGGTAGCGTTGCCCTCTGCCGCACTGTAGGTCGCAGCTGAGAAGTTATATACAGGCACCGGAGCCGGATCATCATTCAGCAAGGTCAAAACTGCCGTGCCCTGGTTGCCTGCCGTGCCGCCATTGGTAAAGTTGCCCAGAGACAGGGCGATCGTTTCGTCCGGTTCAAAAGTGATGTCACCCAATAACTGAATACTAACTGTCTGGGTCGTCTGCCCCGCCGCAAAGTTCACCGTAATGGGACCGCTGGTAAAGTCCACGCCAGGGGTTGCCGGGTTGAGCACACCACCCGCCAAAATCACATCTACCGACGAGGCGATGCTGGTGTTGCCGCTACGGGTCAGGGTCACCACCGTCGTAGTATTGGTGGCATTGCCTTCGTTGACGCTGTAAGTTGCTGCCGAGAAGTTATAAACCGGGGCCGGAGGCTGATCATCGTTGGTAATGGTCAGCACTGCGGTGGCTTGGGTGGTGCCTGCCGTGCCGCCATTGCTGAAGTTTGCCAGGAACAGGTTCACCGTTTCATCCGGTTCAAAGACGGTGTCGCCCAGGAGTTGAATGGGCACAAATGCCGTGGTCTGTCCGGCAGCAAAATTGATCGTGATGGGTCCGGCAGTATAGTCACTGCCTGCGGTGGCTGTACCGCCGCTCAGTACGACATCTAGTGAAGAGGCAATGCTGATGTTGCCACTGCGGGTGATGGCAATCACAGTGTTATTGGTGTTGGTGGCGTTCCCTTCGGCAACGGCAAAGCTCGCTGCCCCAAAGTTGTAAATGGGTACACCCGGATTGGTGCCAATAGTAATGTCGATCGTTCGGGTGTTCGACAAATTGGGACCAAAGCCAGTGTTGCCATTGTCATTGACCGTCAAAGTTAGGGTTTCAATACCGTTAAAGCCTGGCAAACTGCGATAGACCAGAGTATTCAGTGCATTGTTAATCGCAGTGAGCGTACCCGTGAAGGTCATGCGCGGATCTTGATTGCCATCGCCACTACTAAAGGTCAATCCTGTGGTAGAACCGAGGGAAAGCACTCCATTGCTGGCAGCAATCGTAAAGCTGAACGGCGTCGTCACCACATCAACATCGCTGACCAAAATGCCTGAAATGGGCAGATTGGTTGCAGTGGTGGTTGAGAGCGCCCCTGGTACTGTGAGGTTCGGCGCGTCATTGACGGGGGAAACCGTCAGGGCGATCGTCTTGTTATCCGAGAGATTAATCCCCCCGGTATTGCCGTTGTCATTGACATTAATCAGAATATTATCGGTTCCGGCAAAATTGGGATTGCCCAGATAGACCAGGTTATTCAACGCCGCATTAATTTCTGCCAGAGTGCCACTAAAGGAGAGCACCTTGTCGGCCGTCCCATCTCCGGTCAGGAAGGTGAGTCCGGCAGTCGAGCCCAGGGTAATCACTCCGCTGGTTGCGGAGAGCGAAACTGTCAGATCGTTATTGCCAGCATCAATATCGCTCACACTAATGCCCACAATGGTCAAACTGGTGTCTTCATTGACCGTTTGGGTGGCTGGTGCTGTAATCACTGGTGCATCATTGCCTGCACTCACAGTAATGGGTAGTGTTCTGATATCTGACAAAGGCACGCCCGATCCAGTATTGCCGTTATCGCTCACCTGAATGGTTAATGTATCTGCCCCATTAAAGTTGTTCTTACTGCGATACACCAGATTGTTGAGGGCAGTGTTAATCAGCGCCAGTGGACCGCTAAACGTCAAGTTGCTGTCCGCCGTGCCATCCCCTACGGCAAAATCTAATCCGGCGGTATTGCTCAGGGTCAGGGTGCCATTTACTACTGACAGGCTAACAGTCAGAATCCCGTTGAAGGCATCAGGATCATCAATCCGAATCCCTGCCAGAGGCGTGTCAATGTCTTCTGTAACGACTTGAGGGGTCGGCACGGTGATGACGGGAGCGGCGTTCACTGCGGTGACGGTGATGTCGATCGTGGCACTGTCACTCAAAGGCGCGGCTGTGCTGCCATTGCCCTGATCATTGACGGCGAGGTTGATAGTGGTGGGTCCCGTAAAGCCATTATTTGCCCGATAGATCAATCCCGCCAGCGCCGTATTGATCGCGGTTAGCGATCCGGTGAAGACCATGGTGCTGTCGGTGGTGCCATCGCCCGTAGAGAAGGTGAGTCCCGCTGTTGACCCTAGCGACAAGACGCCATTGGCAGTGGAAAGTGTGACTTGACTCGTCACCGCATCCGGATCCGTAATGCTGACATTGGGAATCAGCAGGCTGACATTCTGATCCACAAACTGTGGCGTGGTGGGTGCAATAATGTCGGGCGCGTTGTTAACTGCGATCGCCAAGGCATAGTTACTATTCTGATTCGACGCGCCCTGAAACACCCGAATATAGTAGGTTCCCGCCGCCAGATTCCGAGTCAGGGTTTCGGGGGTTGTACCTGCATTATTGGAGGCAGGGGGCAACAGTGCCCCATTGCTATCCAACAGTTCCACATCCAGGTTTTGGGTCAACCCGGTCAGATTGAGGCTAAAACTGCTGGCAGCCGCCAGGGTGAACTTGTATACATCGGCGGGATCCGATGGACCGATGAAGTCTTGATAGACTCCACTGCCAGAAACGGTGCCCAGGTTAAATGCTTGACTGGCAGCATTGCCTGCCAGATCTAGACGAGTCGGTGGATTGACCCGATTGAAGGGGGTCAGTACCCGCCAATTGGGATCAACCACATTGGGCAGCAGGTTAATGGTGGAGATCGCAGTGTTGCGATTCATTTGCCAGATCACCTGCACTCCCGTTGCCTGGTTGCGCCAGAGAATATCCGGTTGCCCTTCCCCTGTAAAATCTCCGGCTCCAGCAATTTTCCAGTTGGGATCGGGTACAGCGGGACCGACGATCGGCAAGGTAGCAGTGGGGGTGGTGCCATTCATCTGCCAGATTACCTGCTCGCCGGTTAGCTGGTTGCGCCACACAATGTCGTTTTGCCCATCTCCAGTAAAGTCTGCAGCTGCGACGATGCGCCAATTGATATCAGAAACGACGGGATTCAAGGGAATGGTGGCAACGGCAGTTGTGCCATTCATCTGCCAGATTACCTGCGTACCATTTGCCTGATTGCGCCAGACAATGTCGGGGCGACCATCACCGGTGAAGTCTGCGGTTGCCTGGATTTGCCAGTTGGTGTCAGGTACGGGCGGTCCAAATGGCAGAGTGGCAACTGGAGTGTCTCCATTCATCTGCCAGATCACTTTGTCGCCCGTTGCCTGGTTGCGCCAGACGATGTCCGGCTGACTGTCACCGGTGAAGTCTGCCGATCCCTGGATTTGCCAGTTGACATCAGTGACCGCAGGCCCAAACGGAATGGTGTTGATGGCGATCGTTCCCTGCATCCGCCAGAGGACTTTCCCCCCGGTGGCATAGTTGCGCCAGATCAGATCTGGCTGAATACTGTTTTGGATATTTGCACCCAAGGTATAAGCGGTGCTAGCACCGCCAACAGGGGTGACGCGAATGTAGTAAACGCCAGGGTTGAGAATGGTATTGATCGATTCGGCAAAGGTGCCTGCGTTATCGGATTGTTGGGGTACGCCATTGACGCTCACCAGGTTGCCACCGCCATCAAGCAACTCCAGCTTGGCATTGGCAGCCAGGTTGTTGACGAACAGATTGAGACTACTCCGAATCCCTAGACTGAAGCGATAAATGTCGATCGGATCGGTTGGGTTGATCGCGTCTGTGAAAGTCTGGACACTGGCGTTGAGACTGATGGCTCTTGCAGTTCCTAGCGTATTTCCGGCGTTGTCCGTCATGGCGATTACCCCAAAATGGCAAGGCTATTTTGCCCAAGTCGTGTGATTTTGCTGTCACCGTTTGCGTGTGTTTACCGGGCTTTTGGTAAAGCTTGGATGAACTTTTGGCAAAAGTCCGTTTTTACACGGTGAAAGCCGCTTCCTTGTACTCCAACTTTTCAATTTGTGCAAGCACTCTTCAATTTGTGCCTGCTACTGAGCCAAGAGGAACGATCGTTTTCCAAGACCTGACTTTCTAAGATAGAAAACGGTTCCCTTCTGGCTCAGCAACTCGATTCTTCATCAGTTCAGCGATTGCACGGAGCTATCTTTCACTTTGTTACCAAGTCGATAGGTGTCAGGAAATTGAAGATAAATTTTAGGGGGTGCAGAGGATTGTCTTTGTTTGGTGTGAGTGTATGGATAAGACGGTTCGTGGATGGAAACCTGTGTGGATTGCCCCCATTCTGGTTGGGGTAACGTTTGCAACTTCTGCCCCTGCAACTGGCGTGGAGCCGCAGCCTGAAGATGCTTTGACTCAAGCCCAGTTGACAACAGCTGAGTCTGTTTGGGGGGCAGACTCTGAGATGGCGCAAGTCACGTCGGTGTCGCAGCTTGCCGATGTTCAACCTACCGATTGGGCTTTCCAATCGTTGAGATCGCTGGTGGAGCGGTATGGTTGCATCGCCGGATATCCCGATCTCAGTTTCAAGGGCGATCGAGCGCTGACTCGTTACGAGTTTGCCGCCGGGGTCAATGCTTGCCTCGATCGGGTCAATGAATTGATTGCCGCAGGCACCACCAGCTTGGCAACCCAAGCAGACCTGGCAACGGTGCAGAAGCTACGAGAAGAATTTGCGGCTGAACTGGCAATCTTGCGCGGACGAGTGGATGGGCTAGAAGCCCGCACTGGCACGCTGGAAAAACAGCAGTTTTCTACCACAACCAAACTCAGTGGCGAAGTTATTTTTGCCATCACTGACATCCTGACTGGGGATGACAATCAAACGCGAGTCAATCGAGCAACCACCGATACGACACCCAACCAAAATGCTGTTTTTGCCAACCGCGTGCGATTGGACTTGAACACGAGTTTTAATGGCAATGATTTACTCAAGGTGCGACTACAATCGGGCAATTTCAATCTGCCTGGGTTTACGATCGCAGGGGACAGCAATTTTTCATCTCCTGAGGGAATTCAAACCTTTAATGTTACTAATTCGATCCCGAACTCTACTGCCTGTTGTATAAGCTCAGGTTTTCAGCCTTTTGCCAATGGCTCTGTTTCTCTCGGTTCGCTGCTTTACAGGTTTCCCGTCGGTTCGGCAACGAAGGTTGTGATTGCCGCCAATGGCGGAGAACATGCCGATTACACACCCACCTTAAATCCGTACTTTGAAGACTTTGACGGGGGGCGGGGAACACTGTCTACGTTTGGGCAACGCAGCCCGATTTATCGCATGGGCAGCGGCTTTGGTTCCGGTATTGGCATGACTACGCAACTGAATAAAATCTTGTCAGTCTCGCTCGGGTATTTGGCGAATGGCACCGGGAACCTGCCGACGGATGGCAGCGGTTTGTTAAATGGCAGTTTCTCGGCTCTGGCACAATTGACGGTGACTCCCAGCGATCGCTTCTCCTTGGGACTCACCTACAACTATACCTATCTGACAAAACGGGTCAATACCAATTTCGGTGAAGTGACTGGCACCAAACTCTCGACTGCCAACACTTTTGTTCCAGAAGATACGTACAATAATTCCTTTGGCGTGGCAGCGACGTTTCGTCTCAGCCCTGGCATGGTAGTCAATGGCTGGGTGACCACCACCAATGGCAGAGACTTTACCGTTCCTCGGGGAGACTCGGATTATTACTACACTTGGTCTTATGCTTTAGGTTTGGCATTGCCAGACTTAGGCAAAAAGGGCAGTCTGGGGGGTATTCTCGTTGGCATTGAGCCTTATCTTACGGGTTTTTATTTGAATGGGTCTGCGGTTTCTTTTCAGCGATCGCTCCCCTTTCACATTGAAGGATTTTACCGATATCAGATGACGGAGAATCTATCGATCACGCCTGGATTCATCTGGTTAACGGCTCCGAATCAGGATAGTCATAACCCTGATATTGTGATTGGCACAGTCAGGATGAGCTTCACTTTTTAACGGTTGCGCCAACTGTTCCGCCCTCAGTAGCTGGGCTAAACGAAATTGAAGATGTTTTTGGGATGGAGGGGGTAAAACCCCCTGCCTGGGGGCGCAGCCCCCAAACCCCTTTCTCACAATTAATTAGGGCTACCTACTGACTCGTAAATTTAATGTCAAGATAGCGATCGACTCACGTTTTCTGGAGGCTCTATGTCTCTCACGCTCAAAGATCTGGAAAAGATGCAGCAACAAAATCCTGACTATCGGATGGAGTTGGTCGATGGAGAAATTGTCGTCATGAGTCCTTCGGGTTATGAGTCGGATGAAGTTGCGACTCGCATGGCAGCCAAAATGTTTAACTGGGTGGAAGATCGTCGTTTGGGTCGGATCACTGGCTCCAGTGCAGGCTTCATTTTGCCAAACTCCGATATGCGTGCGCCGGATGTGTCTTTTGTTTTGGCAGAGCGGTTACGCCGGAGTCCGCGTAGCTTTGCCGAGTTAGCTCCTGATCTGGTGGTGGAAGTAAAGTCGCCAACCGATAACCTTGCCAAACTAAGAGAGAAGATCGACGAATTCTTGAGCCTGGGAACCAGGGTCGGAATGCTGATTAACCCAGAGGAACGCTGGGTCGAGATTCGTCGCTCCAATCAGGAGCCTGTTACCCTACAGGATGGAGATATGCTCACGATTCCCGATTTGCTTCCGGGTTGGCAAGTATTAGTTGACGAGTTGTGGTCGCCAGAATTTTGATGCAAGCGATCGCAATTGCCGCTAATTCATCGGATCACAGAGCAGAGTTGTTTCCTACAATAAAGGCGGGCACGATCGCCATCACCATCCCGTTAAGAGAAAAAACATGCGCGAGTTTTGGAATAACCTTTTACGCTATCCTCGTTTTTTAATCATGGTCAGTCTGGGTGTGTTCTGGAGTTTTCTAGAGCCACTGGTGCCCCTGTTGAAGCGTCCAACGACTGCGATCGCCCTAATCGGTGGATTGGTGACCAGTTTTCTCTTCATTACCTTCACGCTTCGTGCCATGCTGGGATTGGGAAGCGTTTAGGTCAAAATTTTAAGTGTTGAGTTTTGAGGTGGGGCAACAAGCCCCTGAGAACTCATGACTCGGTTCGATCGTGAGGAAATCGTCATGGCTACGAGTCGAAGAGTTGCCCGGGTGGCTGAGCTAATTAGGCGCGAAGTCAGCCAAATGTTATTGTCCGAAATTAAGGACGATCGGGTCGGTACAGGCATGGTCAGCGTCACGGATGTCGATGTGTCCGGAGATTTGCAACATGCCAAGATTTTTGTCAGTATCTATGGCACCGCAGAAGCCAAAGCTGAAACCATGGCAGGGCTAAAATCTGCCACAGGCTTTGTCCGTAGCGAATTAGGCGCCCGCATACGCCTGCGCCGCACCCCTGAAGTCATCTTTCTGGAAGATCGATCGTTGGAACGAGGCGACAAAGTCCTGAACCTGCTCAGCCGCCTCAGTCAAGAACGGCGCGACATCGAACCCGATGAAGAAGCGGAGTTGGAAGATGTGGTTTCGGAGGATGAGGATTAGAAGGCGCGAGTCAGGAGCTCTACTCCGTTCATCCTCACCCCTTTACCTCTTCACTCCATCCCCCATCACTCCCTCATGCCTCCTCTCCCCTCCCTGCAAACGCTTTCCCTGGCGCAACAAGTTGCCCAAATGGTTGTGGTGCGTGCCAGCGGCTACTTGTTCGATCACCAGATTCAATACCCCGTCTGGGAACCCCTTGCTGCCAAGCTGCAACACTGGTTACAGGATTTGGGTGTGGGCGGTGTGATTTTGCTAGGGGGTAGCGCGGCTGAAGTGGGTCTGCGGGTGCAGCAATTGCAAGCCTGGGCAAAGATTCCCCTGCTGGTTTCTGCTGATATTGAAGAAGGGGTAGGGCAGCGGTTTGCTGGGGCAACCTGGTTTCCACCGCCGATGGCATTGAGTACGATCGCCCCAACTCAGGCGGAAAAGTTGGCGTTTGCGATGGGTGCAACGACAGCTCAGGAGGCTCAAGCGATCGGGTTGAACTGGGTGTTGGCTCCGGTGGTGGATGTAAACAACAATCCTGCCAATCCGGTGATTAATGTGAGATCGTGGGGTCGATCGCCCGAAATCGTCAGTCAACTGGCAACCGCCTTCATTCGAGGCGCGCAACAGCATTCTGTGTTGACCACCGCCAAACACTTTCCTGGACATGGCGACACAGCAGTCGATTCCCATCTGGATTTACCCGTGTTGCCCCACTCGCCAGAACGGTTGGCAGAAGTGGAGTTGCCACCTTTCCAAGCGGCGATCGCGGCGGGGGTGGATGCGGTGATGAGTGCCCATTTGTTGATTCCTGCACTCGATGCCAGCCATCCCGCTACTTTGTCTCACCGCATTCTCACGGGAGAACTGAGAGAAAAACTGGGGTTTGAGGGGCTAATTGTCACCGATGCGTTGGTGATGGGGGCGATCGCCGATCGTTATGGCACGGCTGAAGCGGCGGTGCTGGCTGTGGAAGCGGGAGCCGATATTTTGTTGATGCCGCTGGAGCCAGAGGTGGCGATCCAGGCAGTCTGTCAGGCAGTTGAAACTGGACGCATCCACGCAGAACGCATTCAAGCGTCGGTTGAGCGCATCTGGCAGGCAAAAGCCAGGGTTTGCACCACTGCCATCGCGGGCGATACCAGCCATGCCTGGGAAGAACTCCCCCCCACCCCCATTCAGCTAGAACAGTTAGCACAACCCGCCGCGATCGCCACGGTCGAGCAGATCTTGCAAGCTTCCATGCAGGTCTCGCCTATGACATTGGAACCGCCGCCAATTCAGGTGCTGGAGTCATCCACGCTAAGCAATGTCATTGTGGTGGATGATGCCCTCAGCTGTGAGTTTTTGGCACAGCACACACCCGCGATCGCTCTGCCCAAAAGGCTTGGCTACCAACTCCAACTCATCGATCGGCACACGCCTCCTTCTCTTCATGCTTCTTCCCTTTCACCGACCCTGCTGCAACTCTTCATTCGCGGCAATCCTTTTCGGGGCAGTGCCGGACTTACCCAAACCGCAGAGTCCTGGTTCCATTTTTTGCGAGAAACCCAGCAGCTTCAGGCATTGGTGATCTATGGCAGTCCCTATGTGCTAGAAAAGTTCTTGCCAGAATTGTCGGCGGATATTCCCTATGTCTTCACCTATGGGCAAATGCCCGCCGCCCAGGCGATCGCGCTGCAACGACTGTTTTCCCTCGAAGCAGCCTCCAGTCAGGCGCTTTTTCAGGTGCCGGGTCGGTAGTCCTTCGCCTCAGGCTGGATGAATGGGGCGTAGATAGTAAAATCAGGCTGTAACGTCTGTCCGCAGAAAGAAGCAACCTCCACCATGGCTTTTCTACACTAAAGGATGCGATACCATCTTGGCTTTGGAACTTTGGATGGCAGAACTTGCTGTATAAGGGTTTCAGTTCATTCTCGATGATTCCAATTGGTATGCCGATGACAACCCTCCGGGTGTCGCATGGCTGTGTGTTTTTATTTGGTTTCTTGAACAATGCCCGATCCTAAACCCTCGTCTTCTTGGTCTGAGCAACTGGAGCGCGCGATCGCAGAACTCGTTGCCGCTAGTGAATCTACCGCGCAAACTGCCGTTGAAACCGTTGCCAAAACGACTGAAGCTGCTGCCCAAACCGGTGAAACCCTGGGCAAAGTGACGCATCAACTGATTGAGCAAAGCACCACCACGATCGGTAATGTGATTACTCCCATTGTGGACAACCCGTTTGTACGATACGCTGCCAAGGTTCCTGGGGTTGGCTGGCTTTTGACCGCACTGGGGCAAGTGAACCCGGTTCAAACCCAGACGGAGATCCAAACACTGCGACAAACTTACGCGCAAGAGTCGGCTGCTCAACTCGCCCATCGGGTCATTGTGGATACGGCGTTGAAAGCCGCAGGCGTTGGCATTGTGACCAACATTGTGCCGCCGATCGCCCTGATGTTGTTTGCGGTGGATATTGCTGCTGTCACGGCGTTGCAAGCAGGCATGGTCTATCGCATCGCTGGAATTTATGGGCTACCGCTGGATGCACCGGCTCGTCGCGGTGAAGTATTAGCCATTTTTGGTTTAGCCTTTGGCGGCTCTGGCGCACTCAAGGTTGGCTTGAGCTTAGTCGAGGCGTTGCCGATCGTGGGTCCCGTGATTGGGGCGACAAGTGATGCTGCGCTGATTTATGGGTTGGGATATGTGGCTTGCCGATATTACGAGGCAAAGCAAGCTGCCATGAAATAAGCTTTCTGCAAGAAGAAGAGGCAGGGGCGATCGTTTCAATTTTGGATTTTGAATTTAGAAGCGTTGCTAAGAACGAGCACACAATAAAATTGTTCATTTATTGAAGGAGCTTGGCATTCGGCAGGTCACTGTTTGCTCATCGCTAAGGTTTCAGCCCGATAAGCATCAACGTCAAAAATTCCAGATTCTTCATGGGTATAGGTGCGTGGTTCAAGTGCCTGTGTCATGGTGCAATTTCAACCTTTAAATCTTGAGTTGCGAGATCAAATAGCCCGTTAAGCACACAAAATAATTTCTCTAAATCGGTGATAGTGTAACTCGCTAAATTCTTTGTAAAAACCTGATTGTATAAACGTCCAAATTCCCATAGTTTGCCATCAGTAACAATGCCGTAAACAGGGCGAGATTGGGAATTGAGGCGATCGGCTGCAACGAGTTCGGCAAGGCACTGTCCCCAGCCTTGTTCAAAGTCATTGCGCTTTGCTTCAACGAGCAGCACGAGGGGAGATGCCAAAATCGTTTTACCTAAATTAGACTTTTGGGAAAGCATGTAGTCTGGTGTGCCACAGAGGGTGCTATCCACAGTGAATGATTTTTGCACCCAGAGTGCGGCTTTATCGGCATAACGCTTATAAACTTCTCTGAGGATCGGAAAAATTACCAATTCACATCGAGCCGCTTCGGATGAAAAAGCATCCATTACGGTCAGGTTAAAGTCAAACTCATTCAAAAACAGGGCTGGAACGTCAATCCATAATTCCGGCACAACATCTTCTTCTTGATAACGAATTTGAAATTCTTGCTGTACTTGCGCCAGGTTCTTGTAGTCACTAAATGCCATAAAACCTCTCCTAATTTGAAGACTGATGCTCAACGGTATCGGGCATTTGCTGAATGATTTCCATTGTGCGAACGCTGACGGTGCAGACCCGTTGTAGCAGGTCGATGACGTGTTCTTTGTAGTCAGCAAATTTGTAGGTGTTGAAGAGTTTGGCGATCGTCGGGTCTTTGGGAGTTTTTTCTTTGTACTGGTCGAGTATCCATTCCAGAGCGGAGCGGTTGCCGAGTTTGTAGTCCCAGGCAATGGCAGGGACACCTTCTAGAGTGGTTTCGGTGTCGAGGATGATTTTGCCTTCGATTTTGTCGGCTTTGAGTTTGGCTTTGGGGGTGGTGCGTTTGATCGGTTTGGCTGGGTCGGGTGTATCGGTGGGAATTAAAGACCCTTGTAGGGGCGAATCGCCATTCGCCCTTACCCGACCCACATCGACCTGTCGCAATCCATAGGGTTCAACGGTTTCGTAGTTCAGGTGCAAGTCCATCAAAGCTTTGCCCCAGGTTGCCCATTGCTGGAAGTCGGCGTAGAAGGGCAGGCGGGGGAATTCGCGTTTGAGGTTGAGTTCGTATTTGACGCGGTAAGCGGGATGGTGGAGAACGGCGTAGGTGTAGTGGAAGATGGCTTCTTTGGTGATTGCCCTCTCCCCCTGCCCCTCTCCCGCGGGAGAATTGCCCCTCTCCCCCTGCCCCTCTCCCGCAGGAGAATTGCCCCTCTCCCCCTGCCCCTCTCCCGCAGGAGAATTGCCCCTCTCCCCCTGCCCCTCTCCCGCGGGAGAGGGGAGATCATGTCCGGCTCCCTCCTCTCCTGCGGGAGAGGAGGGTTGGGGAGGTGAGGGCAGATGATCTGCGATCGTTTGTAGGACTTGTTCAAGATTTTGGGAAAGGTCTGTATTTTTAAACCGTAGAACAGTTAAACCATGAGCTTGCATCCAGGCATCACGATCGCCATCACGGTCTTTCTGGATTTTATGGACTTCACCATCCAATTCAATAACGAGCCTTGCAGCATGACAATAAAAATCAGCAATGTATTGGCCAATGTTATGCTGACGACGAAATTTTGCATCGTGTAGCCGATTGGCTCGCAGACATTCCCATAGAATTTTTTCTGCCGGAGTTTGCTTTTGCCGAAGTTCTTTCGCACGCAGCAAAAGTTGCTCTGGAATATTGCGCCTTGCCCCTGCTACATAAACTAATTGGTCTGCCTTCTCCCTCTGCTGCTCTTCCCCAGAAGCATTGACCCTCTCCCCCTGCCCCTCTCCCGCAGGAGAGGGGAGATCATGTCCGGCTCCCTCCTCTCCCGTGGGAGAGGAGGGTTGGGGAGGTGAGGGCAAATACCGCCGCCGAAACTGCTCCAACGCCCAATCGGTGATGTTGTCGATGCGGCTCCCGTTTTCGTCGTAGCGGTAGAGGGGAAGGCATTGAGCAGAACAGGCTGCACCGACAACGTGCAAATCTGGAATTTGATCGGAAACAATTACCATGAAAGGTTTTTGAGAACCGGAATCAGTAAAACAGATATTGGTAATTTCTAAATCTTGCCTTTCAAATAGGATTGGAACTTGACCAGGAAATCTATTGAAATGTGAATCAAAATAAATAAACTGCTTAGAAAATGGCCTATAAAGTCCATTCCTTATTTTGTCTTCTTCAAATTTTTTCTGAATGTTTCGAGAAAGATATTTCTCTAGCTCTCGATCCCATTTAATATCAAATTCCTGCCTCTTTGAACTTATAAGCCTTGTCTGATAACTTTCTATTAAGTAGTTAACTTTATCCGTCAAGTTAACTTCAGAAAAATCATAGACCCATTCATCTCTTCCCGTCTCTAGTCCTCTCGAAAAAAGCTGAAAAACAGCTCCTTGTGACTTTCCCGCCTTCACCTCCTTATCAATCAACGGCAAAAAACTATCAAAATCGTTATCGGTTAAATTAATCCAATTCGCCTTCTGATCCGGCGTAATATGGTCAAACGGAATCTGCTCAAATCGCGTCCGTTCAAACCAATCGAGCTTTTCTTCTTTGGTCTGTTCATCCTGCAACGTAAAGTAAAAGATCTTCGCCTTACTCATACTTTTTTCCTGGTGTCGAACAAGGGGCTTAAGCCCCTTGTCTAGAACTGCACTTAACCAAAAACATCACCGCAATTCCGGTTTGAATCCCAAACACGTTGTTTTTAGTGCCAGAGATTTTGGGATTATTCCTTACATCGGATTGGGTATCGACAATGTAAACATAATCAAACTCGCGATCGACACACTTGCGAAAGCCATCAAAGGTTTTGGAATCGATAAACGATCGATTCGTAATAAATGCAATAATGCCATTTTGACCGAGGCGATCGCTTGCCCAACGAAAAAAGCGGGTGTACATATCGTAAACAACAATCTGATTTTGGGCGGTTCCCTCTTTGATATAAGTCTCTTTAATCGCCTTATCAATCCCTTTGTAAAGACGATTGGCGTTGCGTTGGTTAAAGTTTTCCTGATGCGCGTTATAGGGGGGATTGCCAATGATGACAGAGATCGTTTTCTCATTCTGCTGTTGAATTCGCGCCGTATTTTGCACACTCATGGCAAACAAATCAAACTGATGCCCTTCAGAGGTACAGTGATCCAGCGTATCCACCAAGCAAATATTTTTGAATTCCTCATAGTTACCCATCTTTTGCTGATAGGTAAATTCAATATTCAAATTGGCAATGTAATAGGGCAAAATCGCCATCTCATTGCAATGAATTTCATGCTTATATTTATGCTCTAGCTTATCCGCAGGCAAATATTCAATCAGTTCCGTCACATAGGTGCCCGTGCCCGTACAGGGGTCAAGAATCTCTACCCCCGGATCACTTAACAACTTACCAAAGTGCTTATGGGTCAGATAATCTGCACTTTCAATCATGAAGCGGACAATTTCATTCGGCGTGTAAACAATCCCCAATCGATCCGCCGCTTTGGGATTATAGGCTTTGTAGAAATTCTCGTAGACCGCCTTAAGAAACTTCTGCTTTTCGTGGTGGTTAGCAATATTCTCCGAGTGGCGACGAATTACCGCATAGTAGTGTTCGATGCTTTTGAGCGTATTCTTGCGAGTGGCTCCCGTGAAAAAGGTGTTGATGATTTCCGACAGTTCCCGCGCAATATTGTTTTCGCGGTGAAACTGCGACTCATGGAAAATATTGGTGAAAATATCCTCTGTGAGAATGTGCTGAATCAACATCTCATGGATGTCGAAGATCTCAATTTCCGGGTTAATCGACTGGCGACACACCTCCAGGAAGGTGTTGCGGCGTTCTCTAAATTGGGGATTACTCTCCTCCTGCTGAGCAATAATGCTCCGCAATGCTTCCAAAATATGCGGGACATCTTCCTTAAACTTGACGATCGCCGATCGAAAGTCGCGCACTTCGGGGCGTTCATAGTCCACAAACGTACTGATTAGCCCATCCAATGCCTCCGCATCCCGCATGAAAACCCGCAACTGCTCTCGACTGTGCTGAATCAGGATGGCAGTTTGGGAGTCTTCAAACAGAATGTTTTCATCGGGGTAGCCCTTCTCCAGTTTTTTCTCAATCTCTTCGTCAAGCTTGTCGTACTGGTCTTTGCTCTCCCACCAGCCATGCTCCAGGCGGATGGCATCCTTTACCGTGCCATCAGGAAAAACCGTCGTATTGAACTTGGTCTTAAAATCTAGCTCCGGGATCAGCAGATAGTTGCGGGGCTTGCAGTAATCATTTAGTAACCGCTCAAAGGCATTGCGAATGCTGGTTTCCTTCTTAGAACCCCCATAGCGAATGATTTTTTCGACCTCCGCTTGGTACTGTGTTACCAGCAATCTCGACATAGAGCGACTCCTGGAATCATGAAGCCTGGGTCAATTGAGGCTAAGGCTCAGTATTCCCACTTATTCTTGATTCTGACTCACCAATTGCTATCCCGGATCACTAAACATAGAAAATAAGGTGCAAGCTCAGAGCCTCATCATTCAAGTTCAGAGCCTCATCGTTCAAGGGCAGTGCAGAGGCTTAACTCGATTCTGTTAAGATGAAGGTTCGCCAGTACACTCCGGTCTGTTTCTGGCGGGTTGGGATTTGCCAATTTGAGCAATTCAACTAAACTACAAATTCACTGCTCTTAGACTGGTCCCAGCATTTCATTTGGGTTAGGGGCACCACCAGGAGCAATCTCTTCATGACATTTCAAACCCTCGGTCTCACGACCGATTTGCTGCGTGCTGTTGCAGATCAAGGCTACAGTGAGCCGACCCCCATTCAGCAACAGGCGATTCCGGCAATTTTGCAAGGGCAAGATCTTCTCGCCAGCGCCCAAACTGGAACAGGTAAAACGGCTGGTTTCACCCTGCCTCTGTTGCAGCGTCTCAGTGCCGATCCCACCAACAAGGGGCACCGCACGCCACGAGCCCTAATTCTCACCCCGACTCGCGAGTTGGCACTTCAGGTTGGGGATAGCGTTAAAATTTATGGCAAACATCTGCCCTTGCGATCCGCGGTAGTCTATGGCGGAGTCGGCATCGTTCCCCAAATTCAAGCCCTACGTCGGGGTGTAGATATTGTGGTTGCCACCCCCGGTCGCCTACTCGACCACTTGGGGCAAAAGACCCTCAGCCTCGCTCAGGTCGAGATTCTGGTGCTGGATGAATGCGATCGCATGTTGGATATGGGCTTTATCCATGACATTCGCAAAATTTTGGCAGTGCTGCCCGCTTCTCGGCAAACGCTGATGTTTTCTGCCACCTTTTCTAAGGCGATTCAGCAACTTGCCAATACGCTGCTCAAGTCTCCCACCCTGATTGAAGTCGCACCTCGCAACACTGCCGCTGAACAGGTCACCCAGATTATTCACCCAGTGGATCGCGATCGCAAGCGAGAGTTGCTTGCCTACATGATCAGCTTCCATAATTGGCGACAGGTATTAGTTTTTACCCGTACCAAACATGGTGCCAACCGTCTGGCTGAGCAACTGACCCAAGATGGGCTAAAAACCACAGCCATTCACGGCAATAAAACTCAGGCTGCCCGTACCCGCGCCCTTAATGACTTTAAGCAGGGAAAAGTGCGAGTTCTCGTTGCCACAGATGTTGCTTCGCGCGGGCTAGACATCGATCAGCTTCCCTATGTGGTCAATTTTGATCTACCCGATGTTCCAGAAGACTACGTTCATCGCATTGGGCGCACAGGTCGTGCTGGAAATGAAGGACGAGCGGTTTCTCTGGTTTGCCATGATGAATATTCCCGCTTGAGAAGCATTGAACAATTACTCAAGCGAACGATTGATGAAGATGTGATTTCAGGATACGAACCCACTGCGCCCGCCCAGCCTGGAGCAGACTCGTCGAATCGGAAACGGTCTCATCAACACCGCAGCGATCGGGCAAAACCCCAAACTGAATCCAACCGATCTCGTAGCAAAAATAACTCAACCGGAGGACGCAGCAAACGGCTTCGCACCGCCTAAGGACTGCATAGCGTTTCTCGGTGAAAATTTTCTCCATAGATGTTAAGTCACTTTTGGAAAAGGCTCATCAGGTTCCCATAGAAAATAGCACTACACGGCTGTATAAAATATATCCAAGTAAGATACGTAATCTACTGAGGCGACCGAGATAGATTCCTAAAGTTTTGTGACTGTAGTTTCTCCAAAATGAGCCGATGCAGCAGGTTAGCGATGCATCCACGCCAGATTGGAGATTCTACAGTTAAACTTTGCATAATAAAGACTCTGTATAATAATGAACCTAGTATGTGACCACACCCAGTCCTGGTGCCAAGCATTTCATTCAAAATCGTCATTGACGAAAGAAGTGTTGAGAACTGCTGCATGTTCTAGCACGCGAATGGCGCAAGGTCTATGCCCTATCCCTAAACAACGGTCAAAATTGACGGATTGAACAAACCGATTGCATCAGCAATGGGTCGGTGTTTTGTAAAAATTCGCCCATTATTGACGCTCCAAACCGATCCATAGAATCAACCATCCTCTAAGGAGACTCTGATGAAAACGCACACACAAGGATTGGCACTGTTTGCCGGTGCCGGACTGTTGGCGGCAAGCTTTGGATTACCTGCGATCGCAGCTGAAACCCTGACCGGCACCTGGGAAGGACACTTGGTCAGCCAGAAAGGGAAAATTCCTGCCAATGCTGCCTATAACTGGCAGACCAACAAAGGCTGGAACTTCTCTACTCCGGCAGGCACACCCACAACCAGCTATTTTGTAACCTTGGAAATTCAAGGTCCCTTTAAGAACCTGAGCGGCATTTATACTGCTAGGGACAAGAAAAACCCTAAGAGCTGGGGCAAATATTCGTTTGATGGGAACTTTAACTTCGATAAAAAGCTAATGGTTTGGCAACCCGATACCTTACTCGAAGGACCGAACCAACTGGCGAACACAGTGATTCGCTCACTGACTTACAGCCGCGACAACAAATTTGAATATCTCAAAGGTCGCTGGGCAGCACAGGACGGCAATACCGGCGTGATGGAGTTTCGCCGCGCTTACGATGGCATTGAGTTAAAAGACCAAGCCGAAGTGGTTTCTGACTTTGTGTTGCCTGACACCGATGGCAACTACGTCATCAAGAAAGACGACTTCTTTCTGGCGCTGAACGATGATCAAGATGGGATCATCTCTAAAAAAGATGCGGCTGAAGACGCGCGCAAATGGAAGTTTGAAGCAGCACCCGATGAATTCCCCAAAGCATTCCGTATCGTTCCCAATGCGAAAGATGGTCAATGCCTGGTACCTGCCAATGACGATACAGGCAAAGTTGTGCTGGCTGATAAAGCCGATAGCCCCGAAGGCGAGCAGTATTGGCGTTTTGAGAAAAATGGTAACGGTGTGATGCTGGTCAATGTGAAATTTGGCGGACGGGCGATGTACCTCAATGACGAAGATAATGGCGAAACCATTATCCGATCGCGGAACGAAGCCCATCAAAACCAGTGGACGCTGGAAAAACAATAACCTAACAGGTCAGTAAGTCGTTAACAATTAAACGTGGGATGGGCAAAGGGCGATACCCTTTGCCCATCGACCAGTCTAATAATGCGCACGCGACACATTGCCTGGACTATATCTCGACTAAAATATAAAAGACCAATGGGACACCTATGCTCCTTAGCGCCCCAAAATTAACCAGAAATATGGGCAGTGAGGGACTCGAACCCGCGACATCCTGCTTGTAAGGCAGGCGCTCTACCAACTGAGCTAACCGCCCATCCGAAAACCAGATGCTGAATCAATCAACAGTCTTCGTTAAACGAGACGTTGGACTTTAGACATTAGCCTCTAGACTAGTCATTAGTCAACTTTTCTTAGTTTACAGCAATTCATGCCATCTGGTCGTACTCATGACCGAATTACTCTTTGGAGTTTGCCATTACTTGCTGGGACTGCCTTTGAGCGTACCCGCAGCGGTGAGTTGACCCTTTTGGTCGTGACTGGATTTTTAGTCGGCGGGTTAATGTTGGGTCCCGATTTGGATATTCATTCCCGGCAGTATTTGCGCTGGGGTTGCCTCCGCTGGATCTGGATTCCCTATCGTCGCAGTATGAGGCATCGATCGTTCTTTTCCCACGGGCCCCTGATCGGCACAGTTTTGCGTTTGGGGTATCTCGCAGTTTGGTTGAGTCTGTTTGGGCTACTGGTACTGGTGAGTGGCACGATCGCGGGTCAGGCGCTAGGCAAAATTGACCACTGGCAAACCCTGGTAGGGATAATCCTGAACGATACGATCACAACGCTCCGGCAAGGGTTAGAACACTACCCTAAAGAACTGTTGATGCTGTGCCTGGGATTGGAATTAGGGGCTTTGAGCCATTCGCTCAGCGACATGCTCGTGAGTCGTTATAAACGAGTCAAAACCTACGGATTGAGAGGCCTCTGGTTACGACGAATGAAGCGGCAACGTTTACCCAGCCAGCCTTATAAGATCAGTGAAGCGGATGATAATTCTGACCATGAAGCCGATCGCGGCGATGAATCTGCCCAGGCAAACACTTTTCAGGATGTCCCGGATCGTTCTCTTCAGTGGAACCAGCCCATCTATTCCGCCCTCTCCCAACCCAACCCAACCGCGCGATCGGTTCCTTCCCCTTCACCCCAGAGGCAACTGCGCCGCGAACCCCAACTCCCCCAGTTTCCGCCTCTGCGCCAACCTGATTGGGACGAAGAAGAGTTTTAGCAGCCTTCGGCACCCAGTCTTCAGTCTTAACACTCAAACTCAAAACTTTTTCCTCCCTGATACCTGACCCCCCTTTCCCTGCCATGCCCAATTCCTCCACTCCTGCTGCGCTAGAAGCGTTACAAGAATTGATTGAAGTCGTGGCTCAGCTCCGTTCTCCAGAAGGTGGCTGTCCCTGGGATCTGGAGCAAACGCCCCAAAGTTTGATCCCTTTTGTGATTGAAGAAGCCTACGAAGTCGTGGATGCGATTCGGCAAGGAGAACCCGCAGCGATCGCAGAAGAATTAGGTGATCTCCTGTTGCAAGTTGTTTTACAAGCCCAAATTGCCAGCGAACAGGGGCAATTTACCCTGGCAGAAGTTGCCCAAAACATTACTGACAAGCTGATTCGTCGCCATCCCCATGTCTTTGCTGGAGCCACAGTCGAGGGTGTGGAGGAGGTGAAACAAAATTGGGAACAAATCAAAGCGATCGAAAAAGGTGAAGATCCGCAAAAGCCGCTCACCCTCAGCGCCAAGTTGAGCCGCTACGCCCGATCGCTGCCTCCCCTCATGGCAGGTATGAAAATCTCCCAAAAAGCGGCTGCCGCCGGGTTCGAGTGGGAAGACATGGATGGGGTTTGGGCAAAATTTCACGAAGAGCTAACAGAATTGCAGCAGGCGATCGCTTACGAAAGCAAAGCTCGGCAACAATCTGAACTGGGCGATCTGCTCTTTACCTTGATTAATGTGGCACGCTGGCAAAATCTGGACCCTGCCGCCGCCTTACAAGAAACCAACCAGCGCTTCCTGCAACGCCTTGCCATGTTAGAGACCTTCGCCGATCGTCCCTTGGCAGACTACACCCTGGCAGAACTCGAACAACTGTGGCAACAAGCAAAACGACAACTGAGCTAAGCGTTGGTGCGTGATGCCAGGACTTTTCTTGAATACTACAGGTGAACAACATCCTAGCGTCGAATCCAATTCACCCCTCCACCCCTTCATCCGTCCACCCCTTCACCCCTTCTCTTCCTCTTCCTCCATCTTTTATCCTCCCTTCAGGAGTTTATTATCCTGTTCTCAGAATCGATCGCTAAGCTAAGAATCAACTGCATTCAGGCGATAATCACCTCTCCCCAACATGAAATTTCCTCAAAACGTCATAGCTACAATCGGGAGAGCCTGGAAACGAGTCGATCCATTCTCGCTTCAGGTGCGTTTAACCATTGGCGTTGTATTGGTTTCAGCTTTGGGATTGGGTGGCGTCGCCGGATGGACAGGGTGGCAAATGCAGCAGATTTTGATTGCGTCTCAGAAGCAGCAAATTTGGGCGGTGGTCGATCGCTTGTCCCAAGATGCGGCTCTCTACAGTGAGATGATGCCCGTCAAAGCGGGACTGCAAAAAGCCATTGACAACCGCACAACCGTCAATTTACTGCTTTGGGTCAGTCAACCTGATGGCAGTATCATTGCTCAATCGCAAGCGCTCTCTGCCCCCTCCACTGAAAACCACCAAGTCACCCAGCAATTGTTGGCATTTTCTGGCAAATTGATGGCACCTCAGATTCATCAAATTCATGGGCACTATTGGGCACTCTGTGGCATTCCACTGACTGTGAAAGGAGAAACGGTTGGCAAACTGTACGCCGCTCAGGACATCACTAGTGAGCAAACTATGTTTATTGCAGCGATTCGGATTTTGAGTATTGCCAGTCTGTTATCGGTTCTAGGGATGACTTTTGTCATTGCCTACTATGTGCGGCGATCGCTCTCTTCTTTGAGGCAAATGAGTCAATTGGCAGGCGTGATTTCTGCTGAAGATTTGGGACAAGCCCGAATTGAGCTCAAAAACGCCCCTAGTGAAGTAAAAGAACTGGCAGAAATGTGGGACAAAATGTTATCTCGCCTCTCTGGATCTTGGGAGCAGCAACGGCAATTTGTCAGTAATGTTTCGCACGAACTGCGAACTCCTTTGGCGATCGTTCATGGCTACCTGCAAAGTACGCTACGCCGCAGCGACAACCTGACCGAGATGCAACGAGAAGCGCTGGAAATCGCCGCATCCGAAGCCGATCGCACCATTCGTCTCCTGCAAGATCTGCTGGATCTAGCACGGGCAGACAGCGGCTACATGCACTTTCAAATGGAGTCACTGGACTTAAACGAGTTAGTGAGTGAACTGGCAGAAATGGCTGAAAAGTACAGCAACCGAGCGATTGCACTAGAAGCAGAGCATCGGATTTGGGTAAAAGCGGATCGCAACCGCCTTCAGCAAGTCCTAATGAACCTGATCAACAATGCAGTTAAATATTCGGAACCATCCGAGTCCATCATTATCAATTTAAGTCAAGCCGATCACCAAGTCACCATTCAAGTATCCGATCATGGATGTGGCATCCCGCTCCAACATCAGACCCGCATCTTTGAACCTTTCTATCGCGTAGACGAAGCCCGCGCCCGCACAACGGGTGGGACTGGACTGGGACTCTCCATTGTCAAAACCCTCGTAGAAGGCATGAATGGCACTATCACCGTCCGTTCCAAAATTGGCGTTGGCAGCACGTTTACAATCACCTTGCCAGCAGCGTAAAGGGAGAACATGACCATGACCACCCCCGCACACATTCTAATTGTCGAAGACGAAATCAAACTGGCTCGATTTGTCGAATTGGAACTGAGCTATGAAGGCTATCAAGTAAGCGTGGCTCACGATGGATTGGCTGGACTCACGACCGCACGCGAACAAAACCCTGATTTGGTGATTTTGGATTGGTTGCTGCCTGGACTACCCGGTGTAGAGGTGTGTCGGCGATTGCGCTCCACAGGCAACAAAGTCCCCATTATTTTATTGACCGCAAAAGATGAAGTGGGCGATCGCGTGGCTGGGTTGGATGCCGGAGCCGACGACTATGTGGTCAAACCTTTTAGTGTCGAAGAACTCCTGGCTAGAGTCCGGGCACACCTGCGCCGTACGCAAGAAGAGGACGCCGACACCCTCCAGTTTGAAGATTTGAGCCTGAACCGTCGAACTCGAGAAGTTTTTCGGGGCAGTCGGGCGATCGAACTCACCGCAAAAGAATTTGATCTGCTGGAATATCTGTTGACCAATCCCCGACAGGTCATCACCCGCGATCGCATCTTAGAACAGGTCTGGGGATATGACTTTATGGGTGACTCCAACATCATCGAAGTCTATATCCGTTACCTGCGCCTCAAGTTGGAAGAAAAGAACGAAAAACGCTTGATTCAGACTGTGCGCGGAGTCGGTTACACTTTGCGAAATTAATCATCAAACCTCAATATTCTTGAAAATCTCTAAACCGATTTTTTGCAAAGACTTCATTCCTAGATGTAGCGTCTTTGCAAATTCTTGATGAAAATCGCCACTACTGACAGCATTTTCCTAAAATAGCTAATTCAATTAGCAATTAAATTTAAAGACTGGTTTCTGAAAAGTTGTGCTTTAAGTAAGTGTCATAGGAACTTTCTTCCCGCTTAAGGATGCATATCGAGTGATGGAACCTCCCAGTAGCGACACTCAACTCATCAATTTTTTACAAAAAGAGTTAGCAATTTCAGCCAACTCAATCGCGATCGCATTGCGCTACTGTGAACAGGATCACGGCCCCCTACCAATCGTCCTTTGGCAGTATGGACTCGTTTCTCTTGAACAGTTAGAACAAATTTTCGATTGGATGGAAATCACCAATTAAACCTGATAAACCGATGGGAAAGGTGGAAAAAGCTTCCCTTGATCGGTTTTACCAAAGAACTAGCCGTCTTCAATCCCAAATCTCAAAATTCTCACCGATTCATTCGATTTAGCAACCAGAGCGATGCCGAAATCCCTGAAAATTGCGCCAGGATGACGTTAATACTTGCCTGAACTACCAAAATATCGAGCGGCTGAATAAATTTGCTCGGATCAGTATTCACAAATCCGCCTACACCTTGACTAAAGGCTTTTGCTGCCAACAGCCCGATCGTTGCTTCTGCACCCAAAAGAGAGAGCAAAGTTCCAACCATACTGGCAATCAACCCCATGCGGAGCACCTGAACCGTGTCTGATTTTTTGGGACGAGCAGCTGGATTGCCAGCTAATTTTCTGCCGATCGGAATATACCGAAACAACGCCCAATACATGCTGAAACCCAGCACCACAATGCCGAAAACAGTCACCACGACCCCAATCCCTGTACTGGGACTATTGGTACCGGCACCCGGGGTACGGCTCAAGGCACTGGCAAAAATCAAAATAATACTGGAAATGACCGTCAAAACCAGTTGCACCCAAAAACTAACCCAACCCGTTAGCCGGAAAGTCTTAGCAATTTCGTTGAGTGTGGGTGCAAGCGAAGAGGAGCCTGGCTTGTCTAACATAACGACTCTGGCATCATAATCAGCAAGAATGGGTTGCGCCTATCGCAGGCTTAAGCTTCGAACTCAGCACTGAACGCTGAAGGATCGCACGCTCAAAAGAGAGCGGATTCGCACTTACCCCATTAGTCTCCCATAGTAGCGTTGCCAGATTGCGCTTGAGCAGGTTGGCGATCGCCAATTTGATTGAAAATCGAGGGAAATTCAGGTTGATTCATTAATTTAAAGCCTCTATACCCATCGAAGCAGGAGATCACAATCTTGGACTTGTTCTTAATATACGTTCCAGTCCGAGATTTAGCGGATAGGATAAATCTTGATCAATTTTGCGGTTTGAGCGGATTCACACCGATTATCACTTTCCTTTGTGGCTGTTAGAAAGGACTATCTCTTGAAACCTTTTCTCATCGTCACACTAGTCCGCATTCCTGATGATTAGCTCTGAAAAGCGCGAGTTCTTGTTCGTCCTCTCCCTTTATCTTGTTCCCTGACATGTCAGACCTTACTGCTCCCTCAAATGATTCTCAGGAACTTTCGCCTTTGCGGATTTTGATCGTAGAAGACGATCCCATGATGCAACTGGGCTTAGAGCAATCGCTCGAAGACTGTCCCCAATTTGAAATTGTAGGGCAAGCGAACGATGGCTACTTGGGCGTTGACCTTGCCCTCAAGCTTAAGCCTGACCTGATTGTCATGGACATTGGCTTACCTCGATTAGATGGCATCGCTGCCACCCAGCAGATTAAGGCGGCGCTTCCAGCCGTGCGGATTGTGATGCTGACTTCTCATACCACTGAGACAGAAGTCATTGCGGCGCTTTCAAGTGGTGCAGATGCTTATTGCATCAAAGGCACCAGTGTCGATCGCTTACTTGCCGCGATCGCTGCCGCTCAAGAAGGTGCAACTTACCTAGACCCGCAAATTGCTCGCCGTGTCGTTGAACACCTGAAGCCTCCAACGCCAACCGGAAATGTAGGGCAGCTTTCCCAGCGGGAATTAGAAGTTCTCAAACTGATGGTGGAAGGACGTAGCAATCCCGAGATTGCGGCTGCACTCTACTTAAGTCCCAATACGGTAAAAACCCATATCCGGGGAATTATGAACAAGTTAGCGGTCGACGATCGGGTCCAGGCAGCGGTGGTCGCTTTGCGTTCAGGGATTGTTTGAGCGTGTTGATTCACCCCATTGCCAACAAAATTGAGAAAAAGGAGAAAAATCTTGGAACTTCTAACTTAGAGAATCGTCTTGCTTCCAGAAGCGCTTTTTTTGGATGGAAAAAAATCGGCTGAATGACCCTCAAGACAATGGATTTATACTTTCCTTCTCCTGCTTACGTTCTTGAAATCCCCCGATCGGGGAGATGTTTCTCTGGAGTGGTTTCGATTAAATAGTAGTAGGTCACCTAATAGCCATTCAGATTTTTTACCCACCTTCCATTCTATTGAGGCGCTTGTCCTTTCCCCATACACAGACTTTGAGTCTATTAGGACAGCAATGCTGTCCCTACTTGATAAATAGCCTGCAAAAATGTCGCTATTCCTTAGTGTATTGGGTTAAATCGCTCAAATCTGGTAACATTTTTCTACCTGATCGGCTTAAAATTGTCCACCAGTCGCTTAGAGGATGAGAACGGTGCAATCGAGTCTACAACTTTTTGCTGATTTAACGAGCAAATCGAAAATTAAGTCACTAGAATAAGAAGACAGGCTATTCCTTTTCGTTGTAGAGTATTGTTGTCTAACGATACTTCTATAGGCGAGCTGCCAGCGTTTTTGTGCTCCGAATCAGATGCAGCCCCGTTTTGTTTAGAGCTTGGTAAGCAAAATACTGAGAATAGTTCCTGGAAATTTGCCAATATCTAGTGAATTTGTTGCTGACTCCCCCTACAGGCACAAATTTGTCTTAGTTTTCAGTTGGTCGATCATCTCAAGACTTCAAGAGGATCTAAATTTTATGCTCTTGGATCATTCTTTGGGATGAGGCAAATATCAACGCATCGTTGTTATCTCTAAGATGCTGCTATAATTTCCTCCTTGGATCTTTATGTCTTCCACACAAACAGAAGCTCAACTCACTCGAAAGGCAATGAAATTTGACGATATCTATCAATTTTTCCAAGTTCCACCGCCGTTCTATTTGAACAAGGAACTTGCTGTTTGTTACGTTCTTGCAGTTTTGCTCCGGGGCGATTCTTACGGAACAGAATTGATTCAGCTTCTTGAAAGTGAATATCCTAACTATCGTCTTTCCGACACAGTGCTGTACAGTGCACTTAAGTTTTTGGAAGATGAAGAAGTGATCACTGGGTATTGGAAAAAGGTTGAAGGACGAGGTCGTCCTCGGCGTATGTACCAGCTGGGTGCAGATGTGCGCGATAAAGCCGAGGAACTGAATCGCCTTTGGCAAGACTATACCCGCAATAATAGCCATACAGCTCGTAGTAGCGGTTTAGCCCATAGTGGCGGCAATGGGGCATAGCAATTGAGGGCAGAGCAGGGATACTATAGTTTCTATGACGATCTCTGTTCTTGTTTCCACTTTTTTGCTGACCTTTTTGATGGCGATCGGTCTCTTCTTCTTTATCCGTGCTTCTGTGAAGGATCGCACGGAGGAAGAGAGGCTAGTTGCCACTCAGTCACAGGCAGACTTGCTTGATCAGGTACAGCAGTATTTTGTCCAGCGGGCGTACTTGCCTGTACAATCTGGTGCTATGTCCAACCAGCTGACGTTTGAAGGATTTGTCCGTCCGAGCCTCTTCCTGGCGATCTTTCTAAGCTTTTTAGCAGCAGTGGGGATTCTTTGTCTGGTTCTGGTTTTATCGCTGTTGCTGCCACCTCAGTTTTCTACCCTGTTGTTAAGCTTAGTTTTGCTGGCGCCTGGAGCGGGTGTATTCTATTGGCGATCGGCAGCTCGCCCTGAACGAGTTTCTCTCAAAATTGATACTGACAATCAGTTAGGCGGCACGGACCAAACTTTCGTTAAAGTGGTGGCACACCGGGATGAGCTAGCAGCGCTAAAACGCGCCTTTCAACTCAAGACGATTCAATAGTCTTGGACTAAGTATGTATGGCTCGGATTGGCAATTGAGGAGATGGGCGCACCCCAGTGCACTCGTCTCCTCAATTTTTGTGGGCTTTGTGACGCAATAAAAAGAGTCCCACACTGACGAGCAATGGGGGACTATCCGAAATAATAGATTCTTCGATGCGGTTAGGAAAGTAGAGAGTCAACGGCTGCGAACAGCGATCGGTAAACTTTCTACTTCTGAATCTGAAGGTCTTAGGCTGGGAAACAGAAAATGGTTTTCTTCAACATACTGAGCACCGAAAAGCCCTTTTTCTGCCCAAAAATATCGATCTGTTGTGTGCTCATTGCGCTTAACTAAAAGTAGCGCAGGTGGAAGAATGCCTTCGGATTGAATGAATTTTCGCGCCGCGGTGACAGGTTTATCTTCCCCACACTCAATGCTATATTGAGGCACGTTCTCAAGTATCCGGCGACCCTCCTGCCGCCGACGACTCTTGCGCTTGCGTCTCCTTGCCAACCCCTTACCTCCTTTTTTCAATACCAAGTGTAATGATAGTTACAAAAACCGTCGTCAGTATATCGACTTGGCTCTCAGATTTCAACTTCTCTTAACGGTTCGATACAAAATCTAAATTTTTCCTCAAGATTCTGTGAAAAGGACGCTTATCAGCGTGGTGGTCTCATTCCTTGCACCCATTACTTCATAGAATCAAAGAAAATGCCAAAAAAAATCAATCAATTTTTACTTAACTTAACCATTTTCATCTTGACATTCATTTTCTCAAGATTCCAGTTTTGCGGTCAATACAGTCAAAAGTTATCCAGATTGAATCCTGTCAAATTATCCTGGAGGGTTTACGAAAGGCTGATTTACTCGGACAGAAGAGACCGAGTGCTGTAGTTTGGAAAGACGGAGAGACGGTGTAACCACATCTACAGCTATCTATGTTGATATCTGCCAGTCCCGAATTTGTTGCCCTGTGTCGTTCTCAGGTAGCTCTGCTGACCCAAACTTTCGGGGCATCGTTGGGGGTTGTCTATCTCACGCACCAGATTGTAGAGGGGGGAGAGACCCAACTTGTGCCTGTTTTTGCTTACCCTGAAACGGCGGTTGCTTGGCAAGATATGGAAGGTTGGGCTTTGCCTTCAGATGAGATTCAAGCAATGAGTGCTTCGCCTGCCGTGCTGTCAGCTGATCTGACATCCCCCGATTTGATGACAACGCTGCACCTTCGCTCTGAAATGACGGCAGATTCCGAAGTTCAATTTACTGTAGAGCCACCGAATCATACGCTGTCACAACCGCGCCAAATTGTGATTCCTTTGATGCAGGACGAGGGAATGCTGGGTTTTTTGGTCACTGGGCGGGAAGATCGTGCCTGGACAGATTGGGAGCATACTCAAATTGAGCGAATTGCCGAAACGCTCGCGATCGCCTGCGTTTTGGATCAGCGCTATCAGTGGCTTGAGCAAGCTCACCATCAGCAAGAGATTTTGCAAGCGCGGCAGCGAGACTTAATGGATAACTTACTGCACCAGTTTCGGAGCCCGCTGACTGCGCTGAAAACATTTGGCAAACTGTTGCTGAAGCGTTTGTTACCAAGTGATACCAATCGAGAAGTGGCGTCTAGCATTATTCGAGAAAGCGATCGTCTGAACGAGTTGCTTCAGCAGTTGGATCAAGTGGCTGATTTGGGTAACGCAAACTCGCCCTACTTGCGCTCTGCGACTAAAGACCCCAATCCAGATTTAGTCTCTCAGCAATTGGTTTCTTTGCCACCTACAGCTCAACCGATTTTGCTGCCTGCATCCGGCTTATCAAGCAATGCGAACTTTCAAGTAGTTATCTACCCTTTAGCCGACTGCTTAGAACCGCTATTGGCTTCTGCCGCTGCGATCGCTCAGGAGGGTGGGCTAAGCTTGCAGACCTCTATCCCATCAGACATGCCGCTGGTTTTGGTGAACCCACTGGCATTGCGTGAAGTTTTGAGCAATCTGATTGACAATGCTTTGAAATACACTCCAACGGGGGGTGAAGTCTTTCTGCAAGTCGGAGCACAACGCACGACTGAGTTCGGTATACAACAAGCGATCGAGCTTAGCGATACGGGTCCAGGCATTCCTCCACAAGATTTAGAACATCTGTTTGAACGCCATTATCGAGGCGTACAGGCAACGGGAGAAATTCCTGGAACTGGGTTAGGATTGGCGATCGCGCAAGAATTAATTCAACAGATGCGTGGCGAAATTCAAGTTTTTAGCCCCGCTTTGCCTGAGGCGATCGGGGGTAGAATCACTGCGAACCCGGGCACAACCTTTCGCGTTTGGTTACCGATCGCACCTCAGCCATAGCAGGTAGTCAATCTTCGGCGTTGCTCAACAACGGGATGAAAATGATGCTGAATGATTTGAAACTTCGTTCCAAATCATCCTGCTTTTCAGCAACGCCCAATCTTCAGCCTGATCAGGCAGCCATGGCTGGAACCTGGAGCTTTGGCAGGTGAATTTGTCGTCCGATTGCTGTGGCGATCTCGTTCAGGCTCTGAATTAACTCAACCATCGTTTCCAAGGACAGCGCCTGACGGGCATCCGACACCGATTTTTCAGGTTCTGGGTGGCACTCAATGATTAACCCATCTGCACCTGCAGCGATCGCAGCCCTAGACAGATCGGGAATCAGTTCGCGTTTACCGGTGGCATGGCTGGGGTCAACCAGAACTGGCAAGTGGGTAATTTGCTTGAGGGCAACCACTGCTCCCAGATCCAGGACATTGCGGGTATAGGTATCGAAACTGCGAATCCCGCGCTCACACAACACCACTTGCGAGTTGCCGTGACTGAGAATATATTCGGCTGCCATCACAAATTCTTCGATTGTGGCAGATAGCCCTCGTTTGAGCAGTATCGGTTTGTCTACCTGACCCAACGCTTTGAGCAGATCAAAATTTTGCATATTTCGACTACCCACCTGGAGCATATCGGCATGAGCTGCGATCGTCTCAATCTGGGAAATCGCCATCACCTCTGTGACCACTGGCAAGCCGTAGCGTCGTCGTACAGATGACAGAATCTCTAACCCTTCTACACCGAGTCCCTGGAAGGCATAGGGCGAGGTACGGGGCTTGTAGACCCCGCCCCGTAGTGCATTCACTGGCACAACTGAGGCAACTGCTTCCATTTGAGCCAAACTCTCAACCGTACAAGGTCCACCAATGATGACGATTTCCCGATCGCCAAGGGCAACTTGTTCTGATAACTGGACGATCGTCCGCTGTTGAGGGTGAGATTTATTGGCTAAGTTAGCATCCAACATTGAGTAACTCCTGTACAAAGGGTAATGAACATAAAAAAGCCCGGAGCCTAAACCCCGGGCTATCCGAACACCTGCGTGACGAACCTAGCCGGGGGTATCCCTGGTCCAAAAATAAAAACCAAAAAAGAAACCATTCAGCTGGGGCATTTCACAATCCACTTTGAGAAAAATTCAAAAAACAAAGACCGCAGATTTTACTCTGCGGTCCACCTGGAAGTTCAAGACGAACTGTATTCACTCCAAGTGAACCGCCTCGAACCAAAAATAAAAGTAAATCTTGCTGGGAGACATGGGTTAAAAACTTTACGTGCTTTGAGGCTAACAGAGACCCTAGAACACGTCAACCCCCCTATTCAGTAACTGCGAATTTTGGCAACTTGCTAAAGACTTCTTCAATCAAGATGCATTGATACACATCGCCCATGACGAACTGTTTGGATGGTTAACCATCCAAACAGAACTATTTCTGTTGCCAATTTAAACAAGACAGTAAATTGCTAGAAATCATTTGGGATTGCGCTGACTGAAAGTCGTTCAGTATACAGCGCTAATCAAAATAAAACAAAGTGACGACCTTGCGCTGTTCTTCCGCTTCTCGACAGGTATTCAGCAACGTATGACTGTCGTGAAAGGCAAAACAAATCAACTGCTGGCACCGAGAAACAATTTCTTGGTTACAGAGCGCGCTTGCTTCTGCGAGAGACAAATCATCACCTTCGGGACTCTCAACTAAATGCATAACTTGCTCAAGCTGCTCCCGCGATTCGCGCGGTTGACGATCGAGGCTTTGTGGCAAGATCACAGTAAGCAGACTCGGTTCAGCCCGCAACGCACCCCGAATTGCAGCAAAGTTAGTGCCTGTAGAACCTGAAGTGATGATCCGGTTACCCTCCAATACCAGGGCGTAAGTCATCATCTCAATCAAGTTTTGATGCGTAATTGGCACATGACGAGAACCCAACACGGCGATTCGTTTAGAACTGGTCTGTTGGATCGTCGCTAATTCTTGTAAAAACTCGTCTACTTTAGGAAGATCAATGGACTGACTCAAAAGACGGTCTCTGCCTGAACAACCCAGATATTTTAACAGAGTAAGAGTAAGTTGTTTGTAGTTTGTGGCGAGTCGTCGATCGGCAAGGGATGAGATTAAAAGCCTAAGCTTCTACCGAAACCGCCACTTCCGCAGACAAAAACTGGATGGTTTCATCACACCAAGCCAGCCACTCTTGTTCGTAGCGAATTCCTTGGCGGAGAGTAACATACCGATATTTTCTAGCCAAAGGTAGAAGCTCAGGTTGAGGGAAAAAGCGTTGCTCCAGATCGAGATAGGTCGCTAGCTTTTTCTGGTGCAATTGGCGATGGCGTTCCAATTCCTGCAGCAGCTTCGTGCAGGACACCAATTCTCCTACAAAGACCTTAATGAGGAGTTCGTCCTTGACAGGAGCCATTTCGCAGGGTTCCACAATCCATTTCATCAATGCGGCTCGCCCCGTTTCACTCAGGCGATAGAGCTTTTTGTCGGGTCGCCCATCTTGGGCAATGGCTTCTGCATGAATCCATTGCTTGTCTTCCAAGCGGGCAAGTTCTCGGTAGATTTGTTGATGGGTCGCTTTCCAAAAAAAGCCGATCGACCCCGCAAAACTTTTGGTCAAATCGTAGCCGCTCTGGGGAAAGTCCACCAAAAGCGCCAGAATCGCATAAGTCAGCGTCATTTTATCCCTCAGTATTCACTTTTTTGCATATCCTCGCTTGACATATGCACTTTTTTGAATATAAGCTTTGATCAAATGCAATTTATTGCATAAGCAATTGGTTGTATATGAAATTGAATCATACGCAAAGGGTAGCAGCTTGGCTAGACGCTAAACGATCGTGCTTAGTTTTTACTTGCACTTCTCCCCAGTTTTATTCTCATCAAGGAGTTAGATAATGGTGGCAACAATCTCCCAGCGCAAACAATTTCCCACCTGGTCGAAAGCGGTTCGTCAGACTGCCAGCGAATTTGGGCTGACAACACTTTCCGTCTTGTCTGGCAGTATTCCTGAAGGACTCCGGGGATCGCTCTATCGAAATGGACCCGCTCGGCTAGAACGGGGTGGCAAACGGGTAGGGCATTGGTTTGATGGCGATGGTGCGGTGCTGGCGGTGCAGTTTGCTGAAGCCGGAGCAACAGCAGTCTATCGCTATGTCAAAACTACCGCTTACGAAGCAGAAGAAAAAGCAGGCAAACTGCTCTTTGGGGGGTATGGCATGACACCCCCTGGCGCACTCTGGGACAGATTCAAAACCACAAAGAATGCTGCTAATACTTCGGTTTTGGCGTTGCCAGACAAGCTTTTGGCCCTTTGGGAAGGCGGAAATCCTCACGCCCTAGATTTGCAAACTCTGGACACAATTGGGTTGGATGATTTGGGTGGTTTACCGGAAAATCTACCCTATTCAGCTCATCCAAAACGTGACCCCCAAACCGGTGAAATTTTCAATTTTGGGATCACTTACGGCAAAACGGGAGCGATTAATGTATACCGCAGTGGAGCAACAGGTAAGATTCTCCAGAAGGGCACCATTCCGCTCGATGGACTGCCCCTGATCCATGATTTTGTCATGGCAGGATCATACTTACTATTTTTTGTCTCACCTGTGCGGATGAATCCGCTTTATTTTCTGACTCGGCTTAAAAGCTATAGTGACTCGTTGGCTTGGCAACCTGAGTTGGGAACGCAAATTGTGGTGGTCGATCGCAATACGCTAGAGGTTGTTTGCCGAAGTGAGGCAGAAGCCTGGTATCAATGGCATTTTGGCAATGGTTTTGTGGAGACTGACGGTGTGGTAGTGCTGGATCTAGTGCGCTATCGAGACTTTGATGAAACTAATCAGTTTCTGAAAGAAGTGGGAAATGGTGAGACCCAAAGAGCTGCGACTGGGCAGCTTTGCCAACTGCGAATTGACCCCAAAACTGGCAAAATGTTGGAAATGACACCAGTGACGGATCGGGGTTGTGAGTTTCCCGTGGTGAATCCGCAAGAAGTGGGGCAGGCTTCTCGGTATACCTATCTGTCCACCCATCGCCCTGGCATTGATCCCCACCAGGAACTCTTTGGGGCGATCGCTCGCTTTGATTACCAAACTGAGACGTTGACGATTGCTGATTTGGGAGAAAATCGCTATCCAATGGAGCCAATCTATGCACCCGATCGGCATGATCCGGCTCAGGGGTGGATTGTGACTGTGGTGTTTGATGGCAACTGCGATCGCAGTGAAGTCTGGATATACAACGCTGCCCATCTGGATCAGCCACCCATCTGTCGCTTAGGTTTACCAGGTGTTATTCCCCCTGGCTTCCATGGCACTTGGCAACCGGCGTAGGCGATTGCAAATTTCAGGTGATCGCAGTGTTCACATGAAGGCTGAGCATCCCAGAAGATAAAAATCTCTTCCATGCTTCTGTGGTAGAAAAACAGGGGCGCACATTTTCAGAAGTTATCGAGGTTGCAGCCCCAATTGGGCGATTAGCCGATCGACCTCAAAATACTCTGCCATCATGCGCTGAATGCACTGCACCTTAACCGTTTCATGCAGACGCACCTGTCCAAACGCACGATCGACAATTTCCACTGTGGTGAGCGTATCGAGATCGACCGACAAAATTGGCACCTCCAAATCTTCAGCTCGACTCAACACCGCTGGTAGGGGGGGCAAATGTCCCGTCAAAATCAGGCAATGGGTGGAGGTTTCGAGCGCAGCTAACTGAATGTCTGTGCGATCGCCCCCCGTAACTACCGCCATATTTTCCCCTTTACGAAAATACTTCAGGGCGGAGTTTACATTCATAGCACCAATGCTCAGGCTCTCGACCATCAAATCCAACCGATCTGGGCGGCACAGGACTTCTGCCCCCAATTGTTTGACCAGTTCCCCCACACTGACACTTCGCAACAGCGCACTGCGTGGCAACATGCCAAAAATGGGGATGCCTTGTTTCTCTAGAAATGGCTTCACAATGGTCATCACTTCTTCGATACGATCGCTGGGAATGTCGTTGATCAAAACACCAATCAGTTGATCGCCCAGGCGACGTTTAGCCGACACCAGAGATCCCACCATCAGCAGCGAATGAAACCGGGCAACCAGTAGGACAGACGCATCCAAAATTTGGGCGACCTGGGGCACCGAAAGATTGAATAGCGTCCCCTCCTCCAGATTGGCGGGTCCCTCTAACAACACCAAATCCCCCCCTGGCATCTTCAAATACTCAGCCAAAATTTGGGGGTAATCTGGTGGATTATCGCTCAACAGGTGCTTTTGGAGCGTGGTTTCATCCAAGGTTAACAAGGTAGGACGCAGACGATCGGCCGATAAATTTAGCCGTTGGGCAATAAATCGGACATCTGGCTCCAAGCCTTTCTCATCTTCCTTATGCCAACTCGTTCCTAATGGTTTGCCATAAGCAATATCTAGCCCGCGTTCTTGAAAATGGTAAGCCATGCCTAACACCGTTGCAGACTTACCACTGTAGGCCTCAGTGGACCCAATTACCAAATACTTAGCGGACTCTGGCACGCCCTTACTCCCTGATCGAACCCTAGAACAATACTCACCTCATTCTAAAGGTGACAGGCTGATTGGGAAAAACAATTGAACCCAAAGTGTTGAGTTGAGAAGTTAATCATCTAGACGCAACAGCTTCCGGTAAAAGCCCTGGGAAAAATCTGCCATACGAGCACGCTTAAAATTCAAGATGACATCAATCAGAAAATCAACAAATTCAAAATTTGCCATTCTGATCTCATAGCTCAGATCCGCATTGCCATCGAATTGCATTCGACAACGGCAGAGATCGGCTGGGAGTGTGGATACATTCCAGGTCGCGACAAAAGGGATACTCTCACCTCCCTCAATATTTCGTTGCCCCTCTAGCACGCCTTCTTGATAAAGACCGATCGCGAGAGGCAAAATTGCCCGTTTATTGGCTTGAGGATAGTAAGGGGCGTAGACGCTAACGTGCTGCGCAGCAGCAGGCTTAAGCTTTTCAATAGACATGCTCAATCTTCCTTAAGTCTCAGTCTGGAAGCGGAGTTAAACTCAAATCGTTATTGGAGAACTAAGGCTCCACCGCTTGAGGAAATCGCGAAGGCAGGGTCAAAAGTTCTGGGACCCCGACTCAGTCAGGTTTTTAGAAAGATAACCACAGGCTTAGAACCACAACCTGCTGACGTTGGAATAGGATTCCCAATCGCCTGGTAATATTATGCACTTGTGCGACAAAACTCGTTGAAGGATAGCGTTGATCTGGTTTGGATGGAAGCGGTTGGGGGGGCGATCGTGACAAATTGATGAAAACACATAATTCTACGGGTAAAGCAAGCCAAGTATTTGGTTTCAGTCCACACAGCAGATGATTTAGTAAAAACAAGTGCTTGTGTTGCGTGCCTGTAAGAATTATTGTTATTTCTAAAGGTGAATCCGAAAAAATTTATGAAGTTTTCGTTTATGTCATTCTAGTATGCGCGCTCAGTTTGGCTCGATGAAGTGATCTCAGTCATCGAATTGCGATCGAGGACAAGCTGTGTAAGTTGTATCGACAAACATGAAGTTGTGGAAGAATACCGTCCGTTGCAGGTCAAACTCCCCATCTGGGAGGGTTTACTGTTAATGCGATCTCATTCCAAGCTTCTTTAAAGGTGTAGACAAGTATTGGTGGTTGAATCAAGTAACCTATGCCGGAGAATTCCTGGCCCGAAAACGGTTCCCGCAACGAACTCGAATCTCTGAGTTCGTTGCTAGTAGACCTCTCTGATTTATCGGATTCTGAAGATCCGGGTAACCAGCCCTTTCATGGAATGGAGGGGCGCAGGCGTAAAGCTGCCATGGTACTGGCAATGATTTGGAGTGGAACGATCGTCCTCCATCTGTTGTCCTGGGGCTATTGGTTAGTGTTGGGATTAACCACACTGATGGGCATTCATGCCGTTCGAATTTTGCTGGCGCGCCCTCTACCCTTGCCAGAGCCATTGGATACTTGTAACTCTGATCCAGAAACTTTGCCCTTTGTTTCACTTTTGGTAGCAGCTAAAAATGAGGAAGCGGTCATTGGGCGACTAGTCAAAATGCTTTGTGAGTTAGATTACCCGTCTAGCCGCTACGAACTTTGGGTGATCGATGACAACAGCACCGATCGCACAGGCATTCTTCTCGATCAGATGAAGGAGCAGTATCGCCAACTGCATGTGTTTCATCGGGGTGCTGGTGCCAGTGGAGGAAAGTCTGGCGCCTTGAATCAAGTGCTGCCCCTGACGCAAGGAGACATCATTGCAGTTTTTGATGCCGATGCCCAGGTCACTGATGATCTCCTCAAACGAGTATTGCCAGTCTTCGATCGTCCTCAGATTGGGGCGATCCAGGTGCGTAAATCGGTGTTGGCTTACCTGCATCCCAACAATTTTTGGTTGCAGGGTCAGGTTGCTGAGATGGCATTGGATACTTACATCCAGCGACAAAGGGTAACGATCGGAGGAATTGGTGAGTTGCGCGGCAATGGCCAGTTTGTCCGACGAACGGCGTTGAATCAATGTGGTGGTTGGAACGAAGAAACCATTACAGATGATTTGGATCTGACTTTGCGGCTTCATCTCCATCGTTGGGATATCGATGTAATGACTGTGCCCGCAGTGGAAGAGGAAGGAATCACCAAGGCAGTTGCCCTATGGCATCAACGCAATCGCTGGATTGAAGGCGGCTATCAGCGCTATTTAGATTACTGGCGACCCTTAATGAGAAATCGCATGGGGACGAGAAAGACCTTGGATATGATGATGTTTTACATCACACAGTATCTCTTGCCAACCGCGGCGATTCCTGATTTTTTCATGGCGATCGTCCGAAATCGTCCGATGCTATTTAGTCCGATCGCTGAATTGACGATTTTCTTATCTCTAGTTGGTATGTTTACTGGCTTACGCCAGGTAAAAGCTGCTCAGGCTAGTTTGCCACAAGAAAAACGAGTGTTGTCGGATCGCGACCGTTGGCAATCGATCGGGGTGACCTTGCTACAAACCCTCTTGGGAATTGTCTATATGCTGCATTGGATTCCGATTGTTTCTAGTACCACGGCTCGGATGTCCATTCGTCCCAAGCGGCTAAAGTGGGTCAAAACCATCCATCATGGCACAGGGGATGTTTGGCTCGATGTGACTGAGCAACCAGAATAGAATTTTAACGACCAGGTTTATCTGTGCTTTAGGCTGGCAATAGCGATCGCTGGCAAGTTGGGCAAACGGCATGAATCGTCAACTGACAATCGAGTAAGTGATAGCCTTCTTTTTGAGCCGTCTTACTCCCAATTTTCAAGATTGGCTCACTTTTGAATTCGATCATCTTATTACAACGTACACAGATCAAATGGTGATGGTGATACGGATAAGGCTGATTCAGTTCATAGTGCTTATGCCCCTCTGCCAGCTCTAGTTCCCGCAAAATTCCCATGCGGGCCATCAGCTTCAGCGTCCGATAAATTGTAGAAAGACTAATATGCTCACCCTCATTCTGAAGCATATAGTAAAGGTCTTCTGCACTCAGATGTTTTCCCTCAGCCAGGTTCTGAAATACCTGTAGAATCGTTTCTCGCTGAGGAGTTAAGCGCCAACCTTTCTCGTTAAGTTCGGCTTTGAGAGAAGCTGCTGTGTAGATTGGCATGGTTCACCTCTCAATAAGCTTATTTATTGAGAATCATACACAATATCTTGTTGATTTTCAAGAAAGCTTTATTAATGAGAATAAAGTGCGATAAGAATATTCTCTTAAAAATTAATCAAAAATTGGAATTGGACGGCTTCTACACCTGATTTAAGACTGAATTGTGAGTCATCACCCATTTTTGACAATGTTTATACCCCACTTAATTAGAAAGATTATCAACTTTCTGACAAGTGCTTCGAAGCGATCTCCCCTTGATCCCCATCAGATTAGATAGGCATTCTTGGCAAGAACTCTGCCAACCCCTTATAGCAAATCCCGGTTGGACTAACCTCAAATCGGCAGGCCAGCACCTCTACCCCTGCCGCGATCGCCTGCCGTAAAAGATTCCCGTAGGCGGGATCAGCGATCTCTCCTGGGGCAAAATGAGTACAATCGCCTCGATTAATGAAATAAAGCATCACTGCGCGGGCAGCAGGTCTCAGAGTTGCTAACTCACGCAGGTGTTTTTGTCCGCGTGTGGTCACGGTATCCGGAAATAGGGCGAGTGTCTGTTTTGCCCAGGTTGTGCTTTTTACCTCCACATAAATCGGCAGATCTGCTGCCTCACCCGTGAGCAGTAAGTCAATACGGCTCTTTTTATCTTGTCCGTAGGGCACTTCCAGGCGGATTTGGTTGTAACTTTCTAGTTCAGGGATCAGATGATTTTCGAGTAACCATTTGACCACGCGATTGGGCAGGCTGGTGTTGACACCGACCCAAGTCGGTTGATTGTCGTGTACTTCAATCATTTCCAGGGTGTAGGAGAGCTTCCGCTGTGGACGATCGCTGCGAGAGACCTGTACAGTACTCCCTGGTGTTGAAACGCCTGTCATAGGACCCGTATTGGGGCAATGGGCGGTAATGACTTCACCGGTCGCTAACTCCACATCGGCCAAAAAGCGTTTGTAGCGTTTGACCAAAATGCCGGGCAGCAATGGGGGATAGGGGTAAATCGGCTTCATGGAGGGGAGTGGGAAACGGTAACGCTGAATCTGGTTTCAGCATTCTCACTGAGATGGAAATGCTTTTCAGTCAGCCTAATGTTCAGTATCGATTGTCTAAAGTCTAGGAGGGGATGTTGCTGATCAACCCACAAGACCCACAAAAAAGCAGGGATTAGCGGACGAACCAACCTTTCCCTGCCACTCAACTCACTTTCCGGACAGCAAACCCGGATGCAATCACTGTAATCGGCTTCGCAGGCTGGTATTATCACCCGTTCGGGTTAGTGCGGATTCAAACTTAGGATTCCGTGAGGATGGTTCAATTCACGGTTAAAGTAGGTAAGGCACTTTAGCAGTTTGTAACTTTTCGTGTCTGAATCTCCTAAGCCTTCTCGCTCTCTCACTAGCATCGCTGGCATTGTTGCAGTTGCAACCCTGGTTAGTAAACTCTTTGGGTTAGTACGCCAGCAGGCGATCGCGGCTGCCTTTGGAGTCGGTCCTGCTTTTGGCGCATATAACTTTGCTTATGTCATTCCTGGCTTTCTGCTGATTCTGTTGGGAGGGATTAATGGTCCCTTTCATAGTGCGATCGTCAGCGTGCTGGCAAAGCGTAAGCGGGAAGAGATCGCCCCCATTGTCGAAACGATTACAACCTTAGTGGTTGGTATTTTATTGGGGGTGATGTTTGGCTTGGTGTTCTTTGCAGAACCTTTAATGCATCTGGTGGCACCCGGTTTGTTCATTTCTGAAGCCCAGGCAAAAGCATCAGGAATGACGACAGAAGTCTACCAGGTGTTGCTGCAAACGAAGGCGATCGCCATTCAACAGTTCAGGATTATGGCACCGATGGCGGTGTTGGCAGGTCTGATTGGTATTGGGTTTGGTGTACTCAATGCGACCGATCAATACTGGTTGCCATCGATTAGTCCGTTATTTTCCAGCGTGACTGTATTGATTGGCTTGGGGGGGCTAGCAATCTACCTGGGCGACAAGATGACAGCACCCGAATATGCGGCTTTGGGAGGGGCAGTTCTGGCTTGGTCAACTCTGGCGGGGGGCATATTGCAATGGTTTGTCCAGATTCCGGCACAGTGGAAATCGGGTTTGGCGGGATTCCGGTTGCGGTTCAATTTTCGTCAGCCTGAAGTGCAAGAGGTGATCAAAATCATGGGACCGGCAACATTTTCCTCCGGCATGATGCAAATTAATGTCTGGACGGATCTGTTTTTTGCCTCCTTTATTCCCAATGCAGCGGCGGCAGTTTCAGCAATGGGATATGCCGGACTTCTGGTTCTCACGCCTTTGGGTATCTTGTCGAATGCTATTTTGGTGCCTTTTTTGCCAATTTTTGCCAAGTTAGCGGCTCCAGAAAACTGGGATGAACTGAAGACCCGAATCCGTCAGGGGTTAGTGATGACGGCAGTCACCATGCTGCCCGTTAGTGCTTTAATGATTGCGCTGGCAGTGCCAATCTCACGAGTCGTATATGAGCGTTACGCTTTCAAAACCGAGGATGCATACTTAACCGCCTCTGTGATGATTGCCTATGCGTCTGGGATGTTTTTCTATTTGGGGCGAGATGTTCTGGTTCGGGTTTTCTACGCGCTGGAAGACGGGGACACCCCATTTCGGATTAGTGTAGTCAATATTTTTCTGAATGCACTGTTGGACTTTTTTTTCGTGAAGCCGTTTGGGGCACCGGGTTTGGTTATGGCAACCGTCGGAGTGAACTTGATCTCCCTGCTAACAATGTTGTGGATCTTAAACCGTCGGCTGAATCGGTTGCCGCTCTGGGAGTGGTTTGTCCCGATCGCAGGATTAACTGGTGGCAGCATTATTTCAGGGGGCTTAGCCTGGGGGACTTTGCAGCTGACGGAAAGATGGCTGGGCAAAGAAGGGATTTTCATTCTCTTACTGCAATTGTGTATTTCAAGCTTGGTGGGATTGCTAACCTTCGTGCTGATTGCGACTCAATTGAAGTTGCCAGAAGTCAATACCGTGTTCGATCGCTTACGCCAAAAATTACTCAGACGTTAGAATAAGGGTTTACAGCCCTTTTAGAGAAAATAATCCCTTGGATCGTATTTTCAATTGGTTGCTGAGATTTTCAAAAATATCAGCAGAGCTTTTCATTGATTTCCAAGACCTATCTATCGCTGCGAATCTGAAAAGAGTCTAAATGGAACATGGGGCAACCAGGAAATAGGGCTTAAGCTTCAAGGTGAAACAAAAGCCCTGTTTGATCAGTTCTATGCTTTTGGTCACTTCTGTATCCTGCTGTTGGATAAATCCATCAATCTGATGATGTCTCGCGGCTCATTTTATTGGTATGGCTATAGCTATTTGGATTAGGACGGAGTGCAAGGGGGGAACTCCTGGTTGTTGGGAACGAAGCCCTCCTGTTGATGCCGATGTCCTCAGTAAGCAACTTGGCGACAGTTAATCATGCAAGGCTTTAACGGAGAAACCGTTTAGAGTCATCCGCATCCGTGATTGAGTTATTCAAATCAACTTTTGGAGATTCTCGAATATGGTAGCTACTCCACCTAAACCCACGCTACAGACCTCCATTCGTGCCTTTGGGATTGCCCGCTCAACGATCGAAGGAACTCCGCTCAACGCTGAAGAAATCCGCAAAATCGATGCCTATTGGCGTGCCTGCAACTATTTGGCGATCGGCATGATCTACCTGCGGCAAAACCCCCTGCTCAAAGAACCCCTCCAGATCGAACACCTCAAAAAACGCTTACTCGGTCACTGGGGATCGAGTCCTGGTATGGCATTTACCTATGTCCACCTGAACCGTCTGATCAAAAAATACGACCTGAATATGATCTTTTTGGCAGGTCCAGGGCATGGTGCACCCGGCATTCTGGGTCCGATTTATCTCGAAGGCACTTATTCCGAAATTTACCCTGACAAGAGCGAAGACGAAGAAGGAATGCTCAACTTCTTCCGGCAATTTTCCTTTCCTGGCGGTATTGGTAGCCACTGCACCCCCGAAACCCCCGGTTCTATCCATGAAGGGGGTGAACTGGGATACAGCCTTTCTCATGCATACGGAGCCGTTTTCGACAATCCCGATCTGATCAGTGCTGTGATGGTGGGAGATGGCGAATCGGAAACCGGACCCTTGGCAACCGCATGGCACTCCAACAAATTTCTGAACCCTGTTCGAGATGGAGTGGTGCTGCCCATCCTGCACCTGAATGGCTACAAAATCAACAATCCCTCGATTTTGGCGCGGGTGAGTCACGAAGAGCTAAATGACTTGTTCCAGGGCTATGGCTACACTCCTTATTTTGTCGAAGGTTCTGATCCCGAAAGTATGCACCAGGCAATGGCGGCAACTCTGGAGCATTGCATTGTAGAAATCAAGCAGATGCAGGCAGAGGTTCGCCGGACAGGCAATGCGATTCGTCCTCGCTATCCCATGATTGTGCTGCGCAGTCCCAAAGGTTGGACAGGACCGGATGAAGTCGATGGGCACAAAGTAGAGGGCTTCTGGCGATCGCATCAGGTTCCGCTCTCAGGGATGCACAAGAATCCTGAACATCTGAAAATGCTGGAAAACTGGATGCGAAGCTACCAGCCCGAAGACCTGTTTGATGCATCCGGCAAATTGCTGCCTGAACTGAAGGAGTTAGCGCCCAAGGGCGATCGGCGGATGAGCGCCAACCCCAACGCCAACGGCGGTTTATTGCGCAAAGATTTGAAGTTGCCTGATTTCCGCCAATATGGCATCGAGATCGCGAAACCAGGACAAATTGAAGTGAGCAATACCCATCCTTTGGGTGTTTTTCTACGCGATATTCTGCACAACAATCCGCATAACTTCCGGGTATTTGGACCGGATGAAACCACCTCCAATAAGCTAGATGCAGTCTATGAAGCCAGCAAGAAATTTTGGATTGCTGAATATTTGCCTGAAGATGCCGATGGCGGAGAGTTGGCAACGGATGGGCGAGTGATGGAAATGTTAAGTGAGCATACGCTGGAAGGTTGGCTGGAAGGATATCTGCTTACAGGACGGCATGGTTTCTTCTCGACTTATGAGTCGTTTGTGCATGTGATTGATTCGATGATCAACCAGCACTGCAAGTGGCTGGAGATTTGTAATCACATTGCTTGGCGATCGGATATTGCTTCGTTGAATTTGTTGATTACCTCTACAGTGTGGCGGCAGGACCATAATGGCTTCACTCACCAAGATCCGGGCTTTTTGGATGTGGTGGTGAACAAGAGTCCGGACGTGACGCGCATTTATTTGCCACCCGATGTGAATACATTGTTATCGGTCGCGAATCATTGTTTGCGAAGTACAAATTACGTCAATGTCATTGTGTCGGATAAGCAATTGCATTTGCAGTATCTCGATATGAATGCTGCGATTGCTCACTGTACTAAAGGAATCGGCATCTGGGATTGGGCAAGTAATGACCAGGGCTATGAGCCGGATGTTGTCTTAGCAACTGCGGGGGATATTCCTACGCTAGAAGCCTTGGCTGCGACAGCCTTGCTACGCGAAGAATTTCCCGAACTAAAAATTCGGTTTGTTAATGTCGTGGATTTGTTTAAGCTGCAACCGGATACGGAGCATCCCCACGGCTTAAGCGATCGCGACTTCGATTCTATCTTCACCTTAGATAAGCCCGTGATCTTTAACTTCCATGGATATCCCTGGTTGATTCATCGTTTGGCTTATCGTCGCCACAACCATGAGAATATGCATGTGCGGGGCTACAAAGAGAAAGGCAACATTAACACGCCTCTAGAGTTGGCGATGAATAATCAGATCGATCGCTTTAGCATTGCCATTGATGTGATCGATCGGGTGCCCAAGCTGAGAGTGGCAGGTGCTCATGCCAAAGAGCGCTTCCGCAATGAGCAAATTGCTTGCCGCCACTATGCCTACGAACATGGCATTGATAAGCCGGAGATTGTTGAGTGGAAGTGGCAAGGCTAAGGAATTCAGAATACAGGAGTCAGGAGTCAGGAGTCAGAATGCAGAATACAGAGAGCTGAATGCCTTCTCGCACTTGGGTCTAACGACTTCTTGGGTTAGGGTTGCATAGGAGACCAGTTGATGTACCAGGCATCTCATCGCGCCCATGCTCATCCCAGGAGTGAATCTGAAAATAGGCGGAAAAATTCCGTCGTGCGACACGAAGTTGCACGTTCTTGAGTGAGAAGCCGACTTCTCTAGGTTAGTATCCAAAAACCTATCCCCAACCTCCAAGGGCGTTTCTGGTAACGGAGAGGTCTTTTGCAAGGAGGTAATGTCTAAGGAGGCTCTTAGCCATACAAGGGGTTCCGGGCAAGGGGAAGTCTGGATGGGTGAACGAGAGTGAATCTCTGAAGAGGCTGCGTGAATTCCGGTCACTGAAATAGGGCTGAAACGGTGATATTGGGACAAGGAGACCTAGCCGGTGGAATTAGGTCTGAGGACACCTGTCCCCGCAGTAAAGGAGACACCCTCTCCAGATGTATCTCAAGCGTGTGAAACGTGACAACCCCAATGAGGTCTGAAGCAACGACTACAGTCAGTCAACCGCAAGGAAGACTTAAATCCTCAGTGGGAAGAGGATGACCCAAAAAGCGAATGCCAGTGCTCCGAAAGGACAAGGGAAATCATAACCTGCTGGATAGGGCAATTGCCCGCCCTGAAAGGGGGCAGACGTGGGTCAGGTGAATCACCCAAAGGTCGAAGTAATGGAACCCAACTGAGGGACACGTTAGATGCAAAGCTAAACACTCGCTAGCTGCTGAATGATCTCACGCACTTCGGTCGGAGTCAGCACAGTCGGCAGATGCTGGGATTGCTTTGCCCGAACTGCGTCAATCGATGATTCTAAGGGCTGCTGAAGGACATAGCGGTAGAGAAAAAGTAAGGCGCTGAGGGCTTGATTCTGTGTTGAAGCACTAATTTCTCAATGGGAGGATATATTCTGTCTAAAGTCCGATTTGGGTATATAAACGGCACTTCGTCTGCCTTAATTGTTGTTTTAGGTATATAGACAGACGTTATTCTGCCTATATACCCCGCAAGGGCATATAGACGGACGTTATTCTGCCTATATACCCCGTAGGAGCGTGTTAGATAGATCGGATCTGTCTATAAAGTAGTTAGCCTGCTGGTTTCTCAATAGGGCAGTTCATCCAAGCTGTCTATTCGGGTTCTATCCTCAAAGTTTTTTAACTAAGTAGACTTTGAAGTTTATCAGTCGAGAAGTGGGAGCTATGCTTAAGCTGCATCTATAGGTAGAAAAGTAGTACGATTTACCTACTTCTCAACTGAGCTGTAAATACCGTTCAAAAGCCTAGAAATTCAATAGAGATTGATCATGCCACCAGATTTTACTGACGAAGACACTGACACAAATCAACCTAGATTTGGTGATGAGGTTCATTTAGGAGCAGATGAATTACGCAGAAGCGTTAGCAGAAGAATCGAAGACGAATTGGGTAAAAGTGTCTTTAAATCACTTCAAGCAATTGGGACAGAATCCTTACTGGTTTACTTAATACTAATTAGCCTGAAGCCTATATTAGGAAATTATCATGCTGATCCTGAAGGAGCTAAAGAACTCATTCAAAAAATCTTGCCACAAAAATACTCAATACTTGAACGTTATTTACTAGAAGAGGTTGATAAAACTGATCTGGTTACATCTATCAAAAAGGCTATTGAGAGAGATAATAAGCCTTATAGATCCGTTGTAGAGGTTTTTGAAAGTCTTCTAATATTTACAGAGGTCATCCCCACACTTGAAGAACTTTTCTGCAATAAAGAATGGATTCTCAAGCAAGTCCATGATGAATTAAGAAGTTGGCATAATCAAGGAAAGTTTCAAAGACTTGATATAACTATCGCTTCAGAGCAAATGTCATCTCCTTCCATGCTTAGAGGAGATTTGCAAGTAAGGATATCTGCTTCTAAACCAACGGTGGTTGCTGGTCAAGAATTTTCAGTGTTCGTCGTAATCCATAATCCTTTTGAAGTTCCATTAGTTCTCTATTCAGTTGAAACACAAATTCCTGTTGAAATTGTTGATATTGTTGAAAAACAACGCCGCCGAACAGCTTTGTTATCTAATGATCCTTCTCTAAAACGCAGAAAGAATAATTTTTTGGGTGATTTTTTCCGTTCAACAGTAGATCAATTGAGACTTGACTGGAAGTTGGCGAGTGAGCCTGATAACAGAATTGCTCAAGCTGTTTCCGCTACTGAGATTGACAGAAATAGAAAGCCGATTGATCTCAACGTCACTATGCAGATAGAAAATTTCCAAGGAGGTAGTGCAACGGGGGCACTCATCGAACGTTACCAAACTTTAGATATTATGATAGACAGTGCCTCGCCTAAGCATATAGACAGTATTCTTTGGCGATTTGAAGCCTTCAAACGCGGTGTAGTCCCTATAGTTTTGCAGCCTGGAAATTCAGTTGTAAAGCAGTTCATCTTTCGGACTAGATCTTGGTTGTTTTTCACACCACTTGCTCACACTCTGCAAATTCAGGTTTATTACTCAGTAGATAATCGTGACCATTCCTATACAATTCCTTTTGATCTAACAATACAAGCAGAGATTCGGGCTGTAATGATAGGAGCAATCGTTGGTAGTGCTGTTGGAGGTATGGCTAGACTATTGAGTGATATAAAATCTAATCAAAACTTAGGGAGTCCAAGTGCAGGAATTCTAAGTATACTTCTAGCAGTAATTCTAAGCGCGATCACTGTAGTTTCGTTTGCAAGAAAGAGCGGAACTCAACAAATTGTTTCTGTTGAAGATTTTTGGGGTGGATTGTTTCTCGGTTTTCTAATAGGATTTTTGGGACAAGAATTTGCCTTAAATCTCATTACTCCAAAAGTAGGTAGCCCTGCACCTTCTTAACCATAATCTGTTGGTATCCGGTGCAGGCTAACACTGCGTTGGAGCGGACAGCCGAGAAGATATTGGTGTTAATCTAATCTGTCTGCTGCCGCTCAACTGTGCCGTTAGCTGGCTTCGCAAACAGTTCTTGCGCGGGTTCTTACGGATGAGTAGTTTATCTAGAAAAGCATAGTAAAAGTTCAGTAGATAGAGTTGCTGAAATTTTCTACCGTCGCTTATCTTAGTCATCAGTACTGAAAAATTGAGATTAAAAGTGGCAGCAAATATTACCTTTATTGAACAAAATGCCCCGATAGATGAGTATGGTCGTGCCCTTTATGCGGTTTCTCGATCAATTCTGAGAGCATTGATCGATTCCATATCTGATGAAGATTTGACAGACTTAAACACTCCGCTGGCTGATGTTAGGATGAGACAATTAGCCAAAATAGCAAGGCTTGAGCGCGATAAGGGGATGAGGGGTGATGGGTTCGAGTGGGCAGTTCACGAAGCCATTCTTGGAAAGGAGCCGAGCGTATTAAACCCACTTAGTCAAGCACTGAGACGTGCATCGAAATACGTAAAAGACAGTGAACCAACATCTTTGTTGTTTGGTCAAGAGCGTGCAAAGTACCTGGGATTTCTTGAGGCTGTTGTAGACGAAGCGGGTACAGATTCATATCTTCTGCCTCAAGGAAAAGGAAAACCCTTCAGATTTGGACCCTGGGTTGCAGTTGCGGCACAAGGACATACAGCAGAGCATTTGCTCAATGAACGAATTAAGAAAATATGGAAAACTGATTTATTTCTCTCCACTATCGACGATCAAAGACATTTTGCTGCGACAATAAAATCAAATTATGTTCAATTAGAGGGCGGGCAAGGTTTACGGATAGGAATCGTCCCAGAATCTACTAGCCCACAGAATAAAACTGGAGTTGCATTTAGCCAAAGGCATGGGTTATGGGTTGTAACACTAGCTGATCCTAATGGTTTTATGGGGCTATTTAACGATGCATACCACGCAGTAGCTAGGGCGATATGCACTCTTGGTAAACAGGAGCCGCCACCATATTTTATTAAGCCAAGTGCAAAAGCTCAAAAGGTTCAGGAACAGTTAGAAAAATATCCAGATGCAAAGGCTATTGATATTGAAGATGCATTGAATGAAGCAGCACAGCAAGACCTAGTTGCCAGTTCACATAAACTTGTGAGTGTCAATGCGCCGGATTGGCTTCATATCAAAGCAATGGCACCAAAAATAATTTCTCCCAAGCCAAAATTTATTAAATTGGATTAAGGCTCACAAGGATTAGCTACGTCACCAGTGAAAGCTGATCGGTCTGTAGAGTTGAACTGTGAGAAATTGTGCCTACTTCAGCCTTTACTTATCCTATGCAAATTACCCTGAACCTGGATGAATCTCTCCTCAATGAGGCTTTTCAACTTACCAACCTTACGACTCAAGAAGAGTTGGTAAATCTTGCTTTGACAGAATTTGTGCGATCGCGCCGCAAGAAAAACCTTCTGGATCTCGCGGGGCAAATCCAATTTACCGAGGATTTTGATTATAAGGCTTTGCGCGAGACTCGTCATGCTGCTGATTGATACGTCTGTTTGGATCAGCGTCTTTCGCGATCGCAGTGGTCAAACTCGCCAGCAACTTGAAACCCTGATTGCCAATCGAGAAGTTTTACTCACTCGATTTACTCAGCTTGAACTGCTCCAAGGCAGCTTGAATGAGCAAGAATGGGATCTCCTTTCCACTTACCTCGAAACACAAGATTACGCTGAGCTTACAAATCAGTCTTGGCAAGCAGCAGCCCGTATCTACTTTGACCTACGCCGCCAAGGACTTACTGTTCGCAGTCCAATCGATTGCTGCATTGCTCAAGCAGCACTGGAAAACAATTTGATTCTGATTCACAATGATCGTGACTTTGAAGCCATTGCCCAGGTGCGCCCTCTTCAAAACCTTCGTTTTCAGCCTTAGATCCTCTAATCGTACTTAAAGGTTATCGGTGAGATAAGCCAGCTAACAAGTCGTTGGAGCCGACCGCCGAGAGGTTATCGGTGAGTTTCAGAGGTCATCTGCGGCGGCTCACCTTGGTCGTTATGCCGCCAGTTTTGGTGAGGCGTGTTTTTGAGCAGATCTGTTAGCATTTGAAATTAAGCGTAAGCTCGTTTGCGATGTGGTCAAGGATCAGTAGCAGAGGATAGCAATATGGCGCTGATTTCAGTCGATGAAGCCAATGAATATTTAACTGAGTGTATATTGTGCAACCAAAGACTCTCAGACCCGATTTACGCTATGTCTGCTTTTGAAGAGCCGTGGGGTTATAGTGATGCAGCAATGCACTGGGATTGTTTTGCAAGCTGGGAGCTCCGACAAGAATTTGCCAATTTGTACTTTCAAGAACAGGTTGACTGGTTTAACGGGAACTCGTATTGGAAAATTTTGAAAAGAACAGAAGATATTTGTGTTGCATATGGGAAAGCCGCTAAACAAGTAGAAGTGATTTTACGCCAATCTGGAAGCAGTTTCCGAGTGAGCAAAGAAAAATGGGATAAATGGCTTGAAAATGAATGGATGGCAAACCCTAATCATGAAATAGAACGAGCTGCATTAAAACAGAGTTTATCTCTTCTCAAAACTGTAAAGATTTAGAGCAGAGTAAGCATCGTATAGTCTCTAAGGTGAGCCATGAATGCACAACTGATGATCCAACCCTCCTCTTTTATTGATGCTGGCATTCAAATCCAGCCAGTTCGAGGACTTTTCTTATTCAAATTTAGCGAAGACTTACAAGAGCGACTAGAGAGCCTGAACGGGAAACAGCGAGAGTCACAGTTATCATCCGATGAAGCAGTAGAACTGACTGGAATTTTGGAACTCGATCGAATTTTCACACTGCTTAACGCAAAAATTATTGCTGAGTCTGCGTAGGTATGGCGATTGCAAAAGAGATTCGGCAGCAGGTTCGAGAGCGGGCTAAGTATCTGTGTGAATACTGCCATTCCTCGGAAGAAGCCAGTGCAGCACGGTTTGAAATTGATCACATCCAACCGCAATCGCGTGGAGGGGCAGATACATTTGAAAATTTAGCTTTGGCTTGTCAGCGATGTAATAGCTACCGTTACAACTTCACAGAAGGAACTGACCCAGAATCTCAAGTTTCTACTCAGTTGTTTAACCCACGACTGCATCAGTGGAATGAGCATTTTGTTTGGGAGAAAGGCGGTCTAGTAATTCGAGGTAAAACTTCAATTGGGCGTGCAACGTGCGATCGCTTAGATTTGAATGACCAAAATCATAATGAGGGGGCGATTGTCAAAGCCCGTCGTTTGTGGATTCAAGGTGGTTGGCACCCACCATCCAATGATGCTATTGAGTCTTAACTCAGAGAAAAGGGCGGTTGCAGCGGCATAACACTGCGTTGGTGCGGACGGTACAGAGGTTATCGGTGGGTGTTCGAGGTTATCTGCTACCGCACAACTTCACCGTTAGACCGCAAGGCTATCGGTGGGGACGCAGCCTGAAGCTTATCTGTTTCGGGATATTCGCCCGGCAAGGTGGGAACAGCATCGGCAAACTCATGTTCTAGGAGTTGATTGATTAAAATGAAAATTCTCAAAGGTTGTTTGATGGCAATTGGTGGATTTGCCGTTGTTGCTTTTGTTATTTTTATCGCTCTTCTACTTCTTCCCTCCTCTAACAAATCTAATGTAGGAGATTCCAGCACAGTTTCATCTCCATCTCCTGTGTCTCCGCAGTCAGATGGTAGTACGCAGGCTAACAATACACCCGATGTCGAAGCTCAGAAGAGGAATACTATTGCTGAGGCAACTGCTGAATACTGGAAAAGCTGGAAAAGCTTTCGAGAAAGCTTTGAGGTAAATGCTAAGCCACTTATTAGTGAGAACACTGTTCAAAACTCAACGACTCTATCGTCTTTGAATGAAGAAACTGCAAAACAGCTAAAATCACTTTCTGCTGTAAATGTTGACCCGGAATTGATAGAAGTAGCTGCAAGTGCTATCCAACTGTATAGCAGCCGAGCGAGACTTTTACAAGAACAGGCAAACATATTGTCTGAGTGGAATGCATTTGTGAAAGCAAGTAAATCAGATGAGGTGACGGGAGCAGCAGTACTTGTCTTTATTATTTAACGAAAAGGATAGACTTGCTATTCCTAAAGCTTTAGCAGAGAAATCAAATCAAATTAAGAATGAATGGAGTAGTAATTCAGCAAGTCTTGAGCAGATTGACCAAAATCTCCAAGCTCTTATATCTCAAAGAGATGCCGTAAAAATTAAGCTTGAGTCTAGATACGGGGTTGCTCTTGAATAATAAGTTAGGACAGTCAATGATCGTCTATAGGTTGGGTTGATGCGGGAAGCCCAGTATCACTTTCCTCTTGGCGACACTGAGGAGCGAGGCGATTACACTTAAGCCTGTGACTGTGGACGAGATCGCTCAGTTAAAATAAGAGGGTAACCATTTCCTTTTACCAACCATCAGACGAGGAAATTCTCAAATGCCATTAGGTGAACTTATCTCACAAATTCAGGAACTTCCAAAAATTGACAAGCTTCGGCTGATGCAGTTTCTGGCAACAGAACTGGTCAAGGAAGAAGATGCAAACTTCTTTGTTGCGAACCAAGAGTATCCGATTTGGTCGCCCTACAATTGCTCTGAGGCTGCTAATGTCCTGATGGACCTTCTGGCGACAAAGCAGCAAGAGAAGAATGGTTGACACTCAAAAATTTCCCTACAAAATCATTGACAGCAGCCTTGGCATGGTTGATCGAATGCCATACCTGCCTCTCACGCTCAGCCTTGATGATCAAGCCTTAAATACTGAGGGTTTACTGGATACAGGCGCAAGCGTTAATGTTTTGCCCTATGAGTTGGGGATACAACTGGGTTTGATTTGGGAAAATGAGACACTCTCAGTTGTGTTGGCAGGAAACTTGGCTCGATTTGAAGCTCGTGCAGTCGTTGTTGATGCTCAAGTCAGTTCATTTCCGAGGGTGAATCTAGCATTTGCGTGGACACGAGCAACCGATGTGCCTTTGATTTTAGGACAGGCTAATTTCTTCTTCGAGTTTGAGGTCTGTTTCTTTCGTGCGCGTTCTGAATTTGAAATTAGCCCCAAGCAAAGTAGCTAGCAGTAAAGATGGAATCCCAGAAATCAACCAGTGAGACCCGGTCTAACAACCCCCTTGCAGCGGACGGAATGAAGATCTGGGTGGTGCTGCAAAAGTTAATAGCCGCCGCTGAAGGGGAACGTTAGCTGGCTTCGTTTTGGGACTGAGACGGTACAGCGAGGTTATCGGCTAGAAGTGAATGTTAAAGTTGACTCAGAAACATTAGGAGAGCGATCGCTGTGGCTTCTATCACAATTGATCTTTCAGACAGCCAATTCCAAAAGCTACAGAATTTAGCAAGAGTGCATGGCGTTGCGACTGAAGTGCTTTTGAAGGCAAGCCTAGAGGATTGGCTAAATCTACAAAAAGGCGATTTTGTTAATGCATCTGATTATGTGTTAGCAAAAAACGCTGAATTATATCGGCGTTTGGCATGATTCGCTACTTGGCACTAATTGAGGTATTAGAGCTACATCGCAAAATCCTTGAACAATCCGGTGGGGCGTTGGGTATCCGCGATATGGGTCTGTTGGAATCAGCGATCGCCCAACCTCAAATGACGTTTGGCGGAGAAGATCTGTACCCAAGTTTGCTGGAGAAAGCAGCAGCATTAGGGTTTTCGATCATCATGAATCATCCATTTGTGGATGGAAACAAACGTACAGGTCATGCTGCGACAGAAACCTTTCTTGTTCTGAATGGAATGGAAATTAATGCTTCTGTAGATGAGCAAGAGCATGTAGTGTTGGCGATTATATCGGGTGAGCTAGGACGCGAGGCATTTGTAGATTGGTTGCAACGGAACACAATCACTAGCTAACAAGTCGTTGGGGCGGCGAACCAAGTCATTTCTGCTTCGTTTCCATAATATTGATCACCGCTCAACTTGGTCGTTAGACCACGAATCTTTGGAGAGGGCAGTGGAAAATTGTTTGTGAGTTGCGGTGTTCGAGTCACAAACAATCTCTAAAACTGATGCTTTAGCTAGCTAGCGATCTTCTATGGAAAATGGTTTGAGTATAGTGATGATTGACTAAATATGAGGAGTTGCTATGAGTACAGCTTTTTCACGTCCAGAACTTCAAGCAATTGTCAAGTATCACAGGTTACTTTTGTGGTCTATCCTCGCCGCTATCATTGCTAATCTTTCTCGTCTTTCTTTAGGAAATCAACCGATAGGGTTACTCATATACTTTTTGGCAGCTGCATTTCAGATGTTTGCCCTGTACAAGCTGGGGAGAACTCTCAAGCTCTCAATTGTATGGATGATATTGCTTATTGTTGGTTTATTTGTACCACTTATCGGTCTTTTGATACTGCTCTTTATGCATGATAAAGCGATGAAAACAATGAAATCTTCTGGCGTCAAAGTAGGATTTATGGGTGCTGACCCAAACTCTATCTAATATTATGCTATTGCGGTCTGACAATTGCGGTACAGCGGATTGAAGGAAACTGCTGGTGCTGAGTTGAAAGTTACTACAACCGCTGACCGCAACCGTTAGGTTGCATAGTAACCACATTTGGAAGAAACAAAATGGAATACGCTATTGGAGTCGCCGCTGCAATCGCAGTTGGATTGTTCGCCAGCGTGATTGGTTTTGACAAGGAGCGCAGCTTCTACCCAGTCGTGCTGATAGTCATTGCCATCTTATACCTCCTATTTGCGGCGATCGCTGGCTCCCCAGAGTCCCTTGTAGCGGAATCCATTCCTGCACTCCTGTTTGTGGTGACAGCTACGCTTGGGTTCCGGAAGACTCCCTGGCTCGTGGTCGTCGGCTTAGCGCTTCACGGTGTCTTTGATTTCATTCATCACGTCGTGATCACTAACCCAGGAGTTCCAATATGGTGGCCTGGTTTCTGTCTTACCTATGACATAACCGCCGCTGTCTACTTAGCCGCGCTAATTCTCGTTCGACGGTCATCGAATGCGACCTCACCCCTTGCTTAAGCACAGCATCAAATGGGCCAAAAAAATCAAGTGGGACGGGTGAATGCACTCAAGCGCCGAGGTCGAGGTTGTTTTCTCTGGCTACGGCTGGTTATTGTTTTCTTCCTTAGTTTAATTCTGTTAGGGGCGATTTACGAGTCGGTAGCAGAAGCCATTGATGTGCAGCTCTATCCGCCGTCTGGTCAAATGGTCAACGTGGGTGGTTATCAGTTGCACATACACTGCACGGGTACGGGTAGTCCGACTGTGGTGATCGATGCAGGCTGGGGTGATTGGTCTGCAAAATGGAGTTGGGTGCAACCGGAAGTGGCAAAGACCACGCAGGTCTGTACCTACGATCGAGCAGGCATGGGCTATAGCGAGGCTCGCTCTCTACCGCGAAACGCCAAGCAATTTGCTAAAGAATTGCATACCTTGCTGCATCAAGCCAATATTCCGGTTCCTTATGTGTTGGTCGGGCACTCACTGGGTGGTTTATCCGTGCGCGTGTTTGCTCACGACTATGCGGCAGAAGTTGCGGGGGTCGTGCTGATCGAGTCAATGAGTCCTGCACAATTTTCGCAATCTCCTACGGATAAAAAGCCTCAGCACACCTTGCAACCTCGCGGTTTTTCGATTCCCTTTGCATTGGCGCGTATCGGATTAGTTCGTTTGTTGGCTGAACCGCTCGGTTTAAAGCCAGCTTTGCTGCCGGGGGTACAAAAAGCCTTTACAGCTTTCTCGGTGACCCCCCGATCGGTTCAAGCGTGGGCAGACGAAGGCTCGGGTATGCCAGAGAGTGGAGTTCAGGCACGAGCCGTGAAGAGCTTCGGTGCTTTGCCCCTGATCGTGCTGTCGCGTGGGCTGGATCTGGATTCGGACTGGCAGGCGATGCAGTCCGAGTTGCTGCAATTGTCATCCAATCGTCAACAACTGATTGCTGAGAAGAGTGGTCACAACCTCGAAATTGACCAACCGGAGGCTGCGATCGCCGCGATCGTGAAGATGGTAAAACAACTTCGTTAACGAAATGACAGGCAAATTTCCTCAAGCTAACAACCGCAAGGCACCGGGGTTTTGAAATAGGCGTTTCTAGTAGAGGTTATCTAAGTCTGGTGATTGAGAGCATTAGGTTTCGCAAACTTATTTGATGGAAGATAGTGGCGAACTACACTAAAGCTATCTTTGAGGAGCATTCATGAAAGCGATCGTATGTACAGAGTACGGATCACCTGAGGTGATGCAGGTAAAGGAGGTGGAGAAACCTGCTCCTAAGGAAAACGAAGTCCTGATTAGAACCTATGCAACAACAGTATCGTCAGGAGACATCCGCATCCGAAAAGCTGACCCATTCCCCGTGAGATTTTTCTATGGTTTTATAAGACCCAAAAACAACACCATACTAGGGTCGGAGCTAGCCGGAGAAATTGAAGCAGTTGGTAGAAATGTAAAACAATTCAAAGCAGGTGACTCAGTATTTGCGAGTACAGGCACCCGTCTTGGTGCGAATGCCGAGTACATCTGTCTGCCTGAAGCAGGAGCGGTTGCGATAAAGCCTCTCAATATGACCTACGAGCAAGCCGCCACCGTTCCTTTTGGGATCACCTCATTGATTTTCCTAAGAGACAAGGGAAATATTCAGCCTGGACAAAACGTTTTGATCTATGGGGCTTCTGGAGCGTTGGGTACGGCTGCTGTGCAACTTGCCAAGTATTTTGGGACAGAAGTTACCGGAGTTTGCAGTACGGCAAATTTGGACTTAGTGAAATCTCTGGGAGCTGACGAGGTTATCGATTATACCAAAGAGGACTTTACCAAGAGCGGCAAGACCTACGATATTGTGTTTGACACGGTAGGCAAAAGTCCGTTTTCAGGTTGTCTCAGATCCTTAAAGCCAAGCGGAATCTATCTCAGGGCTGTCCATATGGAGCTGTCCTCGATCCTTCAAGGGCTATGGGCTTCCCTCACAAGCAGCAAGAAAGTAATGGGTGGGGTGGCAGTTGGGGGTAAAGAAGACTTAATTTTCCTTAAAGAGTTAATTGAGGCAGGAAAGATGAAATCCATAATCGATCGGCATTATCGTTTGGAACAGCCTGCCGAGGCTCATAGGTATGTTGAACAAGGACACAAAAAGGGAAGTGTGGTCATCACTGTGGAGCACAACAACAAAACCTAGCAATCGCGCTGCACCCGGAACATTCTAATATGGTCGATTGAGTTGCAAGGGTTATCTGCGTCCGGTGAGTGCGACCGTTGGGCTGCAAGCCTCTTGAAGGGTAGGGATGTACGAAAAAAAACGTGGCATCTCAGAAATTAACGGATTTGGAGCGGCAGTCATAGGCTGGAAACTCTGATATACCGATCGATTTTTACCGTAGTACGAACATCCCGCGCAAAATTTTGTACACTTCTCCTGACTCCCTTAACTGATAATTTATGCGCGTCGCTGTTTTCAGTACAAAGTCCTACGATCGCCAATTTCTTGATGCTGCCAATGCCGATCATGCCCACGATCTGGTCTATTTTGAGCCAAAGCTCGATCGCACCACTGCACCTCTAGCAGAGGGGTTTCCGGCAGTTTGTTTGTTTATCAATGATGCACCCGACGTGGCAGCCCTGGAGATCTTGGCATCTGGGGGAACGCGGCTGCTGGCACTGCGATCGGCAGGATTCAATCATGTAGATCTCAAGGCGGCGGCACGGTTGGGCATTCGAGTGATGCGGGTGCCTGCCTATTCTCCCTATGCTGTGGCGGAACATGCAGTTGCGCTGATTTTGATGCTCAACCGCAAGCTGTACCGAGCTTACAACCGGGTACGAGATGACAACTTCTCTCTGGAAGGGTTATTAGGCTTTGATTTGCATGGCAGAACGGTGGGGGTCGTCGGCACGGGCAAAATTGGCATGGTGTTTGCCCAAATTATGCACGGCTTTGGCTGTCAGTTGTTGGGCTACGATGCCTATCCCAATCCTCAATTTGAGGAGATCGGGGCAGCGCGGTATGTGCAGTTGCCTGAGTTGATTGAGAATGCCGATATCATCTCACTGCACTGTCCTTTGCTGCCTGCGACCTATCACCTGATCGATGCAGAGGCGATCGACCACATGAAGCCTAATACCATGTTGATCAACACCAGCCGCGGGGGACTAATCGATACCAAAGCCGCGATCGCAGGCATCAAGTCTGGCAAAATTGGCTATCTCGGTTTGGATGTATATGAGCAAGAGGAAAATCTTTTCTTTGAAGATTTATCAGATACGGTGATTCAGGATGACGACTATCAGCTCCTGCAATCCTTTCCCAATGTCGTGCTGACTGCGCATCAGGCATTTTTCACCCGCGATGCGTTGAAAAATATTGCTGAAACCACCCTCAAAAACATCACCGATTTTGAACAGGCGCGTCCGTCCCCCAATGAGGTTAAGCTACAGGAGATTGTTGTGGCGAAGACCCCATCCTAGGAAAGTTTTTTGATGAATATTCGTACCGTTGCAACCACTCCCTTTGCCGACCAGAAACCCGGTACTTCTGGGCTACGTAAAAAGGTTCCGGTTTTTCAACAACCCCATTACCTGGAAAATTTTGTTCAGTCAATTTTTGACAGTTTAGAAGGCTACCAGGGCGAGACCTTGGTCGTTGGTGGAGACGGACGCTACTATAACCGACAGGCGATCCAAATCATTTTGAAAATGGCGGCTGCCAATGGATTTGGACGGGTGCTGGTGGGTCAGGGTGGCATTTTATCCACACCCGCTGCTTCCTGTGTGATCCGCAAAAATCAAGCTTTTGGCGGAATTGTTTTGTCTGCCAGCCATAACCCTGGTGGACCCAACGAAGATTTTGGCATCAAGTACAACATCAGCAATGGGGGACCCGCTCCCGAAAAGGTAACAGAAGCCATCTTTGCCCGCAGTAAGAAGATCGATCAATATCGCATCCTGGAAGCAGCGGATGTGGATTTAGATCAGTTGGGCAGTGCCAAACTTGGTGATTTGACCGTCGAAGTGATTGACGCGGTTGCAGATTATGCCGGGCTGATGGAGTCCCTCTTCGATTTCGATCGCATTCACCAACTCCTGGTGGGTGGGCAGTTCCGCATGTGCATCGACTCCATGCACGCGGTCACTGGCCCTTACGCCCGCGCCATTTTTGAACAGCGCCTGGGTGCCCCTACTGGCACCGTTCTCAACGGCATTCCCCTCGAAGATTTTGGCGGCGGACACCCCGATCCCAACCTGGTCTATGCCCATGATCTGGTGCAAATTTTGTTTGGGAGCAATGCTCCCGACTTTGGTGCCGCTTCCGATGGCGATGGCGATCGCAACATGATTTTGGGCAGCAAGTTTTTTGTCACACCCAGCGATAGTCTGGCTGTGCTTGCCGCCAACGCCAAGCTAGTGCCCGGTTATAAAGCGGGTTTAGCTGGAATTGCCCGATCGATGCCCACCAGCCAGGCTGCCGATCGGGTTGCTGCCAAACTCGGCATCGACTGTTACGAAACTCCCACCGGCTGGAAGTTTTTCGGCAATCTCTTAGATGCAGGCAAAGCCACCCTCTGCGGCGAAGAAAGCTTTGGCACAGGGTCCGATCATGTGCGCGAAAAAGATGGACTGTGGGCAGTGTTGTTCTGGCTCAACATCCTGGCAGTGCGGCAAGAATCGGTGAAGCAGATTGTGCAAGAACACTGGCAACAGTATGGGCGCAATGTCTACTCACGTCACGACTACGAAGCCGTTGATTCCGATCGGGCGGCAACGCTGATCAAACAAGTCAACAACCAGATGCCTACTCTACCCGGCAAAAAGTTTGGTGCCTACGAAGTCGAATATTGCGACGACTTCAGCTATACCGATCCCGTTGATGGCAGCATCAGCAAAAACCAAGGTATCCGCGTTGGCTTCACCGATGGCTCGCGGATTGTGTTTCGCCTCTCTGGCACCGGCACCCAAGGCGCAACCCTGCGGCTCTACCTGGAAAGCTACGAACCTAATGTTGCCAAACATGGACTCGATCCCCAGGATGCATTGGCAGATTTAATTACGATCGCTGATGAAATCGCTCAAATTCGTGAGAGCACGGGCATGGATCGACCGACGGTGATTACTTGATGGGAAAAAAGTTTAGGAGTCGGGAGTCAGGAGTCAGGAGTTGTCAATTATTCTCCCTCCTGTCTCCTGAATTCTCTCTCCTCCCTTTACTTCCCAATGCAAAACCGACTAAAAATCTGACCCAACACCGATTCCGTCACATCTTCGCCCAAAATTTCACTGAGCGCCTGAATTGCCGATCGTAAATCGATCGTCCAGAAATCTAAGGGCAAGCGATCGGCGATCGTCGTCTGCACCTGTTGCAACGCCGCCTGCGCTTGAATCAGCACTGCCGCCTGCCGTTGATTAATCGCCATCTCCAAATTTGCCGCCTGTAAATTATCTGCTCGCACAAGCTTCAAAATCGCCTTTTCCAGTGCCTCAATGCCTTGATTCAACGCCGCCGCCGTTTCAACCCAAAGGAGTTTGGATTTTGGATTGGGAGAATTTGGCTTGCCAGCAAATGAAGAATTCAGAAGCCAGGATTCAGAAGAATTTTGCAATTTTGCCTCCTGCCCCCTACTTCCTACCTCCTGCCTCTTGCTTTCCGACTCCCGACTCCCGACTCCCGACTCCTGACTCCCAACTCCCCTTTCCACCAAATCCACCTTATTCACCACCAAAATCAACGGACGATCCTGCACCTGCTCATAAATTGCCTGATCATCTGTCGTCCAACCAGCGGTGGCATCGATCGTCAACAACACCAAATCAGCTTGTTGAGCCGCGAGGCACGATCGGGCTACGCCAATTTTTTCCACTTGATCATCGGTCGCACGAATGCCTGCAGTATCGAGCACTTGAATCGGAATGCCTCCTACCACTAGATTGGATTCCACCACATCGCGAGTAGTGCCAGGCAAATCGGTGACAATTGCCCGATCGCTGCGGCTCCAGGCATTGAGCAAGCTGGATTTGCCCACATTGGGACGACCAACGATCGCCACTTTCAAACCTGTTCGCAACAGTTCACCCCGATCCGCTGTTGCCAAGATCTGGGTCACTTCTGCTAAGACTTGTGCCAACCGTGCCTGAATGTCCGCCTCATCCAGAGGGGGCAGATCTTCTTCAAAATCAATCCGAGCTTCCACTTCTGCCAGAATATCCAGACAAGTTGCCCGCAGGTAGCGAATGGGGGATGCCAGTCTACCCTGTAACCCTGCCAGCGCCAATTGGGCTGCCTGGGGCGATCGAGCACCCACCAGATCGGCAATACTCTCCGCCTGGGTCAGATCCAACCGTCCATTCAAAAAAGCCCGTAGAGTAAACTCGCCTGGCTGTGCCAGTTTTGCGCCTTGTTCTAGACAAAGTTGCAAAACTTGTTGCACCGCCATCATGCCGCCATGACAATGAAACTCCACTACGTCCTCGCGGGTATACGATCGGGGCGCCATCATGATTAGCAACAAGGCTTCATCCACCACCTGATGGGTTTGGGGATGCCGCACATAACCGTAGAGAATGCGGTGGCTCTCCCATACTTGCTTACCGGGTGCGTGAAACAGGCTGCGGGCAATTGTCTGCGCGTCTGCCCCCGATATTCGTACAATGCCCACGCTGCCTTGTTGTGGCACAATGGCGGTGGCGATCGCTGCGATCGTGCAATCTGACATGGTATCCGATTTTAGTTTTTATGATGAAATTTTGAAGGTTTTCGGTCATCGAATTCCTTTCAATTTAAAGTTAGCAACTGAATTCTTAGCACCGGCAACCATTCATGCCATAATCGAGCAGATTGGGCACCGCAACTACCATGATTGGGCAACTTCTAGCTGATCGCTATCGAATCATTGAAGTTAAAGCCTCTAATATTTTTGGTGAGACGTATGTTGCGTCAGACACCTATCGATCGGGTTATCCCTATTGCATTATTAGACGGTTACATTCTCCTGGAGAAGCACTTAGAACTCCCCAGGTACTGAAGCTATTGATGCGAAAAAGGGTAGAAATCCGCAGAAAGCTGGGCAGAAGCGACCATGTCCCCGAAGTTTTAGATTTTTTTGAAGAAAATCAAGAATTCTACCAAGTTGAAGAACTGATTCGAGGTAACTCGCTGAGCCGAGAGCTGTTATCGGGACGATCAATCCCGGAAGAGCAAGCCATTCATTTGCTCCAAGCAATGCTGGAATTGCTTGTTTTTATCCACGGGCATGGGGTTTTACATCAAGATATCCAACCTCGCAATGTACTGCGTCGGGTGCCCGATAGCAAGCTCATGCTGATCAACTTTCCATTGGTTAGTACCATCAATACTCCCGACCTTCATTCCAAGTGGCAGTCCCATTTAGATACGGTGCCTGAAGTAACGGTTTATAAAGCACCCGAACAACTTCAGGGTAAGCCATTACCAGGAAGCGATGTTTATGCAGTAGGCATCATTGCCATTCAAGCGCTCACCGGGTTAACTGCTAACCTGATTGCTGAAATGCGCCAGGCAACTGAAACCGGAGAAATTCCTTGGCGGCAAAAGGTGCAGGTCAATCGCCGCTTGGCAGAAGTACTCGATCGCATGGTCAATCCTGACTCCAAGTTGCGCTATCAAACAGCGGCAGAAGCCCTAAACCATGTCCGCCAAATTGGCGGCACTACTGTCGAAACGCCTGCTTTCTCTGTCGAATTTGCGCCTACTCCACCACCCTTACCTCCAGTCAACGTGCCACCGGTTCCGCCGCCACCCACGCCTACAAAACTACCAATTGCTAGCAATACGGATACACATCAGCCAGGAACTTCTAACAAGTTAGTGGTGGCGGATAGCTTCTCACAGCAGCTGAGTCGCCCACCTAAGGGAGAAGCTCCAACAGTCCAGGTGGCCGCCAAACTAGAAGAAAAGCGATCGCTGGTAACACCATCCAGGCGATTACCGCTCTTGTTAGGAGGGGCTGCGATTTTGATGTTGGGATTGGCATTGGTGGTTGCCAATCGGGGGATACTCGCTCAATTTGCCGTCAAGCAAGCGCGTGAGTTGAACCAACGCAAGAACTACCAAGGGGCGATCGTCGCTGCATCGCACGCGCTTCAGACAGACGATAAAAATAGTGAAGCCTTTTATAATCGCGGCTTTGCTTACTATCAGCTCAATCAACAACAGCAAGCATTAACCGATCTGACGCGCGCCATTCAGCTCGATCCCAGCAATGCCAAAGCTTACTATTATCGGGGTAATGTCCGTTTTAGTTTAGGGGATGACCAGGGAGCACTCGGTGATTTGGATCAAGCTATTAAACTCGATCCGACTGCGTCAGATATGTATCTCAATCGGGGCACGGTTAAGGCAGGGCTAGGGGATGAAAAGGCGGCATTAGCCGATTATGACCAGGCAATTCAGCTTGATCCGAGCCAGGCTCCTGCTTATATGAACCGTTGCCTGACCCGTTCTAACCTTGATGATCAAGACAGGGCAATTCAAGATTGCACCACTGCCATTCAACTCAATCCCAACTACGCCTTTGCCTACCAAAATCGTGGCTTGGTCTATCGCCGCCTGGGAAATGTGCAGAAGGCGATCGATGATCTGAATGTCGCGATCCGCTTGCTACCTCGCGATCCAGATCCCTATTACAATCGCGGTTTAGCACGCAATGATCTGGGCGATCATCGAGGCGCGATCGAAGACTTTGGAACCGCAATCCGGCTCAAACCCGATCACACGCTGGTTTATTACGATCGTGCCCTAGCTCGGTTAGCTTTGGGCGATCGTCCCGGGGCGATCGCGGATTTTGAGCAGTCTGCCAAGCTGTGTCTCGACCAGGGCAGAACCACCTGCTATAAAGACGCACAGTTTCAGCTCAAGAAGTTACAAGCTTCAGGCGAGTCTTCGGCAAAGACTGAGTAGGGAAAAGCACGAGGAGAAGGGACACAGGGAAGTAGGGATGCGGAGACGCAGGATTCGACGTAACTTTTTTGTTCTCCGGTCTCCCCATCCTTTCCCCCAGTTTGCCTAAAACGTTACGATTTCACCAATCGCACTGTTCAAACTCACTGCCTGATTTCTCACCGCACTCCAGGCAATATGATGCGCCTTCTCCGTTTCCCCATACCACTGCAAAGCTGAATTGAAAGCGACCCGATAGAAGTGTTGTGCAGCTTGCGACAAACAAGCACGGATATTATCGGGCAAATCTTGATTAGTTTGATAAGGCATTGCATTCATCTCCATCTTGATACGTGGGCTGGAGCGATCTTGATCTCAGAACACCCTTCCTTATAAAAAACAACATCTTCGAAATCCGTCCAACCTCCCTGAGTGAGATAATCAAATAGTATTTTTCGCCAGTTCCTGTGACCTTTACTGAGAGACTATTCTGCACCTGTGTCCGGGGATAGATTCTGGTCGAGCAACCAACTTAAGGAGATAAGCTTTGATCATCAGCAGCTTGAAAACAACAAAATCAGAAGAAATTTTTGCTGCCGCCCAGAAGCTCATGCCAGGAGGAGTGAGTTCTCCGGTGCGGGCGTTTAAATCCGTCGGAGGACAACCTATTGTATTCGATCGCGTCAAGGGTTCTCATGTGTGGGACGTGGATGGCAATCAGTACATTGATTACGTCGGCACTTGGGGACCCGCCATCTGCGGTCATGCCCATCCTGATGTGATCCACGCTCTGCATGAAGCGCTGGAAAAAGGCACCAGCTTTGGCGCGCCTTGCTATCTAGAAAACGTGCTGGCAGAAATGGTGATTGATGCCGTGCCCAGTATTGAGATGGTACGCTTTGTCAACTCGGGCACCGAAGCCTGCATGTCGGTGCTGCGTTTAATGCGTGCATTTACGGGACGAGAAAAGATTATCAAGTTTGAAGGATGCTATCACGGTCACGCTGATATGTTTCTGGTCAAGGCGGGCTCGGGAGTTGCTACCCTGGGCTTGCCCGACTCTCCCGGTGTACCTAAATCAACCACACTCAATACGCTGACGGCTCCGTTTAACGATCTAGAAGCAGTCCGAAAACTATTTGAGGAAAACCCCGATCAGGTTGCGGGTGTCATTCTAGAGCCAGTGGTAGGCAATGCCGGGTTCATTCCGCCGGATGCCGGATTTTTGCCAGGTCTGCGCGAGCTAACCCGTGAGTACGGGGCACTGCTGGTATTTGACGAAGTGATGACGGGTTTCCGCATTGCCTATGGCGGGGCACAAGAGAAGTTTGGTATCACACCAGATTTGACCACGTTGGGGAAAGTCATTGGTGGCGGTCTGCCTGTTGGTGCCTATGGCGGACGCAAAGAGATTATGCAAATGGTAGCTCCGGCAGGTCCGATGTATCAGGCAGGCACCCTATCGGGAAATCCCCTAGCCATGACCGCGGGGATTAAAACGCTGGAACTGTTGCGGCAAGCGGGAACTTATGAATACCTCGATCGCCTCACCAAAAAGTTGATTGATGGGCTGCTGCAAGCTGCGAAAGACCATGGACATGCCGTTTGTGGTGGACGTATCAGTGGCATGTTTGGCATGTTCTTCACCGAAGGACCTGTGCACAACTATGAAGAGGCGAAAGCTGCCGACCTAGCCAAATTTAGCCGTTTCCATCGGGGGATGTTGGAGAAGGGCGTATATCTAGCCCCCTCACAGTTTGAGGCTGGTTTCACTTCCTTGGCACATACGGAAGAAGATATTGAGCAAACGCTAGCCGCTGCAAACGAGGTGCTAGCAGCGATTTAGTGAGTGTCACTGGGACGTGAACCGGGAGCGCAAGGAGAAGAGCGTTGGAGGTTGACTCGGGACTATGCCAAGCGATGCTTCCTCCAGTTCTTTCAACTGACACTTTGCTTCTTGCTTCTCCAGTTTTAGAAAGTAGGGGGCAAAAATTGCTGTAATGACCGCTTAAAGTCCCTGTGTTACAGCGCTCCCGGTGCCTTGAAACATGAGATACGACAAGAAAAAGTTCACAATAAAAATTGCGAGCAAAGAGGTGACGACTGCCGCCGTTGTGGACTGACCGACTCCCTTCGCCCCACCGGTTGTGGTCAAGCCCCAACTGGAACCAATAATGGCAATTAAAGCACCAAACACAAACCCCTTAATTGGGGCACTACACAAATCCCAGAGTGAAAGAAAATTTCGGGCTGAGTTGAGGAAAACACTGTGCGAAATGCCATAGAGTCCGTTGGCAATAAACATGCCGCCTACCATACCTGTAATTAAGGAGAGCAATGTCAAAATGGGCAACATCAAACAACAGGCAATGACACGGGGAATGACAAGATAATCGATCGGGTCGGTCTTCAACATATACAGTGCGTCAATCTGCTCGGTTACCCGCATGGTGCCAATCTCAGCAGCAAAGGCAGAACCTACGCGACCTGCCAGAATCACGGCAGTCAAGACGGGGGCTAATTCACGTGCCAGCGATAATGCCAATACTCCGCCGACAGCGGTGCCTGCCCCTAGATTAATAAACTCGCGAGACACCTGGATGGTAAATACCATGCCGACAAAAGCTGCTGTAATCAGAGCAATAATCAAGGATTCGGGCCCCACAGCTGACATCTGTTCAACCGTATTACGACGGTTAATTTTGCCAGCTAGCAGGTGCACCATTACTTGTCCGCCCAGCAAGACTGCCGACAGTAACCGCTGTCCCCAGAGTCCTAAAGCAAAAGAAGGTGTGGATTCACTCAATTGGGTTGTGTTAAGCAACAACCTCTCAGAATACCTGATTCATCTTGAATGGCAACAGGATTGTGACACGATCGCTGAGATCAATTCATAGATCTTCAACAAGCTTTTTAATCAAAACTTAAGATTTCTGTCATCTCCGTTGTTCTCCTCAAAACGCCCCTATTGTAGATAGAGAGCAACCTTACGTCTTTCTAAGCAGCTGAGTTGTAAACAAAATCCTTTTTCTCTCTGACGGGTGCAATCAGTCCTGTCTATGCGGATACCGTTCGTTCTGCGCAAACAGCATATTTTTTTCATATGAGCAGTTCATCCGCCTTTCTTCGTTCGTTGCTATTGACCAGCTTTGTGAGCTTTGCGACTCCTGTCTTGCTAGTAGGAGGTGCAATCGTCACCCTCATGCTGGTCGGATGTCTCCCGCTTCTAGATTCCTTGAGTCAACTTTGTCTGGAACAGCTTCTCAAATTTTTGACCACTTTTGGGAGTGGCAGTGCCTTACAAGGTGTGCTCGTGATTGGTTGCACTTGTGCCCTGGTGGGCGCCCTATTTGATGCCTACGCTTTCTATCGATATCAAAACTTTCGGGGAGATTAATTGACGCAGCAGGTTAGAAGCCCTTTCCGAGAGCTATCCTGGGAAGAGTGCTAAATCGTATCTGCTTTGTATGAACCCGCTGATTCGTTTTGCTTTGCGTGTGACTGTTGCATCACGCACCTGCCTGCAAAGTTGGCTTAATCTTCTTTCTGTACCTGGTCAGCGCTGGCGATCGCTGGCAATTTTGACCTTCTGTTTTCTCCTATGGGGAGGAAGTTTCTTCGTCCCGGATGCCTGGGCAAAAACGGAAGGGGGCGAAGCCGTTCTGGCGAAATCGGAAAAGCAATCCATTCGCCCCTACCTTGATCGCGTTATCGATCGCGTCACCGAATTTCGTCTGGAAAATGGCATTAAGTTTATTGTGCTAGAGCGGCATCAAGCGCCTGTTGTGTCATTCCTCACCTATGCCGACGTTGGGGGAGTAGACGAACCCGATGGAAAAACTGGGGTTGCCCATTTTTTGGAACATCTTGCTTTTAAGGGCACCACTCGCATTGGAACCAAAGATTATACGGCGGAAAAGCCTTTGTTGAGCCGTTTAGACCAACTCGATCGCCAAATTCAGACGGCCAAGGCAACCGGTAAGCCAGAACAAGTGCAAAAGTTACAAGCTGAGTTTGCTCAGGTTCAGAAAAAAGCGGCTAGTTATGTCAAGCAAAATGACCTGGGGCGAATTGTGGAGCAGTCAGGCGGAGTCGGACTCAATGCGGCAACTTCTAACGACTCTACTCGCTATTTCTACAGTTTCCCCTCCAACAAGTTGGAATTGTGGATGTCGCTGGAGTCAGAGCGCTTTCTGGAACCTGTGTTTCGAGAATTCTTTGAAGAGCGGGATGTAATTACCGAAGAGCGTCGCTTGCGAACGGATAATTCCCCGATCGGAAAGATGATTGAAGTCTTTTTGGATAAAGCCTTTCAGAAGCATCCTTACCGTCGCCCAGTGATTGGCTACATGCAAGACATCCGCAATTTATCTCGTTCAGATGTCAAAGCATTCTTCGAGAAATATTATATTCCTAGTAAGTTAACGATCGCCGTTGTGGGTGATGTTGAGCCAGAAAATGTAAAGCGTCTGGCAAAGCTTTATTTCAGTCGTTATAAAGCTAAACCAACACCTCCAGCCGTGGCAATTGTTGAACCGCCTCAAACGGCTGAGCAAGAAGTGACGCTCAAACTACCTACCCAGCCCTGGTATTTGGAAGGCTATCATCGCCCAGCAATGAAACATCCTGACAATGCCATCTACACCTTAATTGGCAGCTTGCTCAGTGATGGCAGAACCTCTCGCCTGTATAAAGCCTTAGTCGAGCAGCAGCAGGTCGCTTTGACTGCGCAAGGGCTGAGTGGATTTCCAGGCGATAAGTATCCTAACTTGATGTTATTTTATGCACTCACTGCCCCTGGTCATAGCGTTGAGGACGTTTCCACGGCATTGCGAACCGAAATTGAACGGCTGAAAAATCAACCCGTTTCTGCCCAGGAATTGGATCGAGTAAAAACGCAAGCTGAAGCTGGACTCTTGCGAACGCTGGATTCCAACGAAGGAATGGCAGGTTTGTTAGTGGACTATGACGTAAAAACGGGTAGTTGGCGGAATCTCTTCAAGGAAGTGGAGACGATCGCCACGATTACCGCAGCCGACATTCAACGAGTCGCGCAGGCGACCTTTACGTCTCAAAATCGCACGGTGGGTAAACTGCTGTCTCAAGCAGGCGATCGCTAGTCTCTAGTCTGATTGCGATTTCTGGCTTTTCTGAACAACCGAATAACCTGCGATTCGGACAGCACCGCTTCCAAACCAAAATCCCTGGCGTTCTAATCCAGAACGCCAGGGATTCAGCTTTAGAGAAATCAAGCAGTGACCTTGCTGCTTTCTAGTCACAAATTAACCATTGAGCAGGACACAATCGCCCCATTGGACTACAGCCCCAATTGGTTGCCCCGGCGATATTGCATGTAAGCCGCAAAAAACAACCCTGCGAGAGTCACCGGGATCAGCCCCAGCACGATGCCTGAAAGAATCGGCTCTACCACCTGAAAACTCCTTATCGTCAATCAAATTTTGATATTCCAATATTTCTTTATAGTACTCGCTTCAGGTGCAAAGTACCAGCCAGCATCCCCGCAGGAATGCATCAGGAGTGCATTTACTGCTTGGTAAGGCAAAGCGGCTAATCCCAAAAAGCCCTTAGTCAAAGCCCTTAGTCACAGACGCACCATCATAGATTCACTTTAGACTTCAACCAAGGCTCTGATATAACGCTTCTGCGACCCGTTTCAGACGACGCAGTTGTGCCTGCATATCGTTTTGTGTCCAGGTTACAGCAAACCTATTGAACCCAAACCGCACGATTGGATTGGGAATTTCAAACTCAAAACGGTTAATCAGACAGGTGCCTTTTGCAGTTGGTTGGCATTCCCAGCGATCTCGCCCCTTAAAAAACCCCTTAAACTGCCAAACCACTAAACCAGGTTCGCGGGTCACCACTACGCTCCTTAACTTGGGCTGGAGCAGCGGCACCTGAATAATAAATAAACTTTCACTGCCTAATTCAGTAGACCACTGACCCACAGGCTCGCAACGCAATGCCGGATTTAACCAGCGATGCATCAGATCGCGATCGGTAATGCAACGCTCCACCGCCGTGGCACTGGCATTAATCTGAATCGATTGTTCAAAAACTTGAGGCGTAATCATCCCCACCCATACACAAAAAGAACACTCATCATACAGAAATCTCTATTGAATATGAATACTTTAGTCCGAAGCCATAGGTCAATAAATCAGCCATTCGTAACATCAAGATTCTGCTTCGGTGGATGAGTTAGATGGCATTTCACCTTCTGTTCTTTGGTCCGGACGAGCTTTCAGATCGATTTTGCTTCGGAGTTCTTGCTTAATGCGGCTGAGAATCGAGTTCTCATCCAAAGAAGTTAGAATGCGATCGATCAAGGCTTTGGGTCCATCCGGTCCCCAAGATGCCCCATTTGCCAAGTAGGCTTTGGTCACTTGCCCAATGCCGTAAGAAGAGACTCCCGCCACTCCCGCCTGAGTGATCGCAATCGAAAGATAGGGAGCCAGAGAAGCTCCACCTGTTGCCGGAACTGCCAATCCCAAAAGCCCCTTGAGAGAGCTGAGACCCAAATTTGCCAATAGCTCACTGGCGCTGATCCCACCCATAGTAAAAGCAATTTTTTGCAAAAGGCTCACAGCTCCCCGTTGAGTCATCGCCATACCATAAAGCCGTGAGAGGGCTAAAATCATCGCGACATCGATCGCAGCGCTGCTCAAAATATCCACAATGGTTAGCGGGTTGAGTGCGATCGCTACTGCTTTTGTAATTACCCCATTCCAGATAACCCGATTTGCACTTTGATCCCGGATTTCCATCTTCCGTTCAATCAGTTGCTCATTCACATCATCTGCATACAACATCGTATTCAGTGCAACTAGCGATTTCCCCTCTCGATGCAAAATTTCTAAAATCTTGAGTTTGAGTTCCTCGATTCGAGGTTCGCCCATGCTCAATTGCGCCGCAACTCTGCCATCAGGACGGCGTACAGCTTTGGCAATGAGCGGAGAAGCTGCCGCCATGACAATTTCATCCGGTGAAAGGATCTCCCGCAGCCGCTCATCCCGAATCTTTTCATAGATTGCCAGACGATCGGTATCGGGATACTGATCAATTTTGTTAAAAACCAACAAAATCGGTTTACTGGCTTGTCGCAGCGATGCCAGCGCTTCAAACTCTACCTTGGTCAGGTCACCTGCAATCACAAACAAAATCAAATCTGCTTGCTGGGCAACCTGCCGTGCTAGGGCTTCTCGTGCCTCTCCATTAACTTCATCAATTCCAGGCGTATCGATTAGCTCAATGCGAGAATCCCCTACACCAGGCAGGACAAGTCGGGTAATTTCTTGCTCACTGCCCTGCACAACTTCATGAGATAGACTCCAGCTAGCACTTTGGCGATCGCGAGTCACCCCATGCACAGGTCCCGTTTCAAAGACGGGTCTGCCCAGCAAAGCATTGAGCATTGAAGACTTGCCCCGCCCAACCATACCAAAGACTGCAATGTAAACGACCTGATCCTCCAAGCGGTCTAGCATTGACTCTAAAGCATGAATCTCAGATTCTAACCCCCGTCTTTCCTGAGGAGTTAAATCTAGATTGCCAATCAAATCCTGCAAGACGGTTTGCGCCCGCCTATAGTTTAGCTCTGCTTGAATTTCTTCAAAACTTAAAATCGTCTTATCCAGTTCCTGGTCTAGCTCGATTGGGTTGGAAGAGGTGGGAATAAAGTCGCCAGAATTTGCAGGTCGCTCAGGCATGGATTAGGGAAAATACTTAGTTATAGCGGCGCTTGCGTCGAGCCACAATTGCTTTACGCTTGCGCTTTTCAAGCGGGGTTTCAAAATGTCTATGAGAACGTAAGTCCGCCAAAATCCCAGCTTTGGAAACCTGTCGTTTAAATCGGCGCAGAGCAGAATCAATCCCTTCATTTTCGCCAAGAACAACTTGGGTCACGCAATTTCCTCCCTTAATAAACTTGACTCGTTTAGTTGCTCAAAATCCATGCAAGCTACCGTGTGGACGCTCGACTCGCTGTCTTCTGGTTAATCAAGGATTCCAGAGAAAAAGAGCTGTATTTGTCCCACTACAACTTTAAATTCATTCTATCAAGCCAGCAAGACTCACTTGTGGCTGAGTTCATTCTCAGTCAGGATTTTACCCAAAATTCAGTAGGGATCAAACAACCTGATTGATAAATGAAAGATCCATGCTACCAAAGTTTGTACTCAGTGCAAGATTGACATTTTCCATAGATGTTACCAGCCATTGCACTCCATCGCGAGTGTAAGACTCGTAGTGATTAAACAGGATAGAAAATCGCTTTTCAAGATAGGGCTTAATCTTGCGACAAAGCAGCACAATCTTAAGGAGCAAACTGGTGGTTAGTGTCGGTCCTAGGTTTGTAATTAGATCAATGAAGATGAAATGGTGCGGTTGCTGAGAACTCTCAACCACGAGGAAGTTTAGCAGTTGGCTGCAAGTTCTCATCAGCAGAAAATCGCTGAAGTGTTGCGAGTTGCTATCGGGGAAAATACTCTTGAGCTGGGCGTGCAGTTGATTATTAAATTGCCGTTTGCCGTATTCAGAATCGACCGAAGCTGTAATGTATTGATAGAGGTCATCTTTGAACTCACCAAAAGTCCGTACCTGGCTGGTATGAGTTAAAAACCGTTGAGCAGCATCTCGACAGGTGGATGAACCTGCCGCCTTACCAACAAAATGCTTGAGTGCGTAACATAACTCACGATCGCTCAGCAAGGTAGGGTTTTTAACGGGCTGAATAATTCGGCTGGCAGTTGCGGATGACACATTCCGGGCAAGCTTAGCACGCCGAACCTGGTAAGTCACATACTGAGAAAGGTCAACTTCATACTTTCGTTGCGCTTGCAGTTGCAATTGCTTAATAGTTTGCTGCTGTTCTTCAGTACTCCCTTCAGCCAGTAGACAGTGCCCGTAGAGAAATGGATATCGACGAATCAAGGTACCCAACGGCAATGAGCCTGCGCCATTGACCTCAGCGTCAGAAATCACTTGAGCCAGACGACGAAGTGTGATGTATTGCTCACTTTCAATAAAAAGCCTAACCAGTTCTCGGAGCCGCCGAATAGATCGAGATCGAGAAAATTCAGCGACAGGTCTGGCTGGAGAATCTTCAAACAGAGCGATCAGCTCGGGAATTACTGCCTGAAACTGTGGGCGTGTCTGCCAACGGTTAATTAAAATGTGACAGCACCGATTGAGCACAAATTTAAATTCTTGCTCAGCTGCTTTAGAAGAAATGAGTCTATCTAGAGCGGAAGCAATGACAGCGTCAGGGTAACCGACACCATCTACAAATAAAGAACGAAACCGCTCAACCATCTGACTGGGCGTAGCTACCTGAACCTGGTGCAACAAATGGTCGTAGAGCTGTTGCGCTTCAGATTCTATTTGGCGACTAGATTGACTTGTCCAAGTACTCACGTTGATTAGCGCTCCTATACCCAGAAGTCAGTGGCAAACTTTAACAGACTATCTTGTTGAACTTGCAGAACTACCCTCAAATTAGAATCCAGTTACGGGGCAAGTATCTGAGATCTCAGCATCTAAGTTAAGCTTTCTGACCGTAGACTCCATTTCCCTCAAAGGGGTTCCTTAGCTACTTGAGTAGAGCACATTTCTTATACGATGTCAGTCGTATATCTAACAATTAAGGATTAAAAATTAGTAGCTAGGTCGTACATTCCTATCAAATTCATTTTATGCAAGATTTTCCAGAGTTAATGTATTGCGTCTACTATCTTCGCTCAAACTTTACACAAGTTCCTAGAGAAGCACATCAGTGTGAACACTGATGAATTGTCCAAACTCCTTTCAGCCTTTGAGTCTCAGCCACTATAATTCATCCAGATCGAAATATCGCTTAGCTTTATGTCTTGTATTACTTTGGTTAACCTGGTGAATGTTTTATCCCTTTCTTGGACAGATTTAGGGACTGTTCCTTTGGATACAAAGCTAAATCGTATTACTACAGATACTCGGCACTTGAGACCAGGTGAACTATTTGTTGCTTTGCGGGGTGAACGGTTTGATGGGCATGAATTTATCCTCCTGGCAAAAGAAAAAGGGGCGATCGCCGCAGTTGTTGATCGGAAGTTTGCTGGCGAAGGACTAGCAGATTTTTCTTTACTGAGGGTAGAGGATACGCTTCAGGCTTATCAGGCGATCGCGCATTGGTGGCGCAACCAATTTACGATTCCTGTGATCGCGGTAACAGGGTCGGTTGGCAAGACTACGACGAAAGAGATGATTGCCGCAATTTTGTCACAGCAAGGATCAGTACTCAAAAGTCAGGCGAACTATAACAACGAAATTGGTGTGCCCAAAACGCTGCTGGAGTTGTCTTCGGAACATCGCTATGCCGTGGTGGAGATGGGAATGCGGGGAGCAGGGGAAATTGCTCTTTTAACTCAAATTGCTCGTCCTGATATTGCTGTGATTACGAATGTGGGGACTGCCCATATTGGTCGGTTGGGGTCTGAAGCGGCGATCGCCCGTGCCAAATGTGAGTTGCTGGCAGAGCTATCTCCAACGGGGATCGCAATTTTGAACTATGACAATCCTTTACTCCTCAAAACGGCAGAGACGGTTTGGCAGGGTAAAACGCTGACTTATGGATTGACAGGTGGAGATTTGCATGGACAGCTTTTAGATGGGCAAACACTGGAGGTGAATGGAGTGTCGTTGCCGCTACCCCTACCCGGTCGCCACAACGCCACCAACTACCTGGCAGCGCTGGCAGTTGCCAAGACTCTACAAATCGATTGGTCGTGTCTCTCTACAGGTGTGATAGTGACGTTGCCCGATGGTAGAGCGCAGCGCGATGTGTTGCCAGGTGATGTGGTGATTTTGGACGAAAGCTATAATGCTGGGTTGGAATCGATGTTAGCAGCTTTACAAATGTTGGCAGAAACACCGGGTAATCGCCGTATTGCAGTTTTAGGCACGATGAAAGAATTAGGCGATCGCTCACTGGAATTTCATCAAAAAGTTGGGGAAACGGTCCGTCAATTCAATCTAGATGGATTTTGCGTTCTGGCAGATGAAGCCGAGGCAGAAGCCATGGCTGTGGGGGCTTTTCCCTTACCTTGCGATCGCTTTGTTAGCCAGACGGATTTAGTTGAGCATCTAGAGAAAAGTGTGCAATCTGGCGATCGAATTTTGTTCAAAGCGTCCCGTGCGGTGGGTTTGGATCAGGTAGTCAAACAATTTCGGGCGGCTTATATGCCGTGACTTTTGCCAATTACCCAATGACGACGAAAGAAGCGAGCAAGGGCAGACTCTTCCAAAGATAAATAGATCGGGCGACCATGGGGACAGGTGCGGGGATGACGAGTTTGTTGCCACTGTTCGAGCAAGCTTTGCATTTCAGGTAAGGTTAGCGGCACCCCATTCCGAATCGCACTCCGACAAGCCGTTGCCACCTGTGCTGTTTGCAGATCGCCTCCCAGGCTCAGTTCCAGCAGGGCATCTGCACAATCTTGTCGTTGAGCCAACAAGTTGGGCGCTGTGCGAATCGCCCAAAGCTGTTCTCCAAAGGGATCAACTTCCAATCCTAAGCGTTGCAGTTGTTCCTGCTGAGCCAGAGTCAGGTGATGAAGCATAATGGGGGGATCAAGGGAGATTAGTTGCCAGCGATCGCAAAGCTGTTCGTACAACACCCGCTCATGAGCAATGTGCTGCTCCACCAACCAAAGCCCATCTGTATGTTCTGCAACGATGTAGGTGTTATGAACTTGGGCGATCGCACGCAGGGATAGAGCAGGCGGAAGGAAAGACTCTGATAAAGACTGATCAATTGGGTTTGTCCTTTCGATAGAGTTTACGACTGTGGCATTTACGGGCATGACGGGAGCATGGGACACCTCCAGATCTGCGGAAATTGCCGAGTCTGTGGACATATTTTCAGTCGGGAGCGCCGGAATCGGTTGGATTTGGCGCTGAAAGGTATAGCCAGTAGCCGATTCAGCCGTTTTGAGTAGCGTACTGACTCGATCGAGATAAGTGCTTTCTGGCAGAGCAGTCGGATTCAGTCGAAGTGCTTGATCGATCGCTTGCAACACTTGGTTTTGCCATGCTTTCAAATGATGTAGATAAATTTCTGATTTGGCAGGATGACGGTTCCAATCGACCTGATTTGCAGCCACATGCAGATGGAGGAAACAAATGGGGTAGCGATCGCGGGGCAACGTGCGACGAAACCCAGTTAGTATAGTTTGCTCTAGTTCTGGCAGGTGTACCACACGTCCATTCACTGCTACACGCACCCAGTCTGGACGATATCGATGACAGCGATCGGGTAACCCGAGTAATAAATAGAGAGAGGCATCAGGCGTCAGGGACAAAGAATGAGCAGCATCCTCTGTGGCTGCGCCTTGGGGCACATTGGCTGGCAGCACTAACTCTTGCAAATCCGACGGTCGCAGTTCTCGTAAAAATTGAGGCAAAATCTGTTGAGCTGTCGCTCCTGCCCAAATCGAAAACCAATCGCGATCGTTTTGCTGCACTTGCCAGGTGACGTGCGGATGACAGAGTGCCAGTTGTTGAAGTGTTATCTGCACCTGACGCATCTGCTGAGAGGGTGCAGGCAATCCCTGCCGACGAGCCAGCCAATTTCCAAAAAGATTGGAGACAGAGACAATGGTGCCAGGAGCGATCGCAGCTGTCGTGACTTCACTGACCTCTCCCTGGGGGGTGTAAGTCACTCGCCACCCTTCCGCCATCCCACCAGCCTGACTTAAAATTTCTAGTTCTGACAACTGAGCCAGACTATGTAAAGCTTCCCCCCGAAACCCCAAACTGCCAATTTCCCAAAGATCCTGACGAGTTCGGATTTTGCTGGTGGAATGGGGACTGGCAGCCTGTTGCAAATCTGCCAATGAGATACCGCAGCCATTATCAGCGACGCGCACCCGCCAGTGTTCAGGAGATACTGCAACACTGATGCGCGTTGCTCCAGCATCCAATGCATTCTCAACCAACTCTCGTACCACGGCCGCCAAAGAATCAATGACTTCTCCAGCAGCCATTAAATGAACCACGTCTGTTGGCAATGGCTGGATACCCGGCTGCATATCCCTAATTCAACGAAGGAGCAAGATTGATCGACCGTTTACCAAACGATCTAATGGTCTGAATGCGATTCTAGCGTCTATCGATATATTGGCTGGAACGTAATACCGCGATCGATTTCGAAGAGACGAGAATGACAAAATTGCCCCAAAAATTCTATTTATTAAAGGAAAAATGAATCAGTCATAACGCTGGTAAATCCTCCGTAATGGCTTGTCTCTAAAAGTAACTTGGAAGCCAGCTTCACATTCGCTTAGAAGAAAAAGCCTGAATTGAAAGAGAGCATAAACAAACTGCCATAAAAATGCCATTTGCAATTCATATTCATTAGATTAAATAGAAGGAGTTCACTCAGTAATATAGTTTCGTTGAGTAATTTGAATCACCTTGTATCTTGCAGCAATACTGAGGCTTCTGCTTAAAAGAACAATCTGGAATTGTTGCTGATTAGAAAGTAGTTAGCAGGTAATGACAGACAACAATTTTGTCAACCCTGGGTTCAATTGCTCAAACGCTCTACCGTAACACATGTCTGGAGTGCCTTATGAAAGGCTTTGAAGATCGGCTCAATCTATTTCTATTGGATGATGGTGCCGTGAAACAGTCTCGACAGGTCACGGATCAATCTTCTTCTAAAAAATTGGCATGGATGACAGACCCAAAAAATAATAATTTTCCTATTGCGCAGAGGTCTTCAATGGTGCAGGAAAATATAATCCCAGTCGATTTGAACGCTTGCTATTCGACGCAAGAGTTGGACATGGGTTTATCGGTGTCTCAATCTGCTTCAGAACTTGCTCAACTGTTAAATTTATTTGCTACTGCTCCTATTGACTGGCAGCTTGTAGAAATTGCCTCTGCCCAGTTGCATTGGGCACAAGAACAAGTGGACGATGCCAGAACACAGCTTTTGGATTGTAAATTTCTGCACTTGATAGATATAGGATTATATCAAATTGCTCCAGTACTCCGTGAAATACCTTGGCAAAATCTGTCAGGTTCGCAACAGCAAGACTGCTTGAATGCAGCATTTGCAGAAGCAACTGTGTTGTTTACCAAGCAGTTGACTCAGCCACTTTCATCTACTCAGAGTCAAGCAATCGCTGTTGCTGTGCCTCACATTATTGAAGTTGTTCAAACCTATACACAATATTTAGAAGCGGTTGACTTAAACTATCTCTTCACAGCCCTAGGAAATTTCTATACAGAGAATCAGCAGTTTTCTACAGCAGAAAGCTGGTATCAACAAGGACAAGTACTACTTCAATCCCGGTTAGGAGGCGATCATCCTCAAGTTGCTATCAGCTTGAATAATTTGGCAAGTTTCTATCAAGCGCAGCAGCGTTATTCAGAAGCTGAGCCTCTTTTTATCCAAGCATTGGCAATTAACCAGAGATCGCGCAGCAACAGTCCTGAACTGGCAACAAGCTTGAACAATCTTGCTGGTTTCTACAAAGTGCAAGGAGATTACAGCAAAGCAGAAGCCCTGTATCTGCAAGCACTCGATCTCAAACTACATTTGTTCGGAGAAGCCCACCCCAGCGTTGCAACTGGACTCAATAACCTGGCAGGAATTTACTATGCTCAGGGATGCTATGGTGAGGCTGAGACTCTTTACCTGAGAGCCTTACAACTGAAAAAGAGCCTGGTTGGAGCCAATCATCCTGGGCTGGCAATCAGCCTGAATAACCTGGCAAGTGTGTATCAAGCACAGCAGCGATACGGGGATGCCAAACAGCTCTATGAGCGTGCTGTGCAGTTAAGCACTCAGAATTTTGGTAAAGACCATCCGACAACTCTTACATTCCAACGCAATCTCAATAAGATTTGTGAAATGCAAGCTACCGAAGCGGACTCTCCCAAATCTAAGCTTGCCAACACCTCAGCTTGGAAAATGGTTAATGGCATGCGCGGATTACTGGGCTTGAATTTTTAGGCTGGCGCTAAAAATTGCAGCTCAGGTGCTCTTAAACTTGGACTTTAGACTCATTTGAGCATTTTGGAGCTTTGGATAATAGCCCAAGTATACTAATCACTTGTAAGGTGACATTGCTCATCTTAACAAGTGATTAGTCTTTCTTTTTCAGAGCGTTTCTTTGAAAGAATATGTCTTCAACAGCCTAAAGCCTATGTTCCAAAGTCTACCTACTCTCCGAAGTCGGGTGTCCCAAAATTCACCGTTGAAAATTGGAAGCTGGAAATCCAAGCGATTTACCCTGGCTTAAATTCGGCATGAAATTAATCTTCCGAAAAGATATAACGATAGAGTTCACTAGGGCTAGGTTCTGGGCTTTCCAACGCAAACTGAACCGCCTCATCAACCAATGCCTGAATTCTAGAGTCAATCTCTTTCAGATCTGGCTGGCTTGCCAGCTTTTGCTCGATTAAATAAGTTGTGAACTTTTTGATCGGATCCCGGGCTAACCAGGCTTCTTTCTCCGCTTTGGAACGCAACTCGTCTGGGTCTGCCAGAGAGTGCCCTCTAAAGCGATAGGTGAGGCACTCAATTAAGGTAGGACCTTCCCCAGCGCGGGCACGGGCGACTGCGGTTTGGGCAGCTGACCAGACAGCCAACACATCCATTCCATCAACTTCTACGCCGGGCATGCCAAACACACTGGCTTTGCGGTAAATCTCAGGCTGAGAGGTTGCCCGCTCATGTGCCATCCCGATCGCCCATTTATTGTTCTCCACCACAAATAGAATCGGCAAATTCCACAAAGCAGCCATATTGAGGCATTCAAAAAACTGACCATTATTGGTTGTGCCATCCCCAAAGAATGCGGCTGTCACTTGATCTGCAGTCTTATCGCCCATCACTTCGCGACGGTACTTGGTTTGAAAGGCTGCTCCTGTGGCGACTGGAATCCCTTCCCCAATAAAGGCATAACCGCCCAATAAGCGATGTTCTGCTGAGAACAAATGCATCGAACCGCCCCGCCCTTTGCTGCAACCGGTTGCCTTGCCGAACAGCTCTGCCATGACATTGCGAGCGGGGACTCCAGCACTCAGGGCATGGACATGATCCCGATAGGTGCTACAGACGTAGTCTTCGCCAGGGCGCATCGATTTAATCACACCCGTTGAAACAGCCTCTTGACCGTTGTAAAGATGAACAAATCCGAACATTTTGCCCCGGTAGTACATTTCTGCGCATTTGTCTTCAAACATGCGCCCTAAAACCATATCTTCGTAGAGCCTTAGCCCCTCTTCTCGGCTCATTTCTACCGAGCTTGCATGAAATGTGGGTAATGTTCTTTCCTGAACCATCGACTTATAGTATCCTCGCAGCAACACGGAAGCAGATTTTCTCTAAGATACCTGTAGTTGTTGTCTTTGGGTTCAAGCTGAACCGTGAAGTTCCCATGAAACCTAGACAAATCTAACCCGTTCCCTTTCAAGAATTTGGCTGTATACTAGGGCATCCTGCATCATTATCGGCTAAGCAGGGGCGTCTTAGTACAGCAGCAGAACTCAAGTGGATAGGTTGTTAATATTGGGTGCCCGCCATCAAAATACCTTCCTGATGGGATAAAAGGCAAATTCTTAATCCTGGATGTCGATGCTTTTGGCAGATCGGGTTAATGGGGTGACCTGATTGCTTCAAATGCGAAGTAATGGATGCCAATTTCAATATTTTTGCGTTTTGGGTGGCGGATTTGAAACAGATTGGCAAGGGAGTGATTCAAGTTTTGTTGTTGTACCATGCAAGTTGTTAAAACTTATGTTATTTCAGCCGATCGTGATTGATATTCGGGAGTAGACTTGATTTTTGAAATTGTTGAACGAGCTAAGAGCTATCATGGGGGCACTCGCCGGATGACCTGTGGTTTATGCTATAGCCTGATTCTGTTGATTCGCTGCTAGGGAAGTGGACTGTGCGTATCCCAATTGATTACTACCGAATCTTAGGTTTGCCCATTCAAGCAACCGCTGACCAATTGCAGCAGGCGCACCGCGATCGCACCCTGCAATTGCCCAGACGGGAGTATTCGGATGCGGCAATTGCAGCGCGCAGACAGCTGCTTGATGAAGCATATGCTGTGCTTTCAGACCCCTCCCAACGTCAGACCTACGATGCCACCTTCCTGGCAACAACTTATGATTTAGAGTCTGATCTGACTGTGGCAACCCCTACGGCACAGTCTTTATTGCGGGCAAGATCGGAAGAGGTGACCCCGGATGCTTATACGCCGAGTATTGAGATTCGGGAGGATCAGCTGATTGGGGCATTGCTGATTCTGCAAGAATTGGGTGAATACGAGTTGGTTTTGCGCTTGGGGCGTCCTTATCTCAGTGGTGGCACTGCCAGCCTGAGAAGTGGACGCATGGGTCAAGTGGGGCTGGTGAAAGAAGATATTGTGTTAACCGTTGCGCTGGCTTGCCTGGAATTGGGGCGGGAACAGTGGCAGCAAGGGCAATACGAAAATGCAGCCGAGGCGTTAGAGACGGGTCAAGAATTATTGCTAAGAGAGGCTTTATTCCCCAGCGTGCGGGGCGAAATCCAATCCGATCTCTATAAGTTACGCCCTTACCGAATTTTGGAGTTGTTGGCTCTACCTGAAGAAAATGTGAACGATCGCCAACAGGGCTTGCAGCTTTTGCGAGATATGTTGCAGGAGCGAGGTGGGATTGATGGCGGCGGCAATGATCAATCTGGGCTAAATATTGATGATTTTCTGCGCTTTATTCAACAATTGCGGAGCTATTTGACCGCAGCCGATCAGCAGCTTTTATTTGAAGCAGAAGCCAATCGTCCCTCGGCAGTAGCAACTTATTTGGCTGTGTATGCGCTATTGGCGCGCGGATTTGCTGAGCAGCAGCCTGCATTGGTGCGAAGAGCCAAATTGATGTTGATGCGTCTGAGTAGCCGTCAAGATGTGCATTTGGAGCAAGCCGTTTGTTGCCTCTTGTTAGGTCAGACAGAGGAAGCCAGCCGAGCGCTGGAACTCAGCCAGGAATATGAGCCGCTGGCGTTTATTCGAGAACATTCTCAAGGTGCGCCCGATCTGTTGCCAGGACTCTGTTTGTATGGCGAACGCTGGCTTCAGGATGAGGTGTTCCCTCATTTTCGTGACTTGGTTAAGCGTCGGACTTCTTTAAAAGAATATTTTGCTGATGAGCAAGTGCAAGCTTATTTGGAAGCTTTGCCAGCAGAGCCAGAGTCACAGAATGAGTGGACGGTATTGCCTGCGCATCGATCGACGTCTTATGGTAGCCCAGCAGTCGCTTCCGAAGAACCGATCGCAGTTTCTCCAGTGGTTACAGTAGGAGGAGGACGCAGTGTTTATACTGCCACAGATCGATCGGCGCGAAACTCAAACAATCAAACCTATGCAAACAACCAGGCTTATGCGACTGGCTCGGTCAGGTTGACTCAAACGGGTGGTTGGGGAGCAACAGCAATGGCGTCCGACAAAGTAATTGAGGATGTTCCTCCCGTGGCGGCTCGAACGGCGACAGCAACGCTGGCTTCAGGCAATGGACGATCAGGAAATGTTGCTGGAACCACCATGCCTGCCGCCGAGCGGGTTGGACAGAGATCGGTGGAATCTGAGTTTTCAACTACAAGTTCTACATCGGTTGGCAATACTGCACGTCAGGGTGCTAGAGAAGGAGGGCGGGGTCAAGTGAGTAATGGATTTCGGTCCAGCGATTTTGGGGATGATTTTCCACCTCGACGAGGACGCAGTGGACAATCTGCTGCTTCTCGATCGGGAATGTCGGGGGCAATCTGGTTAATTTTACTGGGGCTGCTATTGGTAGGAGCCGCTGGCTTTTTAATTACTCGCTTACTGTCTGGACCTAAGCCGCTCTTGCGGGGGGAATATCCCATGGTCAGTCTCGATCGCCCGATCGTGGATATTCCTTCTCCCGCTCCGACAGTGAAAGCGGTGGACGCCTCAGGACCTTTGACACAAGAATCTGCCCAGCAAGTGATTCAGACCTGGCTTACAACCAAGGCTGCGGCATTGGGGTCTGATCACCAAATTGAGGCACTGGATCAGATTTTGACGGAGCCAATGTTGGCTCAGTATCGAGCCAGAGCTGAAGAAGCCAAGCGAGATGGTTGGTACTGGAAGTACGAGCACACATTGAAAATTACGTCTGTCAAAATTAGTGATGTGAATCCTGATCTGGCAACGGTTGATGCTGAAGTAACTGAAAATGCTCAGCATTATGAAGGAGATAATTTGAAGCAAGAATTATCTTATAACGATGAGAATTTGCCCATTCAATATGAGTTAATTCGCAAAGACAATCGGTGGCTGATTCAAGACGTTAAGGTGTTACAGTAGCTCTTGGTAAAGTGCTGTTAGTACGCTTCGCTTTTTGCCTGATGCTAAGCAAAGGGCAAACATCGATCGCTGGCCGCTGTTAGATTCCTCCATGCCAATGGTTGAAGTCCTGTTCCGTGCTTATTCTCCTTTGATTCTGTGGACAGGTCTCGGAATTTTGTTGTTTCGATTTTTGCCGCAGAATTTCCCTCGCTTGTTAGGACGTAGCCTCTATTGGGTGGGTATTCCTTTAGAAATTCTGGCACTGGCAAGACAGGCCGACTTTTCGGGGCAGGTGGGTCTGGCTCCGTTTGTCACAGTCATAGCTTTGCTATTGGGATTAGCGCTCTCCTGGTTGAGTTGGCGTGGGTTGCACTACTTAAACCAATATTGGCAACCTCCGCCAGAGATGCTTTCTGCGATCGAGCAGGATTTGTTAGTTGCTAGTACGGCTGATGCAACGTCGGTGAATCCACCGTTTGATTTGGAGCGGCATCGGAAAGGTAGCTTTTTCCTAGCTGCAACCCTGGGAAATACGGGGTTTGTTGGGCTGGCGATCGTCCCTTCCCTGGTCAGTAGCGATTATTTGAGTTGGGCAGTGTTCTACAGCGTCACCCATAACCTGATTGGGATTTACGTGGTGGGGGTTTTGGTCGCTAGCTATTTTGGTCGCACTCAACAACAAAACCATTGGTGGATACAGGCAAGGGATATGCTGACGGTGCCCTCGCTCTGGACATTTGCGATCGGGTTTTCCACGCGTTCCGTGTCTCTGCCGATTTTCCTGGAATCGGGGTTGAATGCTTCTATCTGGCTCGTGATTCCCAGTGCGTTTTTGTTGACCGGGATTCGCTTGAGTCAGCTCAAAGGAATGCAAAGCTTGCGAATGGCGTTGATTCCGGTTGTGCTGAAGACTATGGTGTTACCTGGCTTGGTAGGGACTGGTCTCACGGTGGTAGGAATTACCGGCGATCCGCGCCTGGTGATGGTGTTGATGGCGGGAATGCCCAGTGCGTTTGCCGGCTTAATTCTTGCCGAAGAATATGATCTCGATCGCGACTTGGTAACCAGTAGTATTGCCCTGACCACAGTCACCTTATTGATGATGATCCCGGTCTGGTTGGCACTGTTTCATTAAATGCTGATCTCGATCGTGCTGGGTCAGACAGGGGTTTTCGGAATTTTCTTGCTCGTGCCTTCCTCCCATTGCTTTTTCTCACAGTCATCCGCTGCATCTCACTGAGTCATGACGAAATTGATTATTCAAATCCCTTGCTATAACGAGGAAGCAACTTTGGGCATTGCTCTTTCAGCGCTACCTCGACAAGTCGCAGGAGTGGATCAAGTGGAATGGTTGATTATTAATGATGGCAGTACTGATCGCACCATTCAGGTTGCTAAAGCGTATGGGGTCGATCACATTGTCAGTTTTGACCATAATCGTGGCTTGGCAAAAGCTTTTATGGCAGGTCTGGAAGCCTCGCTTCAGCTAGGGGCAGACATTATTGTAAATACAGATGCTGATAACCAATACTGCGCCGAAGATATTCCCTCGTTGGTTGACCCCATTCTCACTGGACAAGCTGAAATTGTCGTTGGCGCCCGTCCCATCCAAAATATTAAACATTTTTCACCAACCAAGAAAATTCTTCAGAAATTTGGCAGTTGGATTGTGCGAATTGTCAGCAATACCAGTATCCCTGATGCTCCCAGCGGATTCCGAGCAATTAGCCGGAATGCTGCCTTGCAGATCAATGTTTTCAACGAATATACCTACACCCTGGAAATGATTATCCAGGCAGGACAGAAAGGGATGGCAATCACGTCCGTGCCGATTCGGACGAATGGCTACTTGCGTCCTTCCCGCCTGCTAAAAAGTATTCCCTCGTATATTCAGCGATCGATTCTGACGATTTTTCGCATCTTCATGACCTATCGTCCGCTCCAGTTTTTTATGATTTTGGGCAGTATACCCTTCTCACTGGGGCTGATTTTGGGGATTCGCTGGTTGCTGTTGTTTTTGCAATTTGGTCGAGAATTGCAACGCATTCCCAGTTTGATCTTGGCAGCTATTTTGCTGTTAATTGGGTTCCAGTTGTGGATGTTGGGGTTGGTGGCAGATCTGATGGCAGTCAATCGCAAACTGTTGGAGGATATTCAGTTAAGATTGCGCCGATCGGAGTTGCGTTCGGGAAAAGATTCGTGATGAGGATAGTGTGTCCATGAGTCGAGATTTGTTTGCGCGGGAGGCGATCGCCCAGATTCCCAAAATTCTGACGCTCATGGATCGCAACCACCATAGCCCGACTTATGGCTGTTGCGATCGCAACTTCTGGCAATATAAAATCATCGACTTTCCCAGCGGCATGTCTCAAGAGTTTGTGTTGCCATTAGCGTTGGCATACCACACCCAACTTGCCGACAATCCATTTTATCAACAGCCAATTTTACGCAATTGGGTCGAGGCTGGTATTCTCTACGCTGCCAAAAGTACCCATGCCGACGGCTCCTGCGATGATTATTTTCCCTTTGAACGTGCCGGAGGAGCTGCCGCCTTTTCACTGCTTGCCTGCATCGAGAGTTATCAACTGATGGAGTTGAATAATTATGCTGCACTGCGCTTTTTTGAACAGCGAGCAAACTGGCTAGCACACCATAACGAAAGTGGACAGCTTGCCAATCATCAGGCGCTGATTGTGCTGTGTCTAGAGTTGCTGTCGCGGTTGCTGCAAACGCCACAGTGGGATCGCGCCAAAGCACAACGGCTAGAAAAGGTGCTGTCCTGGCAGGATGCGGAAGGCTGGTTTCAGGAATATGAAGGCTGTGATCCGGGCTATCACACACTGACCATTTCTTGTCTGGCGTGGATTTACCAGATGCAACCCGAGCCTCGGCTTCAGGAAGCGCTGACCAAAGCTGTAAAATTGGCTGCCCATTTTGTTCATCCCGATGGTTCCTATGGGGGCGAATATACCAGTCGCAATACCTACAACTTTTTCCCAGCGGGGTTTGAGTGGGTGGGGCGCTGGCTACCAGAGGCGTTGCAAATCAATGATGCGTTTTTGGTAGGTTTGCAAAAGGGTCTGGCTCCCTGCTATGCCGACGACCACATTGTGGGGCACCATACCTGGAACTATCTGTTAGCATGGCGAGATTTTGTCCCCGATCGCCCCCCTCCTCTGTCCCGTCCCGAAGGCAGGATCTGGCTCAAGAATGCCAAAGTTCTCATCGATCGCCGCCAAAATACCGAGCTTTATCTGGCACTAAACAAAGGTGGCGTCTTCAAATTCTTCAGCCACAATCGGCTGATTGTCTCCGATACCCAATTCTCGCTTTTGGTGCAACAGGGAAAAGCCCTCAAAAATGCGGTGGGGCATCTGGTTGGCAATTATCAAACTCAAATCAGCGAGGATGAAATTGTTATTCAAGGCAACCTGGGATGGGCAAAGCAGAAGCAAATGACCCCGCTGAATTTGATGATTTTACGGATTGTGATGTTGAGTTTTGGGCGCTTCTTCCCCAATTTAATTCGCAGTCTGTTGCAAAAGGTGCTAATTACGGGCAAGAAATCTGCCCCCTTCAGCTTTGTGCGGCAATTGCGTTGGCAGGATGGCTATTGGCTGGTGACCGATCGCCTGAAAGCCCCCTCCTGGAAATCCATTGAAGCAGCGGCGATCGGGGGCGACCAGACTTCCATCTACGTTGTGATGAGCCGTACCTATCAGGCAGGACAGCTACAACCCTGGCTCGACCTGACCGAACCCATCAAATCCCTCCCGCCTGGGGAACCCTTGCAACTGGAGCGCAGACTGTAGATGAAACGCCTGATTTCCATTCTGGTCAGCCTTGCCATTTTGGCAGTGATCTACTGGAAGATTGATTTTCAGGGCTTACTTCGGGTTTTCCTGAACTGCGACCCTGTCTGGATGACCCTCAGTCTCAGCATGGTCGTTCCCATCACTCTGATCACCGCTTGGCGACTGCAACAATTAATGCCAGCCTCCTCCCCCCCTTCCCCTCATCTCCCCCTCCCCCCATCTCCCCCCTCCTCCGCTCTGTCCTTCCCCGAAGCCAACCGCTTGATCCTGGCTGCCAGCACCCTCAATATGGTGTTGCCATCCAAAATGGGCGATATCGCCAAAGCATATTTCATGAGAGAACGAGGTCACCTCAGTGGTTCCCTATCGCTCTCACTGGTGATTTTTGAAAAAGCTTGCGATATGTTGTCGCTGTTGCTCTGGTGCGCGTTTGGATTACTGCTCTATCCGCAAAAAGATTGGTTGTTTTGGGTGATGACCTTCAGCATTCTGGCAGGGTTAGCGATCGGGGGATTGCTGCTGGCTTCTCGTTCCTTTGCTCAGTTATTCTTTTTTGTGGGACAAACGATCTCGCCCAAAAAGCTGAGAGCCAAGTTGGCAAAAATGCAGACTGCCTGGCAAGAAATGCACACCTATTTTTGGCGCGATCGGCTGCAACTGCTGAAAGTCACTACCACTTCGATTTTCATCTGGTTCTTGCACCTATTGCAGATCTGGTTTTTCATTTTGGCGCTCAAAGCTTGGGTGCCCTTTCTTACCAACCTAGCGTTATCTCCGCTGGCAATCTTGGCAGGCTTATTGCCCCTCACCTTTGCCGGCGTTGGCACACGGGATGCGGCATTGATTGTGTTCTACCAACCCTATTTCGCGGCTCCGGTGGCAGCAGCTTTGGGCGTATTGTGTACTTCGCGCTACTTGCTACCCGCGATCGGGGGACTCCCCTTTTTGGGGCAATTTCTATCGACAGTGCAAACGTTGAAAAAACGCCCTTGAATTACAGACGACTTGGTGAGGAGCGCGCAGTGAGGAGTACCCTGCCATACAAGCGCCTGATACCGGCTATCTTTATTCTTTCGGATAGTTGATGTCAGGGACCTGACACTCAATACTAGAAGAACCATTTGTCCAGGGTAGAGTGCATGGAGTCTTACGACGTAATTGTGATTGGGGCAGGGCACAACGGACTAGTCTGTGCAGCCTATCTGCTCAAAGCCGGATATCGGGTACTGCTGCTAGAAAAGCGCACCGTGCCCGGTGGAGCTGCCACCACCGAAGAAGTCATTCCCGATCAGGCTCCCGGTTTTCAGTTCAACCTCTGCGCCATTGATCACGAATTGATCCACTTAGGACCTGTAGTGCAGGAACTGGAACTGACCAAGTATGGTTTGGAGTATTTATTTTGCGACCCGGTGGTGTTTTGTCCCCATCCCAATGGGCAAGCTTTTTTGGCGCATCGATCGCTGGAGCAAACCTGTGCCGAGATTGAACGCTACAGCGCCAGAGATGCCCGCAAATATCGCGAGTTCATGGAATACTGGCAACGACTGGTGAGCGCCCTGGCACCCATATTCAATGCCCCCCCCAAGTCGCTGATTGACATTGCTGGAAACTATGACTTGGGCAAGATCAAAGATTTAGTAGCTTCGGTCGGGTCTACCCAAAAGGCATTGGAGTTTATCCGTACCATGCTCACTAGTGCCGAAGACCTGCTCAACGAATGGTTTGACTCAGAAATCATTAAAGCACCCCTGGCACGCTTAAGTGCCGAAATGGGAGTACCACCTTCGCAAAAAAATCTAGCGATCGGGGCAATGATGATGTCTACCCGTCACCATCCTGGCATGGCACGCCCCAAAGGCGGCACGGGTGCCCTGACCAAAGCCCTGGTTAACCTGGTGAACGCACTGGGAGGAGAAATTCTCACCGATCAGAGGGTGAAGCAGATTTTGGTAGATGAGGGTCGCGCTGTTGGTGTTCGCACTGCCAACGGTACGGAGTATCGGGTAAAGCACGGAGTCATTTCTAATATTGATGCGCAGCGGCTATTTTTGCACTGTATGGATGCAGCGGATGTAGATGCGGCTGACCCCAACTTGCGCGAGCGCCTGGAGCGACGCATTATCAACAATAATGAAACGATTCTTAAAATCGACCTGGCGATGTCTGAACCCCTGCGGTTTCAACACCACAACCATCAGGATGAGTACTTAATCGGTTCCGTACTGATTGCTGATTCGGTGCGTCAGGTCGAAATTGCCCATGCAGAACCTGCGATGGGCAAAATCCCCGATGCTGATCCTTCCATGTATGTGGTGCAACCCACCATGCTCGATCCCTCGATGGCACCTGATGGGAAGCATACATTGTGGATTGAATTCTTTGCCCCTTACCAAATTGAAGGACGGCAAGGGACGGGGTTGAATGGCACTGGCTGGACGGATGACTTGAAGCACCAAGTGGCAGACCGGGTGATCGATAAGCTGGCAGAGTATGCTCCCAACGTGAAACAGGCAACAATCGCCCGTCGGGTAGAAAGTCCCGCGGAGCTAGGAGAACGACTGGGAGCCTTTAAAGGCAACTATTACCACATTGATATGACATTGGAGCAGATGGTATTTTTCCGTCCTTTGCCTGAAATAGCCAACTACAAAACCCCGATCGCCGGACTGTTTCTCACGGGAGCAGGCACCCACCCCGGTGGCTCCATTTCAGGAATGCCGGGACGGAACTGTGCCCGTGTCTTTTTGCAAACCCAGCAACCGCTTGCCCAGACCTGGCGGGATATTAGAAACTCGCTAAAATCAACTTTGGCTGCTGTTTTGCCCAAATCCTAACTTTTGCTGAGGGGGACTAACGGTGGAGACATTAGCTTGTAATGGCGTTCCTGAGAATGGGTCTCCTGGTAATAAGTTTCTAAAGGAACCAGGGGATGATCTTTGACTGGTAGAGCTTGGATTTCTACCTGTTCGATCGCTTCTTTTGACAGGGTGTTCGGCAATAGCCAGCGCAATTGCACCCCTAAAGTGGTGCGATCGATACCGTAGGGCACTTCTTCAAAACAACGATGGCAAAACCAGTAGGGTTTACTTTGGCGAATTTGCTGAAGTAAGCGGGAGGAACAATAAGGACATTCTGAAGAAACTGGCATAGGGGAGAGGATAAAACTTGAGATGGAAATCGAAAAATCACTGACGATTCAAATGTCCTGGGATACGAGCTTATCTATCGTTCCTTAAGCGTAACGAATCGCGGCAAGAGCTTCACAGAAAGACATGGAAGCGCTATAAAACAATACGATTAATGCCTGCAAAATTGGCATATGGAGATTACGGTGAATCTCCAAGGGATAATCGTTCTAATTCAGGTTTAATTACGCAGATAGACGGTGGACTGAATGACCAATCGGGTTTTGATTTTGGGAGGCAGCGGGCGCATCGGCAGTTGTGTAGCTGCTGATCTGGTGCAGCATACCCAGGCAGAAATTATGATCGCGGGACGCAATGTCTCGCTGGGTGAGCGAGTGAGCCAGCAGCTAGGGGAACAGGTGCGGTTTCGGGTGCTCGATTTGGATGATCACGAGAGGTTGCAGCAGGCGATCGCCCAAACGGATGTGGTCATCCACTGTGCAGGACCTTTTCACTATCGAGATACCCACGTGCTTCGAGCCTGCATTCTGCAAGGGGTGAATTATCTGGATGTAAGTGATCATCCTTCCTTTACCCGTAAAGCCCTGGAATGCAAAGCGGCGGCAACTGCAGCGGGCATCACGGCGATTATTAACACAGGGATTTTTCCAGGTATTTCTAACAGCATGGTGCGGCAGGATGTGGAGCAGTTGGATACGGCTGAAACCATTCACCTGAGCTACGTGGTTGCAGGTTCAGGGGGTGCTGGAGTGACCGTGATGAGAACCACTTTTTTGGGGCTACAAAACCCGTTCCAGGCATGGATCGACGGTAAGTGGCGGACTGTGAAACCCTACAGCGATCGCGAAACGATCGCATTTCCTGCCCCCTATGGACGCACAGGTGTGTACTGGTTTGATATGCCCGAAACTTTTACTTTACCCAGCACATTTCCCGTCAAAACCGTTATTACCAAATTTGGGACCGTGCCCGATTTCTATAACTTCCTCACCTGGACTGTGGCGCGGGGATGGCATCCCTGGCTTTTGCGACAAAAATTTGTGATCGAATTTTTGTCGCAAGTCAGCCACTTCATGACCGATGTCAGCGATCGTTTTAGTGGCATTGGGGTGGCGATTCGATCGGAAGTGAGTGGTATCAAAGCAGGAAACCCAACCCGTGCTTGTTCCACTCTAGTGCACGACAACACTGCTATATCTGCCGGGAATGGCACAGGTAGCATCGCTGAATTGTTGCTCAACCAACAGCTTCACAAACCGGGAGTATGGGTTGTGGAAGAAGCCCTACCGACTCACTTGTTTCAACAAGCGATGCAAAGTCGGGGCATCGAAGTGAAATCTCAGGTGATTTAATTAGCAAACAAAAAATCAGCTGCTAGATTTTAGCGGGTCAATTGTGAAAGCCCGATTGCTCAAGTCTTCTGGATGCTGAATCCGATGCCTGTATACCTCCATCGACTTCACTGCAAAATTTCTTCTAACTTCTGCTTATCCCAAAGCGTTTGATACAGTCCGGTTTGAGCCATTAACTCAGCATGGGTACCGGATTGGACAATTCTGCCCTGATCCATAACCAAAAGCCGATCGGCGCTGGCAGCAGCCGACAGTTGGTGCGAGATAAAAATCACGGTTTTACGGCGGGTGCCTTCCGATAAGTTATTTAAGATTTGGGTAGCAGTCTGGTTGTCCACGCTGGACAGGGCATCATCCAGAATTAAGATGGGCGCATCGGCTAAGAGGGCGCGTGCCAGAGCCGTGCGCTGACGTTGCCCTCCTGAAAGGGTGATACCCCGTTCACCCACTATCGTCTCGTATTGGTGGGGAAAATTAAGGATTTCGGGATGAATTTGGGCTTGTTTGGCAGCTTGTTCCACTTCGGCTCGATCGGCCGCGGGATTGCCATAGGCAATATTGTTGTGGATGCTGGTGCTAAACAAAAAGCTGTCTTGGGGCACGTAGGCGATCGCCGATCGCAAATCTTGCAATCGAATGCGAGTGATATCCTGTCCATCTAAAAAAAGCTGTTCGCGATCGATATCTAGCAAGTGTGGCAGCGCATTCACCAGAGTAGACTTGCCTGCGCCAATGGGTCCCACGATCGCCACAGTTTCTCCGGGAGCGATGGTGAAGTTGACTGCTTGCAATGCAGGTTGGGGGGCACCCGGAAAGGTATAGGAAAAGTGCTTTGCCATCAGTGCCCCTTGGACTTGCTCAAGCGGCAAAGGCAGGGCATCTAACGCGTCTCGAATTTTGGGTTCAACGGTGAGAATAGATTCTACGCGATCGACACTCACCTCGCCCCGTTGATAGGCAGTAATCGTAAAACCCAGTAATGCGGTAGGAAAGGCTAACCGTTCCACATACAACAACAAGGCAATAAAATCGCCGACGCTAATGGAACCGTTCACGATCGAGGCAGAGCCAAATCCCAGCAAAATTAACGTACTGGTATATGCCAATCCTTGCAAAATGGGAAATAGTGTATTGCGGGTTTTTGCCAACTTCAGATTAGCATTCAGCAATTGTCGATTTAATCCTCGAAAGGCACGTCGTTCATTCTCCTCTTGCGCGTAGATTTTGATCAGCGCAATGCCACTCATGTCTTCCTGAATTAACTCACTGATGTCTGATAAATTCTCTTGAACAGTTTGTTGCTGAGTCCGTAGCTTGTGGCTAAAGGTTTGTACCAGCACTAACATCACCGGATAAACTGACAACGCTAGCAACGTTAATCGCACATTGATTGCCAGCATCACGGGTAACGTTAGCCCATACGCAAATAAGGTATTGGCTAAACTTAGAACCGCAAAACCTAACAATCGCCGAATATTATCCACATCACTGGTGGCACGGTTGATCAAATCTCCGATCGTATTGGTGGCGAAATAGGAGGGTTCCAGTGTCAACAAATGATTGAAAATCTTTTGCTTCAGGTCAAACTCAACCTGCCGTCCCACTCCAAACAACAACATCCGGGACACCATCCGGATCACCCACATAATCGAAGCTAGAATTAAAATCAGTCCTACATACCACAAAATCTGGCTAAAGCTGAACGTTACCTTAAGTTTGTCAATCCCATCTCGAATTAGTAGGGGAATATAGACTCCTACCAGATTCACAATGAGCAATGCCCCAACCCCTAAAGATGCACTACGCCAGTGTGGCAGCAGGTAAGCCAGCAGTTTTTGAAATCGGGACTGTACCATTGTGGGTGAACTCTGTCAAAAATCCAGCTCTCTGATCCTAAACGAATTTTGGGATGGCGTTTGGGAAATGCGATGGGGGGATGAGAGAAAATTCGTGACCAGTTTTTGCCTGGTCATGTCGCCCTTCGGTATAACCTCCACAATTTATAGCTATAGTCATTCAGGTTAGGACAAGGGGCTTAAACCCCTTGTTGCTTCAGCCTTTGAAACGTCTTAAGCCATGACTATTGCTACACTGACGAGCGGCTGATTGTTGAAAACAAAATTGGTGAAAAACAAAAAGCGGCATTCTATGAAATGCCGCTTTGTTTACTTGTTTTGCTTTTTTGTACGAGTTGCTTGACCGAGGAGCGGATGGGTTAAGCCTTGTTTTGGCGCTCTGCCTCTCCAATGAGCCAGTAGTAGCTATACAGAAGGGCAATCGAGCCAATGATCAAAGTCAGCCAGGTTTCAACACCAAGTGTCATCATCATTTTGTCTAGAGAGAGTGAAGGTTTTCAGGAACTCCTACCCTTGAACGGTGGAGATTTCATTAGATATGGTTAGTGTGCCCCGACAGATTGCACGGATTAACCGATCGATTGAAAATCTTTCATCATCAGTAAGAGACTCTTCCAAAAGAGCTGCCAGCAAGCCATAGCGGTCTGCCAGGGTAAGATGACCCGAATATGTTGCTTGAACAAACAATTCCGCGATCGCCGAGGGCAATAAACAAAGCTTGACTTGCATAGCGGTGCAACCATTCTCAGGAACTCTTATTTGTAATCATCGAGTATTTCTCTATAAATTCCGGTGAGCACCCTCGCAAAAGCCTGTGATCTTTCATCCTTTTAAGCGTGATTTGATCGGGCTGATAGAGTGATCAATGTCACAGTTTAGGGGCGACAGCCAGTTAAAAAACTGCGCTAGAAACGGCTCAGCGATCTTTCCGAAATAGATAATGATGGTGACGGGTTAACCAATTGCGTGGGGAGAAAGCATTCCGTGACATTTCAACCCGATCGCCCAATTTTGATTTCACTTCAGCTTCCCCCTGACCAACCCTTCTTGCTTGAAGGTCTGGATACTGTGCTGCGGTTGGGTTGGCTGACGGACACGCAAGTACGGCACTTGTGTCAGGCAAATCTGGTCTGCACGTTGGCACAGGCGACCACCACCGCAGAGACTCGGGGGAAAAAAGCTTCGCCGCTATCTGACAAAGATCCCGTGCTGGCAGGCGCAATTACTGATTTTCTGACCGAGGAGAGGGAATCGGCTATCGCGCCTAAAAAGTCGGTGGTTTCGGCTGGAGCAGTGATTTCTGGTATGGTGCGATCGCTGTTGGCAAACTTCAGCGTTATGTGGCTGTTGCTGCTGGGCGTGTTTCTGGTGTTGGTGTCTTCCATAGTGCTAGCTGCCATTCTCTGGAAAGACTTTCCCCCGGAAGGGCAATACAGTATTTTGCTGGGTTACACTCTAGCTTTTTGGGGAGCAGGGCTGTGGACGGGGCAGCAAACCAATCTGCAACTGACTTCCCGTATGCTCCAGATTGCATCGTTGCTCCTGGTTCCAATCAATTTCTGGACAATGGACGGGTTTCGCCTATGGAGCCAGTTGCCAGGAATGGGCTTAGCCGCGATCGCAGCCGTCCTTTTGACTGGAATAACGTATCTTCTGCTTAAACCGATCGGTCTCGCGATTACAGAGGGAAATTCCTCCTTGCTCATCTTCAACAGCATTGCCCTGAGTTGGCTGCAATGGGGTTGGAGCAGGCAAGGCTTACCCCTTTTGGCAACCTACATCGGCACGGTGGGCACGGTTTGCCTCCAGCTTTATTTGTTTGATGGGAGACAGGAGCGAGGAATCAGAAGTCAGGAAACGGAAATCGAAAGCGATGTAGAGTCCTCCTCCTCTCCTCCCTCATCCCTGCCTCTCTCCATGTCCCCGCGGCTCCCTCTAACCGCGTCTCCCCCACCCCTTTCTCTGATCAGCATTGCCATTTCTTTGCTCCTGCTGGTTACTAGAGCGGTCTTTGTCAAACAAGTTCCGATTAACCAGATGGGGCTGGCGTTAGGCATCAGTGGCTGGCTGCTGTGTTGGTTGGCGCGGCGCGATCCTGCGCACAAATCCTGGTTACGGGCAGGGGCGGTGCTGTTGTTGTTGGCATGGTGGTTGGCAGTACCCGAAAAATTGCCCTGGCAAGCGATCGCCCTTAGTGGACTGGGTATGAGTCTGCTAGCAGAACGAGTTTGGCAACTGGCACGGCGAATTGATTTGACAGCTCTATTTCTGGTAGGTTTGCAGACTGGCTGGCTGATTCAGCAATGCCTGCCCGTAGAATGGCGTATTTTCCTAGTCAGCAGAGTGACTCTCTGGGTAGGCGAAGACGGAATGCCCAATGCACTCTTAGGAGTAAGCGTTTTTCCCTATGTGATCTTCACTTTACTTTTAGCATTTGCTTTTCGACGCTGGCGGCAACCTAACCTGGCACTCCATGCTGAGAGTCTGGCATTGATTTTAGGCGTTTTACTCACGTCGGTGAGTTTGGCAAATGGGGGGGTACGATCGCTTAACCTGCTTCTCTCGACCGCAGCGTTCGTTTGGGCTTTGCGCGATCGTCCCGCGGCTCCCGGCTGGCTGATTTATCTAACTCACGCCACAGGATTGCTTGCCATTTTTTCTGGCATTAACTTCTTATGTCCTGGACTGACGCTCACCCTGTGGGCGGCAATTTTATTAGGAGGAATGCTGGCAGAATGGGCATTGAGCGCTTTTGCCCCCTCAACCGCAGCCGTATCAATCTGGCGACAGAGTGCCTGGTATGCGGGTTTAGTGCTGGCGGCTTGTAGCTATATATTGCTGTGGAATGCCTTCTTGCTTCACAAGACTGCTTGGGTGGCAATCTGGCTAGTGACTCCCTCGGCATTGACGTTGTTGGCGTATTTACCGCGTGTACGCGCTCCCCAAGCGGCAGCAGGCTGCAGTATTGGGGCGCTAGTGCTAGTACAGGCTTTGACTTTTGATTCAGAACCTTTTCGTTTGGTGAGTTTGGGATTGGCAACCGGGTTGATGTTGCTCAATACCTATCGTCTCTCTACCTGGGTAGCAGCCTTCCTGACCCTAGGATTTGGGCTTGTTTTGGGCAGCGTCGTCATCTTCGAGCACAACTTGATGGAATTGGGCTTGAATCTGGCAGCGATCGCTGCAGCGCTCCTTTGGCTACTGAGGAGCTGGCTCGCCCATCGCAATACCCAACTAGCCAAACAATACGCACAAGCGGCAGACAGTTGGGCAATCATCATTTCGCTGCTGCTTTTGTTGTTCTTAACAATCTACTGGATACTTATCTTTTTCACGGGAATGGCAACCTGGGTATACGCCTCTACTACAGCCTTTCTGTTTGTAGCCCTTGCTTATCGCCACTGGCAAAGCCCCCACCCTCTTAATCTTTACAGTCTGGTATTAAACCTGGAGCTATTAGTCGCGAGTGCTGTTGCGCTGACAGTCCGTTCGTTCGATGCCCTAGGAATTGCAAATCTCGTATTGGCACTGATTACCCAACTCGTCGGAGATTGGTGGCTAGTTCATCACCCAAATTATTTTTCTCCCGTTGTCCTATCTTCTTCCTCTTCTTCTTCCCCCCCATCTCTGACTTCGCTTCCGCATCCCACCACCAGCGCCTTCCCTTCTGTCCGCATTCCCCTGTCCAATCATTTTCCCGCTATCCACCTCCTCTTCATTCCTTTGCTGTATGCCTTGATCGGTCTACTTATCCAACATCAAGAACCGACTGGATACACTAGTTTTTTCCCCGATGGATATGGACCAAGCGGTGACACCGAGCATCCAGCATTAAAGGCATATACCGGACTCTGTACCCTGGCGGCAGCCCTGGTGGGAATTGGTGTCAGTCGCCGTGATCGCAAATTCAAGCCTCTCACTTACCTCTCCGTTTTCATTGCTTCCTTTGGCACGTATGAGTTACTGATTTACCAACTTTCCCAGGCAAAGGGGGGCAGCGCAGGCGATGGCATTGTGTTACTTGCAATCCTGGCAGCCGCGATCGCGATCGTGGAACGGTTACTATCCCCCTGGCTGGTCATCTATTGGCGGTTGGAAAAGCGAGAGATTGCTACGATCGCGCATTTACATTGGCTGATTGGGAATGGCTTTTTGCTCTTGGCAATCGTCAACCCCCTCAGCGATCAGGGGCGATGGTGTTGGCTAGTGATGGTCGCCCTTCTGTCAGTCTATGCGCTCGTACATGGCAGAACGAGGAGCCAAGATGTCTCGGATGCCTCCCCGCAGCTTTCCGATTCCTCTGATTCTGCTGCCTTGTGGACTTACGCAGGCATTTGGGAATACCTGATCGCGTTCACTTATTTTCTGCATTTGCTGTTGGCCGATCGCTGGTTGCTGGAGTGGGGATCTGCCATTGCCTGTGTGGTTGCCTGGTTGATGTACAGCCTTCCCTGGAGAACGTTGGGCTGGTCGCCCATTCCCTGGAAACAATCTGCTTTGCTTCTACCAGCGATCGTATTAGCGGTCACAGTTCAGAGCATCGTCATTCCGGGATTATTTCTGCTTGCAGCATTCTATGCCTGGGGTGCTCGGCGCTCGGATCAGATTCGCCTGAGTTACCTGAGTGTTTTGCTAGCAGACTGGGCAATCATCCGTCTAATGTTGCAGTACAAGGTCACAGAGCCACTGTACTTCAGCACTGTGTTGGGTTGTTCTTTGTTATATGTGGTACAAATTGATCCCGATTTGCGACCATCGACTGAACGCGAAAAACGTCACTGGTTGCGTTGCTTGGCGGTCGGGTTAATCTGTATGACAGCGCTTTACCAATCCGCAAACAGCCTGATTTTTAGTCTGGTCGTGCTAAGTCTCAGCATTGCTCTGATCATCGCTGGATTAGCCTTGCAAATTCGGGCTTTTCTCTATTTAGGGACTGCCACTTTTCTAATTAAACTGCTTTGGCAAGTCTGGAGTTATGTCAATCAATATTCTCAACTCATTTGGGCGATCGGGATTTTGATTGGTCTCGGTTTCATCTGGGTAGCTGCCACATTTGAATCACGCCGCACACAGGTGGGTGTTCTAGTACAGTCTTGGTTGGATGAGTTGCGAGAATGGGAATAGAGGGATTTTGGATGGGCGATTTTGGATGGGCGATTTAGATTTTAGAGTTGCAATTTTGAAGAGTAGTTGTTCAATCAACATGGCCCACATTCCGGAGTTTTCTGATTTATAAATAATTTTCTAGATCTTCATTAAAATCTTGCTGAAATAGCCTCCTTACGGGTGATGAAGTCTATATCAACGGTGCGCTAGCATTGGCTTGCCTTTAAGAAATGGTTTCCACCTCGCTGTGTAGCTGACATGAGACCTCATTACCCCCCATCTGATTTTGGACAGAAGCCCCCCTGGTTCAAGTCTTTATCTTCTTCTTGTTTGCCAGCTCGCATTCCGTTGCTAAAAGATTCCTCAGCATTTCATTGGAGAAAGTTTGTCCAAATCAACCTGGCAGTTGCAATCGGGCTAGCCGTGGGGCTAGCGCCCTTTGTCGCCCTAGCAAGTTACACTCCTCCCCGTTTAGGGAAACCGGGGCGCAGAGTTGGTGCTGGCGTGCGGGGCGTCTGCATGGAGAGTGGTAGACCGCTGATGCCCCTTGTCCCTACCAATGCATTTGGTACCACCGTAGAGGATCAGCCAACGCTTTTCTGGTACGTTCCCCCGACTTCGGCTCAGTCAGCAGAATTCACCTTATTGGATGAGAACTATAAGGAAGTTTACAAAACGACCCTGCCTCTGCAAAAAGTTCCAGGTATCATCAGCTTTCAACTACCCGCAGGCACGATGTTAGAGTTGCAGAAGAGCTATCGTTGGCAATTTTCTCTGGTCTGTGATGCCAATGTTCCTTCCGCCAACCCTTTTGTAGAAGGAGAAATCCAACGGGTTGAAATCAGCCAATCTCTGACCAAAAGTTTAGAGCGATCGCCGCTTCGCGATCGTCCCGAGATTTATGCCAAAGCCGGTATCTGGCATGATGCTTTAAGCACCCTGGCAGAACTGCGCTGCCTGCGCCCCGGAGACCCCCTGCTCACCAGCCGGTGGATAACCTTACTCAACTCGGTTGAGCTCAACGACTTTGCAGCTGAACCCTTAGCTCAATACTGCACCCAAATTAGCCATCGCTAAGTAGAGATTTGATTTTTTCTAAGCCCTGGGTTTTCTAGCGGAAGACCTGGGGCCGCGTTTTTGCAAAAAATCAAGCATACAGCGGAGTTCAGCCAAACGGCGCTGTGGCAACATTTTTAGGATGATTTTCGGCTGGCGAAATTGATTCGGTTGATCTAATTCTGATAAATAAGTTAAATTTAATTAAGAATTCTATTTAGATTCGGTTGCAAAGTTAAACTTCACGTTCTCTTGATCGAGAGATTCTTGATCAATCGGAAGTTATTTAACAGACAAGTTTTCATCTTCCTAGAATCCTGGGTAGATGAGTGCTCTTCTTCGAAGTGTTAAGGCTCGTTTCAGATGTATTTAGAGGCCGTCGGTTTATGAAAATTTCCTGGAGAACAGCTCTGCTCTGGACATTGCCTGTCCTGGTAATTGGCTTTTTTGTATGGCAGGGGTCTTTTGCAACATCCCCCAGCAATGTGGGCAAAAACACTGCCAGTACCCGGATGACGTATGGGCGATTCCTGGAATATTTGGACGCGGGAAGAATCGTTAGTGTCGATTTTTATGATGGTGGACGTAGCGCGATCGGTGAAGCCGTCGATACAGAATTGGATAATCGGGTACAGCGGTTTCGGGTAGACCTGCCTGGTAATGCTCCTGAACTGGTTTCTCGTCTGAAAGAGTCGAAGATTAACTTTGACACTCATCCCATGCGAAACGATGGGGCAATTTGGGGGCTGTTAGGTAATCTTCTGTTCCCAGTTTTGTTGATTGGTGGATTGTTCTTCTTATTCCGACGTTCTAGCAACGTTCCCGGTGGTCCCGGACAGGCGATGAATTTTGGCAAATCCCGTGCCCGCTTCCAAATGGAAGCCAAAACTGGGGTAATGTTTGATGATGTCGCAGGCATTGAGGAAGCCAAAGAGGAACTGCAAGAAGTGGTGACCTTTTTGAAAAAACCAGAACGCTTTACCGCCGTGGGTGCTCGCATTCCCAAAGGGGTGTTGTTGGTGGGTCCTCCCGGAACCGGTAAAACGCTTTTAGCAAAGGCGATTGCAGGAGAGGCAGGGGTTCCTTTCTTCAGCATTTCGGGGTCTGAGTTTGTCGAAATGTTTGTCGGTGTGGGGGCGTCTCGCGTACGCGACCTGTTTAAAAAAGCCAAAGAAAATGCACCTTGCATCATCTTTATCGATGAGATTGATGCGGTCGGACGACAACGCGGCGCAGGCATTGGCGGCGGCAATGATGAACGTGAACAGACACTGAACCAGTTGCTCACTGAAATGGACGGGTTTGAGGGCAATACAGGGATTATTATTATCGCTGCGACTAACCGCCCTGATGTCCTGGATTCAGCATTGTTGCGCCCTGGTCGTTTCGACCGTCAAGTGACGGTGGACGCACCCGATATTAAAGGACGTCTGGATGTGCTCAAAGTCCATTCACGCAACAAGAAATTAGCAACTGAGGTTTCGCTTGACACGATCGCACGACGCACACCTGGCTTCACAGGAGCAGATCTCGCCAATTTATTGAACGAAGCTGCGATTCTTACAGCACGCCGCCGAAAGGATGCGATCACCATGCTGGAAATCGATGATGCTATTGATCGCGTAATTGCGGGGATGGAAGGCACGCCTCTGGTCGATAGCAAGAGCAAGCGTTTGATTGCCTACCATGAAATCGGTCACGCCATTATTGGCACAATCGTCAAAGATCACGATCCTGTCCAAAAAGTGACCCTGGTGCCTAGGGGACAGGCGCGAGGCTTAACCTGGTTTACGCCCAGTGATGAGCAGAGCTTGATTTCTCGGGCGCAAATCCTAGCACGTATTACTGGGGCGCTGGGTGGTCGAGCGGCTGAAGAGGTGATCTTTGGCGATGCTGAAGTCACAACAGGTGCAGGGAACGACTTGCAACAAGTTTCAGGCATGGCACGCCAAATGGTCACCCGTTTTGGTATGTCTACTTTAGGTCCCCTCTCTTTGGAGAGTCAGTCGGGTGAGGTCTTCTTGGGACGCGATTGGATGATGAAATCGGAGTATTCAGAAGAGATTGCTGCCCGAATTGATGCTCAGGTGCGTTCCATTGTTGAGCACTGCTACGACAATGCACGCCGCATCATTCGTGAAAATCGTGTAGTGATTGATCGCCTCGTAGATTTGTTGGTCGAACGAGAGACGATCGATGGGGAAGAATTCCGCCGGATTGTTTCCGAGTATACGGATATACCTGAAAAAGAGCAGTATGTTCCTCAGCTATAATCCTTAGGATCCAATTCAGCAGCGGGTTTAAAAACTGAGTCTTTGTACTACAAAACAAAAGCGATCGAGTAATGCTCGATCGCTTTTGCTTGAATTACCTTATGTGATAAATCAATCAACAGAATGCAGATCATTATCGGGGTGGGTCAAATAGATCGTGACAAGGATAAAAATTTTTTGGAAGGCGATGATTAATTGATGAGCAAATTCTGGCGATCGCCAGTCCGTTCGCGCCAGAATTTGCTATTCTGATCTGTTGGGAGTGAATGCTGGTGTAGCTCAGTTGGTAGAGCAGCTGATTTGTAATCAGCCGGTCGCAAGTTCGAGTCTTGTCACCAGCTTAGAAGGTAAAACCCCTGAAATTGAAAGATTTCAGGGGTTTTTAAGTTTTAGCTCTACAGGTAACAGGCAAACAAGTGTTCTAAATTCTGACTAAAGATCGGGTCTCTTTAGGGTTGTTTGGGTGTAATTTGGGTGTAAACTGGGTGTAAGATCAAGCGTACTGAAGAGACTACACCCATGTACTCAAAAACTTTAACGGGTAAGGCTTCTAAGGGTTCCGTTCAAGTCATTACTTCTCATGGTCGGTTGCAGTTACGTTTTCGCTTTGCCGGAAAACGTCACTATGTCTCTTTAGGTTTTCCGGATACCTCGGAAAATCGAAAACTGGCTGAAATGAAGGCTAGAGAGATCGAACTGGATATTCTTGCAGGGCACTTCGATCAAACCCTTTCAAAGTACAAGCCTCAATCATCACTAAGCGTATCGGCTCCAGACATTACACCCAAAGTTACACCCAGTCTTCCTGAAATTTGGAAGCGTTATAGCGAAACTAAACAGTCGGGCAAATCTCCTGCAACGATCAGAATGTATGGATGGGTAGCTAATCACTTGGAAAGATGTCCCTATAAGCTTCCTACCGAAGCACAAGCGATCTTTGATTGGCTGAACGCGAATGTACCTGCTGATTCTACAAAGCGAGTTTTGATGCATTTGGCTGCCTGTTGTAAATGGGCAAAGAAAACCGAGTTGCTGGAAATGGTCAATCCATTTGAAGGGATGGCAGCAGAAGTAAAGGTGAAAAAAGCTGGAACTGAGGAAGATGAAGTTTATCCTTTTTCTAGAGAAGAGCGCGATCGCATCATTCAAGCCTTCAAAATCAATAACTATTACAGTCGGTATGCTCCTCTAGTTGAATTTCTATTTTTGACAGGCTGTAGACCGTCAGAAGCTCTAGCTTTGCAATGGAAGCACATCAATTCTTCTACAGTTACTTTTGAACGAGCAGTTGTGTACAACGGGAAGGGACTGGCGCTAAAAAATGGATTAAAGACTCAGAAGTTTAGAAAATTTCCTATTAATGCTCAATTAGCAGCACTTCTGCAAACCATTAAACCCAAACCATGCAATCTAGAAATATTAGTCTTTCCTAGTCCTGAAGGAAAATTTATTGATTGGCATAATTTTACGAATCGAGCTTGGAAAGCTGTCCTAAAAAGTCTGCCAGAAATTGAATATCGGAATCCATATCAGACTCGACACACCTTCTGTAGTTTGTGCCGAGAAGCTGATATCGCTAGCATTCAGATTGCAAAGTGGGTGGGGAATTCAGCTCAAATGATTGATCGAGTTTATGCTAAACCCACTGATCACGTCCAGGTTCCAAACCTTTAGCGAGTTTTGCTCTAGAGTTGTTGTAATTACGTCATCAATTGGGGTATTGCTCATAATTAAGAACTCTTAGTACCTAAGTCTTAAGCGTGGTAATTTTAGGTGACTTTAGGTATTTTAGAGAAGTATAGATTTACTTCTCAAGCTTATGAATCTCTACCAGTTTCTTGCAGCCAAGCCACAGTTTTTCAGTCTCGCTATTGTTGGAGAACCAGATCTAGTAATTAAAGGTACACATTGTTCAGTAGATTGTTACCAGCTTTCAAAGCAAGCTGACAGTGAGCAATGGCATTTCTCACCTGAGTGGATTCCTATTGGGAGAACATTTTCTTCGGATACCGATGAAGAATGGATAGGAAATCGCATTTCCTATATGCCAGATGTTGACTTTTTTATAAATTTCACTAGCTTGGATCAAGTTTGGAATTGGGTATGTCATAGAGACAGTGCTATAAATCTTGCACTTTTTTTTGGGGCTGAAGAAGAACCCCTCTACTTGAAAGAGCTACTCAAAAAGAAGCAAATTGATCAGTTCTCTTATAACTATTCGGTAGCAGAAGCAAAAATTTACAAGAATCTGTGGAAGCTTATAAAAGCAGATGAGTCTAATATTCAAACAATTTTAAGCAAAAATTGGGGTTTTCCGTTTGACTCAAGCCGTGCTTTGCTGGTTGAAATTGTTAGAGAAATTCTTGAAAATGAATTTCTTAATTGTTTGAAAAGACGTTACATATACAATGCTTCCCACATAAAGGAGATAGCAAAACTGAAACGAAAAGTTCATCAAGCTAAAGCTTCAAACATCGAAATCGATAAACTTCAAAATCTCATTGATCAAAATGTACCCTTTGCAACCTGGCTTAATCGCTTACTTACTAGTGCTGAAATCTTAAGCAACAAAAACTCTTTAATTAAAGAGTACTTAGAAAATTATCGAGAGGGCTTATACGCCCTGACCAAGCTACAGATTCAACGGGACTGTGACCCTAATTTTAGACATCACAGGATACCTTCACACACCTGGAAACAAGGTCAATATCATCAGGGTGTTCTCTCCTGGAAGTCTTAACATTTATTTGCACTTCGACATTCTTCCGTTTTTAAGTTTTAGTCGCTTTGATGATGGGTAGTCACTCAACCTACCCTATGAATCCCCAATTTGTCTCGAAAAATAGCCTATCTGACACGATCGGATTGTCACCAGAAACTTTCAAGAAGTATCGGCTTTCTGGTATTTGGATTAAAGGAATTCACTGGCAAAGTGTTAACAGTCGTTGTGTACTTTACAACTTGCCTTTAATTTTAGATTGGTTAGCCAATCGTAATTCTCCCCAGGCGCATCAACGAACGATCGAAGCTTATCTAAAGGCTTTACCTTCCAATCAACCGAAGCGGGGAAGGAAGGTAAGCTAATGGATGCAAAAAATAGAAGTGGGCAGGGTTTTGGGCACCCTGTCCACTCTTCAAGCAAGAAATCTTTTCGTCCTAATTCTAGTATTGAGTCTCTTAAGTCTCAAATTGACTGTGATCAGGTAATTGCCCATCTTGAGGCATTAGACTGCAAAGCTGGTGATGCGATTCATCTGCGATTCTTCCATCCTGCTGGAAAGGGAGGAGGTCGCAACATAAATTGCAGGTTTCCTGACCTTCCTTGGGATGAGATAGAAAAGCTCCAATCTCAAGGGATGGGATGCTATGTCGTCGTCAACAAAGGGGGACAGAGCGATAAAGATGTTACTGCCTGCATTGCCATCTTTTATGAACATGACAACTTACCGAAGGAAAAACAAACAACGCTCTGGAAAGCATTAGGACTGCCAGAACCAAGCATTCAGATAGACACAGGGGGAAAGTCGATTCACTCCTATTGGGTGTTCTCAGAGCCGATTGAGCCTGAATGCTGGCGAATCCTTCAGATTGACCTGCTGAATTTTGCCGATGGCGATCGCAGTCTCAAAAATCCATCTAGGGTGATGCGATTGGCTGGGTGCTATCACAAAGGAACCGGGCAGCAAAGCCAAATCATCTCCCATTCTGGTAGGCGGTACTCCTTTGATGAATTGAGAGTCATCATTCCTGAAAGTGCTAATCAAAGTGTTGAGGAAATATCTCAGACTTCTCATGACATCTCCTCCTCTAGCGATGGAATCCCCCTTCATCTCTGTCTGACAAAAGAACATCGAAACTGGATTGAGTCGGGTGTAGAAGAAGGTACTAGAAACAACTCAGGGGCAGCATTAGCCAGGGATCTCATTGGAGCGGCTAATCACTTAGCCTCAATTCGACAGGGCTATCAACCTAGTGCTAGAGAGTTGTTTGATGATTTTTGCGATCGCTGCCATCCACCTTTAGATACTCGCGAGAGAGAGCAAATATGGAAATCAGCAGAGAGCAAGAATCCAAAACCCAGCCTTTCTTCTGATGCAATTACCAATTGTATTGAAGGGTGGAAGAAACGTGAATCAAAAGCCAAACGCCAGAAATCCCCAAAAGCCAAAAAACAACCCCAACAAAGTCAACAACTGGATGAAGGTAGGGGAGAACCTGAGGGACTGCCGAAAACCTCAATCTTAGCGTCGGAACTAGCGGAAAAGTATCGACCTAAATGGCTCTATAGTGCTGAAAATCAGACCTGGTACTGGTATGAATTAGACTATCCAGGGGTTTGGTCAGCCCAGTCTATCGAAACCCTGCAAAGTGTCATTCAGCAGGAATTGGATGCTGATTTTAGAAACACAGATGGCTATAGTCTTGAAACGGTGCGATCTATCCTTGGGCTATTGAAAGGCTATCTTGTAACTCCGAAATGGGAGGAAAAGCCTGGGTTACTGCCATTCCGTAATGGAGTTCTGGAATTAGCAACGGGTCAACTGTTAGACCATGCACCAGGGTATCGGCTAACCTGGTCACTTCCTAGAAATCATGATCCTACAGCCCAAGACTGGAGCAAGATTTCAGCTTGGCTCGATGAAGCAACTGCAAACAAACCAAAGATCAAACATATTCTGTTGTGTTGGCTCAATGCCTGCCTAAAAGGTCGCTATGAACTACAACGATTTCTACACCTGACTGGATGGGGAGGAAGTGGAAAAGGCACCTTTATGAGGCTTACAACGAATCTAGTTGGTTCTGAGAATACTCATTCCACTAGCCTTCAAGATTGGATCAACAACCGTTTTGAATCTGCCAACGCCTATAAGAAACGGTTGGTTGTGTTCTGGGATGAGGATAAATTCAACGGTAGTCTGGGTAAGTTCAAGTCGTTAACAGGTGGGGATTTTATCCGGGGTGAGTTCAAGAACAAAAATGTTTTTCAATTCATCTATGAGGGGATGGTCATGTTATCGTCCAACTTCCCTATTTTTACGGGAGACTCTAGCGCAGGCATTGCTCGTCGAGCGTTGGTGATTCCCTTTAACCAGGTTGTCCCAATGGGAAAACGACGCAATCTGGATGAAGAGTTTGAGCCTGAATTAGCGGCGTTAACCAACTATGTGCTGACACTCTCTGATGAAGATGTCAAGGTAACACTGCTGCAATCTCAGGATGAATCCTCAGAAGTTGTGGCTCAAACCTGGGATTACCGAATCAGGACAGATAACATTGAGCTTGGTTAAATGCCTGCATCATTCGTGATCCAGAAGCATCTGAACCCATCGGAGATGACAAAAACGATGAATCAACCCTGTTTGGCTCCTATTGGCAATACTGCGATCGCACAGGCAGCCGCCCCAAGGGTAGCCGTGAGTTTTCCCCTCACTTGCTCGAACTTTGCAACAACGTTCTGAAATGGGGAATTATCAAGAAGCATACCAGTCGAGGGAATGTGATTTTAGGGTTACGGCTTAGAACTTCTCGCGACGCTGATATCCCCTTATGTTTGGAATCCCTAGCAATGAAGGGTGAAGAATCAGTGAAGGGTGAGACTGAAGAGTCAGAACCTTTGCAGGATAAGCCTTGTGAAAGGTATGAAGGGTTATCTAAACTGGCTGAACTGGAAAAAACTAATGAATCAGATGATCAAACATCGAATGCATTAGAGGATGATGTGTCGTGTGAGAATTTATGTCCTATAAGAAGTAGGGATGATTTATCCTTCACATCCTTCATATCTCCTCAGGATAAGGATTTGACCCTCCACTCTTCATCCTTCATGAAAGATGCTTCATCCTTCACTCCGTTAAAGAGTTCTCCTATGAAAGTTGGAGATCGCGTGATTTTCATTGGAGTTGATCCAAGTTTTTCTAGAATTGCCAGTGGTAAACGGTTGTTAATCAAAGCTATTGAGGATGATCGCGCAGTTCTTACAGCGAATGGCTGGTATGTGGATCATGAGAAACCACTGGATCAGCTTCAAAAAGTTTATAAGACAGGTTAGGTTAGCCGTTATCATCTCAGATTGAGAGATTGAGCTACCCTTAAGACAGTTGAGACTCAGCATAGAATAATGGTTGCCAGTCCTGAAATTTGCCGATTGAATGGAGCCAAGTCAAAAGGGGCAATTACCCCTAGAGGCAAAGCGATCGCCGCTCGTAATGCCATCAAACACGGGTTACTGGCTGAACAACCTCCCATTCTGGCAACCGAAGATCTAGAAACCTTTCAGGGCTTGATGCAAAGTCTGGTAAATGACTTCCAGCCAGAAGGGGCAATCGAATGGCATTTGGTGCAGACGATCGCGATGTGTATCCAGCGTCAAAACAGACTGTGGGTAGCGGAAGCCGCGATCGGTAATGCTCAAGTCTTGCCTGCGGTCAAAAAGCCCGCTACTGATGAGAAATATCCTGCATTCAATCAACCCCAGGAAAATGAACGATGGAGTTGCTACCATCCCACCAACTTGAGGCGAGAACGAAAGCTACTCAAGTGGTTTATCGAGCAAAACCCGTTAAGCTATGTCCCAACTGAGCGACGGTCTAAATACTTTGCGGATATGTGGAAGGATTGGGTTAAGTCCACAGTCAGAGATGTAAAACGGTTAGAGGATGAATACCCGGTTGATGGCATTCCCGGCAAACCAGACCCCAGCTTTGGAATCGTCGATCAAGAGAAATACCGCGATCGCTATCTTGCCTGGATGCGCGATCTCTATGCTGAGAATC